>Ga0209958_1000045_pt1 | contig 498845 bp, 350 predicted proteins | sample ThiBio_inoc_plan_FD_183942 | JGI IMG/M metagenome (GOLD analysis project Ga0209958, IMG submission 183942) | Wastewater bioreactor microbial communities from Cape Town, South Africa - Thiocy_inoc_plan (SPAdes) | ecosystem: Engineered > Bioremediation > Thiocyanate > Unclassified | place: South...
CTTTGCTGCTGACGATCTAATATCGCCTTAAATTCTTCTTTGCTGGTTGGAATCATAATATTAACTTTGCCAGCAAAGGTCTTGATAATTATTTAATACCAAAACGTGTAGTTTATCGGGGGCTTACATTTCTTCTAAATTTTCAATTGAATCAATTTTGTTTCCAATCATGGTAATTTTAATTGGTTCTAATTCGCATTTAAAAATATACGGTTTTAAGTATTCTAATGATTTGTGTGAGTTGGGAAATCGATAAGGTTCTGATAATCTATTGTTTACTAAGATTCTAATATGGAAGTCTTCAAAACTAACATCATTCCATTCTATTTGTGCAGTAATTTTTTTTTGATTAACTATAAGCTGTTTTTATTTCTCAAGTTTTAAGATTTCTTCTTCATAAAATTTTCGAAGATGAATAGGGATTCCAACTTCAACTTTCGGTTTGTTTTTTTTATTTTTCTAAGAGTTTTTTGGTTCAATTTATCTAAATACTCTTGAATCTGATTTTCAATTGTTGCTAAATCCATTTGTATTATGCTCCCCATTATAGTGCGTTTTAAAATTATAAAAATATTAGTTAATCAGTAGACATTCTCTATGTAGTTGTCAGTTTAGGAGGTAGCCGCTTATTTCATTGAGGGGCTCTCCCAGTTGGTTAACTATCGGCAGGGCAGTCCACTCGATTAGGGGTAGTTTTTATTTATCAATATATGTCATCCTTCTTTATTTTTATATTTGTCAGCTCTAATAATTTCAAACAAATATTTTCAATTGTTCCACCAGACCATCTATCAACAACATGATATTTCCCAAGTTTTTTACCTTCTAAAATCCATTGAGCTCCATCTGTTCCCAGAATTCCACTTTGAGTGGTTGGTAAATTCCAGAAATTAATCGAGTTTACATTTACTACAAAATCATCCCACTCTTTCTTTGTTAAAATTTTATTCTTATTTTCTATTATTTTTCCTGGTTCATAACCACCAGCACCATCACAAACCTTCCAATACAATATTATGGAGTCATTATTATTTTCCAACCCAATCACAATAGGATTGTGAAATGTCCGTAACCATGTAAATCTAAACACTTTTGTAGGCAATGAATCACTTAATACAGGCTCATCTAAAGCATCGAGGTGTCTCGCGTACCAATTAATATGAAAAAGGGCTGATTCAACCCCTGAAACTTTAAATTCAGAATCTGAAACAAAATCAATTACATTAACTGAGTAATTAATCTGCCAATCATTTGGTAAATCAACAAAAGCAGATATTGGAAAATAAGAAGACTGTATTTTATAGCTTTCATAAAGTTGTTTCTTATCTAAATCTCTGTTATAACTTGCAAGTTGTATTAAGGGGAATTTTAGAGTTTCTTTATGTTCTTCGTTTTGATTGCAAAGAGTGGAAAAGTATTTGATTGCATTTGTAGAATAATAATCAAGATTTGTCTTTCCTTTGTCTGATTTATATTCTTTAATGAAAAGTTCATAATACAACTTGCCAAGCGAATAAATGGCTTCAACATTTACACTATCAAGTTTATAGGCTTCTTTTAAATATTTTATTTGTTGAGTATAATTTAATCCAGCAAAATGGGCATTTCGTTCTCTCGCTCTAATTAAATATGGTTGTGGACTTTTAGGATTTTCTTTTATCAATCTGTCAAACAAAATCACTATTGAGTCTTTTTGATTATTTCTACCATAGACTTCAACTAAGTAATTAATCGCACTTTCATTAAGACTATCAATTTCCAATAATTTAAATGCAATATTCTTTTTATTTCCCCGTTTTTCTTCAGATTTGAAAAAACTCAATTCGTGCTCAAGTTCTTTTACGGTCTGTGAAAAGCAACTGAAATTTATCAATAAGAATAATCCAGTTAGTATTTTTTTCATTTGGTCATGTTTTTTTTTAAAACTACCACTAACACGTTTATATCTACAACTCCTTTTTTTGAATCTACAGTAAGTACTGTTTACAAACAATTAAGTTCTCTCCCTGTCGGTTGATTGTCGGCAGGGCAGTCCACTCGATTACAGGGCGTTATTTTTGTTTTTTTCCAATATCGTGGGTTAATCCAATGTTCCTTTTCTTCTCTTATTCCAATCATATGTTTAATCTCTTTTATTGCACTCTTCTTTTTTGTTCCAAAGTCAACAAATTCCACCCGCACCATACTACCATTGTTTTCCGTTATGATAGCTACCACATTTGCTAATCCTCGCTTTAAGAACCATTGTCTATAATAACTAATTTCTTTTGTCAAAGTGTCACCTACCAAATATGAATCGATTCTCGTAATGTTGTTCTCGATTAAAACTCCTTGATTAAAAATGAGTTCGTTTTTCTTTTCAGGATTTTCCAGGAAAACTTTTGCCAAATAATAACGTTTAGAATTGAAGTAATACATAAAATAGTCATATTGTTTCAGAGTGTCAGAATACCAGTCTGCAAAAATTTGATTATTCACTAAACTTGCTTTATAGTCATTTTTTTTTAAATAGTCTTCAATATTCAACTCTTGATGTGTAGAATCAACCTTTTCTATTTTAATTAAAATAAGTTTATTATCAATTACTTTCCATGTTGCAACATAACCTCTATAACAACCTGTATGAGGAAAATCAATATTTTCATAATAGTCAAAGGGCGATTCCTTAAATTTTTCTTTTAAGCGTAATTCTTCAAGTGGAAATGATTTAAGATAAAATGTATCATTCTCTATGATTAATAAATCTGGGAACTGCTCTGTCGCAAAGCTATAGGTTATTGACAGAAAGATTATAGTTGAGAATATGACAATTTTTTTCATCAATTTGCTGATTTTTTGTTATTACAATACCCGATAACGACTGAGGCTATGGGCTTGGGCAGTCTGCGGACGGATTTCCTGTCGCACTGCGCCAAACTGAAATGCGGGCGCAAAGACAGTAAGAAGCACATTAGCCGCCCAAAGCGCATAGGTGTTAGAGGCTGGCCTTTGATTCCACTCGAATAGTCGGTCTAATTAGTATTACTCTCCAAAATTAATTTTCTACTTGTTGTTATTAATAGGATATAAGTCAGCTCTAATTTTTTTCAAGTTGTTCTATATCATTTGTAAGACGATTTATGTCTTTTGTTAGGTGTGCACACCTTACAAAAGCGTGTCTGACTTTCCTGCATTTTTAAAACCCAAAAATAGAAAATCTTCCCCGATAAATATCAGGGAAGATTCTTTTTAACTTTTTAGTGGAAACTTCAGTGCTTATGTGCTGAATGATCTCCACTCTGTTCTGCAATATCGTGGATAGCTTCAATTGTGTGAGTGAAATCAACATAAGCCTCCACATATTCACGACCTTTTGCAGGAGAATCGTTTTTCACTTTATCGAGCGCTACAACTTTTTCATATTTCTCCTTTATCACCTTTCCAATGTGGGCATTTAATTTAACGAGAAAAGTATCAACATCTTTACTATCCAATGCCTGATCGCTGAGTTGCACAATCTTTTTAGTTGTTCCGGCAGGTTTTAAGCCCGTAAAAGGTGCTCCTTCTGTTTCGCGATGCAGCCTTACAAGTGTTTCAAAGAAGTGTTTTTCAACAATCTGATAAACTTCTTTGTCGCCGGCCTTTAAAGAATAGGTTTTATTAAACAGAGGAATTATTACTTTCTCCTGTTCCGGAGTTATCCATTTCAGAACCAAATTAACATTATTTGTTTCAAGCGCCTTTATTGCATCTTTAATTGTAGGGCCGTCATACGAATCGCAATGCGCAAATGCAGGGAGGGAACCAACCATCAATAATGCTAATAATACAATCGAGAAGATTGATTTATAACTTTTACGGTTTTGAAGTTTCGCAGGACTTACAGTTGCCAAACTTGTTTCTTTTGTACTCATGATAATTAAAATTTTAATTGTTGTTATTCGAAATATCCTGGCACAAAAGTACATTGTAGCTAATCCCTGTGCGACCTACTTTGTAAAGTAGCACGCATTCACTTGAAATATTAAGTCCTGTTTTATAATAAATATCCCTGCGATGGTCCTCATTGCTTTGATAAAGAAGTTTATATTTGTTTCCGGTATTCGCTTGGAGTAAATCCGGTTATTTTCTTAAAAACCCGGTTGAATGCCGATTTTGTATTAAACCCACTATCGAATGCAATTCCTAAAAGTGATAAATTTTGATATTCTGGATTGTCTATCCTTGCTTTCACCTCTTCAATTCTGTACTGATTTATAAAATCGAAGAAGTTGGCCCCGAATTGCTCATTGATTACCCGTGAAAGATGATGCGAAGGTATATCCAGCCTATTGGCCAGCTCAGGAAGCGATAGGTCGGCATCCAGATAAGGTTTTTCGGAAGCCATAAAATGTCTTATCTTACTTACATATTGTTCAATTTCATCATCTTTCAGTAATATTCCGGCATACTTCGTCCTGGGCTCAGTTACATATTCAGTGTTCCCGTTGGGATATTGAATGAAAATTTCTTTTTGCTTCAGTCCATAGTAACCAATCAGGATAATAAAAGCAGACAAGGAAAGCGTCAGCCCGTGGGTACAAAAGATCCAGGAAAACATCTGGAAAACATGGTGTAAAGTTGCGAAAATCATTAGAACTGTCCATATAAAGCCAAAAGAATATACAAGCTTTCGCAGCCAATCGAGGTTGACATTTTCGTATGAAGAAAAGTTATTGAAAATATTGATGTCTAATTTTTTTAAAAGTAAGATGGATAAAACAAAATAAAAAGGCCCCGATATCACTGTGAGCAACAGAAAAACATTCAACAACAGCGGAGCACTATGTTCGCTTTCAAGATGGTCTAAGCTTATTCGTTCCGAAATTTCGGGATAAAAAGAAGCAATAACAATAAACAGGTTGAACAGGACAAAGGGAACAAAGTGCAGCAGTTTTTCTTTACCGAACCGGGCTTTGGGGTCAATCAATGCCGAAATGTACAAATAAAGGAAAGGCCCGTGCAGTAAGAGCAATGAGATAAAACTTACAGAAAGCAGATGAAAATCCGTAAAAAGTTTGTTGTAAAACAAACCATAGATACCCGTATAAAGACTTAAATAGAGTAGCCAACAGATAAGTATCTTATCGTAGATTGCCTTTTTTTTCTGAAGTATTAAAAACGAAAAAAATAAAGCATTGAAAGCAGCTATCAAAAAAATATAGTTCATAAATGTATTTTATATCAATGATTTGAAGGATGTATTAAACATGAAATCTAAGTTACTATAGGCTTTGGCGGCCAGCTCTATGTTTTTTATCGCCGGGGCTTATGACAAATGTACCGAACTATAAACTATTTGCACTATGTTTTACATCTTTTTCACATTGTTCTATATCTAAAGCATGTTGGTCTATATCATTTGACAGCCCCCTTTACGTTATTTAAGTCTGAATATTTATTAAGCAAGTTGCTCTATATCTTAAATAAGTTGCCCAATATATCTTGTAAGTTCGTTTAAACCTTGGGTCTGTTCAATTAACTGTGTCAAAAGAGGAAAAATCGAAGATAAAAAACATACAATTGAATACAAAGTTCAAAATGTCAAAGTCTAAAGTCATACGGTTAAAATACACCGTTTCAAAGTCATTGTAAATCTAAGATTCTTAGTTTTTTCTGTCTTTTCTTTAAACGAAATCTTTTTTCTCCGCTAATAGAAATCCCGATCCGAATTTCTGCCTTACTTTTGAGGTAACAATAATCCTTCCGTGTTCACCAAACAGAATCCTAAATAAAACAACATGACCTCCACTGGAGTCATCAAAGTAAAAGAGGCTGTCTCAAAATAAAAATTAAGTCTCCGAGAATTGAATATTCGGATTTGTTCCCGGATAGGTATCCGAATAAAGAGAGGGTGTATCACAATGTGATTTCACCCTCTTCTTGTACACACATGACTAAAGCGTGGTCGTAAACAAACGATTTCTATTGTGTCTATTCCTTCCAATTGGTTAACAGTTCCAGAAATTCGGCGCGATATCCATTAGGATCGAAGCCGGCAGCATTTTTTCCCAGGTTCAACACCAGTTGCTTATCGGCTGTTCCTTTATATTCCGACTGTTTCATCAATAGGCCAAAGGCAGCAACCGAAGCAGCAAAGCGGGTATCGGCGGAAGCTGTCGCGATATCGACCGGCGACGAAGCAATAGAATGAGTCAGCAGTCTGCTGGTAGTTTCGCCGGGTTTTTTGTACCTGAAATCGAAAGTGGCCACCGGATCGCCGGCAGCAGTTCCGGTGAGTTTCACTTCGTACAATGCCGTAATGGTTTGAGTAGAACCAATTTCGCCGGCATCGGTATCATCGTTTTCGAAATCCTCGGTATTCAGGCTACGGTTTTCGTACCCGATAAGGCGGTACGACTCCACACGCGAAGCATTAAAATTAACCTGAATTTTCGAATCTTTAGCTACCGTATAAAATTTCTGTAACTCGTGTGTAAATACCTTTTGTATCTGCTTGGCATTATCGATATACTCGTAATTCCCATTTCCCTTGTTGGCAATCTGCTCCATCATATGATCGTTGAGGTTGCCCTCGCCTACTCCCAGCACCGTCAGGTAAATCCCTGTTTCCCGCTTTTTTTCAATCAACTTCACCAATTCGTCGGTCGACGTCATGCCCACGTTGAAATCGCCGTCGGTACCTAGAATCACCCGGTTGTTGCCTCCTTTAATAAAATGATCCTCGGCAATCTTATAAGCGGTTTCAATTCCGGCCCCTCCTGCAGTAGAGCCTCCTGCCTTCAAATCATCGATCGCATTTTTAATCTTTTTCTTTTCCGAGCCGGCAGTCGACTGCAGATGCACCCCGGCATCGCCGGCATAAGTAACGATAGCAATGCGGTCTTGGGCGCGCAGGTTATCGACCAGTGTTTTGAAGCCCGACTTGAGGACCTGAAGTTTATCAGGCGAACTCATGGAGCCCGAAACATCGATCAAAAACACATAATTCGAATTGGGTAGTTCCGCAACAGGAATGGTTTTCCCCTTCATGCCCAGCCGGATCAGGTGATGTCCGGAGTTCCACGGACAGCTGGTCAGTTCCGACACGAGGGCTACATTTTCGCCGGCGGCAGGTTCGGGATAATTGTAGGTAAAATAATTCAGATACTCTTCGATCCGAACCGAAGCCTTGGGCGGAGTTTGCCCGAGGTACAGAAACCGGCGCATATTGGCGTAAGAGGCCCCATCGGCGTCCACCGAAAAGGTGGAAACAGGTTCGTCGGCAACCTTCACAAAAGGATTTTCGGCGTACTCCTTGTACTTTTCATAATTAGCCTGTTCGACTTCCGAAATCCAGCTTTTTTCGAACGATAAACCACCATCGTAACTTTCGTTACACGATACGGACAGAAAAGCCGTGAATAAACAAACGGCACTTGCAAGATTAATTTTCATATTCTTTCTTTTTTCTAAGATTTGACAAAATTAACTCACAGATGCCGGTTATTTCCGAAATGTTGCACGGGTTTATTGATTCACCGCTACCATTCCTCCTCCTTCCGGCAGGGTTATTTTCAGTTGTCCGTTTTTCTTCACCGCAAGCTCGCTCAGTTGAGGGGCACCGGTTTTCGGATGATCCGAATACAGCCGTACCTTTTTCCCGGCCATCATCGGCAAATTCAACGTTATGGTTTTCGCTTGGTTTTCGGCATTAATGCCTGCCACGTACCAGGTATCGCCGCTCCGGCGCGCCAGCACCACGTACTTGCCGGGATAACCGTCGACGAACTGGATATCGTCCCATTCGGTAGGCACTTTCTTCATAAAGTCGATCACGAAGGGAGCTACATCGGTGAGGTTATTGGGAGCGATGGCAAAATTTTGCACGGGCGTTTGAAACAGCACTGCAGTGGCAATCTGGAAAATATCGGTGGTACGGCGGGTATGTCCGCCGTTATTGGTACGGTTGTGCCGTTTATTGAGCAATACCGGTCCGAAATCCATCGAAGCCACGCTGTTGCGTATAAAAGGATGCAAAGCCGCATTAAACGCTTCGGTATCATTGGCATGCTGTGTAAAAATCAGGTTTTCGGAAGCCAGTACGGCCTCACTTCCCACAAAATTGGGATACATGCGTTCCCAGCCGCGCGGGAGCGTACATCCATGAAAAATAACCACCAAGCCAAAGTCATTGGCATCCGACAATATTTCTTCGTACAACTGCATCGTCATTTGTTTGTCGCCGCCGAAGAAATCGACCTTAATCCCTTTTACACCAATACTTTTCATCCATGCCATTTCTTTCTTACGGGCAATAGAGGTATTCATCCGGTTTTTAGGAGTTTGAGGAGCATCGCTCCAGTAGCCGTTGGAGTTGTACCACAGACAAACACCCACGTTTTTGGCAGCAGCATAATCCACCAATTCCCGGATACGCTCGCGACCGATATTATTGTCCCACCAATTATCCACCAGTACAAATTCGTATCCCATGGCAGCCGACAAATCGACGTAACGCACCTGATCGTCGTAGTTGATACTCCCGTCCTGCCACATAATCCAGCTCCAGGTAGCCCGGCCCATCCGGTATTCCTTTGACGGTTTATACAAGGGCTCCACCAGATCCCACGCCACCGTGGTTTCGACGATGGGTTTCAGATTGTCGCCGATCGTAATGGTGCGCCAAGGAGTTTCGCCGGGCAAAGCAATAGCCGGATTGGCTGCGCCGAGACCGTTGTTTTCACCCGGCTCGGGAAAAGCGATGGTATACAATCCTTCTTTCGTACCTTCGCTCAGTTTAGCTCCGGCATACAAACTTCCCACGCCGGTTTCCGAAACCAGCGCCCAGCCATGAGCACCGATGCGGAACAGTCCCGGAAACGTATAACCCACCCCGTATTTCGAAGGAGTACCTACCGGCTCATCGGCCACATATTCTTCTTCGTAACTCGGCTTCGTTCGCATCCAGCCAATCATGGGCGTGGCCTGCGGAGTCAGAAAAGTAGTTGTAAAATCGGGGAAATTAAAACCGCTCAATTCTTTTTCCACTATACAGCGGGCCGTTTCGCCCTGCTGGGCCAGCTGATATTTAAAAGCCACATCGTTGTTGGCCACCCGAAATACCACACTTATTTTCTCCTTTCTGGGAGTCTGGTACACTGCTACCAGCTCATTGGCCTTGTAGTTCACTTCCGATCGCTTGATCCGGTCCTGGCGGTAAAACTTACGGACAGGTTGCTCCTTATTCTCCACAAACGACAGGTTGCTGCTGAAATCGCTCACATTGGTCACCATGCCGAGCGGCGATGGCTCGAGTACTTGTTTTTCCTTATAGGTCACCTCGTAGGTGAGTTGGCCCGTTTCCGATAATCCGAGCATAACCTTCAGATTTCCATCCGGACTTTTCACAATCAAATCGGCACCCGTCAGCGACAACGACAGGCTGAGGCAAAGAATACTAAACCAGGTTTTCATCATGTAGCAATTTTTATTTAACTGCCACAAATATAACAGAATTCGGCCATTGGGAAGGAATCGTGACCGTTTTATACTAAAAAATGCAAGGATCTTACCGTTTTGTGAACCTCGTCAATACTTTTCGGCCAAGAAATAATAAGGTTCGATCACATGATGGTACCATACCGTGGCAGCAGCATCGACTTCGGGGAACTTTTGGTAATATTCGGCATCGGGATACAACACTACCGTTGTCCCCGTGCGCACGTAGTAATTACTGGAAATATATTCCGGAGTAGCGAGGCCCGGAAGTTGTTTTTTCACTGCCCGTTCCACCATATTGCCCAGGTAGCGTTCGTAATTTCGCTGGGCCTTTTTTGCCGGCCGGCTCAGTTCGTCGTAAGCTATTTTGAAGGCAATCTGCTGAGGCAATTTTTGTTTTTTCAACACCTTATTTACATCTTTAAACGGATTCACCCGGGTAAGATCGTCGACCGTCTGAATGGAAAACGGCACATCGGGCACCCAGTCGAGCGGACTTACCACATTAAATGCCCAACCGCCCCGGGTGAGGTGTTCGTAATCGTAGGCAAAGTGCAGGTTACCTGGTTTCGGACCCGCGCTGCAATAGGTTTTGAACCGGATATCGGCAGGAAGTTTACCCGCCAGCCGCAGGTTTTCGAGATAAGCGGTGAGCATAAAGCAGATAGCTCCGCCCTGGCTATGTCCGGTAAGGATAAAATCGCGTACGCCCTGTTGGTAGCACGAATCAATTTTTGTCAGTATGGAACCCGACATATAGGCAAGTCCGATAAACCAACCCACCTGTACCGCAGCCTGGGGATGCTGAGCCAGTTTGTATTCGAACAGCCAGTTGTCCTCCAGCTGCAGTTCGCCCGTGGCAGGTATCATGGCCGCGTAAAGATTGGCCATAAAACTGACTTCGGTACGCACCGTACCTCGGATGGCAATCGTGGCCAGCGGCTTCCCGGTATGCATCCACAAATCCCACCGGTTGTCGAAAGCTACCTCGGGCGAGCGGTACTCCAGCCTGTAGTGCTGAGGAGCCGGCACACCGGTAAGCGTGTCCCACTTGTCGGGATCCACGAACACCCGCTGGTTGACCCGTAGGGTTTCGAGGTACTCGGCCTTATCGAAGCCCGGCTGCAGGAGCTGGGCGGAAACGGAAAAGATGCTGCAAAACAGCCCTAAAAAGAATAAATTTTTCATGCTTTTACCTGATTAAATCTGCCACAAAGATACGAATTCCGGCATATACTATCACTATTGTTGCCTCACATACTGCAACTGCACCAGGCCTGTTTCAAACGCCTGAGATTTTACCAGCTCCCAGTCCTGTTCCGGCCGGCCCTCCCCGAACAGCCTGACGCCATCGCCCAGCAACACCGGCACCACCGACAAAATCATTTCGTCGACCAGGTCGTACTTCAATAGTTCCTGAATGATTTCGGCTCCTCCATCGCAATAAATCCCTTTCCCTTCTTGCGCCTTAAGCTTTACTACCAATTCTTCCAGGTTCCCGGAACAAAAAACCGTTTTACCGCTCGGAGGCCGCGGGGTACGGGTCATCACATACACTTCCCGTTCCCCGTTATCGTAGTGCGAAGCACCCAGCTCCCGGGCCACCCAGTCGTAGGTTTTACGACCGATCAGTATCGTATCGATTCTGGCAGTAAATGCTTCATAACCATAATCCTCCCCTTCCTTTTCGACCCGTTTTAAAAAACTCAGGTCGTCGTTGGGTCGGGCAATAAAGCCATCGAGACTGGTAGCGATGAAAAGCGATAAAGGGCGCATGGTAAAGTAATGAATTAATACACTATACAACTACTGACAAACCAAAAAGTTCACCTTCCAGCTCCTCCCGCATTTTTTCAGGCCCTTCATTCGAAACACTACCCAACTCATTCACAATCAGCCGATTTAACAAGACAACAGCACCCTTTACTAATTGAGTATTCATATTTTTTTTGCCAATCCTCCCATCCATCTTCCATTAAAAAAATCACTCCTACCCTGCAGTTGTACAACCAACTGCAAAGTAAGAGCGACTTATTCAACCGGAAGTCATTTTTACTTCACCATCCTTCTCGTGTATTCTCCGCAGCTTACTACGTAGACGCCGCGGGGAAGCGACGATACGTCGATACGGTTGGAGCCTTCACGAACAGGGATATCGATGAGCAGCTGACCGGAAAGACTATGGATACGAAGCGATCGGGCGCTTCCCGATTGTACCATCAGGTAATCGGTGAAGGGATTGGGATACACCTGAACAGGGCTGGCCAACGGACCATCGGCAGCGGTGGTGAGGGCCGGTTTCACAGGAATCTCCACATCGGGCAAGGAGCCGAAGTAGGCAGTGCGCATCGCGGCAGTGAAGTTCACATCCTTACCCGTTTCGAGGGTGATACTGCGGTGTCCGCCGTACGGATCGCCGTAGCCGCTGGCCAGGAGTGCTCCGTTGGCCAACACATAGGGCTGCGACGGATCCCAATCGGCAGGAATGGTAGCAGTAACAGTCCGGGCATTCTCGGCAGCTGCAAAGGTGTACTGGTTGGCGGCTCCGGTGAGGGTAGCCCCATCGGCCTTGTACGAAATACGCGCCGACATATTATACACACCGGCTAATTTATGGGCGGGATGGTACAGACCGGTGAACCGTACGGCCAGCGCATCGCCCGGATGCAGATCGGCGCCGGGATTGCTGGTATTGGTAAGCGTGTACTTCAGGGGTTTGGCACGTAATACCTGATAGCTTACGGCGCCTGCTTTGGCGATCCGCACCAGGTTACGGCCGTTGACCAGCTGCACCGTGAAACTTCCATCGGCATGGGCAATTACACCATGGGTATCGAATCCGGTGTAGCTCATCGTGTGTTCACCTACCACAGGCCTCGCGAGCGTTACCTCCGCTCCCGCTTCGGGAGTAAAACTGTAGTGGAAGGCACCCTCATCTTCGTGATAGTACAACACATCGAGTTCGGCATCGATTCCTTCACCAGCAAGTTTGGCCGGCAAGCTAGCCGCATTGGCCGCTTCGTTCAGCTTCATTCCGGTAACAACGCCGGTTCCGGCATCACCCACCGTCACCACGAATACACCCGTATTTTCGGGCCACAACGCTCCGAAGAACGGCCCTCCGGCAGCCGATTTAATATTGATGGCATCGTAGCTTACTTTCACGATAGCCGTACCGGTCCCCACAGCAGTCAACAGGCCATCGTTGCTTACCGTAACCACCCCTGTAGCAGGTTCGCCGGCTTCGTTCAGTACCTCATAGCGATAATCGGGTTCAATAAAATAGTTGTTGATGATATTATCCACCGCCTGCCAGGCCCTGATGGTTACCAATTGGTGCGTATCGCCCTGTCGCAGCCGGAGATGCCCGGTTTCGTTAATATTCAGGAAGATATCGGCCACGTTGTAGTTGGCATTGGCGTTCGGGTTGCGGTCGATGCGCCGGGGATCGCCCTCGAGCAATTCCGGAGTGATGATTAGCGGAGCCAGGTTTGCATTCATGGTAAATGTTCCGGCATAAGTTACTTTCGAAGGCTGCGAAACCCGGTAGTTGTACACCTGCGAAGCTGCTAAACGGTAATAATACACCCGGGTGTCGTCCGCCAGCACGGTACTATCGGGCGCAACCGTCGTGAAGCGCTGGAAATGCGCCTGTTTTTTACCCAGCACCAGCGTAGCCCCGTCAGGCACCTGTACCGAATAAGAATAGCCCATGGGACAAGCTCCCGTACGGGTAGCATTGGCTGTAGCTACGGCAGCCATATCGAAGGACATAAAACCTTCGGCCGCACGAGCTTCACCTGGTTTTAATTCGATACGATACCGGTCGCCACTCAGGGCCAGAATAGTAATACGGTTAGCCGTTGTCGACTGCCCGGCCAGGCTGTTACGTTCGACCCCTTCCTTATCGGTAACGCGGTAGTGTACCGAGTAATCGACATCCGGCTGCCAGCCGGCATTCGTTGCTCCGGTGGTGATGGTAAACAGCTGATACGATTGCAGGGTATCGGTCGATAGCGTGAGATCGATGCTGCCGTTGCGGGTAACCCCATCGGAGGCAAAAGCCTGAAGCACATAATCGCCCGGATAAGCTTCGAAATTATAGCTATAGCCCGATTGCATGCTACCTGTTTCGATGGTATCATTCGTCGATTTGCTGATGAGCAGAAGTTGTTGGCTTACCGAATTCAGTTTGAGCTGAACCTTGGCTTTGCGCTGAACCTGCAGTTTATCCATGCAGAAATACATTGCCGTATTCGGCCCGTACACCGGATCGGTATCGGTCGAGGCCATGGTGTAATACAACCCGCCAATTTCGCCCAGCGGCGACAGATCGACCCATTCCCAGTTGCGCGACTGGTGCAGTTCCCCGTTTTCGAAACGCGCCAGGTAATGCTCCACCTGTTTGCCAGTCTCATTCAACTCTTTATCAAGTCCATGTACGATCAATTTAAAGTAATCGCCTTCGCGGTCGAGTTTACGTGCAAAACCATCGCCATTGATATTTCCGTAATAAGGCCAGGGCGAATTGGCCACGTACATTCCCTGCGCGCGATAGGCTTTCCCATCGTTGAAGATGGTCTGCAGCGAGTGGCTGCCCGGAGCTTCGGCAAAGAATCCCCAGAAGCCCAGCAGGTAAGGAATTCCCGGCTGCGTAATCACCTTCCCGCTCCCGTCGCGCAACACGACGCCCAGCGAATCGGTTTTAATACCACCGCCGGCCATGCAGCCCCATTGGTTACTGACCCAACCCTGGCTGCCCGCACTCTGGTAATTTGTCGAATCGCCGCTGGTGCAATAGGTAAACCCATCCCAATAATAGCCCCCGTACGACGAGCCCGGCCCTCCTGCCAGGTGTGAAAATGAAAAGGTAGAAAAATCGATAAAGCTGAAATCTTTATCGTTGTAGGTTTGAGTCCAGTAGCCTTTGGGAGTTACCAACTCAAAACGTTCGGGATTAACCGGCCTCGACAAGTCGAGGGTGATCAAATTTTGCGGTGGTGTTGCGGCCAGCCAGCTGCAAGCCATCAATACCATCACGAAAGAAGTAAAAAATCGTCTCATTTTGTTGAATTTTTAAAGTTTAATAAATTTATAGGAAGTCTGAACGGTTTTAAGCAGGTAAATTCCCGGTGGAAGCATCGTGCAATCGATGGTAGATACACCCTGCGGCAAATCGACGGACATGGTACGCCGGCCGGTGATATCGAAAATTTCGACCGACTGATCCGCCGACGATTCAAGCTTCAACACATCGGCAACACGGCCCGACATGAACTTCAGCTGAAATGCAGTTTCGCCAACGAGCCGATCGACCGACGTAAGCACCGCATCGGGGTGCAGGTTTTCGGCACCCATAATTTCGGTGGAAGTTTCGCCCAGCCAACCGCAGTACTGGTTCACCGCCGTATAGACCTTTACAAAATCGATACTTGCCAGGTATACCCGGTTTCCCGACGCATCCACGGCCCAGTCGATATCGAGTTCCGACATTCGGTCGGCATTCGGAGCATTATCGGCATACCCCCAGTCGTAGGCATACTGAACGAAATAGCTGCCATTCCCGCTTTCGTCCACATAATTATCGGCCAGCCGCGAACCGGCAAATACCAACTCATCATCGGGAAGCCACTGAGGCCAGTAACTTTGCTTGTGAAACGAATTACGGTACACATATCCGCTTCCGTGCCCATTCGTGGTCCAGCGAACGTAGGTGGTATCGGTCAGATAAGCCCGTTGGGCATCGGGTGTCGGGACCTTATTCTCGTCGGGTTTAAAATAGCTGATCCGGTAATCGCGGATAGTGGCCGCACTATGGTATTCGCTTCCGGCCAGCTCGTACCATTCATCATCGGGGAGTCCGTTTTTGTTCACATCTGCCGATACCAGTACGATTCCCGGCTCACTGCTCCCACCGCGTCTCGACGTGGTAGTATTAGGATTGGCAGCCGACCAGAAGGCATTGCCCAGGATACGAAAATCGGTCGTATCGGGCACATTCACGACAGGGCGATCGAAACCCACCACGATATAGCCACCATAACCTCCCAGCGATACCAGTCCGCGGTTGGTACCCGCGATAGAAGCTTCGGCCTTGGCCGCCATGGTTTCGGGAGTATCGCCATCGGCATAGGCCGGCAGCTTATTCACAAACTGTCCCGGCGCCGGACGGTACTCGAACACTTTACTGATGTAGCGCGAACCGGCCATCGCAGACCCTTGTAAACACAGCGCCACACAAGCACTCAGAAAAAACTGTTTTCTCATACACATTTATTTTTAAAAGTTAGTGGAAGTCAGTAACGCAAAATGAGCCGGAATATCGCCCGTTCGAACATTCCATTTCTTTTTCCCGGCAGGATCGAAACAGTACAACTGTCCCGGACTCACGTAATCGCCGGCATCGGCTACAAACACTTCCCGTGTACGGGGATGAACCATAATGCCGTACGGGATTTCCAATTGCCGGTCGGTACCATCGGTAATAAAATTACGGGTTATAATTTCACGGGTACGGGTATTCACGATGGCATAGCTGATTTCGTTGGAAAACGACACATAGCTCCATTGCACGCTGTAGGCATAAAGCGAATCGCCCACGATGCAAAAATTACTCACCGCCAGCCCGATGGTATCGGTAACCTGTTGGCTCAGGCTATCGATCACAAACAAGCGGGAAGGATGATTTTTGTAATCGCCCCTCGAGCTCACCCATAAATCGCCCCGTGCGTCCTTACGGATACGGTGCAGGTTATAATCCACGGTAATACGCTTTTCTTCACGGAAAGAGGCCAGGTCGACGACCGACACCGTACGTTCGTACCCCGCAGTAGAACCGGCACCCATGTACCCGCCCGAATTCGCCACATACAGTTTCGATCCGACCACCTCCAGCTCATCGGGCTGATACCCCACGATACAGCGGTCCACCTCCTGCAAGGTAGCAGTATCCACCTTGGCCACATAGCCCTTCTGGGAGTAGTCGGGATTGATCTCCACCGGCCCCGCGTAAGAAGTAATATAGGCATAGCCTTCGTGAAAAGTGATGTAGCGGCAGTTCGGAATATCGATTTGTCCTATACGGCGGGCTGTTGCAGCTTCCATCACTTCCACCTTATTGGAGCAGTTGATAACGGCATAAAGTCTCGAGCCGTAAATCTTGAGGTCGTTGCCCACATCGCCCAGTTCCTTGGGTACGGCAGGATTGATGGAAGCATAAATATTTTTCTGATAGATCCCCGTTTTGAAATTGAAGAAATCGAGGGTGGCTTTATTACTTCCCATATTCCCTTCGTTGAGGAGATAAAAACCGGTATATTCCACTTCAGTGCGAACCGAATCGACTTGTGTTTTTTCACCGGGAATCACGATCTGTTCGTCGCGGCACGATAACAACAAAAGGGTGCACAAGGCTGCCCTGAAAAGATTTTTCATAGGGTCGATATTTTAAATTTCAAGTGTAAGCGCCAGTTTGTAATTACGTTTGGGCATGGGATAATTGAGCACCACCTCATAATCCTGGCTCAGCAGGTTATTGATTTCGAGCGATATCCGGGCCTGCAGCTGTTTCCAGCCGAACTCACGACTCAGCGAACAGTCGTGGGTATACCAGGGCTGTTCGTAGTTTTCGGGGATATTCGCCGAATTGTGATAGCGCTCGCCCACGTAGATGAAACTATAGTTGAACCGCCATTGCCGGTATGCCGATCCGGCAACCACCGAACCGCTGTGCCGGGGGATGTAAGGGATTTGTCCGCCCCAGGTGAGTTGTTGCAATTCCTTATTTTGCCGTTCGGTAAAATCCTGAGCCCGCTGAAAAGTATACGACAGGCGAAGATGGGCAGTCCAGTGCTCACTCAGCTGAAACATACCGCTGGCGGCCGCGTCCACTCCCCTGATCTCCACATAGCCCAGGTTCATCATCATCCAGCGATACATCCCGTTTCCCTTGGGTACTGCTATAATCTTATCGCAGACCTCGTTGTAATAGGCATCGGCCTGCAACTGCCAGTTGCGCAACCAGCAACGGTCTCCGTTGCGCGAGTACTGAAAACCAAGGTTATACTGATGCGTATATTCCGGCTTCAATGCAGCATTCCCTATATCGGTGTAGTACAGATCGTTGAAGGTAGGCATACGAAAAATCTGTTTATAGAAAGTTCTGATGTGAAGCGGGCCGGCTGCAAGAGGCCGCCAGGATAAAAAAAGCGAAGGAGAAACTTCCCGTTTATCGGGAGCCGAAGCCGGCAACGACGATGCGCCCGCATCCTGAAAGCCCGTTTGCGCTTTCAACTTCTCCTTCACCTGCGTAGCCAGCACACTCCCCTGCACCTTCAACCGGCTCAGATTAAGCGAACTGGCCATGGCCACCAGCATTGTATTCCGCAGTGGGGGCACGAAACCGGCCATCGACGATTGAAGCGAATTGTACTGCCAATCGGCCGAAAGCGCTACGTCCCAATAACCGGTAATCGCAAATTTATTGGCTACCGAAGCATATATTTCCTGCTGATGAAACGCATTATCGACATAAAGTAAGGTTGTATCGGGATTCAGGTAACGCATGAAATCGCGGGCATATTTCAGGTTCACCAGCAGGTCGTAACACCGTGAGACCGACTTCTGCCACGACGCCTGGGCAAAGAAATTGCGGTCCCACTGCCGTTGCGCACGTTTCCACACATTATTGACGATAGCACCCGGGATTCCCCGTTCTGAATTGTAATAATAAAGCTTGGCATTCCAGCGCCCTTGCTCTAGTTCGCCAAAAAGGCCCGCCTCGATCCGCAAAGCCCGGACATCTCCGTTTTGCCGGATAGCCGTGGTATCGTAAGCCAGGCTTCCGTCGGCATGCCAACGCCGGTAGCGAAAAGGATACCGGCCCGACGAACGAATCCACTCGACATTCACCGACGACGACAACCGGGCGGCAACCGCCTGCTCCCACAGGGCCGAAAAGTTCGTTAAATCGAACGAGCCGGTGCGGGCAACTGCTTTGAAATGATGCGTTTCGCCAGACTTGAAACGAGGACGGCGGGTACGGATATAAATTGTACCGGAAGCACTGAAATCCTTTGCCGACTGAAAGATTGCACTTTTCTGGCCGTTGTAAAGCGCGATTTCCTCTACATTATCGAGCGAAAATTTCCCCAGATCGACCTGCCCGTTCTGGGCATTACCCAGCTGAATGCCATCGTAGAACACCCCCATATGATTGGTGCCCATACTACGGATATCCACGGTTTTGAGACCTCCGATGCCTCCGTAATCTTTCAGCTGAATGCCCGAAAAATACCGGATCGCATCGGCTACCGAAAAACTATTGAGAGCACGAAGTCTTTCTCCTGAAAGACGTTGCGCCGGAATCGCCTCACTGAAGCGGATCGCTACCACCTCCAGTTCCTGCAAATGCTGCACACTGTCGAAAGGGAGTTGTGTGTAGGCCGGAACAACTGCAGGCAGAAGCAGCATTAAAAAAAACTGCAATTTCATGAAATATTGAATTACATTTCAAAAATTGCTTTCGTCAGAATTGAAAAATAAAGAATTAAAACAGGATACGACACACAGGGCATAGCTCTGCAACTCTTTCAACCAACTGTAAGTAAAAGCCGTTTATCCTTTTTTGGTTCTTTAGCCCTTTCCTCGAAAGCTAAAAACTAAATCAAGCATGGCAGGTCTTCTGACTTACTCCATCGTTGAACCTCCTTCCCATTCCGGTACACGGAACAGTGGATTGAGTTGTGTTCACGACTTCAGTTTCGTTTGAAACCAAGAGCTTACAGCAGCGGGACTGTTCAGGACTTACACCTGATTCCCTTTTAATCTCCGGAAGCGAATGCTACAGGAGAACCAATGCAAGTGCAAAGGTATAAAAAATTTGTAACAAAAAAACCGGAAATTCCGGTTTCTGCAACCAACCGGCCGTAGGACTCTCATTTTCAGGGCAAAATTTTCCAACAAAAAGAGTACGAGCCGGACGCATCCGAAAGTCGCTACTTCGGCATGAATCCGGGAAAGATTCGCTGCCGCAGTCCTCGTCACTGTCGGGACGAAGGGTTTACACGCATCATTAAACTTTCAAAAACCATTTCTTTTTAAATAAAAACCGGAGCAAGAACAACTGAATAATCAGCATGCCCGAACCAATAGCCACTTCCTGCCAGGGAATGGCAAAACCCTGTACCAATCCACCAAACAAGAACCGTGAACTGTATTCAAAATCGACCACTCCATGCGATGCCATATAAATCAATATCGAATTGGTGCCTATCCATTGCAGCGGCAGGCTCCAGCGTTTCAGCCGCCACACATCGACCACCAGGTAAAAAACTGCCATGAGTAACAAACTCCAACCGCCCGCATACAATACGAAAGAGCTGGTCCACAAAATTTTATTAACGGGGAATACCAGATTCCAGAGCCATCCCGCTCCCAGCAACACCAACCCGCTCGCGCCAATCAGTATACCTTTGTACAAATCGCCGACCGACCGGGTTCGCAAAAACCGTCCGGTAAAAACGCCCAACAGTGCCGTAGCCACTGCCGGGAGGGTCGACAGTATTCCTTCGGGATCATAAATAGTACGGTGCAAGCGGCCGGGCAGCAAGCAACGATCGACATAGCCCGCCAGATTCCCCTCGGGAGTAAGCACGCCGGCACCAATTCCCGGTACAGGCACCAGCATCAGCAACGCCCAGTAGCCGAGTAAAACGACAGCAAACACCACCACTTGAACCCGCAGCCGGCAATTGAGCACGATAAGTCCGGCAAATAAGCCGGCAAAAGCAATGCGGCCCAGCACGCTGGCAAAGCGGGTTTGCTCGCACCCCCCGAACTCGAGCGCCCCGTTGACCACCATCCCGCACACCACCAAAATAAGCGTGCGTTTCCACAGGGCGCCATAAACTTCCCTTCGGGCTCGTTTCAACTCCACACCGGCTTTACCTTCCAGCTTCCTCCCCATCGAAAAAGGCATCGAAATGCCGGCAATATAAATAAACAACGGAAATATCATGTCGTAAAATGTAAAACCATGCCAGGCCGTATGCCGCAACTGGCCCGACATCCACACCGAAACCGGATCGGCCGACGCAACAGCCAGCGCATGAACGATGATTTCGCCGCTGATAATCCACATCATATCAAATCCCCGCAGGGCATCGAGCGAATGAAGTCGCTGCATTGAAACAGGGTTTCCCATAAAACGATGAAAAAGGGCTGCCCATCCCTTCAACACGACGGACAGCCCGGTTGATTAAATTTAAACAATCAATTGTAACCCGGATTCTGAACCAGTTTCGGGTTTTTCACCAGCGCTCCGGTAGGGATCGGAAAAATTCGCTTTCTGGGATCCGAATCCACCTTAAAGCCCCATTTATCTTCGTACTTGCCAAAACGGATCATATCGTTGCGACGCCACAACTCGTAGGTGAATTCGCGACCGCGCTCGTTGTACAACGCGTCGAGCGTAACACCAGTCCATGCAGGCGACGTGGTGCGTTTCTCGCGCACCATGTTGACCAGCGACAGGGCAGTATGCCCGAGAGTGGCTGTACCTCCGCGCAAAAGGGCTTCGGCTTTCATCAACAAAATATCGGCGTAACGGAACACCGGCATGTCGTTGTTCTGGTTACGGGTGGTTGAAGTAGCATCGGGATAAAACTTAATATTCCGGTAACCCATGTTCCACGAAATCTCGTCGTTACCGGCATCAAACATCAGCGAATCCTGGCGCAGTACGATGTTCGGGGTAAGCTCCACGTGATAGGTGTACGCAGCACCGGCATCGGGACCGCTGTAAAACTGATTGTAGCCTTTGTTGGTGGTGGTTACCTTTACCGGAGTAACCCCGTCGTTGAGATACTGCAAGCCGGTGAGCCACTGACCGTTGCGCACATCGTTCGGATCGTCGAACAAGGCATAATGCTCGGGCAGGGTACTCATAGGAGCACTGGGAGTAAACGGCAGGCCAAACTTGGCGCGAAGCGAGCGGGGAACATCGTAACGCGCCCGGTACAAATATCCCGAAGTACCCGAAAGCGGTACATAGGTGGGATCGAACGGAATGGCAAAAATAAACTCTTTGGTGCCGGGACCATTATCGGGATAGAACAATTTCAGGTATTCGTTGCGGTCGGCCAGGGTGTACCGGCCCGAGCTTATCACCTTATCGCAGGCTGCTATGCAATCGTTGTACCGCTGTGTGCCGGTATAATATCCGGCATTCAGGTACATTTTGGCAAGCAGCGAATAAGCCATGTACTGAGTCGGATAACCGTAAGTGGCAGGCGAAACATTGGTCGTCAGATCAGGAATAACCTCCAGAATCTCCTTTTCAATAAACGTAAACACTTCGGCCCGGGGCGTTTGCGCTTTCGGTTCGAAATCGCCGTATTCGGTAACGATGGGTACATCGCCGAACAGGTCCATCATGTAATAATACGCCAATGCACGTACCATCCGCAACTCGGCCATCATCCGGCTTTTGAAGGCTCCCTCGGGCATGTTTCGCCGGAGAATATACATGGTCTGATTGTCGTAGCTGATGACCCGCGAGAGCCAGTCCCAGCATCCCCACGACCAACTGCGGTCGGGTGTCCATTCATGATAGTGCATTACACGGTAACCCTGGTTGTCGTACCAGTTACCGCCGCGCGCCGGCATAATACCTTCATCGGTACTCAGCGTTTGGGCGAAGAAAAAGTCGTGGGCATAGTTGCCACGCAAAGCAGCATACACCACACCCGCCGAAGCTACAAACTGCGACGAATCCTGAGGATATACATCGGGAGTGATTTGTGTGGTTACCGGAACATCCAGGTCGTTGCACGACCCTATCAGGAACGATAACACGACCGGCAAAAAGCTATATTTTGTTACTTTTTTCATGATTGATTTTTTTAATGGATGGACTTAAAGTACGATAGTTAAACCAAGCAATACCGTGCGGGTTTTAGGATAGAAATTATTCGAATCGATACCCGGCGACATGCCTCCCATGTTTACTTCAGGATCTACGCCCGTATAGCCGGTAAGTACAAACAAGTTGTTGAACGTGGAATAAAAACGCAGACTGTTGATCTGACGCACCGGGTTTTTAAAGGTATAACCAATGGTGAGGTTCTCCAGACGCAGATAACTGCCGTCCTCGATAAAACGCGACGAATACCGGAACGAATTGAAATCGCCGGCCGATTCCTTACCGGCATCTTCAAGGATATTTGTAAACGCAACCGTTGCAGGCCGGAACAAATCGGCGCGGGTGGCATTGAATATCTTGTTTCCATACACTCCGCGGACGAAGAAATTGACATCGAAATTCCTGTAGCTGAACGAGTTCGACCAACCGTAGTTCAGGATAGGCTGAGGACTTCCGGCATAACGGTAGTCGGCCGTTGTAGGATTGGTGGTCATCGAACCGTCTCTGGCAAGATACTGCGAAACGCCTGCAGCATTTTTACCTTCGTAAATCAGGGTAAAGAATTGCCCGAGCGGATATCCTTTCTGGCGAATCTGCAAGGTACTCGAGGTCTGACCGCCGCCATCGGGCTGGGTATATCTGATGGAGTCGCCACCAATAAAATAGGGATTGGTGAGACTGGTGATGGTGTTTTTGTTATGCGCCACGTTGACACTGGTTTTCCAGGTGAAGTCGCTGGTTTTAACCGGCACCGCCGACACCGAGAGCTCCACTCCCTTGTTGTTGATGCTTCCGCCGTTGGCAAATAATCCACCGGCAGGAACCAGCAAGATATCGGCATCGTACCAGTAAATCATATCCGAAGTGTTTTTATTGTACAGGTCGAGTGTCGCACTCAAGCGGCCTTTCAGCAGCGTTGCATCGATACCCAGGTTGGCCGTGGCTGTTTTTTCCCATTTCAGATCGGGATTGGCAGCCTTATTGGGACCGTACGACATCACCGAAGTGCCGTTGTGATAGAAGTTTCCCATCGATCCCGACAGGAACTGGGCGGTATAAGCATCAAAGCCCGTAGAGTTACCGGTAACTCCGTAGCTGGCGCGGAGCTTCAGGTCCTCGAACACGTTCATATCCTGAATAAAGCTCTCCTGGCCGGCGCGCCACGACAAACCTACAGACGGGAAATACCCCCACTGATTGTTCTGACCGAACACCGAACCACCGTCGCGGCGCAACGATGCCTGCAGGTAATATTTATCCCCGAAATTGTAGTTTACCCTCGAGAAGTACGAAATCATGCGGGTTTTGGAATACATCTGATCCCAGCCGAAATCCACCTTGGCTCCGTTGACAGCCGAATAATTACCAAGCGCCAGGTTGTTGAAACCTACGGTATTCACCGGAAAGTTGATATTGGTGGCCTGAAAACCGTCGCCATATACATTATCCTGGTACGAATAACCCAATACGGCATTGATGGAGTGGTTCCCAACGGTTTTATTCCAGGTAAACCAGTTTTCGAGGATTTCGTTACGGGTCTGATACGTATTGCGTAAAGCCGTTCCTCCTTTACCGAAGGTTACGATCGACTTGGTTGCCGGTGGCTCGGGGTTGTTGTAGAATACCGAACTGTTGTAGTTGTACATGTACGAATCGTAATATTCGCCGTGGAGCGAATTGTAATTCTGGTACGACAGGCTTAAATCGTAGGTCAATCCGAACGGAAGTTGCACATTGGCTGTGAGCGAGGCCAGCAGGTTGTTGTTGAGCGTCTGATCCTGTCCATAATCGATGATGGCTACCGGATTGAAATAACCATTTTTGGTAAAATTCTCGAAATAACTGCCATCGTCGTTTTTAACCGGCGAAACGGGTAAGCGGGTGGCCGACTGCAACAGGACGGTACCCAGCTGAGGTACATAATCGGACAAAATGCGTGCATTGGCTACCGAAAGGCCGATTTTCAGTTTATCGTCGAAGGCTGTCTGGTCGAAGGTAAGACGGGCTACAATTTTGTTCTGGTTGCTTTCCCTGATAATACCCTGTTTGTTGCTATAGTTGAGGCTCGCACTATAGGTATTACTTTCCGAACCGCCGCTGAACGATACGTTGTGGTTGGTCGAAAAAGCCGATTCGCGTTGAATTTCTTTTTGCCAGTTGGTATTGGCGCCGCGATCTTCGGTAAGGTTTTGTCCGGTTGCGGAGGCAAAAGCGCGCAACTGATCGCCGCTCATCAACTTCAGACTGTTCGATACATTTTCGACGCCGAAATATCCGTTGTACGCAATCTGCGGTGCGCCTTTTTTCCCTTTTTTGGTAGTTACCATAATCACCCCGTTCGAAGCCCGGTTGCCGTAAATAGAAGTCGCCGAGGCATCTTTCAATACATCAATCGATTCGATATCGTCGGGGGCAACCAGCGATATATCGCCACCCGGAATACCATCGATTACGTAATAAGGCTCCATCGAACTGTTGAGCGTGGATGCACCACGCAGAATGACGCTCGACCTGCGGGTAGGATCGCCCGAAACCGTGATGTTCAAACCGGCAGCCTTACCTTGCAACAATTGACCCACATCGGTAATGGCACCTTTATTCAGGTCTTCGGGCTTCACCGAAGTAACCGACGATACCAATCCCTTTTTATTGGTAGTACCGTAACCGACCACCACAATCTCGCTCAGCTTTTCCGATTCTTCTTTCAGCACTATATTGATACGTGTGTGATTTCCAACGGGAATCATGCGAGTTTCCATACCGACAAACGAAAACTGAAGGACCGAAGCCGGCTGCAAACCGGCAATGGAGTATACACCCCCGGCATCGGTAATCGAACCCTGATTTTTGCCAACCACCATCACCGTCACCCCCGGCATCGGATCACCCCTTTCGTCGGTAACCTTTCCGGTTACTGTCCGCACAGCAGCTTCACCGCCGGCCTGGGGCATTTCGCGCGACGAAGTCAGCACGATCTGGTTGTCCAACACATTAAATACTACGTCGGTATCGGCAAATATTTTCTTCAATACCGAGGAAATAGGCTCGTTGGTAACCGACAAATCAATTTTGCGCGCCACATCGATGAGTTGATTATTGTACGCAAAATGAACATTCGATTTCGATTCAATCATCTTGAGGACTTCGCTGACGGGCGTGTTTTTTACATGCAGCGTCAGGCGGGAATCCTGTGCATACAGTGCCTGCGAAAAACCGGCACAGCTAAAAAATACGATCAGCACAAATCGGAAAAAGTTCGTTTGGGTAAACGAGGACGCTCGGTTCCTCCTTACCAAATTTGTGGTTTGTTTCATAAAGCTACGTTGTTTTGATAATAGATTTTGTGTTCTTTTCTTGAAAAACGGGAGTCATCTGTTGCGTTGTCGGGATGAAAAATTGATATGAGACAGCCCTGTCCTTATCCGGGCGTTGTTGCCCGGCAAAGATATTCATCCATTCAAATCGCAAAAAAGGTACGGGTGGGTATCATGCTTTACCGTGATTACGGGATGATACAACCGGCAAGGGCGTTACGTTATTTCTTCCATATGAGCGTGTTTTTTATAGAGTTAAATTTAAGGGATTATTGGATGTGTTTTTTCTTGTCCTTACGCAGTATTAACGTTCGTTTTTCAAAAATACCCGCCTCTTCGTTGCTGCCCGACAGCAATTGATAGTTGATGGGCGACGATAAACTCAGAATGCGCAGTGCACGTTCGAGCGATTCGTTGGTAAATGTGGCGGTAAGCCTGTAGACCAGTATTTCCGGATCCTTGACGATAACGTCGACATTATACAGTTTTTCCAGCTTGTCTATAACCACCTGAATTTCGTCGTTATCAAACACGGTGCGTCCCCTGGTCCAGGCAATATACTTGGTGAGGTCGTTGGAATAATGTACCCGGTTTCGTTTCGTTGTTTTGTTGAACGTAAAAACATCATTGGGCCGCAGGGTGGCCAAATCGGTAAATTGCTTCTCTCCGGCCATTTCACCCAGCCGTACCGAACCGCTTACCAGTACCACCGTTACATTGGTTTCGTCGTTGTAGGCACGGGCATTAAACGATGTGCCGGTTACTTTCAGGTCCATATCGTTCATCCGCACAATAAACGGTTGATTTTTATCTTCCAGAACTTTAAAAAATCCTTCGCCGCTGAGCGCGACCAGCCGGTGATCCTGTTTTTTGAAACTCATCGGATAGGTTAGTTCGCTTCCCGAATTCAGCATCACCTCGGAACCGTCGGGTAAGGTTATCCGACTGCGGGCACCCAGCGGAACACTTACCGTGGTGAGCATCGACCGGTTGTCGGTATCGCGTTGCATCCAACCAAAATACAAAGCCACCAACAGCGGAAGAAGCAGGATGGCCGCCACTTTCGAAAAGCCGGCCAATGCGCGTCGATACAAGGGAACAGTTCGCTCCTGCAGGTTGATGGCATGATGAACCTCACTAAGCAATTGCCTGAAACGGCTATCGTCGCCAACCGGCCCTGCTGTATCGCACTTCTTCCAATGGGTGTGCATGAAAGCAGAAGCGGCCTCATCGAGAGACGGAATTTTAAGCAACTCGTTCAGATGCTCCAGCTCCTGAGCCGAACAAGTACCTTCCTGTAATTTGCTGAGTAATTTTTCCAATTGATCCATACCTTCGAGCGATTTCTGCAAACCTGATAACTGAATTAGTGAGCCGTATACCAGAATAACGTACCAGCCGGCAACAACCCCTGCTCAGGATCGACTTTTTTTTTCAATCGATAAATAAACTGATGTATAATAAGGCTGTCAGTCCAAATTTTCCCAATTTGCGACGTAAAAAACTCAATGATTTGGTCAGGTGATCTTCGACTGTTTTTTCCGAAATACCCTTCTGGGAAGCAATTTCCTTATTCGACAAACCACTATCGCGGCTCAGTTTGAAGATCTCTTTACGTTTTGAGGGCAGTTGATCGACCAATTCGGTATATTTCTGTTGTATCATCCGATAATCAATATCTTCTTCAATCGGATGGTGGTCGACTTCCTGCACCGCGGAATTTTCCGACTGATATTTTTGTTCGGAGAGGCGTTTACGAAGGAGCGAAAGTACCGAGTTTTTGGCGACCGTGAATATGAAGGCATCGAAATTGGTATCGTACCGAAGCCTGAACCGATTTTCCCAGATTTTCAGAAATACGTCCTGTACGATATCGTAAGAATCGTCGTCGTTTTTTAAATAGGCCAACGCAAAACGAAACAAGCGGCGATGATAAAATGCATAGATTTCATCCACTACACTCCGATCGTCGTTTCTGAGCCGTTCGGAAAATGTTGTTTTGTTGGTGTTCATTGTACTTTATACATCATTAAGGGCAAAAGTACTCAAAAATCTTTAACTTCTGAAAAAATCAATATTCAACCGGACCATTGCAGGCTTCCGGCGGAAGGGGCACCGGCAGTAAAAAATACGCATTTCTGCGTATTGCTATGCTGCTTGTTTGCATTTTTCTTTGCATTTCAACTCATCCAATTATCGTTCACAATGAAATACCTTTTTTTTCTCTTTGTTTGCCTTAGTGCACCCTTGCCGGCTCAATGGCAGGAAACCTCGTTCCGTACCAGCATGAACAGTACGGCCTATGTCACCAAATTGTATTATGATGGAACTACGTTGTGGGCCGGCAGCCGTTCGCAGGTGTTTATATCCGGCGACAAAGGTGCGAACTGGAGCAATGTGACTTCGGGCGGAATCACGGTGAATCAAACCGATGTAAAAGACATTATCCGGCTGAACGACTACGTGTATGTGGCGTTCGGAGGCAACGGGAACAAATCCATTTACCGCAGCAACGACAAAGGTGGAAACTGGGAGCTGGATATGGAGGGATACACTCAATTCCAGCACGTTACACATTTCTACACCTTTAAGGACTTCGTGGTGGGCAAACTGGAAACCAACGGGGTGATTTATAAGAAAAACAGCGATACGCGCTGGTCGACGCTCGCCGTGCCCGATAGCCGGTTCGTGACTCCGGCCACTATTTTCAGCCGGGGCGATAGTCTGGTGCTCACCAGCGGACAGTCGGGGCCGGCCATTGCACTTACCGCCGATATGGGAGCTACCTGGACGATCCGCAGCGTAAAGTGGGGACACGACATCCCGGCCAACGGCGACTGGCTGATCCCGGTGTGGCACGGACGGTACAATCAGGGGCAGGTATACGGGGTAAACCGCGGCTTCGTAACATCTCCACGACTCGAATACGTGTATAATTTCGTGGCTTCCGACGACGGCATGCGGACTTTTACCAAAAAGAACACCTTTTTCCAGACCGAAGATATTAATACGATGTGGATCAACGACAACCAGATTTTCGTGGCCTACAGCCGGTCGAACCTGTGGCACAGCACCGACGGAGGCCTCACTTTCAACGACATAACGGCCAACATCAAAAGTTTTGTGCAGTATTTGCACTTACCTGTCCTCTCGATGGAAGTAGTGGACGATAAATTGTTTGTTGCCGGCAATCAGAACGGGATCTTGACGCATGCGGTAGGTACATCGGTAACTACGCCCGATGTAAACGAGATCATGGTTTTTCCTTCCGTTACGTCCGATTTTCTACATGTCCGTGCTTTCGACACGGGTTCACTACAGATAGTTGCTCTAAACGGGAATATTGTGCACACGGTTCCGGTAACAACACCGGAGCAGAAGATCGATATTTCGCATCTGCAGAAAGGAATGTATATCGTACAGGTGCATTCCGGCACTACAAGAGCAATGCGAAAAATCGTCAAACGCTAAACCGTCCGTTACGGTTGTTTTACCGCAACCGTAATGGCTCTATGCACAAAGCTGAATAACTTACAGCGAACAGAACAATACCACCAGCCAGGGCACACTGAAATCGACAAGAAAGCCGTGGTAAATGGATACGATCAGCAGGTTTTGTCCCGAATACCGCACAATAACCGGCAACGTCGTATCCATGGTAGTGGCACCGCCCGAGGATATAAGAGCCAGTTTACCGAAGTAACGTACGATAAAGGGGGCGAACAACAGGGTTATCAACTCGCGGGCGATGTTGGAAAGCAGGGCGATGGTGCCGAGTTCGGCTCCTTTGTATCCGGTGATAAAAATACTCGATAGCGAATAATAACCCAACCCCGACCCTACCGCCAGGCATTCGGCAAGCGAGCGCTGTTTCAGCACGATACTCACCACTGCACTTCCTGCCAGGGTTCCAACGATCGTAATCACCGGCAACAGCATCAGCCTCGGATTCAGCGAACGAAAGCTGTCAAGGGTTTTGGTATCGCTACCTACGCTGAGTCCCACGAAAAACATGAGTCCGCACAAGACATAATAGCTTACCTTCGAATCGGTTATCACGCCGGAAGGAATCCACCCGTACAATCCGGCGAGCACACCGGCAATAAAAAAGGAAACGATTACGAGACTACCTTTCATGCTTTCCCCTTATTGATCCACACCCATAAACCCCAAGCTCCCAGCAGACTGCCGGCCAGCGCAAACACCGTTATCAGCAGGGCTTCCATGCCAATGGTAGGTAAACCACTCACAATCTTATCATTAGCGCCCACTTCGGTTCCCAGTAAAAACAGCAGTACCCAGATAAGCGCCATCACTACCCGGCTCACCCATTTCATATTCCGGTTACGAAGCAAGTAACCCGACAAAACTCCCAGGAGCATCAGTCCTACAACAGTAAGCATGCGTAAAATTGTTTTTTAAGGCGCAAAGATACGCAAAACTGTGTAGTTATACCAACCTGTTGTCCGATGCTTTGCGTACTGCTTCTACTTTGTTGGTGACATTGAGCTTTCGGTAGATATTTTCGATATGTTTACGCACGGTGTGGTAACTGATGTGAAGGTTGGAAGCTATTTCCTCGTAGGTGAGTCCGTTTTTGAGCTGATGCAGCAATTCGGTTTCACGCTCGGTGAGCCCGAAATCATGCGTTTCGCGCTGCAAAGGCTGCCGGATAAGCTGCAATGTTTTCATGGCGATGGCCGGACTCATGGCAGCTCCTCCGGCCAGGGTATCGGTAATGCATTGATGAATCTGCGTGGCGCTGTCTTCCTTCAGTAAATAGCCCGATGCTCCCGCCATCACGGCATTGAAGAGCAATTCATCATCGTCGAACATCGTGAGGATAATGACTTTGATATGCGGATAGCGCTTTTTGAGTTCGGCTGTGGCATCCACCCCGTTCAACACCGGCATATCGATATCCATAAGTACTACTTCCACCGTATGATGCGCCGCCAGCTGATCGAGCAAGTCGCGACCATTGCGGGCAATAAGCTTGATGCTGATTTCCGGATAGTCGTTCAGCCGTTTCTGCAACGCACTGAGCGCAAAACTATTATCTTCGGCAATCGCCAAATGAATGGGCATACTATTACATTTAAATTACAAAAATAAGGGGATCTATCCACCTTCGCCATACGCAGAAGTACGTATTTTACCACTGATCCGGGTTCCGTTGCCCCGCACCGAATGGAGTACGAGTTCTCCGCCAAGTTCCTTCATGCGCGATTGCATGTTGCGTAATCCGTTTCCTCCCGATCCGGCATTGGCATCGAAACCTTTTCCGTTGTCGTGTACCAGCAGCAATACATCGCGCTCGCCGTCCACCTCCAGCTTCACTTCCACCTGTGTGCATCGGGCATGTTTATAAGCATTGATAATGGCTTCCTGGATAATACGAAACAGATGCGTAGTCTGAATTTCGGTGAGGGTGATCGTGGTATCGCCCGAAGTGACGAACCGTATGTGCATTCCGTTTTGATGGATGGGTTTGAAAAAATCGCGCAGACGAATGGCAATTTCGTCGATCGACACCCGCTGTTTATTCAACAGCCAAACCGTCTTCCGCAATTCGCGCATGCTCATGGTGAGACTGTGTTGCATGCCTTCGTATCTGGCCACGCTTTCGGCACAGTTATCGTCGTGCAACTGTTCGAGGTGTGCACTCATCAGCGTAAGATACGAACCAATATTATCGTGAAGCTCCCGCGAAATCCGTAGGCGCTCTTCCTGCAGCCGGTTAAGCTCCTTTTGTTCCTTCAGCTGCAACTCCTGCAGTGCCTGGCGGGCTTTAGCCTCGTTGCGTTTATACAAAAAGAACAGAAAGGCTGCGAGCAGCACCACCAGCGACACACCTACGATGAGCCACAGGATACGTCGTTGACTCTCGAGCCGGTGCAGTTGCAGCTCCTGCTGCTGAGCGAGTAAAGCCTTGTCTTTCTCGGCCGATTGATATCGAACCATGAGACCGGCAAGCGACTGCTCCCGTTCGCGGCTGTACACACTATCCTTCCACCGGGCATATTCGCGTTCCGCTTCAACAGCTCGCAGGGGATCGTTCAATCCGCTGTACGCAATGGCTAGTTGCGCCTTTACATCCGCTTTATCGTTCAACCCGCCAGCGCGTGCGAGCAGCCCTTCGGCCTGTCGCAGGTAATGCAGTGCCTGCTGAAATCTTTTTTCAGTATTGGCTACCGTACCCTGATAAACAAGTACGGTGAGCAACTGATCGGCCGGCAGGTACTCTTTGAGCGTCAACAATTCATCATAGGCCTGTCGGGCCGCTTGCTGATTGCCATTTGCTTTTTGAAGATTGGCAATATTGAGGAGCGGATCGGCCAGCGACCGGGGAATCGCACTCTGGCGGGCGTAGTGCAACGCACGCGAATAGTGGAAGAAAGCACTGTCGGACATCCCCAGGTTTTTAAACGAAAGCCCTATATTGTTGTACGCAGCGGCAATGGATTGCGGCGCAGCCTTATTCAACTTCAGTTGAAGACTTTGCCGGTAATAAGCAAGCGCTTTTCGCTCATCCTTGAGATCGTCGGCCCAGATATTCCCCAGTTGATTATAACTCATTGCCTGTTGAGCCGTATTACCCGGACCGGCCCATGCGATAGCTTCGGTAAGCAACCCGATACTGCGGCTGATAGCTCCATTATGGTAATGCAGCATAGCTAAATTATGCATATTGGGAGCGGCATAAGTACTATCTTTCGTCTGTTTAAAATAAGCCACCACCGGCGTCACAATGTCGATAGCAGCCTGGTAATCGCCTAAATCGTCGAGTACCGACCCCAATTGTCCCTGCGCAACATAATAATTATCGTTCAACGGCAACTGCTTAAACAGGGACGAGGCTTTCCGGTACCACTCCGCAGCCGGCTCGAGCTCTCCAGCATTGGTAAACGCCCGTCCCGCCCGAAAAGCAATTTTGCCCAGCTCTTCCGATAAGCCCTGATCCGGCGCCGGATCTACTACATTGCCCGCACGCTTTGCCCGTTCTTCAAAAATCGTCAGGTATTCCCGGGCTGCATCTTTCCAGTTCCGTTCATTGTACAACGAATCGGCACGCAGTTGCCGGGCAGCCAGGGGCGACGAAGCCACCGCACCCATACTGCACGACAGCAGAAATACCATCCAACCCGTTTTACTCATAATCGTTACTTATTACGATTTATAATCAAAATCGCCTCCAAAAAGTTCAATGCTTACCGGCAGGCACTTCCGGCCTTATGCTCCGGCCAGACACCGGTACCGGCCTGTACGATTAAAAAAGAAAACTGTATCTTTGCGAAAAAAAAATTGAATTTTATGCAGGATACCCTACTCAACGAAGCAAAAAAAGATTACCACCGGCCCATGCATACGGCCGAGCATATCTTAAATCAGACCATGGTTCGCATGTTCGGCTGCAGCCGGTCGGTAAATGCACATATCGAGCGTAAAAAGTCGAAATGCGATTACTATCTGTCACACGCTCCTACCGCCGAACAGGTGGCCGAAATTACCCGCCGGGTGAACGAAGTGATTGCACTTCGCTTACCGGTATACGAGGAATTGATGCCGCGCGAGAAAGCCGCCTCCCTGGTCGATCTCACGAAGCTCTCCGACGAAGCCGGCGATACGCTCCGTATCATCCGCGTCGGCGATTATGATGCCTGCGCCTGCATCGGCCAGCATGTGGAAAACACTTCCGAAATCGGTACGTTCGAAATTATCAGCCACGACTTCGAAAGCGGCAGGTGGAGAGTCCGGTTTAAGTTAAAACAAGAAAGTGTATGAACAACATCATCGGCCTGATCACCGGAGTGCTTGTAGCGCTCCTGCTCACCGGTTGCGGAACTTCCAACCGCCTTGCTTCGTCATCTGAAGTAAAAATAAATATCGAAACCACCGAAGGCGATATCGTGGTCAAGCTATACAACGAAACGCCCCTGCACCGCGATAATTTTTTGCGATTGGTAAAAAATAAAGTCTACGACGGCGTTATTTTTCACCGGGTAATCGATCACTTTATGATTCAGGGAGGCGACCCCGACACACGTACCACACAGCAAAAAAACAAACACAAAACGGCAACTCCCGACTATACGATTCCTGCCGAGATACGCACACCGGCTATTTATCATAAAAAAGGAGCATTAGCCGCAGCCCGGCTCGGCGATACCGAAAATCCGCTCCGGGCATCGTCGGGTTACCAGTTTTACATCGTAAAGGGAAAGAAGTTTACGCAGGAAGACCTGACTAAAATGCAGTCGGCTAAAATTGCCGATTTCCAGAAGACCGTCGGACAAACAGCCGATTCGCTGTATAAATTCAGCAACCGGGCCCGGTTCACCTACGAACAGGTCGGGGGCACGCCGCACCTCGACGGCAACTATACCGTTTTCGGAGAAGTAATCAAAGGCCTGGAGATTGTGGATAAAATTGCAGGAGTGGCTACCGACAAAAACGACAAACCGGTGAAAGAGGTGAGGATTATCAAAATGAGAAAATTAAGGAACTGAAACTACAGCAAACCAGCCCACCTGCATTGCTGCACCCGCAGAAAGGTGCAGCAATGCGGTGAACCGCCGGGTCAACAAATCATAATTACTAATTTCCAATTACTTTCAGAAGAATGGGGATCGCCGGCTCCACCATACCATGGTCGTAGCCCTGAAGTTCGTAAAGCGTTGTTTGGGTATGACCGGCCACTTTCATCATACGCATCAGGTACGCATTTTCTTCGTAACGGCCCAACATTTCCAGTTCACGATCGCCGGTAATAAGCACCAGACGAGGTGCATCGGGGCGAACGTGGTACAGCGGCGCCAGCGAATCGACCACGGCCCTATGACCGGGGATTCCTCGTTCTTCGCGTATACTGAAATGGGTGATGGTATGTCCGCTAAAAGGAATGATTCCCGCCAGCCGGTCGGCATCGATACCGTGCACCTGCAGCCAGCTTTTATCGAGGCCAATCATGGCCGCCAGGTAACCACCGGCCGAATGTCCGGCAACAAACACTTGGGTGGTATCGCCTCCGTAGCGAGCAATATTCTTCATCACCCAGGCCACAGCCGCGGCCGCATCGCGCAGGTATGCGGGCGACTTGATCCGCGGTGTAAGCCGGTAATTCACGGCTACCACAGCAATGCCTTTGTTTTTCAATCCTTCGGGGATTTGTTTTTCACCGCCCGAAAACCCTCCGCCATGAAACCATACCACGGTACGGAAATCCTTCGTTCCGGCCGGAAAATACAGATCGAGACGACAACGCTCACGGATATACGAATCGGTAACATCTGCCGGATAATAGGTCAGATTCTCAAGTAGTTTATACGCATTCTGTTGCGCGGTCAACACGGTACCCCCCACCCAACAACAAGCAAGAAGCACCCACTTCATGACAGCATTACTCTTACACATACACCAATTGATTAAAAGACCTGCAAATATACAATTCATTTAGCAAAACAAGTATAATGATACAAGGTTAATTGTCCCTGCATGTCGACTTTGTAAAACCGTTGATTGGTGTGGGGAGAATCCAGTCCGCCCAGTTTCTCAACATAAGGCCCCAGCTTGATGTAATCGAAACTTTTTACCGAAATACCATCCGGAATAGCTGCTTTTCCCGAATACCAGGCAGTTTTCAGCCGGGAACCGGTACGTGCCCTGACAAATAAGGCAAGTTGCTGTACCAACTCCGGATCCGCATCTCCCCCCATAAAACAAACACAGGTAAGAGCTTGTCCATACCGATCCAGCAGCCCTCCCACCACCGCTTCGTCAAGCTCCTCGCCAAGGTCCGACTGTAGATACGGACTATGGCAACCCGGGCAGCGATGCGGACAATTACTAAGACTAATGGCCAGCGTTACCTCTCCGGGCACTTCCCGAAACACAATATCATAACTGTGATACCGTAGCATAATGACGTTTGTGAGCTTCTTTCTGGCGACTTTCCGAGAAATTACTGATTCGTTTCATATATCCTATAATCCGGGTTAAATAATCGAGATGACGACTTCCGCAAACCGGACATTCCTCAAGCCGGTGTTTGTTGATATGTCCGCAATCGTTGCATACCGTATTGGGGATATTAAAGGTAAAATAATTACATCCTTCCTGAATCGCCACCCGCAAAAGTTGTTGGTACTGTTCTTTATTCAAATGTTCATCCAGATTCAGATGCAAGGCCGATCCGCCCGTAAGATGCCTGATATAGTTGCGACCGTGCAGCCGGAACTTATCGAGAATGTTCAGCGAACTGTCTTCCACCACGTAAAAATAACTGTTATAACAATCCCGTTGGGTACTATAACCAGCTTCCCGATCCCATTTGGCATGTTTGACACCCACATTTTCGGCAGGTATCATCTCACAATTGAACATCACCTCTTTTGTACGGTACTTCAAATTATACCGTTCGATCAAACCGAGCACTTCCTGTACAAAACCCACATAACGGGGATTATCATTAATCTCGATGCCCAAAAACTCAGCTGCTTCCACCAATCCATTGACCCCGATGGTAAGGTATTGACGATTCATCGAAATATAGCCGGCATCAAACAGGGGCAACATCCCTTTTTCGAGCATATAGTTGAGATTTCTGTTGTAAGCATTCTGGACCTTATGAACTAAATCGACCACTTCTTCTAAAAACTCCGGATAAGGCCTCCCCTTGTTGGCAGCGAATTGGATACATCGATTAAGATTGATGGTGAGCACGCTTTTTGAACCCGTCGACACTCCACCGGCGCCTAACGTATAGCTGAATCCATGATCCGTAATTTCGTTGCGCAACCGGCAACAACTGCTCAGCGAGTCGGCATTGTCGCTCATGTACGTAAAAAAAGAATGACCTTCGGCATACATTTCGGCCGTAAAATCTCCATATTCCTTATCTTTCACCTCTCCGTTTTCACTTAACAATGCCATCGTCTCAACCGGAAATGTGAGTACCGTTTTAGTCCGCTCGGCATTAAACCATTTCATAAAGCGTTTTTGCAACCAGCTGAGCGACTCCCAATGAGGTTGCGTACCATTGGGGAAATAAAAATTCCCGAACAAGCTTTCAAAATAATAACGATCGTAGTACGAGATATTCCAGAATACAGCCTGAAAATTGCGGGCTCCCGTCGGCTGATTAATGGAATACACAATTTGTTCGAAGTAATCGGTAATGACTTTGTCGAGCGTTCGTTGCTTTTTCGACAAATCGACCACCTTTGCTGTATCCAGATAATAATCATCGCCAAATTCGAGGCCAATGAAATAATTCATATACATCAGAAACTCGGGAGTCGCACATGCCCCACTTAACATACTCGACACCATGAACACCATATTAATAAAGCCTCCGCTAAACGATTTCAAATTAGTAGGCGCCTTTGAATTGCCTCCAATAGGAGCTGTGCCGCCGATCAGCCAGGGATACATGGTAATACTGGCACAATAATTAGCCAGACTGGTTTCGTCGTTTTTATAGATAAAATGATTATTCAGCAGTTCAAGATAGCGATCCGAAAGCTCTTTACCATACATCTCTTTTATCCGGTCGGTAAGCAGGCGGCGATTGAGTCGGATAAAATTGGATTTCGGCAACTCCCCTATTAACGTCGCCAGATTTTTATTCTCCACATTGGCATTGGCATCGAATTTACTTCCACTTGCTGCATTTTTCGCATTACAGTAGTCCATTAGAAATTCCAGTTTATCCCGCACCTCACGATCCTCGGCATGCTTTTGCCGATAGAGCATATACGATTTGGCAACACTAAAGTAGCGCTCGGCCATGAGCGCATTCTCGACCTGATTCTGAACATCCTCGACCGAAATACCATCATGTACGTGTACACGACTTAAAACAGTCGTTAAAATTTCGTCGGTAGCAAAACTACCCACCGACAAAAAAGCTTTACAAATGGCACTTTTGATTTTCTCGAACGAAAAAGCCTCTCTTTTTCCATCCCGTTTAACTATACGCGTTTCCATATCAATAATAATTTGTTATACTCCAAAAGAAACCGGTAGAATCAGTACAGAACGACAAGATAGAAAAGAACGGAAATAAGCCTCGCAACGGTTATTCCGATATCTCTCCTGTAGCCTTTCACCCGAAAGCCCGGAAATTGCACACATCCGGCAGGTCTTCTGACTCGCTCCCGATCCTGAACGCCTTCCCGGAAATTCCAGTGGCATGAGGGTTGTTCAGTTCGTTTCTCAATCGTTTACAATCCAATATGATCCAACGATTAGAGAGGAGCACACAGCTACGGGTATAGTTCGCGATTCACACGCGATTCCCTTTTAATTACCAGTTACAGGACATAACCGGCAAACCGTTTGCGTATGCAAAGATACGTTTTTTTACGAATCCAAAACCACTTACCGTAAAAAATTTCAAAATACCAAGATCTGATAATCACGGGTGAAAAACAACTACATGTAGGTATTTTACGACACAGTCGAAGCCCCTAAATTTGCAGGAAATAAAATCACGTCTACGATGCCTGTACTCAATATCTCCACCTACGGTCAACTAATGTACTGTACTACTTGTAAACTGTATCACCTTGAATTCAAGAATCTTTTTTTTGACTTTTCAAGTGAAGACCTGACTATTTTCAAAAACTATATCCTCTCCATTCAGGGAGAATATTACAATCACATTAATCACCATACAGTAAACAGGCGGAAAATCATCCTTCCCACCCGTCTCAAAGGTTTTAAATTCTGCTTCACCTTAGAAGAATTAAATGATTTAAAGAAACTCTTAGACACCGACATTTCAAGGTTGTTTGACAAGGGAACTGTAAGAGATGGGTTTCATTTTTCGTTAAACTAATCGGCAATACATAACTTTTTACAACAATGAAAACAACAGCAATAATTTACGGATCAACTGGCGATAACACAAAAAACGTTGCCATCAAACTTGCAGCCAAAATAAAGGATGCCGTCTTGATGGATGTGGCATCGGCAACCATCAGCGCCATTGAAAAATATGATAATTTGATTTTAGGCACATCCACCTGGGGCATTGGTGATTTACAGGATGACTGGGACGGCTTTTTACCTTCATTAGAAAAAGCGAACCTGGAAGGCAAAACAATCGCATTATTTGGCTTAGGGGATTCCTCCTCCTATTCCGACACGTTTGCAGATGGGATCGGTATACTTTTCGAAACCATCAACAACAAAGGTTGTACTATCATCGGGATGGTTTCTACGGAAGGATACACGTTCGACGCATCACGCGCCGATATCGGAGGACACTTTGTCGGACTGGTACTCGACGAAGACAATGAATATGCTCTGACAGATATTCGGATCGAAAGCTGGGTGAACGAAATCCTTCCGGCCTTACAATAAGTAACGAAATTGAGGTAACATGATAAAAAACAGTTTACTGGCAATTATCGTATCGCTGATTGCTAACGCTTTGTACGCCCAAAGTTCAGGATGCATCACGGGGAAAATCATAACCGCCGACGGATATCCGGCTGAATCGATCTCCATTAGTCTAATGGGAACCCCCTACGGAACATTTTCTGATAAAAACGGAAACTTCCAGCTCGTAGCCCCAGCCGGGAATTACACTATTGCCGTCTTTTCGATGATTTGTCACCGGAAAGAAATGATTATTGAGGTGAAACAGGGCGAAACGCTTGCATTAGGAGCAATAAAAATCGTTGAAAACAAGACCCAACTCAGCGAAGTAGTAGTGACCGGTCAGTTTAATCCTCAATCGGTACGAAACTCAGTTTATAAGGTAAGGGTTATTAACCAGCAGCACATTCAGGGCAAAGGTGCAACCAATATTCAAAACTTGTTGAATACCGAGTTAGGCATTCGTATGTCGAACGATATGGCACTGGGCGAAACGGATTTTGAGCTTATGGGTATGAGCGGTAATAATATCAAAGTGCTTATCGATGGCGTTCCCGTGTTGGATCGCCTCACGAAGAAACAAAGTCTCAGTCAAATTGACATCAATACCATCCAACGTGTTGAAATTGTCGAAGGGCCGATGTCCGTCGTGTACGGATCGGATGCATTGGCAGGTGTGATCAACATTATCACCAAAAAAACTGACACATCGGAATCGAAAGCATGGAGCATCGGCGCACGTTTACAAGAAGAAACGGTGGGCAACGAATATACTCTGGGCAACGGTCAAGGCTCGCACACACAAAGCCTAAATGCTCGATACAGAGCAAAAAACGGACTGTATTCAGGAATCAACTTTACCCACAACGAAGTTGGCGGCTGGCAGGGAAGATTGACCGGAAGAGCCAAACGCTGGCAACCCAAACAACAATATATTCCCGGGGGACGAATTGGATATACCTCCCACGACTTCAACATCTGGTATAAATTGGATTATTTGATGGAGAATATACTTACGATGAGCGATATTAATGTACTGAACAACACTACGGCCGATAAGGAGTTTATTGTTGACAGGTTTACCCACCAATTGCAATCGGATTGGAAAATAAACTCCCAACTGAGTTTATCGGGTGCATTTTCACTGCAGGACTATCACCGCCGTACCCGCACAACCAATATCGATCTTACAACGGGTAAAAAAACATTATCGTTAGCCCAGGGTTCGCAAGACAAAACTGAATTTACAAGTCGTTTTGCACGGATAACTGCAGTTTGGAAGCCTGGGCGGCGTTTCTCTCTACAGCCCGGTGTTGAATATCAGTTTACACAGGGTATTGGCGACCGGATTGAGAGCGACAATGGCGTCAGCAATATAGCCGCTTTTATATCAGCTGAATATACGCCGTTGAAGTGGCTTAGCATTCGCCCGGGATTCCGTTCCAATTTCAATTCGGTTTTCGATGCTCCCAAAGTAGTACCTGCCTTCAACCTGAAATCGACCATAACCGACGAGCTGGATCTACGCCTGTCATACGGAAGAGGGTATCGAGCACCTACCTTGCAGGAATTGTTTTATTCGTTCCACGATTCGAATCACCATATCGATGGAAATCCCGGATTACAAGCCGAATACTCCGATAGCTATATGGCATCCTGTGTCTGGCGTCCGGTACATAACGAGAAGATGCGTTTAACATCTACCGTATCAGGCTTTTTCAATGATTTCAGGAATCGCATATCGTTACTTGAACGTACCGATCAACCGGGCTATTACAGGTATCAAAACATCGACATCTACAAAACTACCGGGTTCACCATCGAGAATGCATTTTCGTGGAATGGGTTAAGAGCCAATCTCAATTTCTCATACATTGGACGCTACAATGCTTATTTCGATAATGCCAACTATTTATCGCAGCATACCGAGATGTTCCGGTTCTCACCTGAACTCACCGCAAGTATAGGTTACGATTGGAAAAAGATTGGCACTTTCAACCTGTTTTACAAACATACCGGGGCCCGTAAAGAATATATGATAAACGGCAGCAACGAACTTACACTGTTAGGTTTAAGCAGCTTCAACTGGGGCGACTTTACCTATTCCCGTAAAATCACCAGTTTACTGAGTGTCAATGCCGGAATTCGCAATCTGTTTGATATCACCGAGGTGTACAATAGTGCATCGTCATCCGGTTCATCCTCAGGGCATGGCGCCTCATCCGGCGGTAGCCAGTTGGGTAGCGGAAGAGGATATTTTGCAGGACTTGTATTTGATCTCTAACTAAAAACCCGAAAGGGACATCATTTTCAAATAATAATAATAATAATAATCCAACAGAAAAATGAAAAATATTTTATTTATCAGTATCGCTTTATTCAGCTTTTTTGCGGCTGTTTCGTGTAAAGAAGAGGATGCTCCCCTGCCCGACAACACCGTAAATCTGTCGGCCGCTGAACTTGGTTTCGATGCCGAAACTTCCAAATCGTTTACGATACTACTCGATAGGGCTACTACTTCTGCAACAAAAATCGTAATTACCATTTCCGAATCAGGAGTAATATACAATACCGATTATACCACTTCTCCGGTAGTGACCAATGGCGAAATAGAAGTCTCCGTTCCGGCCGGCGAAACCTCCGGAACGATTACTGTTTCCAAAAAAGAGAGCGCACTTTTCGATGGCGATGAGTTCGTTGAATTTGCTCTAAAATCGATGAGCGATGCTACTATGGTAATGGGCACCACCACCAGTTTAAAACTTTCGTTTGGCGCTATCGTATCGGAAGGGAACGAACTTACCTTGAACGGTGGCGAAGGCGGTTCAAATGCAGCCAATTCGGTATTTGTGGATTTCAGCAACAACGAACAAACAGCCGTAGCGCGTAAATCGTGGAATCTGGGTTTCTCGTGCGGAAGCGACTTTGCCGTAATATTGAACAATACCACTTCTTCCACCGCCAGAGAAGCAAGCATTGCGATCGATGCTGTAGTGAATACAACCGATTCGGCACATTATGCTGCTGCACTTGCGCTTACCCCCACTGCCGGCGGATTAGCCTTGGTGGACGACTGGGCCGGCGATTTGAGCAAAACAGTTATCAAAGAAGGAAAAGTATATGTGCTTAACCTGGGCGAATCACAAACTCCGCTTTACAAAGTAAAAGTGTTGAAAAAAGATGCCTATACCTACACACTGCAATATGCTAAGATCAACGAAAGCACTGTCAAATCAATTGATATAACCAAAGATACCAATTATGCATTTATGTATGTTTCGTTTACCGAAAATAAAACAGTCTCGGTAGCTCCATCGAAAGCTAAATGGGATATTGTTTGGGGAAAGTCATTGTATAAGACGGTTTCGGGTGGTGTAACAGTTCCTTATGCATTTGCCGATTTGGTTTTAATAAATAGTACGGCAGGAGTAAAAGCCGTAGAATTGGTCTCGGCTACTGCGGATGCGAATATCGCTGCTTACAACAGTATGAGCAAAGCAAACTCCGATACACTTACATTTTCAGCAGCAGTGGATGTGATTGGCAGTAAATGGCGTAATAGTGGCGGTCCCAATTCGTCTCCTTCGATAAAAGAAGATAGGTTCTATGTTATAAAAGATGCTTCCGGAAATATTTATAAAGTGCAATTTAAAAGCATTGGTGATCCACGTGGTTATCCGAAATTAAAATATCAGCTTTTAAAATAAACAATACACCCAATCGAAAGTTGAAATTCCTGAACTTATCTCTTACGAAAGTTAAAACCGGTCTGTTCGAAATATACAAAAAACGAATAACCCAATCATGAAATAGTCCGTTTGTTTATTCAGCTTAGTATTAATGGATTGACAGGGCTGAATGTAAAGTTCAGATACCTGTCAATCTTACGTATTTATTTTCAATGATTCAACATGAAAACAAATCAGAATTAACACAACTAATAGTTATGAAACGAAAAATTACATATGGAATCAGCCTCTTTATTGTGGTAATTCTAATCAGTGTTTTATGGGACATTTTTGCTTCTACCACACGCATTGCATTGATCAACTTCCAGCCTTACATGGCTACAAGTATAAAACTGGCCAATACCAGCAAATTTGTTGAGTACGAAGAATTGTCGCTCGATCATCTGAAAGATCTTGATAGTTACGACATGGTGCTGGGCTTTGGTATGGGTTTGAAAATTACCGAAGAACAAAGGGTACGGATAGATCAAGCGATCGACAAGAAACTGCCCATGTATTTCTTTGCGGCCACTACACCCGAAAACAACATATGTACGTTGGACAGCATTCAGGAAAAAGCGGTGGAGTCCTATATTTCCAACGGAAATAAACGCAACTACAAAAACTTTGCACTCTATATCCGAAAATATATTGATAAAAAATCACTTTTTGTGGCAGAACCCGATTCGGCAGTCGAAAGTGCTTCGGATGTATTGTATCATTTGAATGAAAATGAATCCTTTACATCCGTACAAGCCTACGAAGTCTATCTGAAAAAGAATGGCTTTTATAAGGAGGGTGCTCCCAAAATAGCCATGGTGGGCGGTATGAACGATCCATTTAGCGGTAATCGGGCTAATATCGATAGCATTATTGTTTCGTTCCAAAACGCTGGTATGAACGTTTATCCGGTGGCCTCGTTTATGAAACGTCTTTATTTTCTGAGTGACATTAAACCCGATGCTGTACTGTATTTCCCGCACGGTCGAATTGCAATGGGCCAGGCCGATGCTACTGTAGATTGGTTAAGACAGCAGAATATCCCGCTTTTTGCTCCGCTTACCATTCTTCAAAAACAGGAAGATTGGGAAAAAGACCCCATGGGTATGTTCGGCGGTTTTATGTCGCAAAGCGTAATGATGCCCGAATTGGATGGTGCTATTTATCCGTATGTACTTACAGCCCAGGAGGAAGATAAAGACGGATTGTATCATTTCAATGCCATTCCCGACCGATTGCGGAATTTCACCAAGATTGTAAGCAATTTTATTGCGCTGAAAAAGAAAAGCAATGCGGATAAAAAGGTGGCTATCTATTACTTGAAAGGTCCTGGTCAGGCAACATTGACGGCGCAGGGACTTGAAACTGTTCCATCACTTTATAATTTTTTATTACGCTTAAAATCCGAAGGATATAAAGTGGATAATTTACCCAGTGATGTCAAGGCGTTCGAGAGCCTGATTATGAGTCAGGGTGCCGTGATGAGCACGTATGCCAAAGGCGCTTTCGATGGCTTTCTCAAAACGGGAAAACCGGCTTTAATCGAGAAAGCGGAATACGAAAGTTGGGTAAAGCAAACCATGCCGGCTGATTTATATGCACAAGTTACCGAAAAATACGGTGCTGCTCCGGGCGAATATCTTTCGATACGGCAAGGAGATAAATCGTACCTGGCAGTAGCTCGCATTCAGTTTGGCAATGTGGTTATTTTGCCTCAACCAATGGCAGCCTTGGGTAGCGATGCTTTTGCCATCGTACACGGAGTAAAATCGCCTCCGCCCCATAGCTATATTGGCTCTTACCTCTGGACTCGATTCGGATTCAAGACAGATGCGATGATTCATTTCGGAACACATGGAAGTCTCGAATTTACACCCGAAAAACAGGTGGCACTTAGCAGTTACGATTGGCCCGATCGTTTGGTGGGAACCGTTCCTCATTTTTACTATTATTCTATCGGAAACATCGGCGAAAGTGTAATGACCAAACGTCGTGCATACGCTACCACAATTTCGTATCTCACGCCTCCATTTATGGAAAGTAACACACGCGGATTATTTAAAGAGTTGCAGGAAAAAATACGTTTATTCTACAAAACTCCGGAAAATAAACAGCCAGAGATTTCCCGACAAGTAAAGCGAATTGCCGTCAAAATGGGTCTGCACCGCGATTTGAAGTTAGACAGTGTAGCAAGCAAGCCTTATACAACCGAGGAAATTGAACGTCTAGAAAATTTTGCCGAAGAAATTTCCAACGAAAAAATAACCGGCGAATTATACATTTCAGGTATTCCTTATTCAAACGACAAAATCAACAGCACCGTGCTGGCTATGAGTGCCGACCCAATTGCGTACAGCTTGGCGAATCTGGATAAGATACGTGGAAAAGTAACACCACAGCAACTTAAAAACCAGGTTTATTTTGGCGAACATTATTTAAATCCTACAAAACAACTGGTTTCCCAAATTCTTTCGGGTAAAGCCGTAGATGCACGGTTGGTATCCCGGTTAGCCGGTATTTCAGTAGAGGAACTTGAAGAAGCAAAACTAATTGTTGCTCCCAAAAAACGAGGTATGGGTTCCATGGCGCCGGCGGCGGGAAAAATGGGTGGACATCCGGAAGCTGTTACCAAAGCCGGTGGCGGCCACCTGTCATCGATTCCGAAAGTCGACCAACGACCTGATTCGACAAAACAAGCCTCAGATCGGGAGAGTAAACCTGCTCGTCAAGGCCATTCCGCCGGAATTGCTCAAGGTGGAGAGCAAATGGCTGCACAAACAAGTCACCGGGGAATAAGCGCGCCAGCAAATCCATCGAAGGAATACAGTAAAGCCGACAAGGCCCGCGCCCGAAGCATTGTAGAACTGGAACGTACCATGCTGAATGTGTCGGCTTATAAAAATGCTTTACTGCAAAGCCCCGACATGGAATTTGCTTCTATTATGAACGGTTTGGCTGGGGGTTATGTGGCTCCCGGCCCTGGTGGCGATGCCGTAGCGAATCCGAATGCTGTGCCAACCGGTCGTAACTTGTATTCTATCAACGCAGAATCGACTCCGACCGAAGCGGCATGGGACAAAGGCGTGGCATTGGCTGAAGCCACATTGGAACACTATCAAAAGACGCACAAAACCTATCCCCGAAAAATCAGTTATACCTTCTGGAGTGGAGAATTTATCGAAAGCGAAGGCGCAACCATTGCTCAGGTACTGTACATGCTTGGAATCGAGCCTGTACGCGATACTTATGGCCGTGTGACCGACTTGCAGCTGATTGATTCGAAAATCCTCGGTCGTCCGCGCGTGGATGTGGTGGTGCAAACTTCCGGACAATTCCGCGACATTGCTGCTTCGCGTTTAGCTCTGATTACCAAAGCGGTAGAATTGGCAGCTTCGGCTAAAGACGATAAATTTGAAAACCTGGTGGCTACCAGCACCGTGAAAACAGAAAAACTCTTGGTTGAGCAGGGCATGTCGCCCAAAGTGGCCCGCGAAATGTCCACCCAACGTGTATTTGGCGGTATCAATGGTATGTACGGCACCAACATTCAGGGTATGATTACCAGCGGCGATAAATGGGAAAACGAAAAAGAAATTGCCGACACTTATATCAACAACATGGGAGCTGTTTACGGAGGCGATAAAAACTGGGGACAGTTTCAGCAAGGTTTATTGCGGGCAGTACTGCACAATACCGATGTGATTATTCAGCCCCGGCAGAACAATACCTGGGGAGCGTTGAGTCTCGACCATGTATATGAATTTATGGGAGGAATGAATTTAGCCGTTCGTAACGTAACAGGAAAAGATCCCGAAGCGTACTTTGCCGATTATCGCAACCGGAATAATTTCCGTATGCAGGATTTGAAAGAAGCCATTGGAGTGGAGGCGCGTGCTACTATTCTCAATCCCGAATATATCAAACAGGTAATAAAAGGCGGTGCTTCGAGCGCTGCTCAAATTGAGGAGGTAGCTACCAATACTTATGGTTGGAATGTAACCAAACCGGCAGTTATCGACAAGGAACTATGGGATGAAATGTACAATGTGTATGTGAAAGATAAATTCAATCTGGGTACTCAGGCATTTTTTGAACGTGAAAATCCGGCTGCCTTGCAAGAAATTACGGCCGTGATGCTCGAAACCGCCCGCAAAGGTATGTGGAAAGCCAGCGAACAGCAACTGAAAGATATAGCTGCATTACACACCGACCTGACGAAGAAATTCGGAGCAACCGGTGCCGGATTTGCCGGGAACAATCAAAAGTTGCAGGATTTCATTGCCGGAAAAGTCGATGCGCAAGCTGCAAAAAACTACCAATCGCAATTGAGTAAAGTAAATTCTTCCTCAACCAATCAAAAAGGGGTTGTGCTGAAAAAAGATGAACTTACTAATGCTGAAAACTCAGCAACAACAAATCCGAGCACCCTTTGGATGGTAGTTGGCGTGTTATTGGCTTTTGTGGCGGTACTGGTTATGCTACGAAATAAACGTAAAAAATAATTCAAACCCAACATATGGAAATCCTTGTACAGATCCTGATACTTTTTATTCTGATCGGTACTGTGATTAAACTTAGTTTTAATACATGGTGGCAGACCGCAATTGTATCGTTTGTATTTTCCTTGTTTATCGTCCTGACTTATCCGTATGCCATCCTGCAATCGAAAACGCAGTTGGAGCAATACCTGAACGACACTGTGATGATGCAAAATATTGCTGTTTTTATTACATTCGATTCGGCTTTGATGATAGCATTTGCTTTTATGGCGTTGCGCGAATTGTTCGGAAAAAAAGTAAAACCCTGGCTGATGCAGATCCTGCGTTGGTTTCCGGGTTTGCTGGCATTTCCGGTATTGTTTTATCTGCTTACCCAATCGGTTTTCACTTTTACAGGCGTCGATTTTCAAACTATCGCTTACCTCTTGGCAGCCTTAGTTCTTGTTGGTTTTCCTTTATTGGCTATAGCCTTCAAATGCTTATTGCCCGATGACGAAATGCGCTACGAAGTACATTTTATTGCAACAATTTTTGTAACCATAAGCGGTTTGCTGACTACGGTAAACGGCAATGTGACTTATGCAGCTGTAGAACAACCTATCGATATAAAAGCGCTGGTAATTGCTATAGCTATATTTATAATATTGTTCGGAATCGGTCTGGTATGGAACACAATCCGATGTAAGATAAGAAGCCCCCTACCTTCCACCGGGAATATAATAAAAGATTAACCAAGCAAATAATGATATGACCAGCAGAAAAAAAATTCAACAGTTGTTCGGTATTTTAACTCTTCCGAATCCCTCTTTAGAGAGTAAGACTAGTATAATGATTTTACTTTTATCATTCCCATTTTCTTTCTTTTCTCGACCCGATAATCCCGCATATACAATAGTTGAACAACCGCAAATAAATCAACTGAAATCAATTGATAGGGGTAAAGCCGGCTATGTGCTTCGTGTACCTGAAACAATGACAAAAACCTGTTAAAAATGGAATTTATTTCAAAATCGCTTTTTTGGGTAGCCAACAGTTTGCTAATCCCCGATATTATTATTCTACTTATTCTTTTTGCCCGTTCGTTATTGCTTACAGGAAGTTTTTACAATCAGTTTATGACCAAACGTAAAAACGACAAACGATTGAGTCAGCTGATTGCAACTCTTTCGCCCGAAACAGTCAATACGCTCCGGGCGGCGCTGCCAGCCAACGATAATGCTTTGTTCGTGCGGTACCTACGTAATGTGTTATCAAAACCCGCCAGCGAAGCCTATTCCGATTTTATGCTGTCGAATTTTGAAAACGAGGCTGACAAAGACCTGTCGCTTTCAAAAATGCTATCGAAAATGGGTCCTGTACTCGGATTAATCGGGACGCTGATTGCCATGAGTCCTGCTTTGGTAGGACTTTCCACCGGCAATATTGCAGGCATGGCCTACAACATGCAGGTGGTTTTTGCTACCACCGTGGTTGGATTGGTAATAAGCGCTATAGGTTTAATCACCTTACAGTTCAAACAACGTTGGTACGCCCACGACGCAAATAACCTGGAATATGTAACTCGTATTCTTTTATCAGAACCCGAAGCATGAGACGTAGTAAACGATACAACCGATTCCGCCGGGAAGAAGATACCGACCCGCTGAGTGTGGTGGTCAATTTATTTGACGTAGCTATGGTGTTTGCTGTGGCGCTAATGGTATCGATGGTTATGCACCTGAATATGACCGAGGTTTTTACGAAAGAAGACTTTACTATTGTGAAAAATCCGGGCAAGGAAAATATGGAAATCATAACCCAAAAAGGCAATAAAATAAACAAATACACACCTTCTGAACAGCAGCGTACCGAAGGCAGTAAAGGGAAGAAAGTGGGAATTGCCTATGAGCTTGAAAATGGAGAAATCATTTATGTTCCGGAGTAAACAACACTTTTTTACGGATAATAATATGACCGGCAAAATAAAACATTGCTTTTCAGGGCTTAGAAGTCGTTTTACATCCCTGACCGGAATTCTCGCCCTACTGATCGTTTTACCACACCGGAAACAATCACCATAAAAGAGTAATCTTCTGGTTGAAAATACCTATATTAAGGGATAAAACCTCCGTAGATTTAGTCGTAGCTTTGTAAACATTTTTCAGCTACTTTCGTCAAAATGAGATTTGCTATAATAAAATCTATACTTTATCATCAGGAAGAGCCTCAAACCCATATCACCAACATAGTTCAACACATGTAAATGAAACAACGTTTTACATTAAACAATCGGATGAGTGACATCATTGATGAAGATGTTATATTTCTCTCTACCATCAGTAGATTTGGAATTTCGTTTGGATTTGGAAATAAAAAAATTTCAGAGGCCTGTGATGCTAATGGCGTAGACAAAAATACCTTCTTAGCGGTCGTCAATTTCCTGGCCGAAATTGATGATATTGAAGTAATCGACATCCAAAGCTTATCTGTGGAAACCGTTATTCAGTATCTGACAAACGGCCATAATTACTTTTTATCTTACAAGTTACCTTCAATACGACAAAAATTAATTCAGGTCATAGAATCTAATGTGCTCAACCGTACGTACCAACAAGCATTTATCCATTTTTTTGATGATTATGTTGCCGAAGTAAGAAGGCATATGGACTATGAAGACTCTGTAGTATTTCCGTATGTAACCCGATTATTAGCTGGGGTTAAAGATAATAAATATTCCATTACCCGGTTTTATGAGCAACATACCGAGATCGACTCCAAGCTTAAAGAGCTAAAAGACATTCTGATAAAACACTATCCTTCGTCTAATTCAGATTATTTGCTAAGTGATGTTGTTCTGGAAATTTTATTCTGCGAAAAAGAATTAGCTATCCACACCAGACTCGAGGATTATTTCTTTGTCCCTGTTGTTTTCCGTATTGAACAAGCTTTTCCGGTAAATGACAACTAATCGCTCCATAAAAATCGTAATTTGTGAACCGTCTTCAATAATAAGAAGCGGATTGGCGGTTACAATCAAACGTCTGCCAGGATATCGTATCATGACAATTGAGTTGTCAACTCCGGAACTTTTATTGAATTCTATACAATCGTACGAACCCGACATGGTTATAATAAATCCTGTGTATAACACAACCAAAATATTTGATAAAATCAAGAAAGAGACTTCGAAGAAAAAAATACCAATTGTGGCAATTATTAACGGCTCGTATGACAAAACCTTAATATTGAGGTACGATGCAATAATTGAATTATACGAAACCGCCGAACAACTTCAGTTGAAACTTAACAACTTATTTTTCAATCAGAATACCGAGGAAATTGAAGATGAGACTGAAACTCTGAGTATACGGGAAAAAGAGATTCTCAAACTGCTTGTTAAAGGATTAACTAACCGAGAAATAGCCTCTTCGCTCTTTCTATCTACTCATACTGTAATTACACACCGCAGAAATATTGCCAGAAAACTAGGCATTCATAGTACTGCAGGCCTTACCATTTATGCAATCCTTAATAAATACGTTGACATCAACGACCTAAACCCCTGACAAATTGATACTAAAACTTCATCCGGCATCTGAGTTCACTTATCATTTAAAACAATCTGTCATTTTATACGCCCGACTTTATAATTTTAAATAATATTGTCGTAACTTTGTTGTCATAATTTTCAAAACAGATCAAGGAACAAAGCTATTACTACCTGACTTATCAAGCACATGATCATCTCTTCAGGTAAGGTTCCATATGTCCCGTAACAAATTAAAGCTATCGTATGAAACTTGATTACAAGCTTAATCGTCACACTCTACCCCACAATTTCCGTTGGTTTGCCTATGCGCTCGTAGCCATTCTCTGCTTTTTCCCCTTCATCACCGCGCCCATTGCCCTGTTCCTGGGACTGGTGCTCACCCTTACCCTCGGCATCCCCGATCCTGGAATCAACAAAAAAGCGTCGAAATACCTGTTGCAGATTTCGGTCGTGGGACTGGGCTTCGGAATGAATCTTATCGATTCGCTGCAGGCGGGATCGGAAGGTATGCTGTTTACCCTGGTTTCGGTTACCGGCGTATTATTCGCAGGTGTTTTGGCCGGCAAATGGATGGGAGTGGATAAAGTCCCTTCCTACCTCATTGCTTCGGGCACCGCCATTTGCGGCGGAAGCGCCATTGCTGCCGTAGGGCCCATCGCAAAAGCCAACGAGAGTGAAATGTCGGTTTCGCTGGCCACCATTTTCATTCTTAATGCGATCGCTTTATTTATTTTCCCGGCAATGGGCCATTGGCTCGGTCTGTCGCAACAGCAGTTCGGACTTTGGGCTGCGATTGCTATTCACGATACCAGTTCGGTAGTCGGCGCCGGGGCAACCTATGGTGAAGAAGCTCTGCTGGTGGCAACCACCGTGAAACTCACCCGGGCGCTGTGGATTATTCCCTTGTCGGTTTTTTCCATCTTCTACTTCAACGCCAGGGGGGAAAAAATTTCGGTACCCTGGTTTATTTTTCTTTTTATAGCGGCTATGCTGATGAATACCTATCTGCCTCTGCCCGCGCTACTGACCTCCAATATCGTCGTCGTTGCGAAAAAACTACTCACGCTCACCCTGTTTTTCATAGGAGCCGGACTTTCGCGCGAAACGCTCCGGGCGGCCGGTTTCCGACCCCTGATACTCGGTATAAGCTTGTGGCTGATGATCGGTTTAATGAGTCTGGGCTTTATCTATTTCGGTTGAACAAAAAAACAAGTACCTTTGTTACCTCAACAAAACTACTGCTATCGACTCAATGAAAATACATAAAACAATTAAAGTGTTGGTGCTACTCCTGTTTATGGGGCATTACGGCAACATCACCTTGTTTTATCATACTCATACAATTGATGGCATTACTTATGCCCACTCTCACTTTTACGGTTTTGGCAAGTCGGCCGATCCGGTACAGCTTCCGCATACCAACAACCAGCTCCAGTTAATCCAGGAACTCAACCAGATTACCTGGCATTCGGCAATCAGCATCGCAACGGTCGAAACGCCTGTCTTTCATCTTTTAAACGAATTTCGGTGTACCGAATTGCAACAGGATTCGCTGCAGGCTCTTCCTTTCGCTTCACTTCGCGCCCCTCCCTCAGTTGTAGCATAACATTCCGGTTATTCAGAAACAAGCCTCCTTGTTTCTACATCCATTTTTCACAACCAATTTCCTGCTGTCCGGCATAAACCTGAGCGGCTTCCCGCTGATGTTGATGCCGATAGCAAGCTATTAATTTTTCACACAAAAAAGCTACAAATGAGAACAAAACACCTTTTACTCACGATAATGGTGCTCATCAGCACTGTCCTTTTCAGTCAACGACCGACCGACGCCAACCTGATCGGCGATGTCAAAGATAAAAAAACCGGGAATCACATTCCATTTATCAACGTAACGGTGGTGAATACCGTTATTGGTACCACAACCGACCACACCGGACATTATTTTCTTAAAAACCTGCCTGTCGGGCGGTATACCATCCGTGTCAGCGGCGTAGGCTACCGGACCGTGGAACAGGAGATCGAACTAAAAGCCAATCGAACGGCCGAACTTAATTTTGTAACCGAAGAAAGCGCTCTTTCGCTCGACGAGGTAGTGGTGAGCGCCAACCGTAACGAAACCAACCGCAAACAGGCTTCGGTGGTAGTAGGGGTTATCAGTCCGAAATTGTTTCAATCCACCAACGCGGTATGTATGGCCGAAGGCCTCAGTTTTCAGCCGGGCGTACGGGTGGAAACCGACTGCAACAATTGCGGTGTCACCCAGGTGCGTATCAACGGTCTGGAAGGTCAGTATTCGCAGATCCTGGTCGACAGCCGTCCTATTTTCAGCGCGTTGGCCGGCGTGTATGGGCTCGAACAAATCCCTGTGAACATGATCGAACGGGTAGAAGTGGTCCGCGGCGGAGGGTCGGCTCTTTACGGATCGAGTGCTATTGCCGGTACCATCAACATCATCACCAAAGAAGCGCTCAACAACGCGATGAATGCTGCGTACAACCTGCAGATGACGGGAACTTCGCCCGATCATTCGGTAAATCTGAATACATCGATGGTGTCGGACGACAACAAGGCCGGCATGTACCTGTACGGCACCTACCGCAACCGCCTTCCCTACGACCACAATGGCGATGGTTACTCGGAATTGACCTTGCTGAAAAACCACACCATCGGTATGCGTTCGTATTACCGGCTCAGTTCGCAAAGTAAACTGACCCTCGAATACCACAATATTCACGAGTTTCGCCGGGGCGGAAATAAATTCGAGCTCCAACCTCACCAAACCGAGATCACCGAACAGCTCGAGCACGAAATCAATGGCGGCGGATTGGCTTACAATTGGTACAGTCCCGACACCAGACATAAAATCAACGCTTATGTTTCGCTCCAGAATGTGTTGAGAAACAGTTATTATGGCGTGCAATTCGATCTGGATGCCTATGGAACCACCACCAATACCACGGCTGTGGGAGGCGCACAATACGTGCATCGATTCGGGCGGCTATTGTTTATGCCCTCCGAATTCACCACCGGTTTCGAGTATCAGTACGACAACATCGACGACCAGATGCCGGGCTATCAACGTAATTTGCATCAAATTACCCGTACGGCCGGAATGTTTCTACAAAACGAATGGAAAAACGATAAAATAAATGTACTGATCGGCGGACGGTTCGACAAGCACAATCTGCTCGATAAAGTGGTGGCCAGTCCGCGCATGAACCTCAAGTACAATTTCACTCCCGACCTCAACTGGCGCGGATCGTATGCGGCCGGATTCCGGGCGCCACAGGCTTTCGACGAGGATCTGCACATCGATGCCGTGGGAGGAACGGTGCGGCTGATTGAAATCCCCGACGGGTTACGCCCCGAATACTCGCATACCTTCAGCAGCTCGTTCGATTATTATTTCAACCGGACCGATTTTCAGGCTAATATTCTGGTAGAAGGATTTCATACCCGCATCAACGACATTTTTATTCTGGTGGAACAGGGAGTGAATGCCGGCGGCAATATCATCATGCATCGCGTGAACGGATCGGGCGCCAGGGTAAGCGGCATCAACCTGGAAGGGCGAATCGTACCGGCCACCAACCTGCAGCTGCAGGCCGGCTATACGCTTCAACAGAGCTTATACAACGAAGCCGAGCGCTGGTCGGACGATCAGGCGGTAGCCGGCGAGCGACGTATGTTGCGCACACCCAACCAGTATGGTTATTTCAATCTGGCCTACAACCTCACCAGGCAATTCCTGCTGAATGCAACCGGCACCTATACCGGAAGTATGCTGGCTCCCCACTTTGCAGGCTTCATCGCCGCCGACAGGCTCGAAACCACCCCTGCTTTTTTTGATATGAGCCTGAAAGTATCGTACGACTGGCGCATCAACGGAATCGCCGCACAAGTGAGTGGAGGGGTGAAAAATCTTTTCAATTCGTATCAGAAAGACCTGGACCGGGGCGCCTTGCGCGATGCCGGCTATGTGTACGGCCCCTCACAGCCGCGGTCGTTTTACCTGGGTATTAAATTCAGCAATTAATTTTTTATCTTTGCACCCAAAATCAAGTCCCCCAATGAAAGTTTACAAATTCGGAGGCGCTTCGGTGCGCTCGGCGGAAGGAGTCCGCAATATCGTTTCGATTGTTTCGGAAGTAGAAGATGAATTGTTCATCGTCATCTCGGCTATGGGCAAAACCACCAATGCCATGGAAGAAGTACTGGCGCATTTTATGAAGGGCGACGACGATGCTGCGTTGGGTAAACTCCGGGAAGTGGAGGAGTACCACGCCGGGATAGTCGGCGAATTGTTCGACAATGCCGACAACGGACGAAAGGCGATCGGTAGCGATCTGGAAGAATTGAAGCAGGTGATTATCGATAATGTGGGCGACGACTACGACCGCTGGTACGACCGGCTGGTATCGTACGGAGAGATTCTTTCGACCCGGATCGTTTCGGCCTATTTTACCGAGCGGGGTATCGACCATGCCTGGCTCGATATGCGTAAGCTGCTGGTTACCGACAGTAATTTCCGGGCAGCCAATGTGCGGATGGACGATTCGCAAAAACGAATTGGAGCGGCGGTAGCCGGAAGCGGCAAACGCATCTGCATCGGACAGGGATTTATCGGTACTAATCCGCACGGCAATCCGACCACGCTCGGGCGCGAAGGTTCGGACTATACGGCAGCCGTGGTGGGTAATTTGCTGAATGCCGGCAGTGTTACCATCTGGAAAGATGTACCGGGAATCCTGAATGCCGACCCGCGCGTATTCAGCAACACGGTGCATATCCCCGAACTCACCTACCTCGATGCCGTGGACATGGCGCTGAGTGGTGCGCAGGTGATTCACCCGAAGACCATCAAGCCGCTCGAAAATAAAAACATCCCACTTTATGTGAGGCCGTTCGGCAGTCCGAACGAAGCCGGATCGGTAATCCGGGGTTCCATCAGCAAAGCTATCGATGTGCCGGTTTACATCCAGCGAAAAAACCAGGCGCTGCTGTTGCTTTCACCCCTCGATTTCTCGTTTGTGATCAAGGAAAACCTGTCGGTAGCCTTCACCGTAATGAACAAACACCGCCTGATGGTATCGATGATCCAGACCTCGGCCACCACCCTTTCGGTTTGCGTGGGCAACGACCGGTATCTGCCGCAGGCCATCGACGAGCTGAGCAACTATTTCAGGGTAGAAGCCACCGAGCAGCTCGAGATATTGACCATCCGCGGCCCCGGAGCAGCTACCGATACGGTACATCTGCAAGGTCGTGAGGTGCTCATCGCTCAGCACAGCCCGGGCTTATCGCAGTACCTCATGCGGGAATAAATCCGGATCCGCATTTTGACATGAACCCCGAAAGTTTTTTGTCTAACTTTCGGGGTTCATGTCAAAATGTGATTTCACCCTCTTTTTATTCGGACCCTATCCGGGAACAAATCCGAATATTCAATTCTCAGAGACTTAATTTCTTTTTTGAGACATCCTCCTTTTCTTATTTCATCAACCGGACTTCGTAAATACCACCTGCAAGGGAGCCCGGCTGTGCTTCGAAGCGCACAGTGAGCGTACCGCCCGAAGCATCGCGAAGCTGAGCCGGAACGGGCACATCGAGCGTGTAAAACTCGTTGCCCCGGCTACCGTCGAGCGCAATTTCCCGTACCGGCTGCCCGTTGATGAGCACCCGGAAGTTACGGTTGCGATCGCCTCCAAACAAGGTAAGCCGCACGACGCGGGCCCTGAGCTGCGGATCGCGGAGGCGGTAACTGAACCAGCCTGCGGCATGGCGCCAGTGACGGTTCATATGCACTCCGATCTCAGAATTCTCGAACGCTATAAAATGATCTGATTCGGGTTGTTGCTCGCCGCACACCAGGTGATCGAGCGTAGCTTCGGCCTCCTCGCGCATCCGCCGGGCTTCCTCCTGCTGACGAGCCAGCACCTCGTCGCGCCGGGCCGGTGTCATGAGCGGCCAGTAAACAACATAACGTGCATCGTGAAGTTGATAAAAAGGCCGCAACTCGGGCTTCGAACCATCGGGCGAAAATACAAGCTCGTCGGCTGTAAAGCGCAACGCCTTCCCGGACACCGGTTTGATCAGTGTTGCAGGCTCCGGATGATTGCTGACAAACGAAGGAACTTCGCTCAGCGGAATCATACGGCCGGCCGCAATATGTCCGCCGCGGCTATCGTCGGCAAAGAGACCGGTGAGATCGCCGGTACCCGTAGGCGCTGCCAGCACGATGGGCCCGTGCATGACCGCCACATAATCCGAACCGTCGGGCAAGCGTTCCAGGGTCGTTTTCATGGGTAACTCCAGCGTGATGCGATCGCCATTGCGCCAGCGGCGGTCGATTTCGAGGTAGCGACCGTGGGCCTGATGCATGCAATCGCTCTTTGCTTCCCCGCTCCATCGGTACTTCGCCGGTTTCCCATTCACTTTCACCACCGGCAGTGCGGCGGCCACCCACGAGGGGTAGCGCAATGCCACGGTCATCGTCCGGCTTTTCGCAAGCTGAAGCTCGAGCGTGGTGACTTCTTCCTCGGGGAAAGCGGTCAGCTGCCGCACCTTCAGCCCTTTTTCTTCCCAACGCAATTCCGACGGAATAAACAGATTCACCAGCAACGCATCCCCCCGGCGGGCATAAATCAGCTCATTGTATTTGGCGTGGTTTTCGAGGCCTGAGCCCACGCAGCACCACATACTGGTGGAAGGTTGCGAATACACCCGGTAATGGCCGGGACGCATGGGCGTAAAATACACGAATCCTCCCTTTTCGGGATGTTGGGTGGACAGAATATGGTTGTAGAGCGCCCGTTCGTAATAACCGACATACCGCTCGTCGCCCTCACTTTCGAATAAAAAGCGGCTCAGTTTCATCATATTATACGTATTGCAGGTTTCCGGTCCCTGCTCGCTGGTCATCATCGACGAATAATCGTCGATGGGGTGGAAATGTTCACGCACACTATTGCCGCCGATGGCACAACTGCGGTGGTGCACCACGTTTTCCCAGAAATAGCGGGCGGCCCGGTGCATGGCCGTATCGCCGGTGAGCGCCGCGATACGCTCAAAACCAATCACTTTCGGAATCTGGGTATTGGCATGCATACCGTTCAGCTGATCCTCGCCACGCGACAGCGGCTGTAAAATACGCTGGTGCGAAAAACGACGCGCCATCTGCAGGTACCTCGCATCACCCGTGATGTGGGCCACATCGGCAAACACCTCGTTGAGCCCGCCGTGCTCCGAACGCAACATATCCTGCATCTGACGCTCCGACAAAGCAGCCGTCAGCTCCAGCATCCAGCCGGCATACCCGATCAGCATATCCCTAGCCTTGGCCTGGCCTGCTATAAGCCAGGCATCGCGCAAACCGGCGTAGGGTTTATGAATATTATACAACGGAACCCAACGTTTGTTGAGGCTAAAAGCTCCCGCATCGATTTTCCCCGCACGGATTTCCTCCCACAGCTCTTTACTTCCGGGAACACCGCCGATATAACCCTTGCCCTGTTGCTGGCAGAGCGCCAGCTCGTCGAGCATGTAACGCAACCGCCTGAGCACCTCCTCGTTGCCCGTAGCCGCATACATCAGCGACAGCGAGGTAAGGTAATGTCCGCCGATATGCCCGTCGAGCCCGGTGTTTTCCCAGTTGGTATAACTTTCGGCTTTGGCGGGTAACCCTGCTTCGCGCCGGTAGGGGGCCAGCAACCGGTCGACGTCGAGCGAAAGCACATAGCGCAAGGCGACGGTTTCGGCGTCTTTAAGCGGACCCGGCAATAAAGTGACCTGACGGGGATGAAAGGATTGAACTGCCGGTGGAGCGGCAGTGGCAACAAGGGCCCCAAAGCCCAGCACCAGCATAAAAAGTCGTTTGATCATGGAAAATGGATATAAAATTACAAGGCAGGCTTTCCGTTCACCAGAAAACCTGCCCTGCAAATATACGACATAGGTCCGGGGGATGCAAGCCGGCGGCAATCATCGAAGCATTTTATCGACCTAATTGAAACTTTTGTCCTCTTCCGGCCCCCGGCACCTGCCACCATTCACAACATCACCTTAAACTGCCGGGTAGAACCTTCCCGGTCGCGCACCGTAAGCAGGTATACCCCTGCCGGTAGCAGCGCCGTAGGTACCGAAGGAGTTAAGGACGTTCGCACCAAGTCCCCGCGCAAACTATACACCTGAATTTCAGCAACTTCAACCCCATCTACTTCAATGTGATTTTCTTTTTTTTTTAGAAAACACTTTTTTTTTGCCGGTTTTTCCGACGTTACATACATTTTCGACGAAGGAATAAGTTCGAAAAGATAACTTTCGTTACGCCCTTCATTTCCGGGGGTAATCCGGGCCGAACTCACCGTCCAGAATTTGGTCCCTGCATCACCCGCATTTTGGATCGCAAACAAGCCCCCCAATTCGGTGAGGGTGTAGGTATTCCAGCTCGCCAGGTACGCATTGGTACCAAAAGCTCCCAACTCATTGATATAGCGGTTGTCGACGGCACTTACCAGTTTGTAACGGTCGGTGGAGGCATCGAGCGTGAGGCGCCATTGCTGCGAAGCAGTTTTCACGGTCGATAAGGTTTTAAACGTAGGAAAACCTCCGCTTCCGGCTACATTTGTATTCGACAAATACCCCTCGCCATACTTGATATAGTAAGTTTCGTCGGGGGTAATTACCGGATGGCCGGGATTTTCGTTACCCACCGGCACAATTTCGAACACGTATTCGCTGGCTTTTAACACATTTCGCGTGCTGGGGCTGATCCGGTTCACGTTCATGTACCAGAACTTATCGCCTGCCGAACCGGCATTCTGAATGGCATAGCGTCCGTTCAGCCTGAAAATATGGTAGGTATGCCAAATGGCTTCGTACACATTGGTTCCAAAATTACCCAGTTCGTTGATATAGCGTCCGTCCTGCGTATTCACAATTTTATAGCGTTCGGTAAGCGGATCCATACCGATGGTCCATTCCTGCCGTTGTGGATTGATGGTATCGCGGGTGGCGAGGAACACCGGATTTCCACCCGAACCATTCACATTTTGATTCGTGAGGTAACGACCGTCGACTTTTATGTAATAGCGGCCTTCGTCGAGCAATATTTTCGGGAAGATGGACTCGCGGTAATCAAATTGACGACGGTATTCGGCAATCAAAATCGATTTCAGCTGTTTCATCCAGGGCGCCACCACTTCGTTGGCCGGTTTGGGATTCGGAGATTTGATAGAGCCCGGAAAGTCGCGCGAGCGTACCGCCTTCTGGGCATTTTCGAGCGAATCGACCGAAAGGTAGGCATTTACAAACGACACCGAATCGTTGGAGTGCAGGTAGAGATACATATCGAGGAGCAATTCACCTTTCTGTCCCATCATATCGAACACGGTGAGCCAGGGAGCTATTTCGGCAATCAGCGCCCGGTTGTACGTGCTGGCTTTCAATTCGGCTGCAGCATCGCGGAACGACCGGAACTGCGCCTTCACCTGACCGGCCTGATCGGCATTATACTGTCCTTTTTTTACCGTGGCCATCAGCGGGTCGGCTACGGCTTTAAAAGGTTGCGATTCGCCGCTCATGCGCAATCCGTGCCCCGTAGGCCCCAAATCGATGTTATTCTCATTAAAAATTTTAAATGCCTCGAAATTCTCAGGAAGGATATGCTTCATTGCATTGATCCACGAAGTTTGCGGATTGAATTTCTTCATATTCCAGGTATAATCGGCAATGCTGTACAAAGCCACTTTCGAAGCCTCCGCATATTCCATGGGGTTGGCCGTGAAACCCGAGAGCTGTGTAGCAATGGTCGTCGCATTTCCCACTACAGGCCCCATCAGTAAATGGTCGATCACATAATCGGTCACCGGATAATTGAGCCAGATATAGGCATTGCGCTGAATACGCGGGTTGATCCAGTCCATGGTTTCCTTATCGATCATGCGCACCACACTTTTCCCGGTCCACATAATACGCACGCTTTTATCCATCTGCGTACCTAAAATGGAAAGGTAATCGCCTCCCGACCAGGCCTGGTTGTATTGCGTGGGACAAAGGATGAGCGGCTGCACATCGGGTTTTTTCCGCACAAATTCAGCATTCAGGTAATTCATCATTTTAGCCTGGTTCACGGGATCGGTTCCGACGCCCCCGATATCGTCGAAAAACACGGCAAACGAACGTACACCCAGCTGGTACATCAATTCGAACTTATTCACGCAGGCTTTGAAATCATCCACCACTCCATCCCCATTGTTATCGGCCCATTTGATATCGTTTCCCGGATGCACCGCCCATACGAAATTCACCTTGTTCTCGTGCGCTTTTACGATGAGCTCCTTGATCCGCAAGGCATCGGCCGCAGGATAAGGATCGCGCCAGCGATTGGAAAATCCATGGTAAGGATCGTCCTTCGGACCGTAGATATAGGCATTCATCTTATTTTTCCCATAGAATTCGAACTGACGGAGACGGTCGGCCTGACTGAACGGATTCCCGTAAAAACCTTCCACGACCCCACGTTCGATGACATCGGGAAAGTCCTTAATCACCACCGACATCACTTCGGGCGACGAAAGCACCTGCAATAAGGTTTGAACACCGTAGTACGTACCTACGCTGTCGTTACCGGCCACTACCACCCTGCCGGACGCAACCGAAAGATAATAACCCTCGCGTACCGACGGGATTTCGGCCTCTACAACGGCTACCACGGCATCGCCCCTTTCGCCGACAATAAGCTCTACTCCTGCCGTAGCCAGTTTCAACGACGATCTGATTAATTGTACGGCATCCACATCGGCCGTGTTCTCTCCCTGCAATTGAAAGCTTACCGTATTGTCGAATGCTTTTGAACCCCATACAATGGATTGTGGAACGGGAGAAATTACCGGTTGCTGTGCGTGCAGGTTAATCACGAAAAGTAATGCAACCAGCGAAGATAAATAACAAAGGTGTTTCATGAAAAATAGATTACTAAATTATTTTATATACTTCATCAAAGATAGAAAACAATACCGGAAAAATAGGTCGCAAATATACATTTTTTTACTTGTTTTGCAATAATTTTATGCAAATACATTCAAAACACACAGTTTCAGCCCGGTAAAGCGTCAATTTTCATTACACCGACCTAGTTTTTAAAATAAAATACTTATATTTGCCCCGTTAAACCATTCTATTTAATAACAATGAACAACTCACACCACTACTCCTTCACCTTACGGACCTTTACTGTTTTATTTTTATTTTTCATCTCTTTTTCACTCACTGCATCCAACTACGCCATTCAATTCTCGGGCAATGCGCAACAACTCGACTTAGGCGAAAGCGCTTACCGGGCCGGACAGCAATTCACCCTGATGACCTGGGCCAAACCGTCGGGCAACAACAACTGGCACCTGCTTTTTGGCAACAACACGGTGGCCGACACCAATCGCCCGCCCTGGATATCGATTAATGCCGGCACTAAAATCGAATATGGGTTCGGAACGGGAAGCAAACGAGTAGGCAATCTGGTATCGAACGCCATCACACCCGACGAATGGAATCACCTCGCACTCAGCTACAACGGATCGGCGCTTATTTTATATGTCGACGGAAAAGAAATCAGCCGCACCGCCACTTCCGAAATTCCCGGCACAACGCCGCTGCGCTTTATCGGTGGTTGTTGCGGCGAGTTTTACCGGGGTATGATCGACGAATTCAGTATTTTCGAAACGGCGCTGAGTGCGTCGCAAATCGAAAGCTATATGTCGCACAAAATGACAGGCAACGAAGCATCGCTGGTTCGTTACTGGAGTTTCGACAACCATCTTGACGAATTGAAAACCGGAATCAGCGCTTCCAATACGGGCGGCAGCTTCGTGCCGAACGAACTGCTGGAATCCATGACCGTAAAAGGGATTTATCCTTTTCAAACCGGCAACCTGCAGGCAGCCCCCGGCGATGCGGGCATAGTAGCGGGCGGAATGGTAATCCGCACCGAATTCCTCAACGACCCACTGACCCTGGAGCGACTGCAACTCCGGTTCACATCGGGCGCCGGCGCCCTTGCAAAACTAAAGCTATATGCTTCGGGAAACTCGCTACAGACACAGGATCGTACGCTTATCGGCGAATCGGGCACAATCGGCGAACTGACGGAACTCACTACCAACGCTACTTTATCGGCCGGCGATAACTATTTCTGGATCGTTGCCGACATAAACCCCGGTGCACCAGCCGGAACCACGATCGATTTCAACCTGGAAAGCATCGGCTGCAACGGAACCACCCATACACCCGACAATCCTTCGCCCGAAGGCAGCATCCTGCTGGTAACACAGTCCGACAAAGTAATCCGGTTCCAGGGAACCACTTCCAGCTATATCGATTTCGGATCCTCGGCTCCGTCCACACCTCCGGCTTTCACCCTCGAGATGGACGTATACCCTACCGGCAGCACCACCGGCTTCCAGGGCATCATCGGCAATCCGTCGAACAATGTAAGCACCCGTTCGCTTTCGGTATACATCACCAACGCAACCGCTCTTGAAATAGGATTCGGCACCAATCCCTGGAATCCGCTTACAACAGGATCGCTGCTCAAACTCCATCAATGGAATCATCTGGCCGTGAGCTTCGACGGCACACTACTGAAAGTATATATCGACGGCGAACTGAAGCTTACCGACAGCCGGTATGCCGGACTTACACCACCTTCCACCCCGATTCGTTACCTGGGTAAATCGGATGTGCCTTTTACCGGCAAAATCGACGAACTTCGTATCTGGAACAAAGCACGAACCGCTGCCGAAATCGGCGCTACTCGTACCCGACGGCTCACAGGCGACGAAAGCGGACTGATCGGCTATTGGAATTTCGACACCGGACGTTCGCCTGTAGAAGATCTATCGGCCAACTCGGCCAACGGAATTGTGTACAACGCCTTTTTCGAGCACGACGATGCCGTTTCAAGCAGTGAACCCGCTACGCTCCGATCGCTCGAGATTACCGGAATCGCAACCGACAAAGTCAGCTTTGAAGCGGTTTCGTCGTCGCCAGGCATGCTCTACTGGGCGGTTGCCTCTGCACCGCTTACCAACGACGCGATTCGTGAAGGCACTCAGCCGGTGATGCGCGGAAGCCGGCACCTGCCCCTTGCGGGAGTTCCGTTCAGCCTGAACACCGGAGCACTTCCCTCGGGACAGCTGTATGTAAGCGCATTCGTATCCAACGCTTCGGGCGATTCGGACGCTGTATCCACCGCCGCTTTTACCATCGAACAGGGGATTAACGAATGGGACAGTCCTTTTATCAACAGTATCAACAAGGTAAAACCGCATGCCAGCTTTTTGTCGTGGAATTCGGTGGAACAACTACGCGCCAATCAGGCTCATGAGTCGCCTTACTACCTGCTGCTCAACGGCAACTGGAAATTCAAGTGGGTGGAACGGCCGGCCGACCGGCCCGTCGGATTTGAAAATCCAGCGTACGACACAAGCAGCTGGAACACCATCCCCGTGCCCGGCAACTGGGAAATGCACGGTTACGGTTACCCGATTTACGTGAACGCCCCCTACCCTTTCCCCAAGAATCCGCCTTATGCGCCGAAAAGCTATAACCCGACCGGCTCGTACAAGCACCGGTTCAGCATTCCTTCCAGCTGGAACGACCGGCGGATTCTGATCCATTTCGGAAGTATCAACTCGGCAGCTTACCTCTGGATCAACGGAACCTACGTCGGGTATAGCGAGGATAGCAAAACACCGGCCGAATGGGACATCACGCCCTACCTGCAGGAGGGCGAAAATGAACTGGCCCTGCAGGTGCTGCGCTGGTCGGACGGTTCGTACCTCGAATGCCAGGACTTCTGGCGCATGAGCGGCATACAGCGCGATGTGTACCTGCATGCCCTACCCAAGGTGCACATTCGCGATTTCTTTGCCCGCCCGGGTCTCGATGCGGGTTATACCAACGGGGTGTTGAACCTGGATGTTGAAATTGAAAACAGCCATACCAATGCTCCGGCAGCCAACTATGAACTGGAGGTCCAGGTACTCGACAGTACCGGCACCCGGGTACTTCATCGTACGCAACAGGTGCGGGTGGAACCCGGCACTACCGGCACGTTCACGATCGACGACGAAATCAGGGCCGTAAACAGCTGGACAGCCGAAACGCCTTATCTGTATCAGCTGGCGTTGGTATTGAAGGATGAATACGGAACGGTTGTACATACAACGGGATCGAAAATCGGATTCCGGAGTGTCGAAATTAAGAACGCACAGGTATTGATCAACGGAAAGGCGGTGCTGTTCAAAGGATTCGACCGGGTGGAAGTAGACGAATACGGCGGACAGGTGATCCCCCGCGAACGGATGCTGGAAGATATCACGCTGATGAAACGCAACAACGTGAACGCGGTGCGGACAGCGCATTATCCCAACGACCCCTATTGGTACGAACTGTGCGACCGCTACGGCCTGTACGTGATCGACGAAGCCAATATCGAATCGCACGGAATGGGGTATGGCGACGAATCGCTGGCTAAGAATGCCGACTGGGAAGCATCGCACCTCTATCGTACCATCAATATGGTGGAACGCGACAAGAATCATCCTTCGGTGGTATTCTGGTCGCTGGGCAACGAGGCCGGCGACGGAATCAACTTTGCCGCAACTTCGGGATGGATACGCCAGCGCGATCCGTCGAGGCCGGTGCATTACGAACGCGCCATCGAAGGTGCCAACACCGATATTTTCTGCCCCATGTATCCAAGTCCGGCTTCCATCGAAAACTACGGTAAAAACAGCTCGAAAACCAAACCCCTCATCATGTGCGAGTACAACCACGCCATGGGCAACAGCCTGGGACAAATGCAGGACTATTGGGATATTATCGAGCGTTACCCAAATCTGCAGGGCGGATTTGTATGGGACTGGGTGGACCAGGGACTGGCCAAAACCAGCAACGGGATAAAATATTGGGGATGGGGCGGCGATTTTGAACCCGCCGGCGTGTATCAGGACGGCAACTTCCTGATGAATGGCGTGTTAAATCCCGATCGTACCCCCAAGCCTTCGTTCTACGAGATGAAGAAAGTGCATCAGAACATTAAATTCAGGGCGATCGATGTCGCAGCAGGCAGGTTTGAAATCAGAAACGGATTTTTCTTTACCCCGCTCAATCAATTTAATATACACTGGGAAGTGAAAGCCAACGGCCGTTCGTTGAAAAAAGGTACGATTACCCGTCCCGATGTGCTGCCGCAATCGAAAATGGACATCCTACTGAATTATGCCGAAGGACTGGAACAGATACCCGGAGCCGAATACTATATTTATTTCAGCGCCGTCACAGCCGAGGCTGCACCGCTGGTACCGGCCGGTCACGAACTGGCCCACGAACAGCTGTTACTGCCGGTGAATTTCCCGGTCGATGCCACAAGTACCGGCGCTATGCCGAAACTCAGCCACAGCTCGAACTCATTGCAATACATCGTGAGCGGCGAAAACTTCAGAATCATCTTCAGCAAGATGAGTATGAATATTACTTCGTACGAATTCAAAGGTACGATACTGATGAATAACAGCGCTAACCCCGAGTTCTGGCGAGCCCCCACCGACAACGATTTCGGTAATGGCATGCAAAACAGGTGCAATGTCTGGAAAACGGCAGGCTCATCGAAATCGAACCGTAACGTCAGCCTGGAAGAAGTAAGTCCCACCGAATTAAAAATCACCTTCACCTACGACCTCACCGCCGTAAGCTCGACCTATACCACCATTTACACCGTTTACGGCAATGGCGAGGTTATTGTCGACAACTCCATGGAATACAAAGGCAGCAACCTGCCCGAACTCCCCCGCTTCGGCATGCGGTTCGAGCTTCCGGAAGCATTGGAGCAGGTGGAATATTTCGGCCGCGGACCCTTCGAGAACTATTGGGACCGTAAAACCGCTGCGATGATCGACCGGTACCGCTCCACGGTAACCGGAATGTATTACCCCTATCCCAGTCCGCAGGAAAACGGCAACCGCACCGATACCCGCTGGCTGGCGCTTACCAACGAAGCCGGAACAGGACTTCTGTTCAGCGGCATGAACAGCTTCGATTTTTCGGCACTGCATTACACCATTGCCGATCTTACCCAGAGCAGCCGTGGCAGCATCCACCTCCACGAAATTCAACCCCGGGCCAATGTATACCTGAATATCGACTACAAGCAAACCGGAGTCGGAGGCATTGATTCGTGGGGCGCCCGTCCGCTCTCGAAATACACGCTCTGGGCCGACAGCTACAGCTATAAATTTAAAATTTCACCCATCGAAGCCGGATACAATCCCGATGCAATCAGTAAACGAATCTATGCCGCTTATACCGGAACAGACGAAGGCCTGCAGCTGCATCAACAGCTGCAAGCCTTTCCGAATCCGACGTCCGGAACGATTACCCTTTTTCAGCCGGAAACAACTTACGGAAGCATTGAAGTAAACCTGCGATCGATCGACGGCCAAGCGGTACTATCCAAACAACTCCCGGGCAGCGATCTTTCCGGTCATCAACTCGATCTGAGCGATGTGCCGGCCGGAATTTATTTTCTCACCACCACGCTGGATAACCAGCAAACGAAAACAGTAAAAATCATCAAACAATAAATAAATCAATGAAATTCGCACTTTTTTGCATTGCCCTGCTTTGGACTTTTCAAAGCACTGCCTGGTCGCAGGCCTCTCAATTGAAAGTAATTCCGGAAGTTCAAACCTTTATCGGAAGTTCAGGCACTACCAGCCTGCCTGCTAACCTGCGCATACTGGTACAGGCCGCGTACGCCGACAGCCTGATGCCGGTAGCCGAACAACTGCGCGACGACTTGCTGACTATGCGCGGATTCAGCGCTACAGTGACCGCTACTACGGCCTCCCAGGCCGGTCCCGGCGAAATCCTGCTGCAATACAACAGCACAGCGCTCAATAATCCCGAAGCCTACAAGATGACCATCGCCGATGGGATCACCATCAACGGGGCCAGTAAGACCGGGACGTTCTGGGCTACCCGGACCGTACTTCAATTGGTCGACAATTACCGGAATGTGATCCCCCGCGGACTCATCAACGATTATCCCAACTACCCCAATCGCGGGTTTATGCTCGATGTGGGACGCAAATTTTTCACCATCGAATTTTTACAGCATTATGTAAAAATGATTTCGTACTACAAACTGAACGAGTTCCAGGTACACCTCAACGACAATGGATTTAAGAGTTACTTCGGCAACGATTTCATGAAAACCTATTCGGCTTTCCGCCTCCACAGCGACAGCTTCCCGGGACTGGCGGCTCAAGACGGGCATTACACGAAGGAAGAGTTCCGCAACCTGCAGAAGCTGGGAATGCGGTACGGCGTGAATGTGATTCCTGAAATCGACGTACCGGCCCACTCGCTGGCCTTTACACAGTACCGGCCGGAGCTGGCTATGAACAGCGAATACATGGACCATCTGAGCATCCATCCGAAGGATACAGCCCATGTATACGCCTTTATCGATAAGCTGCTGGCCGAATACACCACGGGCGACAATCCGGTATTCGTAGGACCCGATCTGCACATCGGCACCGACGAGTACGATCGGAAATATGCCGTCGAATTTTACCATTTCACCGATCGCTATATTAAATATGTGGAACACCTGGGGTACCGCGCCCGTCTCTGGGGAGGAATGCGCTGGATGCAACCCTCGCTGGATGCAGCAGGACTGACAACCCGGATCACCAACAACAAAGGAGCCATTATAAACGCATGGAGCCGCGACTGGGTGGACGCCAATCAGCAATTGCGCGACGGATTTAAAATTATCAACACCTGCGATGCATGGTTGTATATAGTACCTGGTGCAGGCTACTACCGCGACACCCTCGATACCTACGACCTGTACCGTAACTTCAAAGTGGAGCGCGTCAACCCTTCGGAAACCATCGCCCCCGAACTGCGCTCCGGCCTCATCGGGGCTATGTTTGCCGTTTGGAACGACATCGTGGGCAATGGCATTTCGCAACAGGATGTTCACCACCGGGCATTACCCGCGTTTAAAGTGCTGAGTACCAAATTCTGGAAATCGAACCCCTCACGCAGTTACGCAGCCTACCGCGCAGTGGCCGACTCGGTGGCCGAAGGTCCGGGATTGAACTTCGGAGGTCGCTATTCCGATCAGGAAATGGCTGCCCTGTCGGCTAAACTGGGGGCTACCGCCCGTAGTTTCGACGGCACAACCCGCTACGAGCTGGGGGGAAGCGATTTCGGATACGATTACGACATCAGCTTCGACCTGAAACCCTCGGCAGGAAACAAAGCCGACGCCATCCTCTTCCAGAGCTATTTCTCGAAAGTACTCCTGAACACCGGCGGCACCGGGAAATTAGGCTTTACGCGCGATGGCTATACCTTTACGTTCAACTTCCTGCCCACCGCCGGCAACTGGCAAAACATCCGCCTCACCGGCGACTGGCGGGGTGTGACGCTCTATGTCGACGGACAGCGGATAGAACGGCTTACGGTACAACATAACGGACGATTTAACGTTCACCGCACCCTGTTTTTCCCCCTGGAAGCAGCCGGCGACGCCAGCAATGGATTTAAGGGAGAACTGAGAAACCTGAAACTGGCTCGGTTCGACTCGGATGTACAACGGCAAGAGTTTATGAAAACACAGGTAACACTTCCCGAAGGTGAATATTACATTCGTGCCAATGGTTTATACCTTACCAATACCAACGGAGCTACCCCCGGGGGAAATCCGGTATTCAGGACACTGTACACTACCGAACCTGCATTGGCCGATCAACGGTGGAAAATTTCGATCGATCCGGAGTCGGGCCGGCACAAACTGACTGCAGCCAGCTATCCTTCGAAGTATGTAAACGAAATCTGTAATTTCGGAACCAATCCGTATTCGCACCTCTGGAACACCTATTTATTCTACAAAAAAGACAATAAATACGCCCTGCAGAACGCCCAGAACGGCGGTCGCGGCTTCTGGATCGTGAACAACAACCGCCTTTCGCCGGGCGAAGAAAACTACGACGATAGCAGTTATATCCTGGAGATCATACCCGCCGATGCCACAGCCATCGAATCGATTCCCGGAGTGACGGTGGGAATTACTACCAACGACGATACCCTCACCATCACAGGTGTAAATCCTCTCTGCTTGCAGCTCTTCAGTGCCAACGGATGCCTGGAAGCTCAAACCAGCAACAGCAAAACACTCAAAACCAAGGCTCTCCAATCCGGCGTTTATATTGTTCGCATCGAAAGCACAGAGGGAAAAGGAACCTACAAAATCGTTTTATAAGCCCACACACAATACCTTTATTACTGCCGGCCGGTATTCCCGGTCAAGTTGCCGCCCCAACAGTACTCCACCCTTGTTGCCCGGCAACCCTACCGGCCTTTCTTGTTTTCCTCGGTCAGATATTATTTCCGGATAATACCTTGACCGGGGAATTTGTAGCTTAGTGAATGGTTGCATATTGCAATTAGATGATTTTACAGTCAAAATATTATTTGCAGGATTTGGATATCAAGTTATTAAATCTTCATTTTTTACACTATTTAACATCTATTATTCCTTCAAGAAAACAGGTTCCACGAACATCGGATTTTGTTGAAAAAACATGATTGCTATTCTCAAATTAACGAGAACCTTCCGATTCCATCAGAACCGCTTGTCGGACCAATACCTTCAATAAATAATGTTTTATAAATATTTCTACAATCACCATGTAATTTACTAATTTCAATTACTTTACGTCGATTTTGATAATAAACAGTATCCACTAATGCAGAATCAGGTTGTTGATTTTGATTTAAACATGGACAGTAGCCTCCCTTCAGCAAGTTTAAATCCATAGACACTACTTCGTGATAAAAAAATACACCTTAGGTCGACATTAGTTGCAAAAAACCTAATGATGCCCAACGTGTATTGATCTGAATGTTAAACCTATTTGCTTGATTTCAATAAGAATTCTTCATCTACAGTTAATTTGTATATCTTCAGAATCTTTCCATTCTTTTTTGATATTCCATTGTCTAAATACCATGAAGATGAAAGTAAACCTACAGCAGGATTTCTTTGATAACTATACTCGCTTGAATTGGTTTTAAGAAACGCCGAATCGTATGATCGAAGACCAAAGCCCTCTAAGCCTGATTCTCCGTTAATTATGTCTTTTATTTCGTTGCTGTTAATAGTAATTTCAAAATTTTTTGCCGGATAACTATCAGATACGAAGCGAACGTGTATTGGAGAATCTAATTTATTTTCTATTTGATAAAGCAAATAGTTATAATCACAATCATTGCATTCACATGATGCTAATAGCAATACAACTGTAATCAGATAAGTATTAATCAATCTATTCTTTCTCATATTTACCTCCAGTTTATATAATTATTAAACAATTCATCCAAATGATTTTCTGTTGGATTATCGTAGTTATCTCTTAAATTATCTCTCCATTTTTCGAGTGTTGTTGCGCCTTTCATTGCAGTCTCTATTTGTGCAATAGTATAACCACTAACATTGTCATTTGGGTAAGTATTCCCCAAAAAACGTTGATTGAAGTTATCCATCAAGTCGACAACTAATGGTGTATATTTGCTTTCAAAATGTCCAGTTAAATCTCTAAATTCCACATCTTGCCAATTACCAAATGGTATTTGTCCAGCAGAATATACTTGTGCAGAAAAAACATAAGCAACACCTACGGCATAACTTTCCACAACTCTATCATCTGCTTTATAAAAATCAGATTGATCCATATCCCAATGCGACACGTGTGCAAGTTCATGGATTGTAGTGTTGTAAATTCGAGCTGCACTTCGCGGGGATCCATCATTTTCTAATTGATAAATTGCAAGTGGCGAACCCAACAACCATCTATTGAACGAACCAAAATATGACCTGCCGGCTTTATCATAGACGGCAATCTTAATTTTTTGCTTCCAAAAATTATCATCAAAAGGTTTCTTTAATCCAATTATATTATTCCAATAATTAAAACATGCTCTATGAATATGACCATAAACAAAGCTTTTACCACCAATCTCAATGTCCAAATTCCAATCTGATCGACTTCCATTTGGTCCGTTATAAAAGGCTTGTCCATAATATCCGCTTCTAATATCCCAATCATGGCTATCCCAAACTATACTCCAGTTCAATTTACCATCAAAACTACCTGACATGGTTGCTTTTCCGTTCACATCGGTAAATCCTTTTTCCCAATTAAACCACCAACGCGCTCGAACTTCTACTCCTTGTAATGGCACATAAGTGTTTGTTATATTGTCTCTAACTCTAATTGTAGCTTTTGGTATCCATCGATTAGGCGCTTTTTGAATTTTTTGTGCAGAATTGCTATTTCCAGTTAAATCCAATGATTTATTTTCTAACATATCCCACCAATCATTACTTATACTACTACTCGCTTTCTGACTTTTAATACTTTGCATTTTATTTTCTTCGACTGTCATGGGCAAATAAAGCTGTTCAATTACTTCATACTCACGTATTGGTGAAGAATATCCAACAGGGACTCTCGTATAAAGCCAGGTAAAGTCATTGCCAATTAATGTAGAGTCAATATACTCTTCTCCCTCTGTGAGCTCGTAATCAAGAGGATACGAGAATAGTGTAAGTGTAGTGTCACCGAACATTGTTTCCAACTCTGCACTATCTTTTGGTAGAAACCTAACGTACAAATGGGTCGCTTCAATATCTAAAGCCGCTTTCATTAATCCTTCTTGCTTTAATGCAGAATATGCTTTTTTCATATTCGAAACAGAGTAAGGATTTTCAAGTTTTCTTACTTTTTTAATAATAAGTCCAGTACTACTCTCGCTGATAGCATGGTTGTTAAAGTTAAATTCATGGTCGTTGCACGACACCAAAGTAAACGCCACAACGGCAAAGATATACAACAGTTTTTTCATAAACATACTTGTTTTATGAATGCAACATAGATTTGATGTTTTTTATTCCCGTTGCATTCTGAATTGAAAAGCTGCGATTCACAACCGTCGCGACCCGATCAGCCCCATCGTGTAAAAATCCCCCAAAGACAAACTCAGGCAGTTGTCTCTGGGGGATGGGTGTTACACACTTACTTCTTCATTAATTTCAAGGTTCGGCAAGCGTTTTCTTTTTTCATTCTCACCATGTAAATGCCTTCGGGAAGGTGGGCGATATCCATGGAAGTTACCCGGCCACTCTGCGATGCCACCAGGGTACCGCTCACCGAATAAATCCTTACTTCATCGGCCTCCGAAACCTGAATGTAATCGGTAGCCGGATTGGGATAGAAGCTGAGCAGAGCTGCATTTAATTCGTCGTTGGACGACACGTCCTCGGTCGAATCCCACTTGTAGGGAGCTTCGGCTTCGCCCTGATCGTGGAAAGTCTGTATCGTACCGCAGGTAGCAGGCGGAGTATCGTTCACGATTTCCATACCTATATCCATGCTGAATCCTTTAGCAGTGGGGCCGCATGGGCCGGGATGGGTAAACCAGGCGTCGGAGAACACCAGACGGATGCGAACGGTTCCCGGACAAGCATCGGCAGGCACGGTAAAGGTCTGGTTGACGCCGGTAGTTTGGAAAGCCAGCGTGGAAGCACGCGACGTACCCAGGCTGAAGATTACTTCACTGGTCTCGCCTTCGAGCTCGAACACTCCGTTGTTGTTCCAGTCGGCATACGCCACTCCGAAGGTATACCGCATTCCGTCGTCGGAGGTCGAGGGAGTGGAAGCTGTAACGGTACCGTTGCTGGCTGCCAGGAAGTTGATCGAGAATTGCTGACCTGCTGCCACTTTAATCGGCTGGGCAGTATAATTAACATAATTATCGCCATCGGCATCGGGCCCATTAGCGGTGTAATTAAGATCGGTGATACAGCCGCTGGTGGTTACACTTTTCAGGTAGCGCTGGGTGCGAGCCACTTCGGCACCTGCCGAATTCGGATCGAGGAAGGATTTGCAGTACCGTTCGGGACTTTCTTCCTGCAGATCGTAATAATCCTGGCGGGGCACCTTGATCCAAACGATCGGCGACACCGTTTTCAGGTCGACCGAGACGGCACGGACCCCTACATAAGGTTTATCAAATTCCGGTTCATCGTTGCGCGCTTCGGGGTGATCGAAATAAATCTGACCGGTATAATGCGACCAGGTCGAAGTACGACCGATTTCTTTCACTTTACCGCTCTCACCGTTTTTATAGAAAATCTCGAAATGATGCACGTTCACTTCATCGTTGTACACCAGTCCGTAATCGGCCCGGGAAGCCGAAGCTGGCACCGGCATCTTCCAGGCCATCTTCACACCTAACTTTCCAGTCGTTTCTTCACGTACTTCGATGGCCAGATCGCGCGGTGTGGGCACACCCTGACTACGGCCATCGGCCAGCGCCAGTTTACCCACGAACACCTGGTAATTCGCATCGGCCTCGCCCTTTACACGGAAACCGATATTCTGAATTTTCATACCGGCAGCCAGGTCGTTCAACTCAATTTCCTTTTCTTCCCATCCTGCAACCGTAGTTACACCCACGGGATATTCGCGCCATTCATCGCCGGCTTTTACCAGCACATACAAGAGAGTGGGCTTTCCGGCATCTTCCACTTTCCGTGTCAGCTTATTCACCATCTTTACAGCCACGCTAGCCTTTACCGGTCCATTCACGGCAAGATCCGAACGGTACAGCACCACATCGGTACCGGCCGGCGAAGGCGTACCTTCGAGCACCAGCATCGAACCTCCCATATACGCATCGCGGTACGACAGCCTGGGTTGGATATTGCCGGCAACCGTGGCGGTTCCTGCATCCATCACCAGCCAGCGGTAGGTAGGCTGCATATCCTGCGCACCCAGGTTATACCACTGACCGAAGGTCTTTTTTCCCTTATAATGATACACCGGACCGTTACCGATATTGAAATGAGTAGCAAAAGGCAAATTGCCCTTCACCGCCGAACGCTCGGCTACAAAAGTTGCCAGTCCGTGGAAATTAGTCATGGCAGGCTCGGTGATACGTCCGTAGGCATCCAGGGTTTCTTCGATTTTGATCCCGCTCGTACGAACTGCCGGCGTATTGGCCGGATTACGATTTCCTCCCGAGATAAAACGTTCGAGACGCTCCTGGTAGGTTTCCTGGAAAATCATATCGTTCATCCCCTTACCGTAGGAATAAATCCGGAACTGATCGTGCTCTCCCCACAAGCAGATATTGATTTCGGGCGTGGCGGTCAGGCGTGTCCAGGTACGGTCGAGGCTCACGATCCAGGTACTTCCGTAGAGACCTTCCACGGCTGTAGGCGACAGGGAATTGGCAATAGCTACCGAATTAGAAAAAGTACTGGCAAAGTTGCTCGACGAATAGTTCAGCATCAACGCCGTCGATACCCGTTTGCCATCCTTCCAGAGATTACCTTCCTGGCCCGCAAGCGAGCTGTAATTATTGTAGTAGCCTACATGGAAATTATGAAATCCTTTCTGGGCTGCCAGTTCATAACAACGCGCATGGAAATCCTGCCAGGTGGGATTTACCTGATTATTTCCTTCCACATTGTAGTTGATCCCATCCTGGCCCAGAAACATCAGCAGGTTAATCAGCGGTTCGGCGTATTTGAATTCATTCCCTTCTTTCGTGGTGATGAACTCGACAAATTCGGTGGAACTCACTCCCGTATCGAAGAAGGTTACACCGCTCAGCATATCGGTACCATGTTTGTGCGCCGCGCTCACATAAGCGCCCGGAGCCTGAAACCAACCATGATTCCAGCCTCCCTGCAAAGCAGTATACGGCCACATGGTAAAAGCTTCGTCGCGCCAGTTCGACTGCGGATACCCCCCGATCATTTTACCGACACCCACAGGCGTATTGAGCCAGAGTTTACGTTTTGGATGGATGGCGGGCTTAACCTGCGAGGCCTGATCGACAATGATGGAAGCCGGACGCACGTGCGAACGGGCGAATTCGAGATCAAATCCCAGCGCATCGATTTCGGACTGGGTGGGATACTTGCGACCCTGCTGAAGAGCTGTATAAAACAACTCGAGCAATGCCTTCTGGTTAAAGGCCGACCAGCTGTAAATTTCCGTCGATGCCGAGGGAGGGACCGACTGAGCGAAAAGAGGTGCCGTAAGCAGTAACGCCATCAGCACAAATCCTGCGAAAAAATGTTTTGTACACATAAAAATTGATATTAGATTGATAGTTACTTATTCGAAATTTCCTTTCCCTTTTACATCCCACCAAAGCCGGGCTCCCTGAACATCGTCCATAAATCCGCTCGAGTCTTCCTCTTTAAGTGCGGGCATGGCCGACATGACCACATCTTCGAGACTCACCGGGCCGGTGGTCTGGAAGGTCATTCGCCGGATATGATCGCCGGCCGGGATGGAATTATCGCCGGCATCGTAGGTCACCGGAATCAGCCGCGGGTAGCCGGTGCGCCGGTATTCCGACCAGGCTTCGAGCGACTGCGGGAAGTTGGCAATGTATTTCTGGGTGATGATTTGTTCCAGTTTTTGTTCCTGAGTGAAGGAACCATCCCACCGAACGCCCAGCTGTAGCAGATTTTCGCGGTAATTGTTGGCCGGATTCCACAAATCGTGGTAAGGCACCTCCACCACCTCTTTATAGCCCAGGTACGAATTGGACGAAATACCTTCGTCGCGCAAGCTCCGCTTGATGGCGTTTTCGTAATAGGTACGATCGGTTTTCGTTCCCACGTTCCAGCCCCGGAGTTTGGCTTCGGCGCACAGGAACAAGGCTTCGCTCACCTTAAACAAGGAGATATTGCGCACTCCGAAATAATTAGGATTCACGGCCGAGAACATGAGGTAGGTATCGCGGCGATTTTCCTTGGGGTGTACACCGGCGCCCGAACGGATCCCCACATACACATTGGTAGCAGTATCGGGGATGGTAATTTCACCTTTGATATTGCGTAAACCCGTTTTAGCCGGACTGAACCACACTTCAAGCAGCGGACTGTTCACGCGTTTGAGTATATTCTCGAACGAGGCATTGAGGCGCGAATCGTCCCAGGTCAGGCTGATCACATACAGCGGATGCCGGCCACCGGCCATGTCGAGTTCGATATTGGCATGATAGTCTTCTTCGAGGATACCGGCAGCATAGGCCGCTTCGGCTTCGGCGCGGGCCAGAGCCGGCTCTACTTTTACCATGCGCATTGCCATACGCAGGCGGAGCGAATTGGCAAAACGGATCCAGTTGTCCACATCGCCCTTCCCTATTTTATCCATTCGTTTGAGTCGTGCCTTCTGTTCTTCGGTAAGCGATGTACGAAGATCCTTCAAGGCTTGCTGCGCCGTTTTAAGCTCCTTCAGAATCTCCTTGTACACCACGCTCACTTTATCGTATTCCACAGGAGGATCGGTTTGCAGGCGTTTGTAGGCAAAATAGGGCATCGGTCCGTACACATCCACCATCTCGGAGGCCGAGAAATTAAACATGATGGAGGCGATGGCACCCAGTTCGGGTATCTTGAGCGAATCGGCCGAATTGATCACGGGAACCACGGCGCGGGCCACCCACAACATATTGGCCAGCGGACCCGACTCGAAGCCGGGGTTGATAAAATAAGTAGACGGCAACCGGCCCTGCAGGCTGTTGGCTACGGTAAGATAACCGGCATAATTGTCGATATGCAGGTTGAACTGGTACTGGTACTTATGTTCGCGGGCATCGTGGAGCAGGTACATGGCATCTTTGAGCATTCCCTCGGCCACTTCGGCCGACGCTGCTTTGGCAAAATTTCCCTGAATGACGTTGATTTCGGCATCGCCTACCTCGTCGGTACAGCCTCCCAACACCAAGAGTACCGGCATTAAGGCTGTCAATATTTTTTTGAAGATTGAAAGTTGCATAGAGCGATTGAATTAGAAGGTTACTTTTAAATTAACACCCAGCGAACGGGCCGACGGCAGTCCGAAAATATCGACACCTCCCAGGGCGTTCTGCGTGGAGAGCGACACATCGGGATCGACGGGCGACTGGCGGTAAAGGAAGAACAGATTTCGACCAACTACCGAGGTGCTCAGGTCGCGACCGGCACCCAGCAAATTGCGGAAGGTATAGCTTACCGACAATTCGCGCATCCTGAAATTGGTGGCATCGTATACATACTCGGTGGGAAAAATCTGATCGCCGATGGTGGTATAATACTGCATGGCTCCGGCTTTTTTCCCATCGGGCATTACCACTGCCGGTACCGTTTCGCCGGCCACAGTGGTGGTAAGTCTCGACAGTCGCGCATCGGCCGTGCGCTGCGATACTCCGTAGGCATCGAGGTAAGCCTCGGTAAACGACACCACCTTACCTCCTATTTTTCCATCGATCAGGAAATACAGGCCCAGTCCTTTCCACGTCAGGGTATTATTCCAGCCCAGGTTCACCCGGGCATTCATATTACCCAGGTATACACTGTGTCCGCCTTTGGCATCCATCGACGGCGTACCATCGGGGCTCAGTTTTATATCGCCCACTTCGGCCGTTGTATTTCCGGCTGCCCGCATCTTTTCGACATCGTAAATTTTCAGCCGGGTAAAATCCTTGGCATACATATCGCCGTACGAACCTCCTTCGAGGAATTTCACGCGCAGGTTGTCCGACATCCCGATTCCGATATAAATATCTTTCCGGTTCTGGTAAGTGCGCAATATTTTATTATCGTTGTATGAGAAGTTCACCCCCGTTTTCCAACTGAAGTTGTGCGAAGGAGCGAAAATATAGCTCACGGTGGCCTCCACTCCCTGGTTGCGAACCTTACCGGTATTGATAGGTTTGATGGATCCGATGGAGCTGGTAATAGGCAGGTATTGATTGAACATCACCGACGAATACACGGTTAGGTCCATCGTGAGACTGTTGTCGAACATGGCCAGGTCGAATCCCCCTTCCACCGAGCGCACCGTTTCGGGCAGCGGATGATCGAAACCGGTATAGGTAGCAGGTTGTATGCGGCCGGTAGCAGGGTCGTAGGGTTGCTCGTTGTAGAGTTTATTGGGAATCGAGTTTCCCACTTCACTGTACGAACCACGGATTTTTACCAGATTAAACATTTCCGGGAGCCGGATGAGTTCGTTGAGCAAGGCATTGGCCCCCACCGAATAATATCCGTAATAATCGCGCACACCCTTGGTTTTAAACTGTGTGAAAGCGCGCGACCAGTCGATACGGTAACTAAAATCGAGATAAGCCTTTTCGTTGTAACCCAATTGTCCGGTTGCAAACACGGCCCTTGCCCAATCGCTGCTCAGCCCATACTGACGTTGGGTGTAATACGAAGCATTGGGATAAAACACATTGATGGTGGTCGGCAATTGTTCTTCGGAAGTATAATATGCCGAACCTGATGCCCCAAAGTTACGCATCCAGAAGTTATAACCCTTCGTTTTATTCAAGCTTCCTCCCACGGTGGCCGATGCCGAGACCTCTTCCGAAATCTCGTTTTTGTAATTCAATAAAAAGTCGGTAAATAAATCGGTACGGCGCGCGTCGGTCCAGCCATAGGTACCGCGGTCGATGTACTGCCCGGTAGGATCGACCAGGGTAGCATAGGTTTTCGAATCGCCGGAAGTAACATTCTGGCTGTAATTGATCCGGTACGAAGCATCGAACACCGGCGAAATCCGGTACGAAGCATGGAGCGTTCCGTACATCCGGTCGAGCAGCTCTTCCGATTGTATGCGGTTGGTCAGCCAGTACGGATTATTGGCAGCAGGCACTCCCCGCCCCTGGAACCAATGTTGCTGCATGCCTTTCAGCACAAAATCTTCTTTCCAGTATTCGGTACGACCTATTCCTCCGGTATATACCGGAACAATTTTGATCGGATTTGCAAACCAGCTGCCTTCTTTCTCGAAGGTAGTACGGTAATACTCCATATCGATATTACGTGGGGCCAGGTACAGATTATACAGCGGATTGTAAACCGTTCCGCCGCTGGTTCGGTTTCCCGTTCGCTGGCGGATGTAATTCACCGTAAAATCGAGCTTCAGCTGCTTATTTTTCAGAAACGAATAGGTTTGACGCAGCAAAATGCTGGTACGCGAGAAGCTGTTGTTGGGCACCATCCCGCCGGCGGTGGTATTTCCTACCGAGAAATACGACTGCACCCGCTCCGAACCGCCACTGATCGACACGGTATTGTTGAAGTTGGTACCCGTATTAAAAAACCGGTCCACCGGATTCCCCGGCGTTGCCGATACTCCTGCAATACTGTTTTCGGCAGCCGTTTGTTCGCTGATCCGTTTACCCCACGACCGTCCTCCGAGCTGTCCGTTGAAAAACTCGCCGCCGAAAGTGTTCTGCAAATCGGGTAAAATCAATGGACGTTCAAACATTGAGCTACTCGAAACACTTACTTTCACTCCCCCTTCGCTTCCTTGCCTGGTGGTAACGATAATGACCCCGTTGGCAGCATCGCTTCCGTATAAGGCAGCCGCATTGGCCCCCTTCAATACCGTTACATTCAGAATATCGTCGGGATTGATGGTCGACAGCGGATCGCTTCCTTCGGCCGCTGCGGCATAGGCCATATTGTATCCGCCGCTTTTGGCATCGAACTGTCCGTTGACACGATTATTTACCGGAATACCGTCGATAACGATAAGCGGGGAGTTGTTCCCTTCGATCGAGCTGTTGCCGCGCAACAGAATTTTGGAAGCCGAACCGGCCCCGCCCGCGTTGGGAGTAATAATCAGCCCCGACATTTTTCCTTGAAGCGAATTGATAAAATTAGCATCTTTCGCCCGGGTTAATTCCTGTCCGCCCAGTGTCTGTGTAGCATAGGTGAGCGATTTTGATTTTCGTTCGATCCCCATGGCCGTCACCACCACCTCGGTGAGCAATTTCGTATCCTCGGCCAGTTTAATTTCGAACACCGACTGATTGCGCACCGGCAGCTGCTGGGTGACATAACCGATATACGACACCACCAGGTCGGGCCGTGCCACATCCACCGTGCCCGACAGTTTGAAATTCCCGTCAATATCGGTGATTGTACCCAATCCCGAGTCCCGGATTACCACACTGGCCCCGATCACCGGCTCGCCTTTCTCATCGGTCACCCGGCCCGACAGCGCAAGCTGTTGCTGCCGCAAAGCGGTCGGCTTCACCACCTTCTTCAGAACAATCGATCGATCTTTGATCTCGTACTGAAGCGCCTGCTGTGCGAATAACTGCTTCACCACCAGCTCCAGCGGCTGATTGACCACATCGAGAGTAATCAGCTGACGCGTATCCACATCGCTCGAAGCATAAATAAAATTATAACCACTCTGTTTTTTCACCTCCTCCATGGCCTCGCGTACCGTGACGCGGTTGAGCCGGAGCGTGAGTTGCTGCGCCTGAAGCCCTGCGGCAATAACCAGCCAGAGCAGCAGACCGAAGTACATTCGTTTTCTCATAAATATTAGAATTATCGTGCGTGTAAGTATATGTGCTTTCCTTGTACCTGGTAGGTGAGTTTATTGGTCGACGAAAGAATTTCGAGCACATCGCCGATGCTTTGTTCGGTGCGACGGAAATCGCCATAGAAACGGTAGGTATCGAGTGTATCGTCGACTATGATAATATTGACATTGTAGCTCCGTTCGAGCCGGCGTACAATATCGGTTAGCAAATCGTCTTCAAAACACAGATAACCCTGCGTCCACTCGGCCGAACGGTTGGCCCGCACCTCGCTGACCTGAGCCATGCCCGATTTTTTATTCAGCACCACCTTCTGATCGGGCTCCAGCAACTGTTCCCTGGTGTCGGAAGCAACCTGGTAACTCACTTTTCCTTCCAGCAGGGTAACACTGGCCTCGTCGTCGTCGGGGAAATTACAGAAATTGAACTTCGTACCGAGTACCGTCACGGTCATTTCCTGTGTTACCACCCTGAACGGCAATTCGGCATTCTTACGAACTTCAAAATACCCTTCCCCTTCGAGCCGGATATCGCGGTCGTTCACCCCGAATTGCTGCGAATAGGTCAATCGCGATCCTGCATTGAGCCATACCACCGAACCATCGTTGAGGAACAGCCGGGTACGCGATCCCTGCGGAGCTTCTATCGTCACATCGGCCATTTGCCGGCTGATACTTCTGACGCCCATATGGTAAAACAGCAACGAAGCTATCATCAACACAGCCACCGACGCCGCAACCTTCCACACCGGATGAAGCCTGAAACTGCGTTTCGAACCCGACGGCAACTGCATGACCGACTCCCGGAACGAATCGAAAGCCTTTTCGTGATCGAACTTCAGCGACCGGTCGGAAACCACTGCCGAGAACCACAATTCGCGCTGTTGTTCGAAATATTGAAGATGGCCGGGCGATTCGGACAGCCAGTCGCGGAGTCGCTGCTGTTCTTCACCTGTACAGTCCTTGCTCAGAAATGCATTGATTAAATCGTCGGGGCGGCCCGAAGCTGATGGGTTGTTCATGGATGTATTGCTTTACACTATACTATACAGTTGCAAAGCCTAAAGGGGTAGCCGGATCGACAAAAAAAACAGGATCAACAAGGAAATATAATCGGAAAGGTCCTCCCGCAAACGCGATAAGGCATTCTTAATATGATACTTAACCGTATTTACAGAAATATTCAGATGGCCGGAAATTTCGGCATGCGATAATTCGCCGAAACGACTCAGCTCAAAAACCCTCCGGCATTCGGGCGCCAGTTTGCCGATCGATTGCCCGATGAGCGCTTCCAACTCCCGGCCCAACAGCTCTGCCGTGGGATAGACATCGCTTACTGCTTCGCTCACCAGCGATTCATACTCCGACAACCGCCGTTCTTTCCGAACCTGCTCCAGCTGCAGGTAATTAATGCAGCGGTTGCGTACCGCCCGTACCAGGTACGACCGCAGCGTACCGCCAAACAATAAGGTTTCCCGCTTTTCCCAACTATCGGCAATGAGCTGATTCACGAGCGCTTCCGATAAATGCCGGTCGTTCAGAAAGGCGTAGGCTACCCTGCACAACACTTCGTAATGTTGCGCATACAACTGCCGCCAGGCCTTTTCCTCGCCCTGCCGGAGCTGAGCTATCAATGCTTCGTCTGTTACACTCATACAAAACCGGCGCAAAGATAGAGCTATTTATTCAATTGAAACCCCAAAACCAGGAATGTAAAATTAAATTTTCAATATATTTTGCTATTACAGTAAATTATTTTAATTTTGCGTCCAATTCTAATACAACACGTTTAATATCCGATGAAAAAACGATTAATCCCTGAAAATGTTAAAGTTACATTATTTTAACTGTTTTAAAACATACTTTGGATACTAAACAGTTACAATAATTATTTGTAAATTGCGCCACAAAACAAACTATCGGCGATATAATTAATAAAATATTATACCAAATTAACACACAATAACTTGCAATTATCTCAACACATAAAGAATCACATAAAAACTTACAAATTGGAATCCAAATATTTTATGAAACACAAGTTATCCAACTTTAAGGCAACCCGATACGGCATCCTGTTGTATCTGGTTGTGATTTCAGCCATGCTGAGCTCTTGCCGCGACGATTTCTTTGAGGTCAACAAACCATCGTGGCTAGGAGAAAGCATTTACGATCAACTCGTGGAAGGCTATACCGACAGCGAGGGTAAAAAATACTCTTTTACGGTGTACATTAAATTAATCGAGGACATTGGTTATCGGGAAGTATTGGAGCGTACGGGAAGCAAGACCCTGTTCGTGAGCGACGACACTGCTTTCGAACGCTTCTTCCAATCGAATGCCTGGGGTGTAAAATCGTACGAAGAATTATCGATGGCCCAGAAACGGCTGATCCTTAATTCGTCGATGATCAACAACGCCTACCTTATCGAACTCATGTCGAGCACCGAAGGTCCGGTCGAAGGACTGGCCATTCGGCGTCCCACCGCTTTATCGATACTCGACTCCATTCCCATGGAAAAAGGAAGCGACCTTCCTGCCGAACCCGTCTGGGACTTCTACCGCGATAAAGGAATCAGGCTGCTGAAGGACAATACGCCCGTGCCGATGATTCACTTTCTACAGAAGCAGCTCGATTACGCCGGCATCACCGACGACGATCTTTCGGTAATCTTCAACGGGTTTACACGCCGGAAAAACGATGCACATATTTTCGGAAACCGGGTGGTCGTACGCGATATCACCTGCAAAAACGGATACATTAATATATTGGAGAATGTACTGATCCCTCCTTCCAACATGGCCGAGGTAATCCGCAAGGCTCCCGAGACCACCATCTTCAGCAGCATGCTCGAACGTTTCGCCGCTCCTTTCTACGACGGTAGCGCGACCATGCAGTACCGCCTGCTGAATCCCGAATTCAACGACTCCATCTTCGTTAAACGCTACTATGCCGAACGAAGCGGTACCGCCAGCGGCTCCAACCTGACCAGCCCGAAAGGTATAGGCCAGTCGGGATACCTCGAATTCGACCCGGGATGGAACAACTACCGGATGAATAATACCACGACGATGGACATCGACATGGGAACCATGTTCGTACCCGAAGACAATATTTTACGTAAATTTTTCTACGAGGGAGGAGGTAAATTCCTCATCGAACGGTACGGATCGATAGAAAACATCCCCACCGACCGCATCGACGATCTGCTGCGCAATCACATGAAGTCGACTTTCCTGGGATCAATCCCCCGCCGCTTCCCCGAGATTCTCGACGACGGAAAAGAACCGATGGGAATCTCCAAAGGCGATGTGGTGAAATCGTATGTGGCCAACAATGGTGTTATTTTCGTTACCAACAAGGTATATGCCCCTGCTTCGTTCGTGGCTGTAACGGCGCCCGCGCTGGTAAATGAACAAATGAAAATCTTCAACTGGGGTGTCGATCTGCTGCAGTACAATGCCTACCTGCTATCGATGGATAGTTACTACAGCTTTATGGTACCCACCGACCGCACCGAAGGATACGACTCGATCGTCAACAAAGGGATGATGTACATCGACCCGGTTTCACTGGCAAAAGTACAACCCGAAGTTTTTAAATTCTGGTGGAACGGGCGTGCAACCTCTGTTGCCGACCGCGTGAGAGCTACCGCTTATAAATACGACCCGCTTACCGGCGAAGTCGGCGACTCGATCCGGCCGGTAACTCCTGCCGAAATCCGCGACCGCCTCGACGATATAATCGACAACCATATTATTGTGGGGAATATTGAAGGAGGCCGGGCTTTCTACCAAACCAAGAACGGCGGATTCGTGAAAATCACCGGAAGTGGCGTCGGCATGAAAATTCAAGGAGGCGGAAACCTGGAGACAGGCATAGCGCCTGCAGTTTCCAAGATATACGATCAGACAAAAGCTACCAACGGACGCGGAAACGGGAAAACCTACGTGTTGACATCGCCCGTGCAGACCCCTTTTAAATCGGTATTTAAAATCCTTTCCGAAACCCCCGAATTCAGCGAATTTTTCAAACTGCTGCAAGGTAACGACGAAGCTACCGAAGCCGAATCGAAACTGTACGACATCTTTGTAAAAGACAAGTCCTACGCAGGAATCGATTTGAACGTGAAATTTTTCAACACCTACCATTATTCGGTATATGTGCCTACCAACGAAGCCGTACTCGAAGCTATAGCCAACGGATTGCCTACCTGGGACATGATTAAAGCGGAAGGCGACCAGGACCGCAAAACCGCGATGACCGAAAAGCTGGTCAATTTCCTTCGTTACCACTTCCAGGATAATTCGGTGTTTATCGATGGCAGCACCAGTGCCCTCAACCGGTACGAAACAGCGGCCTATAATAAAACCGATGTCAACAAGAGCTACTATAAATTATACACCAAAGTAACTCCGTCCGGCATGACCATCTATTCCAATCCCGACGATGCATCGACTGCCGTTCAGGTAACCATGAAGCCGGGACTTTACAACATAATGGCAAGGGAATACAAATTCAACAATGGCGATCCGCAGCGTGCCACGCAGATTGAAACTTCGTCGTATGCCGTGATCCATCAAATAAACAAAGTTTTATTATATACCAAAGATCAGTTAAAAAATTGAGATATGAATAAACTGGTAAAAACGCTTATTTTCCTGTTCATACTTCTGGCCGGCACATTCAGCATTTCAGCACAGGATGCAGGTTCAAACATCATCCGGGGTATCGTCTCCTCAAAGATTGACGGTCCTCTGATGTCGGTTCACGTTGTCGAGGTAGACCAGAACAAACGTTATATTTCGACGACCGTTACCGATATCAACGGGAACTTTGCACTGAAAGTGAAAAACACATCCAATAAACTCCAGGTTTCATACGTAGGAATGAAAACCCAGCTTTTAACGATCGGAAGCCGCACCTACTTCAATATAGTGCTCGAAGATGCCACCACCATCAGCGAGGTGACCGTACGCGCAAACCGTACGGTGAATACCGGTACCCTTACGATTCCCGAACGCGAACGATCCATGGCGATGCAAACCATTTCGTCCAAGGAATTCGAAGGACTTTCGGTTGCTTCGGTCGACGATGCCCTCCAGGGAAAAATCGCCGGTCTCGATATCATTGCCAATTCGGGCGACGTAGGGAGCGGATCGTCGATGCGTATCCGCGGTATCACTTCCATCAACAACAGCTCCGAACCGCTGATCGTACTCAACGGCGTTATTTACGACACGCCTCAGGCCTCTACTTTCGAATTCGCCACCGCCAACCAGGAGCAATTTGCCGACCTGTTGAGTATCAACGTCGACGATATCGAATCGATTACCGTACTGAAAGACGCCGCTTCAACGGCGATGTGGGGGTCGCGGGGAGCCAACGGGGTTATCTCCATCAATACTAAAAAAGGAATCCGGGGAAAAACCCGTGTTCAATATACCTACCGCTATAGCGGCGCCATACAACCTCAAGGATATACGATGCTCACCGGCGACGATTATACCATGTTGATGAAAGAAGCTTATTTCAATCCCCGCCAGAGCAATACGGCCTCCAATATCCGCGAATTCAACTACGACCCTTCGTTCTCGGAATACGAAAACTACAACAACAATACGAATTGGGTGAAAGCCGTTACTCAGTACGGTCAAACCCACGACCATTACGTTCAGCTCTCGGGAGGCGGCGAAAAGGCCCGTTTTATGATCTCGGGAGGATATCTGAACCAGACGGGATCGGTAATCGGCCAGCAGGTCGAACGTTTCTCGACCCGTATGAACCTCGATTACAATGTGTCGGACCGTATCCGTTTCTCGACCGAGTTCTCGTTTACCCATACCGACAACAATCGCAACTACGACGCCCTGCTGCCGATCGCCTACCGCAAAATGCCCAACCTGAGTATTTATGCCCAGGATGCCGACGGCAACAATACCGACCGGTATTATAAAATACTTACATCGGCCTCCAATCAGCTGGCCGACCAGAAAGACATGCGAAACCCGGTAGCATCGGCCCGTCTGGCCATCAACGAGTACAAATCGACCCGTATCCTGCCTACCTTCCGCCTCCAGTACGACCTGCTCGATCCGCAGGAGCAGATGCTCCGGTACCGGGGATATGTTTCGTTCGACGTTAACAACGGAAACACCTTCACCTTCCTTCCCAAGGAACTGTCGACATCCAACTGGCTTCAGGAGGACATCAACCAGTCGAGCACTGCCGACTCGCGCAGCTTGTCCGTTTCGTCGGATCACAACCTCACCTGGACGCCAAAGTTCACCAACGAAGATCATTCGCTGATGCTTTACAGCTCGTTTCAGTTCGGAACCAGCAATTCGCGCTCGCAGTTTATCAGCTCGTACGGCACACCCAGCGGAACCATCACCGGATCCACGGCCGGAGGATATATAAAGGATTTCTCGACCGGACCGGGCCAGGGACGCTGGATGGCCTACATGATGCTCGGACACTATGCTTATAAATCGAAATACATAGCCGATATTACCGTTCGCCGCGACGGGAGTACCAAGTTTGGCGACAACCGTAAATGGGGAACTTTCCCGGGCGTATCGTTCGCCTGGAACATTATTGACGAAGATTTCATGGAATTCTCGACAAACTGGCTGAGCACCATGCGTTTCCGCCCCAGCTGGGGGATAACCGGCAACCCTCCCAAGTCCGAATACCTCTTCTACAGCCTCTATTCGTCGTTCGGCAATTACATGGACTTACCGGCGATCCGTCCCGAAAACATCCAGCTCACCGACCTGCGCTGGGAAAAAGTTTCGTCGTTCAACTACGGTCTCGACCTGGGATTCTTCGACGACCGTTTTATGATGGACTTCAACTTTTACTACAAACGCACCGACGATATGTTGTGGGGCGGACTTACCATCCCGTCGTCGGCCGGTTATTCGGTATTAAACTACCAGAACGTAGGGTCGATGGACAACCGCGGCTGGGAGCTTAACCTGCAAGGATACAAACTGATAAAGGCCGGCGACTTCTGGATGGATGTCACCCTGAACTTCTCCAATTACGTGAATAAAATCCTGGATATCGACGATGCGATCCTGGCACGCTACAATACGGTCGATTTCAACATCCGGAACGGACAGTACCTGACCCGTTTGCAGGAAAACAACTCCTACGGATCGATCTACGGCTTCCGTTACAAAGGAGTATATCAATACTCGCAGTACGAAGAGGGCCGCCCGGGGACCAGCCCGTTTGCCCGCGATGCCGACGGCCAGGTGATCCGCGATGCGAAAGGCGAACCGGTGCGCATGACCTTCTCGGCAGGCACCAACTCCGAATATAAATTCAAAGGAGGCGATGCCATTTACGAAGATATCAACCACGACGGCAATATCAACGAACTCGACATCGTGTACTTAGGTAACTCGAACCCCCTGATGAACGGCGGTATCAGTTTCAAGTTCAATTACAAAACCCTATCGGTCAACATTTTCTCGAACTTCCGTATCGGCAACGAGGTGGTAAACATGGGCCGGATGTATGCCGAAAACATGTATGGCAACAACAACCAGGCGGCATCGGTTAACTGGAGATGGCGCAAGGACGGCGACCTGACCCATATGCCGCGCGCCCTTCATCAGTCGGGCTACAACTGGCTGGGCAGCGACCGTTTTGTTGAAAACGCTTCTTTCCTCCGCGTTAAAAACATACAGGTAAATTACGGCGTTCCGTCCAAACACCTCAAACCCATGAAAATAAACCAGGCAACCTTGTACCTCACCATCAACAACCTGATGACCTTTACCCGATATTCGGGCGTCGATCCCGAGGTGGGCTACGGAACATTCGGAGTGAGCTACGACGGCAACCAGACACCGCGTTCCAAATCGTTTACTGCCGGTTTATCGGTTGCATTTTAATTCATGAAATAATGACAACAATGAAAAGACATACATTCAAACAACTGATGCTGATTGCGGGTATTACTTTGCTGAGCGCTTGCAGCGACTGGCTGACCATTGAACCCGAAGGAAAAATTGTACTCGGCGATTACTGGAATACCGAATCGGACGTGGAAGCCGTGATCGCCACCTGCTACCGTTCGATGATTGATTACGAATACATACGCCGATTGATCATCTGGGGCGAAATGCGCTCCGACAATATCGTGGCAGGTAACGGGATCAAAGAAACTGAAAAACGGATTCTCGAAGCCAACATCACTCCGGCCAACTGGTATTCGAGCTGGTCGCAGTTTTACACGGTGATCAATTATTGCAATGCAGTACTTTACTACACCCCTAAGGTGATCGACCCTAACTTTACGGAAGCGAAAATGCGCGCCAAAATGGCCGAAGCACTCGCCTTACGGGCATTAACCTATTTCTATCTGGTACGTACCTATAAGGACATCCCCCTCATCCTCGAACCTTCGGTAACCGACCAGCAGGACTATTCCGTGCCCCAAAGCTCCGAGAATACCGTACTCGACCAGATCGAGTCGGACCTGCTGAAAGCCGAGGAATGGGCCATGACCAGTTTCAGCTCTATCGCACACACCAAAGGCCGGATCACCAAAAATGCCGTACGCGCGTTATTGGCCGATGTGTACTTATGGCGCAACAAGTACAATCAAACCGTTACGTATTGCGATAAGATCATCGAAAGCCCTGCTTTCAAACTGATCGAAGCCGACGAAACTCCGTACATGCAAATCTTCAGCCGGAAGAATTCAACTGAAAGTATCTTTGAATTACAGTTCGGCGAGTCGTTTAAAATCAACGAAAATATTCCGGATTTGTACGGCAGCCGCGACGAACCGGAGGGAATCTTAAGCGTACCGCAGCTCTTTTGCAACACGAATACCCTGTTCGAAACCACCGATGTCCGTCGCAAGGATTTTATAAGAGATCAGCCTGTAAACGGACTGTATTACATTACCAAATATGCCATCGACTACCGTTTCGAAAACAATACGGGGGTAAGTACCTATTTGTACCGCTACACTACGCCCAACTGGATCATATACCGCCTCACCGATGTCATGCTCATGAAAGCAGAAGCACTGGTGCAACTCAACCGTTCGGAACAGGACCTGCGGTCGGCGCTCCAACTGGTAAACACTACGTACATGCGCTCCAACCCCACACTGCTCAACGACACCCTGGACTTTGAGACCTACAACACCAAACGGGCCATGGAGGACCTGGTGCTCGCTGAACGGCAACGAGAACTCATGTTCGAGGGAAAACGCTGGTTCGACCTGGTTCGTCTGGCACGCCGCGAAGGAAATACCGACCGATTGCTGGAACTGGTGCTCCGGAAATACACCGAAAATCAGAGTGTGATCAAAACAAAGCTCAAGGATTTGAACTCGATGTATATGCCTATTAACGAAAATGAATTAAAGGCGAATAAAAAGCTGGTTCAGAACCCCTTCTATACCACTAAACAATATAATTAACAACAACGTCGCTGAGAGCTGCTCCGATCGATCGTACGGCAGGCTTCAGCAACACAAAATACGTATTGACCAATGAAAACAATGTTGAATTCCCTTCGCTTATCCTTCCTGAAAAAAACAGGCATCCTGCTCCTGTTGGCTTTCACCGGAGTAGCTTGCGTGGAAGATATTGGTGAAAGCTATGTCACTTTTACCGGTGATATGATTTATTCCTATCTCGAACAACGGCCCGATACATTTGGCGAATACATCAAAGTAATTGATAAAGCCGGGCTGAAAGGAATGCTCAGCGCCTACGGCTCATACACCTGCCTGGCACCGACCAATGAAGCATTTGAGGCCTATTACCGGTCGCTGGGTCCCAACATCAAATTCGAGGATCTTACCCAGGAGCAAATCGACTACCTTGCAAAAACGCATATCGTTGCGCCCAAGTACCTTACCGAAACACTTCAGGATGGAGTGATACCGAATACCAATATGAACCAACGGTATATCGAGGTTAAATTCGACATCGACTCCATTCGCAACACGATGGTAATTTTATTCAACAACGATGCACGCCTGTTGTACAAGGATATTGAAGTGTACAATGGGGTTATTCACGGCATCAACCGGGTACTGAAACCGTCGACGGCACAACTCCCCGAACTCATTGCCTCAAATCCTGATCTCTCGATCTTTTCGGAGGCGCTGAAACTTACCGGCATGGCCGATTCGCTGCGACTGGTCGAAGATAAAAGTTATGTACCTGTAAAGACCTATAAAGACGAGTACGACGGTTATGTAATCAACAGTCCCGAGTTCCGCAAGTTCGGCTATACCGCCTTGGTGGAAACCAATGCTGTATTCCAGGCCAATGGAATCAATAACGTGCAGGATTTAATCGAGCGGGCCAAAGTCTGGTACCCGGGCTCGTCGGCCTACGACAACGATTTCACCCATCGCAACAATAGTCTGAATAAGTTTATTTCGTACCACCTGGTCGAAAAAGCAATCTACCAGTTCTTCTATAAGAAAAACATGGTGCCTAATGCCGAACTTTACGAGTTCGTCGAAAGCATGTATCCGTACCGTATCATGAAGATTACCCAGGCCGGCCCCACAGGAATCACCATCAATCCCGGAACCGACCGGGAAGTGGTAGTGTCCAATCAGGACAATAAAACCACTACCAACGGTATTTATCACCTGCTTCAGAACATCCTGGTGTATTCGCCCAATGTGGAAGAAACACTCATGAACACCCGCATACGCTTCGACCTGGCGGCGCTTTTCCCCGAACTGGCCAACAACAGCATACGGGGCTACAGCAACAGTACCAACGACCGGTGGGGATTCCCCGAAGGCTATTTCAAATACCTTAAAGCCAGTAAAGATACGCGGTTGCTTTACCTCAGCGGCGCTAAAGAAACTTCCTGGATCAATTACCAGGGCGACGAGTTGATGGGACTGGGGTCGTACGACATCAATATGCGGCTCATTCCGGTACCGCCCGGAACCTATGAATTGCGGTTTGCCGTTTCGGCCAATCAGTGGCGTAGTGTTACCCAGATTTATGTCGATAACAAACCCGTAGGCATTCCGCTCGACTTACGTATTATGGCCGACGACCCACGTATCGGATGGGTGAACGACAATAACACGGATGATAGTGGATTCGAAAACGACAAAACCATGCGTAACCGCGGTTATATGAAAGGCCCGACCAGTTTCAAAATGGAATACGGCAATACGATAGCCCGCAATACCAACCGCTCATTCCGACGGATCATCGGCACGTTTACCTTCACCGAATACCAGGAAGTATGGGTACGGTTCAAATCGGTACTCGAAAATCCGAAATCGCAAATGATGATGGACTATTTCGAACTGGTACCAAAATCGGTATATAACCGTACCGACGGAGAACCTGAAACAAGAGATTAACGATTAAAGCAACAAAAATTCAAATATGAAGAGCATGAAAAAAACAGGGTTTTTCCTGACAATACTCCTCACCGGTCTCTTGTTGAGCGCTTGCGAAAGTGAGGTATGGAACGACCACTACAGTATTAACAAAGAGCAGGTGTCGGAACTGACGCTTTGGGAAATCATCAGGCAGCAACCAACTCTGAGCAAATTCACAGCGGCTCTGGAAAAAACCGGCTACGATAAAATACTGAACGCTTCGCAAATGTATACCGTCTGGGCTCCCGACGATGCCGCACTGGCGTCGCTCGACCTCGACAATGCCGGGCTGACCAAAGAATTTGTAGAAAACCACGTTTCGCGCTACAGCTACACAGCTTCGCCCGGAATGCAAATCCGCGTCACCTTATTAAATTCAAAATCGATCGTATTTAAATCGGAAGGCAGTGGATTTACATTCGGATCGACTACCGTAAAACAGTTCAATACGATGGCCAGAAACGGGATACTTCACACAGTGGGAAGCCAATTGCCCTTCTTCAGCAATATCTGGGAATACCTCGAAAAAGACCCCCGGCTCGATTCGCTGAGCACCTATCTGTATTCGTTCAATAAAATAATATTCGACGAATTGCGCAGTATCCCCGGCGATGTAAACGAAGAAGGCAAAACCGTGTACCTCGATTCGGTGACCTACAACGACAACCAGATGTTCCGCCTGCTGGGAAAATTAAATGTGGAAGACAGTACTTATCATATCCTGGCTCCTACCAACGCAGCCTGGATCAAATCGTACAGCACCGTGAAGAATTATTTCCGGTACTATTCAAAAACAGCCGAGGAAAAATACACGGCCGACACCCTGCAACGTAAAAACACCATCAGGGCCATGTTACAGGATATCGTATTCAGCGCCAACGGACAAGCTTCGCCACAGGACTCCCTGATTTCGACCGGTAGAAACACCTTCTATCAACCCGCTTATTTATTCGACGGCGCAACCGAAGTGCTGGCCAGCAACGGCAAGGTATTTATCGTTGATGAATTGAAACACAAGCATTGGGAATCGTGGAATCAACCAATTGTAGTAGAGGCCGAACAAATGAACGGTCGCGAATTCGTATTGTCGAACCTGTATACCCGAAGCTCAACCGGCAGCCCGGTCGAAGGGGTGTCGAACGAACGGTTTATCGAACTTACCCCCACCACTTCGGCCGTAAACCCCAATATCACGTTCGAAATCCCGAACACCTTATCGGGCAGCCCGTACAATGTGTATGCAGTATTTGTACCTCCCGCAGCAAAAGGTAATGCCGTTGCCAATCCCAAAGCCTCGAAAGTAACTTTCCAGCTTTACTTTGCCGGTGAAAACGGAGCCACCACCAGCCGAACCTACAACAACAATAACCAGGGATTCGTTACCAGCCCCGACTCGATCAGCAAAATACTGGTAACGTCGGATTTTGTATTCCCTTACAGCAGTTACGGACTCGACAAAACGGTGGTAAAACTGAAGATCAACAGCAATGTAGCTCAAAATCAGACCACTCAGTATACCCGGGAACTTTTAATTGATTGTATAATTTTAGAACCGGCACGATAAGAAGATATGAAGGACTCATTAAAAAAAACAGGCACTATGCATTCGTATAAATGGTTACTAGTAGTACTAGCACTGGGCACGACCCTTTCGGCAGCGGCACAGCAAACGCTTGCACGTACCGGCTCACCGGTAGCAGTCGACTCCATCCGGGGAACTGTTGTTGATGCCGTTACCGGAAAAATCCTCCCCGGCGCAAGTATTCAGGCACTCAATCCCGCCTATACGGCAATGACCGACGAACAGGGACGCTTTACAATAGGACTGCCTAAATTTCATCGTGTACTTCAGGTTTCGGCGCCCGATTATCAGGGAATCGAACTGGCGGTATATGAAGGTGAAAAAGAAAAGAATATTCGTCTGTACCCGGCCGTTTACGCTAATTATTTTGCAGCTGCCCATACCGTATTCGGTGAAAAACGGTCGGCGGCAATCGTCAATGCTCAGAAGACGGCCAGAGTCGATAACCTTTCGTCGCTCTCGATCGACGTCGAAATGCAAAAACAATTGGCCGGCGACATACGGCTTCTCACCCACTCCGGTACTATTGCCAGCGGATCCAACATGCTGATCAGAGGCGTGAATTCGCTGAATGCCAACACCCAGCCTCTGTATGTGGTGGATGGCGTGATCTTCGAAAACCAGAACAATCAGGCTTCGATCCACCTGGGCAATGTGATTTCGCCCCTTTCGGTTATCGATGTAAACGATATCGAAAGTATCACCGTGCTGAAAGACGGAACTTCCATCTATGGAAGCAAGGCAGGAAATGGGGTCGTACTTATCACCACTAAGCGGGGAAAAAGCATGGCTACAAAGATTACGGCAACTGCTACGATAGGTACCTCGCTGCGCCCGACCCTCCCCCCTATGATGAACGACGGGCAATACCGGGTGTACCTGAGCGACCTGGTGAAAGACGAACGGGCACAAGTACTGCTGAGAGACAAGTTTTTCCTGCGCGACGACCCTAACTTCGTGTATTACAAAAAATACCACAACCAGACCGATTGGTCGGACGGCGTTTACCAAAACGGTACCACGCAAAGCTATAGTGTGGGCGTGAATGGCGGCGACGAAATCGCCTTGTACAACCTCTCCATCGGATTCACACAGGGATACAGTACCCTGGCCAGCAACAATTTCAACCGGCTGAATGCCCGTTTTAACTCGGATATCACCTTTACCGATCATTTCAAAACGGTATTCGATATTTCGTACGCACAAACCGACCGGAAACTGCGCAACGACGGGATTGCCGAGTCCTACCTCAGCCAGATCAACTCACCGGGGTATCTGTCGCTCATCAAATCGCCTTTCCTTTCTCCGTATCAGTACTCGAATGCCGGCGATATAACCTCGAAACTGGAGGATTACGACTTCCTGAACATTGCCAATCCGCACGCTATCCTGGCCTACGGAGTCGGCAAGTCGCTGCAAACTAATTTTAACTTATCGATTATTCCCGAATATCAACTTACCAAACACCTGAATATCCGTTCGATGTTTAGTTATTCGTTGACCAACCTGGCCGAAAATTCGTTCGTTCCCATGTACGGAGTGGCGCCCTATTACAATTTGCAACTCGGAATGATCTCGCGCAACCATGTTAAAACTCAATTTGCGAATCAATCGTCGCTGTTCAGCGACACCCGTTTAGCTTACTCGAAAGCAACCGGGGGAAATCGCCTGGATGTAGTCGGAGGTATGCGCTTCATGTTCAACTCCTACAAAGCCGATCATGCTTCGGGACACAATACCGGTAGCGACCAGGTAAAAGAAATGTCGTCGGGGCTTTCCTACAAACAGGTAGGTGGATTCGACGAACCTTACAAATCGATCAATTATTACGCTCAGGCCACTTACTCGCTCCGCGAAAAGTTCTTTGTCGAAGCAGGCGTATCGGCCGAATCGACGTCTCTTTTTGGAACGGAAACAGTATCGGGCATAAAAGTACTGGGTGTCAACTGGGGAATTTTCCCGTCGCTCAACGCTTCATGGCTGGTGAGCAACGAACGGTTCATGAAGAATATATCCTTTGTCGATCTGCTGAAGCTACGCGCCGGGATTGGCCAGTCGGGTAACGACGGAATTCAGAGCACCGCATCACGCACCTATTTCAACGCGGTAATGTACTCCTACAATGCAATCGGTTTGCAAATCCACAACATCGGCAATCCCGAAATTCAATGGGAAACGGTTACCCGTCGTAATGCCGGACTGGATATGGCTTTATTCGGTAATCGCGTGACGATCAACTTCGACCTCTTCAACAACACGACCGACAATCTGCTGGTGGAAAAAACCCTCGATCCGATTACCGGCCTCGACAAGTACTGGACCAACGACGGTAAACTTCAGAACAACGGATATGAAGTCGCTATCAACACCATACCGGTATTTACCCGTAATTTCCAACTTTCGCTCGGTGCATCGGTGGGTTCGTATAAAAATAAAATACTGGCCCTGGCCGATGGCGATTATACCACCCGGGTTTATGGCGGCGAGGTGCTGACTGCCGTCGGTCAGCCGATCGGACAATTCTGGGGATACAAAACCGACGGAGTGTTTGAAACTACCGAAGCTGCACAGGCTGCCGGCCTGTCGCTGAAGGAAGTAACCGGAGCACTCACTCCGTTTCAGGCAGGCGACGTGCGGTTCGTGGATGTATACCCCGACAACATTATCGACGAAAAAGATAAAGTAGTAATTGGAAATTCCAACCCCGATCTGTACGGATCGGCTTTCGCCGGCATGAAATACAAACGACTTTCGCTGAATGTTGTATTCAACTACAGCTATGGCAACGATATCTATAATTACCTGCGGTCGCAGATCGAATCGGGAAGCAACTTCTACAATCAGAGCATGGCAATGAACAACCGCTGGGTGAACGAAGGACAGGTGACAAGCATCCCACGCTCGATATACGGTGATCCCAAAGGCAACAACCGTTTCTCCGATCGCTGGATCGAAGATGGTTCGTACCTCCGGTTGCGTACCGTCGAATTGTCGTACAATTTGCCGGTCAACAGCACCTATCTGCAGGGGATTACACTATGGGCCAGCGCCAACAACCTGTTTACATTAACCAACTACCTGGGCATGGATCCCGAATTCTCGATGAACAACTCCATCCTCTATCAGGGAGTCGATGCAGGCTTGCTGCCACAAAGCCAGAGTTTCTTTGCTGGTGTAAAAATTAATCTCTAATGATGAAAACGACAACCATTATGATACGTAAATTCACCCTTTTATTCCTGCTCATCGCGGGATTATCGGCCGGCTTCACCTCCTGCGACGATATACTGTTCACCCAATCCGACCGGTATATGTCCGACGACGACCATACCCTGGGTACGGCCAACGACTCGGTATACACCCTGATCGGAATTCTAACAAAGGTACAGCAATTAAGCGACCGTTATGTACTAACCGGCGAGCTGCGTGCCGATCTGCTGAACGTAACCCCTGTATCGGAGAGTTTCCTGCGCGAATTGAACAGCTTTACGATCGACAAAGCGACCAGCGAATTTGCCGATGTGAAAGATTACTACGGGGTAATCAACAACTGTAATTACCTGATTGCAAAAGCCGACACCAACCTCGTATCGATGGCTTCAAAGCCCTTTGTGAAGGAAGTGGCGGCGGCTAAAGCCATCCGGGCATGGACCTACTTCCAACTGGTGCTCAACTACGGACAGGCAAAGTATTACGAAAAGCCCATTATCTCGGTTACCGAAACACGCAACGACTACCCGGTGTTCACTCAGGAACAAATGATCGATACCCTTATCGCTCAGCTCGTCCCCTTGGTCAATGTTCCGAAACCCAGTTACGGTACCCTCTTCGGGGTCGAAAGCAAATACCTGTTTATCGAACCGATGTTCCTCCTGGGCGACTTGTACCTGTGGAAGGCCAGCCGCACCAAAAATGTTGCCGATTACGAAATGGCTGCTACCTGGTATGCCCGGCTCATGGATAAGGGATCGTATGTGACGGGTACACGAGCGGTAAGATGGATGGATGCCAACTTTAAAAGCTACATCGATACCTGGTCGAATACCTTTCTTTCGACTATCGGTAACGACGAGCTGATATCGGTCATCCAATTATCCAGTTCGGGATTCACCGGAAACACGTCCCGTATATACACCCTGTGTCAGGAATTTCAGCTAGGCCCCACCGATGGATTACTCGACACCTATGCTTTACAGAATTATGCATTCGTGGCTTCCAGCGCCCCTACTTATACGTCGGGCGATTTACGGGAAAAGGCCGCCATCCTGTCAGTGACAATCACCGGAACCGGCACCACCGACAACGAAGAGCCTAAACGCATGATTTTTAAATACCTCAATAATACCATACAGCTGTATCGCGTCGGATTGTTGTACCTTCGCTATGCCGAAGCGGTCAACCGGGCCGGCAAGCCGGGGTTGGCTTTCGCAGTTCTCAAATACGGACTCAACCCGGCCAATTTGGCCAACAACCTGCGTATTCCTGCTACCGAAGTTGCCGATGCTAAAGAATACATCAGACTGCTCGACAACGATAAATTCAACACCAATGTAGGATTGCACAATCGCGGAAGCGGAAATTCGGAGGTGAATACCCGTTTCGCTTTTCCGCTCACACTGGCAACCTTGCAGGATTCCATTCTTTTCGTAGAGGATAATATTGTAGATGAACTGGCCATGGAAACAGCTTTCGAAGGTAACCGTTTCCACGACCTGATGCGTTTCTCGGAACACCGCAACGATCCGGGATTTCTGGCCCACAAAGTGGCGCAGAAACATCCCGATTATAATTTCTACCTGGCCCTGCTGAAGGACAAAAAGAACTGGTATTTGCCCCAGCGGTAAAAAGATACTCAACAAATAGCAGATTGTCGCGACGTCAATCTGCTATTTTTATTTACAAACCGGCAATTACCTCCTATAAAACCAACAAATTCGCCCATATTAACAAATTATTTATCAAATATGTGGGAATTATTATCATATTTTTTATATATTTGCGGTCGTAATAAATAAAACCAACGAAAAACATCCTAATTATTTACTAACAAAAAAGCTGATATGAAGAAAAAATTACTTTCAGTACTTGCCTTTTTAGGCCTGATGCATGGCGCATCAGCAGCAGAGCCGACCGACGTGACGGCAAACTATCTGCAAAATTACATGGCTCCGTTTGCCACGACGGGCGAAACGCTGATTGGCGACAACACGCGCTGGCAACTCCTGGCTGCTCCCTGGGTCATTGAAAACGGACTGGGAACCAAGGGAGTAGATTACACAGCATGGCATGTGGATTTTCAAAAAATGCCTTATTATCCCACACAGGACAATACCCGCATGGGCGCAATGGCACTTACTCCCGGCTGGGACGGTTTTGCCGGAACAATGTCGAACATGAAAGTGTATCAGGTAGTAACCCTTCCTGCCGGTAACTACGAAGCAATCGCCCGGCGCGCTCAGGACTGGACCGGCGCTGCAACTGCCCATTTCGTTATCGCAGCCGGCGAAGGAATCCCCGACATTGAAAATATCGGCACCGCTATCGGCTCTGCATTGTTCAACACTGCAGCTGCACCTGAATGGACCATTTCAATCCCGTTCAAACTGACGGCCGAAACTCAGGTTTCGATCGGAGCAGTGGCATCGTACAACAATGCCAAACAGAGTGTTACCCTGTCGGAATTCAAACTCCTGCAATTCCAGGGCATCAACCTCAACCCGTTGAAAACAGTCATCGCAAAGTACAAAGCCTACACTACCACTCAATATCCGGTTTTAGGCACTTATGCTGAAGCCGACTGGAATACACTGCAGGCCGCCATTGCCTCTGCCGAAGCTTTTGTTGCTGCCGAAACCGGCACCGAAGCCGAAATGGATGCACATATCGCAGCCTTAAATACCGCTGCCGAAACCCTGGTAGCCAGGGCCGTTCTCCCACGCTTACTCGCTACAGCCCAGGCAATGAACAACACCCAGTATCCGATCGGTATTATCATGGGTACTTACCCTCAGGAAAAATGGGATGCCCTTCAGGCTGCTATCGCAACCGTATCGGCCTTCGTAGCCAACAGCACCGTATCGGAACAAGATATCGCCACCAACCAGGCATTGCTGCAGGCAGCGATCGACGATTTGAACGGCAGCATGATCCTTCCTTTCAAATTAAGTAACGACAGCGAAACACATTGGTATCAGGTACGCGACCAACGTGCTACTCAAAACTACTGGCACATGGGTGAATTTGCAAAATCGGAAACCGAAATATTCCCCTTAGCCCTCATCATTTCCCAGGTGGGCGATAATACACTCGATGAACAACTCTTCAAATTCGTAAAAGCGCCTGCTCCTTCGAAAGGCTATTATATCTACAATAAATTGGTTGAAGATGTGGCGTTAACCGGCAGCACCTACCTCAATGTAACTATTTTCGCTCCCGACTCGGCTGCAACTACCTGGCAGTTCGGCAAAACCATTTCGCCTACTCATTTCACCGTATACAAAGAAGGTGCAATCAACCGCCAGCTGAACTCCTATGCTAATTACACTCCTCCGTATATCGGCTTCTACTACCCCGGAGCTGGTGTGAACGACTACGGAAACAACTGGGAATTCATCGAGCTGATCGGAGAAGGACAAACCGACTTCACTGCTCTTAAAACCCTCGTTGCCACAGCTGTAGCTATGACCGAAGCACAATACCCTACAGGTACTGCCGAAAATCAGTTCTCGCCCGAAAAATGGAATGTATTTGTTTCGATCCGTACGGCAGCTGTCGATATGGTAGCCCGTGAAACAAGCGGCACTCCTCCGACCCAGTCGGAAGTCGACGCCATGCTCGATGCCCTGCAAACCGCAATCGACGAACTGAAAGCATCGCAGAATCCTCCCGTGTTAGTGAGCGACAACGTAACCAGCCATTGGTATATGGTACGCGACTACCGCAGCCCGAATGCAAGCTGGTGGAAGATCGACTCGATTGGCGAAAGCGCAAACCGCCTGGCTATGATCAAATCGGCTACCGCTCCTCAAACCAACGATTCGCTGCTCTTCAAATTTGTAAAAGCTGCCGATCCGCTCACAGGCTACCTGATTTACAGCAAACTGGATGAAACCAATGCTCTTTCGGCCGACATCGGAGGCAACTTTATCGGTTTCGGAGCCGAAATGATTCCTACATCGTTCGTTTACGAAGCTTCCAACAAAGCCAACTACTTCCTGTTAAAAGTAGAAGAAGGCGGCAACCAGCTGAACAGCTATGCAGGCTACAATCCTCCATACATCGCCTTCTATGCGGGCGGTACGGCCGATCCGGGCAACAACTGGACATTCGTTCCGGCACAGCTGACAGGAGTTGAGAAATCGCCGGTTACCGATCTGGGTATCTATGTTCAGGATCGTCGTATCCTTTCGAACAACAGTACCGATAAACTGAACGTATTCAATATCAGCGGTCAGCGCGTAAATGCCAATACCCAGTTGAATCCGGGAATCTATATCGTAAAAGTGGAAGGCAAAGCCGGAGCCGCTAAGGTGATGGTTCGCTAATCCGATACAACTTTCTAACCCGATTATTCCCCCATGGTGATACAACCACTCACTGTGGGGGAATTTTCAATCAACCTGCTTTCTACCATGCTTACTACAAAAAAAACACTCGTAGCATTGGCTTTTGCTGCCGGCTTGCATTTCACAGGGAAGGCCGATTCGCCCGTGATAATTACCGAAACGCCCGGTGAAATCACGATTGGCAATTCGCTTATTCAACGGCGGTTCGCTACCAGCAACAACCAACTAAAAACGCTTACTATTACTAATTACCGAACCGATCATCAAGCTACCGTTTTCGCTCCCGCTCCGGGTTCCGAAGAGTTTATCATCAACCTGATCCCTGCAAACTCCTCCTCTCCGGCACTCACGGCTCTGCCCAAATCGGCATGGTCGATTACCGCCAGCAGCTATTCAACCACCGAAACCGCTCCAAGCGGACCTCCCGCAGCTTTTATCGACGGTAACACCAGCACACATTGGCACAGCAACTACGGCACAGGGTCGGGCTCCACAACTCCTCCTTTTCATGTGATTATCGACCTTGGAAAATCCGAAACCTTTCAGAGCTTCGGCTACCTGCCCCGCCAAAACGGCGAAAACGGCATCGTAAAAGAATACGAACTGTACGTGAGCGAAACCCAGGCCGGGCTCACCACAGCCACTGCTTGCAGCAAAGGTATATTGCCGCGTAATGGAATTCAGCGGGTATATGCCGGAATCGAAACGCCCCAAACCGGACGGTATGTAAAATTCGTGGTAAAAAGCGCCTGGAACGGACAACCCTTCGGGAGCGGAGCCGAATTCGACCTCTATCGCGAAAACTACCAGGCTCCGAAATCCCAAATCCGCACCTCCGACCTGGAGCTGGCATCGACCAACTGGACGCAAACACTGAGCAACCCCGGCAGCAGCCTCATCACCTTCCAATTTAAACCCTACCGGCTCAACGATACCGACTGGAACATCTGCCTGCTGGTACGCATGGACGACAACAAGCATTACCTGCGCAAACAACTTCTCATCAGCACGCCCGAAAACCAACGGGCAAACGCCCGCATCGACTATATCGACGGCGAGCACCTGAAGGTAAATGCTGCCGATGCGGTATGGTCGCGTCCCAACATGGGCTCGGGAGTAGGAGGCATGAACGGCTATCTGATCGCCACCGGACAACCTCTGTACATACAAGGCATGTTCTTCGGGTCCGAATTCCCGCATACCGAAACCTCGATCGACACCGATAAAACAGCACACATCCGCTATTTCTCGGGGAAATCGCTGGCAACACTGCAGCAGGAAGGCCGGCTCAACGACCAGGGACAATTTGAAACCTGGCAAACGGTAGCAGGCGCCGCCCGCAGCACCGAGGTGCAGGTAATTCAAAACGATTTCTTCAACTACATCAACGATATCTCAACCCCCACCACCTTTAGAACCCAGTACAATTCGTGGTACGATTTCATGCTCGATATCGACGAAACGAATATTCAAAGTTCATTCTACGAAATGGAAAAAGGCTTCACCAGCTATGGCATGCCTCCTCTCGACTCCTATGTAGTGGACGATGGCTGGAATGCCTACGGCCCCTGGAAAGCAGCCAACACCACCGGTTTCTGGCAGTTCAATGCCAAATTCCCGACCGGTCTGACCAATGCTGCCGACCTGTCGCACCGCTTTTCGTCGAACTTCGGACTCTGGCTCGGCCCGCGCGGTGGATACAACTACAACGGCGAGTTTGCCCGTTTCCTCGAAGCCAACGGGAACGGAGCCCGTAACCCGGCAACCGACGATGTAATCACCAACCACAAACGCTACCTGGAAAAACTGGAAGCATTCTTCCTCGACAACCAGGACAAGTATCAGATCAATTACTGGAAATTCGATGGATTTACCACTACCCCTCCTTCGGCAGCATCCGACCAATACATCAGCGGCGGCGAAGAAGGCATGTATTATATGACCGAACATTGGGAACGCTGGATCGATATCCTGAAAAAAATCAGGGCAAAAAGCGAAAGCCAGGGACAGAACATGTGGATCAACCTCACCTGCTATGTCAATCCAAGTCCCTGGTACCTGCAATGGGCCAACTCGGTATGGATACAAAACAGCAACGACATAGGCCGTATCAACACGGGACGATCGCGCCAGGTCGACCAGCTCCTCACCTACCGCGACGGCCGCTATTTCGACTTCGTGAAAACCCGCCAGTTTCAGTTCCCGTTTGCCAACGTGTACAACCACGACCCCATCTACGGTAAAACCGGCACCAATCTGGCCAACCAGATGACCGACGACGAGTTTCGCGCCTACCTCTACATGATGGCCACCCGGGGCACCGCTTTCTGGGAATTGTACTACAGCTATACCATGATGAACGAAGGACAGAAATGGAGAATCAATGCCGAATTTATCCGGTGGGCTAACGAGCATTTCCCCGTCCTCCGCAATGCGCGGCTTTTCGGAGGAAATCCCGACAATGCCGAAGTGTATGGGTATTCGTGCTGGGAAGGAACCGAGGGGATCGTGTCGGTACGCAACCCTTCGACCACCGCCAGAAGCTTTACGTATACATTGAGCCGGGCCAATGGCGTGCAGGAAGGAGCCTCGGGATTGCACCGCACCACCGTGCTGAATTTCAACAGCACGACACCCGACAACAACTCAGGCACTTACAACTACGGACAGGAAATTCAGCTTACCCTACAACCCGGCGAAATCCGTATCTGGCATTTTTCGGCTACGGCCGACCAAACTCCGGCTTCCCTCGAAAAACTGGCTACGACCGGCAGCAACAAACTGCGGATTGAATTCAGCGAACCGATTGAACCTACCGGAGCAGAGCTGAAGATAAACGACCTGCCCATACTGTCGAAAACCTTACTGGCCGACGGAAGAACACTGGAAATAACCTCGGCAAGCGCTTTCGCAGCCTATGAAACCAATTTGCTTACGATAACCGGACTCGCCGACCGGCAGGGAAATACCACTACATTGACCACCCAGTTCAGACATTATCCCGATGCATTGCTGAATGAACTCTCAACCACCGGCGATTTAAAACAGCCGGATGTGGTGACCGAAGAATTCATCGAACGCCGCAACCTTCGCATGTTCCGCTTCGATGGCCGGGAGAGCGCGTTGGCCAGCCCGCATGCCCTGAGCGGCCGCAACGACTTTTCGATTCATTTTTACCTGCGTAATCCCTCAGCGGGATCCGGCCTGCTGAAACAGGGAAGCGACATCGGAGTGGCAACCGACCCGACGGGAAAAATACGCTTTACCGTGAAAGGACTCAGCCTCCTGTCGCGCACCGCCATCGGAAACGACGATCAATTTCACCTCGTGTCGCTCTGCCGCGAACCCAACGGCATGCTGAAGGTTTACATCGACGGCGAGCTCGACAATTCGGTGTACGACGCTTCGCGGGTCAACAGCACTATTGAAGCCGGCGAAATAACGATAGGCAGCAGCTCATTCAGCGGTGAGCTGGGACGACTCCAAATCTACAACCGATCGATGCCTTTCGATGAGGTGAAACAAAAAAATACGGCGCTCGGTTATTATTATAAAGTAACCGCTACGGCCGGAACAGGAGGCTCCATCAGTCCGGCCGGCGAAACCATGGTGCTCAGCGGAACCAATTTCCCGGTACAGATTACGCCGGATCAAGGCTATGCGATCTCAGCTATTTATATCGACGAAGTAAAACTGCCCGCGATGAACAAGTACACCTTCTATAATATACAGAAAGACAGAACCATAGCTGCCGAATTCACCCCCGTATCGGGAACCGGCGGGCCGAAGCAGACCTGGAGTATCTACCCGAATCCGGTAAGCGATTATTTAACTGTCGAATCGGACGAAACAATCGACCTGGAGCTGTTTACAGCCACAGGTATTCAAGTCAAATCGCTCAGGATCACTCATCCCGGAGTCAACCGGATCTCGCTCGAAGAGCTGAATGCCGGTATTTATCTGCTTCGCCTGCGTACGAATGAAGGACAATATTCATATACACTAACAAAACTATAAATAATGAAGAAAAAACTCAACTGGCTGTTGGCCGCGGCATTGGCGCTTTCGATGTCGGCCGGGGCACAAACAATGCCACAAATCAGCGACGAAACCAGCGAGACCTGGTATTATTTTCAGTTCAAAAACGGGAGTGGCGTATTACAGGACATGGGCGAAGGAGCCAATGTACTGACTAAAAATGCTGCTAAAAATAATGCGGGCCAACTCTGGAAAGTGACGGGTACTACCGACAACTACCAGCTGGTTTCCAAAAACGGACGAAAACTCAACTTTTCGGCTTCGGCCGGCCGGTTTACCGCCAGCGCGACGAGCAGTATGCTTTTTCGCCTGAGAGCCACCACCAACAACACCCACGCCCCTGCCTGGGAGCTGCAGCGTATTGGGTCCGCCAACTATATGAATCAGTGGGGCGGTGCAGGATTCGACAAACAACTGGGCGAATGGAGTTTTGGCGACCCCAATAATCCGTTCACCTTCAAACTTCCCGGCGAAATGGGTTTTACGCCCGACAAACCGGCCACCGAAGCCAGCATCAGCGGTTCGGCGCCGGCTCCTGCCAACCGGTATACGCTTTGGTACCGGAGTCCGGCCACCGACTGGATGACCCAGGCGCTTCCGATCGGAAACGGACAATTCGGCGCCATGGTTTTCGGGGGTATCAAACAGGACGAGATACAGTTCAACGACAAAACGCTCTGGCAGGGAAACACGACGACCTATGGGGCCTATCAGAACTTTGGCAGCCTGTATATCAACACGCCCGGCGTTACGGCGGTTAGCAATTATATTCGCACGCTGGATATCGAGAATGCACTGGCCACGGTGGAGTATTCCATCGGCGGAGTAAATTATAAACGCGAATACCTGGCATCGTATCCCGACAGTGCGGTGGTGATTCGCTTTACCGCCTCGCAGCCGGCAATGGTTTCGCTGGAAGCTATCCTGTGGGATGCCCACGGATCGGTACCTGCAGCCGGCGAAGGATCGCTTTCATTCGACGGTAAATTGCAGTTACTTTCGTATTATGCCCGGGTACAGGTTAAAAACGAGGGCGGAACGCTCGTCACCTCCGACGGAACCGTTAAAGTAAACAATGCCGATGCAGTGACGATAGTGCTCCGGGGCAAAACCAATTATGCGCCTGCCAGCCCGACTTATACCTTCAATGCTGCGCTGATCAAGGGGCAAACCGATGCCATCGTGGCTGCCGTTGCGGCGCAGGATTACGAAACGGTGAAACAGAAACACATCAGCGACTACAAACAATTGTTCGATCGCACGACCTTACGGCTTACGACAGCCGGAAGCACGGTACCTACCAACACCTTGCTTCAACAATACAATTCGGGACAACGCAATCCTTTTCTCGAAGAATTGTATTTTCAGTACGGCCGATACCTTATGATCGGTTCGGCGCGCGGGATGGATTCGCCTTCGAACCTGCAGGGAATCTGGAACAACAGCAATACTCCCCCCTGGAGCAGCGATATTCACAGTAATATTAACGTGCAGATGAATTACTGGCCGGCCGAAAACACCAACCTGTCGGAATTGCACCGTACCTTTCTGAACTATATTTATAACGAGGCCATCATACAACCTCAATGGAAAAAGAATGCAAGGAATTCGGGACAAACCAGGGGCTGGACCTTGTTTACCGAAAACAACATCTTCGGATGGCACGGAGGATTCATGCACAATTACGTGATAGCAAATGCCTGGTATTGCATGCATTTGTGGCAACACTACCGGTATACCCTCGATAAGAATTTCCTGCTTACCAAAGCATATCCTGTGATGAAATCGGCTGCCGAATTCTGGATGGAACGGCTCATCAACGATAAAGGCAGCAGCCAGTACGGTATTGCTCCCGATGGCACGCTGGTATGTCCCAACGAATACTCGCCCGAGCATGGCCCCAACGAAGACGGTGTGGCGCATGCCCAGCAACTGGTATGGGATTTATTCAGCACGACTCTCGCCGCTATCGATAGCCTGGGAACGGCGGTTGCAGGCGATGCTGCTTTCAAAAATGAATTACTGGCCAAATTTACCCAACTTGATCCCGGATTGCATATTGATGCCGACGGACATCTGCGTGAATGGAAATATTCTCCCCGCACGGTAGGCCAGGCCGGTCACCGCCATATGTCGCACCTCATCGGTTTATACCCCGGCAACCAGATTTCACCGCTGATCGATAAGAAAATATTCGACGCGGCGATACGGTCGCTCGATGCGCGTGGCGACGCCAGCACCGGCTGGTCGATGGGATGGAAAGTGAATCTTTGGGCACGGGCGCTCGATGGCAACCGCGCTTACAAAATCATCAATCTGGCGCTCACATATCCTACCAGCGGAGGAGGCGTGTACCAGAACCTGTTCGACACCCATCCGCCCTTCCAGATCGATGGAAACTTCGGAGCTGCGGCAGGAATCGCGGAGATGTTGTTGCAAAGTCATACAGGCATTCTTCAATTGCTGCCGGCACTTCCCGACGCATGGCCTGCCGGTTCGGTAGCTGGATTGAAAGCTGTCGGCAACTTTGAGGTAGCCATCAACTGGGATACGAAAGTAGTACGTACAGCCCGCATCCGCTCGCTGGCCGGACAAGTGTGCCGTATCAATTATTGCGGAGCTGCTAAAGCGATTGTCCGGAATGCCGCCACCAACGAAGTGCTTAGCATCACCAACGAAGGCGCCGATCAGATTTCGTTTGCCACAAGTCAGGGCACCGAATACCTCATCGAATTCGCCACACAGGCGGGCGAATGTGAACCGGTGATTGAAAAAAACACCCTCCCCGACGGAGACTACACCATTCGTTACAACGACATGCGCTTAACCAACACAACACCAGGAGCTTCGGGAGGAGCTCCGGTGTTTGCCGCCGAACTGACAGCTGCCGCCGAACTGCAAAAGCAACACTGGACCATCAGCAAGGATAAAGGGTATTATAAAATTACCAGCAAAGCCGATGGGCGCTACATCAACGAACTGGGAAATTTCGGAACCAATCCGTACTATGCCGACTGGAACACATACAACATTTACTTCGACAGCACCAGTTACGCGATTCAAAATACGCAGCAAGCCGGCACCGGATTCTGGATTTACGATAGCTCCACCCAGCGTCTGAGTCGCACAGGCGGGGCCAGCAGCCCTTCAAAACTCCATTTCCTGTTCGATATCGTTCCGCTGAACAGCACAGGCCTGTCAACTGCCGGAAACGAATACATCCAGGTGCAGATAAAGCAAAATCTGCTGGAGGTCAATTCGGCCGAACATCTGATTTCGGCTCTTACCCTTTACACTATCGACGGACGAAAACTACTGGAAAGCAAGAGCAACACCCTCCGCTTGCCGGAACTCGACCGGGGAAGCTATCTGATTACTATCCACTATCTTAAAAATCAGAAACAAGCTTTCTGTTTAACAAAAAAAATTATCTTATAATAAATACTTTTAGTATCTTTGCCGCAGATACTAAAAAAACACCAGCAATATGAAAAACAATTTTCGATTATTTTCAAAACTTTTCGTTGCAAGCCTTCTGGCTGCCTTCGCATTGCCTTTTGCATTACAAGCCGAAACCGTTCCTTTCACCAGTTCGGCACTGGGCGAACAGGAACAGGTAAGCATTAAAAGCGGAACCTCTACCTCTACACAACCAGGCTACGGAATAGAAAAAAGTTTCGATGGCAACAAATCGACCCTGTACCATTCCACATGGGGTTCCACCAGCTTTCCGGTTACGCTCACCTATTACCTCACGACAGCAAGCAATATCGATTATTTTATTTACAACACCCGCATGGACGGTTCGTCGAATGGAAATTTCCGCGAATTCGACGTCAGAGTGCGCGAAGCCGGCACTACCACCTTCACGAAAGTACTGACCAAAAACCTGAACGGCGCCTCCGGCTCCTGGAAAGTGTTTTTCGACACGACACAGGTCAATATCGATGCCGTGCAATTCTATATCCGTACAGGAGCCGGCGATGGCAACGGCTTTGCCGCCTGTACCGAGATGGAATTCTACAAACTAAAGGAAGGGGCGTTCAATCCGTTGTCGATCTTTACCGATGCGGCATGCACCACACTGAAAACGGGGGTAACCCGCGACAATATCAACGCCATCAACAATCCGTTTTACAAACAACTGGCACTCGACCTACTGGACCAAAGTTATACCACCGAATTCCGGATCCAACATTACAAAGCCTGGCCGCATCCCGACGATTTTTCGCGCAACAACCGGGTGGGAACTTATAGCCTATGCGATAATCCGACCGGAATTTTCGTACGTCAGGGCGATACCGTAATCGTAATGGTCGACGATATCTACGATGTACCGGTTTCACTCACCCTGAAAAATTACAATAAACCCGGAGGCAATGGCTATTGGGAAAACAGCTATTACGGGCTCAGCAAAGGGGCCAACCGGATTGTAGCCGACCGCGACGGCCTGTTTTATGTTTTCTATCACAGCACGGCTCTACACACCACGGTGCCGCAGGTTAAAATTCATTTTGCCTACGGAAAGGTAAATGGTTACTTCGACTCGGAAAAACACAGCGCTGCCGACTGGTCGCGTATCCTGAGCGCAACAAAGTACGAATATTTCGACGCATTGGGTAAATATGCCCACCTCTCCTACCCGACCGCTCATTTCAAGAAAAACGCTTTAACCAGCGGACCTCAACTGGTAGCCAACTACAACGAACTGGTACAGATGCAACGTGAATTCATGGGTTATTACAAATTCCCCAACCGAGACCCTAAAAACCGCTCCCACTTTGTGGTGATGTACCATTCGTACATGTACTCCACGTCGTACCATACCGGCTATGAAGTGGGAACCATGGATGGCTTGACCAATGCCACCAATGTACGCAAATATCCCTGGGGGCCGGCTCACGAAGTGGGTCACTCCAACCAGCATACCCCCCTACTGAGATGGATCGGAACCACGGAGGTTACCAACAACATCCAGTCGCTGCTGGTACAAACCACCTGGGGAAACCCCTCCCGGCTTACTGAAGAAAACCGCTACCAGGCGGCATTTGAAGAAATCATCATCGGCGGCGCGGCACATGGCCAGGCCAATATCTGGCACAAACTGGTATCGATGTGGCAACTTGAATTGTTTTTCAACCGGGTGCTGGGGCGCACCGACTTTTATGCCAGTATTTACGAAGGCGCCCGCAAACGCCCTACAGGCTCGAATCACGGCGAATACCAGCTCAATTTTGTCAAACTGGTGGCCGACTCTGCCAAAGCCGACCTTACCGAATTCTTCGAGGCATGGGGTTACCTGAAACCTATCAATATCTCCGTAGAGGATTATTCAACAGCTCAATTAACCATCACCACCACTCAATCGAATGCAACGAAGCAGTACATAAAAAATAAGAATTTTGAAGTATTGCCCTATAAAATTCAATACATCACCGACACCAACTGGGAATTGTATAAAAACAAAGCAACAGTCGAAAAAGGATCTGCAGCTCTTTTCGGGAATTCGATGCGCCTCTCGGGATGGAAAAATGCTGTTGCCTACGAAGCATGGCAAGGCTCCAAACTGGTAAACATATCGCAATTGGAACAGATATCCTTCCCCGGCGCCTATACCGACAGCACGAAGATATATGCCATTCAATACGACGGAACCCGAATAGAAATCGAACCAAAGCTTGCGATCATTCAGGAGCAGCCCCGTATCAGCGACGAAACCAACGAATACTGGTATATTGTAAAGAATATGGGAACCGAAAGCAGCAACAACAACAGCAACCGCTCTTTTACATCGCTTACCGCAGGTTCCAACGGAGCTGTGGCAGGTGCGTCAACACTGCCCGTATTGAAAACTCAAAAATGGAAACTAGTGAATATCGACGGAAAAACCGGTCTGGTAAACGAAGCAGGACTTTACCTGGGCAGCGATTTTCGCGCAACAAGCACTCCTTTCGGATGGACTCTGGAAAGCGTTAGTCAGGGCGGCTCGACCGGCTATCGGTTTGCCAACTATACCGGATCGACCTTGAGCAGCGTGGCCCACCTGTCGACTTCACTCAGCTTGATGAATTACACCGAAAATGATGCGGCTTCGGTATGGCAGTTCATTCCGGCCAACTCTCTGACAGTAAGTAACGACAACCTCAATCACCCCTATATCATACGCTCGATGCGTATAGAGGCCGATGTTCTGGGCTCATCGATCAATTACAACAACGAAACGAACACCGTAACCAGTCAACCGGGTGAAAATGCGTGGTCGATCGTCAATTACAACGCTACGTCAGGAGCCTGCAACCTGAGAAGCGAGGACGGCAAATACCTCAATTTCTCGGGTAGCAACCTTGCACTGTCCGAAACACCCCGCACCTTCTACATCTATCTTACTTCGCTCGACGGTGTAGTAGGTTATCGCATATCGCTCAACAACTACTCGGGATCCACCATGGTAAACATGACCAATACCGGAACGCTCAATTCAAGCACTACGCTTTCGATGGGATCTCTCTGGCAATTTTCGCCCATCGTAACCACCGGTACTTCAACAAGTTCGATCGATTCGCTGCATGCTTATGCACGCGACGGCAAGATTCATGTCGATGGAGCCGACCGTTTCGAAGTATTCATGCTGAACGGACAACGAATCGACAACAACAATTTAGCCAATGGAATTTACCTTGTTAAAACACCGGCAACAACCTTAAAGGTGATCGTAACAAACTAAATAAACCAGCATAAAAAAGCCCGGAGAACAATTTTCCCCGGGCTTTTTTATGGCCGTACGGTTGAATTACCGCACCAATACCTTAGCAGCAAATGCGCTCGACTTAACAATATAGACACCCTGCGGCAACACGGCATTCAACAGCTGACGCTGTCCGGTAAGCGAATACACTTCATACTTGTCAACTCCCTCTACCACGATACGACCTTCCGTTACCATCACCCGATAGGCCGTCTCCACTTCAGGAGCAGCTGTAATCACCTTCGGCGATTCCAACGCAAAGTCGATCGACCAGGCCGAAGCAGTTCCTGCTCCGCCGGCCCAGTTAACCATATGCGCTCCGTTTTCCTGTGCATGAAGAGCAGCAACTGCAGCTGGTTTGATATTAAATGTCAATCCGTCGGTCAGCAAGGTGAGCGTAAAATCGTTGGCAACAAAAGCCGTATCGGAAATCATTCCGTTAGGAGCCATGTATTTATCGTTTAATTTATTGATTATATTTTTCACCTTCGTCTTATCCTCGGTGAGTTCGAACCGGAACAACTGGGCATCGGAAACCTCAGCCGTTTTGGCTTCGAAAGTGAATTTTTCGTCGGTAAGGCGCGTTCCAGCCGAAATCACCTTATCTTTTGCATACGCATTCATTGCAGTACTGCGAATCCAGTACCAGCTGTAATTATCGTTGCTTTGCGAAAGCAGCGTTTCAGGATTCTTAATCACTGCCGCTTTAAAGTTGGAAATCGCCAGCTGGATAGCCGTCACCCCGTCCAGTTTTTGCTGCTGCGTTGCAGCTGCGTTGTCACGCACCTGTTTAGCGGCCGAAACAGCCGTAGCCAATGTATGCTGGTCGGCAGCCGCCACTTGTCCGAACGCAGTTCCTACTTGCACTCCTACCTGCAAGCCTTCGGCCTCAGCAATCGCATCGGTCAGGAACTGACTCAAAGCCACGTCATAATCCAGAATCAACCAGCTGCTATTGTCGTAACGATTCCCCGTCCAGTTCAACACATTGGTGTTACCGGCATGCAAACGGAAGGCAGGCGTTGAACCGGCCGCATGTTCGATCCAAAAACGAGCTACTTTATTGGTGTAAATATCGCTTACTATAAATTGCAGGTTATTGGCAGGCAAGGTAGCCACCGAAAATATATTGGTATTATTTGCCGCATTGGCATTAATATATTCGCCAGTCACCTTGTTTACCATCGCCAGCCCGTTGGCCGTTCCCGAAGTATTGGCAACAAATTTCCAAAGCTGGGTATCGTCGGGGATCACAGGTTTCGACAATACCTGAGCACCTGCACCAGTGCTGGTCAGATAAGTATTGGCCGGACGCGTACCTTGCAGGAAATACCACTTCGTTGTTGATTCGGTACTTACAACAGGCAGAATAACGCTGGCTGTATATACGGGATGTGCTGCCTGCACAGCGGAAATCGCAGCAGATAGTTGTTCGGCCGTCGACGATTCGTTATCGTATACTGCCTGTGCCGAAGCCAGTGCATTTCCAAACGTGGTTCTTGCCTGCGAAGTGAATTTACCAGGATCCATCCCTTCGGTAGTATTCGTAAAGATGGTATTCGCCTTGGTAAGATTAAGTTCAAGTATTTTTTTAGGCGTATCGAAACTCCACAAGCTGGCCACATCGGCACCCAGCCAGGTAGACATCAGACGGTACACACCCCCTTCGGTATAATTCTTCTGATGAACCACGGCAGTAAGCACACCGCCCGGAGCATATTCCAAACGCCATCCTGTAACCGAACCCGAGGTGCCCGAAACCAACTTCCAACCTGTAAACGAAGTGGTAGTCAAAGACATCGCATCGTTCAGGTAATACTCGACACCTTCTACTTTACAAACCAATCCATACGTATCGGCTTCTGCATCTTTGACCACTTTCCACATCGAGGGAACTGCGGAATAAAAATTTTCGCCTTTCGCTACGGCATCGGCACCATTGAACGAAATAGCCAACTGACTGCGAGGAGTAGCCGTATCCAGGTTACGGATAAAATACCAGGTCTCTCCCGAATTGTCGCTCACTACCGGCATGGTTTGAGCCACCGCCCGACCGGCAAAACCAAAAATCACTGCCATCGACAGCAATAGAAAGTAAAATCTTTTTCTCATAATACTAGAAATTATAAATTTAACATATTATCTCAAGCAACGACCATTCATAAAAAAGAATAAATCGCCCTTAAAACCGGCCAAAGTTACAAATTTCCCGGAATAAATCCTAAATAATTTATATTTTAAGAAAAAAAGGGCTGCTCATTTTAAAAGCAACCCTCTTTCGGAACTATACTAATGTATAAAAACTTACCGCACCAGCACTTTCACGGTGAATTGCGGCGCTTTTACAATATAAACTCCTGCCGGCAAAACCACATTATGCGCCAGCCGCTGACCGGTAAGCGAATACACTTCAAACCGATCGGCGCCCTCTACAGAGATAACGCGATCCCGGACAACAACACGATACGAAGCATCAGTAGCGCCGGTCGAGGTAACTACCTTAGGCGTCTCCACAACAAATTCGAACATCCACGCCGAAGCCGAACCGGCATCTCCGGCCCAATTGACCATGTGCGCTCCCGATTCCTGGGCATGCAAAGCATTTACATCCGTAGGTTTGATATTCACCGAACGTCCATCGGTAAGTTTCAAAACCGCAAAATCGTTGGCCACAAAAGCCGTGTCCGAAATAGCGCCGTTAGGAGCCATAAAATGACCTGCACTTTTATTAATGATGTTTTTCACCTTCGATTTATCGTCGGTCAGTTCGACACGGAACAATTGTTTATCGTCGTCGGCAACAGCTGCTTCAAAGGTAAACTTAGCTCCCGTCAGTCTGGTTCCCATCGAAATAACTTTATCCTTTGCATAGGCATGCGTAGCCGTACTCTTAATGCGATACCATCTGTAATTACCCGGATTCTCGGAGAGCAACTTTTCGGGATTCACCGTTGCGGTAGCAATATGACTGCCGATAGCCGCATCCAAAGCAGCTTTAGCATCGATCAACTGCTGATCGGTCGATGCTGCATTGTCGTATACGGTCTGAGCAGCTGATTTGGCATTGCCGAGAGCAGTACGGTTTTCGGCCGTATACACAATTCCTTCCGAAACTTTATTCAACAAATCGTCGGCCTTCGCAAGCGATTCCGACAGGAAAGTTTTCAAAGCGAAACTATAATCAAGAATCAACCAGCTACTATTATCGTAAGCATTTCCATTCCAGTTCAACACATTCGAATTACCTGCGTGCAACCGGAAAACAGGAGTCGATCCTGTCACGTTCTCGATCCAGAAACGGGCTGTTTTGTTGGTATAAATATCGCTTACGATGAAGCGCAGGTTGTTCGAAGGCATGGTATCGACCGACGAAATAGCCGTATTGAACGGAGTATTGGCACTCAGGTACTCGCCCGTTGCTTTATTGACCAGCGCGATACCATTGGCGGTACCTTTGGTATTGGCAACAAACTTCCACAACTGGGTATCGTCAGGAACAACCGTTCTACCGAGAATAGGCGCTTTCGAACCGGTGCTGGTCATGTAGCTATTGGCCGGACGAGTTCCTTGCAGAAAATACCACTTGGTAGTGGTTTCGTCGCTGATTGCGGGCTTCACACACGAACCCAGATAAGTCTGAACAGCCGTGTTTAAATTTTCAATAGCTGCTTCAAATTCAGCTGCCCCCGACGCTGCATTGTCGTGGACCGACTGTGCTGCATCGATCGCACTCTGCAAAGCAGTACGGGCAGCTTCGGTAAATTTACCAGGTTGATCGCCCACGGCAGTAGTGGTCAACATGGCTTGCGTAGAAGTGATTTTCGCATTCAGATCGACCTTTACGGCTGCGGGATACAGCTCGGCGTAATTGGCTTCACTGCCCGGCGCGACAATAAAATACCAGGCTACCTGGCTGAAGGGAGCCGTACTCCCCCAACGATCGATATAGTTACCATTGGCTGCCGAGTTCCAGGCAACCCCCGGACTTGCCTGATCAGAGGTTTTTAAACTGTATTGCAACGGAGCAGCCGTGTTAAGCGGAAAGGCCGTGAACCGGGTTGCAGAGGCTGTTCTGGCAAAACGAGCGTCCTTCATATACAATCCGGTAGCCTTATTTTTCAACTTCACCGAATCGTTTACGATAATCATCTGCCAGATGGCATGATCGATTGTAAGAGGCACGGCCGTGATTGTTTCAAGCTTGTCGTGCTTGATATTCACACCATCGGTGGAATTGGGCACATACAGCAAATTGCCCCGGTAATCTTTTCCGGCATTTGCACCCATGTTTACCGTACCATCGGCAGCCGATTCGATGTAGTAGTAAACTGGTTTTTCGACTGTCGAAGCTATCGCCTTGGCGGCCGTTCCGTTGACCTGAGCCTGTAACCGGCCGGAGCCTGCAAGCAATGCAATCGCCAGCATTCCATACGTAAAAATTGTTTTCATAAGCATTACATTTTTAAGATAACACACTTTTTATATTAAAATCAAAGTTTTATAAATTTATAGGCGTGAACCTGTCCCCGGTCGTCTTCCACTTTCAGGATGTAGACGCGGGCTGCCAAATCGCTCACGGGAACAGCCAGCTCATTCCCCTCGGCAACATGCGTAACCAACACCCTGCCATTAAGATCCATAATCGCAATTTTTGCAATGCCTTCCCGAAGCCTGATTTTCAACACATCGTTCACCGGGTTGGTCAACTGCAATTGTCCGGCATCCAGCCTTTCCGCCGAAGTAAAATCGCTCACCAGCAGATCGAATTCGTACAATCGCCCCTTATCCACAGGATCGAATCCCAAATCGGCATAAGCCGCCGGCCGCCATCCGTCGGTATACACCACCCTGACACGGGTACGCTCGTCGCGCACCGCATCGGCAGGCACTGTGATTCGCTGCGCAATGGACAACAGGCTATTTCCATTATCCGTCGAGCGGTTTCCGATTACCGCAACACGTTCGCCGGCATCGGCAAAATCAAAATCGCGGTTCCAGTCGACCAGCACGATGGCCTGACACCATTGCAACCCATCGTTCTGGCCTTTCAGCGCCTCCAGGTTCAACGTAAATTCCGATTCGGGCTCTACCGAAATCACCTGTTCGTTGTAGGCAACGAAATATGCTGCAGGCACCCCCGGCGCCGAATAATCGAGATTCACACGCGCACCGGAAGTAGTGGCCGACGTCAGGTAACGCTGAGCGGTGGCGGCTCTGTTTTCGCCCGGCAATGCCCAGCCGTACACATAGGTCGCTTCGGCCGGAAGGCTGGGAGCCATATCGGCCTTAAAAGCCACCGCCCTGAGCACCATAGTGCGATTCACCAACACCGGATCGGTGTACAGTATCGATGCGGCATTGGGCTGCGTACCGTCGGTAGTATAATAAATAACCGCTCCTTCGGTAGCCGAACTGATCGACACCAGCCGGTCGGATGTCACCGTCCCCGCCGGCACACTGAATACCGGCTGCTCAACAACCGGAGTGCCGGACGGAAAATACCGGTCGGCCCCACTGGTAAGCCAATCGAGCGAGAAATTCAGAAAATACATTTTGTACGGAACCGATTCATCCTCCTCCGAATACACGCCTATGGTTCCGTCGGGCAATACGGTCAGACTTGCATAGGCCGACGTACCGGCACATACTGTTTTTTTAACAGCCCAGGTGGCACCTTCGTCGTAACTCATAAATACGGAAAGATTCGACCGGTTGGAAGCATTGGGCAAGGTATGGAGTATCCGGTTTTTGTCGAATCCATCCACCGTTGAAGTGTAACGTATCATATCGCCGTTGCAGGCGTTTCCCCACAGGTCGGCCCACGAATTACGCGTTCCCCAGGTACGGCCGCCGTCGGCCGAAACAGCCCAATAGCGGTTACCGCTGGTACGGCTGCTCATCAGTATGTTTCCGTTATTCAATTCCACGACTTTAGCTTCATCGCCCCCCTGGATGGCACGGGCCGACACATTCCAGGTCTCCCCTTCATCGTCGGAGTAATAGGCATAATTATGGAGCGCTCCGCCCGACACTTCACGCACCGTACCTACTACCATAATGCGTCCGTTGCGCAGGGTCAATCCCTGCCCCGCTCCACAAAACGACGCCTGCCAGGCAGCGCGCACCGGGTCGGTGCAACCGGCTCCCCAGAGCTGCGAAGTAATATCGCGCGGCGCAGTCCAGGTAACACCATGATCGGAACTACACGAAACATAGGTGCGTATCGGATTCGTACTCGTCGACTGTCCGAGCCCGGGACCTCCCACATACACTGCAACCAGGCGTCCGCTTTTTGTCTTTGTAAGAATCGCATCGCCGTAACCGGCAAAACGACCCGCTCCTTTTGCTACGGTAACCGGCTCGCTCCAGCTACGGCCCCCGTCGGTGCTGCGACGGCACACCACATCGATATCCTCGGGAAGGTCGGTTGAATTGAACTTACGTTTATCGGTCAGCGTCACCAGTGCTCCATCGTCGGCAGTAATCATGGCCGGAATCCGGTAATTGGCCGAACCATAATCGCCGGGGGCAAACACCAGCGTACGCCCCAGCAATACTTCGCGCTCACCGGCCGGATTACCCGATGCAAACACATAGGTTTGATTCGCCGTCGTGAGCGACACGACCGACGCATCGACCTTCGAACCCTCGCGCGCATCGGCTGCTATATCGGCAGTAACCCAGATAAAGCTGGTTCCCGAAGGAAGCATACCCTCCAAAGCAAGCGTCACATTCCCCGATACAGGCTTGATTCTGCCAAGCAATATTGCTGCAGGATTGCGGGAATCGAACTTATTGGCCGTACCGGTCGCATACACCTTCAAACTGTCGATCGAAGCGAGATCCGTGGTTCCTTCCAGATCGAGTACCAGGCGACTCAGGGCGGCAGGCTCCGATCCCGTCGTAGTAAGCATCGTTTTTACCAACACTTCGTTTTTATTGGCCCGGCCCGTAAAATTACGATCCTGCTCCACCGTGGCCGCCGTAACCATTACCGGACCCTGAGCCGGGAAATTCACCAGGGTAGCCGGATGTTTACCGGTAATATCGGCCACCACTCCGTTACTCACTGTTTCAAAATCGTAAGCAGCCACCAGGCCGGCAGTAGCGCCGGTAACCGCAGCTGTCTTGTCGGCTTCCACCTCGGCGGCAGTCAAGCCCTTCTTCCAGAAACGAAGATTATCGATTTTGGCATTCAGAAAAACCGAAGCATACTGACCGTTACCGACATACACATCGAACGCATTACTTACCGCATAGGTATTCATATTAATATTATCGGCCTGCGACGAACGGGCCAACTGGCCGTTCTGATACTGATACACTACCGTGGCACCTCCCGCCCGCGACACTACAAAAGCCAGGTGAATCCAATTGCCGGTGGAGCCTGCAACCGTACCCCATTTTGAAAACGGATTGGTACCCGACTGAAGGGGAGTATTCAATGCAAAGAAATTGGCCGATGTATTTGTTCCCCATAGCTCGTAACCCGACTTATCGGCTGCCGATGCTGCTCCTCTCTTAGCCACTATACGACCATTGGTCTTGTAATTATTCACATTCAACCACAAGGTGATCGAGAATTCTTCGGAAGTAGTGAAATTAAAATCTGCATGATGAGGTATGGTCATATACCGGTTCACACCATCCAGCTCGAGCGCTTTTCCTGACTGTGCCTGCACTGTTAAACAAGTTGCAACAATCAAAATAAACATCAAAAAACTTTTTTTTACCATTATTTTTCTTATTTGAATCCAGGGGGCAAAAATAGAAAATAATTTTAATATAAAACATTATATTGCAATATTATTTTATTATATATCGTTTTTAACAGGGAAATATCCTTTTACAAAAACTTTTAATCCATTATTACTCCTATTTCAAACAGTTTGAAAATATTTTATTTAAAATATTTGGGGTTAATAAATAGAATTCTTATTTTTGCGGCAATCATACTCACACAGCAACTTCATCATTTTTTTAACATGAAACAACACATACTCCTCGCTTACCTGCTACTGCTCTGCTTACCACCGGCTACCGCTCAAAATGCTCCCTCCGCATTCGGACCTACACCCAACGAGCGACAAATGAAGTACTTCAACGAACCGCTGGCCGGATTCATTCATTTCGGAATGAATACGTTTACCGGCACCGAATGGGGCAACGGGCTCGAATCGCCATCGTCGTTCAATCCCACCAAGGGAAAAGCCAACACCGATCAATGGATACGGCTGTTTAAAGAAGCGGGATTCAAACGGGTGATCATAACCCTGAAGCACCACGACGGTTTTTGCTTGTGGCCAACCCGGCAAACAGCCCATAACATATCGGCCAGCCCCTATTTAAACGGCCAGGGCGACCTGGCCCGCGAAATCTCCGAATCGTGCGATAAGTACGGTATGGATATGGGCATCTATCTTTCGCCCTGGGACATCCACGAACCTTCGTATGGCGATGTCACTCCAGGCGATTACAACGACTTTTACGCCGCCCAGCTGGAAGAGCTGCTGAGCGGCGACTACGGCCGGCTCAACCCGGCTACCGGCAAACGCGAGATTGTCGAGATCTGGCTCGACGGCGCTACCGGCTCGGGAGTCGAAAAGCAAACCTACGACTTCAAACGCTACGTCGAACTGGTACGACGCCTGCAACCCAATTGCCTCACCTGGATGTCGACCGCTGCCGCTCAGGGCTATACGGGCCCCGGAAGCGGCTTTCCCCTCGATGCCTTCTGGGTTGGTAATGAAGCCGGATATGTCAACGATCCGGTATGGCTAAAGCTGAACGTTGCGGGAAATACGGTATCGACCTACAGCGCCACGGGCAATTATTTTTCGATCCCGGAAGCCGATGTTTCGATTCGATCGGGCTGGTTTTACCACGATGCCTCCAACGGCAGCGTAAAATCGCTGGAGAAACTCTCGGAGATTTATTTCCGGACCGTAGGAATGGGCATACCTCTGCTACTGAACGTACCTCCGAACAAAGCCGGCGTATTTCATCCCAACGACTCAACAGCACTGACGCAACTCGGACAGGCGGTGAAAAACAGCTTTGCAACCAATTTGCTCACCCCGTCGATGCAAGCCAGCGCAACTGCTACCCGCGGCGCCGGATTTGAAGCTTCGAAGGTATTGGACGGAAACTACGACAGCTACTGGACAATGGCCGACGGAGCCACGACCGGAAGCATAACGATCGATCTGGGCAAAGCACAGGAAATCGACATCATCCGGATCCGGGAATACATTCCGCTCGGGCAACGCATTTCGGGCTTTAAGGTCGAGGTGGAGGTCTATGGCCAATGGGTACACTACGGCTCCGGAGCAACCATTGGGTTTCAACGGGTCATAAAAGGATTGCTGATGCCTGTGAGCAAAATAAGATTTACCGTGAACAGTTCGCTGGCCGTACCCCTCATTTGTTCGATCGAGGCCTTCCGGTCCGACGCCTCCATTACCCAACAGGGCGAAACGCCCATGGGACTGCAAAACATCAAAGCAGCTCAATTCCAACTTATCGAACCCGTAAAGGCGCGCAAACTCCGCTTTGAGATCACAGCAAAAAATGCAGCCAACTGGCCCACCCTGGCCGAAATGCGCTTTTACACCCGCGAAAACGGCAAACTGGTCGAATTGCCCCGCCAGGGCATTACAGCTACCGCCAGCTCCGAAGCCAAAAATGCGACCAGCGAACCGCCCAGTCTGGCCGGCAATACGATCGACAACGACAACTCAACCATCTGGCAACCCGAATGGTCGCCGTCGAAAGTAAACATGCCGCAACATATTGAGTACGATTTCGGAAAAGAAATCGAACTTACCGACATAAGCTACCTTCCCCGCCAAACATCGAGCGGCGACGTACCCACTCAATTCAATATCTACCTGGCCGCGGAAGCCGGATCCGATTTTATCAAAACCTTGTCGGGAGGAAGCTTCCTGGCCACTACCAACGAAGCGCAATATACGCCTGTAAAAGGAACCGACTGGACACGGGTGTCCACCCTCCCGCATGCTATGCGCAACGGCAGCGCCGGAGCCAAAGCAACACTTGCTGTGGATGGAGGATGGTTCCGGCTCGTAGGCGCCAAGGGTCCTGATGCCGGAATGCTCTCCATCCTACTCAATGGTAACGAACTGGCCGCCATCGACTGCTACTCGCCTGTGGCCCGCACCGACCAGGTATTGTACGAACTCAACGGACTCCCGGCCAGTACGCAAGGGGTCGAAATAAGGGTGACCGGACAAAAAAATGCGAAATCGTCCAACAGCTTCGTCACCCTTCAAAATGCTTACACATTAAGCCCCAATGTCAATGGAATGTTCGAATTCGGCAAACCGCTTTACGACATCGAGGAAGGCACGGCCTATTGTACCGTTGAGGTGAAACGCTCGGGAACCGCCCTGGTAGCCGCCAGCGTAACCGTGAGCACCTCGCCCGGCACCGGCGTACACGGCAAAACCTACGAGGATGTAAGCACCACACTCGAATTTGAACCCGGTGAATTCAGCAAAACAGTGGCCGTAAAAATTATCGACAATGATTTTAAGGATGGGAATAAGGATTTTTACCTCGAACTCTCGAATCCGACGCAGATCCACATCCTGAATACGGTCAAAACCACACGCATCCTGGTATACGACAACGATACCGAAAGCAATAATCCCCAGCTCGAAGGCTATTGCATACCAACCGGATCGCAGCGCATTTTATTTTCAAAAAATTATGCCTGGCTCGAAACTGCTTACACCACCGGCGCCGACGAAAACCTGCAATTCAGCGCTCAGGAGGCTCCCGCCAATGTTTACCTCAAAACTACCGACCACCCTGTGGTCGTGCGACGGGGAAAATCGTTTCAACTTTTTTTAAACGGCTATCACGCCCCCGAACTCAACATCCTCAATCAATACAACGATTTCCGGCTCAATAAAATGTACATCATGGCCGATTGGAATGCCAATCTGCAGTTCGAGACAGAGGAGCTCATTGCCGATTTAGGCGATGCAACCTTGAACGATAAGAAAACCGGGAATTTCAGTTCGGTACTCGACAGCGTCCGGGTAACTATCGACGTACCCTCCTCGGCTTTATTGCAAAATATCGCCTTACGCATTTATTACCACAATCATAATTCGCCCTTTGTTTCGGGATGCTCGACCGTGTCGCTCGGCCAGGTCTACGATTTCAGATTGAAAATCAACGACAATCGGCCCACAGGCCTTAGGCTTCCGCAAAACGAACCGCAACTGAACGTTTTTCACGCCGGGAATCAACTCGTATGTATCAATAATTCGGGCGTACGTACCCGCCTGAGCCTCATCAACTCGAGCGGCCTGCCGGCTTACCGCACCGTATTGGATGCGTCGCAAGTGGAAACCAGAATCAACACCGACCGATTTACTACCGGTATATATATTGTGCACCTGAAGAATCAAAACGAAACGCGGAGCTATAAAATATACATTTAAATTTTCCGATCCCATGAAACACAACTCATTCATCTTTTTTTTACTTACCACGATGAGCTGCCTGACGATTATGCCGGCAAACGCCCAGCTGCAAAAATCGGAAAAGCAACTCGAAGCAATGCTGCTGCTCAATCAGCGCTCCACTGAAAATCCCACCTATACGGTACCCTGTGCCACCGCCAACTTCAACCTGTTTGCTACTGCCGCATTTACCGTGGGCGAAGCCATCGACACCCCGCTTGGTTATTTTGCCACTGCAGCTCCTTCAACCGGCTATTGCAATTATTCACGCACAGCCTTCATCGCCGGAAAGGGACAATATATGCACCTGGCGATCATGACCAACAAAAACACCTCCATTGCATCGGCCTATATCTACCTGTTCGCCGACTGGGACCGCGATGGGATATTCGAAACCGACCTGGGAAAGCATGCTCTTACAACTGTGGCTACTTCGGAAACCCCCGGAGTTAAAATCCCAATCAGCATTCCCTCGACTGCCGTGAACGGCAAAACCCGCATCCGGGCGTTTTTAACGACAGGAAATGTCACTGCCATACATCCCAACGGCAGCTTATCGAGCGGATATATTCACGATTTTGTGGTATTTGTTTCCGAACCTGTATCAACTCCCGGAAAAGTGCTGATTACTACCGCATCCAACAACCCTTCGTGGGGAACCACCGTGATCGAAAGCAATACGCTTCCCGAAAACGGCCGCTACCCTACCGGAACTGCGGTCACATTCAAAGCCCTGCGGCAGGGAGCAGTCGAATTTATAGGATGGAGCGATGGGACAGAGCTGGTAAGTACTTCTGCCGAATACACCACCACCGCCAACGCAACACTCTTCCTGGTGGGCATTTTTAAAACCGCAACCGCAAGCCTGGAGGCACCGCAAACCAGCACTGCAAATGAACCCATCTGGTACCAGATCAAAAACGCGCAGACCGACACCCGCCTGAACCGGTTTCTGGCCTACAGCGCCACCATCCCCGCCGGCTACACAACCGCCCTGCGTATCGAAAAACCGGAGGACTTCAGCGATCCGTTCCTCTGGAGGCTCGAACCATCGGCCAACGGAATGGTAAAACTCGTCAACAAAGGAACAGCCATGCAGGTGGCAGCCGACGGAACACTCAACACTGCGCTCAACGTACAAATCAACGGCTCCGACTTTAAAATCGATCCCAGCGGACATGCCAACGGCAGCTACTCGATCAAATACAACAACAATGCGACGCAACTGCTTAACGGAGGACTCTCGTTCAACGTGGTATTGTACAATGCCGGGGTGGGAACGGGTTCGGGATGGTATTTTTACCGGGTTCCCGATCTGTCGACTTCCGTCCGCCCTACATCGTACGACAAACCGCTGGTAAGCTTTGCCGGCGACGAACTACATTGCGCCCGGCTTACACCGGGGAGCAGCATAGCCCTCTATTCCGTTTCGGGACATGCTTTACTCCAATTTACCGCTTCACATACGTCTCACATCCAACCATTTACCCCCAAAGGAGCGTTCATTGCAGTAGTAAAGACCTCCGGCAATACTTATTTTACATATAAACTGATGAAATAATCATGAAAAACATTCCAACCATACATACCCGGATCAGAACCAGCTATCTTACCGCCCTGGCAGGACTGGCCGCCGCCACTACGTTACCGGCGCAACAAAGCGAACGTCCCAACGTGATTTTCATTTTGTGCGATGATCTCGGATTTGCCGACATCGAGGCCTATGGCAATCAACACATATCGACACCCAACATCAACAAACTGGCCAAGAACGGCATGTCGTTTACGCAAATGTATGCTTCGTCGACGGTAAGCGGCCCAACCCGCGCCTCGCTGATGACGGGCGAACATACGGGCCGGACCAAAATCAGAGGACATATCGAAATCAGCCCCGAAGGCCAGGCGCCCCTCGACACAACCGTGAAAACAATAGCCCACTTATTCAAAAAAGCAGGCTATGCAACCGGAGGATTCGGAAAGTGGGGAATGGGATTCCCGGGATCGGGATCGGAACCTACCGATGTGGGATTCGATAGGTTTTACGGCTACAACTGCCAGCGACAGGCGCACTTCTATTATCCCACCTGGCTCTACGATAACAAAACCAAAATCGCCCTGGACGGCAAAACCTACTCACAGGATGTAATCCACCAACAGGCGCTTCAGTTTATCCGCAACCATAAGGACCAACCCTTTTTCGGTTATTTTGCCTACATCATTCCACATGCTTCGCTCGAACAACCCAACGATAGCATCTATCAGAAATATGCCGACAAATACTGCGAAACACCCTACAATGGCAGCCATTACACTTCGGCCGCCAAACCCAGGGCTCAGTTTGCCGGAATGGTGACCCGCCTCGATACCTATGTGGGCGAAATCCTTGCAGAACTGGAAAAATCGGGCATCCTGGAAAATACAATGATCATTTTCACCAGCGACAACGGCCCGCATAACGAAGGAGGAGCCGATCCCGAATTCTTCAATACCGAAAAAAGACTCAAAGGCTACAAACGCGCCCTGTATGAAGGAGGAATACGGATGCCTTTCATTGTACGCTGGGATAAAAAAGTGGCTCCGGGCAGCATCAATCATCACATAGGCGCATTTTACGATATGATGCCGACCTTCGCCGACCTCACCGGACAACAGGAGACCTGGACGCAACGCACCGACGGCATCTCCATTCTTCCTACCCTCACCAACGAGGGTACGCAAGCTGTTCACGATTACCTGTATTGGGAATTTCACGAAGAGAACGGACGCCAGGCCGTGCGACAAGGTCCCTGGAAACTGTTGCGGCAAAATATCAAAAACGCTCCTTCGCTGGAATTATACAATCTCGACGAAGACTTGTACGAAACAACCAATCTGTACTTAAAATACCCCGACAAAGTTCAGGAGCTTGTCAACATCATGGACGGAGCCCGAACTCCTTCGGCACTTTTTAATTTCGGACGATGAGCTTCGTACCGAACGTTCAATCAAAATGGGATGTATTTCGTCCGTCTTACAAATGCCGAAGGAAATAAACCCCTGATGCTGACAAAATGCTGAAAGAAATCGATCTTCTACTGAAAAAACATGGATTTTAGTCCGAAAACTGTATTTTTAACCTTTATACATTTGAATCGGACAGAGAAAATCAGTACTTTTACCTGCGTTTTTACAGAACAAAAATAAAGTTATTAATCAATTAAAGTAATATTTATAATGAAAACAGCAGTAAAAAGTCTGGCTTTATTAGTGATCCTTGGAATTATTTTACAGGGTTGTTCAAGCTTGAGCAATGCGGCCAAGGGTGGTATTATCGGAGGTTCAACCGGAGCTGTAATCGGTGCAGGCGTAGGCGTGCTGGTAGGCAAAAGCACAACCGGCGCTGCGATCGGAGCAGCTGTAGGAGGTGCAGTGGGCACTACCGCCGGAGTGATTATCGGTAAAAAAATGGACAAAGCAGCCGAAGAGGCGGCCCGTATCGAAGGAGCCAGAGTCGACAGCATCAGAGATGCCAACAACCTGAAAGCCGTACTGGTAACATTTGATTCGGGAATTTTATTCCAAACCAACATGAGCACGCTGAATACGGCCTCACAAAAAGCGCTGACCGATTTTGCCAAAATCCTGAACGAAAACAACGATATGGACATCACCATCATGGGCCATACCGACAATACAGGTTCATTGGCAGTCAACCAGCGCCTTTCGCTGGAACGTGCGCAATCGGTAGCCAATTTCCTTCAATCAAAGAAGGTGTCGGAAACCCAGTTCAAAGAAATCGTGGGCAAGGATTTTTCGATGCCGGTTGCCGACAATTCGACAGCTGCAGGACGAGCCCAAAACCGCAGGGTAGAAATTTATATGTATGCCAGCGAAAAAATGATTAAAGAAGCCGAAGCGGAAGCCAAATAAGGATCCGCCGGATTACTTTAAAACGGATAAATCGGGACTAGGATCCCGATTTATCCGTTTTTTTTAATAATTTTGGCGCCAAACTTTTTTTATTGCCGATGAACCTGCGTCGAATCCCTTTGTATCTTCAAATACTTATCGCCATGGCATTGGGAGCCCTGGCAGGCTATGTGCTGCTCACCACCGGCTTCACAACCCTGGTTACCCACTGGATTAAACCCTGGGGAACCATCTTCATACGGCTGCTGAAACTGATAGCCGTCCCGCTGGTCTTTGTATCGCTCATCAAGGGGGTAAGCCAAATGGGCGACCTCACCCGACTCACACAGCTGGGACTCAAAACCGTATCGACATATATCGTAACCACCTTGCTTGCGGTGAGCCTGGGAATGTCGCTGGTAGGCATCATTCGTCCCGGCAGCCTCCTGCCGGCCGAAAAAACGGCCGAGCTCAACAAAGCATACCGGGACAACCTCGGCGACAAGGTAGCACAGGCCGACGTAATGCAGGAAACCGGTCCGCTTCAGTTTATCGTCGACATCATCCCCGAAAACCTGGCCATGGCGGCCACCGACAATTCAAAAATGCTGCAGATTATCTTTGTAGCACTTATAGCCGGCATTGCCCTTATCGCGATCGGCCACGAAAAAGCAGCGCCCCTGCTACCGGTTATCGACGCAGCCAATGCAGTTATACTAAAAATAGTAGATTTTATAATGCTGTATGCTCCCCTGGGGGTGTTTGCACTGATGGCAGGTATGGTAACCGACTTTGCCGGCGACACCGCTATTTTCAGTTCGCTGGGTCTCTATGCCTTAACCGTCGTACTGGCCTTAGGCATACTTGCATTTTTAGTCTATCCGCTGGCCGTGCAACTACTGGCACGGTACCCGGGCCGTGAATTCATGAAAGGAATTTTCCCCATACAATTGCTGGCCTTTTCCACCAGCTCCAGCGCCGCCACCCTTCCATTCACCATGGAACATGCCCAGAAAAAACTGGGAATCAGCGAAGAAACAGCATCGTTCGTATTTCCTGTCGGAGCTACGATCAATATGGATGGCACCAGCGCCTACCAGGCCGTGTCCATCCTTTTCATTGCCCAACTCTACGGAATCGACCTCACGACAGCCCAGCTCATCAGCATTTTGCTACTCACCGTACTGGCTTCTATCGGCACCCCGGGCGTCCCCGGAGGCAGCATCGTTATGACCGTGATGGTACTGTCCAGCGTCGGAATTCCCACCGAAGGCCTGGTGATTATTCTCGGTATCGATCGCCCGCTCGATATGCTCCGTACAGTTGTAAATGTATCGGGCGACGTGTTTGTTGCAAAATTAATGGATAAAAAGAAAAAATAATCAAATTATCATTTTATCACATATTTCACTACTTATAAATCATTTTGACATACACATAGGTTTATTTAAAATATATTGATGCAATATCAATAAATAAATAAACTTTTATTCATTTATTTTATTTAAATCAGATTTAAATTTCTCCATTTACATCTCCGGCAAATTACAATCAAGCCGATTACCCAATGCCTGGGTTTTTATTTGTAAGCAACAACACCTCACAGCTTACAATCTATCACTTCCAAATATTTTTTCATATTCAGTAGCAAAAATATTTGCCCCCTTCCCGTCGCATCCGTAATTTTGCATCGGAAACAATAATTCATTTTGAAACTTTATAAGCAATTTTAAAAGATGAAATTTACTAAAATGCACGGAACTGGTAACGATTATATATACGTTAATGGTTTTAAAGAGCAAATTGACAACCCGGAAGAAACTGCCCGAAAATGGAGTGATCGGCACACGGGCATAGGGTCGGACGGACTGGTACTCATCCTACCTTCCGAAACCTGCGATTTCAGAATGCGAATGTTCAATGCCGACGGATCGGAATCGGAAATGTGCGGAAATGCATCGCGTTGCATCGGCAAATACGTTTACGACAAGGGACTAACCCGCAAAACGACAGTAACACTGGAAACGAAGGCCGGCGTAAAAACATTAAAGCTGTTTCCCGACAAAACGACAGGAAAAGTCGAATCGGTAACGGTCGATATGGGCGAACCCAAACTTCAGGCCGGATTAATACCGGTACTTACCGAGTACGACGAATTAATCAACCGGCCGCTCCAATTCGGGAAAAACCTAAAATACAACGTGACGGCTGTATCGATGGGCAACCCTCATGCAGTAATCTTCACCGATAAAATTCACCTCATCGACCTGGAAGCGACCGGTCCGATCATCGAAAATTCAGCAGTATTCCCTCAGCGGGTGAACACCGAATTTATTGAAATTTCGAGTCCCGATCGAATTAAAATGCGGGTGTGGGAACGCGGTTCGGGCGAAACGCTGGCATGCGGCACAGGCGCCTGCGCTTCGGTAGTAGCCGGCGTAGTAAACGGAAAAACGGCGCGAAAAGTAACCGTCGAGCTCAAAGGCGGAGAACTTCAGATCGAGTGGAATGCACTCGACAATCACGTGTACCTCACTGGTCCGGCGAGTTTCGTATTCGAAGGTGAAACAATACAACAATAAAAAACAATGACACTGATCAACGAGAATTTCATTAAAATACCGGCTACCTACTTATTTTCGGAGATAGCCAAACGGGTTGCACAACTGCAACAGCAGCAACCCGACGCCCGGCTCATCCGGATGGGAATAGGCGATGTGAGCCTACCCCTCCCCGACGCTTCGGTGGATGCCATGATAAAAGCAGCCGAAGAGCAACGACACAGCTCCAGCTTCAGGGGGTACGGACCCGAACAGGGATACGATTTTTTACGCAAAGCCATCTGCGAAAACGACTACCACGCCCGCGGAATCAAAATGGAAACGGACGAAGTATTTGTCAGCGACGGATCGAAGAGCGACACCGGAAACATAGGCGACATTTTCAGCGCCGACAATAAAGTAGCCATCACCGATCCCAGTTATCCGGTATATGTGGATACCAATGCCATGGCAGGCAGGGCCGGCGAACCGGGCGAAACAGGAGCATGGACCAATATCGTATACCTGCCCTGCAACGAAGCCAACCAATTCGTACCTCAACTGCCCACCGAAGCAGTCGATCTGATCTACCTCTGCTACCCCAACAACCCGACCGGAACCACACTAACCCGCGACCAGCTAAAAAAATGGGTGGAGTATGCACAGGAACACAAAAGCATCATTTTGTTCGATGCGGCCTATGAAGCATTTATCACCGAGGAAAACGTTCCTCACAGCATTTACGAAATTGAAGGCGCCCGCGAAGTAGCCATCGAATTCCGGAGCTTTTCGAAAACCGCAGGATTTACGGGTACGCGCTGCGCCTATACCATCGTGCCGCGCAACCTGATGGCCTTTACCCGCAATGGCGACGCCATCGCCCTCAACCGGCTATGGAACCGGCGGCATACTACAAAATTCAACGGCACTTCGTATGTGGTACAACGTGCGGCCGAAGCCACCTATTCCCCCGAAGGCAAACAACAAGTCAAAGCGCTGATTGCCTACTACATGGAAAATGCACGTCTGATCCGCGAAGGACTTCAGAGAGCCGGTTATACGGTATACGGCGGCATCAATGCGCCCTATGTATGGGCAAAAGCCCCAACGGGAATGACCAGTTGGGCGTATTTCGACTACCTGCTCAACGAAAAGCAGCTGGTAACCACCCCCGGCGCAGGATTTGGCGCCAGCGGCGAAGGATTTGTCCGGTTTTCGGCATTCGGCAGCCGCGAAGCAACACTTGAAGCAATGAAACGTATGGAATAATCCCAGGGCCCGGGAACTCCTGACGTTCATCTTATAAAATAGTTTTTAGGTATTAGTTTTTTTAGGTTTAATGTTTATTTAAATTGTATAAGTATGAATAAGATGAAAATGATGGCAATCGCAGCGATTGCAGTAGTAACAATTACAGGAGTAAAGGCTCAGAATCTGGAGGTAAATGCCGACATCGTAAGTTCGTATGTATGGCGTGGGACTAAATTTGCAGGCGCGTCGGTACAACCCGGCATCACCTACACCAACGGAGGATTTTCGGCCGGAGCATGGGGATCGACCGGCTTCGACGGAACCTTTCTCGAAGCCGACTTGTTTGCCAGCTATGCCTTCAATTTCGGATTAAGCCTCGGGCTTACCGACTATTACTTCCCCGGCACCCAGTATTTCGATGTATCGAAAGCCACAGGAGCGCACGGATTTGAAGTCAACCTGGGCTACGCACTGAAGGACTTCAGCCTATCGGCCAATTATATGCTCAACGAAGCAGGCGGCGCACTCACGGCAGGCGGCGACATGTATTTCGAAGCAGGCTACGCCTTCAAACACTTTAGTTTATTTGCCGGCGCAGGCAGCGGATGGCACACCCCCGATGGTAAATTCGGAGTCGTAAACGTAGGCATCAGCACTCAAAAAGAGGTGAAAATTACCGATAATTTCAGCCTCCCGCTTGCCGGAAGCCTGATTCTGAATCCCACCACCCAGCAATTGCACATTGTAGCAGCCATTAGCCTGTAATTTATTCACAGGAGATGAACACCTTGTTTTTCATTCATTCTCTTTAAAAATAAAAAATATGAAAAAAATTGAAGCAATTATCCGCAAAACCAAATTCGACGAAGTAAAAGAAGCACTCGATGCGATCGATATCGAATGGTTTTCGTACTACGATGTTCGCGGCGTGGGAAAAGCGCGCCAGGGCCGGATTTACCGTGGTGTGGTTTACGACACCAGCTACATCGAAAGAACACTGATCAGCATAATCGTGCGCGATAAAAACACCGAGAAAACCGTTAAGGCTATTCAACAGGCAGCCTTTACAGGAGAAATCGGCGACGGACGCATCTTCATCATCAATGTCGAAGATGCCATCAGGATACGTACCAACGAACGAGGCGACATCGCCCTTTACAATGCTGAAAACGAACATTAATAAATTTAAGGTATATGGAAGAAACAATTACTGGCCTGCAAATAGGTCTCGACAATATGTGGTTGCTCATCGCCGGATTTCTGGTCATGTTTATGCAACCTGGCTTTGCACTGGTTGAAGCAGGATTCACCCGTTCGAAAAATACAGCCAATATCCTGATGAAAAACCTGATGGATTTCGCAATCGGATCCATACTGTATTGGGTAATCGGATTCACCCTGATGTACGGCGACTCGGTTGCCGGCTTAATAGGCATCCCCGATTTATTCTACATGAGCGACGGCTTTGGAGATAATTACGCCGATTATTCCGACTTATTTTTCCAAACCGTATTCTGCGCCACAGCAGCCACCATCGTTTCCGGAGCAATGGCCGAGCGCACCGAATTTAAAGCCTATCTGATTTTTACCGTCGTCATCTCGGTATTGATTTATCCGATTTCGGGCCACTGGACCTGGGGCGGAGGCTGGCTGAGCCAGTTAGGATTCCACGATTTCGCAGGTTCGTCGATCGTACACTCGGTGGGTGCATGGGTAGGACTGGCCGGAGCGGCGATGATAGGCCCGCGGATCGGCAAATACAACAAACAGGGAAAACCCAATGCCATCCCCGGGCACAACCTGCTGCTGGGAGCGCTGGGCGTATTTATCCTCTGGTTCGGATGGTTCGGATTTAATCCCGGATCGCAGCTCGCAGCCTCGGGCACCGAAAATGCAGTAGCCATCGGCCATATCGCCGTCACTACCAATCTGGCTGCTGCCGCAGGAGCAATTGCCGCTATGTTTGTGTCGTGGATCCGGTACAAACGCCCCGAACTGTCGTTCTCGCTCAACGGCGCACTGGCAGGATTGGTAGCTATCACGGCCGGAGCAAATGTCGTGGATCCGGTGGGTGCAGTTATAATAGGCACACTGGCCGGTATACTCCTTCCTTTTGCCGTCGAATTTTTCGACCGTATTCTGAAAGTCGACGATCCCGTAGGCGCCATTTCGGTACACGGAGTTTCGGGAGCATTCGGAACACTGATGGTGGGACTCTTCTCGACCGAGAAAGGACTCTTTTACGGAGGCGGATGGACGCAGCTGGGAATTCAGGCCCTGGGCGTGGCAGTCTTTTTTGTCTGGGCCTTCGGCACAGGACTCATCCTGTTCTATATCCTGAAAAAAGCAAAAATCCTTCGCGTTTCGCGCCGCGTTGAAGAAGAAGGACTCGATATTTACGAACACGGTGAAACTGCTTATAATTAATCGTGTGTTTTTTAGTTTTATTGTTTCCGGCAGGCCACTTCGTGAGAAATGGCCTGCCATTTAACCAAAAAAGCTAAAAAGTATGTATATTTGCAGGTTAAAAAAAAGCAGCGAACAAAACCATTGGAATTTATGTTTTATAACATATTTTCCTTTATATATTTCAAACTGTAAGCACTAATGCTATTAATGATTACAAATTGAAACCGAAAGATTTTAATTCTAACTATTAACAAAAAAAATTAGCCGATTTCTTTACACTATAACTATATTTGCAAACAAAGATTAGCAAAAAGTTAGCTCAAACCATATTTAAGTATAAAAAAGATAGATAATAAATTAAAATACACAATTATGTCATCACTACGTTTTAAAGCAGTAGAAGAAGCTTTCAAGAAGAAAGCGATCTGTGTGGAAGCCCCGGGCAAACTCACCTCTGAGTATTATGGAAAGTATGTATTTTCGCGCACAGCCATGGCGAAATACTTAGCTAAGGACACGATGGAAGCCATTCAGAATGCTGTTGACAAAGGCCAGGTACTCGATCGCGACATAGCCGATCACGTGGCTGCAGGCATGAAACGTTGGGCCATGGAAATGGGTGCAACCCACTACACGCACTGGTTTCAGCCGTTGACCGACGGTACTGCCGAGAAGCACGACTCCTTCATTGAGTACGAAGGCGCCCCCGGAGGCAATGTTATCGAGGATTTTTCGGGCAAACTGCTTGCACAACAGGAACCTGACGCATCGTCGTTTCCCAACGGCGGCATCCGCAGCACCTTCGAAGCACGCGGTTACACCGCCTGGGATCCTTCTTCGCCTGCTTTTGTAATGGACGACACCCTGTGTATCCCGACCATTTTTATTTCCTATACCGGCGAGTCGCTCGATTTAAAAGCGCCGCTGCTCAAAGCATTGAATGCGGTCGACAAAGCTGCCACCGCAGTTTGTCAGTATTTCGATCCGACGGTGAAAAAAGTCGTAAGTTTCCTGGGCTGGGAACAGGAATATTTCTTAGTAGACGAAAGCCTGTATGCCACCCGTCCCGACCTGGCTCTTACGGGTCGCACCCTGTTAGGACACGAATCGGCTAAAAACCAACAGTTGGAAGATCACTATTTCGGCGCCGTACCTTCGCGTGTGGCAGCCTATATGAAAGACCTCGAATTCGAGGCCTACAAATATGCCATTCCTCTGAAAACCCGGCACAACGAGGTAGCGCCCAATCAGTTCGAGCTAGCTCCTATTTTCGGAGAAGCCAATTTATCGAACGACCAGAACCTGCTTGTCATGTCGCTGATGAAAAAAGTAGCCCGTCGCCATGGCTTCCGTTTGCTGCTTCACGAAAAGCCATTTGCCGGCGTAAACGGTTCGGGTAAACACAATAACTGGTCGTTGGGCACCGACACCGGTGTGGGACTGCTTACTCCGGGAAAAACTCCCGAGGAAAACCTGCAGTTCATCACCTTCCTCGTGAACGTTTTGATGGCCGTTTATAAAAACAACGCGTTACTGAAAGCGTCGATCATGACTGCCAACAACGCCCACCGCCTGGGTGCCAACGAAGCTCCTCCGGCCATCGTATCAGCTTTCCTGGGTTCACAAATCACCGCTGTGCTCAACAAACTGGAAGCCAGCACGACCGACGAAGCCATCGTGATGGATGCAAAAAAACGCCTGAGCCTCGGCATTCCGCATATTCCGGAAGTATTGCTCGACAACACCGACCGCAACCGTACTTCACCCTTTGCCTTTACCGGCAACCGGTTTGAGTTCCGGGCCGTAGGTTCGTCGGCCAACTGTGCATCGGCCCTTATCGCACTCAACAGCGCCGTAGCCGCACAACTTACCGAATTCAAAGCCGAAGTGGATGCTAAAATGGCTTCGGGAAAAACGAAAGAAAAAGCCATCTTCGAAGTACTGAAGGAATACATCAAGATTTCGAAACCCATCCGGTTCGACGGCAACGGCTACAGCGATGAATGGAAAATTGAAGCTGCAGCCCGCGGTCTCGATTGCGAAACCAGTGTTCCCGAAATCTATAAAGCCTATACCACACCCGACTCGGTGGCCATGTTTGCCAAAACCGGCGTATTGTCCGAAAAGGAACTCCATGCCCGTAATGAAGTTAAATGGGAGATTTACACCAAGAAAATTCAGATCGAAGCACGTGTGCTCGGCGATCTCTGCATGAATCACATCATTCCGGTGGTTACCAAATACCAGTCGTTGCTGCTCGACAATGTAGCGAAAATCTACGCGATCTATCCGGCCGAAAAAGCGGCAGAACTGGCCAGCATGAACAAATGCCTTATTGAAGAAATCGCCCGTCGTATTACCAATATCAAGAACAATGTGGATGCAATGATCGAGGCCCGTAAAGTAGCCAACAAAATTGACCATGAATACGATAAGGCCAAAGCGTACCACGATGACGTGTTCCCCTATCTCGATAAAATCCGCTACGACGTGGACAAACTCGAATTAATTGTCGACAACGAAATGTGGACATTGCCTAAATACCGCGAATTACTCTTCATCCGGTAATTGTTCAAATAGTAATCATACATTGTCAGTGGCTGGAGCATAACAAGCCCCTCCACTGACAATCAATATCTTACGATGCATCGCCTGATGTATCCTTCCCCCTTTATATCCCCAAAAAACTAAAAAACGAAGTCACGCTATGAGTTTAAGTCCCCTACAACTAGACGAAGTTGAACAGCGTACGCTGTACTCATCTCAACACGAACACGACGCATGCGGAGTAGGACTTGTATTGAATCTCTACGGAGAAAAATCGCATGAAATAGTCGAAAAAGGCTTGCAAGTCCTCGAAAATATGGTGCACCGCGGCGCCGAAAGCGCCGACAACAAAACCGGCGACGGCGCGGGAATCCTGGTGCAGATTCCGCACGAATTTATCTTGCTTCAAGGCATTCCCGTTCCGGCCAAAGGTAAATACGGAACCGGGCTGGTATTTCTTCCCAAAGACGATAAAAAGGCATCGTTGTGCCTGAATGTAATCCGCGAAAACATCGAGAAAGAAGGCCTGCAACTCCTGGCTGTTCGCGATGTGCCTACCAACAGCGAGATTCTGGGCGAAATTTCGGCTTCCAACGAACCACTCATCAAACAGCTTTTCATTACCGGCGCTTCCAACCAGTCGGAACTGGAGCATAAATTATATATTGTACGTAAAAAAATTGAAGGTGCAATTGCCAAATCGAACCTGGCAAAGGAACGTAGTTTTTATATCGTCACCCTTTCCACCCGCCAGATGGTATACAAAGGGATGCTGACTTCCTTGCAGCTTCGCGACTACTACCCCGATCTTATCAATCCCAATTTCACTTCCGGCATTGCATTGGTGCACTCGCGTTTCAGCACCAACACCTTCCCTACCTGGGATTTGGCCCAGCCTTTCCGTATGCTGGGACATAACGGAGAAATCAACACCATACGCGGCAACCGTTTTTGGATGGAAGCCCGCGAAAGTGTATTGAAATCGGACCTGCTGGGCGACTTAAAAGAGTTGATGCCGGTAGTACAGCCGGGCATGAGCGATTCGGCATCGCTCGATAATGTGCTGGAGTTTCTGGTCATGTCGGGCAAAAGTCTGCCTCATGCCATGGCAATGCTGGTTCCCGAAAGCTGGAACTCCAAGAATCCGATTTCCGACAATCTGAAAGCATTTTACGAATACCACTCCATTTTTATGGAGCCCTGGGACGGTCCGGCCACTTTACTCTTCAGCGACGGCCGCTATGCCGGAGGTATGCTCGACCGCAACGGCCTGCGACCGGCACGCTACCTGATAACGCACGACGACCTGATGATCATCGCATCCGAAACGGGAACAATCCCCATCGAAGCTCCGCGCATCAAGGAAAAAGGACGCCTGAAACCGGGAAAGATGATCATGATCGATACCGAACGGGGTGAAATTTATTACGACCGCGAACTGAAAGAAGGATTGGCAAAAGCGTTTCCTTACAAGGAATGGCTCGACAAAAACCGTATCAACCTGGAAGAAATATCGTCGGGACGATCGGTTAAAACCGAATGCCCGGAATACGATAAAATGCTGACGGCCTTCGGTTATTCGCGCGAAGATATTGAAAAGCTGATGATACCGATGGCCGAAGCCGGCCAGGAACCTGTATCGTCGATGGGCAATGACGTGGCTTTATCGGTGTTCTCGTCGAAACCGCAACGCCTGTTCAACTACTTCCGTCAGCAGTTCGCCCAGGTAACCAACCCTCCTATCGACCCCATCCGCGAAGAGCTGGTGATGTCGCTCACGTCCTACGTGGGCTCGGTTCACAACAACCTGCTGGAACCGGCACCCGAAATCTGTAAAATGGTAAAGCTGAAGAGCCCGGTACTCACCAACACCCAGTTCGACATCCTGCTGAACCTGCGCTACAAAGGCTTTTCGACGGCTATACTGCCGATGCATTTCAAGGCCAAAGAGGGTAAAAAGGGGCTGGAGAAAGCAATCAAAGAACTTTGCATCGCAGTGGAAAAAGCTGTTGACGAGGGCAAGAATTACATCGTGCTGAGCGACCGGGGCGTAAACGCCGACCAGGCGCCCATCCCATCGTTGCTGGCGGTATCGGCGGTACATCATTACCTGATCGACAAACGCAAACGCATGCAAACCGATATCGTGGTGGAAACTGCCGAACCGCGCGAGGTAATGCATTTTGCATTGCTCTTCGGATTTGGCGCCAACGCGGTGAATCCTTATCTCGCCTTTGCCATTCTGAATCAACAAATTAAATCGGGCGACCTGCAACTTGACTTCCATACGGCCGAGAAAAACTATATCAAGGCCATCAACAAAGGGCTGCTCAAGGTGATGTCGAAAATGGGAATTTCAACCGTTCGCAGTTACCGGGGCGCTCAGATTTTCGAAGCCATCGGAATTTCGAATCAGGTGGTAAGTACTTACTTCAAAGGCCTGGTATCGAAAATAGAAGGGATCGATTTGGACGATATTGCCGGGGAAGTACTCCAACCTCACACCCATGCCTTTTTCCCAAAAGAAGGCGAAGAAGTCAAACTGCTGAACCTGGGCCAGTACGCCTACAGGGTCGAAGGCGAACATCACGCCTGGAACCCTGAAACGATCGCCCGGTTGCAAATTGCGACCAAGACCGGCAGTTACGATAAATACAAAGAATACGTGAAGTCGGCCGACGAAAAAGCGGCGCCGGTATTTATCCGCGACTTGCTCGAATACGAGCGCAACCCGATCGACATCAACGAGGTAGAACCCATTGAAAATATTTACCGGCGTTTTGTTACCGGGGCGATGTCCTACGGTTCCATCAGCCGTGAAGCTCACGAAGCCATGGCAATGGCCATGAATCTCCTGGGAGGACGGTCGAATACCGGCGAAGGGGGCGAAGATCCCGAACGTTATAAGAAGAGGGCCGACGGACTGAGCGCGCGCTCGGCTATCAAGCAGGTGGCATCGGGACGCTTTGGGGTCACGGCCGAATACCTGGTGAATGCCGACGAAATTCAGATCAAAATCGCCCAGGGTGCAAAACCGGGCGAAGGGGGTCAGCTTCCGGGGCATAAAGTGGATAAAATTATCGCTAAAACACGTCACTCCATCCCGGGGATTTCGCTTATCTCCCCCCCGCCCCACCACGATATTTATTCGATCGAGGATTTGGCGCAATTGATTTTCGACCTGAAGAATATCAATCCTGCGGCGGTAATCAGCGTGAAACTGGTTTCGGAAAGCGGCGTGGGAACCATTGCCGCCGGTGTGGCAAAAGCAAAAGCCGATCTGATTCTGATCAGCGGGTACGAAGGGGGAACCGGCGCAAGTCCGTCGAGCTCCATCAAACACGCGGGCCTGCCCATGGAAATCGGTCTGGCCGAGACTCAGCAGACGCTGGTGCTCAACAACCTTCGCGGACAAATCGTATTGCAGGCCGATGGCCAGCTGAAAACCGGCCGCGATATCGTGATGGCAGCCCTGCTGGGTGCCGAGGAATTCGGATTCGCCACCAGCGCACTCATCGTACTGGGCTGCGTGATCATGCGTAAATGCCACCTCAATACCTGTCCCGTTGGTATTGCGACCCAGGATGAAGATTTGCGCAAGCATTTTACCGGACGGCACGAATACCTGGTCAATTTCTTTAAGTTCCTGGCCGAGGACGTACGCGAACACCTGGCGCAAATGGGTTATCGCTCGCTCGACGAGATCATTGGCCGTGCCGATCTTTTGAAACGCCGGCAGGTGGACGGTCCGGCAAAAATCGCGAAAGTCGATTTGTCGCGCATCACCGGCTTCAAACCGGTTAATCCTGAAGCGGCGCTGAAGCACGTGAAAAATCAGGAACATAAAATCGACAAGGTATTGGATATACAACTCATCAAGAAAGCCTTGCCTGCACTCGACTTATGTGTTCCGGTAGAGATCAGGAGTGAAGTGAAAAATACCGACCGTTCGGTGGGCGCTATGCTTTCGGGCGAAATAGCCAAACGTTACGGTCAGGCCGGGTTGCCGGAAGGAACGATAACGGCTTCGTTCGAAGGGTCGGCAGGTCAGAGTTTTGGCGCCTTCCTGAGCAAGGGAGCTACCTTCCGCCTGGAAGGCGATGCCAACGACTACCTGGGCAAAGGGCTGTCGGGCGGACGCATCATTGTTGTCCCTCCTTCGGGACATACTTTCCGCCCGGAAAAAAACATCATAGCCGGTAATACGATGCTGTACGGCGCTACCTCGGGCGAGGTGTTTATTAATGGTGTGGCCGGCGAACGTTTCTGTGTGCGTAACTCCGGGGCGATAGCCGTGGTGGAAGGTGCCGGCGATCATTGCTGCGAATACATGACGGGCGGCCGTACCGTCGTACTGGGCGCCACGGGCCGCAACTTTGCCGCCGGTATGAGTGGTGGAGTGGCTTATGTGTACGACGAAAACGGCGATTTCGATTTCTATTGTAATATGGAAATGGTGGAACTCTCGCTCATCGAGGACAGCATGGACAGTAAAGAGCTGCACAGCCTGATTACCCGTCATTATCAGTATACAGGAAGTGTGCGGGCCAAAGAGATTCTCGACAACTGGCGCGAGGCAGTGGATAAATTCATCAAAGTAGTTCCGATCGAATACAAAAAAGTATTGCAGGAAGAGAAGATGGAAGCCATCAACAAGAAGATAGCACAAGTACAACGCGATTATTAATTACGACAATGGGAAATCCGAAAGCATTCACCTATATACCCCGCAAGGAAGCGGGTTACCGGCCGGTCAGCGAACGTATTTACGACTTCGGCGAGGTAGAACAAACATTGAACCGGGAAGACCGCAAACTGCAGGCCTCACGCTGTATGGATTGCGGAATCCCTTTCTGCCACTGGGCTTGTCCGCTGGGCAATAAGATGCCCGAATGGCAGGACCTTATTTACAAAGGGAAATGGAAAGAAGGTGTGGAAGTACTGCACGAAACCAATAATTTCCCCGATTTCACAGGCCGTATCTGTCCGGCTCCCTGTGAGAAAAGCTGTGTACTGGCATTGCACGACGCCCCTGTAACCATTCGTGAAAACGAAGCTGCAGTGACCGAGGTCGCCTTTCTCGAAGGCATGATCAAGCCGCAACCGCCGAAAACACGCACAGGAAAGAAAATTGCCGTGATCGGCTCCGGTCCTGCCGGATTGGCTGCTGCCCAGCAACTCAACCGCAAGGGACATTGGGTCACCGTATTTGAAAAAGATCAGCATGTGGGCGGATTGATGCGTTACGGCATTCCGAATTTCAAGCTGAATAAGAATGTAATCGACAGGCGTATCGAACAACTCGAAGCCGAGGGGATTATTTTCAAAACAAATACAGAAGTGGGCGTTTCCGTACCGGGAACTCAAATCATGAATGAATTCGATGCGGTTTGTATTGCCATCGGCGCCGGGAAACCCCGCGATATTAGCCCGGCCGGTCGCGAATTGAAAGGGATTCACTTTGCGATGGAATATCTCTCGCAGGCCAACCAGCTTATTATGGGAGAACCGGTCGACGAGCGCAAACTGATTAATGCCAAAGGCAAGCATGTGTTGGTGATAGGTGGCGGCGATACCGGATCCGACTGCGTGGGGACCGCTGTCCGTCAGGGCGCCGCCGCCATTACTCAAATCGAGATCTTACCCCAGCCGCCTGCAGGTAAAAATCCGGCCACTCCCTGGCCTTACTATCCCAATATCCTGAAAACTTCGAGTTCGCACCTCGAAGGGTGCACGCGTAAGTGGAGTCTGAACACCCGGCAATTTACCGGCAAAAACGGTAAGGTGACCGAAGTGCTGGTTGAAGAAGTGGAATGGAAAAACGAAAATGGCAAATTCACCATGGTTCCGACAGGGAAAACCGAAACCATCAAGGCCGACCTGGTATTTCTGGCGCTGGGATTCGTACATCCGGTGCACGAGGGACTGCTCACCGAACTGGGAGTGGCATTCGACGGCCGGGGAAATGTGGCTACCGACAAACAATCGCGGAGCAATGTGGCTAAGGTATTTGCCACCGGCGACGCCCAAATCGGAGCCAGCCTGGTGGTACGCGCCATTGCTCTCGGCCGGAAAGTAGCGGAAGATATTCATTCAACGATTAATTGTTAATATTATGTGCGGAATAGTTTGTACCTTCAACATACAACAAGATAGCGCCCAGCTGCGACAGCAAGTATTGCAGCAGTCGAAAACCATCCGTCACCGCGGTCCCGACTGGTCGGGAATCTTTGCCAACGAACGGGCTATCCTTGCTCACGAACGCCTGGCCATTGTCGATCCGGCCTCCGGAAAACAACCTCAGTATAGCAAGGACGGCAACCTGGTACTGGCTGTGAACGGCGAAATCTACAACCACCGCGAAATCCGTAAGCGCTACGAAGGCCGCTACGAGTTTCAGACCCAGTCGGACTGTGAAGTAATCCTGGCGCTCTATCAGGACAAGGGAAAGGATTTTCTGGAAGACCTGAATGGCATTTTTGCCTTTGCCCTGTACGATGTGGCCAGAGATGTTTTCCTCATCGGCCGCGATCATATCGGCATCATACCTTTGTACCAGGGCTGGGATGCAAACGGCACCTACTATGTGGCGTCGGAACTCAAAGCCCTCGAAGGTTATTGCACCCGCATCGAAGAGTTTCTTCCCGGACAATATTATTATAGTCCCGATGGAGCTCCGGTCAAATGGTACCAACGCGATTGGATGGAATTTGATGCTGTAAAAAACAATCCGACCGACATCGACGAATTGCGCAAAGCATTGGAAGACGCGGTCGAACGCCAGTTGATGTCCGATGTGCCGTATGGGGTACTACTCTCCGGCGGACTCGATTCATCGATCATTTCGGCCATTGCCAAACGAAAAGCGCCCATGCGCATCGAATCGGGAAATAAAGAACAAGCCTGGTGGCCGCAATTGCATTCGTTTGCCGTAGGACTAACCGGCTCTCCCGATTTAACAGCGGCCCGTAAAGTAGCCGAACACATCGGCACCGTGCATCACGAAATCAATTTTACGGTGCAGGAAGGGCTCGACGCTATCCGCGATGTAATCTACCACATCGAAACCTACGACGTAACCACCGTAAGAGCCAGTACACCCATGTATTTACTGGCACGCGTCATCAAATCGATGGGGGTTAAAATGGTGCTTTCGGGCGAAGGAGCCGATGAAATTTTCGGAGGATACCTGTATTTCCACAAGGCCCCGAATGCAGAAGAATTTCACAAAGAAACCGTTCGTAAACTCGGCAAGTTACATCAATACGACTGCCTGCGGGCCAACAAATCGCTAGCTGCCTGGGGAGTAGAAGGGCGCGTACCGTTTCTCGACAAGGAATTCATGGATGTGGCGATGCGCCTGAATCCGCAGGATAAAATGGCCGGAAAAGGAAAAATCGAGAAATGGGTGCTTCGCAAAGCCTTCGAGGAATACCTTCCTGAAAGTATTGCCTGGCGACAGAAAGAACAGTTTTCGGATGGTGTCGGATACAGCTGGATCGACACATTGAAAGCGATCACCTCGTCGCAGGTGACCGACGAAATGATGGCCCGGGTAACCGAAACCTTCCCGGTAAATCCTCCTTTATCAAAAGAAGAATACTATTACAGAAGTATATTCAGAGAACATTTTGGTTCGGAACAGGCGGCAGCCTGCGTGCCTTCGGTACCTTCGGTAGCCTGCTCGACACCTGTGGCACTCGAATGGGACGAGGCTTTCAAAAAGCAAAACGATCCATCGGGACGGGCGGTGGCCAATGTGCACGAACAGGCTTATTAGACCGCTCCGAATGAGAATGTGTCCAAACTCAAATTCAGAAGAAAGCAACTTTTAATTGAAAAGTTGACCGCTTTCAAAACACTAAAAAGAGCCATATCAGTACTCATTATCAGAGTTAGGTATGGCTCTTTTTGTAACTTCCCGGAGTGCTCAGTATAGTTGTGCGACACCCGCCGTAGAGTGTCTCAATCCACTTTTAACCGTACCCCCAGTTTAATACGACTTTCTAAAATCACGCCTTCCTCATTTTCGAAGTATTTTCGCAACATGCTCATAATATTATTGAGCGACCCTTCTTTCGTGCGGATATCCTTGGTTTTCCACACCGTTTCGATCATCAGCGGACGTTTAACAAAATTTCCGGCATTTTTACACAGAACATTCAGTACTTCCGAAGCATAATTATTAAGATAAATCTCCTCCTCCTGAATAACCAGTTTATGCTGTGAAGGATAAAACTCGTACCGGCCTATATCAAACTTTTCGGCCGACGCTTCTTTAACCACCAACTTTTCGATACGCTTCAACACTTCGGCCAGGCGATAGGGTTTGCGAACATAATCGGTATTGGGGATGCTGAAGGCTTGATCGAAATCGGTATTCTCGTCACGGGAAGTGGTGAAGAGTAAGGGCACGGGACTTACTTCGCGTATTTTCCTACTGATGGCAAAACCATCGAGCTCCTCGTTCAGGTTCACATCAAGCAAAACAATATCGGGCTGAAAATCAGCAAACTCCTTCATTACGTTGGTGCCCCCTGATAAATAACGTACCGAAAATTTACGTTCTTCCAGCGCCCCTCTCAGTGTAGTACCCAAATTTAAATCATCTTCGATTAATAATACCTTGTACATATTTTATTTAATTTTACCTGATTCTTCTTATTAACTTTAACTTACCGGCAGCAACACACTAAATTCACTGCCTTTCCCGGCTTCACTGGCCACCTGCACTTCGCCACGGTGCTTTTCAACAATATTCTTAACATAGTTGAGCCCGATTCCAAAGCCTTTGATCTGGGTTTTTCCCAAATGTACACGGCTGTATTTATCGAATACCATGTCGATTTTTTCCGCGGGAATACCAAATCCGTTATCGCGGATACTGGTACGGACCCAATTCCCCTCAGGCACCAGCCTGATCTGAATCTCCACCGTGTCGCCCGAATATTTAATGGCGTTATCGATCAGATTGGCAAAGCATTGCATCAGCAATTGCCGGTCGCCTACCAACGGCGGCAGCTGCCCGGCTACCTCGAGCGAAATCGACACTTCCTTATTCTTAAAGCGTTGCTCGCTGAATTTATCGCGCAATTCTTCCAGCATACCCGGCAAATCGATATTCAGATTGTTTAATACCAACATCCCCTCTTCGTGCTTCGATAAGGTTACAATCATATTAATCGATTCATTTAATTCGTCGGTGGCGCGAATTGAATTATTCAACAACAAGGTATTCTGAGGTGTCGCAAGCGGAGCGCCCGACATACTAAGACAGTCGAGATTGAAGGTAAGACTCGAAACCGGCCGTTTCAACTCGTGAGCAATGGTACCCAGAAACTCATTCTTGAATGCCACCAATTGCTTCTGCCTTGCCAGTACTTTTAATAAATAAGCAAAAGCCAGTATACAAATAAGCGATAAAATCAGCGAAGAGGCAAGCATAAGCCCCATCCGCTTTATGATGATCTGAAAAGGATTGATAAGATGCAACTGAAGCGCAATCCCTGCTTCTGCATCGATCAGCATCGGCTCGCTCGAAATGAGGAATAACGACGACTTCCAGTTATCGCGCGACGCTTCTATGATTTCACCCGATGCAATGCGTACCAGATTAACCGTAAATTTACTGTGAATCTCACGTGCTTCTAATATGGTGGAAATAATGCTGTCGAGCTGATGGAGTTGAAGAGGCACCTGATTGCTTAAATGTTTATGTATCGCCATGTCAAGCACACTGATTACACTTTTAGTAGATACATTACTTATATCTACATACGAAGTATTATCCTCACTGGGCGGAACTGGAGCTACAACCAAATCATCATCATTAAGTGAATTTCGATATTCAATATTCCGAAGTGACAAGTCCGCCCTGAAAGCTTCTTCAATCACCGTATTTGACTCTTTAATCCATGCCGCACGCGTGGTATTGTAATAATCGATGATCAAAAAAACCTGCGTTCCGAAAATCAGAATAAAGGAAAGCAATACCAACAAAAAGACAGTTTTAGACGACATACAGGACGATAATCAAATTATGGATAAAATCGGGGTTGATTGTGGGTATAAAATTACGCTTTTTTCCGAACATGGGGAGGGGGTACCCACCCGAAAATTTCAGAACCTCACAAATTACTCACTAATAACTCACATTTTTCACACAAATCGCTGTCAGTTGTAGTAATGCAGAAATCTTTGTGAACTTTTTGAATGCCCAAAAGTACAAAAAATGAGACAATTTGAAGAATAATAATCCAAAAACATTAAGAAATATTATAAATGACGCATTTTATCAAAATTATTTAGCTTTTTTTATGTCCAAAATGAGAACTTTGTGAGAACTTTGTGAGAACCCCGTGAGCTCAACGCGTCAAATTATACTATAATATTGTAAGGTAATTAAAAACAAACAAATACGCATATGAAAACAACTAACAAAAAAGCAGCAGAATTCACAACATTGAACGCAGCACAGATGAACGAAGTTAAAGGTGGTTATTGGTTACGTATTAAAACTTCCGACGGTCGCACAACTACTGTTTGGCTATAAATTGCATATTTATTGAAGATTATCCATTGCTTCGCTGAAGCAATAAAATCGAACGGCAAACAATCGGCGTATTGTTTGCCGTTCGATTTTATACTCCACCCGTCTTCAGCACAGCTCCGGGATACCGATGGAGCGCCCGCAAAGCATCTGTTATTTTGTTAATATACATTAAACAACCAGTGAGAACTTTGGTAGAAGCTTAGTAGAAGCGCGTGAGAACTACTTATCGATTTTAAGTGTATACCTGCAATATCAAAAAGCATTAATAACCATTATTTCTCATCCTTGTCAAAAAGGAATTGTTCATAAATCGGAATTATAAAGGATTTATTTGTTTGTTTAAAAATAGTTGTCTTCTGGTTAGCGTTGCGACTCACAGGGGCATAAACTACTTCAAATAAAAATTGAAACGTAATGCAAACATCTGATTTACAGTTTACACTCATGGAACCTTGTACACAGGAACAGGTGTTTCAGCCTTTGAATATTATCAACGATGTGCGAGGAATTCGTTCAGAAAAAAAAGCTAAGATGGCACGTTATAGGAATACTGATATAAATGGAAACCAGTGGCCCGAGAAAATCGTAAAAGCTGTTTGGAATAAGGGGCAAATTATTCATGGTTTCGATCCCGACAAGTATCGCAAAGATAGCTGTGGAGCTTGGATGCAATATGATAAATTTGGTTTTATATCGGAAAATGGTGTTGGTTGGGAAATCGACCATATCAAACCTGTATCGAAAGGTGGCACCGACGACCTGAGCAACCTGCAGCCTTTGCAATGGCAGAACAACCGGAGTAAAGCCGAGGAATACCCTGCCGTTGACTACGCCATTATCGGATCATTTTAATTTACATTCTTTACAATAAAGATATTATTATTTGACTGTAATTTTTACATACCTTCCTTCACCTGCTATTTTTTATATAATATTGCAGCTCAAAACTCAAAAACTGATTTTATAGCATGCAATTCCCTTTTTTCGCTCAACACGACGCCATGGATTGCGGTCCTGCCTGCCTGCGAATGGTGGCGGCCTTCCATGGTCGTTTTTTTTCGCTCGAAGGCTTACGCGAGCGGGCGCACCTGAGTCGCGAGGGCGTTTCGCTTCTGGGAATCAGCGAGGCTGCCGATACGATAGGACTGCGTTCGACCGGCGTACTGGTGAGTTTCGACGAACTGACAACGGCTCCCCTGCCCTGTATAGTACATTGGAATCAGGAGCATTTTGTCGTGGTGTACAATATGACCACCAGAAAGGGGAAAAGCTATGTGGATGTGGCCGATCCGGCAGGCGGGAAACAACGGTATACGAAAGATGAGTTTTGCCGGTGTTGGATCAGCTCCGGCCACGATGATAAACCAGTGGGGATCGCGCTGCTCCTCGAACCTTCTCCCGAATTTTATGCCCAGGAAGGCGATCGTGTCAACCGGCGCGGATTTTCATTCTTACTCAACTACATACGTCCCTACCGGAGTTTCATCACCCAGGTGATGATCGGATTGGTGATCGGAAGCCTGTTGCAACTCATCCTTCCCTTCCTTACCCAGTCTATCGTGGATGTGGGGGTAGCCACCAACGACATCAGCTATATCTGGCTCGTACTTATTGCTCAGCTAATGCTTATTATCAGCTCCACCGCGACCGAGTTTATCCGCGGCTGGATCCTTCTCCACCTGGGCACCAGAGTCAATATAGCACTTATTTCCGATTTTCTTATCAAGTTGATGCGCTTACCCATGGGGTATTTCGATACAAAAATGACGGGCGATATACTGCAACGTATCAACGATCATACGCGCATTCAGCACTACCTTACCAATTCGAGTCTGAACATTCTTTTCTCGGCCTTTACCATCGTTCTATTCAGCATCGTTTTACTCCTTTACAACTTAGCCGTATTCAGCATATTCGTCGTGGGCAGTGTGCTGTACTTCAGCTGGGTATGGATATTCATGAAGCGCCGTGAAGCATTGGATCACAAGAATTTCGCGCTTCAATCGGCCAACCAAAGCAATGTAATCCAGCTGGTCAACGGCATGCAGGAGATCAGACTGAATGGATGTGAACAGCAAAAACGCTGGGAGTGGGAGCGGTTGCAGGCGCGTATGTTCAGGCTTCGGATAAAAGGGCTGGCACTGGCGCAATACCAGGATTCGGGCGGAGTTCTGATTAACCAGACAAAAAACCTGCTTATCACCGCTTTGGTTGCCAAACTGGTGATCGACGGAACGATGACGCTGGGGATGATGCTGGCAGTTCAGTATATAATCGGACAGCTCAATAGCCCGGTCGACCAACTCATTAATTTTTTACGCGAAAGTCAGGATGCAAAACTGAGTCTCGAACGCCTGGGTGAGATCCACGAAAAAGAAGAGGAAGAACCGGCTCTGCATCCCGGGATACAGAAAATTCCGGCCAGGCAGGATATTGTATTGCGAAATGTTGTTTTCGGATACGACACGACCCGCATGGGATCGCCGGTTATCCGCGGTATCGACTTGCATATACCTGCCGGCAAACAAACCGCTATCGTGGGGAGCAGCGGAAGCGGCAAAACAACACTGGTGAAACTCATGCTGGGCTTCTACCCGCTTCAACAGGGTGAAATATGGCTGGGCAACCAACGTCTCAACACATACAGCATGCGCGAATGGCGTAAAAAATGCGGCGTGGTGATGCAGGATGGATTCTTATTTTCCGACTCTATTGCCCGTAATATTGCTCCCGGCGGGGAAAGTATCGACCAGGAAAAATTACTGAATGCGGTAGAGGCTGCCCATATCAGGGACTATATCGAATCCTTGCCCTTGGGGTACAATACAAAAATCGGTCAGGAAGGAATCGGGCTGAGTCAGGGACAGAAACAGCGTATTCTGATCGCACGGGCTATTTACAAAGATCCCGAAGTGGTTTTCCTCGATGAAGCGACCAATGCGCTCGACACCAACAACGAACGGGCTATCATGCAACAACTCGAACGTTTTATGAACGGACGTACCTCCATCGTGGTAGCCCACCGCCTGAGTACGGTTCGTAATGCCGACCAGATCGTGGTGATCGACCAGGGTGCAATCGTGGAACAAGGAACCCACGAAGAATTGCTAAAAAAGGAAGGAGCTTACTACCGGCTGGTAAAAAATCAATTGGACGTATGAGTAAAAAAGCAGATCAACTACACCTACGAAGCCACGAGGTTCAGGAAATATTGAGTCGTCCGCCGCATGCCCTTATTCGCTACGGCATTATGCTCATCGGCCTGATCGTGCTTTCAGTCCTTATAGCCGGCTTTTTCTTTATCTACCCCGACCGGGTCGAAGGAACCGTTTCCATCAGCAGCAGTTCGCCTCCGGTATGGGTAGTGGCACGGTCGGAAGGAATGTTGAGTCAGCTCTTCTGTTCCGACCAGGAGTATGTGGCGAAGGGCGACGCACTGGCTGTTATCGACAATCCGGCCAACACTCAGGATGTGCTGCGCATACGTTCGTTGTTGCAGGAGACTGTTTTTGAAGAAAACAAAGTAAGTTATCCGGAACAATTGCTGAACGAACGCTTTGAGTTGGGCACCATGCAGCCGGCTTATTCGCAATTTGTAAACAATGCGATAGCCTACCGCAATTTCCTGCAACTGAACCTGTCGGAAAAAGAACAAAGTATCATTAGCCAGCAGTTGAAAAACCGTGGCGATTACCGCAAGATTGTATGGAGTCAGATCGCGAACAAAGAAAAGGAAGTTGAGATTGCACGATCGGTTTATTTACGCGACAAACAGCTGTACGATCAAAAAGTACTGGCCGAGTCGGAGCTGGAACAGGCCGAACAATTGCTTTTAAGCCGGCAGAACGAATTGGAACAACTAAAAACCACCGCCTCACTCGAGAATATAGAATCGTCGCAACTTACAGGTTCGTTACAAAAATTATCGATCGAGCAGCAGCGAGAGAAAAACCAGCTGTATGCGGCATTAAAATCGTCGTTAATGGAACTGGAAACGGCACTCAGCAACTGGCAGTACAACTTTTTACTCACAGCTCCTGCATCGGGCACCCTCAGTTTTAATGGGATCTGGAACGAGCAGCAATACATTGCCAAAGATCAGAAAATGATGGCTGTGGTAACCGATAGCCTCTCTACCATAACCGGTCGAATGCTGATGCCGGCAGCCGGCGCCGGAAAGGTGGAAAGCGGGCAGCTCGTATTGGTAAAGGTCGACGATTATCCCTATCTCGAATTCGGAATGCTTCGGGGCAGCGTCGGGAAAAGCTCTCTTGTGCCCGACAAGCAGTATTATGCTGTCGAAATTGTATTTGAGCAGGGTTTGATCACCACCACCGGCAAAAAGTTGCACCTACAGGGCGAACTAAACGGTAGGGCCGAAATCATTACCAACAAACGAAGCCTGATGGCCCGCCTCCTGTCGCCTGTCAACTATTTAGTAAACCGGTCCAAGGTGTTGCACTAAGGGATCAACCTACCTTTAACTTTACGACTACAGCCGGTAAACCGTCCACTTCCACCTTTACTTTCAACAAACCCTTTTTCCCCTTGTTCTGTACAATCGCCATGCATTTCCCATAGAACAAGTTCCGCTGCGGTTTGCTCAACGAATGGTGATCGTTCTGATTTCCATTATCGGAACCGGCAATAAAACCTTCGCCTTCAACCGAGAAACGAACCAGATTAGTGGCCAGCGGACAGGCATTCCCATCGGCATCTACCAATTCGACGGTAACAAACGAAAGATCCTTTCCGTCGGCTTTCAACCGGTTACGGTCGGGAACAGCCCTTATTGCCACGGGTTGTCCGGCGGTTTTTCGCTCCTGAACCAGCACTGGCGTCCCTTCTTTAAAACTAATAGCCTTGATTGTGCCGGATTCGAAAGGCACCCTCCACACTACCTGCATGGCCTCTCCTTTCGATTTGCGTCCCAGCGACCGGTCGTTCAGGAAAAGTTCCACTGCATCGGCCTGGTTGTAATAGGCCCATACATCGATGGTATCGCCCGCCTGCCAATTCCAGTGCGGAAAAACATGTAACATCGGCCGGTGAGTCCATTGACTTTGGTACAAATAATAACTATCCTTCGGAAACCCGGCAAGGTCGACCAACCCGAAATACGAACTGCGCGAAGGCCACCAGTAAGGCGTTGGTTCACCCAGATAATCGAACCCGGTCCAGATGTATTGGCCGGCAATATGCGGATATTGCTCCACAATCCGGAGCGTACGGGCATGAGTCGATCCCCAGGGTACATGACTGTTGTCGTACGACGAACATTGCTGCGACGGATCGGAATACGGGATATCCCAACGCCTGGGTGCAATCACCATGCTATCCGAGGGCTGTACGTAGTAGCCACGTGTATGAAGCGACGAAACCGACTCGGTGACAATAAACGGCTTACCCGGAAAACGTCCGGGCACACCGGCATACTCCTGTTCATGGTAATTAAATCCAATCAGATCCAATGCATCCGATTGAAACAGAAAGTTGATATCACGCGTTTCATTACTCCCGGCCGTCACCGGACGGGTCGGATCCAAGCGCTTCACAATCTCGGACAGGCGTTTGGTAATCAGTGCATTCACCGAAGCCCGGCCCCCCTTGTACTCCTCAGGATTGATCGTACGCGTAACATTCAGCATTACATTCGCTTCCTTCAAACTCAAGGTATCACGTTGCTCGTCGAGCCATTGCTCCTGAACCTCGTTACCTATACTCCACATAAATACCGAAGGGTGGTTCCGGTCGCGTAACACCAGATCCGATAAATCGCGCTCGAACCATCCGGGAAAATCGAGTGAGTAATCAAAAGCCGATTTGCCTTTACGCCACACATCAAACGCTTCATCCTGAACAATAAAGCCCATCCTATCGCACAATTGAAGTAATTCCGGCGCCGGCGGATTATGTGCCGTCCGGATCCCATTCACTCCCATCGCCTTCAACAACTCCAACTGCCGCTCCAGCGCCCTCGTGTTGATAGCAGCCCCCAACGCTCCCAGATCGTGATGCATACACACTCCGTTGATTTTGATCGGCTTCCCGTTAAGAGAAAAACCCCGTCCGGCATCAAACGTAAACCAGCGCAAACCAAGCTCGGTGATATAACTATCCATCAAGCGACCCGATTCGTAGACCAAAGTCTCCAGCCTGTACATCGCCGGATCGTCGACCGACCACAGGTGCGGAGCGGTAAGCTTCAATTGCTGTGTTACCGCCAGGATATCCCCTTCTTTCACCCTCGCAAACTCACGTGCTCCCGCCACCACCTTCCTTTTCGCATCCAGCAATCGCTGCCTCACTTCCACGGTCCGGTCTTCTGCCGACCGGTTTTCCAGCCTGGTCTCGACCTTCAGCAAGGCTTTTTCCGCCGACACTTCCGGCGTTGTAACATACGTACCCCAATGCGCCACATGAACATCATTGGTGGTTACCAACCACACATTGCGGTAAATACCCGAACCCGAATACCAGCGCGAATTGGGCTGCATGGAATTATCGACCCTCACCGCCAACACATTAGCACCTTCAAATTTTAAATAGGGAGTCAAACAATACCGAAAACCAATATAGCCAAACGGCCGCTTTCCAAGGTAATGACCGTTTATCCATACTTCGCTGTTGCGGTACACGCCGTCGAAATCGATAAAAACCTGGCTGTACTTGCCTTTGGGGCAATCAAACGTTTTCCGGTACCACCCTACACCACCGGGCAATGCACCTCCGCCGGGCGTGGCCGGATAATGTTCGCTAAAATCGGATTCGATGCTCCAATCGTGCGGCAGGTTCAAACTCCGCCATCTACTATCATCATAACCGGGTTGAAAAGCTGGAGCGACGTCCTGATTCAGAAACTTCCAACCGGAATTAAAACCGATTACCTGCCGCCCCTGGGCCGGCGCTGCCAAAGGAAGTACTAAACCAAATACGATTACAAGCCGGAGTATAATGCTCATCATAAAAAAAACTGTATTTTCACTGAATGCAAAAATACAGTTTTTTACTCCCTTCCGAAGGTTAACCGGTAAACAAAAAGGGTATCAAAACGTAAAAAACCTACTTTGTTTACACTTCAATTCATAAAAATCTTACAAACCCGATCTTTTCAACAGCTCATCCATTTCCTGCTGAACCTTCCGGGCTTCTACCCTTGCTGCTCCGGCAAAGTCGGTTCCCGATGAAGCATATATAATCTGACGCGACGAATTCACCAGCAACCCGCACCGACTGTTCATCCCATAACGGGCCACTTCTTCCAGGCTACCGCCCTGGGCGCCTACACCCGGCACCAATAAAAAGTGATCGGGAACAAGCGTACGGATACCTGCGAGCATTTCGGCCTTGGTGGCTCCTACTACATACATCAGGTTATCGCCCGTACCCCATTTTTGTGAAGTTTTGAGTACTTTTTCGTACAGTTTCTCCCCTTTATCGTCGCTTGTAAGCTGAAAATCAAACGCTCCTTTGTTCGATGTCAACGCCAGCAATATCACCCATTTATCCTCGTACGTAAGAAACGGCAATACCGAGTCTTCGCCCATATAGGGTGCTACGGTTACCGCATCAAACTCCATATTCCCGAAAAAAGTACGGGCATACATGGCCGACGTATTCCCAATATCTCCGCGTTTGGCATCGGCAATAATAAATTGATCGGGATAATTCTCGCGAATATAATCCACCGTGCGCTCCAGCGCTTCCCAGCCCGGCAGGCCTTGACTTTCGTAAAAAGCCAGGTTAGGCTTGTACGCTACGCACAAATCGGCAGTGGCATCGATAATGGCCTTATTAAACTCAAAAACCGTGTCCTGACTTTCGTCGAAAAGAAACTCGGGAATTTTTTGCAGATCGGTATCGAGTCCGACACAAAGAAACGATCGCTTGCGTTGAATATTTTCAAAAAGTTGTTTTCTGTTCATGTTGTTATATTTCACTTTCTTTTAAACGTTCGGCATTTTCGGCTACAATCAGCTGGTCGATTACCGACTGGACATCGCCGTTCATAAAAGCGGCCAGGTTGTAAATCGTAAAATTGATGCGGTGATCCGTAATTCGGCCCTGCGGATAGTTGTACGTACGAATCTTTGCCGAGCGGTCGCCGGTAGAAACCATGGTTTTACGTTTTGATCCGATCTCGTCTAAGTACTTCTGATGCTCAATGGCGTAAATACGCGACCGAAGTTCAATCATCGCCTTTGCCTTGTTCTTGTGCTGCGACTTTTCGTCCTGGCATTGCACCGTGATTCCCGTAGGAATATGCACCAGGCGTATGGCCGAATAGGTAGTGTTTACCGACTGACCGCCTGCACCCGACGAGCAAAACGTATCCACCCGAACGTCCGACTCTTTCAGTTCGATATCGAACTCTTCGGCTTCGGGCAAAACAGCCACCGTAGCAGCCGAAGTATGTACCCGTCCCTGAGTCTCGGTTTGAGGTACCCGTTGTACCCGGTGCACCCCCGATTCATATTTCAAGGTACCATACACTTTATCGCCCGAAACGGTGAAAATGATTTCTTTAAAACCTCCCGAAGTTCCTTCCGACACATTGGTAACCTCCACCTTCCAGCCTTTCGACTCGCAATAACGGGTATACATCTTAAACAAATCGCCGGCGAAAATAGCCGCTTCGTCGCCTCCCGTACCTCCCCTGATTTCCACGATCGCGTTTTTATTGTCTTCGGGGTCGGCCGGGATCAACAGCAGCTTGATTTCTTCTTCCATCTGCGGGATACGCTCTTCCAACTCGTCGAGTTCGGCCTTTGCCATTTCCCGCATTTCGGCATCCGATTCACTGTTCAGAATCTCTTTTGCCTCGGCATAATGCGACAATGCCAGTTCATATGCATTTCTGGCCGTCAGCAGGTCCTCCAGCTCCCGGTATTCCTTGTTGAGTTTCACGAAGCGCTTCTGATCCGAAATCACCGAAGGATCGGTAATCAGGGTCGATATTTCTTCGAATTTATGTTGTAATCCTTCTAATTTTTCTACTAATGTCTTTTCTGCCATATTTGATGTTCGCTTCCTAACCGGAGAGAACTGAACCGCGCTAACGATCACAGCCCTTCAGCGGCGCTCTTTATTTATTGGAGTTGTTCCACCCACTTACGGGCATTCACAAATGCTTCGACCCACGGAGTAATCTGATCCGAGTTTTTACGTCCGGCCGGGTAATGCGCCCACTGCCAGGGGAAAATGGCTCGCTCCAGATGAGGCATCATTGCCAGATGACGCCCATCGGCCGAGGCGATACCAGCAGTATTGTAATCCGAACCATTCGGGTTGGCCGGATATCCTTCGTAGCTGTATTTGGCGATTATCGCATACTTGCTTTCGTCGTAAGGCAACGAGAATTTTCCTTCGCCATGGGCCACCCAAACCCCCAACTTGCTGCCCGAAAGCGAGCCAAACATCACCGAGTTATTCACCGGTATGGTCAATCCCACAAAGCCTGATTCAAACTTATGCGAGTCGTTGTGCAGCATGCGGGGTTGCTGTTCGTGGCCGGAGGTCAGGAGACCGAGTTCCACCATCAGCTGGCATCCGTTACAGATACCTAGACTCAGCGTATCCTGACGCTGGTAATAACGATCGAGCGTAGCTTTGGATTGTTCGTTGTAGAGGAAAGCCCCGGCCCAGCCCTTGGCCGAACCCAATACATCGGAATTGGAGAAGCCGCCGCAGAATACGATCATATTCACATCGTCGAGTGTCTCGCGCCCCGTTGCCAGGTCGGTCATGTGCACATCTTTGACATCGAAACCGGCCAGGTAAAGTGCATAGGCCATTTCACGCTCGCCATTGGTGCCTTTCTCGCGGATGATTGCCGCTTTTATTCCCGAAGGCCGGCGATCGGGCGACAGCCCGAATTGCGATAATTTTCCTTTAAAAGAAGGATTGAACTGGAATTGCAACGGCTGTTGCTTATAATTGGTATAACGGGCCAAAGCCTGTGCTTCGCCACTCTGACGACGATCGAGCAGGTACGACGATCGATACCAGGTATCGCGTAAGTCGTTTATAGAGAACGTATAGCTTACCTTTTTCTTGGTAACTTCCAACCGGCGCTCTTCGATGGGAACAGCTATTCTGGCATAGCCGACACCCGCGGCCTCCAGAAGCTTCTCGACCGGCTTGCGGTCTTTCACCTGGATAATCACTCCGGGATTCTCGGCAAATAAATTGGTTACTAACGAAGTACCTGCCAACTGATCCAAATTGACGGCCAAGCCTCCTTTGGCATTGGCAAAACACATTTCGGCCAGTGCAGTGATTAATCCGCCTTCGGAAATATCGTGACCGGATAAAATCAGGTTGTGGGCGATCAGCTCCTGGATAGCTTCGAAAGCTGCCTTGAAATATTCGGGTTCTTGAACGGTGGGCACTTCGTTTCCGATTTTATTGAGGGTCTGCGCCAGCACCGAACCGCCCAACTTCTGCCGGTCGAACGAGAAATCGACATAATACAGGGTTGTTTTCGGATCGTTGACCACCACCGGGCTAACTGTTTTTTTAACATCGGTAACTTCGGCGGCGGCGGAAATAATGACGGTTCCGGGCGAGAATACTTTCCCGTCGTCGTATTTCTGGGTCATCGACAACGAATCTTTTCCGGTGGGAATATTGATTCCCAGCTGGCAGGCAAAATCGCTGCAGGCTTCCACCGCCTTATAGAGGCGGGCATCTTCGCCCGGATTCTTGCTGGGCCACATCCAGTTGGCACTGAGCGAAATCGTTTCCATCCCGTCTTTCAGCGGAGCCCACACCAGGTTGGTAAGAGCTTCGGCAACAGCCAGTACCGATCCGGCCGCCGGATCGGCCAATGCAGCCAGCGGCGCATGTCCGATGGAAGTGGCAATTCCCGCCTGTCCGCGGTAATCCAATGCTACCACACCCAGGTCGTTCAGCGGCAGTTGTATTTCGCCGGCACATTGCTGACGGGCAATTTTTCCGGTAATCGAACGGTCGACCTTGTTGGTCAACCAGTCCTTACACGCAACCGACTCTACCTGCAATACATTTTCGAGGTAAGTCTGCAGCAGATCTTCAGTGATTTCAACCGGAGCAAACTGCTCATCAAGCGTAGTATCGGTAATGATCGTTTTGGGCGGCTTGCCAAACATATAATCCAGACGCAGATCGATGGGCTTTTGCCCGTCGGCCTGTTCGAATACAAATTCCATATCGCCGGTAGTTTCGCCTACCACGTACATCGGAGCCCGTTCGCGTTCGGCAATACGTTGCACCAGCGCCAGGTCGTCTTCTTTCATCAATAAACCCATGCGTTCCTGGCTTTCGTTGCCCACAATCTCCTTGGCGCTCAACGTAGGATCACCCACGGGCAGCTTATCCACTTCAATTTTGCCACCGGTAGTCTCCACCAATTCCGAGAGGCAGTTGAGATGACCTCCCGCACCGTGATCATGGATGGACACGATAGGGTTATGGTCCGATTCGGCCAGGGTTCGGATTACATTCGCCACACGTTTCTGCATTTCAGGGTTGGCACGCTGTACCGCGTTGAGTTCTACGGCATTGGCGTAATGTCCGGTTTCTACCGACGATACGGCACCGCCGCCCATCCCGATACGGTAGTTGTCGCCCCCCATCACAACCACCTTCTCACCCACCTCGGGAGTGCCTTTCAGTGCATCCTTACGATTACCGAAGCCCACTCCGCCGGCCAGCATAATTACTTTATCGTACCCGTATTTCTTATCGTTTTCTTCGTGTTCGAAGGTCAGCAACGAACCACAAATAAGCGGCTGACCGAATTTATTTCCAAAATCGGAAGCTCCGTTCGAAGCCTTAATAAGAATTTGCTCCGGAGTCTGGTACAGCCACTTGCGGGCTTCGATAGCCGACTCCCAGGCTTTAGGGCTATTGCGGGGATAGGAGGTCATGTATACAGCCGTTCCGGCAATGGGCAAACTCGCTTTTCCCCCTCCGAGACGATCGCGGATTTCGCCTCCCGTGCCGGTCGCGGCGCCATTGAAAGGCTCCACGGTAGTAGGGAAATTATGGGTTTCGGCTTTCAGTGAGATGACCGATTCAATCTGTTTTGTGGTAAAAAAGTCGGGTTTGTCGCCCGAAGCAGGAGCAAACTGTTCTATTTGAGGCCCTGCATTAAATGCCACATTATCTTTATAGGCCGACACCAGCCGGTTGGGATTTTCTTCCGAGGTCTTGCGTATTAACTGAAACAACGATGCTTCTTTCTCTTCCCCATCGATCACGAAAGTACCGTTAAAGATTTTATGCCGGCAATGCTCCGAGTTTACCTGCGAGAAGCCGAATACTTCCGAGTCGGTAAGTTTACGGCCTACCTTACGGCTCACCTCGTTGAGGTATTCGATTTCGTCGGCGCTTAATGCCAACCCTTCCTGTGCGTTATAAGCGGCAATATCGTCGACCGGCAAAATAGGCTCCGGCTGTTTGTCGATGGTAAATAAATCCTGATTCAAAACAGGATAAATACGCTCAAGCATAGGATCGTACTGCATGGCACCCTGAACCGAAGGAATAGAAGGTACCGGACGGAACTCTTCGATACGTAAAATGCCGCGAATCCCCATATTTTGAGTGATTTCAACGGCATTGGTACTCCAGGGAGTAATCATTTCACGGCGCGGACCGATAAAGTTACCTTCGACTATAGCGACCGGAACTACCTCGGCATCACCAAAAAGCCACACTAAACGTTCGGTTGCCGCGGCATCGAGCGGCTGGGGAGAATGCACAGCGAATACCACTTGCTGGGCAGTACGGAAAAATTGAATCATGATGTTTTTTTCGAATGATTTTTCAGGGTGCAAAGATAGTCAAAATCCCCCAAAATCGGAAGCAGCAAACGGTAATTAGTTACAACAAAAACGAAACAGTTGCCGGCATTGGGATGCCGGCAACTGTTTCTCAACCATCAAAAGAAATATTTATCCGAAGAAGAATTTGTGCAATTCTCCGTAATGATCACGGTACATTTTATAGGCATCGTCGATAATCTGAAGGGCCGTAGCTTTATCAAAAAACTTCTCCACCACCACGGTTTTATTCTCCAACTTGGTATAATCTTCGAAAAAACTCATGGTTTCCTGCATCACGTGCGGAGGAAGGTCCGACACGTCGTTGTAATGCGACACACTGGGATCGCCCGCAGCTACGGCAATGATTTTATCGTCGGCTTCGCCGTTATCGAGCATGCGCATTACACCGATCACTTTTGCTTCCACGATACACAACGGCACGACTTCGATACGTGACAAAATCATAATATCCAGCGGGTCTTTATCGTCGCAATAGGTTTGAGGTATAAAACCATAATTATGAGGATAGTATACCGAAGAATACAACACCCGGTCGAGCCGGAGCAAACCGCTGTCTTTATCCAGTTCGTATTTGGCACGGTTGCCTTTGGGGATTTCGATGATTCCTTTTACAATATCGGTGTTCGAGGTTTGGGGTACTACCTGATGCCAGGGATTAAAATTACTTCTCATAATATTTGTGCTGTATGATCGCCGGTTTTTACTTCTTTGGGTGAAATGATACGCTCGATGATTCCTTCTTCGTTGATAATAAAGGTTGTACGAAACATTCCCATATACTTGCGTCCATACATCGATTTTTCGCCCCAGGTTCCAAACAATTGCGACAGGGTAGTCCCGGTATCGGCAATTAAATCGAAGGGCAACTCTTGTTTCGCTATAAATCCTTTGTGCGACTTTGCACTATCAGCACTTACTCCGATAACAACATAGCCTGCCTTACGCAACTCACTGTAATTATCGCGCAGATTACATGCCTGAGCCGTACAACCCGAGGTGTTGTCTTTGGGATAAAAATACAATACCACTTTTTTGCCTTTATAATCGGAGAGCTTCAGCTCTTGTCCATCCTGATTCAGACCCAGAATTTCCGGTGCCCGGTCGCCTACTTGTAATGCCATACGAAAGCTGTGTTTAATCGTTAAAATTATTCAATAAAAAATCAGTTGTGCAAATGTAAAGAATAAAATGTGAAAAACAATCGTCTGCCATCGGGTTCATAAAAATTTAACACCCCGACCAGGGCCTGCAATCCGGCTCAGGCCTTCAAAACATGCATTTCGCAGTTGCGGCAATCGAATTCGAGCCGGAAACGCTGCTGACCGTGCGAAAGAACCAAAGGCCCGGCCACGGGCATGGTTTGTCCTTCGCGCGGACACCAACCCATTTCATATTTCACGCAATGTTTTGTAAACATCAGCACCGCCTCTTCTTCTCCTTTGATCTCAAAACCTGGCAACACCTCCTGTACTCCATGTTCGGTGTAAAACCGATGCGCAAGTTTATTGGTGACATTACCCAGGTAAGTGAGTTTTTTCAGGGGAAACCCGGCCGGTTGTCGCACAGCCGGTTTTTCCCGCTCATAACTGAGCATGCGTTGTGCTTCCAATTGCTCTACCGCCCTTCGCCGCCCTTCGTTTAAAACAGAGGTGGGAATAAACCAGTTTTTCGAAAGTTCAAGTTCTATAGCAGATGCTTCGAAAATGGTGGTTCCTAACTTTCCCAATTGCCGGCGGATTTCCTCCTGCACACCATCCGAGCGCCTTGCTTCCTGTTTACCGGCTGCTATAAATGAGCGAATCTCTACTCCGTCTTCATCTGTAAGGGTCAGGCTAAACCCACCGTCCTGCTCGGTCAGCTTCATCGCGACCGCTATTTTCCGTTCCGCGGTTTTTCCTTTCAGCAACTTGTCGAACACATGATCCTGATTGCGGTACAACATCGTTCCAACCTCCAGTTGCGGCATCCAATGCGGCACCACACGCCTGTTGTTTTCAACCCCGTTCACCAGAAATCCCTTCAACGTTCCATCCGAAGCCACAAAACACAACCCATCGGCTGTATGCAACCGGCGATCGGTGTCGATATCAATGTAATTCCGTCCCAAACCCGTTACTTTCCCGATCGGCTCGCCCAGCGACTTAGGAGTTTCGGGCTGATGAATCGCGCGATGCCGACCGTGCAAAAAATAATCGGTGGCCGACCGGCGGAAGCTCTTCCCGGGATCGGGCTCAATGAAAATCCGGGTCGTCCCCGACGAAGCTCTGCCGTACTTCCCTGCCGAAGCATCGATAATCCGATCCAGTTTGCGGCGATAATAGGCAGTGATGTTTTTTACATAATCAATATCTTTGAGCCGACCTTCAATTTTGAGCGAAGTAACCCCCGCTTCCAACAACTCATCCAACGAATCCGACAAATCAAGATCCTTCAGCGAAAGTAAATGCTTCGATTTTTGAAGCCGGTTTCCTTCTCCATCGTGTAAATCGTAGGCCAACCGGCAATACTGGGCGCATTCGCCCCGATTGGCACTGCGCCCGCTCATGGCCTGACTGATGTAACACTGGCCACTGTAGCTGACGCACAAAGCGCCATGTACGAATACTTCCAGCTCAACCTCCGTAGCAGCCGCAATCCGTTGTATTTGTTTCAAGCTAAGCTCCCGGGCCAGTACCACCCGCGAAAAACCGGATGCGGCAAGAAACTGCACCTTTTCCAGGGTTCTGTTGTCGGTCTGCGTACTGGCATGTATAGCGACGGGCGGCAAATCGAGCTGCATGATGCCCATATCCTGAATAATAATTGCATCCACTCCGGCCTCGTATACCTGCCCGATCAGCTCCCGGGCTGCCGGCAACTGACTATCGGTGAGCACCGTATTAATGGCGACATACACTTTAACCCCAAAGCGGTGGGCATAGCGAACCAGTTCGGCAATATCGTCGACCGAATTACCTGCAGCTGCCCGTGCACTGAACTGAGCCGCACCGATATACACAGCATCGGCACCATGATCGACTGCAGCCTTACCACATTCCAGATTTTTTGCCGGAGCGAGTAATTCGATTTTTCTCATCGGTTGCTATTGAATCTTTGTCAGGTCGTAAGGCGTTTCCTGATATACGAAATAGTTGAGCCAGTTGGTAATCATCAGATTGGCATGACTTCGCCAACGCACTACCACCCCCTGGGCCGGATCGTTGTTCAGGTAATAATTGCGTGGAATCTGAATTTCGAGCCCTTTCGACACATCCCGCATGTATTCTTCGTGCAAGGTATTGGGCGAGTATTCCGAATGACCGGTAATAAAGAATTCGCGCCCGTTGCGTCCCATCACCATGTACACCCCCGATTCGGGCGATTCGGAAAGTATCGTGAGCTCGGCTACCCGGCGGATATCGTCGGCACGTACTTCGGTATGCCGGCTGTGAGGCACAAAAAACACATCGTCGAAACCACGGAAAATGGGATTCAGGGGGTTATGGGTATGGTGCTCAAACACCCCAAACATCTTTTCGGGCAGCGGGTATTTCGGAATTCCGTAATAATGGTATAAACCGGCCTGCGAAGCCCAACAAATGTACAGCGTAGAGGTAACATGCTTGCGGGCCCAGTCCATAATCTTAACCATTTCGGGCCAATAATCCACTTCTTCGAACGGTAAATGCTCCACCGGAGCTCCGGTGATAATCATTCCGTCGTAATTGCTTTTGCTTATTTCGTCGAACTTTTTATAAAATGCCAGCATATGCTCGATGGGCGTATTGCGGGAAGTATGGCTGTCGAGCTGCAGAAAATCGAGCTCTATCTGAAGCGGACTATTGGAAAGCAAACGTATTAAGTCGGTTTCGGTGGTTATCTTCAGAGGCATTAAATTAAGAATCACGATTTTCAGGGGCCTTATTTCCTGATGGGAAGCCCTGTCGGAATCCATTACGAAGATATTCTCGTTTCTGAGTACGTCAACTGCGGGTAAGGTAACGGGTATATTAACTGGCATAATTTCTAATTTTTGAGTTCGAAATAGGTATTGAAAAGGGTCTGATAATCGGCTGTGCCTACAAAATTACGAATAAACTCATCCAATTTACTTTTTAGCTCGACCGCCGTGCCGCGTACCGTCCATCCCAACTGAAGGTGGAAAGTAAGAGGAAGCGACATGTCGACTTCAGGATAACGCTTCTGCAACCTTTTTGTTAAATACGCCGGGCAAATTGTATAGCGGATTTCGCCGGAAGCAACCCCTTTTACCAACTCATCGAGGGTGGTGTAGTTACTTTCGCTTACCACCGGATGAATGGCCAGGTCGTCGGCAAGATACGACAACAGAGAGCTGAAGGGCGAGGCTTTCACCACAACTATTTCGCAGCTATCCAACTGGTACTGTGTCGACACGGTCAGATTACCGGCCGAATCGGGCAGCTGCACCAGCATCAGATTGGTTTCCACCAGCGGGTGAACCGAAACAATCTGCCGGCCGCTATCGGGAAGCAGGGGCTGCATCGAAACAATAATATCGCATCCCCCCTCTGTCAGTTCCTTGTTCCCCTGCAGGTGGTCGGGTTCCTGTATAATCGCCAACTCTACCCCCAGCTCATCGGCAAACCGCTTCACTACTTCATACTGAAAACCATATACTTTTGCACTATCCTTTGTAAATCCGTGCTCCCCGCTATCGATCAACACAGTGAGCCGGCCGTCGCTTAAAATGTCGGGTAGATCGCGATCGCCCTGATGACGGGTAATCACCACAAGAATGACCGACACCACCAAAACAAATGATCCTATGATAAAAATTCCCTTCTTCATCTCCGCCTTCTTTCATTTAATCGTAAAAATTCCAGGTGAGTCCCATCCGAAATTGAGCCGGATACAAGGGATAGTAAGGCATCGAATAGTAATCACCTTTCATGAATAAATTATTGATATGGTAATATTGCGCAAAAAAACGGGTGCGCTTTAAGTGGGCATTCACATACACATTCATCAGCGGATAATTGCCGATTCTCTTTTGATCCTGAACATGGAATTGTCCGGTAGCCGGCATATACGACGGAGCATAATACAGGGTATGATACCTCAGGTCGACCCCCATCTGAACCGACAACACCTTGAACCATAGCCCGTCGTAATACAAATTATGAAAGAGCGTGAGGGTAGGCAGCGGCAAATACTCCTGATGCGAACTCAATTGATATACTACATTATTCTCCAGGGTAAATTTACCGGCTTTAAAATCCTGCTTTAAATTTGCGGCCAGCACCTGCACGTTTCCGGTAAATTGAACAGGCATGGCTTTACGATCGAAATAAATCAGGTTACTGACATTTTCAACCGAAGCCTTAAGCGCAAAGCGCAACACGGGGACAGACAGCCGGCCGTTCAGTTGCGTACGGTACAGCTTTTCAAAATCGGCATCCCATTTAAAGTGATTGGAATGATAATAGCTTGTAAAATACGACGGGGTTTCGCTCCGTACAAGTCCGCTGGCATCTAAATTGAGCTGGTGCTTACCAAGGGGGATCGTCCCTTTCAGGCTGGCATTAAGCGCAAAATCGCCTGCCCGGCGGCCTAAAAAGGTCAATTCTCCGGAAAAATTATACCGGAGGAATTTCCCGTTGTCCCTGGAGAGGATAGCTCCTGCCTTGGTACTGGAGTTGGTATGATTCCATACAATCGTATCAACCTGATAAACAAAACGTTCGATCCCGTTTTCGAGATAAGCCGACAAACCGAACTTCAGCCATTTGTTAAATTCTTCCGCCATGCTCACCGACACCCGGTTGGATATCGACCGGTAAGCTGCCGTATCATTGGTCTCTTTTCCCTCGAAAAAGGTGTTTTCATAAAAATCCTTTTCGACCGACGGTTCGAAATAACGTTTCCGATAGTCGGATATGTTTAAGGTGTGTGCAAAAATAGTCACCGGCACGTACTCCATCCGCACCGAGTCTTCGTTGATACGTACCGGACGCTCGATGCCCAGGGAGTAACTGTGGTTATAAAAAAGCTGATTGAGTTTCAGATTCGAGAATCCCCTTATATTGACCGGGATGTTCTGAGGAGGATAATTGATAGAGCCATTAATATAAGCGGTATCCGTAATACCGCCGTTTTCATAATTACTGTGATTATTGGTGGTAACCACTCCCGTTGCCGAATAGTTTTTACCCGAGTAGGTGCCGAAAATACTTCCTCCGAAGCGTTTGGATGCCAGGCTCGTATACTCGCCGCGCGCAAACAGATAATCGAGCACTATCCCCATATTAAACTTACGGTTGGCATTGGCAGTGAATAAAAACCGGAATTGCTCATCTTCGTAATAATTGGTTCCTCCGGTCAGGTAATACAAACTACTGAAAGGGGTTTTGGTATTGTAAAATGTGGTCGATTCGAGCTGATGAAGATAAGGATAATAGGCATCGGCAAATATAAATTCGTGCTGTTGCGGCCGGTCGAAATACAATTTGGATTGAATAGGCGATCCAAGATTGCCACGATAGGAATTGGCAATACTGAAGCGGTCGATAGCATTATCGAGTTGAAAATTGAGATGTGCGGTATCCACAGGAATCGTATCGACGGTTGCCTGCATACCCGTCACTTTCCAGGTTTTCAGAAACACCTGAGCAGGCGCCTGTATCGAATCACCGGCTACCAGCCACGCGCTCATCAAGAGCAAAACTACAATAATTCCGCTTTTCATATCCTGTCTGCTATTCATCCTGAACCGGAAAAACATATTGTGTTTGTCGAACATTATATTTTGTCATTTCCTGATTGGAATCGAACCCCATGCCAATAATGATGTATTCGGCAGTCGTAATTTTAATCAGACTATCGGAATAGATTTTCTCCATACGCTGGTCCCAGAACAACAATTCGGTTTCGAACAGCTCTCCCTGGATATTGGTGGCTCTCACCTTCCCTTTCAGTTCCCAAAGCTGCTCGCGCTCGTAAAACCGGGCATATAAGCAATGCACGTTGGCATCCACATTTAATTGCTCATCGAAACGTTCGAGGTGGATGCCGACCGGGAACTCCCAATAGGGCTGAGCAGCTTTGTCGAAAATATCCCATTGAGGCGTATTGATGCGGTAGCGGGTAATGCCCGAGTCGGAAATTACAGTCGTTATTGCCTGTGCATGAAGCTGAGGCAATGTGGCCCGGTCGCTTACGGCTTCGGCGAGCTCAGTATCTTTACTCCCACAGGAGATGAACGAAAAAAGCACGACAACCACCAAAAGGGCGGTTGTCATGCGATAATTGATTGTCAAATCGTTGCGAGTTGTATTACCTGTCGGTATCATCTTGCAGTAGTACTTTCACTAATCCATCCGCCTACGAAGAAGGTTTTACCTGCCTGCATATCGGGATGCATAAAAATATCTTCTTTGGTAGGATAGTGGCGGCTATACGTGGCGATCAGTTTGTTGGCGTCTTCGGTCAACGAAGGATCGACTTGTTTGGCTTTATTAAACTTGTCAACAGCAGCCCAGAATACCGATTTCTGAAGAATCGGATCGTCAAAAATACCGCGTGCACTGGCATAAGCCAAGCCGATAATCAGGTATGCTCCTCCGTTGTTGGGATTTAATTCGAGCGAACGAAGTGCATAGGTTTTGGTTTGCGGGAAGTTCGATAATTTCGAATAATTGATTTGCGCGATGGTATATAAATAATCGGCTTTATCGGCATTCGAAGTGCTCAGTTCGGAAGCTGAAATATAATACTTGATAGCCTGGGCAAAATCTTCTTTCTTGAACGACATGGCTGCCAGTGCGGCTGCCGATTCGGCATCGGGCTGAATTTTGTAAGCATCGACGGCTGCACTGAAATACACTTCCGATTCGGTACATCTCACACGACGGTAAAACGAGATTACCTTGTTCAGGTAGCTTAAATCCTTGTTGTTGGTTTTCACTTTTTCGGCATACAACTGATCGAGGGTGCTACAGTCGGCAGCACCACTTTGAGCAAACAATACATCGATTCCGTTTTTGTACTGCGCAGCCTGCTCGGCTTGCTGAGTATTGGTCTGATCGGCCGCCATTGCCTCGAGCAATGCATTGGCTTTCAGATAATCGGCGATGTATTTTTCAGCATGCGCCTTGTCGGCCGCGTATTTCTTATCGGAAAGAACTACAAACTGACGAACAAATTCGATATCGGCTTTTTCGCCCAGTCCATCAACCGCTTCTTCCAACCATTCGTAGGCCGGCTGAATGTTTTCGCTTTTCGAATAAATCAGGTAGTCGAGTGCTTTAATCCCTTTGATCCAGGGAGTCGGGTAACGTTCGTCGTCGCCAAAATACTTAATACGCTGATCGTACATTTTCATCAACTTGGCGAATACTTTCTGGTACGAAGCATCGTCTTTCTGCTGGGTAAGCTCCCACTGCACGATGTTACGTCCCTGGCTGTAGATTACCCGATTGGCCGACGGACAGGTTTCAAAAACCATGTTCCAGGGCTCCAGTGCATCTGCAAATTGTTTGTTCTTTGCCGATTCGTTGAACAAACTGATATTCATAATACATTCTTCGGTTACCACACTCTCTTCGGCTGCCGGTTGTGCGGCCTCCGGAGCCTGAACCTGTTCCGTTTGCTCTTTCTTGTTCTTTTTATCTTTCTTACTTTCTTTCTGAGCATAGCAACCGGTAATCAGCACTACACTCAGAACCATTAAAACTAACCTTTTCATACTAATCATTGTAATTTATGGAACTGTTTTTATAATTTTCGTTTGAAGAACCAGTTTTCGCTGAAGGTTGTATTCAGGGTAAACTTGAAATAGTCTTCTCTGAACATGCTTCTTTCACCTGTTTTACCATATTCTACCGCGACGTTGATCATAGTATTACTGGTTCGCAACGGCAATCCTACACCAAAACTTATACCATAGTTGCGCGATTGCTGTTGACCCGCGATTTTGTAATACGGATCGCTCAAGGTTAAACCTGCGCGGTACCGCACCCTGTCGAAATAACTCCGGCCCCTGATATCGGGTATATACTCTGCGCCGATCGAGAGCCGCGTCCGGTTGGTCAGACTGTCGGTTTTATTGTAAAACCGGCTGTCGCTCCATTGTTGCTGTACATAATCAACAGCCAGCGTCAGTTTCTCGTCGAAGGTATAATTCAATCCCGCACCGAACATCACCGGCATATCGAACGCATCGCCAAACAGGAGGGTGTCGGAGGGAATCCCGCTGTTGATCTGACGGGCTTCACTTTTAAGCACCGACTTGTTCTCGTAAATTAAACCGGCCTGCAAGGTATGCTTCGAAGCAAAAGTCCGGAAATACTGCAAACCATACCGGAAACGATAACTCCCCACATGAATAAAATTGTCCTGCTCGGCGCTCGTTCCGCCGGAATTAAACAAAGTAGCCCGTTTATTGCTTACATCGCCGAACATATAGTATGCATTCACTCCTAACGAAAAATGCCGCAGCAATTTAAGACTCAAACCCGTATAAACCTGGGTGATACCCCCGTTGCCACTGAAGGATTGCTGGTAATAGACTTTGTTCCCCGAATTCTGATGACCGTATACCGGCAACGAATCGTTACGGTAAAACGAATAGCCTGAAAACGAGAACGGTAATAAACCGGCACTCATCGCCAACGAACGACTCAGCGGAAACTGCATGGTGATGTACTCGAGGTTCGAGGTAAACTTACTGTTCACTCCCTGGGGATCGCTGAAACGTGAAATAAGCCCGCTGAGCCCCACATCGAACATAAACGTAAGCGAATCGACCGACGAGTACGAGGCCGGATTGACGGTATTAATGCCCAGGTTATTACGACCGGCGATTGCAACACCTCCCATGGCACGTTGTTCGGCTGAATAGGTATCGACTAACTCTCCGTATCCAAAACGGGTATAAGGTGAATTGGTGTTGTTTTGCGCATACACTCCCGCACCAACTACCAACAAAACAACAGCAAAAAGAAAGTGTTTATTGAACATTAAAATTTAAAATTCTGTTTAAACCCGTTAATACTAAATTTTTGACTGCAAAGGTGCGATTTTTTAGCTTGTTATCAAAGTAAAAACTACTTCCACCCGTTAAAAAAGTAGAAAGTTTAGGATATTTTAGCACTAAAGAATCTATATAGCCATCAATCTCGAATACAGCACCATACACAACTCCGTTATTAATTGCCGAACGCGTATCGTCGCCCAGGAGCTCCCCGGGCGTATACAGATCGATCAGCGGCAAACGGCTGGTAAACTCATGAAGCGCTCGGGCACGCATCGCTACTCCCGGGGCAATATTACCTCCCCGGTACACTCCGTCCGCATCCAGAAAATCAAACGTAATAGCAGTTCCCGCATCCACGACCAACACGTCGGTGGCCGGCTTCAGGGTCATTGCGCCGGCAACCCCGGCAAGCCTGTCTTTTCCGAGGGTGGCAGGCGTTTTGTATGCATTGCGAAAGGGCAAGGGAGTGAGGTGCGACAACTCCAGAAAACCGATCCCTCTTTGCCCGCAACTTGCGGCTAAAAAGCCGGGAAGTACAGCCGTAGAGGAGGCAATGCAGTGCTTCACAGGAAACCGGTCCAGCACTAAGGTAAGCTGCTCCTCGCTAAGCTTTTCGGCGCCCGACTCGTAGACCAACCGCTCCCCTTCGAAAACAGCCAGCTTCACCAATGTATTTCCCCGATCGACACACAAATTCATGCCGCAACATCTTTAGAGAATCATTTTTTCAATGGGCACTACCAAAATACCTTCGGCGCCAAGCGTGCGCAATTTTCCGATGATGTCCCAAAATTCTTTCTCGCTGATCACCGCATGCAGCGAACTCCATCCTTCTTTCGCCAGGGGAAGTATGGTCGGGCTTTTAATGCCGGGCAACACCTCGGTAATGGCATGAATATTACCGGTAGGAACGTTCATCAGCACATATTTCTTATCTTCGGCCATCTTCACGGCTTCGATGCGAAACAACAATTCGTTCAGAATCACCCTTTTTGCGTCGGTCAAGCCGGGATTCTCAATGAATACGGCTTCCGATTTCATCACCGTTTCCACTTCTTTCAGGTGGTTGGTTACCAGCGTGCTTCCCGAACTGACAATATCGAAAATAGCATCGGCCAACCCTATGCCCGGAGCAATTTCGACCGAACCGGTAATCACATGTATATCGGCTTTAACCTGGTGTAAATTTAAAAAATCGGTCAGAATGGCCGGATAGGAAGTGGCAATCACCTTGCCGTTGAACCACTCGACACCTTTGTATTCCATCTCCTTGGGAATAGCCAGCGACAACCGGCATTTACTGAACCCCAAGCGTTTGGTAATCAACACCTGCTTTTTCTTCTCGGCGTATTCGTTTTCGCCTACGATGCCAACATCGGCAACACCGTCGGCAACCGACTGCGGGATATCGTCGTCGCGTAAAAATAAAACTTCTATGGGAAAATTACGGGAAGGCACCAGCAACAACCGCTTCCCTGATTCGAGCTTTATACCTGTTTCGTGTAAAAGGGCCATGGTTTCTTCAAACAATCGGCCTTTGGCTTGTACTGCAATTCGTAACATTCTGTTGTATTTACTTTTTGTGAGCTGCAAAAATACAAAAAAATACCGGTATCAAAAGTATATAAAAAAGAAAAGTCCGTTACAAGAACGGACTTAATCTTTTTCTGATTGCTGTCTCAGATTACTGAGCTACAACAGCTGTTGTGTCAACAACAGTAGTATCAACTACTACGCTATCAACAACTTCTTCTACAGCTACAGTATCAACAACTTCTTCGGTAGTTTCAGCAGCTTTAGGTGCGCAAGCAACGAAGATTGCAGCAACAGCAAAGAACAAAATTACTTTTTTCATTTTTTAAAACCTTTAATAATTTGACAATATGGTTTGCAATTCAAAATCGATGCAAAGGTACAGCAATTTTTGAATCCGCAAAAACTTTTACAAATATTTTTTTCGGTTTTTTACAAATATTTTTTTTCAATTATCTACTTATTTGATTTCCAACTTATTGACCATTCGAAAAAGCAGTCTGATAGAGGTATCTTTTTATGCTTTTCTTGGGTGTTTTTTCGAATTCGTTGGGGTAGAGTTTGATTTTGGCCACCGACTCGTACGAAGCGACTATCGAATTGAGAGCCAGGCGATTTTCTTCCATTACTTTTTCAAGCTGCTGCTGGTCGAGTTTCTCCATATCCACCGCTTCATAATCGGGATAAACCAATGCATACAAACGGCCGTTATTCTCGATCACAAGACTTTCCATCACAAAAGGCATGTTATTCAGTTTGGCTTCTATTTCTTCCGGGTAAATATTCTGGCCGCTGGCTCCCAGGATCATCGACTTACTGCGACCGCGGATGAATATATTCCCTTCGGCATCCACCGTACCCAGGTCGCCGGTATGCAACCAACCTTCTTTATCGAAAATGATAGCGGTAGCTTCCTGATTTTTATAATAACCCGCCATTGTATTTTCGCCTTTCACGCAAATCTCGCCAATCCCGGTATTCGGATCCGGATCGTCGATCTTGACCTCCATTACGGGAATCACTTTACCCGACGATTTGGGAATAAACTGATCGGCCGGCGAGAAACTGATGAGCGGTGCGCATTCGGTCATTCCGTATCCTACTGTGTACGGAAACTTGATTTTTTGCAGAAAATCTTCCACTTCGGCATTGAGCGGAGCTCCGCCGCACACCAACTGTACGAATTCGCCTCCGAACGCATTGATAAGCCGCTTGCGGATGGTGTTCAAAATAGTTTGATCGAGAAACGGGATACGGAGCACCCAACGTATGGTGGGCTTGGCAATGAGCGGCTGAATTTGTTTCTTATAAATTTTCTCGATAATAAGCGGCACCAGGAAAATGACGTGCGGACGAACCTGCGCAAAGGCACCCAATAGTATTTTCGGGGAGGGGGTTTTGCCGATAAAATGAATGTGGCAACCCAGGCAGGTGGCGGTAAGGAATTCAAAAGCACAACCATAAGAATGGGCAAGCGGCAGGAACGAAATCATCCGATAGCCTTCTTTGATAATACCGGTTCCGATGGCAAACATGATATTACCGGCCAGGGCATTACCGCTGGTCATTACCCCTTTGCTGAATCCGGTCGTGCCCGAAGTGTAGTTATAAGACACCAGTTCTTTATTGTCCTTGTCGATATACCGCACGTGGTCGCGGTAAAAACCGTTGGGATACTTGGCTTTAAACAGGGAATTGATAAAATCGTGTTTCAGCTGACCTTCGTCGAACGCAGGAGCAATCAACGCTCCGTCGTCACCGGTCCGTTTCACAATCGTCAGGCAGTTGAAATTGGTAAGCGAGAAAACGGCTTCCACCGTCGTCAGCTTTTCTTCTTCCAGGTTTTCCCAGTTCGTATCGCTGGCAAATAACAACCTGGCTTCCGCATGATTGGTAATGTGATGTACATCGTTGGAGTTAAAATCCTGCAGAATGGGCACGATAATCGCGCCATAAGTAACCGTACCGATATAGGCAATGGCCCAGTTGGCATTGTTGCGTCCGATGAGGGCGATGCGATCGCCCGGCTTGATCTGGCACTGCTCGAACAGCAGGTGCATCTTTGCTACCTTGCTGGCCACATCGGCATAAGTAAGTGTCAGATCTTCACCATAATTGCTGTAAGCAGGAAGATCCCAGTATTTCCGGAAAGCATCTTCGAAAAGACGAATGAAGTTTTGTTGTATCATGATATCCCCGTTGATTGTTAAAATCTTAAAGCCGTGCAAAAATAGAAGATAAATTTTATCAAATCAAAAAAAACAGCTTTTTTAACGAAAATGTGTATCTTTGCAGGTCTTATCAAAAAAAAGGTCTGAACAATGAATATATCTTACAACTGGCTGAAACAGTATATCGATGTTGATCTTCCTGCTGCGGAACTGGGTAAAATTTTAACCTCCATCGGATTGGAAGTAGGGAGCGTGGAAGAAGTACAAACCATCAAAGGCGGTCTGGAAGGAATCGTCATCGGGGAAGTACTCGAATGCATGGCCCACGAGAATTCCGACCACCTGCATGTAACCAGGGTAAACCTGGGTTCGGGCGATCCCGTCCAGATTGTTTGCGGCGCTCCCAATGTAGCTGCCGGACAAAAAGTGGTGGTAGCCACAGTGGGTACCAAATTGTATAACGGCGACGAAAGCTTTACCATTAAACGATCGAAAATCCGCGGTGTGGAATCGATGGGGATGATATGTGCCGAAGATGAAATCGGGCTTGGTACCAGTCACGATGGAATTATCGTACTGCCCGCCGATGCGGTGCCGGGAACGCCCGCCAGCGAATATTACAATATTAAAAGCGATTATTTGATTGAAGTAGATATTACCCCCAACCGGGTAGATGCAGCTTCGCATTACGGAGTGGCCCGCGACCTGGCAGCGTATTTCGCCCTGGTCGATCCATCGGTCCAGCTCACAAAGCCTACGGTAGATGAATTCAAGGTTCAGAACACATCGCTGACGATTCCGGTAAGCATCGAAAATCCGGAAGCGTGTCCGCGCTACTCGGCGGTAACCATTTCGAATGTTACCGTGGGCGAATCGCCCGACTGGCTTAAAAACGCTCTCACTACCATCGGGCTGCGTCCTATTAATAATGTAGTGGATTGCACCAATTACGTATTGCATGAAATGGGTCAGCCGCTTCATGCGTTCGATGCCGACCGAATCGGCGGTAAACAGGTGCGTGTTCGCACGATGCCCGAAGGCACGCCATTTACAACACTCGACGGTACCGACCGTACATTGAATGCCGCCGACCTGATGATCTGCGACGCCGATCGTCCGATGTGTATCGGCGGGGTGTTCGGCGGATTAACATCGGGCGTGACCGAAACCACTAAAAACGTATTTCTGGAAAGTGCTTATTTCCATCCGGTGAGCATTCGTAAAACGGCCCGCCGGCATGGGTTAAACACCGATGCTTCGTTCCGCTTCGAACGTGGTTGCGATCCGTCGAATACCATTTATATTTTGAAACGCTGTGCAATGCTGATCCGGCAGGTGGCCGGCGGAGAGATTTCGAGCGAAGTGGTGGATGTGTATCCTCAGGAAATCAAACCGAAGGAAGTAAACGTTACGGTTCGCAAAATCAACGCGCTGATCGGGAAAGAATTGAGCCGCGCTACCATTGAAACGATTCTGAAGGCGCTGGAGATGGAGATCGTTTCGAGCGACGACGAAGGGTACCGGCTCCGGATCCCGCTGTACCGGGTCGACGTGGAGCGTGATGTGGATGTAATTGAAGATATCCTGCGCATCTACGGATACAATAATATCGAAATCGGCGAAAAGTTGATGTCGACCCTGAGCTTCGGCAGCCACCCCGACAGTCATCAGCTGCAGCAACTGATTTCGGAACAGCTCACAGCACAGGGGTTCAACGAGATTCTGAACAACTCGCTTACCAAAGCTGCCTATTACGAAGGACTGGAAAGCTATCCGGCATCGAATAGCGTAAAAATAATCAACGCGCTGAGCAACGACCTGAATGTAATGCGTCAGACTTTACTGTTTGGCGGACTGGAAAGCATCGCGCACAACATCAACCGGAAAAATGCCGATCTGAGGTTGTACGAATTCGGAAATTGCTATTATTTCCATGCCGAAAATAAAAAGGAGGAGGACGCGCTGGCACCGTACAGCGAAGATTACCGGCTGGGCATCTGGCTGACCGGCGACAAACACGCACAATCGTGGGCGGTGCCGGAACAAGCTACGTCCGTATATGAACTGAAAGCTTATGTTGAAAATATTTTACGCCGGTTGGGGATCAGGCCGGGCACTATTATTCAACACGAAACCGGCAACGATTTGTTATCGCAGGCCATCGCGCTCACTACCCGTTCGGGCAAGCAGTTGGCGGTGTACGGAATTGTGAATCCCCGCATCGCGAAGAAGCTGGATGTGGAACAAACGGTATATTTCGCCGAAATCAACTGGAACCAGCTTTTGAAAGAGTTGCGCAAGCATAAGGTAAGCTACAGTGAAATACCCCGCTTCCCTGCGGTACGCCGCGACTTAGCCCTCTTGCTCGACAAGGCTGTAAGTTTTGCTCAGATCGAAAAAATTGCCTTCGACACCGAAAAGAAACTCCTGAAGGAGGTGGCGCTGTTCGACGTGTACGAAGGGAAAAACCTGGAAGCCGGAAAGAAATCGTATGCTGTAAGTTTTATACTGCAGGACGAGACTAAAACACTTACCGACGGTCAGATTGAAGCCATCATGAAGAAGCTGCTCACCAACTTCGAAACGCAGCTGGGAGCTAAATTACGTTAGGTCAATGAATCAACACGATTATAACAAAAAAGCACTGCATACCCCTTTTGCGGTCGGCGACCCCCACGGTGCCATCAGCATGCCGGTATACAACAGTGTAGCGTTCGAATACGAATCGGCCGAAGCCATGGAACTGGCTTTCACCGGAAAAACTGCCGGGCATGTATACTCACGCATCTCCAATCCCACGGTCGGCTATTTCGAAGAGAAGGTTAAAGCCATCACCGGAGCGCATAGTGTAACAGCACTCAACTCCGGAATGGCCGCCATCAGCAATGCCCTTTTTGCCATCGTAAAAAGCGGCACATCGGTGGTTACCACCCGGCATCTGTTCGGCAACACCTATTCGCTGCTCACTTCCACGCTGAACGATTTTGGCGTGGAAACCCGTTTTTGCGACCTCACCAATCCTGCGGCAGTGGAAGCAGCAATCGATGACACGACAGCCGCCCTGTTCCTGGAAATCATTTCCAACCCGCAGATGGAAGTAGCCGATTTGCTGGTACTGGCCGAAATCGCACACCGTAAGGGTGTACCGGTAGTAGCCGACACCACTCTTATACCGTTCTGCGCATTCCGGGCGGGCGATTGGGGCATCGATATTGAAGTAGTGTCGAGCACCAAGTATATCTCGGGAGGAGCCACCAGTATGGGCGGACTTATTCTCGACTATGGCCGGTTCGACTGGTCGAAATCGCAACGTCTGGCGCGGCTGGCCGGCGAGCAGGGCAACAATGCCTTCACCTTCAAACTGAAAAAAGAAATCCACCGTAACCTGGGTGCTTATATGCCGGCTCAGGCAGCCTCTATGCAAATACTCGGGCTCGAAACCATGGATCTGCGCTACCGGCGCGCTTCCGGAACTGCAACCGAACTCGCACACAGGCTGGAGAAAACCGAAGGCGTTACCTGTGTTACCTACGGTGGATTGCCCGGCAATCCGTTTTATGAAATCAGCAAAAAACAGTTCGGAGATCATCCGGGAGCCATGCTCACTTTCGATCTGGCATCGCAGGAAGCCTGTTTTCGTTGGATGAACCAACTGAAAGTCATCCACAGGGCCACCAATCTGTTCGACAATAAAACGCTGGCCATTCATCCCTACACCACCATCTACGGCAACTATAGCGCTGAAGCGAAAGCAGCGATGCACGTATACGATACTACCATCCGCCTGTCGGTCGGACTGGAAGAAGCGGATGAACTGATGCACGACATACAACAGGCGCTGCAAGCCTGAGAAAGGTCTGCGTGACCAGCGAGTGGTTCACTGCAACGTACACCATCATGAGAGAACGACTTCAACATATCATTTCCGGAGCGGTACAGGTTATTCCCCTGTCGTCGCTCATTCGCTTAACGGGAGTGCGCACGGTGTTGCCGTTCTACCATGCCGTATCGGATGTCGACCTGCCTCATCTGAAACACCTCTACCCTATTATAACGACGCGGCTTTTTGAAAAGCAGCTCGATTTTTTATTGCGTCGCTACCGGCCTGCATCGTACGAGATCTTGTTACGGGAATCGCTTCCCGAAGGCCGGTATTTTATACTTACATTCGACGATGGTTTGCGCCAGGTGCACGATGTGGTGGCTCCCATCCTGTTGCGAAAGGGGATTCCGGCTACCTTCTTTCTGAACACCGGCTTTATCGACAACCGGGCAATGTTTTACCGGCTCAAGGTGAGTCTGCTGATCGAACAATTACTAACCGCGAAAACAACAGCATTGGAAAACGATGTCAAAGCTGCCTGTGAGCGTTACGGTATCGAATACCGGCAGCCGCAGGATGTAAAAAACATCACAGAAGGCCAAAAGCAGCTGCTGGACGAGTTAACCGAGATCGACTTTCAGCACTACCTGGTCAACGAACAACCCTACTTAACCACCGAACAGGTACATCGCTTGCGGCAACAAGGATTTACTGTAGGTGCACACTCGGTAACACATCCCTATTTCCCGGCGCTTAGCCAGGAGGAACGCATCAGGGAAACGCTCGAAAGTGTACGCACGGTTAAAAAGGAATTTTCGATGAACGATGGTTTGTTTTCGTTCCCCTATACCGATTATGAAATAGGGACAGGCTTTTTCGACGCCATACGGCCGGAAGTGTTGCTCAGTTTCGGAACCGCCAATCTGAAACGCGACTGCATCGCCTCCAATTTCCAACGCATACCGATGGAGCTGCCGGGAAAAGAAGATGCGGAGCAATTAGTTAAAATGCAATATCTGCTACACCTGATCAAGAAAACAATCGGGAAAAGTACAATACAACGACACGAATGGTTATAAAAACATATACACGCAAGGAGCTAAGCGCATTTATCGAATCCGATTTTTACGCTATTTTATCGAAGGTGCCCATCAGTCCGCACCGGGCTGTTTCGCAGGTGCACAACCCTGCTCTTACCGACGACGACGTCCTTTTATGGGTAGCGTACGAAAATGCAGCCACCATTGGGTATATAGGCGTACTGCCCGACCGGTGGAACACACCGCAACTGGATGCCGGGATTTGCTGGCTGAGTTGTTTCTGGGTCGACGAAAAACACCGGAAAGGAAATGTAGCTTCGACCTTAATGATGGCCGTGCTGCGCGAACATCGCCACCACCTGATGATTTCCAACTTCCTTTTTTCGCTCGAAGAAAGTTACTTCAACATGGGCATTTTTCATCCTGTGGTGTATAAAAACGGATACGACTATTACATCCGGGCACGATTCACCAAACTGATAGTCAGCAAATATCCACAATTAGTGAAAATGGAACCGGTGATTGCCGGCGCCGAACGACTGGTGAATCAGGTGTTTTCGATCTGGCAATGGCTGCATCCCCGCTTAAAGGTAAGTCCCGACATCAGTGCCGACCTGCGGTTCGACGAGGAACTCGACGAGTTTCTGACGACATACACCACTCAACACGATCTGAACAAACGGGGAGCGTCGTACTTTAAATGGATCTACGATTACCGGTGGGTAAAAGAAGGTAAGAAAGACAAGAACAGCGAACGTTATTTTTTCAGCTCGGTTTCCGACCGGTTCAACTATGTACCGGTGCGTATATACGACCAGCAGCAGCTGAGTGGTTTTGCATTTCTGAAGCTCCGCGACAATGTGCTCACCGTATCGTACCTGTATGCCGACGATCGTTACCTCGCCGACCTGGCTTCCTATATTTTCAATCTGGTGAAAACCGAACAGATTGATGTGATCACGTGTTATGATGCCAGACTGTGTCGCTTTTTCATGAAGTTGAACAGCCGTTATATTCTTAAACGCAAGCGTCGTCAACCTTATTTATTTCCGCTGGGTCTTTCGTGCTCGGCGGAAGCGTTGCAGGAAGGCGAAGGCGATTCTGTATTTACCTGACCCATGCAAGCATCGATAGCCTTACTCAGCAATATCAATATGGCCCCCTTGCAGAACACGCTTCAGCAGGAAGGTTTTGCGCAGGTTTATGTGGCCGGATACAACCAGTGGCAAACGGAACTGCTGAATCCTATGTCGGGACTCTACGCAACCAATGCCGACTATGTGGTGATGTATATCGATGCCGGAGAATGGCAGAAGGGAAATGCCGATGCCGGAGAAATCATTCACAGTATCAGACATTACCTGGCCAACCGGCCCCATGGAAGTATTCTGCTGTGCGACATGGTGTGCAATCCGCTTCATGTAGGTACCTATACCGCTCCGGCCTCCGGCTTTGAACGTTCGGCCAACGACAGTCTGTACCGGCTGGCCGGAGAAGAAACGCGCGTCAGCATTATCCCCTTTACACGATTGATTCAGGGCTATGGCTACACCCGGCTTTTCGATCCTAAATACTGGTACCTGGGCCGCATGAAGCTTTCGGCGGAAGGCTACCGCCTGCTTGCCCGCGAAATCCGCTGGATCATCCAGGCGCTCGAAGGGAAAACCCGGAAAGTGCTGGTGCTCGATCTCGATAATACCTTGTGGGGAGGAGTACTCGGAGAAGACGGCTGGCAACACCTTCAGCTTTCCGACGAAGGTACCGGACTCATCTTCAAGGAGCTGCAGCAATTAATCGTACAGCTCTCCCGCCAGGGCGTACTGCTTTCCATCTGTTCAAAAAACAACGAAGCCGACGTGCGCGAAGCTTTGGAGCGAAACGAACACATGCAGCTCCACTGGGACGACTTCGTCGCCCCGCGGGTCAACTGGCTGCCCAAGGACGAAAACCTCCGCTCCATAGCCCTGGAATTAAACCTGGGACTCGATGCCTTCGTGTTGATCGACGACAGTCCCGTCGAACGAGCCCTGGTTCAACAAAGTTTACCATCGGTAGCGGTGCCCGCCTTTCCCACCGATCTTACCCGCCTGCAGCAATGGATGCTCGAAGAGGTGATCTACCCTTATTTCGCCCGAACAAGTTTCACCTCCGAAGATCGCGATAAAACAGCCCAATACCAGCGCCGGGCCGCACGCGAAAGCGAACGCAACTCCTTCAGTTACGACGATTTTATCGCCAACCTGAAAATCGAGATCGAAGTGGAAGCGGCCAGTGCACCGACCTTGGCGCGGATTGCGCAGCTGACGCAAAAAACCAATCAGTTCAACATGACACTGAGGCGCTATACCGAAGCCGAAATAGAGCAGATGTACAACTCGACAGACTGGAAATTATATACCTGCCGTTACCGGGATAAATTCGGGGATGAAGGAATTGTAGGCACCTTTTTAATCGAGATTAACGGTGATGAAGCCCGAATCGACAATTTTCTGCTGAGTTGCAGGGCATTAGGACGAAGGGCGGAATTCAGAATGCTCGATGCGCTCAGAAACCAGCTGCATCAACTTCAGCTCAAAAAAATCAATGCCGCTTACACCGAAGGAGAGCGCAACCAACCCGCCGCTTCAGTGTATAAACTCTATGGATTCACAACCCTCGACAACAACGAATACGAACTTCAGATTTAAAAATTGTATGCAACTTGAACAACAACTTATCGAGCTAATTGCCCGGACCTTCGCGGTCGATGCTTCAACCCTGACCAACGAATCGATGCAGGAAGACCTCAAGGCCTGGGATAGTCTGGGACAATTGCGGTTGATAATGCAGGTGGAAGCCGAATTCGGGGTCTCGTTCCCTATCGACGAAATACCGACGCTCACCAGTGTGTCGAAAATTGCTGCCAGTATCCGGGCCAAACAAGCCTGACAAAGGTTTACAGTGAAAACAACCGGACCTTGCTTCGAGAACCTGTACTGTTTACCGGCGGGAAAGCGCCTCCAGACATCGCCGTAAACCCTCCTCCCAATGCGGCACCTGTACTCCGTACACCGATTTGATTTTTGCTTTATTGAGTACGCTGTAATGCGGACGTGGGGTTTTTGCCGGGTACTCGCGGCTTTCGATGGGCAACACCCGGCAGGTCGTAATACCTGCCAGTTGATGAATACTGATCGTAAAATCGTACCAGCTGCACACTCCTTCGTTGGAAAAATGAAAAATCCCCGCATGCGATGCACCTTGCGCGAGAATATGGAGCAAAGCTACCGCCAGGTCGGCCGCGTAAGTAGGCGTACCTACCTGATCGAACACCACTTTCAGCTCTTCGCGTTCGCGGCCTAGCTTCAGCATGGTTTTTACAAAATTATTTCCAAACGACGAGTACAGCCAGGACGTCCGAACAATGACGGCCTGCGGATCGACCTGCATCAATGCCTGCTCACCGGCCAGCTTCGACTTCCCGTACACCGAGGCCGGAGCAACCGGAAAATCTTCACGATAAGGAAGATAGCTTTTACCGTCAAACACATAATCGGTGGAAACATGAATCATGGAAGCGCCGTATCGAGCCGCTGCTGCGCCCAGTACCTCCACGGCGCTACTGTTGATGCGGTAACACAGTTCTTCATCTTCTTCAGCCTTGTCGACAGCTGTATAGGCGGCACAATTGATAATCGCCGCGATGGGGTTGGATGCAAAGTAACGGTCGACCGCTTCGGCATTGGTGATGTCCAGTTCCTGAACATCGGTAAAGAGAAACCGGAATTGAGGAAAGGCTGCAGCAGCCAACCTGATTTCGTTCCCTAACTGACCATTGCTTCCGGTCACTAATACGGTTGTCATTTTATTCTTAGAATTTATCGGCATCGGCAAAGGAGGGATGTACCTGATCCTTGGCCGAAACCAGCATTTTTCCGGGCTCTATTTTCCAATCGATATTCAAGGCCGGATCGTTGTAAAGAATACCCCGCTCGAGAGCGGGATTGTAGAAATCGTCGCATTTATACGAGAACACCGCCACCGGACTAATTACCGAAAACCCATGGGCAAACCCTTTGGGAATCAGGAATTGCAATTTATTTTGCTCCGACAGCTCGATACCATACCATTGTCCGAAAGTAGGCGAATCGGTTCGTAAATCGACGGCCACATCCCATACCGCGCCCACTACGGCCGAAACCAGTTTGGCCTGGCTATGCGGCATGAGCTGGTAGTGTAACCCACGCACCACGCCGTACGACGAGCGTGAAAGGTTATCCTGACAAAACGACGCATCAACTCCGAGTTCGCGGAAGCGTTGCTGATTGTACGATTCGTAAAAGAAACCACGCGCATCTTCGAATACGCGCGGTTTCACGATAAGTAATCCCTCGATGGGGGTGGCTATGATTTCCATTCAGTACTAAAACGTTTTATCGTTGGCAATTTTAATCAGGTATTCACCATAGTGGTTCTTGCGAAGAGGCTCGGCCAGCTGAAGCAATTGCTCCCTGGTAATATAGCTGTAACGATAGGCAATCTCTTCGATACAGGCCACTTTCAGTCCCTGACGATTTTCGATGGTGGCTATAAAATTGGAAGCTTCCAGCAGACTGTCGTGCGTTCCCGTATCGAGCCAGGCCATACCACGGCCCATGATCTTCATACTCAAACGGCCTTCTTCCAGGTACAGGCGATTCAGATCGGTGATCTCCAGCTCGCCCCGCTTGGAGGGTTTCAGGCTTTTGGCCTTGGCCACCACGTCGTTGCTGTAGAAATACAAACCGGTCACCGCGTAGTTCGATTTAGGATGCTCCGGCTTTTCCTCCAGGCTCAACACCCTTCCATCGGCATCAAAATCGGCCACCCCATAGCGTTCGGGATCGTTCACATAATACCCGAATACGATCGCCCCGTCGTCCAACCGGGCTGCTTCGCGCAAGGTACGCGAAAAATCGAATCCGTAAAAAATATTATCGCCCAGAATCATACACACCGAATCGTTACCGATAAACGCTTCACCGATGATAAAAGCCTGCGCCAGTCCGTCGGGCGAAGGCTGAATGGCATAGGCCAGTTGTATCCCCAGATCACTGCCGTCGCCCAGCAGATTTTCGTACAAATGAATATCCTGGGGAGTCGAAATAATCAGGATTTCTTTGATACCCGCCAGCATCAAAACCGACAAGGGGTAATAAATCATCGGCTTATCGTATACCGGAATGATTTGCTTCGAAATACTTTTGGTGATGGGATACAAACGGGTTCCTGAACCACCAGCTAGAATAATACCTTTCATGTTCATTATTTTAAGTCATTGCCGCAAAAATACGCTTTTTTATTCTAAATCCAGCTCTCCGTTGGTATATGCATGATAATTTCCGGCCAACAGCACCATAAATTTCGCAATTTCTTCCTGTGTTTGTAATGTCCCGGCACTTATTTCTTTCTTTTGTAATTTCAATAATAAAATTCCATACTGAAAATTGAAACAAAGCTCCAGGTCGGAAAGTCCTGCATCCGACTTCCGGCGTAATTGCCCGATGAGCGGCAATACATGAAAAAACTTGGCCGTATAAGCCGGCACCAGCCCCGATTTCAAAATACGCAGATGCACCTCTTCAAGATCGATCAATACATTCTTATTCAGCTGAATATGCCCCTTATCGGCAACATGCTCCGAACGCATCATATCGATCAGGCTTTCGTACCATTCCAGCACCTGTTTACGTTCGGCAGCATCCTTGTAGCTGCCTTGGTTTACAAGTACCTTTTCGATCGTATCCATATCGAACTTCAATGCTCTTATCATATCTTCCACCTGCCACATATAGAGCAGGTATTCGCAGATATTGGTTTTCTTTAAACGGGAAGCTGTAAGCATAACTTATTCGTGTTCAGGATCATCAAAATCGTGTTCGTCAAAAAACACAGGCTCAAAAAACTCATCCAGATCGCGACGCTCTTTTTTGGTCGGCCGCCCGGTTCCCCGGTCGCGGTTGTGTTGAGCGGCAATTTTACCCAATTCGTACAGTTCGAGCTGATCGGGAGTCGTCACATTTTCCATAAAGTCGGGCACCAACTTCGCACCCATCCGGTTTTCGGCCAGTGCCAGCACTTTAAACGAAAATAAAACAGGATTCCGCTTCACTCCCACCACATCGCCCACTTTCACCGAACGTGAAGGCTTTATCAATGCGCCGTTGACGTACACCTTACCCTTTTTACAGGCATCGGCAGCCAGGCTGCGTGTCTTAAACAAACGCACGGCCCACAGCCATTTATCGATACGAACTTCCTGCTTCATCACTTATTATTAAATTGAGTCATGGTAAGCTGCAAGCCTGCCAGACAAAAACTCCGGATCATTTCCACAGCCGCATCGGTCCTTTCAGGCAGCGCGGCAGCTTCCTCTTTATCCCATTTGCCCAGTACGTAACGTACCTGTCCGCCCCGCGGAAAATTACTCCCGATGCCAAAACGGATGCGGGCGTAATTATTGTGTCCCAGCACATCCTGGATATTCCGGAGGCCGTTGTGCCCCGCATCCGAACCTTTCGGCTTCAGCCGCAACGTTCCGAAAGGCAGGGCCAGATCGTCGACCACCACCAGCAGACGATCATCCTCGATCTTCTCCTTGTTCATCCAATAACGCACCGCATTCCCGCTCAGGTTCATGAAAGTAGTGGGTTTCAACAATACAAGCGTATGCCCCTTGAGCTTCACTTCGCAGGTAAAACCGTAGCGGTGATCCTCAAAAAAAACATTGGACGCCCTTGCGAAAGCGTCCAATATTGTGAATCCTATGTTGTGCCGGGTATCCTGGTACTCTGCCCCGGGATTACCCAGCCCTACGATCAGGTATTTCATTCCGGAACAAGTTATTTCTTGGCGGCAGCAGCAGCGGCACCACGAGCAGCACGCGTCAGTTTCACCTGAGCCACAACAGCGTTTTTAGCGTTGAGGATTTCCAGGTTCTCCAGCTTCAGCGCACCTACCTGTATCGTTTTACCTAATCCGAGGCTAGTTACATCAATATTGATTTTTTCAGGGAAATTGGTGTACAGACCTTTTACACGCAGCTTACGCATTTCAAGCGCCAGCTTACCCCCCGCTTTCACCCCTTCGGCCAGGCCGTTGAGCTGAACAGGAATTTCAACCACCACCGGTTTGCTTTCCGATACTTCAAGGAAGTCGATGTGTAATACACGGTCCGATACCGGGTGGAATTGAAGCGACTTCATAATTGCCTTGCAGGTTTTGCCGTCAACCGACAGGTTGACGATATATACTTCAGGCGAATAGATCAACTTGCGAAGATCAGAGGCTGTAGCAGTAAAATGTACATTTTCGGCACCTCCATACAATACGCAAGGTACGTTGTCGCCTGCACGATCGGCTTTCGTGGCTTTCTTGCCAAGATCGGTACGTACCGTACCTTTTAATTCAAATACTTTCATTGGTTTGTTTTTTTGTGTTACTCAAAATTCAAGCGTTTCTGTTTTAAGTGATTAGTCGCTCTATTTCCCATCACACTTTCTTTTTCAAAAAAGCGGTGCAAAGATACACTATTTTTATGAATCAGCCAAGATTCATTTCGTAAAAATGTAGGCTTTTTTACGATTTGCCGGGGCTTCTATTCTTCCTCTATTAAAAATAATTAGCTAACTTTGCAGGTTCAAAAATGGAGAAGAAGTTGAAAAAGGAGCATTTACCCTCATCTATCGAGACCCGTGAGTCGATTGAAGTGACCGGCGCACGGGTGCATAATCTGAAAAATATCGACGTCACCATTCCCCGTAATGCGCTCACGGTTATCACCGGACTGAGTGGCAGCGGAAAATCGTCGCTGGCATTCGATACTATTTTTGCGGAAGGCCAACGACGCTATATCGAAACGTTTTCGGCCTATGCCCGCAGCTTTCTGGGCAATCTGGAGCGGCCCGATGTGGATAAGATTACCGGATTGAGCCCGGTTATTTCAATCGAGCAAAAAACAACCAATAAAAACCCCCGCTCAACGGTGGGGACTACCACCGAAATTTACGATTTCCTGCGTCTGCTCTACGCCCGGGCCGGCGATGCTTATTCGTACCTTACCGGCGAAAAGATGGTGAAATATTCGGAAGAACAAATCGTCGATCTCATTCTGAAGGCTTACGAAGGTAAAAAAACGTACCTGCTGGCGCCCCTGGTACGGGGTCGCAAAGGCCATTACCGCGAACTATTCGAAAATGTGCGTAAAAAAGGTTATCTGCACATCCGTATCGATGGCGAACTGAAGGAAATCACGCATGGGATGAAGGTGGATCGTTACAAAATTCACGACATCGAACTGGTGATCGACCGGCTGGTGGTGGCCGGGAAGGACCGTCAGCGCCTGAAACAATCCCTCGAAAAAGCAATGCAGCAGGGCGATGGTGTGGTAATGTTGCTCGAAACCGGCAGCAATGAGGTACGCTACTTCAGTAAACTGCTGATGTGCCCTACCACCGGTATTTCATACGACGAACCCGCACCTCACCATTTTTCGTTCAATTCGCCGCAGGGTGCCTGTCCTGTATGCAAGGGCATCGGCATCATCCATAAAATTGATATCGAGAAAATCATCCCCGATCCCAAGCTAAGTATTTACAATGGAGGTATCGTGGCACTCGGAAAGCACAAAAACTCGACGATCTTCTGGCAGATAGAAGCCATACTCGAAAAATACGACTGTACGCTGAAAACGCCTATCAGCGAACTTCCCGACGAAGCCATCGACGAAATAATGAACGGGACCGACGAAAGACTGAATATCAAAAATCAGTCGCTGGGTAATTCCAATTATTTTCTGAACTACGATGGGATTATCAAATACATCGAAATGCAACAGGAAAGCTCGGTTTCGGCCACCGAACAGAAATGGGCCAACCAGTTCTCCAAGGAAATTGCCTGCCCCGAATGCCAGGGACGGCGGCTGCGCAAAGAATCGCTGCATTTCCGGATTCACGATAAAAATATTGCCGAACTGGCTGCCATGGACATCAGCGAATTGATGGAATGGCTGGAAAATGTGGAAGAGTTCCTGTCGGAAAAACAAAAAACAATTGCAGCCGAAATCCTGAAAGAAATTCGCACCCGGTTGCAATTCCTGCTCGACGTGGGGCTCAATTACCTCTCGCTCAACCGTAGTTCGCATTCGCTTTCGGGCGGCGAAAGCCAGCGGATCAGGCTGGCTACTCAAATCGGGACCCAGCTTGTGAATGTGCTGTATATCCTCGACGAACCCAGCATCGGGTTGCATCAACGCGACAACGAACGACTCATTCAATCGCTCCGGAAGTTACGCGACACGGGTAACTCTGTCATAGTGGTGGAACACGACAAGGACATGATGCTGTCGGCCGATTATATACTCGACCTGGGACCTTTTGCCGGTCGCCTCGGAGGGGAAGTGGTTTTTGAAGGAACACCCCAGCAAATGCTGCAATCCGACAGCATGACCGCTTCGTTTCTCAATGGCACCCAAAAAATCGAAGGCCGTACAACACCCCGCGAGGGTAATGGAAACACGCTCACCATCCGGGGAGCAAAGGGCAATAACCTGAAAAATGTGGATGTAACGTTTCCCCTTGGAAAAATGATTTGTGTTACCGGAGTGTCGGGAAGCGGCAAATCGACGCTGATTAACGAAACATTGCAACCGGCCCTGAGTCAGCGTTTTTACAATTCGCTCAAGGATCCGCTCCCCCACGACAGTATCGAAGGTATCGAACATATCGATAAGGTGGTAGTAGTGGATCAGGCACCCATCGGACGAACTCCCCGATCCAACCCGGCTACCTATACCGGCGTATTTTCCGATATCCGTAACCTGTTCGTATCGCTTCCGGAAGCAAAAATAAGGGCCTATAAGCCCGGACGGTTCTCGTTCAACACCGCCGGAGGACGCTGTGAAGTATGTAGCGGCAATGGCTATAAAACCATCGAAATGAACTTCCTGCCCGATGTATATGTTCCCTGCGAAAGCTGTGGAGGCAAACGTTACAACAAAGAAACCCTCGAAGTTCGCTTTAAAGGTAAATCGATAGCCGACGTACTCGACATGACCATCAATCAGGCGGTTGAATTCTTTGAAAATCAACCCGGCATTCTGAACAAGATTAAAACAATCCAGGAAGTAGGTTTGGGCTACATTAAACTGGGGCAATCGAGCACCACCTTGTCGGGAGGCGAAAGTCAGCGCGTGAAATTAGCCACCGAGCTATCCAAACGCGATACCGGAAAAACGCTTTACCTGCTCGACGAACCGACCACCGGCTTGCACTTCGAGGACATCCGCATCCTGCTCGGCGTTTTAAACAAGCTGGCCGACCGTGGCAATACGATTATTATCATCGAGCACAACATGGACGTTATAAAGGCATGCGACTACATCATCGACATCGGTCCTGAGGGGGGCCGGGCCGGCGGACAGGTTATTTGCTGCGGAACTCCGCTCGAAATTGCACAACACGACGAAAGTGTAACCGGACGCTTCCTGAAAAAGGAATTAAACACCTAATAATTTATGACTGAAGTAATCCGCTATATTATCAGGCTACTGACGGGCGACAACCAGGAAAACACCTGGGAGAAAATCGGTTATACCAGCGATCCCGAACAAATGGCCAACTACCGCATCGTCATTCAACCTTCCGGGTTTTTCGACGAAGGTACGTACGGCACCAACCAATCGTTGCCCCAGCTGCCCTTGAAGTTGTGGGAGGACGTCCCCATCCTTTTCGGACAGGGGACGACAAGTATGCAAGGCGAAACCTTGATTTTACATGCCGATTTGGTAGCGGGAACCTATTTTCTCATTTCACGATACGAGGAAATGGTTCGCCCTAAAGTCCGCGACTCCCATGGCCGGTTTCCCGGCAGAGAATCGCTCCCGTATAAGGCGGGATTTATCGATCGCCCCATCATAGAGGAATGGGGAGCGCAACTCCGGCAGGTGATGCGCTCTCAGGGAATTGAGGTGGCAGACCCTCCCAGCGAAATCCGCAAAGTATACCTTACCCACGATGTCGATCAACTGGCCCATTACCGGCGCACCCGGGGTATGCTCGGAGGTTTGCTCCGGGGTATAAAACGCAAGAACGAACGCAAGCTAGCTCTGAAAAGCTATTTTGGCGGAGTGATTTTCGACCCCTGGTACACTTTCCCCTACTTGTACAAACTCGATACCGAACTTCAGCAGAAACTAGGGAAGGACAGGTGCGAGATCATTACGTTCATACGTTCGGGAGGCGGCCGGAAAAAAGAAGATAAACCGGTTTCCAACCTGGCGCATCCCGACTATAAACTACTGCTGAAATATACCAGGCGTAAAAAAGTTTCGATCGGTTTGCATACCAGTTATGAAGCAGGTATTCGTCCCCGTTTGGTCGAACACGAAAAACGCTTGCTGGAAGCTTTCACCGAAAGCGAAATCAGCTATAATCGCAATCACTTTCTCAACAACCGGGAACCGGCCGATATGCAGGCGCTCGTTGCGGCAGGTATTACCGACGACTTCAGCATGGGGTATGCCGACATTGCTGGTTTCAGACTGGGAACCTGCCGGCCGGTACAATGGATCGATCCGCACACACGCAAACTAACGCCGCTCAGGCTGCATTCGCTGGCAATAATGGATGTAACGCTCAGCGAAAAACGCTATATGTTTATGAATGCTCACGATGCACTCCAATATTGCATGAGCCTTGTTGAAACCGTGGCGCGCTTCAACGGCGAAATCAGCTTGTTGTGGCATAACAATACGGTGGAAAAAAATGCAAGTCTGTACCATCGCGACCTCTACAGGGATTTGTTGAATTTTATCCATGACAAGTAAACAGCGGATCTATATTGCCGTCACCAGCGATCTCACTACCGACCAGCGCGTGTTGAAGATTGCCGGAAGCTTTCACCGGAAAGGATGGGACGTATATCTCATCGGCCGTTTGCTGCCCGCCAGCCAACCGGTCCATACCAGCTTCAGACACCTCAGGATGCGATTGCTATTCAATACCGGCGCTCTTTTTTATGCCGAATACAATTTCAGGCTTTTCCTTCAACTCCTCACCGGGCGCTACGACACGGTATATGCTAACGACACCGACACCTTAGCCGCCGGTTACCTGGCATCGCGCATTCGCCGGAAACAACTCATTTTCGATGCCCATGAACTGTTTCCGGAAGTGCCCGAACTTCACGACCGGCCTTTTGTGAAAAGCGTATGGCAGAAATTGGAAGATCGTATCGTTCCGCGACTTACGAAAAGTGTTACCGTTTGCGACTCCATTGCCGAATACTACCGCAACCGCTACGGCATCACCATGCAGGTCGTACGGAATGTACCCTATTTGAGAACATCGACCGACAAAATAGCCCTACCCGTGCCCCCCGGAAAAAAAATAATACTCTATCAGGGAGCATTGAACACGGGCAGGGGACTGGAGTGGGTCATTGAAGCGATGCCTCTGGTCAACAATGCAGTGCTGTATATAATAGGAGACGGCGACATCGGCCATTTACTCAAAAAACGCACTGCCGAACTCGGATTAAACGAAAAAGTAATATTTCACGGCAAAGTACCGGCCCGGGAACTACATCGCTATACCGCTTCGGCCCATATAGGGTTATGCTTGCTGGAAAACAAAGGTCTGAGTTATTACTACGCATTGCCCAACCGTATTTTTGATTACATGCACGCAGGAGTTCCCGTACTCTCGAGTCCGTTTCCCGAAATTAAAAAGATCGTCGAAACCTATAATACAGGAGTGCTGACTTCCGATTATAGTCCTGAAGGCCTGGCTGCCACCCTTAATTCTATGTTGAACCGGGAATTTCCCACTGCTCATTTTTCAACTGTTTCCGAAAATTTTTGTTGGGAAAAAGAGGAGGAACTTTTATTTAAACTCATTTAAATCAATTATATTTGCACCAACAACCCGTTAACAAACTTCATTTATTGTAGATTAGTAACTATAACAACCGTTTACAGTATGAAAAGAACATCATTCTTTTTTTTAACAACCCTGTTTTTATCTGTTTTCACTGCTGCTTTGCTGGCAGTACCTGCTACTCCTTTTCCTATCGAACGTACGTTGCCCGACGGCAGCAAACTGACAATATTTTTACGCGGCGATGAATTTTTCAACTACACCCTAAGCGAAGACGGATTTCTGATCCGTGAAAATGAACAAGGATTTTTCACTTATGTCGACATCACCGCCCAAGGGGTCCAGCTGCCTACATCGGTACGGGTACGCCCCAAAGCCGAGCGGACAGGGGAAGAAAAACAACTCACTGCCCGCTTACAGGTTAATCCCGATTTGCAGCAACACTACCGTATTCGCAGGGCGGCAAAGGAAACCGCGACCGACAACCGGCCGATGAGAACCTACCCGGCCAACGGTTCGCCGAAGTCCCTGGTTATTTTGGTGAATTATTCGGATGTTTCATTTGTAACCCCCAATCCCAATCAGGCTTTTACCAATTTATTGAATCAGGAAGGATATTCGGCCAACGGAGGCACGGGATCGGCGCGCGATTATTTCAAAGCAGCTTCTTTTGGCGCTACATCTCCCGAATTTGTAGTGGTCGGGCCTTATACGCTTCCCAACAACAGAGCCTATTATGGGGGAAATACCAGCGGCGACGACGACCAACGTCCGCGCGAAATGATCGTGGATGCCTGTAAAGCCGCTGCTGCCGCCGGTGTCGACTTTTCGGTGTATGATACCGACAACGATGGAGTAGTCGACAATGTATTCGTGTATTATGCCGGCCACAACGAAGCCGAAGGCGGACCGAAAGAATCGGTTTGGCCTCACCGCTGGCAACTGAACACCAATCTGACGCTCAATGGCAAACAAGTTCTCGGCTATGCCTGTACATCCGAATTGCGTTCGAGTTCGGGAAGCAATATGTGTGGAATCGGTACATTTGCACACGAATTCGGCCATGTATATGGTTTGGTCGACTATTATGCCACCAACAATGCAACGCATCACACCCTCTCCTACTGGAATATTATGGATGCAGGAGCATACCTGAACCTGGGGCGCACCCCTCCGACTTATTCGGCCTACGACCGGTTTTATGTGGGATGGCTTACCCCCACCATCCTTAAATCGCCTCAGGATGTGGTTATAACGGATATTAAGACCAGTAATTCGGCTTATCTCCTCACTTCGACCAACAATCACAACCTGAATGGAGCCAATCCGAATCCTACCGAATTCATCCTGTTGGAATACCGGGCGCGCACTGGTTGGGATGCCTTTTTACCTAACAGCGGGATGCTGGCAACCCGTATTGTGTACAATAGAAACGACTGGTGGTCGAACAGCCCCAACAACAATGCGAGTTTGATGGGAGTCGACATTATCGAGGCCGATGGAATTGCCTCTTCGAGTACGTTGCCCGGAGATCCGTTTCCCGGAGCAAACAATGTTACGTCCTTTTCTCCCAAGCTCCGTTCGGGAATGGACATGGCAAAACCAATCACCCATATCAAAGAAGAAAACAATTCGGTGTCGTTCCGTTTCATGGGCGGCGGCAATCCTCCGACCATTCATTCCAATCAGGATCTGCTGCAATTGTATACTACCGTACTCGGACAAACTCCACCCGAACAAGAATTCAAAGTATCGGGTGTATTTCTCACCGACACGCTCACCATTACCTTTTTCCAGGGCGAACATTTCGAATTGCGGTTGAAAAACAACCCCGCAGGAACCTGGTCGAAGAAGATTCAGCTTATGCCCGAACAGGGTAAAATAGATACGACATCCATCCTGGTTCGTTACAATCCTACCGAGCCTTCGTACACCGAAGTACATTACGAATTCCTGATTGCCCGGTCCGAAGGAGCCGATATCCGGCAAACGATTCTATCCGGAAAATCGTCGCGCCCCGTTTACGTCGTACCGCCCGTTGCCAACCATTCCGCCTTCACTACGCTCGAAGGATTCGAGGCCAGCTGGAACTCCGTATTTGATGCATCGGGATATTACTTAACCGTTTTCAGCACTTCCGACGGTAAAACAAGTTTGAGCGAAGGATTCGACGATGGCCTCAGCTTACCGGCCGATTGGTCGGCCTCATCCTTATCTTTAATTACATCGGCTACATTTTCGGGTATGAATCCGCCGGCGCTGGAGTTGAAGGTCACCGGCGATTACCTGGAGACCGCAACTTACCCGATTGCCGTGGATACCTTCTTTTTCTACATCCGCTCGATCGGAGAAATGGAGGGAAACTTACAAATCGAAGCATCGGACGGAACAACCTGGACCACCCTGGGCAACCTGAGCATAGGTAATACATTACGCAACCGGATGACATACCCGGTCAATAACCCCGCCCTGCGAAAATTCAGGCTGCAATTTACCAAAGGCACCTCATCGGTTGCTATCGATGATGTGGGGGTAAGTTTCAATCAACAGTTACAATACTTATACTTCAACCATTGGATAACCGACACTACCTTTACAGTCAAAGACCTGGTTCCAACGCAGCGCTACTTTTATAAAGTGAAAGCCAGCGATCGTACATTGTATCCAACCAACGAAGTGAAATATGAAAACGTAACTGCCTTTTCGAACACGGTCGAAGTAGTCAACAATAATACTACCATTGTGAAATATAGCCGCCCCGACGTTGGATTCAGCATTTACAAGGACAAATCGGGGATTATTCAACTGGCAATCGAAAATCAACAACTTCTGGGCGACACAATCCGGATTTTCAGTCCCGACGGCCGGTTGATCGACAGCATGGTTGTAAACAGCAATGTAGTACCTTTACAACACCTGCAGAAGGGACGATTTTACATTGTACAATCGGCCAAAGGTGCGCTGAAAATCGTATTCTAGACTGTAAGTATATGCTCTTCGGAGAGGGGGCGGTAAGGACCTTCTTTTACCTCAAAAATGACCGTCCCCTTTTCCAATACCTCTACGGTATGCCATTGTCCGGCAGGAACGTTAATACCGTAAACGCCCTGAAGCGGATTCAGCTCATGCACAGAGGTTAACACTCCTGAATCCGAGTACATGAGGACTTTAAGTCTGCCCCTCAGTATCAGGTAAGTTTCAGCGGTATCGATATGCCGGTGCACCGGCAATACGGTTCCGGGTTCCATCGCATTCAGTAAACGCTGTACAGGGGCTTCGAGCGAATCGTGCAGATTGTAATTGATTCGGAGACGTTGATTTACCGACGCCTGTGCGGTAAGTTCGTTTAATAATTCATCGTCAAGCAGGATCATAATTTATACGGTTTTTTGTTCGTGCAAGTAATAATACCTCTGTTTGATCACAATATAACATGCCGCAATCAACAAGATCGACAGCATTGCCACCATATAGGCATGCGACTGCGCTATAATAAGTCCCGCGATCACCAGAAGCTGAAGAAGGGCATAAACGACAGAAATAAGCAAATGCGAAAACTGCAGTTCATTGGCAAGCAATTGAAACAGGTGTTTACGATGCGGCTGAGTAAGATTCTCACCCAGGAATATTCGATGAATAATGGTTAATATCGTATCGACTCCGTACATCGCAAGCATGGCAATCCATGCAAAATTACCGGTTATGAGAATCAATTTCATAATGAAATACACCAACATGAAACCCATCGTAAAAGCACCTACATCGCCGGCAAAACACTTGGCTTTGGTTCTGAAGTTGAAAAAGTTGAACACCACCACCGACATCAGTAACAGGTAGAGCAGATTGGCATCGGTAAAGACAACCACGTTCGCGTTAATGTAAATAAGGCCTCCCAATACCACCAGGCTGGTCATGCCCAACATTCCATTGATTCCGTCCATGAAATTATAGGCATTCAATACACCGGTTGCAACCGTAAGCGCTATTACGATCCAATGTAGCGGATAGGAATACATGCCTAATTCGGCAAACATCAGCAAGAGAGAACCCAACTGAACAAGCAGCCTTAATTTGGGCGACTGCGGTTTTAAATCGTCGATATAACTTACTGTGGCCAGTAAAAATGCGCCCGGCAGTAACCAGGGATAATTGAAACCGAAAAACAACGAATATAAGAGTAATGCAACTACGAAAATAATCCCTCCACCCAATAATGTTGGTTTATGGTGCGAGCTCCTTGCATTGGGCTTGTCAATTATATTAAAACGCCTTGCAAGTTTAAAATATAGAACTTCTAAAACAAATACGATAACAAAAAGTAAAACATGAATCATTTCGTAAAACTTTTAATTGTTTTAAAGATCCCGTCCTGAGCGGTAACTGGCAATTTGTCAACCTTTAATGCAGTCTTTACTTTCACATTGGAAACCATATAATTCTCCGTCAGTTTTTTTAAGCGCTCGTCGTTGAATGGAAGATGTAAGAAAGTACCCGCACGAGCCACCGCATTCACCAGCGCAACCGGTACCGACCAAACATTCGAACGCCGTCCCAAAGCTCTGGCGATAAGCACCACCAGCTCGTTGGTCGACAAGCGTTCGTCGTCGGCTAAATGATACACACCCGACTCGACAGCTCCATTCAGCAGCTGACGCAATAAAAACACAACGTTGTCGATCGAACAAAAAGAACGTTGGTTATGAAACAGTCCTAAAGGCCAGGGAATTCCTGTCTTAACCAACTTATATAACAAATTCAGGTTCCCTTTGTTGCCGGGACCATGGATCATTGCGGGGCGAAGGATATAATATTTTTTCACCGGCGCCTGCGCCTCAGTAACCGGATTGGATAAAATGTATTCTTCGGCAGCCAGTTTGCTCTCTCCATACGGTCCTATGGGGCGGGGCACCACCGACTCGACGAGCTCATGATCGCCGGCATTATCGGCAGCAGCTTTCACCGAACTGAAAAAGATGAATCTGGCTACATTGTGTTCCCGGTACCAATCATAAATAATGCGGGTCAAACCGGTATTCACCTTAAAATAAAGATCCCATTTCGACTTTTGTTTTAAATCGTGGGCTATACCGGCAAGGTGGATGACGGCGTATACTTCGGGGAGTTGATCCAATTCGTCCCACAGAAAAATTGCCACCACCCCTTCGATTGCATCCCGGCGGATATCCAGGCCATAAATCCGGTAATCGGACCTCAGGCTTTCCACCAGATTACGTCCTACGAAACCCTGAATTCCTGTAATCAATATCGACTTATGGTTCAATGGAGTATTCATGCTTTTTACTGCTTCATTTGGTAAGTTGATTCACCAGATTCAGGTATTTTTCGGTTATAATCTCCCGGGTGTAACTTTGTTCTACCACCCTGCGCCCGTGTTTTCCCTTATCGACCAGCTGGGCTCTATCCATGGTCAACAATATTTCCCGGAGTTGTTGCACCTTTTTTATCGATTCATGTTCCGATACAATCCATGCACAATCCTTATCCTGTAAGAAATTGACAATCGGAGTATTTTTGCCCGAACATACCAGCATCGGTTTCGAACAGGCCATCAGCGTATACACCTTCGAAGGAAATCCGTGACCTTCGACCTGAGCGGCCATAAAAATAAAATGCAAATCGGCATAGGCAATCAGTGAGGGCATTTTTTCACGTGGCTGGTAAGGGATCAGCTTCACGTTGGCTAGTTGCAAGCGCTCTATTTCCTTTTCCAGATCATCCCTGTCCACCCCTTCGCCAATCACGAAGAAGCGAATCGGCTGGCCTTTGAGCTCTGCTGCTAATGCGATAAAAGTATCCCAGTCCTGTGCATTGCCGATATTACCGGCATACATTACTTTCAGTTCGCCGGTCGGCTCGAAAATTGCCGGATCCAGCTGATCGGCCGTGTCGGCCGTGTACAAGCGGGTATCGACAAAATTGGGAATGATGGTCAACCGATTGGGATCGCGGAAACGGCCGGCTATGGTTGTATAAAAAACCTCGTCGATGGTGGTTACCGCATCGGAATAGCGATAAACAAAGCGCTCCATTCTCTTCAACACATTGATAATGAGCGGAGCTTTCAAACCGCCATCGGCAATCAGCAAGTCGGGATAAATTTCCTGAACATTATAGACCACTTTGGCGGCTTTGAGTTTGCCGAGCAGGATATTCACCACTCCCAGTGTTAAAGGAGGGGAAGGCGATAATATTAAATCGAGGGGATGTATAAAAAGGCCGGATATGAACGACACCAGGTGCCAGTACATAAAACCAACCATACGCAACAGCGTACTTTTAAACTTTTTCTGGGGAATATGAATCACCCGGATACCGTGATACCTGCTTTCGTACCATAGGCCGCCCCATCTCGATTTCAAGGGCTGTCGTTGCAGATTCTCGGGCAAAGCATTGAAATGCGGAGTAGTGGTAAGAACCACAACCTCGTGCCCACCCTGCTGCAAACGGAGTGCAATATCGTTGTAGATATAAGCTGTCGACACACCATCGGGACTGAAAACTATAGTATGTATCAGTATCTTACTCATTCCACACCACTCGTTTGATATAATCGGTATACGATAGTATGATGCGTACCACTTTATCGCTCACGTTGGGCATGCTATAGTCCGACACAGGGCGGAAGTTGCGTTCGGCACCGGTTTGCTGCCGTTCCAGCTCAACCAACCCCTGCATCACCCGCTCGGGATGAAGACCGACCATCATTACCGAAGCTTCCTCCATCGCTTCGGGACGCTCGTGGGCTTCACGGATATTCAAGGCACGGAAATTTAGAATCGACGATTCTTCGCTGATGGTGCCGCTGTCCGACAAAACAGCCCTGGCCTTCACCTGAAGGGCGATGTAATCGCTGAGACCCATCGGCTTCATAAGTTTCACCAGCGGATGAAGCGACGGAGTCGCCGAAGACCCGCCCGGGGTGCGTCCGGGCAGTGCGTCCGGAGCCGGGATGATCCCCTTGCGCTCCATCATCTTGCGCGTACGGGGGTGGGTGGAAACAATAACCGGCAATCCGTAATGCTCCGCAACCTGGTTCAGAATGGCGATCAGGTTGAAAAAGTTCTTCTCCGAAGCAATGTTTTCCTCCCGATGGGCCGAAACTACAAAATAACCATCCCGGGAAAGACCCAGTGTGTCCAAAATACAGGAAGCGGCGATCCTGGGCCCGTAATTACTTAGCACTTCGTACATCGGGCTACCCGTTTTGATAATCCGGTCGGGACGAAGCCCTTCGGCCAGCAGGTACTCCCGGGCGATATCGCTGTAGGTAAGATTGATATCCGAAATATGGTCCACGATTTTACGGTTCGACTCCTCCGGAACACGCTGGTCGAAACAGCGGTTGCCCGCTTCCATGTGGAATATCGGGATATGGCGCTTTTTGGCAGCAATGGCGCACAGGCAGGAATTGGTGTCGCCCAGTACCAGAAAAGCATCGGGACGCACTTCTTCGAGCACCGGATCGATGGCAATCAGAATCGTGCCTGCGGTAGCTGTGGCTGTAGCACCCGCTGCATTCAGAAAATAATCGGGCTTGCGAAGACCCAAATCCTCGAAAAATACCTCGTTGAGCTCGTAATCGTAATTCTGGCCCGTGTGAACAAGGATATGATCGATAGCAGCACTGGAATCAAGCTTCTGCAGAACACACGAAAGACGGATAATTTCCGGACGGGTGCCTACAACAGTCATCACTTTTAATTTCTTCATCTTATTCGTTTATTTTACACCTTCAGAAAATACGTATCGGGATGCTCAGGATCAAAAATTTCATTCACCCACATCACGGTTACCATATCACTTTCGCCCAGGTTTTCGATGTTGTGGGTATAGCCCACCGGAATATCCACTACTTCCAGCTTGTCGCCCGATACAAAATATTCGTGTATTTCGCCGGAATCAATCTTACGGAAACGAATCACGCCTCTACCGCTCACCACCAGAAACTTCTCATTCTTCGTATGGTGCCAGTGATTGCCCTTTGTGATGCCCGGCCTGGAGATATTGACCGATACCTGGCCTCTGTCATTCGATTTCAGAAATTCGGTAAACGAGCCCCGTTCATCGGTATTCATTTTGAGGGGATATCCGAATGAATCAACAGGAAGATAACTTAAATACGTGGAATAAAGCTTTTTGGTAAAACCATCGGACAAATCGGGGACTTGCAAACTGGTTCTGCTTTCTTTAAACGAATACAGCAGCTCCACAATTCCGCCCAACGAAATGGTATGCACCGGGTTTACCTCTTCAAATCCGCTGCCAACCACCCAACGTTCCTCCTTTTCCGTTAACCGTTGAATAAAAGCGTTCACCACATCATCGATATACACCAGATTCATCACCACCGACGGGTCATTAACCTGAATCGGCAAGCCATGAGCTATATTATGACAAAAAGTGGCTACCGCGCTGTTGTAATTCGGACGGCACCACTTTCCAAACACATTGGGAAGCCTGAAGATGAACACCCGGGCACCCGTCTCGGCGGAATAGGCACGCAACAAGTCTTCCCCCGCTCGTTTGCTTTGTCCGTAGGGATTATCGAGAGCAGCCTGAGTCGATGAAGTAATGAGTACAGGGGCTGTATTATTATGGCGGCGGAGCGAATCGAGCAAGACGGACGTGAATCCAAAATTACCTTCCATAAACTCCTTAGGGTCCTGGGGACGGTTCACTCCCGCCAGGTGAAATACAAAATCGCAACGACTTGTATAATCGTCGAGCAAAGCCGGATCAGTATCCACATCGTAAAGAAAAACCTCCTTAAAACCTCTGTTACGCAATTCGGCCGTCAGGTTACGGCCCACAAAACCAAAAGCACCGGTAATTAATAACTTCATAGGCCTGTTTCCTTTCTCACCAACTCCAATTTCAACAACAATTGTTTCATTTCTTCCACATCGAGCAAGGTAGTGTTGTGCGAATGATAATCGTCGATCTGCGAGATTTCCTCTTCTCCCTCGACAAAATATTTATCGTAGTTTAAATCCCGGTTATCGAGCGGAATCCGGTAATAATTGCCCATATCCTGTGCTTTCGACATTTCCTCGCGGGTTACAAGCGTTTCGTACAATTTTTCACCATGGCGGGTACCGATGGAGCGCACATTAGTATCGGCTCCGAAAAGCTCTTTGAGCGCCTGGGCCAATACAGTTAAGGTGGCTGCAGGTGCTTTTTGGACAAACAGGTCGCCGCTCCGTCCGTGCTCGAAAGCATAAAGCACCAGATCGACCGCATCGTCGAGGGTCATCATGAACCGCGACATCGAAGGGTCGGTGATCGTAATTTCCTTGCCCGACCTTATCTGCTCGATCCACAAAGGAATCACCGATCCGCGGCTGGCCATCACATTACCGTAGCGCGTACAGCAAATGGTGGTACGAGCATGTTCACCCACGGACCGAGCCTTCGCAAACGCGACCTTTTCCATCATCGCTTTACTGATTCCCATCGCATTAATGGGATAAGCCGCCTTATCGGTACTCAAAACGATCACGTTCTTCACCCCGTGTTCCACAGCCGAATCGAGCACATGTTGAGTCCCGATCACATTCGTATTCACAGCCTCAATCGGAAAAAACTCACAGGAAGGAACCTGCTTCAATGCAGCCGCATGAAACAGATAATCGACGCCGTACATGGCATTGTCGACACTACGTTTATCGCGAACATCGCCAATGTAGAATTTAATTTTAGGATTGGCATACTGATGCCGCATGTCGTCCTGTTTTTTTTCATCGCGCGAAAAAATCCGGATCTCAGCAACATCGGTGTGTAAGAACCGGTTCAGCACGGCATTTCCAAACGAACCCGTACCTCCGGTGATCAATAATATTTTATCTTTAAACATGATATTATTTTCGTAATATTAGTACTAACGCTAGTTAGGGAGTATTTATTTCACCCAATCGACCTACGGATGAAAATATTCTTTAAAAACAGCCTCTTTGACCTCTGGTGTGGGATAACTGATAAGAACAGCCTTGTATTTTCCTTTAAACACAAACAAACTGCCGGCCGCAACCCCTATGATAGAATGTTTTCGGATTACTTCGCCCATATCCTGTAAGCTACCCGCACCGCCCATCACGGTTACCGGTATGGTAATCACTTCTTTTACAGCATCAATCAACTTGTGATCGTAACCAGTCATCATTCCATCCTGATCGACCGAATTTATGACCAGTTCACCGATACCTAAGTCTTGCATCTGAACCGCAAATTTAACCGGATCTAATCCCCTGCCCTTGTTGGCATTGTGGGTGAAAAGTTCATAACGATTCCGTAAACCTGTTTTTTTGACGTCCATCACCACTACTACACTCTGGTTGCCAACCCGCCGGGCTATTTCGGCAACAATCCCGGGTTGTTCAACAGCCAATGAGCTTACAGCAATTTTTTCGATACCCAGATTGAAAATGCGTTGCGCCTGCTCAACCGTTTTTATTCCACCTCCATAACAAAGCGGCATCCTGCATTCAGCAGCTAGATGTTCAATCAGCTTATAGTCGGGCTCCCGTTGTTCCACTGAAGCATCAATATCCAGCACAATGAGCTCGTCGACCTCTTTTTCATTGAAAATTTTCACGGCATTGATGGGATCCCCAACATATTTGGGATCCTTGAACCGGACCGTTTTAATCAAACCCTTGTTGTGGATGAGCAAACAGGGGATTATGCGAGGATATAACATAACTTATAAGTTTGCAAAATTATGAAGCAGTTTCACTCCATTAGAGTGACTTTTCTCGGGATGAAACTGAACGCCAAAAATATTCTCCCGCTGAACAGCACTGCAAAATTTGGCTCCGTAGATCGTAGTGGCAATGGTGTGTCCGGGATGTACAGCTTCGAAATAATAGGAATGAAGAAAATAAAAACGCGAATCGGATTGGATTCCATTCATAAGCGGTGAGTGATTCACAGGGATAACCGAATTCCATCCCATGTGAGGAAAACGAGTCTTAAAAGGGATCGTTTCCGGATTAAAACGCTTTACGCTCCCTTCGATCCAGCCTAAACCTGGCAGAACACCTTCATCACTCTTCGACGCAAGCATCTGCATACCCACACACACTCCTAAAACAGGGATCTTTTCACTCAGTACTTTTTTTTCCAGTAACTCACGCATCCCCGAGTGGTTGAGACAAGTCATGGCATAATCAAAAGCACCGACTCCAGGCAGTATCAGCTTCGTGGCGCTAACCAGATCATCGGCACACGTAGCAATGCTGACCTCCACTTTTAAATGTTCGAAAACCCGTTGAAAGGCCCGGATATTACCCAGTCCATAGTCGATAATAGTAATCATTGTTTTCGTTTAACAACCTTTTCCATGCCCAACCAATTCATCACCTGTGCTCCCAGGCGGAAAACATTCTGCTGATTCTTATAATCCCAGTAATATTTCTTAGGAATATTCATATACCCCCGCAACTCGTCGGGAGTGATTCCCAGCTTCGTGGCAATATATACAAATTCTTCATCAATTGTTTCCGGATCATAAGCAGGCCGCGATAATCGCTCCAACGCCTCGTCCCGGCTCAACTGTCCGGTTAAAATAAGACTTGAAAACTGTACCCTGCGGGTATCATACCCGAAACGCTCGGGCAACCAATAACCTTCGTAGAATTTCGTAAAACGCGATTCAAAGTGTTTCTGGGGATACGATTTCCACCCGTACTCCTTTTCCAGAGTACCGATTGCTTCATCTTTATAGAAAGGCATGTAATTCAATGGTTTCACAACATTTACCCCTTTGAGGTATTTCAGGTAAATTTTGTGCCGGAATACCGAACTGAATGGATAGGTGGGCATCGGGATGGTACCAAACTTACTTCGTATATCGTCGATATGCGTAATATCGGTGGCATAGTAAAACCATTCCATCGGATATTGTACACATTCGGTAGAGAAATTCCCCCCATTCAGAATATATTTGATTTTATGACGCTCGGCAAAATAATACATGGTGGCAAAAAATGCATGATCCTGCGGAATATCGAGGTGCGGAACGCCAGCCTTAAACCACGATAACTGGAAATCTTTCATTTCTTCCCAGTTGATTACTTCTGTGTACAGATCGAGCCCCAGCTTATCAACCATAACGTTGATATTATGTACCGCCAATTCCGAATTCCACCCACCGTCGACATGAAAAACCAGGGGACGCAATCCAAATTTCGTTACAGCAAGATGCAGCATATACGAACTGTCGACACCTCCGCTCAACCCGAGCAGACAATCGAACTCTTTGCCCTTTCCAGAAGCCTTTATTTTAGTTACCAGTTTAGTCAGCTGCTGCTCTCCACGCTCGTCGGTATGCCAGTTGGGTTTTACATTGTTATCAAAATCATGGCAATGATCACAAACACCATTTTCATCAAACCGGATAGCAGGATCGGTAGTATCCATTACACAGCGAGTGCAAACCTGATAATTCTTTTTCTCCATGAAAATAATTTTAATTGCAAAAATAATCAATAATGACCAACTTTTATCATACTCCTGAAAAAATTAGTGCGTTTAAGTTGTAATTTATCCTCAGCATAATCCTTACTACGCAAAAAATTGCGTTCGCTTTCGGCACGATACAGCTCCCGGTTGGTCAACAGGGATTCAAGTTTATCGGCAAACCGGCCTACATCTGTGGGATGGCAGAGGCAACCGGGTGATAACAACTCCGGAATTCCTCCTACAGGTGTCGAAACACAAGGAAGACCTGTAGCCATAGCTTCGATGATTACCCGTGGCAATCCCTCGGTAAGAGTGGGTAAAATCATCGCATCGGAGGTAGTCAACAAAGTATGCAACTCCGACATGGACAATACGCCCGGAAATTGCACATAGTTGGCAACACCCAATTTTTCAGCCAGCCGAATAAATTCCGGCACCAATTCTCCGTCGCCGGCAAACCTGATGTATACTTTCCGCGACATTCGACGATTCAATTCGGCAACTACCCGGATAGCAACATCGTGACCTTTTTCCCTATTATTGATCGGATGGGCAATATGACACAACATCAACGCACCACTTTCGGACAGCTCACGGGCAGCTGTGTAAAATGCGGGGCTAATTTTGGCTGATGAATAATGGGTTGTAAAACTACCTTCCTTGGAGGCAGGATAATGTTGCTGTAAAGCCTTTTCGGTAACATAGGCTACTCCATCGGCCATCGCACAGGCCCTTTTTAATTGAAAATGATAGATGCCATACAGGATTTTCTCAATGCCCGGTTTTTTGATGCGAAAAAAGTCGTACGGACTGGCGACTACCTCGCAAGCCAGAGGGATTTTTTTTCGTACCACCAGATTAGCAATCGAAAAACCGATGGTGGAAGGTAACCGCACGAGAGCGACTTTACAATCACCAATAACATTGCGGTATTGCTTTCGTAAGGATAGCATCTGGAGTAAAAACTGCTTATAACCCCGGAAAAACTTCAACGGAAATACTTCTACCCGATCATTATCCATCTGACGATGCACATTCAAATCAAGCTCTTCCACCGAATCGACCCGGGTAGCTACCCTGATCGAATCAAACACCTGAAGGTACCGCTCGGTGAGATCGGTGCCAAGTTCCCGAACGTAATAGTGTCCACCGTAATGGAAAACATGTTCGTCAATTACAATCAATGCCTTCATCGCTTCTCTATCTGGTAGTTGATAAAAAATTATTCAGTCTCTCCTGATGATTTCTAAAATCAAAATATTGTACAGCAGTTTGTTTTGCTGCCTTTTTCATGTTTGATAATTGAGATTTATTGAGTTTACTGAGATGTACAAACAAATCGGCCAACACTTTTGAATCAATCTCGTTCACTATAAACCCGTTGTAATCGTGTACCAGATAGTTGCCCAAATCACTGGTCAGGTTTCCGATAACAGGCACGCCGGCTGCCATCGACTCAACGAATTTTGTAGGGAAACCGGCATCATTTTTCCGGTTGTGCTCCCGGAACAATAGCGAAAAATCGGCTATATTATACCATGCCGGAACATCATATTGCGGAACTTTCCCGGGAAAAACGACAAAGTCGCGGCACATGGCAAAATCGGCCGATTGCACCGACAGCCGGAGTTGGTCCAACCCTTCACCCAAAAAAATCAACCGGACACTAGCTCCCTGACCGGTGGCCCGTTTCAATGCGTCCAGGATAAACAACACCTGATCTTTTCCCGATGGTGTGCCTGCATATATGCAACTGATTCCCTCAAATGCAGGTATGACCTCCGATTTCCGCGTCCATTTTTTATCGTTGATATCCACTAAAGGAGGCACAATCAAATTAACGGACGACTTGTAAAAATGATCGAGAAAGCTGCTTATTACAATTTTAGATGAAATGGTGCGGAGTGCCCAACGAATATTTAATTCGTTCATCCATGCAAAGGGCATCCACTTTCCGCCCGGAAACTCCGATGAATGGTAACATTCGGTCAGATCGGCCACCAGGCGAATGCGTCGCGAACGGGCAAAAAAAAGCATTCTGACCACCATCACCAATGCCGGATTATAAAGAATGACTACATCGGGGACCGACTTTGTTTTCAACAGGGCATAAGCTCGGTATCCCTGAACCAGAAAATTAACTATCCGCCTTTGGATAGGGTCACGGGAACGATCAATATCGTGGGTAATCGAATATTCAAAGCCATCGAATTCGGATTGCCGAGTGGATGATGCTTCAGATTCGTGCCTGCCACCGTAACTTAAAAACTCGACCCGGTGTCCCGCCATTCGCATAGCGCGTGCATTATTCAGCACTCTTGCGGCGGCGGCATCGCCATCGGGAAACCGGAAAGGGCCTGCGTAGATGATGTATAATGAATCCTTACTCATTCAGCCTCAATTAACAGATCTTCAATCTTGCGAACAATTCGCTCATTATCAAACTCAAGATACTTCAACTCTTGTTTCATCGCATTCAACGATTCATCATCCGACAAAAGCCGGTATAAACAGTCTGTCATTTCAGCCAGCGGAACCACTTTCCCTCCTTCGCCCCGGATTACAAACTCCCACGCCGAGCCAAAATCGGTGGCAACCACCGGAATATGCAATATTTTAGCTTCCTGAACACCAAGCGGACAAGCCTCCGAAAGCGACAAACTGATCATCAAATCGGCTTTGGAAATGTACGGATAAGGATTTTCAATTTCTCCCAGCATAACAACACAGTCCGAAACATCGTGAAACAAAATGGAACTTTGAATTGCATCACGTTCCGACGGCAAACCATCACCGATAATAAACCATCGGAAGCGAACTCCCTTTTTTTTCAGTTCGGCTGCAATAGACGGAATGGCTGTAAATTGCTTAACCGGATCGAGCCGCCCGACACAGAGCAATACTGCCCCTTCAGTCCTGAAATCGGGATTTGTTATGGCGGCTAAGGATTGCCGGCGTATGGAATCCTGGTCTATTACGTTAGGAATGGAGCTTACTTTTGCTGCAACCGAAGGTATGAGCTCTTTAAAAACCGCAGAAGTGAATTCCGACACACATACTATCTTGTCAAACTGTTTATAGATGGTCGTTTCAGGACGTATCCCGGCCTGGCTGAGATAATTCCCATAGTCGGAATGAATCCAGGCAATTTTCAGGGGAAGGCGCATAGGGGCGACAAAGGTGGTGGCAGGTCCTTCCTGAAATGCAATTACCACGTCAAAATCCTGTTGTTCGATTCGTCGGCGTGCCTTCGTGAAAAAAAAAGTAAATGCTGGTATTCCCATTATTCGCAACAGTCGGAATATCGTCCTTAGAAACCAACGTACGATTCTGTTGAATGAAGGTTTTTCCAGCGACAAATCGGACAACAGAATACTACTGAAAAAATCTTCGTCGAGCAAATCATACTTACTGAACAACTTATGGTAACTGCCCTGGTTCGTTAACGAAAAGATGGACGGTTGAATGGCCGAATGCTCCAGTACTTGTATCAAGTATTGTAAACTCCGGTTAGCTCCTCCCTGACGGAACCCCTGCACAACAAATAACACTTTTTTCATCCTTCCTCCTTTTGTTCAGCCTGCTCAACTACCGGCGCCTTGCGCAGATGCATTGCAAATCGTGCAATTAACATAATAAAGAATATTAATCCTAAATCCCGTACGGGACGAAAAAACTCGACTCTGCTGAAGAAAAAACTCTGCGAGGTAAGTACAATAAAAAACAGCACCGATACTAAATTGAACTGTTTTCGGTATATAATCCGCTCGGTAAGGTAGGATACAATAATCCCCATGACAAACATTGCGATCACCACACCCGAAAATCCAAACGTATAATACAAATCGCCTATCACATGAGTACCTAACCCCCACGAACGGTCTTCTCCTAAAATATAATTGGAAATAAAGTCGGAAGATGTTTGATAAGCCGGAGCAGAAACATCGATCCCGAATAGTTTTACTACCAACGACTGCAAAAACGGAACAAAAGCCAGAACATGTAATAGTGTATTGGTACCGTAGGTCGGACCATTCGCATCAACGTAAAAAACAAACTCGTATAATGTACTGGACGGGATGTAAAACTCACTGAAAATCCCGATCATCGTAAATGCTCCCTCTCCCTGCAACTCATTTACATCCACATCGTTGAACCCTCTGAAGAATTTAAGCAGCGCCATTACCCAAAAGCCAGCTACTACCAGTATCAGAATCAAGCCTTTGTTGATTGGTTTTATAAACATCGCATACACGACAAATACAGTTAATGCCAACACCAGAAATTCGCTTCGATAGCCAATAACCAGAAAAAAAGGAAGCAACGATACAATATTGAAAAGATAGAATAAACTTACCGATTGCAAGGTATCCCGTAAGGTAGCGACTTGCGACCACGACAAGCGTGAAAATTCGAGCACGGTTGATATTATAAACAGCACCCGAACATAGGGCAGTATATATCCACCTGTAACTTCAGTTGTTTCGTTGCTGTAACGCATTACCAAAGTGGCGCCGTCAACCAGAAAAAAAAGGAGTACAAAAACGCTGGTAATACGGTTAAATAAATAGGCTGCCTTCGGCAAATCATATTTTTCAAAATTAAACTTCCATTCGTCCCGTTCCTCCTGATGAGGCTTCGACAGAAGGGTAGCTCCCAGCAAATACGACATGAAACCTAATGTTGATAAATAAACAGCTTTATTTACCAGATAGGGGCTTATATCGACCAACAACAGCAAATCGTCTTCGTTGAACGCCATCAACGGAAAAGTATAAGTAACCAGAAAAAAAACAAAGAAAAAAAACAATTCAAACGATAAAAAATAATGCCGACGACGATTTCTTAAAAACAAATAGGCGGCCCCCAAAAATATGACACTGCACAGCACTGCCGTAGGAAATACTCCGGCAACGGCAAAATCGACCGTGAAATAGCTCACCATCAGATAAATAAAAAGCAGACTGTAAAGAATTAATAATCCCATAACTTTCACTTCTTTATTCTCTTCACCACCTCTTGTATGTACCTTCTAATAGGACCGGTATTTGTAAGGTAGAGCATACCCAGGTAACTTATAATTCCCACCATGCCACCCGTGACGAGTTGTACGGGCGGGCTTACGTTGAATTGTACTGCAAACCAAACCAGCAAAGCCATAATCGCTGAACTCAACACTACCGGCCAGAGATACCTCAACTGTTCGGTTAACGACAAACCGATCAGTTTACGGGTGTACCATGTGTTCACCAACAACTCGATGACAGCAACTACAATCTGGCTGTACAAAAGCGCTTCAAATCCGATACCTAACGAAACTACAATGAGTAATACCATGATTACTTTCTTATACAGTTCGACTTTCAACGCCAGATCGGTACGACCGGTTGCATTGAAAATATTCAGATTGAACGTATTGATGACGAACAACAAACCAACGGGACAAAGAATTTGCAACATATATGCCACCGGCAGCCATTTGGCGGTAAGTAAAAACACAACCAGCGGCTCGGCAAGCACAAACAAACCGAAAAGCAAAGGAAAAACAGGCAGAGCCGCCACCATCATAAAGTTGAGATGTGTTTGCCGCATCTTCACATCATCGTGCTGTTGTTCACACAAAACGGGCATGGAAACCCGTTGAATGATTTGAGTGATGAGATTGGTGGAAAGATATTGAAAGCTGACCGCACGGTTGTAATAACCAACCTGTTTGAGTGGGAAAAACTTGCCAATCACCACTGTATACAAGTTTTGAAATATATCGTTAATTAATCTCGCCATCACCAATTTCCATGCAAAATCAACAATCTTTTTAAAACGGCCGGCCGAAAACGAAGCCTTTGGTGTCCAGCGGGTAAAATACCACAACAAACACGAACTAATCACCGTGTTGAGTACAGATTGTACTGCTAATGAATATACACCATACCCCGACCAGGCAGCCGTGAGTCCGGCAATGCCCGACACAAGCACTCCAAGAGTGGTAGCCTTTGCCTGTGTTTTAAAATCAATTTTGATGAGCAGAATGGCCCGGTGAACAACCACGAATGAACTTGCAATAAGGTTTATTCCCAGCAACCGGAGCAGTAAAGTTAAATCTTGTTCAAAAAAACGCGAAATGAGAGGAGCAGTAAAGAACAACAATCCATACAATACAAATCCCAACGCGATATTGAAATAATACACCGTCGAAAAATCGGTCTCATCGCGCTGCTGATTTTGTACCAAAGCAACTCCGAATCCCGACTCATTAATCGTCTGGAGAATGTTGATAAAAACCAATACAATGGCTACGGCTGCAAAATCTTCGGGCAAAAGAAGTCGTGCCAACAAAACGGAGATCATAAACTGAATGGCTTGCGCAGCTATCCGGTCGATGGCGCTCCAGATGATTCCACGTACCGATTTCCCTTTAGTGCCCTGCATGCCTTACTCCTGTAACGGGTATGAATTCGTAAATTTACCGGACAGGTAGAAGTTGAGCGTGAGGATAAACACAATGAGAATGCCTGCTATAAATCCTCCAAGCGCAATGCCTTTAATTTTACCCAATTTATCCTTTTTCAGCGGATAACGTGGCGTATCAATAATTTGAACCAAAGGTGTTTCACGGGCCAGATCGAGTTTTAGTGTTTCTAAGTTTTTCAATACTTCTCCGTATACAGCTCCGTACATTTGCGCATCATTTTCGTATTTCATACGCGGTACTGCTGCCATTGAAAAAGCCTTGTTGACATTCACCTGCGATATACCGGCACTTCTCGACATGGCAGTTTCATAAAGATTGCGTATCGAATCGGCCGTTTGCTGCATTACATCAATATTGACGCGACTCTGAGAGGTACGCGTATTCTTGTAAAACTCATAAGTTCTGTTCATTAGCTCTTCGACAAACACTTTCGAGAATTGTTCGTTTTTACTTTTAAAATCAACGGTTACAATACTGATTTTTTTATCACGGCGAGTTACTTTGAGTAAACGTGAACTTACAAACTGATAATAAACTTCATACAGCACACTATCCTGAGCGCGTGAAAACGTTTCTCGTGGCTGACCAATGGGAAACGACATCGACGCAAGCTGAGGGTCTTTACTCTTTCTCCATCCCTTATCCATTTCCATAAATTGTGCATAGGCATCCATCATGGTCATCTTTTGCCCATTAAAGTCGATGGGACTAAGCAAGGTGCTTTCGACAGCATACCTTGACTGAAGGATTTGAAGCAGATTATCGCCACTGAAAGCACTGCCACCGCCCCCAAACAAACCACCAAGACCAAAACTGGAGGCAAGCGATGCCAGGCCTCCGCCGCCCCCTCCCTTTTCAATTAATGCAAATGACAGATGGGCTGTGTATTTGGGTTTTATAATAAAAGATGCTCCCAGACCAATTGCTCCGCCGGTGAGGCCGACCAGCACAATAATCAACCACTTTCCGAGCATAGCTTTCCACCATACTTTTAGCATTGCACGCAAATCGGTTAATGTAAGCTCTTTAAAATTACTGTGTTGTGTTGTTGATGCCATCTTCAGGAATTAATTATTACGCAGAATCGAATATACCAACGCCATTACCGAAGTGATCGACGAACTGATGGAGACTAATTCTCCCGCACTGATCCGGCCCGAAAGGTCGATGGTCTTTTTCGGAACAACAATGATGGAGCCCGCCACTACCCTCGGATAGATTTTAAAACCGAGAAAGGTGCGGGTACCGATTACCTTACCATTAGGGTGAAGCACAAAACTATTCTTTCGTAATGCATTATCCGAAAATCCTCCGGAGGCTGTTATAAAATCGTTAAAACCATTCGACGACGAGTAGACCACATACGACGGATACATCACTTCGCCGATCACTTTCACGGTTTCCAGTTTTTTGGGAATTACCAGCACATCTCCATCTTCAATCAATAAGTTTTTATACGATGCCGGATCCTTTAAAATATCTTTTAAACTCAGCGAAACAATGCCTTCGGAATACAGCAAGGTTTCTATTTCTTTGAAGTTAGCTGCCCCTGCAACCGTATCGATGGCAGTAAGCTCATCGATATTACGTACCTGCATTTTTTGCAACACGGCGGCATCGATCGTACCGGTGTTGGATTGCAGGATTTTTTTCAGGTTCCGGCTCAGAATCGTGCTCATCGAGGTCTGGTTCGATTTAATTTTATCGGATCGGATCAGATAGGCACCTTCCACAAAAGCGTATTGCGTAAACCCTCCGGTGAGTTTCAACAAATCGGACACGCGGGTATTTTTGGTTTCTATATTGTAATAACCCGGATTTTTCACCTCTCCCTGAACCGAGGCGATACGGATGGGTTCAATGCCTTCGATGGGCCGGACAATAACCAGATCGCCGTTTTCCAGCACCATATCGCCACTACCCTCCAGTATATTCAGTTCTTTATCGAATTCGAAACTGATATTGTACGATTTTTTAATTCCGCCCTCCATTTTCTGGGGATCTTTAATGATACGGATCAACTGGATATTGTGGGTCGAAGCCATTTCTGTAAATCCTCTCGAGAGGTAGATCAGATCCTTTACCATCATCCGTTTTTTCAAAGGATAATCGCCCGGCTCCAGCACCTCGCCGGCAATACGCACCTGATGTTTCTCCAGAAAATTACTGACCGAATCGATGCGTAATGAGTCGCTGCGCTGTAAAGGGATATCGGCATGTTCGCCACTCAGGATTTTTCCAAGATTGAAACTAATGGCTTCGGGGATTTGATTTTTACGCTTGCGTACAATTTGGGCCATATTCACAAAAGCTTCATCGCTCACCCCACCCGCTTTCTCGATAAGGGATTTAACGCTGGCGTCGTCGTCTACCGAATACGCACCCGGACGATTCACAGCCCCTGTCAGGTATACAATATTGTCGTAAAAATCAAGCACCGGTGCAATAAACACCGAGTCGCCCGGCTTCACCATACTGGTCGTGAGCAAGCTCAGAGGCACGTCGAGCACTTTGCGCACCGATTCCTCGTAACGGTAAATGTTCACGATAGAACGATTCGCATCTTCCCTGAATCCGCCGCCATAACGAATAAGGTCGGCCAGCGATTCACCCGGCCTTACTTCATAAATGGCCGGACGGTTGATAGCTCCGTCGATTATGACTTTCGAATTGTTGGGCGATATCAGTAAAATATCGTTATCCTGTAAAACCACATTATCGGTCAGATTACCCGACATCAGAAATTCGTAGAAATCGAGCGTTGCCACCTGCTTGCCGTTACGTACCACACGAATATCGCGCATCGAACCAATCTCGCCCGGCCCGCCGCAAGCATACAGCGCATTAAAGGCAGTTGCCAGCGATGGCAATGTATACGTACCCGGAAATGCGGCTTCGCCTGCCACTATCACCCGTATACTGCGAATATTACCCACTGCTACGTCCACACGGGTTTGTCCGTTCTGAATACCGGTGTAATATTTCGATAGCTCCGATTTGATTTCACGGGTTGCCTTCTCTACAGTCAAGCCTCCTACTTGTATGAGCCCGGCATTGGGAATCCTGATTTTTCCTTCGGGGGTGACCTTGGCCTTAAAATTCACATCGTAAAGCCCCGACACATCAATCAATAATTCATCGCCCCGGCCTATAACATAATTCAGCGGCGTAGGAAGATTGATATTCGGTTCAAAAGTAATTTTCGACTTGCGGAACATCCGCATGCCGAACACTTTCAACTTCCTCTGATCTTCCTCTTTCTCAAGCTCGTCCAGCATCAGAGAATCGGGAACCAAATAACTGCGCTCAGAAGATTCAAAATCCGACAGATCCGATTTTACATCCAGATTCATCCCTCCGGCCAGTTTCTTATACTGCGCAATCTGCTGTGGTGTAAGCTTGGACAAATCCTGGGCCGACACCAGCAACAACGGAAGAACAAAAAGTAACAAGGTAATTTTTCTCATATTATAACAACTCTTCTTATCAGTTCATTAAAGCTTTCAACGCTTTGTTGTTTCGTGTGTAACGGATTTTTTGCAGTTTTAGTATTCTCAAATCTGTAAAAAACGAAAAGATTGCAAAGATAATTGTTATATCTTTGCAAACAAAAAATGATGGCCGAAATTTTCCCGATCGTCGACGAACAAGGACGTGTTACCGGTAAAGCTACACGGCAGGAATGCCATTCCGGAACCTTCCTGCTGCACCCTGTCGTACACCTTCATGTACTCAATCCCGAAGGCCTTCTCTTCCTGCAAAAACGCTCCATGCTGAAAGATGTTCAACCCGGGAAATGGGATACTTCAGTGGGCGGGCATGTGGACTATGGCGAATCCATCGAACAAGCGCTGTTCAGAGAGGCACGGGAGGAACTCGGAATCAGCAACTTCCAGGCTGTTTTCATGCACCGGTACCGCTTTACCTCCTCTATTGAATCGGAATTGGTGCACAGCTATTATGCCGTAATTACTCAAACTCCGGTTCCCGATGCGGTAGAAATTGAAGAGGGCCGGTTTTGGACAGCTGCCGAAATACTGGAAAACCTGGGCAAAGACCTGTTTACTCCCAATTTCGAGGACGAATTTCAACGTCTCTACTTCAGCAACCGGCTTCCGGTACATTAAGCTACGAACCGATGGTCTCGTACTGAAGTCCCTGTTCTTCCAGCTCTTTCCGTTCGTATATATTGCGGCCGTCGATAATGAGCGGATTTTTCATGCTCCGGCGTATAACCTTCCAGCTGGGTAACCTGAACTCTTTCCACTCGGTCACCATAAAAAGAGCTTCGGTGTCGAGTACAGTGTCGTAAATGTCGGTAGCATAGTAAATACGGTCGGAAGGCAAGTGCGGAAATTGCCTTTGGATGGCGTGCCGGGCTTCAGTCATCGCAATCGGATCAAAAACCCGGATCCACGCTCCCGCCTCCAGCAATTGCCGGATCAGCACCAGCGAAGGCGCTTCACGCATATCGTCGGTATTGGGCTTGAACGATAAACCCCAGACAGCAAATACTTTATCGGCCAACTCGGGTTCCGAGTAATACTTCAACAACTTCCTGTAAAGAATGTGCTTCTGCATTTCATTCACTTCTTCCACCGCATTCAACACACGCAATTCGTAGCCATACTGGCGCCCCGTATGCAAAAGAGCCTTCACATCCTTTGGAAAACAAGAACCGCCGTAACCACAACCCGGATATAAAAATTTGCTTCCGATTCGTGCATCGGTTCCGATACCCTGCCGGACCATACTTACATCGGCTCCCAACAGTTCGCATAAATTGGCAATATCGTTCATGAAGCTGATACGCGTGGCCAACATGGCATTAGCTGCATATTTAGTCAATTCCGCCGATGGAATGTCCATAAAAATAACCCTGAAATTATTCAGCAAAAACGGACGGTACAAACGGGTCATCAACTCACGGGCCCGTTCGCTTTCAACTCCCACCACCACCCTGTCGGGGCTCATGAAATCCTTGATGGCATCGCCTTCTTTCAGGAACTCGGGATTAGAAGCCACATCAAACGCGATATCGAGTCCGCGTTTGTCGAGTTCTTCCCGTACCGCCTGCTGTACCAGCCGGGCTGTACCTACCGGTACGGTACTCTTGGTAACCAGCAACACATAATCGGTAATATGCCGGCCCACCGTACGTGCAACATCGAGCACATACTTCAGATCGGCGCTCCCGTCTTCGTCGGGAGGCGTACCAACAGCCGAAAATATCACCTGTACATCCTGTAATACATCCGTCAGCCGGGTCGTGAAATTGAGCCGGTTGGAATTCACATTATGCGTCACCAATGCTTCGAGCCCCGGCTCGTAAATCGGTATAATCCCGTTTTTCAGATTTTCAATCTTCTTTTCGTCAATATCGACACAGGTTACTTCCAGCCCCATTTCGGCAAAACAGGCACCCGAAACCAATCCTACATAACCCGTTCCAACAATAGCTATCTTCATGGTGTAATTATTTTAAATATCATGTGCATCATCCTGATAGTACTGATAATAAGTACCGTCCGAATTCTTTTTATCCGACACCTTTGTGTATCCGTAGCCATAACCATAGCCGTAACCATAGCCGCTCTTAGTTCCATACCTGCGGCTATTGCCATAGGCATATTTACGCGAATAGTACCGCGAATACGAGTTCGATTTTAATTCCACATCGTTAAGAATGGAATAAAAATCGTGAACATTATCCGACTTTAATTGCGCTGTCAACGTACGAAGGAATAATTTATGCGTCTTATCACTCCGCACGATAAATAAATTAATATCCGATAAATCGGCAAACGAATAGGCATCGGCGACCACGCCTATCGGACTGGTATCCACAATTATATAATCGTAATATTCCTTCAGCTTAGCGAACAGGGTACGCAGCTTTTCGGACCGGATCAGCTCTCCTGCGTTAGGCGGTATGGTTCCGGCCGGTATAAAATCGAATCCGGCTCCATCGGGTCGCATAATGATATCCTGAGCCTTACACTGCCCCACCAGGAAATTAGTCAATCCCAGGGAGTTTTCAACCCCCAGCCGCTTATGAATACTGGGTTTGCGTATATCCAGATCCACCAGCAGGGTCCGGGGACTGGCCAGCCCGTACACACTCGCCAGGTTCAAACTGAAATAGGTTTTACCATCGCCCGATTCGGATGAAGTGACCATGATCGTGATTTTATCCTTACGCTGGGTAATAAACTCGATCCGGGTACGAATGATGCGAAACATCTCGGTAAACGACGATCGCGGGTTGGCTGCAACAATGAAAGGATTGTCGGAATTGGTATGCCGAATCATCCCGATAAGCGGGAAAGAGGAATATTTCTCCACATCGCGGTTGGTCATAATCCGTACATTCAGCAACTCCTTAACCACCACAAATCCTGCCGGCACCACCAGACCCAGCAGCAGAAAAAGCAAGGTGGTTTTGGACTTCTCGCCCTGATTCACTACATTGATCACACGGGCCCGATCGAGAATATTATTATCGGGCGTATTGGAGGCCTTTAGAATCTCGGCCTCGGCCCTCTTTTGAAGGAAAAGCGTGTAATAACTGTCGTTCATCTTATAACGGCGCTCTATGCCGATCATTTCCAGTTCCTTTGCAGGCAACTGATTGATTTCCTGCTGTACTTCGGCATAGCGCCGGTTGAGATCCTTCTTCTGAATATCCATCGATACCTGCATGTTACGCACCATTTCGTTGATGGCGTTTTTAACGGTCTCGATTTCACGGGTATACTTGGAGTGGAACATACTTTTCTCGGGAAGCTCGGCCCGCTTCATGATCAACTCGTTGATTTGCTGTACAAGAGCCATCAACATGGGTTCGTTCAGACCCAAATTGGTCGGAGCTACGATCGAGCCATCCTGTAAATTGGTCTTCACATATTTAACCAGATAATCGAGGTAACTTTCTTTCAACTTCAACTGGTTGATTTCCGTGTCGTAGGCGGCAGCTTTCGACAACAAGTCGCCCGAAAAACTTCCGACATCGATAATCTGATTCCTACGGCGGAACGATGTAAACTCATCTTCCGACATCGATAGTTCTTCGGCCACACTTTCCAGCTGCTTGTCGATAAACGTGATCGTTTTGGAGGCGGCATCGTTTTTCCGCTCGAGGTTCGAGATCAGGTATACCTCGCAAAGCTTATTTATAAAATCCACATCACGGGCCGGAGTGGCGCTGGCCAGCGAAATTTCGAGCACCGACGATCCTTCCATCACAAAATTCAATCGCAATCGTCCCGAAAAATCGGAAATCAGCGACTCCCGGCTGCGAAAACGGAAATAAACTTCTTTCTTCCCATGCACCACCCCTTCGGCCATGTTCACGGTAATAAAAAACAAATTGTGCTGAAAGGTCTTTCCCAAACGGCCTCTTAATGCAAATCCTTTTCGGAGGTTTTCTTCTTCCTCGGTAATCAGAAACGTACCATCTTCGGAAATCGAAAGTTTGAATAAAATACCATATGCCTCCGGCGCTATATAATCGGTATGGATGACCACCGGCGACTGGCCGTACAGATTCCGCACTTTAAAACGCCCCTGCGATATATAGTCGATCGATAAGGCTGGTAAACTGTCGACTACCCGCCCCAGCAGGTCGTACGACCCGAGCATTATCACCTGATTGTTCACATTACGGTAAGCATCCTGTATCCCAAAGCCCTGCATCATTACCTGCGCACTGTTCATCATGGTCCGGCTATCGTCGATAATCACCGAACCCGTCGATTTATACTCGGGCAACCATTTGCGGTTTTGCATGTACGACAAACCAAATGCGATGACCAGCCCGATTACAAACAGGTACCAATGCCCAATAAAATGAGCAACCCACTCCATAATATCAAACCCCGACTCTTCTTCTTCGGGGATTACACGTTCACGAGGTTTTACCGGTTGTTCCATAGCGTTACTTTACGTTATAATAAGCTGTTAAAATGAGCGATAAGGAGGAAGTAAAAATGCTTACGAACGAGCCATAACTATTTATTTTCCAGAAGCTCGATTTGGCTTTCTGAATATAGATGATGTCGTTGGGATAAATATAATAGTATTTTGAATTAATAACGCTGCGCGGGCGGATATCGAACTCCAGAATCTCGGTGCCGGCGTCCGACTCACGGATAATCTTCACCCTTTTATGATCGCCGGTATAGTTGAGCTCTCCCGACATCGACAACGCCTGATAAATGGTTAGCCGGTCTTTATAGATCGGGAATACACCCGATCCGGCCTCTCCGATCACCGTGAAATTTTTATTGGCTAAGGCCATTATGACCGATGCATCGGGCAATACTTCGCGAAAACGCTTTTCGACGACCCTGGCTGCTTCGTGAACAGTAAGGCCTTCGACCGGAATCCGTTTGATATAGGGCAGATCGATGGTGCCGTCGGGAAAAATACGGTAAGCCATCACTTGCTGATTATTCGATATATACTGATCGCTGAGCAGCAACCGTGAAATAGTTTCGTCGGAACTCATCAGCCGAAAAATCACTTCATCGTTGATGCGTAATTTATAATCGGCATAATCGACCGGATCATATACCGGCAAAGCAGGATTGCGCTCCTGCAGCAACCCTATGTTTTTGTAGTTGTAGCACGACGTGGCTGCCAGTGCCAGGATCACCAGGATAATCAATCGGTATGTAGGTTTCGTTCCGGCCATGCATTAATTGGTTGCAGGTTGATTGGTAAACAGATTATAGATAAACACACCAAACGAAATGGTGGAAAAGGTGGTGGCCAGCAACGACGGAAAATTGGACACGCTGAAAAACTGCTCATTCAAGTTTTGAATATAAATTACATCATTCGGCTCGATGTAATAATATTCCGAGTGGAGTATGTCTTTACTTCGTATATCGAACATCTTCACCTGTGTACCGGCTTCCGACTCACGAATGACACGTATCTTACTCCTGTCGCCATACAACCCTATATCACCGGCCATCGCCAGGGCCTGAAATATCGTAATCTTTTCACGTAAAATCGGGAAATAACCCGTGCGGCCTCCGCCAATTACACTGAAGTAGCGTCCCACTACCCGTACATCCACACTCCCGAACTGCGCATCGGGTTCATCGGTCCGCTGAAGATAGGGCGAAATCGATTGTTCCATAGTCCGAGTAGCTTCCCTCAGGGTTAATCCCTTCAACTGTACAGCTCCGATCATCGGAAATACGATGGTGCCATCGGGTTGTATGGTGTAGGAATACAAATCGGAATAAGCCGAATTACCCTGCATCATATAAGTTGACTGATAAATCGACCCTCCGTTGAACAATTCGTTGGTTTCGCGGTGGGTTGAATAAACCCTGACGTACAACTTATCGCCCACCCGAAGACGGTAATCCTCGTATCGGATACTGTCGGCATACGAAGGTATCGTTCCGCCGGGTTTTTGCAGATAATTTACGCGTTCTGTGGTGATACATGAAGCAAAATGTAAAACCACCATCAAAAAAAGCAAAAAACGAATCTGTTTTTTGTACATCAGTAATTTTTATCGTTAAGTGACGCAAAGATAGTTAATTTTGTGAAAGCTAGAAATATAATTATCAATTTTACGAAAATACTAAATTTCAATGAAAAATCACACAAAATGACACTTCATTGAGGAAATTTTTATAGAATTTCAAAAAAATCATCTACATTTGTAGAACTTTTTAGCAATTTAACAAAAAAGAATCGAAGAATCGTATGCATTTTTTTCGTCTGGTAAGAACCGGTAATCTATTCATACTAGCTCTATCACAGCTAATTCTGTCGGCAATTGTGATCCGGCCACTGCTCTCCACCTTTGCGATGGATACGGGTGTATCGGCAATATCGGTATTTTTGCTGGTTTCAACTTCGGTTTTACAAGCAGCAGGAGGATATGCTATTAACGATTATTTCGACCGGGAATCCGACCGGATCAACAAAAAAAGAACACCCTCCTACCAACCTCAAACCCAAAAACGTATCCACTTATACCTTACACTGGCATCGTTGCTCACCGGGAGCATCCTGGCCTTCCGGGTCGAGAGTATCGCGCTGGCCGTAGTGTTTTTTATCGTCCCGCTTTCCTTATGGTATTATTCGTCGTGGCTCAAACGGTTGCCCTTCGTTGGCAACCTGCTGGTAGCCTTGCTCACCGCCTTGAGCATCGTATTGACGGGACTGGTGCCTTTGCTCGAATTGCGCACCTTGTATGGCGCCACCATTTTCGCCTCCTCCATCCCGCTCGAGGTGATGAAAATCACCCTGTTTTTCAGCCTGTTTGCTTTTTCTCTTACCTTGGTACGCGAACTCATAAAAGATATTGAGGATATGCCCGGCGACCGACATTCGGGCTACCGCACACTTCCTATTGCTGTCGGGCTTACTACCACCCGGAGTATCGTCATCGCCTTGCTTGTTTTCACCATTCCGGTGATCTTTATATTCACCCAACACCTCCTCCCTTTCGACAATCTCACGGCCGGGATCTACATGACCGTTCTGGTAGTGGTTCCACTGGTGGTTACGCTGTTGCGGATACTGAAAGCATCGGAACAGGCCCATTACCACAAAGCCTCGGTACTGATCAAAGCCAGCATGATCGGCGGGCTGGGCTACTCCCTGCTCTACAATTGGCAACTCGCACAATATTATCCCATTAACTCCTGTTTATTCTGAAAAACACCTGAAGTATGCTCAACAATCTGCAAAAATATCGTATCGTTTTGGGTTCAGCCTCTCCCCGTCGTAAAGAATTGCTTAGCGGCCTCGGAATTCCGTTCGAAGTTCAAACCATCGATGTGGAAGAAACTTTTCCTCCACACCTGAGGGGAATCCGGATTCCAATGTACCTGGCCGAAAAAAAAGCCGATGGATTTTCCGCTCAAATGGACGACTCCACTTTACTGATTACGGCCGACACTATCGTTTTGCTCGAAGAACAAGTACTCGGAAAGCCGGCCAACCGGGAGGATGCACGAAAAATGCTTAAAAGTTTATCGGGGAAGAATCACCTGGTAATTACCGGCGTATGCATTAGCTCGCTGATGCGTCGCAAAACCTTTCAGTCGGTATCGGAAGTACGGTTTGCGATGCTGAAAGACGAAGAGATCGACTTCTATCTCGATCATTACGAACCCTATGATAAAGCAGGCTCCTACGGCATTCAGGAATGGATAGGCTATGTTGGGGTGGAACAGATCAACGGTTCGTTTTACAATGTGATGGGGTTGCCTATCCAGCGCTTGTACAGCGAACTTAAAAAGTGGTAAAAAGCGACCGCCGGAATTGAATTCAATTCCGGCGGTCGCTTTTTAATTTCGATGCGATTTACACGGTAAGTGCGCCCTTACGAACCGAGGCTTTCACTCCATCGGCCGTTTCGTTCAGCCCCATCACGATGGTGTCGCCCTCGTGCAATACTCCCGACAGCACGATATCGGCAAGCTCGTCTTCCAGAAACCGCTGAATGGCCCTCTTCAGCGGACGAGCTCCGAATTGCACATCGTACCCGCGCTCGGCAATAAAATCCTTGGCCTCAGGTGTGAGTTCGAGGTGAAAGCCCATGGCAGTAACCCTGCCGAACAAACCTTTCAGCTCCAGGTCGATAATCTTTTTGATCGAATCCTTGCTCAACTGATCGAAGGTAATAACCTCGTCGACACGGTTCAGAAACTCCGGCGAGAAAGTACGATTCAACGCTTTCTGAATCACGCCCCGCGAGTATTCCGAATTGATTTCCAGCTCATTGTGAACATTAAAACCCACTCCTTTGCCAAAATCCTTCAACTGGCGGGTGCCTACATTGGAGGTCATGATGATGATCGTATTTTTGAAATCGATTCTGCGCCCCAGGCTGTCGGTAATCCGTCCTTCGTCCATCACCTGAAGTAAGATGTTGAATACATCGGGGTGAGCCTTTTCAATTTCATCGAGCAGGACGATGGAATAAGGTTTCCTGCGCACCCGCTCGGTGAGCTGACCGCCTTCTTCGTAGCCCACATAGCCCGGAGGTGCTCCGATGAGGCGCGATACCGAGAACTTCTCCATGTATTCGCTCATATCGACACGGATAAGGGCATCCTGGCTGTCGAACATAAATTCGGATAAAATCTTTGCCAAATGCGTTTTACCAACACCGGTAGGGCCCAGGAAAATAAACGAACCGATCGGTTTCCCGGGATCCTTCAATCCGATCCGGTTGCGCTGAATAGCCTTGACGATTTTACTCACGGCATCGTCCTGCCCGATTACCTTTCCGCTCAGCACCTCACTCATCTGACGCAACTTGAGTCCTTCGGCCTGGGCGATACGCTGTACGGGAACGCCCGACATCATCGCCACCACTTCGGCTACTTTTTCTTCGTCAACGGTTTCGGGATGCAGCTGCGACTCCTTTTCCCAACGATGCATAGCATCTTCGAGCTGGTACAACGCCTGCTTTTCCTGATCGCGGATAGGGCCGGCCAACTCGTACTTTTGCTCGCCCAGCACCTTCATCTTCTCCTTCTTGAGCTCCTCGATTTTCTTCTCCAGTTCTTCAATTTCTTTCGGAACCGACACCGACCCGATATGCACCCGCGATCCTGCCTCGTCGAGCGCATCGATGGCCTTGTCGGGGAACGCCCGGTCGGTAATGTAACGATCGGTGAGCCGCACACAGGCTTTTATGGCCTCGGGAGTATACCTTACGTTGTGATGGTATTCGTACCGGTCCTGGATATTCTCCAGAATCTGGAGCGTTTCCTCGGCGGTGGTAGGGTCGACCATGATTTTCTGGAATCGACGTTCGAGCGCGCCGTCTTTCTCGATGCTCTGACGGTACTCGTCCATGGTAGTGGCTCCCACGCACTGGATTTCGCCCCTTGCCAGCGCCGGTTTCAACATATTGGCGGCATCGAGCGAACCCGGAGCGCCCCCGGCGCCCACTATGGTATGAATTTCGTCGATGAATAAAATCACATTCGGATTTTTCTGCAATTCGTTCAGAATAGCTTTGATACGCTCCTCGAACTGTCCGCGGTACTTGGTGCCGGCCACAATAGAGGCCATATCGAGTGCCACCACCCGCTTATCGAAAAGGATACGGGAAACCCTCCGTTGTACGATGCGTAACGCCAGTCCTTCGACAATGGCCGATTTACCCACCCCGGGATCACCGATCAGCACCGGATTGTTTTTTTTGCGACGGCTCAAGATCTGCGCCAGGCGTTCAATTTCTTTTTCTCGACCTACAATCGGATCCAGCCGGTTTTCGAGTGCTGCCTTGGTAATGTCGGTACCGAAATTGTCGAGTGCCGGAGTATCCGATTGTTTGGCGGCACCACCCGACGAAGGCTGGTGCGACTGCCGGGGTTCTTCCTCATCGTCGTCCTCCCGGTAGCCCGAATCCATCTGGGGTTGATCGGATACCGGTTTATTGAGATAGGCCCTCACCTTATCGTAGGTAATATTGACCGAATTGAGCACCTCCACTGCCATATTATTCTGTTCTTTCAACAAAGCCAGCAACAAATGTTCGGTATCCACCAGCTCCTTATCGAACAGACGCGACTCGAGCTCCATCAGTTTTTTAATCCTGACCGTACTTTTCAGGGTGAGGAGCTCCTCTTTCGTAGGTTCGCTATCGGTACGTATCTGACTCTCGATCAACTGCTTAACATGAGTAAGATTAACCATATAGCTGGTGAGTATTTCAATTGCCTTTCCTTCGCCGTTACGCAACAGGCCCAGCAACAAGTGCTCAGGACCCACGTAGTTATTCCCCAATCGCTCTGCTTCCTGTGTGCTGTACATCAACACATTGTGCACTTGCTCTGAATAATTTACTGTCATAGTTGTAATATTTTTTTCTACTCACAAATGTAGAGATTTTTTTGGAACTGTTTTAACTGTGATGCGCTAAATCCACAAAATTAATACCCATAAGTTTTTTTTAAATATTTCTGCTATTTTGTCAGACCAACCACGATTTTTTGTACTTTTGCCATCGCTAACAACATCCAACTGGAAAACAAAATTTGACTCAATATGGAAAACGAAACATTGTTAAAAGAAGTAAGAGCCAAAGCTCAACTGTGGCTCGACGGGAATTACGACGAAGCTACGAAAGCCGATGTGTCGCGTATGCTGGCGGCCGGCGACAGCACGGAGCTGATTGAATCGTTTTACCGCGATCTTGAATTCGGCACGGGCGGCCTTCGCGGCATTATGGGTGCCGGCACCAACCGGATGAATATCTACACCGTAGGAGCTGCTACACAGGGATTAAGCAACTACCTGAAAGCCAGCTTTCCCGACCTGCCGCAAATCTCGGTGGTCATTGGTCACGATTGCCGCAACAACAGCCGGAAATTTGCCGAAATATCGGCAGCTATTTTCTCGGCCAACGGCATCAAAGTATATTTATTTGAAGATCTGCGCCCGACTCCCGAAATCTCGTTCGCAATCCGCCATTTTGGCTGCCAGAGCGGTATTATCCTTACGGCATCGCACAATCCGAAAGAATACAATGGCTATAAGGCATACTGGAACGATGGCGCTCAGTTGGTAGCCCCTCACGATGTAAATGTCATTACCGAAGTAACTAATATAACCGATGTGAATCAGATACGATTTGAAGGTAATCCGGATCTGATAGAAATTATCGGCGAGGAAGTGGACAAAATTTACATCGACGCTGTTAAAACCATCTCGTTGTCGCCCGAGGCTATCGAGCGCCACAAGGATATGAAAATAGTGTATACGCCTATCCACGGTACAGGGGTGATGATGGTGCCCCGCGCATTGAAGGCCTATGGTTTTACCAATATCATCGACGTACCCGAGCAATACGTGGTCAGTGGCGAATTTCCGACGGTTTATTCGCCGAACCCCGAAGAGCCTGCTGCACTCGACATGGCCATCCAACGTGCAAAGGCTACCGATGCCGAACTGGTGATGGCTACCGACCCCGATTCCGACCGTATGGGAATAGCCGTTAAAAACGATAAGGGCGAGTGGATCCTGGTGAACGGCAACCAAACGGCCCTGCTTTTTGTATATTACCTGATTCGTCGCTGGAAAGAAACCGGAAAAATCACCGGGAACGAGTACGTGGTAAAAACCATTGTAACCACCGAAATTATTAAGGAACTGGCTGAAAAGAACGGCGTTGAGTGTTTCGACTGTTTCACCGGTTTTAAATGGATTGCCTCGGTGATGCGCGAAAACGAAGGCATCAAAACCTATATCGGGGGCGGTGAAGAGAGCTACGGTTTCCTGCCCGAAACATTTGTTCGCGACAAGGACGGCGTATCGTCGTGTACGCTGATGGCCGAAATTGCTGCCTGGGCAAAGGACAATGGAATGTCGGTATACCAACTGCTGCAGCAAATCTACCTGGAATACGGCTATGGCAAGGAAAAGGGTATTTCGGTGGTACGTAAGGGAAAATCGGGAGCCGAAGAAATTGCACAAATAATGACCGACTTCCGCACCAACCCTCCCAAAGAGCTGGCAGGATCGGCTATACGCATTATAAAGGATTACAAAACATTGAAGATGACCAATGTGGTTACAGGTGAAGTAAGCGAGCTGGATATGCCTGCCACCTCCAATGTGCTGCAATACTTTACCGAAGACGGTACCAAAATTTCGGTTCGTCCCTCCGGAACTGAACCGAAAATCAAATTTTATATCGAAGTGCGTGGTGAAATGAAAACGCGCGCCGACTTTGATGCCGCCGAAGCCGCCGCCGATACCAAAATTGAAGCTGCCCGCGCATCGCTCAAGGTATAAGCCGGCCTCCTGCAAAACGTACAAACGTCCTATCCTGAATCCGAAGGTTCACTATAGGACGTTTGTATTGCTTATTCCTTTTATTCCTGATAGTATACCCGTTTTACACGGCGTGAAATACCGGTCAGGATTTCGTACGGAATGGTGCCTATTTTTCCGGCTATTTCGGCAATGGTAATTTCCTTGCCAAACACCTCCACCGCATCGCCTTCCTGCGCTTCAATGCCCGTAATATCAACCGTAACCAGGTCCATCGACACGTTTCCGATCACCGGAACCCGCTTCCCCTTTACCAGTACTTCGCCCACCCCGTTGCCCAGCTTGCGGTCGAATCCATCGGCATACCCTACCGGCAGAATCGCAATCCGGGTAGGCTTTACCACTTTCCCGTTGCGGTTATAGCCCACCGTTTCGCCCACAGGAATATCTTTGATCTGTAAAATGATCGTTCTCAAACTGCACACCTGCGGCAATGCCACCTCTGGCAGCGCCGATATGCCATAATGTCCGATCCCCAACCGCACCATCTCCATCTGATACTGTCCGAACCGTTCGATACCGGCCGAATTGAGCAGGTGGCGCATCACCGGATAGCCGAAAGCCTCTTTAAGCTGGGCGGCACTTTGCCGGAATACCCGGGCTTGCTGGTGAGTGAAAGCATCGAGTGCAGGCGAGTCGGCTCCGGCCAGGTGCGAAAACACCGACTTTACCGAAACTTCGGGATGAAGCTTCAGCAAAGCAATCAACGCCGGCACCTCGGCCGGAGCGAAGCCCAGCCGATGCATCCCGCTATCGAGTTTGATATGAATGGGATAAGCCTGAATCCCCCGGCGCGCTGCAGCAGCTATGAAATCGTTCAACAACTTGAAACTGTAAATCTCGGGTTCCAGCTGATGTTCAAAAAGCAAATCAAAAACACTTTTCTCGGGATTCATTACCGCAATAGGAATATGAATGCCGGCATGCCGGAGTTCGGCTCCTTCGTCGGCTACCGCCACCGCCAGGTAATCGACCCGGTGGTGTTGCAAAGTACGGGCAATTTCGACCGAACCGCTGCCGTAGGCAAACGCTTTCACCATGCACATCATCCGCGTTCCCGGCTGCAGTTGCGACCGGAAATAATTCAGGTTGTGAACAAGCTTGTTTAAATTGACTTCCAGGACGGTTTCGTGCGCGATTTTCTCGAGCCGCGACGATATGGCTTCAAAGTGAAACGAACGGGCCCCTTTCAGCAATACGGCTTCCCGATGGAAACTATCGAGAATTTCGGAATGTAGCAATTCGTCGGTTTGCTGAAAAAACCGGGTCTCGAAGGCCGAGAACAGAACGTAATACTGACTCAATCCGGGACCAATGGCGATAATGCGTTTTACATCACGGGCACGCGCCAGTTCTGCTACCTTCCGGTACAATTCCTCCGGCGAAAATCCGCTCTGAAGAATATCGGAAAGAATGAGCGTTTTCGATAATTGCAACGAAGAGGCCTGCTGGTCCAAAAAATCGAGTGCTATGCGTAACGAATCGACATCCGAATTATAACTATCGTTGATAATTACACACTGATTGATTCCTTCCTTCACCTCCAGCCGCATGGCCACCGATTCCACCACCGCTATCCGCTGGTTGATCACCTCTTCGCTATAGTCGCAAATCAACATATACACCACGCAATGCATCGCATTCTCGATGGAAGCCGGATCGGTGAATGGCAGTTCGATGCTAAAGACGGACGATCGATAGCGCACCTGTACCCTCGTTGTTCCGGTCACCTCCATGGAAAGCACACGCACAACGGCTTCCTCGCGCCGGCCCCAGTCAACCAGACGCGTTCCCGGCAGAGCTTCGTTCAGTACCCGGGTAGTTAATTCCTGATCGGAACAATACACTACGGTTGCACAGTTCGTAAACAACCGTATCTTTTCGCGGAGCTTCTGCTCGCGCGACCGGAAATTCTCCTGATGAGCATCGCCCAGGTTGGTAAAAATACCGGTGTCGGGCTGTATGATCTGCTGCAGGCGTTCCATTTCGCCCGGCATGGATATACCGGCTTCGAATAATGCCAATCCGGTGTCGGGCTGAAGCTGCCATACCGACAAAGCGACTCCGATCTGCGAGTTATAACTGCGCGGCGAACGAACAATACGATAATCGGGACTCAACAGCTGGTACAACCATTCCTTGACGATCGTCTTGCCGTTACTCCCTGTAATAGCGACCACCGGCACATGGAACCGGGAACGATGATGGGCAGCCAGCATCTGTAAGGCCCGGAGCGCATCGCCAACCACCAGAAATGCAGCCTCCGCAAACTGCGAACCATCGGGCATAGCGCTGACGACAAACACCCGCACCCCCTTCTGATACAACTCGGGAATATAACGGTGCCCGTCGTTGCGTTCGCTTTTCAGCGCAAAAAACAAACTTTCTCCGGGAAACACCAACGAACGGCTGTCCGTGAGTAAATGAGCTATTTCCCTATCGTGCACTTCTCCATACACCGGAACGCTCAATACTGCCGAAATTTGCGATACTAACACAGGCTGAAATTTAAGAATTCCTGGCTTTAAAGGCCAGCGCATACAATTTGATCTGCTTGATCATAGCCAACAGTCCGTTCGAACGGGTGGGCGAAAGATGTTCCTTCAACCCGATTTTATCCACAAAATAAAGTTCGGTCTGAAGGATTTCGTCGGGAGTACGCCCCGAAAACACTTCCAGCAGCAAGGCCACAATCCCCTTTACCAGAATGGCATCGCTCTCGCCTTTAAAATGAATCACACCATCGGCCATATCGGCATGCAACCACACCCGGCTCTGGCAGCCTTCGATAATATTCTGAGGCACTTTATACTGGTCGTCGATCGGCTCCATCCCATTGCCCAGCTCGATGAGCAAGGCGTATTTATCCATCCAGTCGTCGAACTGATTGAAATCTTCTACTATCCGGTCCTGTATCTGATTGATAGTCATAACTGTAATAATTTTTATGATAACATAGGCACGATCCGTTGCAGTGCCTTTATAAATAGGTCGACTTCGTCGCGGGTATTGTAAAACGAAAATGACGCGCGTACCGTTCCGGGTATGTGAAGCGAATCGATAAGCGGCTGGGCGCAATGATGTCCCGTACGCACCGCGATTCCCATTTTATCGAGCAGCATACCCAGGTCGTAAGGATGAATATCGCCCACCAGAAACGAGAGCACAGCACTTTTTTCACGGGCCGTACCTATGATCCGCATCCGGTCGATTTGCATCAGCTGCTCCGTAGCATATTCGGTAAGCGCCTGCTCGTACCCGGCGATGGCGTCGAGTCCGATGGCCGACACATACCGCAGGGCCTCGGCCAGCGCCGTGGAACCTATATAATCGGGAGTTCCGGCCTCAAACTTGAACGGCAGCACATTGTAAGTGGTTTTTTCAAAGCTTACCTTATCGATCATCTCGCCCCCACCCTGGCAGGGAGGCATAGCGTTCAGCAGCTCCTGCTTCCCATACAAAATACCAATGCCCGTAGGTCCGTAAATTTTATGTGCCGAAAATACGTAAAAATCGGCATCGAGCTGCTGCACATCCACCGGAATATGCGGTACCGCCTGCGCTCCGTCGATCAGCACCTTGATGCCCTTGTCGTGAGCCATCCGAATCATTTCACCTACCGGATTCACCGTCCCCAGAACATTCGACACATGGGCTACCGATACGAGCCTGGTGCGCCCGTTCAACAACGAAGCATATGCCTCCAGGTCGAGTTCGCCCCGCTCATTCATAGGTATAACTCTCAGAACCAAGCCCTTGCGCTCGCACAGCATTTGCCACGGAACAATATTGGAATGATGCTCGAGTACCGACACCACAATTTCATCGCCTTCCGTGCAAAAGGCTTCGCCATACGAAAACGCAACCAAATTGATCGCTTCGGTGGTTCCCCGCGTAAAAATCACCTCTTCACGCTGCGCCGCCCCCAGGAAATCAGCTACCGTCGAACGCGCTTCTTCGTGCGCTTCGGTTGCTTTCTGACTCAGGTAATGCACTCCCCGGTGAATGTTGGCATTGAGATGCTTATAGGCATATTCGATCTTTGAAAGTACCTGAACCGGCTTTTGCGTAGTAGCCCCGTTGTCGAAATAAATCAGGGGTTTGCCGTATATTTTTTCTTCCAGAATTGGAAAATCGGTCCGCAAGCGGAGTATATCTTCGTTCGATAACATAAATTGCAGTTTTAGAACTGCAAAAGTAAGCATATTTTTTAAAACAGCTGTGTACTATGTTTTTTTGATATTTAACCTTTTAACTCAAGGTTTTTGACGAAAATAGCTGTATTTTTGTGCGATTTTTCCCGAATTCTGCTCAAAAAACAGTACCCGACATGGATAAAAACTTTTTTCAACGTAATCTTCCCCATTTCACAGCCATCTCCATTTTTCTGGTTTTAGCATTTTTTTACATGAAACCGGTGCTCGAGGGCAAACAGCTGCTGGGGCACGACACCGAAAGCTGGATGGCAGCATCCAAAGAAACGCTGGATTATAACGAAAAAAACGACGATGTCGCCCTCTGGACCAATTCCATGTTTGGCGGAATGCCTACTTACCAGATTTCGCTGGTGCAACCCAACAACCTGCTGCAATATGTCGAAAAAGCAATTGCAACGATCCCCACACCGGTGTTTTTTGTGGTGCTCTACCTGATCGGCTTTTATATCCTGCTGCTCAACTTCAAAATCAACCCCTGGCTGGCCATTGCCGGATCGATTGCATTTACCTTTGCTTCCTATAATTTTATTATCATTGCCGCGGGACATAATTCGAAGGCCATCACTATCGCTTACATGGCTCCGCTTATCGGCAGCGTATTTCAGACCTTCAGGAACAATAAAATTTCAGGGGGAATTCTTACTGCCTTTTTCCTGAGCCTGGCCATTCGCGCCAATCACATCCAGATACTTTACTACACGCTCTACGTGCTGCTGATCTTTGGTATCGTGGAACTGGTGTATTCCATCCGCGACAAGAAACTGGCATCACTGCTCCAATCGGTGGGCGTAATGGTGGCAGCCCTTGCAATTGCCCTGGGAATGAACGCTACTTCGCTGCTCACCACCAACGAATACAGTCATTACACCATGCGTGGAGCATCCAATGGACTTACCGCTACTGCCGAAGCCGGACAGCATGGGTTAAGCACCGACTATATCACCCAGTGGAGTTATGGAATCGACGAAACAATGACCGTACTCATCCCCAACTTTAAAGGAGGGGCCAGCAACTTGCTGCTCGACGACGAAAGCGAAACGGGTAAAATGATGACCGAGAAATTCGGAAAGGCCAACGCCCAGAAAGTGATGAACAGTACGCGCTTCGGCCTCTATTGGGGAACTCAGCCGGGCACTTCGGGCCCCGTATACTTCGGAGCCGTGGTGATGTTGCTGTTTGTACTCGGTTTTTTCGTACTCGATAAACGCACCCTGTGGTGGCTCGTTCCGGTCATCATCCTCACACTGCTTCTGTCGTGGGGCCGCAATTTCATGGCGCTTACCGAATTCTTTATCAACTACGTGCCGCTTTACAATAAATTCAGAACCGTATCGATGACCCTGGTGGCTACCGGATTCGCAGTCACTTTAATGGCCATACTTGCCCTCAAGGAGGTATTATTCTCCGAAGGCGATAAAAGCCGGTTCAAGAAACCACTGATCTACAGTTCCGCGATAGTCGGAGGAATCGCTCTTATTTTCGCACTGGTTCCTTCCCTGGCCGGCGACTTTACCGCCCCGCAAACCGATCAGTATTACGTACAGCAACTGTCGCAGGCTTTTCAGGCCGACATGTCGTTCCTGTCCGAAACGCTGCCCGCCGACCGGGAGGTAATGCTCCGGGCCGATGCATTCCGCTCCTTGCTGTTTGTACTGGCGGCCGCTGCCCTTATCTGGGTGTACATTCACTCCAAACTGAAAATCAACCTGGCGATCGTCGCCATTGGTTTGTTGTTCCTGCTCGACTTGATGCCGGTAGCCAAACGCTACCTCAACGACGATAATTTCGGCCGTAAACGTACCGCCAAAAACCTCATTCAACCCTCCGAAGCCGACAAGTATATCCTGCAGGACCAATCGGAATTCAGAGTATTGAACCTGAGCTCCAACGTGTTCAACGATGCCTCGACTTCCTATTTTCACGACCATATAGGCGGTTATCATGCTGCCAAACTGCGTCGTTACCAGGAACTCATCGAACACCGGATCACTCCGGAGCTGGAAAAATTCTATACCGTCCGCACCTACGAACAGCTCGACTCAACACTGCGTACCCTGGGCGTACTCAATATGCTCAATACAAAGTACATCATCATGGACCCGAACAGCATGCCGGCTCAAAACCAATACGCCAACGGCAATGTATGGCTGCCCGCATCGGTTCGCATGGCTGCCGATGCCGATGAAGAAATGAAACTGCTCGGCGAAATCAATACCTTGCACGAAGTGGTGATCGACCGGCGGTTCGGCGATTTAGTGCCCAAAACATTGCAGTCCGATACCGCATCGACTATCCAGCTTACGCTCCGTAGTCCCAACCGGCTCACCTACACGGCCGACATCAAAACCGAAAGGGTTGCCGTATTCTCTGAAATATTCTACGATAAAGGCTGGCATGTATTTATCGACGGCGAGGAAGTACCCTATTTCAGGGCCAATTATCTGCTCCGCGCCATGACGCTGCGCCCGGGTAACTATACCGTGGAATTCCGTTTTGAGCCCTCGTCGTATTACACCGGGAATACCATCGCGCTCATCTCGTCCATTATTCTGCTCGCACTGATCGCCGGCTATGTAGTGGTTCGCTACACCCGCCTCATTAAAAAATAAGGTTCTATGACGGAAGAAAAAGAAAAAAAACAATTCAGTATACGTAATATTCACATGACGTCGACCCTGAGCATGTCCATGGTATTGTTCATGATCGGGATGGTAGTGCTGCTTATTTTCGTTGCGCAGGAAATGAGTACCCGTTTGCGCGAAAACATCAGCATGTCGCTTATCTTGCGCGACGAAATCTCGTCGACCGAACTGACGCGCATTCAGCAATACCTCGACAATTCTCCGTTTACCAAAGAGAGTAAGTTCATCTCCAAGGACGATGCCCTGAACGAGCATATCGCCTCACTGGGCGAAGATCCGTCGAAATTCCTGGGATTCAACCCTTTAATGGCCTCCATCGAAGTAAAACTGGTGGCCGGCTATGCAACCGTCGACAGCGTGGAAAAAATCGAATCCAAACTGCGCAAATTCACCAGCATCGACCGGGTTGCCTATCAGAAAGATATCGTAGCGCTGGTGAACGACAACATCGCCCGCATCAGCGTGCTCCTGCTGGGTGTTGCCGTAGTGCTGCTGCTCATATCCATAGCCCTCATCAACAACACCATAAAAGTGTCGATCTATGCCAACCGCTTCCTTATCAACACCATGAAGTTGGTGGGTGCCACCCCCTGGTTTATACGGAAACCCTACATGATCAGGGGCATGATTAACGGATTTCTGGCCTCGGTAATTTCACTCAGTATGCTCGGACTGTTGATGCTGTATATAGCACGCGAAACCGACATCAACTTATTCACCCTATCGACCGGTACGCTGGTGGCTGTTGCGGTAATCGTTATCGTGCTGGGGCAATTGCTCACGGCCATCTCCTCGTATCTGGCAGTAGGCCGCTACCTGCGTATGCAAACCAACGACATGTACTTCGTATAATTATAAAATATTGAATCCAAATGGAAAAAAACTCTCAATTCACACTGGGTAAAATCAATCTTTATCTGATTGTTGCCGGATTTGCCATCATCATTATCGGCTTTATGCTGATGACCGGATCGTCGACCGAAGTTGAATTTAATCCCGATATTTTCAGTCAGCGACGCATAACGGTAGGCCCGATGATTTCCTTCTTCGGCTTTTTGTTCATTATTTTCGCCATCTTATTCAAGCCCCGCAGGAAATGAGTCTTTTCGAAACAATAATTATTGCCATTGTCGAAGGACTCACCGAATTCCTGCCCGTATCGTCGACGGGACATATGATTATCACGCAGAGCTTACTCGGCATGGAAAGTTCGGACTTTGTAAAGGCATTTACGGTGAATATTCAGTTCGGAGCCATCCTGTCGGTAGTTGTTTTGTATTGGAAGCGGTTTTTTCAGAGCATGAAATTCTACCGTAACCTGCTCGTTGCTTTCCTGCCGGCAGCGTTTATCGGCTTTCTGGCAGGCGACTTCATCGACAGTTTGCTCGAAAATGTATGGGTAGTGGCTGTAATGCTGGTACTGGGAGGAATAGTGATGTTGTTTGTCGACAAATGGTTTGCCAACGAACACCCGGATCAGGAGATGAACTGGAAACGGGCCCTGAAGATCGGCTTTTTTCAAACCATCGCCATGATTCCTGGCGTATCACGCTCCATGGCTACGATCGTAGGAGGTATGTCGTCGGGATTGTCGCGTAAAAACGCAGCCGAATTTTCTTTTTTCCTGGCAGTGCCCACCATGGCAGCTGCGGGAGGCTACAAACTACTGCAATTGTTTCTGGAGCCCGAAGGTGCCGCCATGCTGGGCGATAACCTCACCACTTTGCTCATCGGCAATCTGGTGGCATTTATCGTGGCGATGGCTGCCATTAAGTTTTTCATTCGTTTTCTTACCAAATACGGGTTTAAGGCTTTTGGCTATTACCGTATTATTGTAGGGATACTTATATTAGTATTATTGCTTACAGGTAGCGACCTGAGCGTTGGTTAAAAAAATGAATATAAAAGAGGGAGAAGTATTTTTGGTCGATAAGCCCCTTCATTGGACATCGTTCAACGTGGTGAATAAAATCCGTTGGAAGATTCAGAAGACGATGCGGGTCAAACACATCAAGGTGGGTCACGCCGGGACCCTGGATCCGCTGGCTACAGGTGTGATGATTATTTGTACGGGTAAAGCCACCAGGCGTATCGAGGAATTTCAGTACCAGACGAAGGAATATGTAGCAACATTGGAACTGGGGGCAACCACGGCCTGTTTCGACAAGGAACTGCCCGTCGACGCCACCTATCCTGTTGAACATATTACCCGCGAATTGGTTAATAAGGTAATACCCACATTTACAGGCGAAATATGGCAGGTTCCACCGGTGTATTCGGCGGTGAAAGTGGAGGGTAAAAGAGCCTACGATTATGCCCGGGAGGGCAAGGAAGTGGAGCTGAAACCGAAACTGCTGGTGATCGACGAGATTGAGGTGCTGAGCTTTGAACCTCCGTTGCTTACCATTCGTGTAGTGTGCAGCAAAGGAACTTATATCAGAGCATTGGCCCGCGATATTGGCGAAGCGCTGGGGAGCGGTGCGCACCTGGCAGCCTTGCGCCGTACCCGCATCGGCGACGTAGGGGTGGAGCAATGCAGCGATATCGAAAGCCTGATACAGCATATCGAACAAGAATTACTGAAGCAACAAGAAACCACCGGGGATCAACCGGTGAACTAAAATACGGAAAGAAGTATGAAGTTATCAAAATTTAAATTTAAACTGCCGGAAGAGTTAATCGCGCAATACCCGGCTCGCCATCGCGACGAAGCACGACTGATGGTGCTCGACCGCCAAACAGGTGCTGTTGAACATAAGCTGTTCAAAGATATCATTCACTATTTCAACGAGAATGATTTGTTTATCTTCAACGACACAAAAGTGTTCCCCGCACGCATGTATGGTAACAAAGAAAAAACAGGCGCCCAGATCGAAGTTTTTCTATTGCGCGAACTGAATCAGGAAAACCGCTTGTGGGATGTGCTGGTAGAGCCGGCCCGGAAAATACGGATCGGCAATAAACTTTATTTCGGCGACGACGACTCGATGGTGGCCGAAGTAATTGATAATACGACCTCCCGTGGCCGTACGCTTCGCTTCTTGTACGACGGTACGCACGAAGAATTTAAAAAAGCGCTGTATAAACTGGGCGAAACTCCGCTTCCCCGTACTATCAACCGGGCGGTAGAACCCGATGATGAAGATCGATTCCAAACCATCTTTGCCCGTAACGAAGGTGCCGTATCGGCTCCTGCCGCCGGTATGCACTTCAGCCGCGAATTGCTCAAACGCATGGAAATAAAAGGCATACAATCGACCTTCCTCACTTCACACATGAGCCTGGGGAATTTCCGCGATATCGATGTCGAAGACCTGACAAAACATAAGATGGATTCGGAACAAATGGTGATTCCGCAGGAAACGGTCGAAATCGTCAACAAAGCGCACGAAGAAAACCGCAATATCTGTGCTGTGGGGGTAACCGTACTTCGCGCACTGGAAACTGTGGTGGGTACCGAAGGTAAAATCAAATCGTTCGATGGATGGACCAATAAATTCATTTTCCCACCCTATGAATTTACGACTGCCAATTCGCTCATTACCAATTTCCATCTGCCCTACTCCACCCTGCTGATGGTGGCAGCGGCCTTTGGCGACTACGATCAGGTAATGAAAGCCTACGAGGTAGCCATTGCCGAAAAATACCGGTTCGGAGTATACGGCGACGCCATGCTTATTAAATAAAAAAACGGGAACTGTTACAGGTTCCCGTTTTTGTTTATACTGTCATGATTTCCTTTTCTTTATCGGCTAGCATCTCGTCGATTTTCTTGATGTACTTGTCGTGAATTTTCTGAGCTTCATTCTCCGCATCTTTTTCCATATCTTCGGGTAAACCCTCTTTGATCAGTTTCTTCAGTTTTTCGATCGCATCGCGTCGCGCATTACGAACCGAAATCTTAGCTTCCTCCCCTTCATGCTTGGCCTGTTTTGCCAGCTGCCTGCGCCGCTCTTCGGTAAGAGGAGGGATCCCCAACCGGATAACCTCGCCATTATTCATGGGTGTGATACCTACGTCGGAATTCAGAATTGCTTTTTCAATTACGCTTATCATGGCCCGCTCCCAGGGCTGGATGGTAATGGTTTTTGCATCAGGGGTGGTCACTGTGGCCACGTTCGACAGAGGCACATGAGAACCGTAGTAATCTACCTTTACGCCATCTAAAATGCGGGGATTGGCTTTCCCGGCACGAATATGAGCCAGCGATTCGTCGAGAAACATAATCGCACCTTCCATACTGTCTTCCGCATGCTTTAAAATTGGTTTTACGTCCTGCATAGTGTTGTGTATTGTGTTTGTGTTTATTTTTTTACTAAAGTTCCTATTTTCTCCCCCAGCATCACTTTCTTCAGATTCCCCGGGGTATCCATATCGAAAACATAAATAGGCATGTTATTTTCACGACACATAGTGGTGGCCGTCAAATCCATTACCTTCAGATTGCGGTTGTAAATTTCATCGTAGCTTATTTCTTCAAATTTTACAGCCGAGGGGTCTTTCTCGGGATCGGCCGTATAAATGCCGTCCACCCTCGTCCCCTTCAGCATGACATCGGCTTCTACTTCGATGGCACGAAGCGAAGAACCGGTATCGGTGGTGAAAAACGGATTACCGGTGCCTGCCGATAAAATTACCACCTCGCCCGCCTGCAACGATGCAATCGCCTTTTGCTTGCTGTAAAACTCGCCTACCGGCTCCATGCGTATGGCGGTCAAAACACGGGAAGCAACGCCCGCAGCCGAAAGCGCCGAGTTCAAGGCCAAACTGTTGATAACCGTAGCCAGCATCCCCATCTGATCGCCCAATACCCGGTCGAAGCCCTTGGTGGCCCCGCTCAACCCGCGGAATATATTCCCGCCTCCGATCACAATAGCTACCTGTACGCCCATCCGGGCTACTTCGGCGATCTGAAGCGCATACTCCGACAGGCGTTGCTCGTCGATGCCATAATTCTGCCGGCCCATCAGCGACTCACCACTCAGTTTCAATAAAATCCGTTTGTAAACCATCGTTTTTCATTTTTTAGCAAAAGTAAAAAAATTACCCTATATCTGCAAATCATTTTTTTATCGCTCCAGGTGTTGCTTTCTTTAAATATTTTACCTACTTTTGCACAATAACAAATTGAATGTGCAGTTTTATGCGTTTTTTCACTAATCACTAATCACTAATATGAGTACTATTGTAATCAACAGTCACGCCGAATTTGAGCAATACCTTGGAAAAGAGATTGGAATATCGGATTATATCACCATAAGCCAAGATCAGATTAATTTATTTGCCGACGCCACGCTCGATCATCAGTGGATTCACGTCGATGAAGAACGGTGTAAAAAGGAGAGTCCGTTCGGATCGACCATTGCACACGGCTATCTGAATCTATCGATCCTCCCTCACCTGTGGGAACAAATTGTTGAAGTGCGTAATTCGAAACTGACCGTTAATTATGGCATCAAGGAACTGCGGTTCGGACAAGCCGTGAAAGTGAACAGTGAAGTGCGTGTACGTTGTAAACTCAACTCCCTTGTGAATCTGCGCGGCGTTTCAAAAGCCGAAATTCAAGCTACGTTGGAAATCAAGGACACCAAAAAACCGGCTTTCGAAGGCACCATTATTTTCCTGTATCATTTTGTAGAACAGTAACCGGAAACCAGATATTACCAGACGAAAAGCCTTGTACATCATCGGAAGATGGCGTACGGGGCTTTTTCGTAGGGAATATACGGTAAGACTAAAACGACCGGCGAGGGACTTTTTTTCAGTATTTACGATAAAAAGTCGCTTTTCGCTGTCAGTTTTTCTGAAAATATGTCAGTTTTTCAAGCTACATACCCGGTGGCACATGCTTTGTCAAAATCCGAACGTCTACGAAAAAAAATGTAAAACATATATAGCAACTAAAATGGGAAAAATTATTGGAATTGACTTAGGAACCACCAACTCGTGTGTTTCTGTAATGGAAGGGAACGAACCTATCGTAATCACCAACAGCGAAGGTAAACGCACCACCCCTTCGGTAATTGGTTTCGTTGATGGTGGCGAACGCAAGGTGGGCGATCCTGCCAAACGTCAGGCCATTACCAACCCTACTAAAACTGTATTCTCGATCAAACGCTTTATGGGCGAAACCTTCGACCGGTTGTCAAAAGAAGTGGCCCGCGTACCTTACAAAGTAGTAAAAGGCGACAACAATACTCCTCGTGTGGATATCGACGGCCGCCTGTATACGCCGCAGGAAATATCGGCCATCGTGCTTCAGAAAATGAAAAAAACGGCCGAAGAATACCTCGGACAGGAAGTTACCGAAGCGGTAATCACCGTTCCTGCTTACTTCAACGACGCTCAGCGTCAGGCTACTAAAGAAGCGGGCGAAATTGCCGGTCTTACCGTTCGCCGCATCATCAACGAACCTACGGCTGCGGCGCTGGCCTATGGATTGGACAAAACCAGCAAGGATATGAAAATTGCTGTGTTCGACTGCGGTGGCGGTACCCACGACGTATCGGTACTCGAGCTGGGCGACGGAGTATTTGAAGTAAAATCGACCGATGGAGATACTCACCTGGGAGGCGACGACTTCGACCAGCGTATTATCGAATGGTTGGTACAGGAGTTTAAAAACGAAAACGGCGGAATCGACCTGAGTAAGGACCCCATGGCGTTGCAACGCCTGAAAGAAGCAGCCGAAAAAGCAAAAATCGAGCTTTCGAATACTACTTCTTCGGAAATCAACCTGCCGTATATCATGCCGGTGGATGGTATTCCGCGCCACCTGGTCCGCACGCTGACCCGCGCCAAGTTCGAACAACTCATCGACGACCTGATTCAGCGTACCATCGAACCTTGCCGCACCGCTTTGCAGAACGCCGGTTTGACCACCCGCGATATCGACGAAGTAATTCTGGTAGGTGGTTCGACCCGTATCCCCGCCATCCAGGCTGCCGTTGAAAAATTCTTCGGAAAAGCTCCTTCGAAAGGGGTGAACCCCGACGAAGTAGTAGCCGTAGGTGCTGCCATTCAGGGAGGTGTACTTTCGGGAGATGTAAAAGACGTGTTGCTGCTCGACGTTACTCCGCTTTCGCTGGGTATCGAAACCATGGGCGGAGTAATGACCAAGCTCATCGAAGCCAATACCACTATTCCTTCGAAGAAATCGGAAACCTTCTCGACCGCTGCCGACAATCAGCCTTCGGTTGAAATTCATGTATTGCAAGGCGAACGTCCGATGGCCAATCAGAACAAATCGCTGGGACGTTTCCACCTCGATGGAATTATGCCGGCCCGCCGTGGCGAACCACAGATTGAGGTAACCTTCGACATCGACGCCAACGGTATCCTGCACGTTTCGGCACGCGACAAAGCCACCGGTAAAGAGCAGAGCATCCGCATCGAAGCATCGTCGGGACTGAGCGAAGCCGAAATCAAACGCATGAAGGACGAGGCTGCCGCCAACGCCGAAGCCGACGCCCGCGAAAAGGAAAAAATCGACAAACTCAACCATGCCGACTCGCTGATTTTCCAGACCGAGAAACAACTGGCCGACCTGGGCGATAAACTTCCCGCCGACAAAAAAGCGCCGATCGAAGCAGCCCTCGGCAAGCTGAAAGACGCTCACAAAGCCCAGGACCTAGCCGCTATCGACGCTGCCACCAAGGAAGTGAACGATGCCTTCCATGCCGCCAGCCAGGACATGTACAATGCCCAGAACGCCCAGGGTGGCCAGCAGGCCGGTCCGCAGGACTTCGGCGGCCAGCAGGGTGGCAGCAACAACCAGCAAGGCGATGTAACCGATGTGGATTTTGAAGAAGTGAAATAATTTAACATTACGAACGATTACAAATAATTGTTAAATACGGGTATATCAAAACTATACTGAGCACTCCGGAAAGTTACAAATTATAATCATTTAGTCTAAAAGAGCCCTATCAGTACTCATTATCAGAGTTAGATATGGCTCTTTTTAGTGTCTTGAGAGCGGTCAACTTTTAAAGCGAATGATATTTAATGTCATTGCCCGAAATTGTGAAGATCACACCAAAAGCTTTGCATTCTGGATGAATAAAACAGAAAAATGGCAATTGGCTCCGGCTTATGACATATGTTTTGCGTATCGTCCGGGAAGTGTCTGGGTAAGTCAGCACAATTTGAGCATTAACGGAAAAAGAAACGGTTTTTTACAAGAAGATTTACTGCAAATCGCTAATCAAAACACCATTAGAAATCCTGAAAAAAACGACATTCCCGATAATTTAGTAAAACATTGAGCGGTCTGGATTGCAACTAGCGGATCGGAATCAACCAGGCTGCAATGATATGGGAAATGAGTCCGAGCAATACAAAAAGATGAAACACGGCATGAATAAATTCACGCCTGGCAAGGGCATAAAAAAACGCTCCGACAATATAAAACACACCACCGATACCCAGCCAATAGAGCGAAGCAAGGGCATCCTCGACCACTGCAACTTCTATCATCGGTTTTAGCGCGATAAAAGCCAACAAACCCATCAGCACATACGAAGCAGTTTTGAGGTGGCTGTTGGCTTTGAGTTCACGAAAATTAAATCCTATTCCGACAAAAGCAATGAGCCAGATCAGGGTAAATAAGCCCCAGCCCCAATAGCCTTCGTTTCGAATCAGAATCAGGGTGAAGGGAGAGTAACTGGAGGCTATGAGCAGGTAAATGCTGGCATGATCTACATATCGCAACCTTATTTTTCGTTCGGGATCCTGCGTGTAATGATATAGGGTCGACGCCGCCATGCACACCATCATGCCACATCCGAAGATGGAATAAGCAGCAACAGCCCATCCGTTTTCCGCATCTATCGCCCTGACTACCAGCAACACTGTGGCTATTGCTGCTATAACTACTCCGAATGCATGGGTCAGGTAATTGACTTTTTCTTCCCGCTTGCTGTATACTTTTAAATTTCCCATATACGAATGAATTCAACGAACAACTTCAGATTTGCAATCACCTGCATCCACACCCCACCAGATGATCGTTGATAAACCCCGTAGCCTGCAGGTGGGCATAACAGATCGTGGTTCCGAAAAATTTAAATCCCCGCTTTTTCATATCCTTGCTCATTGCATCGGATTCGGCCGAAAAGGCAGGCACTTCACTCATGGACTTAAACGAATTAACAATCGGCTTCCTGCCGGGAAGGAACGATAGCGTATAATCGTAAAAACTACCGAACTCCTGCTGAATGGCAAGAAATTGCCGGGCATTCGTGATGGTCGATTTGATCTTGAGACGGTTTCGTACGATGCCATCAAACTGCATCAACCGCTCCACATCTTCGTCGGTCAGTTGTGCCACCTGCCGGGCATCGAAATTGCAAAAGGCCTTACGGTACCCTTCGCGCTTACGAAGAATGGTGATCCAACTCAGTCCGGCCTGTGCGCTTTCGAGCACCAGAAATTCAAACAAGGTAGCATCGTCGGTTACCAAGCGACCCCATTCCTTGTCGTGATAGGTTACATACAGCGGGTCGGTTCCGCACCAGCCACACCGTCCGTTTACTAAATCCTGTTTAACCATAGTCGTGTCAATTATGTACATGTACTTCTGTTGCAAAGATAAACATTAGTTACCCACGATACACAATTCATTCAATTTTTCTATCTTTACCACCCGTAATTCTTTTTCACCATGCTCTATCTCCTGCTTTTTCAATCGCTTATCAGCGCCGGACTGTTTTTGCTGAAACAGCCGAAGCACCCGTCGAACCGGCTGCTCGCGGGTTGGTTCGCCATCAACAGCCTCAATTTTCTGGGAATGTTGCTGCCGGAAGGACTTACGACCTATCTCGTCATTGGTTACCTGCCCTTTTTGTTTCTCAACGGGCCTCTTTTTTACTTTTATGTAAAGAGTCTGACAACCATCGACTTTCGTTTCAAAACAACCGACCTGCTCCATTTACTTCCCTTTGTTTTTGTGAGTGTATACCGGCTGGTCTCGATCTCCGAATCGGTATCGCCTGCCGGTTTCTATCATCTGGGAATGCCTCCTCGCTACCTGCTTATCTATTCGCTCATATCGCTTTCGGTGCTCACCTACCTGGCACTGGTTATTCTGCTCTGGCGCAACCACAAACGCAATCTGCGCAACTATTTTTCCACCAGCTCGAGGCGTACTACCCTCGATTGGGTGGTGGTGATGATCGTGTTGTTCGCCCTCAGCATTATTGCCGAGTTTTTCGCACCGCTGATCCCGGGGCTCAGCACCCATGCCGAAACCAGCATCTTCTGGTTCAACCAGTTCAACCTGGGTATGCTTGCGTTCCTGTGGCTGATTGTCGGACTGATGCAACCGGCCATTTTCAAAACAATGCCGGTGAATGCCGAAGAGCGACAAGAAGACAGTGCAAAATATCAAAAATCAGGCTTAAACAAAGAAATCAAAGCCACCTACGGACAAACCATCCTCTCCTACCTGGCCGACCGAAAACCCTACCTGAATCCCGACTATAATCTCGAAACCATGGCTCGCGATTTGAATATCACCCGTCAAAACCTGTCGCAAACCATCAACGATGAGCTGGGAAAAAACTTCTACCAGTTAATCAACGAATACCGGGTGGATGAATTCAAACAGCTGCTGAAAAATCCGGCGTTCAACCAATTCACGTTTACGGGCCTGGCCTACGAAGCCGGATTCAATTCCAAATCGGCTTTTTATCGCGTGTTTAAGGAAATTACCGGAGAAACACCTACCGGATTTAAACAAAAAACATAAACCTTGTTCGTCCCGATCGGATGGGACGTCCCGATTATCGAGCGGGACGACCTGCAAACGGATTGTTTGTAACATTGCACCGAAAACTTCGAGAACCTGACTCTCAGGCAGATCGATTCAACGCAATGTTCAACTCACAATCCGTTTATCCCATGAAAACAACTCTTTCATTTTTAGCAGTTCTGCTGATGTCGATCTCCCTTGTTGCACAAAGGCCGGACACATTGAGCACGAAACGAACCGCAAACGAAGAAAGCAACCGAAACGTGATGCTCAACGCTTCCGACGACAGCGGACCGCGACAGATCTCCATCGGCTTACCGGTGGTAAATCCCAGCGACGTAATTATTCTTGAAAACGATTTGCCGGTAGTTTATCATTACTGGCCTCACTTCCCCAACACCCATTGGCGTGCCGATGCCAGTCTCGATAAAATCGGCCTGTTGAAACTCTCCGAAGTGCAAACCACCACCGGGCGGGTAGGCTATGCCACCAATTCGTACAGCAAACTGGGGAGCAGTACTTTTGAAGGCCGGCTCAATTACCGCCTCAACCATTTTGGCATGCAGCAATTCGACCTGGCTTTTTCCGGTCCGCTTGCCAAGGGCTGGTTATACAATGTTAGTGTTTATCAGAATTTCGATCCCGGCTCGTTCGACCTGCAATTCACCGATTTCTACGACCGCACCTCCATTTACAAAGGAGCCCTTACAAAACGCTTCGACAATCAGCGCGGACAGATTTCCGTGCTGTATAAACATGCCGTATCGCGCTCGATGATGGCCGCTGCCAACACGGCTCCCTTCCGGTACAACGGCGATGGAAGCATCACCGAACTTCCCGGGTTTCAACTCGGAACCACCAACTATTCGGCCATCGATGGAAACATGACCTATCGGGACATCGTAACCGGCGAATTGAAAACAATACAACTGGAGGATGCCGCGCAAAACCGGTCGGATGAAATCGGTTTGCTGGGGCATTACACCTTCGACGACGGATCGAAGCTGAAATTCAGCGCCAAGTACAGCTACAGCGATGCTGCCATCGTTTTTCACCCGGGACTGAGCATCACCCGCGCTACCACAGCCGATGGGTACAGCTATTCCGACAACGGACAGCCATACGAAGGATACGTGCAAAACCGGATGTCGATGATCGATTTCGGACAAATACACGATGCTATGATGATGGCCGAATACACCCGCAAGCGGGGCAATCATAACCTGCGTATCGGGATGAACGAATGGTTTAATGCCATCGACTACCAGGGCAACAGCACCCGTTTCCAACACGCGATGGCCCCTTCGCCCCGTAAACTGGATAAAAATGGCGCAACCTACTCCTCGTTCAACAGCGCCGGCGAATATTATACCGGCTCCGAAAACCGCACCGGCTTTTATCTGACCGACGATTGGAACATCAGCCGCAAACTCAACCTGTATGCCGGCGCCCGCCTGGAATACTTCACCCTGAACGGCGAGAACCTGCCTTATCGTCGTTATGCCGATTTCCACTCAGGTTCAAAAAATCCGGCGACCGGCGAAACAGCCACACCGCAAGAATTCGGTCAAAGCTGGCTCCTGCCCTCTTTCACCGCCAATCTTACCTACAGGATGACCCGCCGTGCGGGATTGCTGGCCGAAGCATCGTATAGCGAACAAGGCGCCAAATTGTCCGACTATGCCGGTTTTGTTTCGCCCTACACCGATGCTGTAACCGTACCCTACGGTCGTGTGGGAGTTTATTACAATCACCCGCTTATCAGCCTGGTATCGGCAGTAACCTACATCCGGAAAACCAATTTCCAGAGCCGCTTCAACCTCGTCGATCCTTCCAATCCGGCAGCGACATCGATGTACCACCTGAAATACGATGTAGCCACCGCCGGCTGGACTACCGACGCTGTCATAAAGCCCTTCGAAGGTGCCGAGCTGCATCTGCTGGCGACTATCCAGAACCCGCAGTATGAAAATTACGCCTTTGAGGCCTATGGAAAAGAATACAATTTCAACAACAAACAGGTAACGGGCATCTCCCGCATCCTGCTCGAAATCGACCCCAGCTATCGTCCTGTCGGCAACCTTCGCCTGTGGGCCTCGTTCCGTTACTTCAGCCGGCAATATGCCAGCATCAGCAATATCCTCTTCTTTAATCCCCGCTGGGAAACCTTCGGAGGAGTGGATTACACCGCAAACAGGCATCTGACATTAAGCGCACTGGTTGTCAATTTCCTGAATCAGACCGGCGCCTCGGGAAGCATTTCGGGATCGGAACTTATGACCGACGGATCGATGTACAACAATGTGTATATGAGCGGCAGTTACCTGCGCCCCCTTACCTTCGAATTAAAGGCCTCTGTAAAATTCTAAAAAAATTCTCTCCCGTAAAAAATATAAAAACTATCGTATGAAAACACTTCTTACAACCACCGCGTTTCTGGCTCTTGCAGCCTTTTCAATCGCTCAAAAGCCGGTTCAACCCGAATTGAAAGCCACTTCGGCACCCATCCTTACCCTTCAGGGCTATCAGTTTAAAGATTTGAATAAAAACGGCAAGCTCGACAAGTACGAAGACTGGCGTCTGCCCGTTGAGACCCGGGCAAAAGACCTGCTCTCGAAAATGAGTGTGGAACAAAAAGCCGGAATGATGCTCATCAGTACTACCCGGCTGGAAAACGACTGGTCGTTCGAAAAACCTAAAACTACCGCACCCGTTACCGGCAGGTTCAACGAAACCGATCTGGTAATGAAGGAGAACATGTTCACACGTTTACCCATGCCTGTGGCACAGCTGTTCGCAGCCGGTACCACCAGGGGCGTGACCAAGCTGCACCTCCGCAATTTCATCCTTCGTGTAAATACAGCCCCCGAAATTCTGGCCGAGTGGTCGAACCACCTGCAGGCCCTGTGTGAGAGTGACGGATTAGGAATCCCGGCCATCGTTACTTCCAATCCCCGGAACCACATCACCCGCGATGCCTCCATCGGTTTAAGCGTAGGTAAAACCGCTTTTTCCACCTGGCCGGGCGAACTCGGACTGGCAGCTATGCGCGATCCGAAACTGGTACGCGAATTTGCTGATATTGCCCGCCGGGAATGGACAGCAGTAGGATTACGCAAAGGCTACATGTACATGGCCGACCTGGCTACCGAACCGCGTTGGCAGCGGGTGGAAGGAACTTTTGGCGAAAATCCGGGACTGGCCGCCGAAACCATGCGCGAAATCGTGTTGGGATTTCAGGGGGAGAAACTTTCGCAAGGATCGGTTGCACTTACCGTGAAACATTTTCCGGGCGGCGGAGCCACCGAAGGCGGTCAGGATCCTCATTTCCCCTGGGGAAAACGCGCCATCCTCAGCGAACGCACCCTTCGCGATAACCTGATACCCTTCAAAGCAGCCATCGACGCCGGGGTTTCGGCCATCATGCCGTATTACTCCCTGCCGGTGGGTACAAAGTACGAAGAAGTAGCCTATGCCTACAACAAAGGAATTTTGCAGGACTTGCTCCGGAAAGAATTAGGATTCAAAGGAATTATTAATTCCGACACAGGCCCCATCGATATGATGCCCTGGGGAGTGGAAGATCTGAACGTGACCGAGCGTTACAAAAAATCGCAGGAAGCAGGAATCAACCTTTATTCGGGCAGCGGCGACCCTACCGAATTGCTGAAAGCCATTGCCGCCGGAGCTGTAAAAATGAAAACTGTAAACGAATCGGTATACCTGCTTCTGAAAGAAAAATTTGAATTGGGATTGTTTGAAAATCCCTATGTGGACGTACAGAAAGCCAAAGAAACGGTGGGAAACCCGGGTTTCCAGGAACGCGCCGAACTGGCCTTGCGTAAATCGATCGTACTGTTGCGTAACCACGACAAGCTATTGCCCCTGAAAGAAAAAACAAAAGTATATTTCGAAACCTATTTCCCGCAAAAAGGAAAAGCACAGGCTTCGCAGGTGTATCTTCCGGCCGTTCAACACCCGGTCATCGAGTTCGTACAAACACCCGGTGAGGCCGAAGTAGTAATGGTCTGGGTAGCGCCGGGAGCCAAATCCTTGTTCGACTCCAAAGGAGAACCCCTTCATCTGTCGCTTTCGAAAAACGGCATCAACACCTGTTATATCAACTGCCTGACCGCCGGCAAACCTGCGGTATTGGTAATGAATTACACCAATCCCTGGGTGATTGACGAAATTTACAACGAAAACACTAAAAACATCAAAGCCGTGCTGGCAACCTTCGGAACTACTCCCGAAGCGATAATCGATGTGATAAGCGGCACCTTCAATCCGTCCGGCAAAATGCCGTTCTCCACACCCCGTACCGAAGAGGCCGTGCAAAACAACCGTCCCGATGTACCCGGATACGAAGAAGGGCCGGAGTATGCACTTTTCAACTTTGGCGAAGGACTTAGTTATTGATACAATAAAAAAGAGGCTGTCTCAAAATAGGAATTAAGTCTCTGAGAATTGAATATTCGGATTTGTTCCCGGATAGGTATCCGAATAAAAAGAGGGTCACATCAATGTGATGTGACCCTCTTTTTTATTGTGGAGATTACCGGACTCGAACCGGTCACCTCGACACTGCCAGTGTCGCGCTCTAGCCAGATGAGCTAAACCCCCGTGTATTGATCTTGAAATTGCGGTGCAAAGATAAGCAAGTTTTGGAAATTATCACTACTTTTGTATAAATATTTTTTCAACCAACGCAATGTATATCCTCAATATAACTTTTCTGGTGGCCCGTGACGCTGTAAATCAATGGAATGATTGGATCAGCTCCAGTTTCATTCCTTCCATTATTGCCACAGGACACTTCAATAGTCCGCAGCTGGCCAGGGTGCACACCCCTTCGGATGAAGAAGGGCTGTCGTACGCTTTACAGTTCCGGACCGAGCACCTGCACGCCATCGACCGTTGGCTGAGTACCGGCGGAGCATCGCTTCAGCAGGTATGCACTGGCCGCTTCAACGGCAACGTGTTGTTTTTTGCCACCACCCTCGAAGTTATTTCCCACTAACGATGTCCGACGAAACAATCATACTGGGCATCGACCCCGGAACCACGATTATGGGTTACGGACTTATTTCGGTAAAAGGAAATAAGGTAAGCCTGATTGCCATGGGGGTAGTGGATCTGAAGAAATACAAGGATCATTACCAGAAGCTGCAACGTATTTTCAGCCGTACGCTATCGCTGATCGACGAGTTTAAGCCGGAAGCCCTGGCCATCGAGGCTCCGTTTTTCGGAAAGAATGTGCAGTCGATGCTCAAACTGGGACGTGCGCAGGGAGTAGCTATGTCGGCAGCTCTCTACCGCAACCTTCCCATTACCGAATATGCTCCGCTGAAGATTAAGATGGCCATCACCGGTTATGGCGCCGCATCGAAAGAACAGGTAGCCGACATGCTGCGCCGGTTTCTATCGATTCCCGCCGATCAGATGCTTCCACAGATGGATGCCACCGATGGCCTGGCTGCAGCTTATTGTCATTACCTGCAGTTGGGACGCCCTACTTCCGATGCTTCCTACAGAGGCTGGAAAGATTTTGTAGCAAAAAATCAGACCAGGGTGCGCAGCCATTCCAAAAAAAATTCCCCTCCTTCGACAGGAGAGGAATAAAACACTTATTGTTTTTTCGTTTTTTTCACCAGATCGTCGGGCTTGGCGTAGGGATTACCTCCCGAATCGACATTCCAGGTTTCTTCAAGCTCCCAATTGGCTTTCAGCGTTAGTTTTTTCGAGAAATACAGTACTTTCTCGGGGAACTTTTTGTTCAGCAATTCACCCGTATCCCATTTCCCATTGCCGTTGGCATCTACAAAAAGCTTCACAAAATAATCACCGGGCTTCACATATTGAAACGAGTTACCCTTGGCCTGTGCCGGCTGTTGCTGGATAACCGTTTCTTTCGAATCGATTAATTGTAAAACCGCCAGCGAATCGAAAGGCTCGAGAAGTATCTTCAGGGTGGAATAATCCTCGGCTGTTTTCGTTTTAAATCCGCTTTTAAACTCCACATTGGTATTGTGGTACAACCCGAAAAATGCGGCCGAGTCAATTTTCAACTCGTAACTCTTGCCTTCTTCCCATTTATTATCGAGCTGGAATTGTAATCCAATGGAATCGATGGCCTGCCAGGTAAACCGTACCGGCGTGGTGAGCGAATCCTTTTTCATCGAAAGCGTTATTTTTGAGGTATCCACCTTATTCACCGGTATCCCGAACTGCAACCTGATCTTCGCGTTCAGGTCGAAGGAGGAACTGAGATTAGCACTCACTGCCAGCGCCTTGGAGCTGGGTTTAGTACTTCTGACCTCTTTTTTGGTATTCACAGGACGCCGGTAAATCAGCGAAAGAGTATCCACCTGTTCCACCAGGCGGAACAACGAATCGGTTTTAAGGTACTCTACCGTCATGCTGAGCGTGTCGAGTCCGTATACGGCCGAATCGGGAATCCACCACGTAAGGCTGTCGAGCGTGCTGTTTTTCTGGAGCAACAAGGGAGTGGTGGGTTCAAAATTCAACGGTCGTAGCCGGGGAAGCGAGTCGGAGGGCCGGTTGAAATACATGGAGAACGAATAAGCCTCTTTACGTTCCGATTTCACCAGGTATTGTCGCTTAATATCCTCCTTAAACAGGCGCAGGGTAAGCGTATCGGGACTGTAGGCCACCGTACGCCGCACCCGCACGGTATCGATGGTTACCGAATCTTTCCATACCGTATCGTTGCGCTGTTGCACCTTTACTTCCGGAACAACCGCAGACTCCAAAAACGACACTGCTTCACCCGGCTGGTACATGAAATCACGGTTTGCATCCCCCAGCGCATACACCGAATAGATGCCTGCCTTCACGTTTCGGATCGAAAACCGTCCTTCATCGTCGGTTTTGGTCACCCTTATAAATTTATCGGTATATAAGGCAGAATCTTTATCGTGCTTATGAAGCCCGACAAAAATACCCTGAACCGGATCGAGGGTCCAGGCGTCGTACAAACGCCCCCCTACCTGCAAGGTGTCGATTTCATTGCCTGTAGAGAATGCGAACTGATAATTCTCCAATGGGTTTTTCTCGTTTAAATCGACAATCGCATTGCCAAAAAACAGACTGTAGGTAGTACTATCCATCAGTTCATCTTCCAGCGTCACCGAAAGCACGCGGGCATTAGCCTTCAGTACAGGCTGCACCTGCTGGGGAGGCGAAATTATAAAATTATCGGTAACTTTATCGAGGGTCACATTTTCGTCGAAATAGACCAGGATCTCCTTTTTCTTGTAATTGATGGCGCCATTGACCGGAACCGAACGCAGCACCACCGGCGGGATCGAATCCTTGGGGCCCCCTGTAGGACCGGCAGCCCGGTTGGCACACGAAATCATAATCAGCACCAGCAACAGGCCGGTAATACATTTAATCCACTTCATTCTTTCTTTCACTTTAACCTAGGGTAAGCACTGCATGTCCGACCCGGCAACGCAGGCATTTTTTGGGTTCACAATAATTTCGATACAACTGTATAAGCGCCTGGGTATCGGCAGCACTTTCGACCTTTACACCCGTCTCGTTCCAGTTTCTTATTATCCTATTGTTTTCAGGAGGCAATTGCTCCATCATCACAACAATGGTTTCTTTCAATTCAAAATCGCCTTTATAATCGGCATAAGCAAAAGCCACCGGAATCACCGCATTAATAATCAATCCGGTGAGCGAATCGGAACCTGGCCTTTGCACTTTTTTGGAAGTATATTTCCCAGCCTGAAAATGGTGTTGCCAGTATTCGGACAGTTCACTCTTTTCCAATACCTTGCGCCAGGCCTCCACCCTTACATTCTCCATCAAATCGCGGAACAAATGCCTGTTGCATGACAACAAAGCGGCCAGCTGGGCGATACGCAGCTCGGGGAAATTCTCGGGCCGCAGCCGGAGCCATTTCCACAACGAAGCCGGAATGGGAATAAGTCCGAATTTCCGTTGCTGCTGGCGGTACTCGCCGATCAACTGCTGTAAATACACATCGTCGGGATGATGCCGGTACGCTTTAAAAAGCAATCCCGACTGTCCCATCAGCAAGGCTTCGAGCTGCTGCTGCGAATTACGGTTCTTCATGATCACCTGCCAGGGAAGCGAAGCTGCCAATGCATCGAAGGCCGGACCATTGATCGAAAAACCGAAACTCCGGGCCAATACTTTGAAAAAAACTTCTTCAAAATAAAAATTACTCTGCAACAACAGGCCTTTACTATCGTTTACCTTATGCATGAGCCGCTCGTACAGCAGGGCATTCTTCCAGCTGGTCCAAAGAACCGATGGCACCTTGTGCAGATGATCGGAACAAGCCAGCCATTTCCGGCTATACACCAGTTCCTCGAACCGCTGTTCGAGTAGTTCGGGAAACCGAAGCTCCAGCTGCGGCAACATTCTTTTCCCTTGTACCAGCACTTCCCGATCGGCACGGTAAACCACGTGAAGAATCACCGAATCGTAAGCCTCGTCGGCATCGTGACCATGACGGTACCAATCCGACGCGTTCACATGAACCTCCACATTTCCGGCCCAGATGGTAGAGCCAATCTGAACTTTAGCATTAAAAAAATCGGGGCCGCCATCGGTATTCAGTTTACCGACATCAATCACCTTCACCTTTTGTCCGGCCGTGGAAATGAGACCATGTTGCACAAACAATTTGTGCTGCCATACATACTGTAAAACAGATTCTTTCATAGAGTAGGATTTTTAAGTCAGGTTAGTATCAAAGCAGGCCATAGCTATATCCGTTCAACTTCCAGTACTCCAACGCTTTGGGCAATACTTTCAGAACACGGTCGCGGGCTTTCAACGAATCGTGAAACACCACGATGGAACCTGGCCTTAATTCTTTTCCGAGCAGGTTCATTATATCTTCTTCCCTCATGGAAGCATCGTAATCGTAGGTAAGTACATCCCACATTACAATCGTAAAGTCGCGCCGTAAAACACGCGAAACATTCCGGGTAATCTGTCCGTGCGGCGGACGAAACAAGTTGCTGTCGATCCGTTCACGGGCTTTGTATACGTTGGACAGATACGCCGCGGGTGCCGTTTTGAAGCGTTGCAGGTGATTGTAAGTATGATTGCCGGTGCGATGTCCGCTATCGATCAACCGCCGGTACAGCTCCGGGTAACGCATCACATTTTCGCCCACACAAAAAAAAGTAGCTTTCCACCCGTACTCGTCCAGGATCGCAAGTACCTCGGGAGTTACTTCCGGAACCGGTCCGTCGTCGAAAGTCAGATAAATTACTTTCGACGACGTATCGACTCTCCAAAGCAGCCCTTTACCCAACAACGGCCTGAGCCAGGAGGGAACCTGCGCTTTCATTACTTACCGCACCCGCTGGCTGAATTGCTCGTAAGCAGCCATGTATTTGTCGACCAGCGCTTTCTGGCCATTTTTATCGGCAATACTCAGCACATGGTTCAACAGCCCGAACTTCTCCCCGATCTGACGGTTGATACTCGAACGATGAGCGCCTTTCAGACCGAAATACCAGGTCAGGTATTCCACACAATCGTTGGCTACAAAATCGATAATCGCATTTCCCTGCTCGTGTTTACCCAGCGCATAATAGCTTTCGGCCATCATTACCGAAGTAATATCGTGACGCACCTGCGAAGGCGGCAACACCTCGAACGAGAAATCAAGCACCTTGGCAGCCCGCACCGTATCCTTTTGGTTGACCAACGCACCGGCCAGCTGGGCGAACATCATACGGTGCGTACGACACATGCGCGAGGTATTTTCGTCGAGATACACCTTCGGATCCGCAACATTACCCCATTTAAACTTATTCATCATATTGTCGTACATCTTTTCAACATTCACCGAAGCTCCCTTGCCTTGGTTCCTCACCGGTTTGATCTGGTAAGCCATACCCGTAAGTTCGAAATAGTCGTTCATACCCAGGTAGTAATCGTCGCCTACCGAAACCGCGAAATACATCGGACGCTTCCACTGGTTCGTATTCAGCATATCGATAATCATCAGTTCACTTTTGGTCATCCTTGTTTTGTTGAGCGTGATCTCCATTTGAGGGGCAATCGAATCGATGCGCGACGAATCGACCAGACCCGACTTCAGCACCTCTTCTTTATTGACCGGAATATACAGCTGTCTGGTAGGAATCACGCCCTCGCCGTCGACCTTTATTTCAGGATCGTGAAGTATACGGAACGCAGTGCTTACATCGAGCGGCCGGCTGTCGATTTCACGCACCGAAACCACCTCGTTGGTACCCACGATGTATTGCTGCGGCGTCCACGAGATGGGAAGCGGCGCCGACTCGTACGCCTGACGACGCATCTGATCGATGTACCAATCGGTTTGCAGGTAGCTCAGGTTACATACGCGCACGTCGGTACGTACACCTTCCACCTCCTGATTGTACCACAGCGGGAAAGTATCGTTGTCGCCATTCGAGAATATGATGGCATCTTTATCGGTCGAAACGAGGTAATTATATCCAAAATCGCGGGCGGCGTAACGGTTGCTGCGATCGTGGTCGTCCCAGTTTTCGGCCGCCATCAGCGCCGGTACGCCCAACGAAAGCACACTCGCCAGGGCAGCCACCACCGTCTCGGGGAGGTATTTCTTCACCAACTGAATGATTCCCAATACTCCCAGCCCGATCCAGATACTGAAGGCGTAGAACGAACCCGCATAGGCATAATCGCGCTCTCGGGGCTGGTAAGGAGTCTGATTCAGGTACATAACGATGGCAATACCGGTAAGGAAGAACAGCAGCATGGTAATCCAGAAAGTATGTTTGCCTTCCTTGCCATTGTAAACGAGGAATAAGATACCGATAATCCCAAGCAGGAGCGGTAACATGTAATATTTATTCCTTCCTTTATTGTCCTTTAGTTCCTGGGGCAGATTGGTTTGGTCGCCCACCAGTTTTTTGTCGATGAAATCGATTCCGGTAATCCAGTTACCATGTTCCACCTCGCCATGTCCCTGAATATCGTTCTGTCTTCCGCTGAAGTTCCACATGAAATAACGGAAATACATGAAATTCAACTGATAATTGAAAAAGAAACGCAGGTTTTCGGTGAAAGTAGGAACATATTCGGTGCGTTGCTGACCGCAATAATCGAAACGAACCCGTTTGCCCTTCACATCGCCCCAGATCTTATAAGCATTTACGTGGTGGGCCTGCGAGCTGTACATACGGGGGAACAACATCATAAAACGGTCGTCCATCACATAATCCATTTTATGCCCCGTCACAATATAACTATCCTTCTGGTCGGGCGACGTTTTAGGCATCGGAGAATATTGCGGATCGCCGGTTTCATAAATCGGGATACAGGTATTACCTTCGATGCGCAGTTTCACCGGCGCGTTGTAGGCCTGTCCGTAAAACAACGGACGGTCGCCATATTGCTCGCGGTTGAGGTAATATTTAAGCGCAAACACATTATCGGGAGAATTCTGATCCATGGGAGGATTGGCCGCCGAACGGATCACGATAACCGTGTAGGACGAATAACCGATCAGGATAACGGTAATCATCAACACGGCCGTATTCAGCCAGCGCACGTCCACTTTCGATTTGAATTTGACCAGCAGATAAGCGAGCCCGCCCAGCAGTACGATTCCCAGCAGGAAATGACTGCCGAAGAACGGAATACCTGTGATCGCCAGGGCTGCCACGAACGAGATTATAATGCGGAGGTAGCTTTTACGGGTGGTGGATTCCACAATAGCCCAGGCCAGTATTGCTATGGTAAGTGCAATATACACCAGCAACCCGGTATTGAAGCTCATACCGAAGGTATTTACAAACAACAGTTCGAAACGGCTGGCCACTTCTACAAATCCCGGGATGATCCCATAGAGCACGGTACCGAGGATCACCACCGAAACCAGCATCGCTCTTACACCCCCCCAGGTAGTTACTTTGGAATAAGTACGGAAGTAATACACCAGCACGATGGCCGGGATAGCCAGCAGGTTGAGCAAGTGAACCCCGATGGAAATCCCCATCAGGTAGGCGATAAAGATGAGCCAACGGTCGGATCCGGGCTGATCGGCCACGTCCTCCCATTTTAAAATGGCCCAGAACACCACGGCTGTGAACAACGACGAATAGGCGTATACCTCGCCTTCGACGGCCGAGAACCAGAACGTATCGGAGAAAGTGTAAGCCAACGCACCGACCATACCGGCGCCGATGATTCCGATGAGACGGGCCGGGGTAAAATCTTCTTCGCTACGAATCAGGATTTTGCGGGCCAGGTGGGTGATGGTCCAGAAAAGGAACAAGATGGTAAAGGCGCTGGCCAGTGCCGAAAGAGCATTCACCATGAGCGCTACCTGCGTGGGATCGGATGCGAAAAGGGAGAAAAACCGTCCGGTGAGCATAAAGAAAGGAGCTCCGGGCGGGTGTCCTACGTCGAGTTTGTAAGCTGATGCGATAAACTCACCACAGTCCCAGAAACTGGCTGTTGGCTCCATGGTGGTCAGATAGGTAGCTGCGGCTATTGCAAACGCAATCCAGCCAAAGAGATTGTTTAATAATCGGAATTTGTTCATTTTATTCAATTAATAAAAAACCGTGGTTGCAAGAAGCCGAATTCCGCACTGCAACTGAATGATTACTCAAAAAAATTGCTCAAAGATACAAAGAAAATTCATTCTGTCAGGATAAAAAATGCTATATTTGTAAAATTTCACAAACGAGCCGCTATGCATCCAATCACATCATTTTCAGAGCTGACAAAGCACTTGCAGAATACGAACGAACGTAAACATCTGGTCGTTGTTAACCCTTCCGACGTGCAGACTTTCGAAGCCGTCCTCCGTGCGGTCGACGCCGGTCTGGTACATGCAACGATGCTGGGCGACAGCAAGCATTACGACATGGCCTTCATCGAAGCACATCCCATGCTTGAATTTATTGAATGTAAGGATCTTAAAGCAGCTTCCGAACGTGCCGTCGCCATGGTCAAAGCAGGCGATGGCGACATTCTCATGAAGGGCCTGGTGAACACGGATGTGTTGCTGAAAGCCATTCTCAGCAAAGAACACGGATTGGTGCCTTATGGCAATGTGGTGACATTTATTGCCGCCATGGAAATCCCCTCCTATCCTAAATTGCTGTTTATGAGCGATCCGGCGGTGATCCCGGCTCCCAATTTACGACAACGTACCGCCATGATCGAATACGCCGTTCGTATGACCGGAAATTTCGGGATTGCCCGGCCGAAAATTGCCTTGTTGCATGGAACGGAGAAACCTAATCCGAAATTGAATTTCATGGACGATTATCTGCATATTATCCAGGAAGCGCGCAAGGGTGTTTTTGGTGATGCCATCGTGGACGGACCATTGGATATATTTCTGGCACTGAATCCGGAACTGGGTTCCATTAAACAGGTAAACACCCCCATTCAGGGTGATGCCGATGTGGTTATTTTCCCCGGATTTGAGGCTGCCAATGTGTTTTATAAAACGGTGATTACTTTTGCAGGAGCCGAAATGGGTGGCATTTTGTTTGGTACCGACAAACCGGTTGTGATGACATCGCGCAGCGATACGGCCGCTTCGAAGTTCAACAGCATTGCCCTGGCCGGGATATTCTGACGTCTGTTTTCCATTGCGGATCAGAACGTGGTTCCCACCAGCAAGGTCAGCGGAACTTTCACCCCCGGATTGGACGGAAACATATTGCCATTCGAGTAGTGTCCTATGCGCAGCTCGAGCGCCAACCGGCGGTTCTTCCCTGCAAATGCGCCGAAACCCATGGTGTCGGTGAATATGAATTGCCGGCCCAGATCGATGTTGTGAAGGGTAGATCGGGAGATAAAGCTGGGACCGGCCACAGTGTAGAAAAAATACAAGTCGGCTTGCGCCGTTTGCAGAAAATTGAGACGAAACACCGGATAAACCGAAAAGGTGTAAAAGGTTTCTTGTATTTCCTGTCCGCCGGCCATGAGCGGCACCGGCTGCCAGCGGGCTGCATGTATTCCCCAGTCGATGGCAAACCACCGGGGAGTATGATAAATGTTGCGTTGATATTGCAGCTGAACACCCTCTTCCACTTCGAGCCTGCCGCCCCAGAATATTCCCATGCCGGATATAAAACTGTTGACGCCATATCCCAAACCATTGGATGTATAACCAACCTGCAGCCATTGGCGCGGATGAATCATCGCGGCCGGTTTTTGCCCCGGAGCAGTTGGTGCGACGGGTGGTTTAAAGCGAATGCCCAGCGAAGCGTAGGTGGTACGCGGCTGATTATGCCCGACCGAAGCGGGAATCCAGCCGCCCGAAGCTACAACCGACCACGAATCGTGGAGCCTGTAATGAATACCGGCGCCCACCAAAGGCGCAAAGTAGGTTGCATGATCGATAACCTGTAGGTTCGATTCGGTGGCAAACCCCTTGCGGGTAACCAGGGCGGCACCGGCTTCGGCCACAGCTTCCATTTTATTGCTAAGCCGGAGATGGCCGTTCAGGGTAAATCCGGCATAGTTCATCCATACGGGGCGGGTCAGCGTACCGTTTTGCGAAACTGCCCGATCGGTGGCTGATGCCGTTTCACCGGCTTCGACCGTATAGCTAACCCAGGCCGAAGGCATCAGGTACGACATTTTAGCCGATAAATATGCATTGACCTGGTAAGCCAGCCCCATTTTAAATGCGATATTCGGCACCACGATTTCCCGGGCAATGAAGCCCGGATTGAGCTGAGCCGGCGAAAAGGGGTATTGAATATAGGCAGGACCGGCCTCGAACGACATTTTTTTCATCCAGGCCGGCATCTGTTCCCGGTCAGCTGCTTTCGCGTGTACGGCAATCAGTATCGCCAGAATGAGTACAAGACTGCGCATGACCGTTACTTTTTCAGCTTATTCAGCAGGTAGTCGGCCGCTCTCCCGGCTGTGCCCGGAGCGCCCAATTGCCTTTTCAACTCGCTGTACGACGAAAGCATCTTCTCTTTCACCTCCTTATCGCGAAGAATACGGTCGACTTCCGATTCGATCTTCCCGGCCGTCATCAGATGGGCCACCAATTCGGTCACCACTTCTTTTTGCAATAAAATATTCACCAGGGAGATATACGGAATTTTAAGTATTCTGTTTTTCAACCAGTACGTCAGCCGTCCTCCTTTGACGTGGTATACCACTACCTGCGGGGTGTTGAGCAGAGCCGTTTCGAGGGTAGCAGTACCCGAATTGACCACAGCTACGGCTGCATAACGGATCATCCGGTAGGTATGCCCGGCAATGACCCGCGAAGCATCGGCTCCGCACGCTTCATAAAAAGAGGCATCGATTCCCGGAGCTCCGGCAATCAGGAAAGGCAGGTTCAGCTTTTCGGCAGCTCTAATCATTTCGGGCAAACACGACGCGATTTCCTGCCGGCGACTGCCCGGCAATAACGCGATATAATCAGCTTCGCCCAAGGCCGCGAACTGTCTGAATTCACTCCCGGTCATCGGATCGCTGTCGATATACGAAGCAATTGTATCTACCGTAGGATTCCCTACATACTGAACAGTAACCCCATAGCGGGCATAAAACGCTGTTTCGAAAGGAAATATGGTGAGGATGCCGCTCATCTCCCGCTTCAGTTGCCTGACCCGATAGGTTTTCCAGGCCCAAATCTTTGGAGCGATATAATAATAAACCGGAATCCCCAGTTGCCCGACCACATAAGTCGACATTTTCATATTAAACCCGGGATAGTCGATTAATATCACCACATCGGGCATGAAGTTCCTGAGCGCTTTTTTAGCAATCCTGAAATTGGCAATTACTTTATGGGCGTTCAGCATAACATTGAAAAAGCCCATGAAGGCCATCTCCCGGTAATGACGCACCAGCCGGCCGCCGGCATGCTGCATGGCATCGCCTCCGAAACATTCGACAACTGCCGCAGCATCCCGTTGGCGTATCGCACGAATAAGGCCCGCACCATGCATATCGCCCGAAGCTTCACCTGCAATAATAAAATACTTCATCCACCCAATTTTATAAATAACTATCCATTGATTTTTCACCCCGCCCAACCTTCTCGGTCGAGATTTCTGTAATTGATGGCTTCGGCCAGATGATGCGTCAATATACGGGACGATCCGTCTAAATCGGCTATGGTCAACGCCACTTTTAATATCCTGTCGTAGGCCCGGGCCGATAAATTGAGCCGGCGCATGGCCGTTTTGAGCAACTCCGCACCCTGCTTATCGGGCGTTGCAAACATCCGGAGCTGACGCGACGACATCTGCGAGTTGCAATACACCCCTTCGAATGCCCTAAACCGTTGTTCCTGTATCTCCCTGGCTTTCACAACCCGTTGCCGTATCGCCTCACTGGATTCCGCATCGCGTTGCTCGGCCAGTTTTTCAAAGGGTACCGGAACTATTTCGATATGAATATCGATCCGGTCGAGTAAAGGCCCCGAAAGCCGGTTCAAATACTTATGCACCGCTCCCGGAGCACACACACATTCCTTATCGGGATGGTTATAAAAACCACACGGGCAAGGGTTCATCGAGGCTACCAGCATAAACGAAGCCGGATACTCCAGGCTGTACTTTGCCCTCGCTATCTGAATTTTCCGTTCTTCAAGCGGTTGGCGCATCACCTCCAGCACCGAACGCTTAAATTCGGGCAGTTCGTCGAGAAACAACACACCATTGTGAGCCAGCGATATTTCGCCAGGCTGAGGCGAATTCCCGCCTCCTACGAGGGCGATATCGGATATGGTATGATGCGGACTCCGGAAGGGACGCTGCATCACCAGCGCCATATTCGATTCAATAACCCCGGCTACCGAATGAATCTTAGTCGTTTCTATGGCCTCCTGCACCGTCAACGGCGGCATAATAGTAGGTATCCTGCGCGCCAGCATCGATTTCCCTGCGCCCGGAGGCCCTATCAATATAATGTTGTGCGATCCGGCCGCGGCAATTTCAAGCGCCCGTTTCACACTTTCCTGTCCTTTCACTTCCGAAAAATCCATTCCGTAGAGCCGGTCCCCGGACCGAAGCAACCGGTCCTTATCAATCGTTACCGGAACCTGGTCCGAATGCCCGTTAAAGAAGCGGATCACCTCCTCCACCGTAAGCATCCCGTACACCTCCAGCCCCTCTACCACAGCCGCTTCCTGCGCATTGGCACGCGGCACAACCATCCCCCTGAAACCCTCCTCGCGAGCCTTCAAGGCAATGGGCAGCACTCCCCGGATAGGCTTTAAAACTCCGTCCAGCGACAACTCGCCCATGATCAGGTAATCGTCGCACAACGCGGCCCTGACCTGCCCCGATGCTGCTAAAATGCCGATGGCTAAGGGTAAATCGTAAGCCGACCCTTCCTTCCGGATATCGGCAGGCGCCATATTGATCACCACCTGCATCCGCGGAATCTTCTTACCGTAACAGGCCAGCGACGATGAAATTCGTTCGTGACTTTCCCTTACCGCATTGTCGGGGAGCCCCACGATCAGAAAGCGTATTCCCGGACTGATATTCACTTCGATGGTGACCACCCGTGCGCCTATACCTTGTACGGCAGCACCATAACATTTTACTAGCATCTAAACAATTCATATAAGGTAAATAGTACCGCAAATATACTATTCAATCCTTATTAATGAGGTAGCAAAACGTACAAATCACGCAGCCGGGATATCCAATATTATCCTTTTTTACAAATTAACACCGAAGCATAGGCGCTCATCCCTTCCATTCGGCCCACAAAGCCCATCTTTTCTGAAGTAGTAGCTTTAATGGAGATCCGGTCGGGATCGGTCTGCATCACTTCGGCCAGTTTCTGCTGCATGGCCGGAATATGGGGGTTTATTTTGGGCTGTTCGGCGCAGATGGTGCAATCGGCATTGCCAAAGCTATAGCCTTTTTCGTCGAGCAACTGCATCGTGCGGGCCAGCAACAGCTTACTGTCGATATCTTTGTATTCTCCCGCCGTATCGGGAAAATGATACCCGATATCGCGCAAATTGGCGGCTCCCAGCAGGGCGTCGCACAAGGCATGAATCAACACATCGGCATCCGAATGCCCTGATAAGCCGATGGGGTGATCAATCCTGATCCCCCCAAGCCATAATTCACGTCCTTCGGCATATCGATGTACATCGTAGCCAAAGCCGGTACGAATAGTAAGTTCCATAGTGGTTATCGCATCAGATTTTGGAGTCCGAATAAGTCGAACGACAACGAAAAACGCAATGTTCCGTCGAGCGGATTGGTTTGTGATACCGATACCACATAGGCGGCATCGAGTTGAAATACATTCAGTTTGAATCCGGCACCGGCGGTAAAATACTTACGGTTTCCCTTGTACTTATCTTCGTGGTAGTACCCTGCGCGCACAGCAAACTGGTTGTTGTAGAGGTATTCGGCACCTACCGACCAGTAAATTTCGCGCAATTCCTCGGCCAGGCCGCCGGGCGCATCGTTAAAAGAAGAAATAATCCCCTGCAGCGAAGTCATATCGTTGTAATAATCGATATTCTCGGCTGTTTTCGAATAATCGGTTGTAGGCGCCATCAGTTTGTTCACATCGGCACTGAACGATATGCGCTGAAAATCGTCGATCGGATAATCGAACGAACCTCCCAAACGAAGATTGGCCGGAATAAAACTGCTGGAAGCGCCTGCATCGTAGCTGATTTTAGAACCGATATTGGAGATGTTCAATCCCAGGCCCAGCCTTGCATCGCCGGTAGCCAGCTGAAGCGGACGCTGATAGAATAAGGCCACATCGGCAGCTACCGCCACACCTGCATAGGTCTCGCTACCGCCGGTGGTGTTGCGTCCGTTGCTCAAATCGGAATAAATAAACCGTAATGCCGTGGCCATCGAAAAATAATCCGACAGTTTCTGCGAATAGGCCGCATCAAATGCATATTCGTTGGGGAATGCCGATGCCTCATCCTGCCCCTGCCAGTTGGTCATTTTAATTTCACCCAGCGAGAAATAACGCAACGAAGAGCTGATCGCACTACGGTCGCTGAATTTATAGTAACCGGTAAGGTAGGTAAGGTTGATGTCATCAACCAACCGGCGTAACCAGGGAGTAAACGAAAAGGAGAGTCCTGCATTGCTTTCGGTAAATACATACTTGGCCGGATTCCAGAATTGAGAATTGACATCGGGAGAAGTGGCCGCACCCAGGTCGCCCATAGCCGATCCACGAGCCTCGGGCGATATGGTAAGCGATTGAACTCCAATCGTCACCGGATGATTCTCAACTTCCTGAGCCCTATTCAATGCGGGAATAGCTGCAATCAAAACAAGTACTAAAAAACATTTTTTCATTAGGTTGCTATTTTCAGTTTTAAATTTCATACAAAAATACATCATAATCGGAATAACTTAAACGGATTTTTTCGGGTTTATTGTATCGTACGCCTTAGCGGGTCAAAATAAACTTATTTAATTTCGATTTCACGCTGCCTTTCGCATCTTCGATACTGATCCGGTACAGATAAACACCTGGGGGTAACTGACGTGCAAAATCATCTTTCACATCCCATTGGATCTCGTCCAGGGTCGATTGTGTGAAAGTCCATACGCGGCGTCCCGCAACATCAAACACATCCACCCGGGCTGCAATCACCGATTCGGGCCTATCGTGTTCAATCACGAAACGGGTCGAGGTAGTGACCGGATTCGGATAGTTGTAAATCCTGAAAATGGTAGGCTGAAGTCCTCTTACTACTTCAAAATCGATGGTTTGTGTAGTCGAGTTGTTCAACACATCCCATACCCGGAACGAAAGAGTATGTTTACCCGATTTGAGTTCGGGCAGTTTAAACCGTACCTGTCCACGCTTGTAATCGTTCATTTCGGCTGTAAAATGATCGTTCAGGCTATAAATCATCCCCGGATCGTCGTCGATTATCAGGGTCATATCGTGCCCGATTCCACTTCCTACCTGGTTGATTCCTGTTTCATCGCTGATATCGGCAATAAACAAGGGCGTTTCATTGGTTGGGTCGCCCGACTGGAAATCAAGCATATTCAGGTACATTTTAATTTCCGGGCCATCGGTTTCGTACGAAACAGCCTCATCGGAACCTCCGATATAAAAATTCTCGAGCATACCCTGCGCCTCCGAACCCACCGTCGCATCTTCGGCGTAGAAATTCACACGGCCTGTACCATAATTGTACTTGATATCACGTGGAATTACAAAGGTTATCTCAAACTGTCCGTTGGTAACCTCGGTTACACCTGAAAACAATTTATTGGGACGATCGCGATACACAAAACCGCCGTTCTTATCGTTGTTCAGGGTCTCGATACGCTGCACCTTGTCAAAAACGTCGGCATAAATCTTTCCGTTGAAACCCGACACGACAGTTCCCTGCGCATTGGTGATCGCTCCTTTAATAGTTGCCACCGACAAAGCACGAAGGGTATCATTCCCCGAAATCACTTTTCCATTCAGCTGTTGAGCCACCACCTGGTATTCGTCGGGGTAATTGAGTCGCAACGACGGATCGCCCACCAAAATATAGGACAGTTTGTTGATTTCGGTACCTAAACTGTTTTTGGCCCTCCGCAACACCTCTCCTACCCGTAAATGTTTCCCGTTTTCCTTGTAAAACAGAAATTCGTTAATCTTCTTGTTAATATGCTTGTTCTGCGAAGCATACACCGGACGGGCGGCCGAAATGATACCTATTCCACCCCCGACGGGATTCAGCAGCACCTGTTCGCCCGCCGATACCGAGATATTGTCGAACTGTAAAAAGTCGCAGGTCGCTCCTACCCAAAGGGGCAGATTCTTATTCGACAATGCTTTCACATCGGCAGTTGAAAGAATTTGCTCGTTGGTCCAACCCGAAGCGCCGGCATGACCCACATAATTCAGAAACAACATGCCATTGCGCAACAGGTTATGAAATTGCGTACGTGCCAGCGGATAAGTTTCGCCGCTTGCATTGACCATCTGCTGATACGCATCGAGGTAAATCTTCGTAATCTGATACGAAGGATGATTGCGGGCCACCGTCACCGCAACCGTATCGGCATCTTTCATATGCAAGGCACCGTCGCCGTCGTCGGCCAGGTAACAGAGTTGATTCTTCCACATGCCTTTCTGCAGATTCTGCATGTACGAAATGGTTTTATTCACCACATCCGACGCTTCCTGTACCGTGGTGACCGGGAAACGGCCTACGGCTATATCCATCGAATGGGAGTCGACACGGGTACCTTCATGATCTTCGAGAAAAGTAAAATAATCGTCGCTCACGTACGATAATGTTTCCGACAAGGAATGCTCGGTTTGATAGGTCAATACAAAGCCCCGGTTCGACGAAGGTAAAATTTTACGGTTGTCGAACGAACCTCGTCCGAACAATAATACACTTTTAGGTTGAAGCGACGGATCCTGCTTTTCGATAGCCCTGTCGTACAGCATTTTCATCACCCAACGATAGGCTGTTGCATCGGGATTGCCCGACGAAAATTCGTTGTACACCTGTTCGGTGGTTACTACATCTACTTTGATCTCGCCCCGTTCGTTGTGTGCATCGGCCAGCCGGCGGGCTTGCTGAATAAAATCGGGATGGGTGATAATGAGCATATCGACGGCTTGCAAGGCGTGGAGATTTTGATTGGGCACCACCCCTACCGTTTCGGGCCTGGGAAACGACGATGCAGCCGACAGGTCGACCGCCATATACGAACTGAGGGTTTTTGCCGAAGCGGTAAAAATCAATTCATTGCCTTCGCGCACGGTACTCATTCGCTGGGTGTTCACCGGGTTGGTGATATCCCAGATCTGCACATTGGCGCCGGCATTCGACAAGCGGTAACGGTTGAACGTGTCGGACCCGAGGAAGTCGGTATTCTGGAAGCGCATGCTGCCCGATGTGAACTTAAGCTGCCGGCGGGCATTCACCGAAAGGTAGTTAAGATACCCTTTCCCCGTTGGTACCGTTTTGGTGTAACTTAATTTAAAATCGAGCTGATCGGAAGCCGGATCGAACAGGAAGGTCGCATTGGCATCGCGCCCTTTTTCATAATTATCGTTTTTACTTTTGGCCGACACCTGCAAGCGTTTTTCCTGCCCGCCTGCCAACGTTAACCGGAAATCGGACGGAATTTCGGCCGAATTGGCAGCCACATCCAAACGAGCGGCAACGGTTGCGGTACCCTGAACGACATTAGGGAAATTGAAGCCGATATTGAGACTCAGCATTTCGGAAAACGTTTCGCCGTAAAACTCTTTGCCCGAATTGGTGAGCGACTGAAGGTCCTTTTCGTACACTCCGAAATCGACAAAGGTAGTGATGGTGTTCACCTGTTGAGGATCGACCGGATCTTCGGTTTTAGTAGCCAGCAACCGGCCGGTCCCGGCATCCGACGTCACAAAATAGTGTCCGTAGTTGGAATAGTAATGCGGTTGATGGGTATAAATACCACGGCTTGAATCGTAATTCCAGAGCACCGTGCCCTGCGCATAAAACAGGATATAATCGCCGGCATTAAATACGCCGTCGGAGCCCTTTTCCATGTGAATGGCTATCTCGGGCAGATCGTCGTACTTGGGCGCCATAAAACTCTGAGGCAACAAGGCGCCACCATACCCGAAAATACGAACATTGGCCGGAGTGATGCCCATAGCCGTAAGGTCCTCATACGTTAAGCGGTAAACCCCCGAGTTTTTCACCCTGATTTTCACAAACTTACCTTTCGACAGCACCGATTCCGGAACATAACTGTGAATACCGGCTTCAAGCCGTGCATAGGCCGACCCTGCCACCAGAATACATAAAACAAGAATACGTAGCAATATTTTCTTCATCCGGGAAAAGCGTTTGATATACAAACCTAAAAACGGGACTTTCGCTCTTTTGTTGTTACACTTAGGTTATGATAACATTATTTAATTTTGAAATCAAACATTTTCGTATCGAAAATGTAGCCTTCGAGCCGGTCGCCCACTTTTACCGGCCCTACACCTGCCGGGGTTCCGGTGAACAGTAGATCGCCGATTTTAAGTGTAAAAAACTTACTTACATGCGCTATCAATTCTTCGACAGGAAAAATCATATCTTTCGAGTTCCCCTGTTGAACGGTGACACCATTCAAATCGAGCCGGAATTCGATCCGGTGGATATCGCCCAACTCACTCACCGGCAGAAAACCGCCGATCACCGCCGAATTATCGAAGGCCTTGGCAATTTCCCAGGGATGTCCGTCGTTCTTCAGCTTGCGCTGCAGGTCGCGGGCGGTAAAATCGACCCCCAGCCCTATTTCGGCAAAATAACGGTGGGCAAACTGCGGCGAAATATTCTTACCCAGGCGGTTGATCTTTATAATCAGTTCCGTCTCGTAATGAAGATCTCCTGAAAAATCGGGAAGATAAAAAGGTTTGTTGTTTTTCAGCAGGGCCGAATCGGGCTTCATAAACACGACCGGCTCGGTAGGATGCTTACTGTTGAGCTCTTTGTTGTGCTCGGTATAATTCTGACCTATGGCGATGATTTTCATAAACTTGACTCTTGATTCCTGGTTCTTGATTCCTGGTTCAGTTCCTTCAACGCATTAAGGCGGTTGAACATCACAGCCAGGTGAGCATAGATGGACGTGTTTTGAACGATAATATTTTCGGGAACCACAATACGGTAGGGAGTAAAATTCCAGATGGCTTTAATCCCGCCTTCCACCATCAGTTCCGACACTTCCTGCGCCTTTTCGACCGGCACGGTGAGCACCCCGATATGCACGCCTGTCTGGTGCTGGAGTTCTTCAAACCGTTCGATATGATGAATAGGAATATGATTGATGGAGGTGCCTGCCAGCTGGTACTTTACGTCGAAACCGGCCACGATCTGCAAACCAAACTGTTCGAGACCATTGTCGTGCATTAACGCGCCCCCCAGACTTCCCACTCCAAATAGAAATGCCTTATGAAAATTGGTGAATCCCAGAAACTCTTCCAGAACGTCGACCAGCTGCTTCACATCGTACCCTACCCTTGTGCGGCCCGAGATGTTTACATATGAAAGGTCCTTAGCCACAATCGAGGCATCTACCGCGATGTTTTTGGAAATCTGAGTCGATGAAAGATGTAACTCTCCCTTCTTCAACACCAATTTTGCGAAGGCCAGGTACCAGGGCAGGCGGCGTAAAGTAGGTTCGGGCACATGAAACTGTATCGTGCTTTTATTCGATGCCATTTAGCCTGAAATTAGATTAGTCCGGCAAAAATAATCAAATATTTTAATTAATTTTGCACGTTTATTTATTTAAGCTAAATTTATGGAGTACAATTTCAGAGCGATAGAGCAAAAATGGCAGAATTACTGGCGCGACAACAAGACGTATAAAACCGAAATCAATCCCGGTAAACCGAAATATTACGTACTGGACATGTTTCCATATCCTTCGGGAGCCGGGCTGCACGTCGGGCATCCGCTGGGCTATATCGCCTCCGATATCTACAGCCGTTTTAAGCGACAACAGGGTTTCAACGTGCTTCACCCCATGGGTTACGATGCGTTCGGGCTTCCGGCCGAGCAATACGCCATTCAAACCGGACAGCATCCGGCCGTAACCACCGCCCGCAATATTGCACGCTACCGCGAGCAACTCGACAAAATCGGTTTCTGCTACGACTGGGACCGCGAAATCCGCACCTGCGAACCCGATTACTATAAATGGACGCAATGGGCTTTCATCCGGATGTTCAATCATTATTTCGACACCCGGCTGCAAAAGGCTCGGCCGGTGGACGAGCTGGTTCTCCAATTCGAGACCGCGGGTACAGAGGGGGTTCACGCTCATGGCTCGGAGGAACTGAGCTTCACCGCCGACGAATGGAAAGCCAAATCGGAAAAGGAGCAGCAGGAGATTCTGCTGAATTACCGTATTGCCTACCTGGCCGATTTAAAGGTGAACTGGTGTCCGGCTTTAGGCACTGTGCTGGCCAACGACGAGGTAAGCGAAGGCCTCTCGATTCGTGGCGGACATCCGGTGGAGCAAAAAGTGATGCGGCAGTGGAGTTTGCGTGTTTCGGCCTATGCCAATCGCCTGCTCCAGGGACTCGACACCATCGAATGGACCGAGTCGCTCAAAGAAACTCAAAAAAACTGGATCGGACGAAGCGAAGGGGCTGAAATGAAATTCAGGCTGAAAGGTACCGATCTCGACATCGATATTTTCACCACCCGGGCCGATACTATTTACGGGGTTACTTTCATGGTGCTGGCCCCCGAAAGCGAGCTGGTAAACACCTGTACCACTCCCGAGCAGGCACAGGCGGTGGAGGCCTACCTCGACTGGACTAAAAAACGAACCGAGCGCGAACGCCAGGCCGACCGCCGCGTAACCGGAGTGTTCTCGGGGAGCTATGCCCTCAACCCGGTGAGCGGCACCGAAATCCCGGTGTGGATTGCCGATTATGTGCTGGCTGGTTACGGTACCGGCGCCATCATGGCGGTACCGGCCCACGACAGCCGCGACTATGCATTCGCCCGCCACTTCAACCTCCCCATTATCCCCTTGATCGAAGGTTGCGACGTTTCGGAAGAAAGTTTTGATGCCAAAGAAGGTATCCTGATGAACTCTGGCTTCCTGAACGGCCTCACCGTTAAAGAAGCCATTCAAAAGACCAAAGAATACATTGCTGAACAAGGAATTGGTAATGTGAAAGTGAATTTCCGTCTTCGCGACGCTATTTTCAGCCGCCAGCGCTACTGGGGCGAACCTTTCCCCGTGTACTATAAAGAAGGATTGCCCTATATGCTCGACGAAAGCCGTTTGCCGCTGGTACTGCCCGAAGTGGACAAATACCTGCCTACCGAAAAAGGTGAGCCGCCGCTGGGCCGTGCCGAAAACTGGACAACCGGCGAAGGCTATCAGCTCGAATTGTCGACCATGCCCGGATTCGCCGGCTCGTCGGCCTATTACCTGCGGTACATGGATCCATCGAACGACCAGGCGCTGGTGAGCAAGGAAGCCAATGAATACTGGAGAAGTGTGGATTTATACATCGGCGGTACCGAGCATGCTACCGGGCACCTCATCTACAGCCGCTTCTGGAACAAATTCCTGTTCGACCTGGGCTTGGTTTGTGAAGACGAGCCCTTCCGTAAACTCATCAATCAGGGGATGATTCAGGGTCGAAGCAATTTCGTGTACCGTATAAAAGATACGAACACCTTTGTTTCCTTCAACCTGAAGGATCGGTACGAAACCACAGCTATTCACGTTGATGTGAATATCGTACACAACGACCAGCTCGACACCGAGAAATTCCGCAACTGGAATCCCGAATACAAAACGGCCGAATTTATTCTGGAAGACGGGAAATACATCTGCGGCTGGGCGGTGGAAAAGATGTCGAAATCGATGTTCAACGTGGTGAATCCCGACGATATTGTAGAGCGCTACGGAGCCGATACCCTGCGGCTGTACGAAATGTTCCTCGGCCCGCTCGAGCAATCGAAACCCTGGGATACCAACGGAATCGACGGGGTGCACCGTTTCCTGAAACGCTTGTGGTCGCTGTTTTACCGCGAAGGGCAGTTACTACTCAACGACGCGCAACCTACGGCCGAAGAGCTGAAGATTTTGCATAAGACCATCAAAAAAATTACTTTTGATATCGAGAATTTCTCGTACAACACTTCGGTTTCGGCTTTTATGATCTGTGTCAACGAGTTGTACAGCCTGAAATGCAGTAAGAAAGCCATTCTGGAACCTTTGGTGGTATTGCTGGCTCCCTTTGCACCGCACATCGCCGAGGAGCTGTATCGCGTATGCGGCAACGAAACCACCGTATGCGATGCCGGTTATCCGGTGCATAATGAAGAATATCTGATCGAATCGTCGATCAACTACCCGGTATCGTTCAATGGTAAAGTACGCTTCACGCTTACTTTACCCGCCGGATTATCGAAAGAGGAGCTTGAAAAAACAGCTTTGGCCGACGAGAATACACTCCGTCAGCTGAATGGGGCAACCATCAAGAAAGTAATTGTAGTACCCGGAAAAATTATCAACATTGTATCATAAATTGACACGATATGGATGCAGGTAATAAAAACGCAACTCCGGCAAAATCGCTCCGGGAACTGTCGATAACCGGCAAAAAAACCTTTGTCGTGGTACGGGAGTGGATCCTGATCGCCCTGGGGCTGTTTATGTATGCTTTTGCATGGAAAGCCCTGCTTTTGCCGTACCAGATCACCGCGGGAGGGGCAACGGGAGTTGCCGCACTGGTGTATTACGCCACCGGTATCCCGATGTTCGCCATTTACATGGCCATCAATGCGGTATTGTTATTTGTAGCCATCAGGGTTATTGGCTGGCAGTTCAGTTTCAGAACTATCGTGGGTGTCGGCATCCTCACCTTTTTCCTGTCGGTGATTCCGGAATTCGAACTTGGTTTTTTCGTGAGTGAAACCGAAGGATTTATGGCCACCGTGCTGGGTGGCTTGCTGATGGGCACCGGCATCGGACTGGTGTTTCTGAATAACGGAAGTTCGGGAGGGACCGACATCATCGCCAAGATTGTCAACAAATACCGGAATATTACGCCGGGACGGGCTTTGTTGTATACCGACGTATTGATTATCAGTTCTTCTTATTTTCTTGAATTCGGAAGCATCGAAAAGATCGTATACGGGCTCACGACGCTCGCTATTTCCACGATTGCCGTGGATATGGTGATCAACGGGGTGCGGCAGTCGGTGCAGTTTTTCATCTTTTCGAAAAACTACGATGAGATTGCCACGCGGATCAATATCGATATGCACCGGGGGGTGACGGTACTCGACGGTATGGGATGGTATTCGAAAGAACCGATGAAAGTAATAACGGTGGTGGTACGCAAGAATGAATCGATCCATGTATTCCGGATTGTAAAGGAAATTGATCCGAATGCCTTTATCTCACAATCATCGGTAATTGGTGTGTACGGCGAGGGATTCGATGTGATCAAAAGCAAATAATGGGCGACTCTCTGAAACAGAAAATGATCAGTGCCGTGGCCTGGAGTACGATCGAGAAATTCGGTCAGCAGGTGCTTCAGTTTCTGGCGGGATTGGTTTTTGCCCGGTTGCTGATGCCCGAGGATTTCGGAGTGATGGGGATTATCATGATCTTTGTCGCCGTCTCGCTCGTCCTGGTGGAAAGCGGGTTCGGCCAGGCATTGATCCGTAAAACCGATATCGACAGCAACGATTACACTTCGGTATATTATTTCAACCTGGCCACTGCCGTGGCAGTGTACCTGGTGCTCTTCTTCCTGGCCCCGCTTATTGCCGATTTTTTTCATCAGGATAGCCTTGTTGCGCTCATCCGAGTGATGTCGCTCGTTATTATCGTGAATGCTTTTTACCTGATCCCCTACGCACAACTGGGAAGGGCGATGGATTTTAAAACCATCTCCAAAGTAAATATCATCGCGATTACAGGAGGAGCCGTGGCAGGTATTACGGTAGCTTTTCTCGATTTCGGGGTCTGGTCGCTGGTCGTCCAGCAGTCGGTTTATCATCTTTTAAAGATGATGTTGCTCCATTTGTCGGTGCAATGGCAACCCACCGGGAAGTTCAGTTTCAGCATCATCCAGAATTTATGGGATTATAGCCTGAAGATTCTTTTCACATCGCTCGTCAATGTGCTGTTCAACAATCTTTTTGTAATTATTCTTGGACGATCGTACTCGAAAGCTGAAGCAGGGCAGTTTTCGCAAGGCAATAAATTATCGGAGACCTTTAGTTATACCTTCCAATCGATATTTGCCGGAAGTACCTTCGCCCTGTTTTCGCAACTCCAACACGACATTCCCCGTTTTGGACGTATTCTGGGTGAAATGCACCGCCGTACCGCATTGGTTACGATTCCTGTGGTGAGTATTCTGATTGCCGTCGCCTCGCCGCTTATCACCCTCCTCTGGACCGATAAATTTCAACCGGCGGTAATCTATTTTCAGATGATGAGCATTGCATCGGTTCTTGCTCCATTTTACACAATGAATCTCAACGCACTGAATGCCAAAGGCAAATCGGGTCAGACCATGGCGATAGAACTCTTCAAAAAAGTGTTGATTGCTGCGGGGATAGTGTTGCTTTACCGGCAAGGCATCGTGTACATGTTGCTTGCTTTTACCATCGGATCGCTTCTGGCCTATCCGGTGTCGGTGTATTTTGTGAAAAAAGAGCTCCGGCTGTCGTTCCGTCAGCAAATCGGTTTTCTGCTTCCCGGCATTGCAACCGCAATCGTAACCGGGGGAGCTGCGGCACTTATTCGGCTTTTACTGCCTTTACCAACGGTGGCCTTACTTGCGGTGCAGGGAAGTGTCGCGATGGCGCTTTACCTCATCATCGTGCGGTTGTTTTTCCGCTCGCTCTTCGATAAATTTCTTACCTTTGCAGGAAACTATATTCCTGTTCTGAAAAAACTTGCTTCATGAACGTACTTTTCATCACTCAATGGTATCCAAACAGAGAAAATCCTTTTTTTGGCATTTTTGTGCGCGAACAGGTACGGGCAGCACAATCGGCAGGACATACGGTACAGGTGCTCGCATTATCGTTGCACAAGAGTAAGGGGCTGTTGAACAAAAAGATCTATCATTATACCGACGAATTCGGAATAAAAACCATCCAGTGCGAACTTCACAGCCGATGGAAAGCTGCTTTGTTTCATCTTCCCCATCTGCAGCAGTATTTTCTGAATCAGGCCGTACAACAGGAACTGAACCAGCTCCCCCCCGACATCATCCATTCGCAGGTGATCTATCCGGCTGCACTCTGGGCCGACGCACTTGCCCGCAAACTGAACCGGCCTCATATCGTTACCGAACATTGGAGCCGCCTCTCCGATTTCTCGTCGAGTATTTATTTCGGGAAAGCCCGGAAGGTATATGCTGCTGCAACCAGGATTTTGCCGGTATCCAACTTCCTGAAAAAGAACATTCAAACGCTTATGCCCGAATTGGACGATGAAAAATTTACGGTTACCGGCAATGTGGTCGATGCCGGGCTGTTCCATTTCAGATCCTCAGAAAACACCTCCGACGTTCTCACCTTTTGTGCTGTTGCTACCTGGCAGCATAAAAAAAAGCCCGATAAAATGCCTGAACTATTTATCGGAGCACTTTCGCAGCTGCAACGGAAACTCAACCGGCGTATCCGACTGATCGTCATCGGAGGAGGCGACCGGCTGGACGAATTGCGGCAACGCTGCAACTCGGCTGGAGTTGATGCCCGGTTTACCGGTTTTATACCAAAAGAAAAAATTGCAGAAGAATTCCGGCAGGTCGACTTCTTCGTACACGCCAGCACCATCGAAACCTTCAGCATCGTAGTTGCCGAAGCCCTGGCAAGCGGACTGCCGGTAGTATGCTCCAGGACCGGCGCACTTCCCGAGCTTGTCGATCCCAGCAATGGCATTTTATGCGACAACACCCTTCAAAGCTGGACCGACGCACTCGAACAGGTAATTGAACATGATTACGACCGCTTCGGAATTGCCGAAAAAATCAAAAACAGGTTCAGCCTCGACGCTATCGGCATCCAACTGACACAGGTATACGAAACAGCCATCCGGCAACAGCAAAACTAACGGTAACTCACCCTGCCCAAGCGCTTTGCCAGCCCTTCGATATCCATTTTCAGGTAACTGAACACTATCCCCACCAACGAACGCAACTTCCACAAGGGTTCGTGCATGCCAAAGTGCAGAATCGACCGGATATAATCGCGCCGCGCTCCGGCAAAATCTTTCCGTATCAGCTTGTAACGCCCCGAACGCGAATAACTGACCACGTGCATGCGCATATAATGTGTAACGATACGGTTGTAATCGGCACCGGTAAACACTCCCAATGCTTTGCACTGGGCATAAAAGTCAATCGCCAGTTTATAAAAACCTTCGACCATTTCGATGGCAAAGGTCTTAGTAACCTGATTCGGATAAATACGCCACCGGCCCAATACCTCCGGAATATAAATAAACGGTCCCTGAAGCGACAACTGCTGCCAAGTAGGCAAATCGACCAGGGGCAGGCGGTGCATCTGCAGGAAACCACCTACCTCCGCCAGCGCCGACTTACGCACCATCACCGTGAGGGCCGGAATAAAACAGCTCAAAATCAGCTGCTTCGACGCTTCGTAACGCGGAGTATTGGTATACACCCCCCTGCTCTTATCTTCGAGTGGAAAAAGCCGGTAATCCGACGAAAGATCGGCGGTCGAACTGTAGGCCCTGCCCCAACACAATACAGCATCGGGTTGTGCTTCCATCGCTCTTACCTGCAGTTCCAGTTTCGACGCCGTCCACACATCATCGCCCTCCAGCACGGCCAAATAATCGCCCCCTGCAACCGACACGGCAAAATTATACGTTTCGCCCAGCCGGAAGATTCCCACATTTTGCTGGGTATACACCCGGATGCGGCTATCGCCCGCAGCCAGCGAGCGTGCTACCGTTAACGTGTTGTCGGTGCTTCCATCGTCGACGATAATCATCTCCCAATGGGCATACGACTGCTGCAACACCGAGCGGATGCAATCGGCAATATACAGTTCGTGATTGTAAGTCGGTGTGATAATCGACACCAGCGGAGTACTCATTGGCGAATGGGTTTGGCAACAGTGGCAAATTGTTTGTACCGGGCGTCCTTCAGAAATCCCAGGGTAAGTGTAAGGAATAATTTCTCTTTCCAGCTTCTGCACGGCCGTATCCCTTCGTGCCGGAGTACCTGGTATCCTTCCTGCCGAAACATCCGTAACATACTTTTCGAAGTAAAAAAGCGAACATGCGTGTCGTCGAGAATTCCTCCTTCCGGTTTATATTCAAAATCTTTCCGAAAAAGAATTTCGGTGATCAAATTGGAAATATAGCGGAAATTGGGAATGGAAGTAACCAACACTCCCTTATCGCTCATTAAGGCTTTCACCTGCCGGATGGTAGTCCACGGATCGTACAAATGCTCCAGCACATCGTTGAAAACAACACAATCGAAATACTGTTCGGGCAGATGAGCCAATTGTTCGTCGAAGCTGCCCACCAGCACTTTGTCGCACACTTCACTTGCTTTCAGGGCCGCTTCGGGATTTATTTCCACTCCCCATACCTCGCGACCGGACGTTTTCAACTGGCGGCAAAAATTACCTTCTCCACATCCTACTTCCAGGATTCTCACGGCATCGGCCGGGATATAGTCCAACATTTCCGAACGGAACGTTCCATAGTATCCGATCGTACTTTTCAGTTGTTGCGATTGATCTGCTTCCATGATCTGTAAAATTAAAGAGTTGCTATCAGCTCGGCTGCTTTCCGGGCAGCTTCGCCATTTCCGTAGAGATTAACCGAGAAATCGGATTGTTGATTCATCAGCTTTTTGAATGCTTCGCCTATGGCAACCGGATCGCTTCCGGCCAATTGATTGAATCCAAGTTCGGTCAATTCCACCCATTCGGTTTGTTCACGCAATGTAATACAGTGTTTTTGAAAGAAAAACGCTTCTTTCTGTACACCACCGCTGTCGGTAACCACCATCTCGCACTGTTGCAGTAAACCGATCATATCAAAATACCCCACCGGATCGATGGTGATAAAATCGGGGGTTAACCCCGACTGTTGCAAGATATTCCGGGTACGCGGATGCAAGGGTAATACGAGCGGGACCTGGCGATGGATGGCATTTAATCCTTCGACAATCCCTTTCAGATTCGAGGGATCGTCGGTATTTTCCTGACGATGCACGGTTGCCAGCACGAAACGGCTCACGGGGAGTTGTTTCACTACCGTTGCTTTTCCGGCGGCTTTCCGGGCATAAAAAAGTGCCGCATCCTGCATCACATCACCGTTTTTGACGATACGAACGGGTATAGCGCCGTTGAGCCCGGACTTCTGCCGGTCTGAACCCGGGTCGTTACCGGCGGTATTTACAAAGCCTTCAGCAGCCAGGTTTTTCAGTGCGGCATCGGTGGGACAAAACAATACCGACGAAATACGATCGGTAAGAATCCGGTTGATTTCTTCGGGCATGTGCATATTGAACGAACGAAGTCCGGCTTCGACATGCAGTACCGGGATATGCAGTTTGGCCGCGGCCAGCGCACCGGCCAGGGTCGAATTCGTGTCGCCGTATACCAGCACTCCTTCCGGCTTTTCGCCGAGTAATATCTTTTCGATTCCTTCCAGCATCCGGCCGGTCATAGCGCCATGCCCCACCCCGTTAATATCCAGGCGGTAAGCTGGCTGCGGAATTTCCATCTCCGTGAAAAACACCTCCGACATATTGGCATCGAAGTGCTGGCCGGTATGAATTATTTTTTCGTCGATTCCCGCCACCGAGAATTCGCGGCTCAGGGTGGCAGCCTTTACAAACTGCGGACGAGCGCCTACTATTGTGATGATCCGTTTCATGTTGTCCTGTTCATTTGCAGTTCCGCAAGCACATCCGCCAAGGTGCCGGTGAGCGACCTGCGGGAATATTTTTCTACCTCCGAAGCTTCTACTTCCAACTTGTTCTCCTGATACAGCGCATACCATTCCCCGAGTATACGTTTGGCTGTTTCCACGTCCTCGTAATCGACCATTCGGCCCGCTGCCGTTTCGTCCAGCACCTGTGCCGCATCGCCATCCGACGGACCTACGCCCAGCACAGGCCGTCCCGAAGCAATATACTCAAAAAACTTCCCGGTCAGTATGCCTTTGGCATTGGGAGTGTTGTTGATGATGAGCAGCAACACCTGCGACGCCTGCTGGCGCCGAATAGCCTCGGCATGAGGAAGGTAATCGGTTTTCTCCGCCTTATCGTCGAGCTGGTATTTCTTCAACGATTCGAGCACCGAAAAATCGACTTTACCGATGAGTTGAATTTTCACATCTTTTTTGAAGAAGATATTTTCGTCGCACAATTGTCTGATCGCCGCCCATACAACCTCGGGGTTACGGGCCGCATTCATGGTGCCGATATGTGAAATGGTAAAGCGGGCATCGGGCCGGACAGCGGTATGCCGGACATCAGCGGTATCGAAACCGTTGGGAATCATCACCAGCCGCTTTGGTTTCAACGCCTTGAACTCCTGCATCATTCCACCCGAGACCACCACCACCGCATCGGCCTGCCGAACCACCTGCCGCTCCATGCGGCGGTGCACTGCATCCGCAATACGGGTAAGGCCCAGTTCGTGGTAAAAATCGATATTGGTCCACGGATCGCGGAAATCGGCCAGCCAGGGCAGGTCGGGGAAGCGCTTCTTCAGCCCGTACCCGATGCGGTGCATCGAATGCGGCGGGCCGGTGGTAACCAGCGCCTGCACCGGTTTTTGTTTTAAATAACCGGAAAGAAAACGCACCGACGGACGAATCCAGAAACAACGCGGATCGGGAATCAGGAAATTCCCTCTCAACCGGATGGACAGTGCATCTTTCCATCCTTTTCTGGCGTTTTCGGAGATAAAACCCGCGTTGATGGGCTCATTGCCTTTGCCCGTCAGCTTGCGGTAAATGGTATAAGGTTCCCAGATGGGTCGTTTAATTACTTCCAGTCCATCGGGCAAATCGTTGGCAAAAGTAGCGTCGAGCGACGGATACTCCGGATTTTCGGGCACATACACGACCGGTTCCCAGCCAAAATCGCGCAGGTATTTAACAAACTTCACCCAGCGCTGCACCCCGGCACCACCCGAAGGCGGCCAGTAGTAACTGATGATGAGAACCCGTGGTTTTGTCATAGCGTCGCGATAGCTCTTTTCAACCGGCTGATCGTTTCCTCTTTGCCGATCATCTCAATAATATCGAACATATGCGGGCCTTTCGAAGCGCCTACGATGCACAGCCGGAACGCATTCATCACTGCGCCCATTCCATAGCCCTTTTCCTGTATCCAGGCCTTTATCACTTCCTCGGTGGCAGCCGCTGTGAAATCGCCGAGCGTTTCCAGGAGCTCCGAAAGCTGGAACATTTGATTGGCCGAATCGGCTTTCCAGCGTTTTTTCACATCCGCTTCGGCATATCCGGCAGGAGCCACAAAGAAAAACGACGACTGATCCCAGAGTTCGTGCACGAAACCAGCTCGTTCGCGTACCAGTTCCACAACCCGTTTCACCTTGTCGCTGTCTTCAATCAAATCCTTTTCTTCGATAAGAAAATGCTGATAACGATCGGTCACCTCTTCGAGCGGTTTGAGTTGAAGGTATTGATGATTGAACCATTTACCTTTTTCAAAATCGAACTTTGCCCCGCTTTTACTAACACGTTCGAGCGAAAACGCATCGATCAATTCCTGCATCGAGAAGATTTCCTGTTCCGTACCCGGATTCCAGCCCAGAAAAGCCAGGAAATTCACCAGCGCTTCGGGGAAATAGCCTGCTTCGCGGTAGCCCGGCGACAAATCGCCCGTTTTCGGATCGTTCCAGTCGAGCGGGAACACGGGAAAGCCCAGGCGGTCGCCATCACGCTTGCTCAGTTTTCCATTTCCGTCGGGCTTAAGCAGTAAAGGCAGGTGGGCAAATGCAGGCATTTCGGCCTCCCAGCCCAAATAACGGTACAGCAACACATGCAACGGTGCCGATGGTAACCATTCCTCGCCACGAATCACGTGTGAGATTTCCATCAGGCGGTCGTCGACCACATTGGCCAGGTGGTAAGTAGGCAATTCGTCGGATGCTTTAAAAAGCACCTTATCGTCGATGACCGAAGAGTTAATCACCACTTCGCCCCGTATCAGGTCGTTGACCACCACCTCCTGGTTGGGTTCGATTTTTATGCGCACCACATAATTCTCACCATCGGCAATACGGCGTTGCACCTCATCGGCCGGCAATGTGAGCGAGTTCTGCATCGTCAAACGCGTTGAAGCATCGTACTGGAAATTAGCAATTTCCGCACGTTTCACTTCCAGCTCGGTAGGCGTATCGAAGGCGATATAGGCTTTACCCGCATTGAGCAGCTGATCCACATATTGCCGGTAGATAGCCTTGCGCTCGCTCTGGCGATAAGGAGCGTGCGAGCCTTCGGTGGCTGCACCTATCCCCTCGTCGATGGTAATGCCCATCCACCGGAGCGCTTCAACGATATAATCCTCGGCGCCCGGCACAAAGCGGGCCGAATCGGTATCTTCGATCCTGAGAAGCATATCGCCGCCATGCTGGCGGGCAAATAAATAGTTATACAAAGCAGTACGTACCCCACCGATGTGTAAGGGACCGGTCGGACTCGGAGCAAATCTCACTCTGACGCGTTTCATTTTTTACTTGTCAATTATTAATTGTTACTTGTTAATTGCTTCCTGCAATTAGAATTTGAACAGCTTACTTCACCTTCTCGCCTGCCGGTTAATAATAATCCATTACCAGCTAACACTTAAAAAGGTGGCACAAATTTACATGATTATTTACAGATAACCATGATTCGACGGCAAAATAAAAAAGGCTGAACGTGATGTCCAACCTTTTTAGTTTTGTAATGTGGGCGTTGACGGATTCGAACCGCCGACCCTCTGCTTGTAAGGCAGATGCTCTGAACCAGCTGAGCTAAACGCCCGAAGTGTGTTTTTTAGATAAGAGAAAGAATCGTATTGGTGGGCGTTGACGGATTCGAACCGCCGACCCTCTGCTTGTAAGGCAGATGCTCTGAACCAGCTGAGCTAAACGCCCGTTCTTTCTTTTCTACAGTGCTTTTCGACTAAAGCGGTGCAAAGATACGATAATTTTTAGAATCACCAAATAATAACACCGATTTTGCATATAAAAAAAGTATTTTTTTTAATACGCCCGACTTACGTCCCTGCAACGCAGCGCAAAGCGCATAATTAGCAAAGGGCAACGCCCGCAGCGTACACATTAGCAAAGGGCAACGCCCGCAGCGTAACCACACTCACTTTTTAAACATCACCCGAAACGCCTCCTCCACCTTGCGTACCCGTATCAACTCGATCGTGCTTCCACCGAGATTGAGTCCTTTCATATCGAACCAAGGGATAATCATTTTGGTAAACCCTAGCTTTTCGGCTTCACGGACACGCTGCTCGATGCGGTTGATGGGGCGTATCTCGCCCGAAAGACCTACCTCTCCGGCCATACACACCTGCTTCTCGAGCGCTATATCGAGGTTCGATGAGAGTACGGCGGCCAACACCGCCAGGTCGATAGCCGGATCGTTTACTTTTATTCCCCCTGCGATATTGAGGAAAACGTCTTTTTGAGCAAGTTTAAAACCGGCGCGTTTTTCAAGTACCGCCAGCAGCATATTCAACCGGCGCAGATCGAAACCGGTAACCGAGCGCTGGGGCATGCCGTAGGCAGCCGAACTCACCAGCGATTGCACTTCGATAAGGAAAGGGCGAATACCTTCGATGGCCGAAGCGATGGCAACACCACTCAGACCTTCGTGATTCTGGGAAAGCAATAATTCGGAGGGATTGCTCACTTCGCGGAGTCCGCTCTGCTGCATCTCGTAAATACCCAACTCGGCAGTGGAACCGAAGCGGTTTTTGATGGAGCGAAGGATACGGTACAGGTAATGCTGGTCGCCTTCGAACTGAAGCACGGTGTCGACTATATGTTCCAGTACCTTCGGACCGGCTATACTGCCCTCTTTGTTGATATGCCCGATGAGTAACACCGGCACGGCAGAAGTTTTGCAATATTTGAGCAATGCTGCTGCACATTCGCGTATCTGCGACACACTTCCCGGCGACGAATCGATGGTTTCGGTGGAGATGGTCTGAATGGAATCGACAATCACCAAATCGGGTTGAATATTTTTAATATGAGCGAAGATTTGCTCCAATGCGGTTTCACTCACCACATAACAACCGGGATTGTGCGCCTGCAGGCGTCCGGCACGCAGTTTAATCTGCTGCACACTTTCTTCGCCCGACACATATAAAATTCGCTTTCCGGTCAGATTCAATACCACCTGCAATACCAGGGTCGACTTACCGATGCCCGGCTCTCCGCCGATAAGCACCAGCGAACCGGGAACCAGTCCGCCACCGAGTACCCGGTTCAGCTCAGCGGAACGGGTATCGATGCGGACTTCTTCGGCTGTTTCAATTTCTGAAATCAGCACGGGTTTTGATTTGGCCGGCTCTAAACCGGAAAGCTGCACCTGCTGCCTGGTTTCCTTCGCGACAATTTCTTCCACGTAGGTATTCCACTCGCCGCAAGCAGGACATTTCCCAATCCATTTAGGCGAGTCGTTGCCACAGCTCTGGCACACGTAAACCGTTTTAGCCTTGGCCATACAACTTAATTAAACGCGTCGATAATAGCTTTGAAATCGGCAACCTTCAACGAAGCTCCACCGATCAGCCCGCCATCCACATCGGGATTCGAGAACAGCTCTTTCGCATTACCTGCATTACAGCTACCACCGTAAAGGATCGACGTTGCATCGGCAACTTCCTGTCCGTATTTTGCAGCCAGGGTCTGACGGATAAACGCATGAATCTCCTGAGCCTGAGCCGCCGAAGCAGTCTTACCGGTGCCAATCGCCCAGACAGGCTCGTAAGCCAATACGATTTTACCGAAATCCTGGGCCGACAGTTCGAACAACGAATCTTCAATCTGCTGTTTTACCACTTCAAAATGCTTTCCGGCTTCACGCTCTTCCAGCACTTCCCCAATACAGAAAATGGGAGTCAGCTCGTTCTTCAGCGCCAGCTCCACCTTGGTCTTCAAGGTAGCAGCCGTTTCGCCATAATACGCCCGACGCTCCGAGTGACCGAGGATTACATAAGCGGCTCCCGTCGACTTCACCATCGAAGCCGAAATCTCGCCGGTATAGGCGCCCGATTCCTTATCGGCGCAGTTTTGGGCAGCAACCCCGATTTTAGCACTATCGACGGCAGCAGCCACACTTGCCAGGTGGATAAACGGCGTACCGATCACCACATCGCAATTCAGACTCGCACCTTTCAGCACTTCGTTCAATTCTGCGGCCAACGCCATCCCTTCCTGAAGGGTCTTGTTCATTTTCCAGTTTCCTGCAACAATGTTTTTTCTCATTTTTGTTTTCGTATTTAATTATTGAATTTTATCGCTGTCGCGCCAGTTCCGCTTATCGGTAATCGTCCCGTTTTCGATCACCACCACCCCGGGATTGGCCCTGATCATGGTTTTTAAAAATACAGGATCGGCCGTATAAACCGGAAATTTCACCTTATGGGCCGATTTGAACGCCTCCACCTCGGCCGGATTGGAGGCGGTAACACCTGCCACACGCCCGTCGGTGCGGGCTGCCAGGGCTTCCGTAATCGTTTCAAGGCCCCGCACCGAAGTCCGGGTAAGATCGTACATCACCACCAGGTAGGTACGACCGCGGTACGCCAGAATCTCATGTCCTACATCCTGATAGTCGGCATTTAATATTGTAAAGTTGGTGATGGGCGCTTCGTACCCCTTGCGAACCAGCTCCGATTTCTGCTCCACGAAGGTCCAGGTGGAATCGGGCAGCGCATCGAGCGAAAACGTCTGCTTCACCCCCTCTTTCTGATACACAAAACTATAATTGTATACATCGGCAGGAGCTCCTTCCGGCACCGACATAGCCTCCGGGATGTTCACTCCGATTTTGTAAGGACGAAAATCGAGTACGGGCAGATGCAGGAGGTTGTACACCATAAATGCAATGATTGCTGCCAGAAAAACGCCACCGATGCAGTACTCCACCGGTTTCAGAAAAAACGATTTGAATTTATCGCGCCATACCACCAACAGCACCACGATGGTGAGCAGCACAATATTCTTGTAAAAGGTTTGCCAGTTCGACACCTTCAGTGCATCGCCAAAGCAACCGCAGTCGGTCACCGGATTATAAACGGCAATGTACAGCGTAAGCCCGGTCATCGCCACCATGAACACAAGCGCCAGCAAGGTACTGCTCCGGAAACGCAGCATCAGCATCAACTGAACCCCCAGCATCAGTTCGAATACGATAAGCAAAAAAGCCGCAGGATACGCCAGCACTGCCAGCTGTGGCCCGAACCCTCCAAATGCGTCGAGGTAATCGCTTATCTTATAGACGGTTCCCAGCGGATCCACCGCTTTCACAAAACCGGAAAACACAAACACACTCCCTGCCAGTAAACGCAACAGGTGCAAGGTAATCCTTCCCGCCCTGGAACTCGTAAAAGGCAGGCCGGCCGAACTTATTTTTCTTCTTCTGAAATTAAAACCCAATTACTCTTCCTCCATTTTTATCAGCCCGAAGATGGCGTAGTTAATCATATCAAAATAGTTGGCATCGATACCTTCGGAAATAAGCGTCACGCCCTTGTTGTCTTCTATTTGCTTGGTTCGTTTAATCTTCATCAATATGAGGTCGGTGTACGATTCCATCCGCATCCAGCGCCAGGCCTCGTCGTAATCGTGATTTTTGGCCATCATGAGCTCCTTGGCCTGTTGCACGAATCGGGTGTACAGCCCGATCACCTCCTCGCTGGTCATATCATCTTCGTCGGAGATGCCCCGTTCGAGCTGAATGAGCCCGATAACACCATAATTGACAATGCCGATCAGCTCCGACCGAATGCCTTCGTCGACCTTCGACACGCCTTTCATTTCGATGCTCCGGATACGCTTGGCCTTGATGTAAATCTGATCGGTAACCGACTGGGTGCGCATGATCCGCCACGACGAACCATAGTCCTTCAGCTTTTTGAAAAATATCTCGCTACACTGTGCGGCGGCTTTGTCGTACTGGGCATTGGTAGTGCTCATGCAATCTGTTTTTTTTAATATTCGACTTTGCAAAGATACATATTTTTCATGTATTACCCATGGATCAATTGAATTAAGAACAGGAAAAAAGCTGATCTGGATGCGGTGTTTTTTGTGAGAATTATCACAATTTTTGATATGTTTCTGCACGTCCGTTTAAGGAATTAATTCGCCGATACGCTCTATCTTTGCCCCGACGGAATAATTATACAACTATTATGAGTAACACTACAGAACCCACCCCGGCGCAACTGCTCGAGCAGCTGGAAGCATTGAAGCAAAGGGTTGCGCAATTGGAAAGCGGACGAAAGGATCAACTGTCGATCGCTGTTGTTTCGGGCGACCTCGACAAGGTATTGGCCGCTTTCGTTATCAGTATCGCGGCCGCCGCCATGGATACGCAGGTAAAATTATTTTTCTCGTTCTGGTCGCTCGCGGCACTGCGCGACGCGCGGAAGAAAGCGAAAGGCAAGGATTTTATTTCGAAGATGTTTGGCATGATGTTGCCCAAGGGTACCGGCCAGCTTAAACTCTCGAACATGAATATGGCGGGAATGGGCCCTATGATGATTAAACACCTGATGCGGAAGCAGAATGTGATGTCGCTGGAGCAGATGCTGAAAGAGGCGGCTGAGCTGGGAATAGAAATCACGGTATGCGAAATGTCGGCGGGTCTGATGGGCTTCAGAAAAGAGGAATTCATCGACTATCCCAACCTCCGCATGGCCGGCGCCGCCACCTTCGTAGCCGAAGCCGGCGAAAGCAGTATGCAGCTTTTTATTTAACCCTATAAATTTTTACAACAATGACACAAGAAGAATTAAACGCTCTTACCGTAGCAAAATCGGTCGACGCTCGTGGTACCGCTTGTCCGGGCCCCCTCCTCGAAGCTAAAAAAGCCATCGGCGGCGTAGGTGCAAACGAAGTAATGGAAGTGCTTTCGGCCGACGAAGGCACCAAGGTGGACATTCCGAAATGGTGTACCAAACAGGGCCATGAATTCCTGGGAACCATCGAGGAGAATGGTTATTTCAAGATTTACCTGCGTAAGAAATAAGTTCTGCCATGGGCGATTTCAACAAGAAAAGTGCGAAAATCCTCGTATTTTCCACTGAAAAAATTTCAGATCCTGCCATCGATATGGCAGGACTTCTGAAATTACATTATCCTCCTACCGTCTATACCATCTCAGTGCCCTGCTCCAGCGCTATCAAACCGAGCTGGATTTTATATGCCTACGAAAAAGGCTTCGACGGCGTTTTCATTGCAGCCGATGGTAGCGACTGTGTATATGGAGAGTCGTGTACCGAAAAAACCGGTAATCTGGTCGCGAAAACACATACTCTGATGAAGGAAAAAGAACTGGATCCGGCCCGCCTGCGTATGGCGGCCATCTGTTCGGTGTGTAGTGCGTCCTTCGTAAAACAGGTAAAAAGCTTCAACGAGTATTTACTTAAAACACTGCATAATTAATGGAAAACACGATAAAAAACATCACCTACGACGCGCTTGTAATCGGGGGCGGCATTGCCGGCGGAGAGGCTGCTCTCAACCTGGCCGTCACAGGCTACAAAGTGCTGCTCGTGGAAAAAGATTTATCGGTGGGTGGTAAAATGATCATGCTCAGCAAGGTATTCCCTACCCTCGACTGCTCGGCCTGTATCACGACACCGAAAATCTCCGAGATATCGCGCCATCCGAATATCACCATCTTCACGGGATCGGAAGTGGGGAATATCCGGAGAGTAAGCGATACCGGATTTGTAGCGAAAGTAACGAAAAATCCAAGATATGTGCACGTGGCCGATTGCACTTCGTGCCAACTCTGCGAACAGGCCTGCCCGGTAAATGTTACCGACCAGTACCAGTTCGGACTGGTCGGTCGCAAGGCGGCCTTTATCCCCTTCAGCATCGCCAGCCCGAAAGCGGCGGCCATCGATATTGAAAACTGCACGCTCTGCGGCGCCTGCGAAAAGGTATGTCCTACTAATTGTATCGACTTCACCATGGAGCCCGAAACAATGAACCTGCACGTACGTACCGTAATCCTGGCTACCGGCTTCGATCTTTTCGATGCGAAAAAGATGCCTCGCTATGGTTTTGGCGAATACAAAAACATTATCACGGCCATGCAGATGGAACGCCAGCTGGCCCCTACCCGCCCGTTCAACACTATCCTGCGTCCGGGCGACGGCAAAGTGCCCGACAAGGTAGCCTATGTGCTCTGCGTGGGCTCGCGCGATGCCACCGTGGGCAACCCGATTTGTTCGCAAATCTGCTGCATGTACTCCATCAAGCAGGCACAACTCCTGATGGGCGCACTGCCGATGGCCGACGTAACCATCTACTACATCAACATACGTTCCTTTGGGAAAGGCTTTGAAGAATTCTACCAACAGGCCAAAGGAATGGGCGTGAATTTCGTAAAAGGAAAAATCGGACGAATTTCCGAAAAGGAAAACGGCAATCTCACCCTGCGTTACGAAGATATCAACACCGGCAAACTGATGGAAGCCGATCACGATCTGGTTGTGCTTTCCACCGGCGTAGTTCCTCCCAAGGGCATCGACGGACTGTTTGAGAGCGAAACACTCTACCTCGATAAATTCAATTTCGTGGGACAAGCCGACCCATTGGCCAATCCTTCGAAAACCAGTATCGACGGAGTTTTTGTAGCCGGCACCGCCACCGGTCCGATGGATATCCCCGATTCTATTCTCTCGGCAGGCTCCGCCTCCTCCGAAGCAATCAGTTACTTAATTCAACACCTATGAAAGAGAAGAAGAAAATAGGCGTATATATATGCCATTGCGGAGGAAATATCTCCGACTATGTGGACGTGGAGAAAGTACGCGAAGCCGTTGCGGGAGATGAAATCGTTTTCTTGTCGAAAACCACCATGTTTGCCTGTTCCGATTCGAACCAGCGCGATATGGTCGACGATATCAAAACGCATCGGCTCGATGGCGTTGTGGTGGCTTCCTGTTCACCGAAACTCCACCTTACTACCTTCCGGAATGTTTCCGAACGGGCCGACCTGAACAAATATACCTACGTTCATGCCAATATCCGCGAACAGGCTTCGTGGGCGCATTCCGACAATAAGATGGGCGCTACCGAAAAAGCAATTCACCTCGTAAAAGCAGCCATTGCAAAGGCTCATTACGCCGAAGCCCTGGAAAGCACCAGGGTGAAAACCGAAAAACGGGTGGCCGTCGTAGGCGCCGGCGTAGCGGGCATGAAAGCGGCGCTGTCGCTCTCCGACAAAGAATGCGAAGTAATCCTTATCGAGAAAGAACCCTTTGTAGGCGGACGCGTGGCCCAGTGGGATACGCTTTCGACCACTACCGAAACGGGCAAGGAAATGATCACGCGCCTGTACAATGAGTTACTGCGTCGCGGGAACATCACCATCCTCACCAACAGCGAACTGATTGGTAACAAGGGCTCGGTGGGAAATATCGAACTTACCGTGCGCAAGACACCCCGCTACGTGAAGGGCTCGTGCCATCCGGAAGATCTGAAACGGGCCATCGAAGTGTGTCCTGTGGAAGTGCCCGATACCTTTAACTTCCGCATGAGCAACCGCAAGGCTATTTACAAGAATTACCCGAGCGAATACCCGCAGACTCCGGTGATCGACCTGAAAGCCTGCACCCGCTGCGGCGAGTGCGAAAAAATATGCACCGCCATCGATTTCTCGGAACAGCCCGAAGAACTGCATTTTAATGTAGGTTCGGTGTTGATGGCTACCGGTTTCGACTCGTATACGCCGGCTTACGGCGAGTTTGGTTACGCAACCTCCGACCATGTAATCACCCTGCCGCAATTCAAACGCATGATCGACACGCAGGAAGGCAAGCTGATGCACAAAGGAAAAGAAGTGCACAATATCGCTTACATCTACTGCGTGGGAAGTCGCCAGGAAGAAGGCGGAAACACCTATTGCTCGCGCAACTGCTGCACATCCACCATTCATGCGGCGGTAACAGCTAAGCAAAAGTTCGGGAAGATAAACAATTTCCACTTCAACCGCGGATTGCGTACCTATGGAAAACAGGAAATCCTGTATGCCGACTCATTGCGCAATGGCGATATCTACCTGCAATCGTACGAAGACGGTCCGCCGACCGTAACCCCGAAAGGCGACAAAACCATCGTGAAAATCAACGACATTCTTACCGCCGGCAAGGAACTGGAAGTAGCTGCCGACCTGGTGGTATTGGTAACCGGAATGGTACCGCGTGCCGACAATCAGGTGGGATCGCTCTTCAAACTGCCGAAAGGTCGCGACCAATTCTTCAACGAAGTGCACATGAAACTGCGTCCGGTTGAAACCGTAATCGACGGCATTACCATTGCCGGCGCCTGTCAGGGACCGAAAAACATTGCAGAGTCGGTCAATTCGGCTCTTTCGGCCTCCACCAAATCGTATTCGATTGTCAGCAAACCCGAACTGGAAGCCCAGCCGCTCATTGCCGTCATCAACGAAGATAAATGCACCTGGTGTGGTGCCTGCGAAGAAGCTTGCCCGTTCGATGCCATTCTGAAAGCCGGGAGCAACGGCCGCGTGATTGCCCAGATCAACAATGCCGTGTGCAAAGGATGCGGAATGTGTATGCCCGTATGCGAACCCGACGCCATCGATCTGATTGCCTGTTCGAGCGCCGAAATCATGAGCATGATCGACGCGTTGGCCTGATGACTTTAAAAACAGAACAATTATGGAAGTAGAAAAAGGAAAAACCGCGAAATACCTGCGCGAGAAGTTGGGAGGAATCCCCGGGCAGGCCAAGGAACAACTGAAAGAGTTTAACCAGCAGAAGAAAAAAATTACCGAAGCGCTGAAAGAAGAAGAGCTTACGGTGAAGCAACTGGCTGAAAAACTGGAGATGCCCTCGCACGAGGTAATGTACTACCTGAGCTCACTTGTAAAATACGGACAAGTGCTTGTAGGAGATATAGATGACATGGACGAGTATTACACCTACAAACTGAATAAATAATGGCAACGATCAATCCTGCTTTTGGCAAGGAACTGAAAAAATACGGTTCTGTCAATTTCAACGCCTGCTACAATTGTGGCAACTGTACGGCAGTTTGTTCACTTTCGACCACCGAAAATTCGTTTCCCCGCGAAATGGTTCGCCTGAGCGCGCTGGGTCTGGAAGAGGAAATCCAATCCTCGCTCAAACCCTGGGAATGTTATTACTGTGGCGAGTGCACCACTTACTGTCCGCAGGAAGCCAACCCGGGCGAGTTGATGATGTCGCTGCGCCGCTACCTGACTGCGAAATACGACTGGACCGGGCTCTCGGGACTGCTCTATAAATCGCTACCGGTTAGCATCGCTGCATTTGTTCTGGTGTTGGTTGGAGTAATGGCTTTTGCCCTATCGGTCAACTTCGAACTAGAGACCCTTCTTCACGTAGGGCATCGGTTCGAAATGATAGCCATCGGAACCATCGGACTGGTAATTTTACTCCCGAATATTATCCGGATGTGGAATTACACCATCCTGAAACCCGGCGTGAAAGTACCTTTCAAAAAATACGTGAGTAGTCTGGGCGAACTGTTCGTACACATGTTTACCCAAAAACGCGCACTGGGCTGCGACGACAACCAGAAACGCTGGTTCGAGCACCTGATTCTGGTATTCGGATACCTCTCGCTCTTATTCACCACTGTGTTCCTCAACTGGTTTTCCACCCCATCGGTATTCGTACAGATATTCGGCTATGTGGTGAGCGCCGTGGTGTTTGTCGTCACCATCGATTTCGTATCGGGCCGCATGAAAAAGAACCGCGAAGTGAACAAGCATTCGCAACCCTCCGACTGGTTCTTCGTAATCTGGCTTTTCCTGATGGGTTTCACCGCCTTCGTGGTACGCCTCTTCATCGATTTCGACTGGCTGGAAAGCAACAAATGGCTGTATATTGCACATTTCACCGTGCTGGCACAATGGGCGCTGCTGATTGTACCTTTCGGAAAATGGACACATTTTCTGTACCGGTCGTTTGCAATGTATTTTGCGAAACTGAAAGAATAGGAAAAATGGAAGAGAAGAAGCCGCCCGGTTTGTCGAAAGATGGACCGGGCGGTTTGCTAATAAGCATTGCTGGATGCTGAGAACAACTTAAAATAGTTTTATTAACTTTGCGCAATAGTTTCCTGATGTACCAAAAATAACAAGCAATAAAATATTGATTATCCCCAAACTACTCTACAAATGAGCAACAAGCGTGTAAATCAGCCTATTTCCAAAGAATCGGTCACCTTCTTCGCCACTCAGGAGGAATTCAGAAAGTGGCTGGAGCTTAACTACGTAACGGCGAGCGAATTGGTGGTGGGTTATTACAAAGTGAAAAGCGGAAAACCGTCCATGAGCTGGTCGCAATCGGTAGATCAGGCGCTTTGTTTCGGCTGGATCGACAGCATCCGCAAAACCATCGACAGCGAAAGTTATTGCATCCGGTTTACTCCGCGTCGAAGCAGCAGCGTCTGGAGCCAAATCAACATCGACAAGGTGGAAGAACTTACCAAAGCTGGGCTGATGAAACCGGCCGGACTAAAAGCCTTTAACCTCCGAAAGGAGGACAAATCGGGAATTTACTCGCATGAAAATAATGCGTTAGCGTCGGATTCATTTTTCGACGATCGGTTCAAGGCCAATCCTCAGGCATGGGACTTTTTCATGAAACAGGCGCCATCGTACCGCAAGGCAGTAACCCATTGGATTATGAGTGGCAAACAGGAAACCACCCGGGCACAACGGCTCGAAAAGCTCATCCATGCATGCAGTGAACTCCGACGGTTAACGTAGAAGCAAAACAACACACCGCCAAGTAATCGCCTGCGATTCTCCAGGTTGTTTCCGAGCGAACTATGGCCTTTAGTCAACCGCCACCATTTTTATTGTATTTTTCTTCAAACCTTTCCCGCTTACTTCCAATTGGATATCCCCGGCCTGGGTGGACGTTTGCACCAGCACCACCAGTTTCCCGCTGAAGGTTTTCATAGTAGGCAGGTGAAAAAGTTCGAGCGAGGTAGCGTCGCCGTTGCAGGCTGCGCGGTAGGTGCCGGCTCCTTTCACCTTAAACTGAAGCTGAAGGTTAGCGGTGGGACATTCGTTACCCTGGCGATCGACAATGGTGGCGGTCACAAAACCAAGGTCTTTTCCGTCGGCCACGAGCTGTGTGCGGTCGGCCTCCAAACGAATGGCGTAAGGCTTACCGGCGGTACGCACTACTTTTTCGGCAACGGCTTGACCCGATTCGTCATACGCCACCACTTTTACCTCTCCTGGTTCATAACGGGTTTCGTTCCACATCAAGCGGTAACGGTGCAGGCGCGACTCGCGGCTTTTTTCGCGGATACCCTGGCTTTTACCATTAATAAACAGCTCGGCTTTCGGATAACCGGTATACACAAATACCGGCGTGACTTCTCCTTCGCGACCTTCCCAGTTCCAGTGCGGCAACACATGTAAAGTAGGCGCACCGGTATTCCAACGCGAGCGATACAGGTAATACCGGTCTTTAGGCAGTCCCGCCAGATCGAGGATCCCGAAATACGAACTGCGCGATGGCCAGTAATTGTCGTAGGGAGTGGGTTCGCCCAGGTAATCGAAACCGGTCCATACGAACTCACCGATCACCCAGGGTTTATCATCCTGCATCTCGAAATCGACTTCGGGAATGTTCGACCAGTTGCAGTACTCCAAATCGTACGATGAACTCTGATAATCGGGATGTACCTTATCGGCACCACTTACCACCGGAAATTTATAAACGCCCCGCGAACTTACCGTCGATGCCGTTTCGGAACCTAGAATAAATCCTTGCGGAAATCGCTTGTATGCTTCTTCATACAAATGCACACGGTAATTGAGTCCGGGCACATCCATTATAGCGCCAAAACCGCTCTCCATTACCGCCTTCACCTGATCCATTCCCACGGTAACCGGCCGGGTGGAATCCTCGCGATGGAAGATATTCTGCAACCATTTGGCCCGTTTCACTCCCTCGGCGCCCCACTGGTCGGGCACTTCATTGCCCGAACTCCACATCACGATACTCGGATGATTGCGGGTGGCGCGCACCAAATTTTCCACATCCCGCTCGGCCCATTCGTCAAAATAGAGATTATAGCCGTTTTTCACTTTCGGACGCTTCCATTCGTCAAAACTCTCGGCAATGACCAGGAAACCCATCTCGTCGCACAACTCCAACTGCTCCAGCGACGGCATGTTGTGAGCCGAACGGATGGCATTACAACCCAGATCTTTCAACAGCGTAAGCTGGCGTCGTAACGCTGCGGTATTGATCGCCGCACCAACCGGTCCCAGATCGTGGTGCAAACATACTCCTTTGAATTTGGTTGTTTTACCATTGAGTTCAAAACCCTTTTCAGCCGAATAGCGGATGGTGCGGATCCCGAACCGTACGGTTTCCACATCTTTCAGTTGGTCGCCCTGATATAAATACAATTCGGCAGTATATAAATGCGGCGTTTCGGTACTCCAGCGTTGCGGGTTCCCCACACCGATCTGCTGTTCAATCTCATCTCCAAACCGCTGATTGGAAGAATGTTCGGCCACCTGATTGCCCCGACCGTCGCGAATAATAGTCCGGATACTCACATTTTCGCCCTGCACCTTCGACTTCACCACCACTTTCGCCTGGTGATCCGAAACGTAGGGAGTAGTAATGACGTGTCCCCAGTGCTGAAAACTCACCGGGTCCTTTATGATGAGCTGGACCTTACGATACAAACCCGCTCCGGGATACCAGCGCGACGAGAAAGGACGATTCTCGAGACGTACCGCCACTGTATTTTGAACACCCGGCTGCAATAACTTGCTGATATCGAAATAAAAATAACTGTAACCATAGGGACGGTTACCGACCTTCGTGCCATTTACATACACTTCGGCATTACTCATGGCTCCATCGAACGTAAGTAAAACTTGCTTACCGGGAGTATATTCGTTCAGGTTGAGCCCCGTACGGTACCAACCCACTCCGATAAACGGCAACGAACCCGTGCGTCCGGTTTTCTCGGTAGCTTCCTGTTCGTTGTTTTGCACAATTTTCACTACCTGTTTATCGATTTCTTTGTCGAAAGGGCCATAAATGGCCCAGTCGTGCGGCACCACCACCTGTTGCCACTTACTGTCGTCATACACCTGTTTCGATGCCGCCGGATCGTCATTGCGCGAAAACCGCCACGATTCCATGCTTCGAACAATGCGCGTCTGCGCTACTAAACAGCTGGCTACCAACACTCCAACCAGGAGAAAAAAATTGCGTTTCATTGTATATACATTTTGAGCAACCAAAAATACAAAAAAAAGCCATACCATCACTCACCTTTGTTAACTTCATACTCCGCGATACGGCTCTTGATAATGTGATATGTTTCATTACAACCGGAATATCGTTTCATATACATTTACCGTTTCACAGATACGAAAGGGAGGTTACCGTAGGCGTCCCTTGTCTGTTCGTAGGCAAGGGAAACAAGATGTTAAATCCGTACCGGCATTTTGTGATTTAAATCACAATGTATATATTTGCGTAAAATATGTACAGCAATACCGAGGAAGCTTGTAATGTTGTGCCTATGCTACATAACAAACAATCTTCATGAAAACCGATTGTACCCATTGCATCTATATTTCCGACGCAGCCGCTAAGCTGGCCGGTTGCGATCTGCAACTTTTATCGGACAACCACATCGTGGTAGGATTCAAAAAAGGCGACTCCATCATCAAACAGGGCACCTACTCTACCAATGTAATTTTTTTACGAAAAGGGCTGGTAAAAATCCATATCACCGGTCCCTACAGCGAGCAAATCGTCAAACTGGCCAAGCCCCCTACTTACCTGGGACTTCCCACTACCGTGGGCGATAAAATCAATCAGTATTCCATCACCGCCCTGGAAGATACCGAGGTTTGTTTTATCGACATGGGTACATTTAAAGATTTGTTGAAATCGAACGATGAGTTTGCATTTGAAATTATCCGCTCGTTGTGCCGGTACGAGATCGATTCGTTCCGCCGCTGTGCCAATCGCATACAGAAACAAACCCGGGGCAATCTGGCCGAAGTATTGCTCGACATGTCGAAAAACATCTTCAGTTCCGACCGGTTTACCATCCCCTTGTCGCAGGCCGAAATCGGCAACCTCATCGACACCAGCCGCGAAAGTGTAAGCCGCATGTTGTCGGAATTCGAAAAAGACGGGATCATCAGGATGCAGGGTAAACACCTCGAGATTATCAACAAACGGAGTCTGGAATTAATCAGTCAGAACGGATAGCACATGGAAATTTTTCAACGTACCGGGTTGCTTTTCGGAGATTCGTTTCTCGAAGAAGCTGCTCACAAGAAGGTGATTTTGTTTGGGTTAGGCGGAGTGGGCAGCTGGTGCGCCGAGATGCTGGTGCGCTCGGGAATCGGGCACATAACCTTGGTAGATGCCGATGTGGTGGCCGAATCGAACATCAACCGGCAGTTGCCGGCAACCACTGCAACAGTAGGCCGGCCAAAAGTGGAAGTAATGTACGAGCGTTTAAAAGAAATCAATCCCATGGCGGAAATTACGATTCAGCAACGGATCTATTCTTCCGAAACGCATTCGCTTTTCGGACTGGACTCCTACGATTACATCGTCGATGCCATCGATTCGCTCGAACACAAGGTACATTTGATCCGGCAGGCCTGCCTGACCCCTGCCAAACTGTATGCTTCGATGGGGGCCGCTTTAAAAACCGACCCTTTAAAAATGAAGGTAGCCGAATTCAATAAAGTGACCGGTTGTCCGCTGGCTGCTGCTGTGCGCCGTCGCCTGCGTGCCGGAGGCGGGGTCGACAAGAAGTTTTACTGCGTTTTCAGCGAAGAACAATTTAAAAACAAAGGCAGTATCGACGCCGAAAAGATGGGCGACACAGCTGCCATGCAGTCGGAAACGAATCCCTACAGCGCACACAAACGCATCAACGGCACTTGCAGCTACATGCCCGCTATGTTTGGGATGACGCTGGCATCGCTTATAATCAGGGACATACTGGCCGAAAGCTTATAAAATCTCCAGCTTGGCAAATTTAAGCAGCAGGGTTTTCACTCCTTTGGAGCCAAAATCGATCTCTGCTTTTTCGTTGGCACCGGCCATGCTCACCGCAAGCACCACTCCTTCGCCAAAGAGTTGGTGGCGCACTTTTGCACCGACAGGAAGCGAGGAAGCTGCTGCCGGAGTATCGCCTTGCCGGCGCGACAATTTTGTAAGCTTTTTAGGATTTACAGAGGCGGGATTCAAAGCCCTCTCCTGAGCAGCGTCTTTCCAGGAAGAAGACTGAGAAGCCGGTGGCTCTTTCCTCGACAAACGCCCGAACGATGGAAAAGGTCCGCCTTGCAACTTCAATCCCTGATTAAAACCGGAATCAGGTCCGAAATCATCGTCGAATACGGTTGTACGACCTGCAAAAGGCGATTCGGCAGGCTGATCGAGGTACACCGGATCGATATCCTTTATAAACCGGCTGGGATTGGCAAAATGAATCTGCCCGTTTTTAAACCGCGACTTGGCATAGCTGATGAAACAACGTTCCTCGGCCCTGGTGATGGCCACGTAAAACAGGCGGCGTTCTTCTTCCAATTCGCGGGGCGACTCCATCGAAAACAACGACGGGAACAATTCCTCTTCCATCCCCACAACAAAAACCACCTTGAATTCCAAACCCTTGGCAGCATGCACCGTCATCAGAGTTACTTTATCTTTCTCCGATTCTTTATCAGTATCCTGATCGGTGAGCAACGACACCTCCGACAGGAAATCGGTCAGTTGCGCCGGCTCATCGGCATCGGCCCTGGTTTCGCAAAACTCATGGATGGCGTTGAGCAATTCCTGAACGTTTTCCTGCCGGCTCAGGTTCTCGGGCGACCGGTCGACATAGGTATCGCTCAACAGCCCGGTACTTTTAATCACCAACCCGGTTAGTTCGTAGGCATTCAGCACTTCGGCCTGAGCCATAAACACCTTCATCATATCGGCAAAACCGGTTAGTTTTTTGGCGGTGCCCGCATTCACTGCCAGGTTGTACTGCAGCGGCTGGTTGAGTACTTCCCAGGCACTTACCGCATGCAAGGCCGCACATTCGAGCAACTTATTGAGCGTTGTATCGCCAATCCCGCGAGCCGGATAATTAATAATGCGCTTCAGCGCTTCCTCATCGTTCGGATTCACAATCAACCTTCCATAGGCAATCACATCTTTGATTTCCTTGCGCTGGTAAAACGAAAGGCCTCCGTAAATGCGGTAAGGAATGTAATTTTTCCGCAGTTGATCTTCCATGACACGCGATTGCGCATTGGTGCGGTAAAGCACCGCGATGTCCTGGTAATCGTATTCGTCGAGATGCTTGAAATCGGCTATATGATTGGCAATAACCTGCCCTTCTTCAATATCCGAATACACCTGCAACACCTTGATTTTTTGCCCTTTCGCCTTTTCGGAGAATACTTTCTTGCGTATTTGGTGGGCATTTTTGTCGATCAGGCTGTTGGCGGCATTGACGATGGTTTGGGTAGAACGGTAGTTTTGTTCCAATTTAAACACCTGCGCCGAGCTGTAATTGTTTTTAAACTGAAGGATATTATCGATATTGGCCCCCCGGAACGAATAAATACTTTGTGCATCGTCGCCCACCACGCAAATACGCTGGTGCTGTTCCGACAACTTTTTTACAATCAGATACTGAGCATAATTGGTATCCTGGTATTCGTCTACCAGAATATACTGAAAGTGCTCCCGGTATTTATTCAGAACTTCGGGATGATCGCGGAAAAGTATATTGGTCTGCAGCAGTAAATCGTCGAAGTCCATGGCATCGGCCATCCTGCACCGTTCGGTATACACGTGATAAATTTCGTGAATCCGGGGCACACGGGCATTGTTGTCCGACTTCAATAAATCGGTAGAGCCCGAATAAGCAGCAGGAGTGATCAGGTTGTTTTTAGCTGCCGAAATACGGCTGTGGACTAAACCCGGCCTGTATTGTTTATCGTCGAGCTTCATCTCTTTGATAATCGATTTGAGGAGCGAACCCGAATCGGATGAATCATAGATGGTAAAGTGCGACGAAAAGCCTATATGGGCAGCCTCCGCTCTTAAAATCCGTGAAAAAACAGCGTGAAAAGTACCCATCCAAAGATAGCGGGCCGTGCGTTCGCCCACCATATCGGCAATCCGCTTTTTCATCTCACGCGCCGCTTTATTGGTAAAGGTTAACGCCAGAATCGACGAAGGAGCGAGGCCCTTTTTAAGCAAATAAGCAATTTTATACGTAAGCACACGTGTCTTTCCCGAGCCTGCGCCCGCGATCACGAGAGAGGCACCGTCAACAAATTCGACAGCAGCGCGCTGATCGTCGTTTAAATCTTCTAACAACTTCATTTATAGGAACGTACAATCAATTAACAACCAAGAAAACAATAACACTTGCAAAAATTATAAAGATTGCAAAGTTACTAATTAATTTTTGTTTTCGGATAGCACGGTAGCTTGTCAAATTTTTTGTAGATTTGCACTTCAAATTATAAATATGCAGAAAGTAAGCACGTGGATCATACGGCAGATGGGCTGGAAGATGAAAATCACGGTGGATGAGCCGGTTAAAAGTGTCATATGTGTTGCACCGCACACCAGCAACTGGGATTTCATTATCGGGAAACTATCGTACTGGTCGGCAGGTCGTGAAGCCAACTTTTTGATGAAGAAAAGCTGGTTTTTCTTTCCATTAGGCCTGTTGCTGCGCTCGATGGGCGGAGTGCCGGTCGATCGGTCGAAAAAGAATTCGGTGACCGAACAAATGGCCGGAGAATTTAGCCGGCGCAAACGGTTTCACCTGGCGATCACTCCCGAGGGCACCCGCAGCAGAACCAGTTCCTGGAAGATGGGATTTTATTACATTGCATTGAAAGCGAACGTCCCCATCCAATTGGCTTACCTCGACTACAAGAAAAAAGAAATGGGCATTACCCGTATTTTTCATCCTACCGGAGACGAGAAAGCCGATCTCCGGGAGTTGCAACGCTTTTACGCGACCGTTAACACCCGCTTTCCCGAGAAATTCAACACGCATTTTAATCAGTGAAACACCACCCTACTGAAACATGAAGCTGGATTACCGCAAAATCGGGTTGAAGCGAATCGACCTGTACATTATAAAAAAATTCCTCGGCACCTTCTTCTTTTCGATTGTGCTTATTCTCAGTATAGCCGTCATTTTCGACCTGAGTGAAAAACTGGATAACTTTTTCGACAACAATGCACCGCTGGAGGCCATTGTGTTCGATTATTATTTCAATTTTATTCCGTTTTATCTGAACATGCTAACTCCGCTGTTCACTTTTTTATCGGTTATCTTTTTTACTTCGAAACTGGCGGGCAACTCCGAAATTATCGCCATGCTGGCCAGTGGCATCAGCTTTAAACGCCTGATGGTTCCTTATGCCATCTCGGCGTTTATTATTTTCGTAATGTCATTCTTCCTGGGTGGCTACATCATCCCGCCTTCCAACGCCGAATTACTAGCCTTTGAAAATCAATACATTAAAAAATTCAAAACCAATTACGCCCGAAATATTCAAATGGAAATCGAGCCGGGAGTGATTCTATACATCGAACGCTTTGAAATTGACCAGAACAAGGGATACCGTATGTCGCTGGAAAAATTTGATGAGAAAAAACTGGTATCGCGCCTCACCGCCGAAAGCGTGAGCTGGGACTCGGCTTATCATTGGAAGGTGCAGGATTATATGCAGCGCGATTTCCAGGGCATGCGCGAATACCTGCACCGGGGCGAAAGCCTCGATACAACCATCAACGTACAACCTGCCGAATTCTTTATTTCGGCAAAGGAAAGCGCCCAGCTGAACAACCAGGAACTCCGGCAACATATCGACCGGCTGAAAACCAGGGGAATAGGCAATACTTTTGCCTTCGAGGACGAGTATTACAAACGGTATGCGATGCCCTTGGCTGCATTTATAATGACCCTGATGGGAGTCTCCCTGTCGTCGCGAAAAGTGCGCGGCGGGATGGGCATAAATCTCGGAATCGGAATCGCACTGAGTGCCTTGTACATTCTGTTCTCAACCTTGTCGACATCTTTTTCGGTGAGCGGCGCCATGTCGCCCCTGATGGCTGTATGGCTGCCCAACCTGTTGTTCCTGGGGATCGGGCTCTACCTGTATCATACTGCACCCAAATAAACTACCTTAAATCGAATATATGCACAGAATATTAGTCATCAACCCGGGGTCGACTTCCACGAAAATTGCTGTTTTTGACGACGAGCATGTTTTGCTTTCAAGTACAGTGAAACATTCGACTCAGGAATTGCACAATTTTCCTCATGTTATTGATCAATACCAATTTCGCCGCAATCATATACTGGAATATTTAGCGAAAGAAAAGATCGACTTAGCGACCATCGATGTGGTGGTAGGCCGCGGCGGCTTGTTGCGTCCGCTGCAATCGGGAGTATATGAAGTGAACGAGCGAATGATTTATGATTTGCGTCAGGTACTGAATGGTGAACATGCCAGTAATCTGGGTGCCATTCTGGCACAGGAGATAGCGCATAAAATACCCGACTGCAAGGCTTATATTGCCGATCCGGTGGTTGTCGACGAATTGCAGGATGTGGCCCGTATCAGCGGATTGCCCCAGTTCCCCCGCCGGTCGTCGTTTCATGCGCTGAATCACAAAGCTATCGGGCGCAAATACGCTTCCGATATGGGTACGAGTTACGAATCGTTAAACCTGGTGATTGCGCATATGGGGGGCGGTATCTCGGTTGCAGCTCATCGATTGGGGCGGGTGGTCGATACCAACCAGGCCCTCGATGGTTTTGGTCCTTTTTCGCCGCAGCGTGCAGGCACCATGGATGCCGGAGCGCTGATCCGGGTTATATATGCCGGAATTTACGAACAGGAAGAGATACAGCGCTTGCTGGTAGGTAAGGGCGGATTGGTTGCACACCTGGGTACCAACGATGTAAATACGGCCTATCAGCTGGCTATGAACGGCGATTTTCATGCTCGTTTGATACTGGAAGCCATGGCTTACAGTGTAGCGAAAGAAATCGGCTCCATGCTGGCTGTACTGGAAGGCAAAGCCGATGCCGTAATACTGACGGGCGGGATAGCCTACAACGAATTGATCGTTAATTATATTACGCGTATGATATCGCCCATGTGTAAAGTTGCGGTATATCCCGGTGAAGATGAAATGAGAGCACTGGCGCAAGCAGGCCTGAGGATCATACGGGGCGACGAACAGGCAAAACACTATTAGCAATTCATTGCGTTTTACGGGGGTAAGTTGAACTTACCCCCGACTGTAAACAATAAAAATCTACATTGTCTGTTCAAAACCAGGTGAACGCAACTCATTCCTTACGGGATGATATTTTTATTCCAAGCTGCCAGTACCAGTTTAGCGAAGTAGTGTTTTGAAGTTGCGGTTGAGCAGGCAACCAATTGTCGTATCGGAAACCACTTCCTATAAAGAAGTTTCCGGCGGTATACCAACGCATGCCGGCACCTGCGGAATAATCATCGACCGAGAAAAAATCGCCTCCCCCTTTTACCAACTGCACATTGAATCCAAAGCCCCCCCGGCGATAGCGCCGGGATTCCGTTCGATATTCAGCTTCCAGCAACAAACCATTCTTACTTGCATAGCCCGATAATGCCGGCTCCAGAAGCAAATGGTTTTCCCAGCCGACAGCAAAGTGCAGGTGTTTGCCAACTCCATAACCCACCGATACCGAACCGGCTCGTACCGAATTACTACCTTCGGTTAAGGGCACTGAAAACAAGTCGGACGATAATCCCAACGTGAAACCGTTTCGTTCCTGAGCACTCAGGGGCAACAACGACGCAAACACGATCACAACACCAAGACACATGTTTATTATCCGCTTCATAACCAATTCGTTATTTTCATTTTCACCATCCAACCATTTTTGCAGCAATAAACGACAAGGCGGCGGCAGTACCGGCCAATCCCGTCGGACCAGCAGGCAAATAAACAGGTACACCATTGACAACGATATAACCGCCCAGAAAAAAACCGAGCGCACCGCCGACGGCATCGGCTGCCGCAACGAATCCTAGTTTTTTCCACCGGCTCCAATCGCGAATCGATACTTTCATTAAACCCTGAGCGGGTGACAATGAGGGCGCCTGCTCCGGAAAACTGCTCCAGAGCTGCAACGAACCTTTCAGTACTTCGATGGTAGTAAGCACGCGCTCCATCTCAGCTGTTCCCAGCTGGGTATTGTTCGCAGCTTCGGCCGATAACAACTCCAGACGATCCAGTTTTTCTTCCAAACTCAGGTTTTGATCTTCGACAAGATCATCAACACTTCCCAAAAACTGAAGACCGGTGCTCGACTCGGCATAGGGAGCCAGACTGATGGCATCGGTATCCAACGAAACCCAGAAATAACCGGGATCGCCGGAACTGGCCTGCAATACCTTCTGAGATCCGGGATCGGCAATCTCGGGCTTTATACCGGTTACCTGAAATACCACTTGCAGGACTTGCTCGCGCAGCCGGCCACCGGCACTGCCAATAGCAGAGGACACGCCCTTACGCAGCAACTCTTTATCGAGCTCCATCATTTGCAGAACCAACTGATCGTGTTGTTTCGAAAACTGCCGGGCCTTTTCTAACAGTCCGGCGGATTCATTCTTTTTCTCCACTTGGCTATCGGAGCTTTTCTCACAGGAAACAAGAAGGAGACCCATCACGATAACCGACAAACAAATTAACTTTTTCATAGTTGTACGATTTAAAATTAAAAACAGGTTTGTGTAAATAAACTTTTGGATAGTACTGCAACCACTGTTACAGCATTTTGTTTTACCGGTTAAGCTCCGGCTAAGCTCTCATGTCTTCGGTTATCATGAGTGGGCACCTCCTTCCGTTTTTTGTAATCGATGCAAAAGTAAGCCGTCCAGAGGGTAATCGATACACCAAAACGTATAAATCACCGCACCATTTACGAATTGAATTAATATTTATACAACTTGCTTCATTATACTCAAAAACCGTCGGTAATAGCCGACGGTTTTTGATAGAATAACACAACATATGCCTCCGGAAATCCCGGATTATTCTTCCAGCAAAGCGAACTGTGTTTATTTTTTCAACAGATCTCTGATTTCGGTCAGCAATAATTCTTCTTTTGAAGGTGCCGGAGGAGCGGGAGGAGCTGCAGGCTGCGTTTCTTCTTTCTTTTTAAGCGAGTTCATCCCTTTTACCATCATAAAAATCGCAAAAGCAACGATCAGAAAATCGAATACAACCTGAATAAAATTGCCGTAATTCAAGGTCACGGCCGGATTGTCGCCAACCGCCTCTTTCATCACAAAGGATAGTTCGGTAAAGTTAACGCCACCCACCAACAAACCGATCGGGGGCATAATAACATCGCTTACCAACGAAGAAACTATTTTACCAAATGCCCCACCAATGATGATACCTACGGCCATATCGACCACATTTCCTTTGAGCGCAAAGGTCTTAAACTCTTCAATTAATTTCATACTATTTCAAATTATTGGTTAATTACAAACACAAAGCGAAACGACGTGCCCGGCATTTATTGTTTTATACGTCGTAATTCCATCACCTGTACCTGTCGTGCTCCGTCGGTGGAGGTCAGTTTTTGGAAGTTCTTTTTGTTCTCCAGTACGATCCATGTTTTCACGAAACTGGAACTATCGCCCGACACTGTGATAAAATTCTCGTTCAACACCCAGGTAAATGCAGCCTTATCCACCTGATTCATCCCCAACACACTAAAATTCAGCTCCTTCTGCCCATTACCATCGGCTGTAAAACGGATGGTCCCGATGTTGGTAGCTTTTACACTTTCCGCGCTATTCGAGATGATTTCGTAGTTCTCTACCTGCCACACCCCGATAATACGCGGCGAGCACCCTGAAAGTAGCAGGCCTATCGCCAGTATACCCATCGTAAATAATCGTTGCGTCTTCATATTCTATTGCTATAAAGGTTGTCTCCTACTCGTAAGGTTTTTCGGAATCCACCATGAATATGCCTTAAGAGGGTACTCCCGGCATTTTATGTATATGTATATCGGTTTGTGGGAAAGGAATTACAATACCCGCTTTATCAAAGGCCGCCTTCAGTCGTTTACGGAACTCACCTGCCACTTCCCACTGCCGCAATACATGGGTTTCGCCTACTACCTTTACAAGGATAGCCGACTCGCCAAAACTGTCGACACGTACAAACTGAATCGGCTTTATAAACGCATCTTTCCATCGTTCGTCGTTGGCCATCCGGGTTCCGGTCTCGTTCACAACAGCGATTACCTGGTCGAGATCCGAATCGTAGGCAACACCCACATCCATATTGACCCGTGCAAAATCTTTTGATAAATTAGATACGCGCTTAATTTCACCATGCGGTATGTGGTGCACCGTTCCATTCATATCACGTAAAGTGGTTTTACGTAAGGTTATTTCCTCTACCGCACCGCCCAATCCGTCGAAATTAACCACATCCCCGATCCGGTACTGATTTTCGAGAATAATAAACAAACCGGTAATAATATCGCGGATCAGGTACTGGCCTCCAAAACCCAGGGCCAACCCGGCAATACCGGCGGCGGCAATCATGGGAGCGATGTCGATTCCGAATTCTTTGAGAATCATAAGACCCGCTACAATGAACAATAACGAACGGAATGTAATGGTGAAAATCTGGATTAAGGTATTTTCGCGCTTCACTTCAGCATCTCTCGACGAATAATGATGACTGACAACAGCGATACGAATGGCTTTCTCTATAATTTTACTGACAACCTTGTTTAATACAATTGCTGCTACGGCGATAAAGAAGATCTTTAATCCACTCGATAAAAACCAGGGTACCAACGAATCGACCCACGCTACTAATTTTTCTTTAACTACTAATTCATCCATACTTTTCCGTTTTAAAAATTGAAAGCCGGGAAGGAGATTGAAAGAGCAGCGGCCACCGGAGCTGATTTTTTACTTCTTGAACATAAAAAATACGGCAAGAATTAAAAACACAAAGGCAATCAGGTGATTGGGCTTCAGCGTTTCGGTCTTGAACATAACCAAACTAAACACCGAAAACACAACTAATGTGATTACTTCCTGAATCACTTTCAACTCCACCAACGAAAAGGGCCCTCCGTTTTGATGAAAACCAATTTTATTGGCCGGCACCTGAAACATGTATTCAAACAATGCTATCCCCCAGCTTATCAATATGATAGAAATAAGCCCAAGCTTGCTGAACCATTTCCATTCTGCAAATTTCAAATGACCATACCAGGCAAATGTCATAAAGGTATTCGACAAAATTAATAAAATTATCGTATAAAAGCCCTTCATCTTCAAAAAGAATTAATTAACAGTGATTTTTTTTCAACAAACGGATTCATTTGATCCCAGGTTAACAAAATCGAAGGCGTACCTACAGCACCAGCTGCAATTTTATATTTGTCGAAACAAAAACGAACCCCTTCGTCGGTCAAAAGAAAGTTTTGATACACCGAACTGAACTGGAAATTATTTCTTCCCATCAGTTCGGCATTGGGAGTAATGCCGTCGGCATACAGATAGTTAAGCCCAAGCCCCTCATAGACAAAGTCTTTCTGGAAACGTTCCCTATCTTTCAGGGCCGTAGCAGCAATCAGCTTTGCCAGTTGCACTTCCTTGCGGGACGATAAATTCATTGCTTCATCGGAACGAATCAACCCATTCTGATTAAAATTAAATGTGGCGACGGTCGACATGCCATTGGCACCGCCCGTGTAGACGTAAATCGTAAACAAATAAGCGTGAATGTCGATACGGGGGGAGAAAAATTTCTCGTAACGAATAACCAGTTCCTGTTTCGGGTATTGTTTTTTGTCGCGTATCCCTCCTCGGAAACTCATTTCCTTTTCATAATAAAATCCCCCGGGGCTCCAATCGCGTTTGTAATAGGATACCACATCGTCGACAAACTGCTTTATATCGCCGTCATAGTCCCATTGCTCGATGGGATATTCAACCGAAATATGATAAAAATCAGTATTATAGGTATTCTGATGTTTTTCAAGGGGGATAATGTTCACTTCATTGGAAGCCTCTTTTTTACGGCATGCTCCGGTCGCTACAGTCATGGCGAGCAATAACAATACCATACGCCGTAATCTATTCGATCTCAAAATCTGATGTATTATCATCTTCATCGTTTAAATTAAATACAACCTTGATATCTTTAACAACCGAAGTGCGATAAGGGTTTTTCTCTTTATAATAAATATTATCGGCAAAATCAAGATTATTTAACACATTCACCGACGAACGGATCAGCGGATCACCGTGAATTCCATCTTCGTAGGTGGTTAGCTCGGCTCTGAGATCGCCCGTCAGTAAATTAACTTTATGTACCAGATCGAGTGCCTGTTGATACGGAACGATGGAATCGGCGGTACCATGCACCAGCAACATGGGAGGAAAATCGGCGGTGGCCATTTCGAGCGGACTCGCCAGCTTAGCCCGGTCGGGCGATTTTTGAACCGAAAATCCCATTAACCGGTTCGCCATCGGTATCACCGCCGCCGGCAATGCCAGTAATTCGGTGGGCGCGTACCAGGCGATCACACCATCCACATTACTCGATGCCTCGGAAGATCCCATCGACAAATCCTCATAATCGATCTGATTGTTGGTTGCTGCCAGCATGAGTGCCAGATGCCCGCCGGCATCGACACCCCATACCACAATTTTTTCGGCATCGAGCCGATAGGTATCTGCATTTTCACGTAAAAAACGGATAGCGGTTTTCACATCGTAAATCGGAGCAGGCCAGCGCGCTTCGCCCGATAACCTGTAATTCACCGATACGACAGCATATCCCTGATTGATGACTTCAAAAATCGGAGCGATTGCTTCCGACTGTTTATCGCCTGTCATCCAACCTCCTCCATGCAGAACGACAATTACCTTATACGGTCCTATCGTTTCTTCGGGATAAATAATATCGAGGCGCTGCCTTTCGTTGGTCATATCGGTAGTATAGGGAAGATTCACCACTTTTTTTGCAAATTGAACCATATCGAGTGTAAACGCGCTTCCGGCAAACATGGAATCGACAACCAGCGTATCGAATGCCAGCGAGTCGGGATCGCTTATCGAACGATTTTTATCGCCCGATCCCGGCACTTGTGTACAGGACCATAGCATCAGCCCCACTGCAAAACACCAAAGATTGAACCGTGTCATAGTTATTCTTTTTTCATTACGAAACGATTTCCCATCTGAATCAGTACCATCTGGTGCTGGGCCGGTTGAAATTCGAGCACGATGCCTGCTTGTTCAAATGCGAACTGATGAGGCCCTGTACAGGTAAGCGGGAAAGAGGGCTGACCGGTTCCCTGCCCTGTGAGCACACCATCCTGCACGCTGATCGTAAGCTTGATAGGCAATCCTGCTGCCGAATACACGCCTGTATAGGCTTGCAGCTGTTCAGGGCTTGTTTCGACGGCAGATTTGAATACCGGTAACTGGAACGGAAGCTGGAACACATCACTCAATATCCCGATCATTAATTCATTGATCGGGTACATCACCGCATTGGCTGTAATAGCCACTACGACCGAATCGTTGCGAAAACCGAAGAGCTGCGATTGAAATCCATCGATGCCTCCGGTATGTCCATAGCCGGTATAGGTATAAAAAGGTACTTTAATAAGCCCCAACCCAAACCGGTCGGCCGATATCGTTTTCATAGCCGTAAGCGATCCGGGACTGAGCAATTTGCCGGACAACAGCGCAAAAAGAAAACGATTCAACTCCGAGGGGGTCGACACTATAGCACCTGCACCCAAGGGGATACTTTCGTGCGTATCGGTCGATTTTATCCAGCTAGTCGTGCGGTTGTACGACGAAGCCAACGGCATTGCCGGATCGGTTGTAAAAAAAGTCTGTTTCAAACCGGCAGGTTTTACAATCCACTTATCAAGCAAGTTGGAATAAGTCTCGCCACTCACCTCCTCCAGAATCCAGGTGAGCAGCACATAATTGGAGTTGGAATATTCGGTCTTTTCGCCGGGCATAAAAACATTCGGGTATCGGAGCATCCGTTCGAGCAATTCCTTCCGGCTGTGTGGCTGTACATTCCACTGCAGATATGTAGCATCGCTCGTAAAATTATAAATCCCGCTCTGATGCGAGAGCAAATGCCTGATTGTAATTTTCCGCGAATTGCCGAACATCGGAAACCATTTGCTCAGCGAATCGGTCAGTTTCAGTTTCCCGAGTTCTACCTGTTTCAATACCAGGGTAGCTGTAAAAGTTTTAGAGATCGAACCAATCCGAAAAAGCGTTTTATCGTCAATGGGCATTTGGGATTCGAGCGATGCAAAACCATAATGCCGCTTATAAACCTCTTCTCCATTCATGAATACCGACACGGATCCCATTCCGCGATCCGACTGTTCGATCCGGCCGATCAAGCTATCCGTTCGAGCAAACAAATTTATGTTTTGAGCTTCAGCCAGTTGAACATGAACAATAAACAATGCAACCAATAACTTCAGAACTTTCATAAACAATTGATTTTAAACTTTCTAATTGACCGACAGCGACTGATGGATCAAGGAATCGGGAATCGAGGCTGCATGCAGGGTATCGGCCGGTGCTACGGTCGAATCGCCGGCCAATCTGGGAATACGGCCCACCGACACATACCTTTTTTTATAATAGGGGGTTGGATACGGATCGATTACAATGCCCCGGCTCGCGGCATGAATCATTTTCAACGCACCGGGTGTATCATCCACTATCATTGCCACATGTCCGATGGCCGGCGATTTCGAATTCCGGCCTTTAAAAAAGATGAGATCTCCTTTTTTAACTTCATCGTAGGGAACTTTACGAACAGCCTTTTGCATATCGCGCGACGACCGTGGTAACCGGATGTTATGCTGGAGCAACACATGGGAGACATAACCGCTGCAATCGAAATGGTAACCGCTGTCGGCTTTAAACCGATACGGTTTTCCCAGGTATCGTTTGCCTGTTTCAATAATCCGCTCTACTTCACTCATCAGCGAATCGGTGATTTCCTGCGCGATACTTTTCATAGGTACCAGCAGGGTAAGCAACAGCAACAGTACTGTATTCCGTCCTCTTTTCATCCCCCTATTGTAACTTGTTCATATTCATCCGCGCCTGCAGTTCGATGGTGCGGATTTTATCTTTGTACGCATTGTGAGCATTCAACTTCACCACATCCAGCGAAGCATCGGAGTTATCGTCCCACCGGCGGCAAAGATATAACGAGTCGTACACCCTTCCGATGCGGTAACGGCGGCTAATGGCCAATCCTAACGCATAATCCTCGCCATAACTTGTATTCGGCACTTTTACCGAACGGAGTACCGGGGTATAGAAGGCCCGGGGAGCGCCCAGTCCGTTAATCCGCAGAGCATTGTTCCGGCCGTTATCAGGAGTCCATTCCCGATGATCAATCAAGCCCGGAGGAATTTCATTCATGGCAAAATCGGTCATCGTATACGAGCCCACCACCATCGCACAACGCTGTTCGTAAAAAGCATCTACCATTTTCTGGAGTGTAGTCTCGCTGCTGTACACATCATCCGAATCGAGCTGCACGGCAAATTTTCCACAGGACGGATGAAAAACGCCCTCGTTCCAGCATCCTCCGATGCCCAGATCGGTGCGTTCGGGAATGAGGTGCAGTATGCGAGTATCGCCGGCAGCCGCCTGTGCAATCAGCTCCGTTGTTCCATCGGTCGAATAATTGTCGATAATAATCAAATTAAACGAAAAACGGGTTTGCTGGCGCAGTACCGACCGGATAGCATCGCCAATGGTTTTCACCCGGTTACGAACCGGAATAATAACCGATGCCTCGACCGGGAAATCGCTGCCCTCGGGGCTCATATCTTCAAAAACAGGAGCCAGCCAGCCTCCGATCGCTTTCAGATGTGCGGTGCACACCTGCTCCATCTCCACCTGTACCGCCCTGTTGCGCGGATCGACATAGTCGAATTGTTTTTCGCCGCTTTTACGCGAATCGGTATCGACTTCCGAATACAGCAATTCGTTGATATGTACCAATTCGCCCAACCGCGAAAGCGCTAACCGCAGGTCGTACCAGCCTGCGAATTTGTATTCGTCCGTAAAGGAACCGGCTGCTTTTTTAAAGAGCTCCGTATTCAGAACCCATACCGAACCAAAATTGAAATCGTCGCGCAAACTGCCCTGTTGATAATCGTTCACGGGATAGGCTGTACGCACATCGCCTGCCATTTTATAGTAATCGGAATATACCATCGCCGCCCCTGTATCCTGCGCGATCCGTACCATGCGGTCGAGTGCAAACTGCCCTAATTCGACGGCAGTATCGCGGGTAACCACCATCACGAACTCCGATACCGCTGCGGCCGCTATCGATTGGATAAGTCGCGTACCGGTAAGCGAGTCAACCACCATCACATCGGCTTTGTCGCCAGCCTCAAAGAAAGTATCGGATAAGAAGCATATCCGGCTCACCAGCGGGCATGCATCGAATTGCTTCACGGCATTCTCAGCATCAGCGGCATGGTTACAGGGAATAAAACAATCAATCGTTGCCATGATTTCAGTTTTTTATTCAATTAAAGTCCAAAGATACACAAACATCTAAAAAAAATTCTTAGGTTTGTATAAATTTTTAGCATTTATTGATTCATGAAACTAATTGCCGATAGTGGCTCGACGCGTACGACCTGGCTCGTAAGCGATTGCTCCCTGCATATTCAGGAACTGCAGACCTCCGGAATAAATCCGTTTTACCAAACCGAGGACGAAATACGCGAATTAGTGCTCCACTCGCTGGTTCCGTTCTTAAAAGACACCGACCGGCTCGACGAGCTGTTTTTTTACGGCGCCGGATGTGCTTTCGACGATAAAAAACGGATGGTGGCCAATGCTCTGAAAAGTGGTTTTCCCAAGGCGAGCATTGCCGTGGAGAGCGATTTGCTGGGAGCGGCCCGCGGCCTGTTTAACCATGAAAGCGGTATTGCCTGCATTTTGGGTACGGGCTCCAATTCGTGTGAATACAACGGAAAAGAAATCGTCAAAAACGTTTCACCACTTGGCTTTATTCTGGGCGACGAAGGAAGCGGAGCCGTGCTGGGCAAATTGTTTATTGGCGATTGCCTTAAAAACCAGCTTCCTGAGTGGTTGCGTGAGAAGTTCCTCGACGAATACGAACTCACACCAGCCATGATTCTGGACCGGGTATACAAACAACCGTTCCCCAACCGCTTCCTGGCTTCGTTTACGCCCTTTTTGTCGGCTCATATCGAAGAACCCTCCTTATTCAATCTGGTATACGATGCTTTCGATAGTTTCATTGTACGGAATATCAAACAATACGATAGCCCGGAGCTGCCGATCGGCTTTATCGGCTCTATCGCCTGGCATTTCAAAGACGTACTTGAAATCGTAGCTTCGGAGCACCAACTGGAGATAGCAACTATCCAACAAAACCCGATCGAAGGCCTGGCTGCTTTTCATGCATAAACCCCAACGTTTGTTATCCAAACCTCGGGGTTCGCTTCACAAAAGGTGGATTATTTTTACCGGAGAAGAGAAATCACCATTTTCCGGTCGTTCAACTTTTTGAAATAACCGGTTTTCAGGTGCCCGTTCATTTTTACAAAATGAAGTGCGCTACCCTGTATCTGTATTTGATGCAACTGTTGATCTCCATGAACAATTAACTGATAAACGGTAGCCTCCCGCATCGAGCGGTAAGCGCCCTGTACCGGCTCAATCACGATTTCGTAACCATCAGCGTTCGAGTTCAAACGAAAACAGGTCGTAGAATAGTGACCGGCCAGGTAATCGTTACTTTGACCATCGTCCTCGTACAGCACAAACTCACCCGCATCGCCTGCAAATACATGAAGGTTTATGGTATCGTTGGAACCCAGCTCCACCGAGCGGGCATAGTTACGCATAGGAATCATAGCCCCGGCTCTTGCCAGCACCGGTATTTCGCGGAGCGGAGCAGCCACTGTAACGGTTTGGCCACCTTCGTACCGTTCACCGGTTCGCCAATCGTACCAAGCGGAACCTGCCGGAAGAAATACGTTTTTCGTCATCGTTCCCTGTTCACATACAGGAGCTACCAACAATTCGTTTCCAAAAAGATATTGATACAGATAACCCGGTATGGGGCGAATGGTATTTACGCCGTCCCAACGCGACCGATGGGCATACGAATAAATATAAGGAAACATCCGGAGTTTAAGTTGAGCATATGCTCTGAAAACGCTATCGGCGCGCGATGAAACCTTATAAGCCATATTCCCGGTCGGATTTTCGGGCTGCGAAAAAACCGTAGTCAGTGGTACAAACATCGCAAACTGCGTCCACCGTATATACAACTCCTCATCCACGTATCCATCATTACTGAGGGCAAAGCCTCCCATATCATTTGCTAAAAACGGGATTTTCCAAAAATGACGGGCAGTATCAGTATACATCGCAATATTTTCCTGAAAAGCGACCCGGGGCAACCAGGGAGAAAATGCTCGTCCTGAATGACCCACCGACCAATCGGAGCGTGTATCATCGGTCCATTTCCCGGGATAACGCTTATACTCTTCCTTTTCAACCCCATGACTGTGCGTAAGTACAAAACCTCTTCCCTCCGACTCTTTACCCAGCTCCCGGCTCATTTCGAACATTGCTTTCGCTACCGGGATGGCATCGGTTTTATCTAATTTTATAAAATCGACCCCCTGATCGAAGAAGTGCTTCATCCGTTGCTTGAAATACCTTACCGCTTCCGGGTTTTCGAAATCGATATTTCCGGTAAGCGTGCCTTTCACCGGCTCGCCCCGATCGCCGATGACAGTAGTCATACTGCCGTTGTGCCAACCTGTTGTATGTATAAACTCATCACGAAAAAAACCTCGGGCTTTAAAATCCTCAAAATCCTTTTCATTGCCCGTTTTTTGAATGCAATCCCACACCCACATACCCGCTTTGATCGAGTTTTTCTGCAGGTAACCCGTCCAGAAACCGTGCATATCGGGATACGACAGCGTATCGGCAATGAAATCGATGTACTTTGCCGGACCACGTCCCTGATTTTTCCAATCCCAGATCCATGAATCGGTCCAGAATGCATCTATCGGATAATCCCTCCCGATCAGCTGCCGGACCAGCCCGATGCTTTGTTCTTGATTGGCGTATGAGCCATACATCAACCCGAAAGCCCAGGAGGGCGGCAATACTACATTTGTATCGGCCGTAGCAGGAAACTGGTGAAGCGGTAATGCCGGTCGGCATGCAACGATCAAAATCAATCCAAAAAAAATCAGTGGAAAATGATGTTTCATAACCAGCCAATCAGTCGTTAAATTCATACACCCGCACGTAATCCACCGATAACTGATGAGGAAACAACGACCTATCGATTCCGTATTTTCCACCCCAGTTTCCTCCTATTGCTAGATTAATCAGCAAGTGAAAGCGTTTGTCAAAAGGATAAACGGCGAAGCCCGAGCCCTCGTTTTTAAAGGTAAAATAATGTGTATCGTCCACGAAAATCCGGTATTCCTTCTCATCCCATTCCAGCGCATATACATAATAATTCAGATGCGGATCTTTCACAAATAATCCAGCCGTTTTTTGAGTCCCGATGGTATGATTATACGTTTTAGTATGTGCCGAGCCGTAAATAGTGTCAGGCTCGTAGCCCACATATTCCATGATATCGATTTCGCCGCTGGCGGGCCAACTTCCATATTCCCAATCGGTAGGAAGCATCCAGATGGCCGGCCAGGTACCTTTACCACGAGGTACTTTTGCCCGGATTTCGAACCTTCCGTATTTCCAATCGCCCTTGTTTCTGGTAATCATCCGGGCCGAGGTGAATTGCTTGCCTTCCTTTTCTTGAATCCGGGCACTAATCGTCATCTTACCATCCTTCACCAATACATTAGCCGTATCGAAAGCAGTATAATGCTGGAGTTCGTTGTTACCCCAGCGGGTCGTATTACCGGCAGTATCGTAGCTCCAGCGGGTTGAGTCGGGTAAGCCTGTATAGTCAAACTCGTCGTGCCAAACCAGCTTCCATTTTCCGGCCGGAGTCACAGCCTGATGGGTTGCAACCGACGGGGGAGGCACCGGTTTAGTGATCACCCTTCCGAAACGGTCGGTAACACGAACACTCAGCTGAGCATACCTGTTCAACGGAACAGCCTGAAACAGATGGCCGGTAGCGCTGGCACTCAACCAACTGTGTTTCTTATTCTTACCCGGGGCATAGATTGCTCTTGCCAACGGATCGATGCCCCAGTACGGATTCATCTCCCCTTTCACCATACCATCTTCCAACCATTCGACCTTCCAGGCCGGATCGTAATTATACACATTGGCCAGGATAGAATGGGGATACGCAGGCTCTGCACCCGGATGATACACTTTAAACTGATCGTCGGAATCACCCTTGAAGGTGCGCAATTCCCACTGCAGCGAATCGCCGTTGACTGTATACACTGTATAGGCTTTGGGTGTTCCGTCGATACAGATATCGCCCTGCCACCAGGCCCCGCTGGCCGCAGCATGTACATGTTCGAAAACACGGGGCGAAATTATTTTATTCCATTGTTTGTGACTATGTCCGGCCATGATGTGGGTAGTATAAGGCGCCAGAATTTTATACAGCGCTTCATTGTTAATAACCCGGTCGACCAGGTTACCGACCGGTCCCTGAAGCTTTTCCGACTCCCCGTAATACGTAGGAATATGCAGCGCCACCACCACCGTAGAGCCTTTTTGCACCCTGGCCAGATCTTTTTCGAGCCAACTCAGCTGACGCTCGTTGATATAGCCCATATACCGGTACGAAAAACCATAATAAAACACATCTTTCAACACTACATAATGAATTTTCCCTACATTAAACGAATAGTATTCCGGCCCAAAATGCGAACGATAGGTGTCGGACGACCGTTCGTCCGACCGATTATTCAAATCGAGATCATGGTTTCCAATCACCTGATAAAAAGGCAACTCCATGGCTGCAACCACCTTTTTATAGGGCTCAAAAAGATTCAGCCGGTCGAATACCAGATCGCCAACCGCAATGGCATGTACCGGCATTTGTTGCTTCAGGTCATCGACTGTCGACTTCACATCGGCAGCAACTTCCTTCAACTGCTCCAGTTCCTCCCTATCCAGCACTTGCGGATCGGCCCACACAACAAAGGCATGCCGATGCTGATCGCCTTGAGCAGGTATCAACTCAAAATCAATTTTTTGCCTTTTGGCCTGCGTATTCAGGTTGCGATAGAAAACCGGCACGCCATCGACTACCGGCGACTGATACCCCGACGGGAGCGAATAATACACAAGATCGCTCAGGGGGTCGGTCACCAGCAATTTATAACGTCCTTTACTATCGGTGATGGCGATATTCACACCGTCGGTCACCTCCACATCGGCAATACCACGACCGGCAACATGTATTTTTCCGGTAACCTCAATTTGTGCACTACTAAACGACGGCAACAGGATGCCGGTTATTAATAGCACTAACAATTCATTTCTTGTCTTCATACTCGTCCTTTTAATGTTAGAAAATTACAGCCGTCCTCCTTTCTTCGTTCTTTTCCCGACACCAGAAGACGGCTGTAGTACACACAACGTTAACCTGCTGCTATTATTTCAGCAGCCACATCACTTTATTTACCTCATCGTAACCTTCAAACTGACGATTAAGCGCCTCAATCAGGTTCTCTCTATTGTAGTTGGTTTCGCTGGAAGGATACAACCAACGCACCGGAATCGCATTTTTATTGTCCATATTCAGGTTGGTGGCCGGGTTGATCGGAAACTCCGGATAAGCAGTTCTTCGGTATTCAAAATAACTGAATTCAGCATCTTGCATAAAGTTCAGAATATACCGCTGCAACCAGATTTGTTTCAACTGATCGGCCTGATTAGCTTTGAAAGCAGCTTCGCCTGTAAAATACCCGTCGATATAGGCCTGGTCGATTGCTTTGCCGTGAGCATACGATGCTTTGGTAGCCATCATCGCAGCCAATGCGGCTTTCACACCCGATTCATAATAGTCTTTTGGAGTGCCCACAGTAATCCAGCCCAGTATCCGGGCTTCGGCCAGAATCAATTGCTGTTCGGCATACGTAATCATCATGCGGGGTTCCGATGCAGCTTCTTTCAGGTAACGCGAGTTGATAAGCGAATATTTACCTTGTAAATGTTCGGCGGTCATGGTTGCATAATCGATCGAAACATCCACTCCGATGTACGCATCCATATCGCCTTCGGCTTTACCGGCAGCCAGCTGAGCTACCGAAGGATCGGCAACGTAATACAGGCGACGATCGTTGAGCGACTTCAAATGATCGATCAACAACGAGCTAATGGGGGTACGGCTGGTAAACAGATCGTTGGTGCCCGATACGGGGTGCATATTGACACTGGAGTACTCTAACCCAAGGAAGCCGGTAGTGGCTTGCAGCAGTTGTCCCGAATTCACAATTTCGGCAAAACGGCCGGGAATATTAAGCGATGCATCCAGGGCTTTTTTACTCATACTCATCAGCACTTTCAGGGCAAACGCATTGGTGGCCCTGCGCCATTTGGCAGGATCGCCGTTGTAGGGAGTAGGATCGCCTGTAAAGGCCACCCCTTTTGCAAAATACCGATCGGCCTCTTTCAATTCATTCAGAATACCGACAAGAACATCTTTCTGAGTGTCGTACTTCGGACGGTAATCTCCCTCGAGACCTTTATTGGTAGCCGAATAAGGAATATCGCCCATCTGCATGGTAAGCCGATAGAACATCCAGGCACGAGAAAACTTGGCCAGCCCGAGGTACGAATCTTCCATCACACTCCCTTTAGCATATTGAATCATTTTTTCGATATTAGGAAGCAAGGTCATATCGCCGAAGCTGCCGTTTCCGAATTCGTTGTATTGCGATGGCATTTGAGCCTGATTGGCATAGCCAAGGTATTTCGCCAACGCATTAGGCTGCAAATAAGCATGTGCATCTCTTCCGTTAAACTTGATGTTCCGAAGTATTACGCCGGTGGCCACCATCGAAGCCGATGCTTCGGTGATCGAATCCGGATTGGTATTGATATCCTCAAAATTTTCGCAACTGCTTACCAGAACGGCAATGAGCATCAATACCGATAAAAATTTATATTGAATTTGTTTCATACGATAGTTTATTTAAAAGTTATGAATTAAAATTCGACTTTCAGATTCACACCCACGTAACGCTGCGAGGGATCGACAAAGTTTTCAGAACCTCCATCAGGGTCGGAATATTTAAAATCCCTGGCCCACATGAAAATATTTTGTCCGACTGCCGAAACTGAAATATTGTTGGCTGCAATTTTTGAGGCAAGAGTTGTTGGGAACCGATAGCTAACCGACATTTCACGCAGTTTCAGGAAAGTAGTACTTAACACATCCAGCGGCGATGGCGCACCGCCCCAGGCAGTTCCTTTGTGAACAGCCTCGATATACGACTTATAGGTAACCTTTACATCGTTGGGCGCAAACACACGGTTGTCGGTAAGTATATTGCCATAGGTGTCGTAGGTGGCTGTTCCCGAAACCACTTTCACGCCATCTCCTAAGTAATTCTTCGAATTGGGAACCGTAGCATCGAGGTATCGTTCAGGGACTACCGAACCGGGGTGCCCTCCCGATCGCCACATGTACATCTCCGTTGTCGACTGAGTTAACCCTCCTACCCGGCCATCGAATGAAACGGCAAACTGCCAGTTTTTATAGCGGTACGAAGTATTGAACCCCCATATCCAGTCGGGATCGGCATATCCGTAACGGGAATCGTAGGCCGCATATTGCGGAATCCCGTTATTATGAATTACATTGCCCTGAGGGTCCTTCAGGTAATCGCGAAGCACATAATGATCGGCACGTTCGCCTACTTTTACCCACGGACGATCGGTCGAATACACCGGATCGATCTGGGTATAATACCGTGCGTACTTCGACCAGTTGAATGAAAGATCCCAGCGCATGTCTTTCGTCGCAACCGGAGTCACGTTCAACGTGATTTCAACACCTTTTCTCGAAATTTCCTCATCTGTATTGATAAAATTATTCGAATATCCCGAAGCAGGACTCACGCCAGCCGAACGGATAAAATCGTACATTCGTTTATTGTAATAAGTTAGATCGACCGATACCCGATTGGCAAACAAATTTACATTGGTACCGATTTCGTACGTATCCGACGACTCGGGCAACACATCGGCTCCCCGAATAGTGGTTGGCAAGGTAGCCGAACTGAGGGTACCCCATACATTATTTGCGATCGAGAAAACCGAATTTATAGTATAAATACCGGCAGGGGCTTTGGTATTGACCCATGAACCGCGCACTTTCCACAGCGAAAGCCAGTGCAGTCCGGGAAGCAATTCGGATACGATAAAGCTGCCGGAATAGGATGGATATGCGTACGAGCGGGTGGTCGACGGCAAGGTCGAAACCCAGTCGTTTCGAAGTGTTGCCTCGGCATATGCCATACTTTTCCACGAAATACCAACCCGGCCAAAAACACTATTCACCTGGCGACGGTAAATATTGGAGGCCGTAACCACCGGATCGACAGAGGCTTTGAGCGAATAAAAGGCCGGAATAGAGATGCCTCCCCTGGTCCGGGCTTCAATCCCTTCGTCCTGATTATAATACATCGATGCGCCTACGAAACCATCGAATTGAAAATCGGCCAGCTTTTGCTCTGCCGTTACTATCAAATCGGTATTGGTACTATAGCCCCTGCTTAATCCGATATTGTACGAACCTTTTTGCGATTCACCCCACACTTCGGTCCCATTGGGAATCATGGTTGCATTTCCCGCTCCCTGGAACGATCCTTTCGACACACGCACTTCCTGGCGATTACTGTAGGTATCGTAACCAGAACGCAATGTAGCCTTGAGCCAACCGGTAAAATCGTAGGTTAACGAAACAGTTCCGTTCAGAATATCTTTATCCATACTGTGGGTACGTTCGTAACGATCAAAATAGGGGTTGTTGTTGCCTGCCGTATAACTGCTGTTTTGCACTTCGTTAGGCACTAGCCAGTAGTCCTTGTACTGCCGTACATCCCAATCGGGGGCCGACCAGATAAGCAGGTTGTACATGGGATCGTAGGCAGTGTATCCGCTAAATCCCTTATTGGGAGTAGTTTGTTTATTGTAAGTGAGCGACGAACTCAAGGTAAACTTCTCGAACTTCATTTCGCCACCGATACTGTAGGTGAGTTTATCGTACATCGAATTGGGATACTGTCCTTTATTTTTCACCCAGGTAGCCGAACTACGAAAACTACCGGATTCACCTTGTTGAACCACATTGATATTGTTGTTCAGGATATACCCCTGTTCCAGGAAATTGGCAAAGTTATCTTTCCCAACGGGCAAATAAGGCATCATGGTCATAGTCTTTGCCAGCGGATCCCACTGTTTAACCATCTGACCTTCGAGAGGAGCACCCCACGAACCATCGCCCGATCGTACATACTCCAGCGTGCCATCCGTATTCGTTTTTAAAGCCCGGCCATACACCGATTGTAATTCCGGTATGGCAAGGTATCCTGCTGTGAGCATGGTACCACTGTTGATCGAAACCGACAAGCCTTTGCGTCCGGAACCTTTTTTCGTGCTAACCATGATAGCCCCACTACCTCCCCTCGAACCATATAAGGCCGATGCGGTAGCACCTTTCAGTACGTTAATACTTTCGATGTCGTCGGAAGGTACATCCCTGAGGCTCATATTGCCGTAAGGAACACCGTCGATGACCAACAAAGGCGATTCTCCACGCAATAAAACAGTAGGTTCTGCGACGAATTCTGTACTGTTTCGAATTAATAAGCCCGAAACTTTACCCGTAAGCGAAGTAGCGACATCTACCCCCTTCACCGTCTGTAAACCATCGCCTTTCACCGCCTGTACCGAATAACCCAGCGCTTTTTCTTCCCGCTTGATACCTAAGGCTGTTACTACTACATCCCCCAATACCTTCGTATCTTCCGACAGCACCACCGTCAACGGAGAAGCGTTGGTTACGGTAATCGTACGGGTAGTCATCCCTACAAATGAAAAACGAAGTACATCATTCGCCCTTGCCTGAATTGTAAATACGCCATTCAAATCGGTTACCGTTCCGGCCCGGGAACCTTGTACCGTTACACTGACTCCGGTGAGAGGCTCACCTGCCTGATCCTTTACCTGACCTTTCACTGTTAATTGCTGTGCCATCAGCGGACCTACAGCTAAAAGAGCCGTGAGTACCAACAAAAACGTTCTGCACCTGCAACCGAGGGAGAAAGACATCTTCTTAACAAGTTTGTTCATACACATATTAAATTTAAGTTTTAAGGAATTTAATTTTGGCACTAAATCCAATGGTGCAAATGTAGTCGTATGTGAAATTATTATCCAAATAATTCCACACACAATAACTCAGCCTACAGATAATTTTAACTCAACAAAAACTCTACAACAATCGGCCTTAAAATCTATATTTCAACGAATTATAAAATAACATGTTGTAGAACATATTTCAACACTACTGATTTATCAACCAAATATTGTAAAATTGAGTGGATTTTTCATCCATACAATTCCAATCCATGAAAACTGTGAACGAAACGTGGCTCAACGAAAGCCAATCACTCAAAAAAAGAAATGAATATTAAAAAAGCATTAATCTTTACCGCATTCATTACAGGGGCAATCTCCCTTTGGTCGGCACATCCTTTTGTAAGGAATTACAGCAGAAAAGAATCCGGTTCGGGCACCCAAAACTGGTCGATCGGACAAGCTGCAAACGATTGGATGTATTTTGCGAACAACAACGGATTGTTAGAATATGATGGTGTACATTGGAATATTTATCCCATCAGTAATTACACCAATGTGCGTTCGATTTATATCGACAGGAGTTCGGGCAGAATTTATGCAGGGGCCTTCAACGAGTTTGGATTCTATCAAAGAACGCATACCGGCAAAATGACTTATACCTCCCTGAGCTCCAAAGTAAGTACTGCCGACCGCGATTTCTCGGAAATATGGAATATTTTTCAACAAGGCAATGCAATCTGTTTCCAGGGAAACAATGTACTGTTTTCCTACGAACACGATTCGCTAAAAGCGACCCGCTTCTCCGAAAAAATCTCTGCTGCCGCCAACGCGCACAATTCAATTATAATTGCACAACAGAAAAAAGGAGTATCGGTTCTCAACGGTAACCTGCAATTACCCATTCCCAACAGCGAACTATTACTGACAAAAAAAATTGTAGCGATACTGCCGGTCGAAAAAAATCAGATACTTTTTGTTTCGGAAAACGACGGGATTTTCAAGTACGATGGAATTAACATACAATCTTATCCCACTCCCGCCGATCGGTTCATTAAAGACAATCAGATTTTCTGCGCCACCTACCACAATCAGAAACTGGCCATCGGGACCGTACGAAAAGGAATGGTACTGATTGATTTACAAACAGGTGAACTTGTGTATGCAAATACAAATTCGGGGCTTCAAAACAACACGATCTTAAGTATTGCGTTCGATCGAAATCAGAATCTATGGCTAGGACTCGATAAAGGAATCGATTATGTGATGGTCAACGAACCGGTGTACGACCTGGTCGGTAAGCATAATCTGTATGGTTCGGGCTATACTTCGGCGGTTTACAACAACACGTTATACCTGGGTACTAACCAGGGTCTGTATTACCTCCGTTTACCCCTTACCTCGGATATAAATACTACAGATATACAGGCTATTGAAGCCATTAAAGGACAGATATGGCATCTTTCGGTACACGAAAACACACTGTTTTGCGGCAGTGATCACGGATGCTACCTTATTGAAGGACAAAAAATAAGGCATTTGGCTGAGACGATCGGGACATGGGCATTAAAACCAATCCCCGGTAGGCACGATCTTTTATTAGGATCGTCTTATAATGGGTTCTTTTTACTCCAAAAAGAGGCAGGACGATGGCAATTTGCCCATTTCGTTAAGGGTTTTACCGAAACCGGCAGCAATTACGAATTCGATCGACAGGGCACTATCTGGCTGAGTCATTGGATCAAAGGAATTTATCGCCTGACCCTCTCCGACGACTGGAAACAGGTCGCAGGCAATCATCAGTACACCATCCGTCACGGGCTGCCTGCCAACGACAATAACCGTATTTTCCAGTACAACGACTCCATTTATATGAACACAACGCAGGGCGTATATCAATACCAAGCCTCTTCCGATCGATTTATCAAATCCGATGTAAAAAGACATCCTGCATTCAGGCATACACTGCCTTATTCACGTATCATTCAGCAAAACCGCCAATGGACCTGGGCATACAATAACCGGGTGATAAAAAAGATCACACAACAGCCTGGTATCCTTCAAATCGATTCCGTCTCGTTTAGTCTTTTGACAAACAAACTGATTCCCGGATTTGAGCACAGTACGTTTATCAACGACACAATCGGTATTCTCGGAACCGAAGATGGATTTGCGGTAATTAAACCAAGTCGGGCCACGCTCACACAACCCACCTTGCACGTGGCCATCCGTAAGGTGTACCTCACGGGTGTCACCGATTCATTGTTACAGGAGTATAGCCCCGGACAAGCTGTAATTCCCGAAATCAAGCCTCGTTATAATTCCATACGATTTGAATTCAATGCAACCGAATTCCGCAACGAGAGTGTTGTTCAATACAGTTACCGGCTCGAGCCCTCCGATCAGGACTGGTCGGACTATAACAGCTCCAACTCAAAGGAGTTTACCAACTTAGCCGGCGGACACTACCGGTTTCGGTTAAAGGCAAAAAACAACTACAATGCGTCGGAAGGAGAAACTATGGTTGAATTTATCATTTTGCCGCATTGGTACGAAACCCTATGGGCAAAAATGGTTTACCTGTTGCTGTTCGCCCTGGCTTTTACCCTTGTTGTACGAACCATACGCCGGCATTCGGAACAACGGATCGAACGGGTAAAACAACTAAAAGAAAAAGAGTTGACCGATCAGAAAGAAAAGTTTTTATTAGAGGCTAACGAAAAAGAAAGGGAAATCATCTCACTTCGAAATCAGAAATTGCATTACGAATTACGGCACAAATCGCAGGATCTGGCCAATTCGACCATGAACTTAATTCGTAAAAACGAGATGTTGCTGGGAATTTTACAAAAGATCGATAAGATTGCGACCGAACTCCAGGAACGCCAACATGACATCGGAGTACAGAAACAGTTGAAAAAAATCCAGGATGATATTCGAAACAATATCGAGACCGACAACAACTGGAAGAAGTTTCAGGAAAACTTCGACATGGTGTACGAAAATTTCCTGAAACGGTTAGGTGAAGAGTATCCCGGATTAAGTTCGTCGGATAAAAAACTGTGCGCCTATCTGAAAATGGAACTGAGCTCGAAAGACATTGCCCCCCTGATGAATATGTCGTACCGGAGTGTGGAAATGAGCCGTTACCGTCTTCGTAAGAAGTTTGATTTAAACCGGGAAACCAACCTGATCGATTTTTTGCGGCAATTTTAACCGGCCAGCATCCTGAAAGCTTTTCCCAGCCCGGCAATTATATCCCCTGCCATCAGCGACTCTTCCGACTCTTGCTCCAGGGCCAGGTCGGCCGACAGTCCATGCAGGTAAACCCCCAAGCGGGCAGCCGTTACCGGATGATAACCCTGTGCCAGCAAAGAACCGATGATGCCCGTGAGCACATCGCCCGAACCGGCGGTGGCCATTCCCGGATTTCCGGTACTGTTGAAATAAATGGTACCATCGGGAGCCACCACTTTTGTATAAGCCCCTTTCATTACCAATACAATCTGATACTGCATCGCCATTTCGCGTGCTTTCATCAGCCGGTGATAGGAATTCGGACTATCGCCGAACAAGCGGATAAATTCTTTCGGATGCGGGGTCAGGATGCTTCCTTCGGGCAATGACTCGAGCATCTTCGGATGAGCGGCCATTATGTTGAGGGCATCGGCATCGAACACACAGGGCTCGTTGAGATGATTTAAAAACTGACGCAACATTTCCACTGTAACAGTGCGTGTACCGAGTCCGCACCCAATGGCCAGCGCATCGTACCGGTCGGAATGATAGAACTCGGAAACACAATCGGTATTCCGGTCGGCTTCAAACATCACTTCAGGAGTTACGGTCTGAAGTATACAGCGGTTGCCTTCGGGACCGTGCAAGGTAAGCAAACCTACTCCACTGCGCAACGCTGCTTTGGCAGCAAGAATCGATGCTCCGGCCATTCCTTTGCTTCCGGCGATAATCGCCAGGTGCCCGAAATTCCCCTTGTGTGCGAACCGGCTTCGCTTGCGCAGCAGGGGCTTCATTTCTTCGGCATCCATATAGATCCATGCCGATTCGGCTTCCGCAATCCCCCGGGGGTGTAACCCGATATCCAGTACTTTCCAGCGGCCTACAAACGGCTCGTTTTCGATAAAAAAGAAAGCCGGCTTCGGGAATTGAAGAGAAAGGGTAAGATCGGCTTTTACGGTCAGATCGGTAAGTTTGTGGTACGCATCGGCATCGAGACCCGACGGCACATCGATAGCGATGCGCCGGTTGGGCCATTCGTTGAGCTGACGAACCACGGCAGCAAAACCGCCGGTAAGCGGACGACTCAGGCCCGATCCAAACAAACCGTCGACAACCACGGCATCGTGTTCGGGAAGCGGGAGATCGGCTTTTTCGTCGAGGTATTCCTGAAGAACAGAAGGAAATTCAGCTTTGAGCCGGTCTCGGTTCAACCGGCAGTCGGGCGATAACGAAACCGGGGTTCCCTTGCCCGAATGACGGGTAGCTGCGTGAATCAGGTGTGCCGCCACCGGATAACCCTGCTCGCACAGTTTACGGGCCAGCGCCAACGCATCGCCGCCGTTGTTGCCCGGACCTGCTACAATATAAAAGGAAGTCACCGTAAACGGATATTCTCCCATCAGAGCATCGCATAACGCATCTGCCGCCCGTTCCATTAAACCGGACGACGAGATGGGCTCGTGCTCGATGGTATACCGATCGAGTTCACGAATCCGGGCGGAGGTAAACAGTTTCATATCACAGTAGAATTTCGACCGACAAAGCCGGCAGTTCGACAATAAGTTCCTTACCGTTCACGCTAAAATCGTGTCCAAAGGTAGCTGTAAACACCTCCTGATCGAAATATTCGGGAAGCGAGATTCTGATTTTACGGGCCTGATCGCTGGTGTTGAACAACACCACTGCTTCTTTGTCAAAATATTTGCGCGCATACACCCATTGAGCCGGACTGTTTTTCAGATCAATAAAACTACCATACAAAAGTACCGGATTGGAACGGCGTAATTTAGTCAGTTTGGCTACATTGTCCCACAGTTTCGACTCTCGTATATTCCATCCTTCGAACCGCATCATTTTCCGGCAATCGGGGTCGTTCGCGCCGGTGAGCCCTATTTCATCGCCATAAAACAACACCGGAACTCCCGGAATCGTCAGGTTAAAGGCATGAAACAGGAACAACTTATCGTAAGCGGTCGAATCGGTAATCCCGATTTCCCTCTCCCACCCCGCCTTTTTGGCATCTTCTCCCATCTTCAGGTCGCCCGAAGCATAGGCCATAAACCGTGGCTTATCGTGATTTCCAGAGATATAACCCATCAGATTATGCTGTCCGTAAGTATACAAACTCGAACGAAGTACGTCCTGTACCCGGGTCAGATCGCCGCTTACTCCGGCAAAAGTGGTGTTCGCAATATCGTATACATTAAAATCGAACTGGCCGTCGAGCATCCCGGTGGTAAGGTAACTGGCAATCAACTTAGGACTTCCGTAGGTTTCTCCAATTTGATACAACTGACGGCCGGGCCATTGTTTTTTAATTTTCAGGGTAAGCATTCGCCAGAAATCTTCGGGGATATGCTTGCATGCATCGTGGCGGAAACCGTCCAGGTTAAATTCCCGGAGCCAAAACAACGCCGAGTCGGTCATCATTTCCACCACATCGGGATTGGAGTAATCGAGCGAGGGCATAAAGGTGTCGAACCAGGTGGTGAGCCGGTGTTCGTCCCATTTCTCCACATTAAGGTTGCCATCGGGCAGGTACAAATCGGTGGCGTATTCCGGGTGACGCTGGTAGAGCGGATGCTCCTCGTGCACATGATTGGCCACATAATCGAGCAACACATTCATCTGTTTAGCATGCGCCCGTTGTACCAAGGTTTTAAATTCGTCGTTCGTCCCAAACCGGTCGTCGACTTTCGACGACGAGACCGGCCAATACCCGTGATAACCCGAAAACTTTGTGTTTCTCGGAGCATAGAACCCGTAGGGTTCGTCGGGATTTTGGCTCACCGGCGAAATCCACAGCGTATTCACTCCTAACTTCTCAAAATAACCGTCGTCGATTTTTTGCTGAAGTCCGGCCAGGTCGCCTCCCCAATAGTCTACCTTTGGATGTACGTCGGGGCGGTTCATGGGACGATCGTTGGCTGCCGAGCCGTTGTTGAACCGGTCGACCAACATGAAATACATAATCTGTGTATGCGGATCGTGACGGGTGAGCTGACCGGCATCGGTCACCGGTTTTCCTTTATGGAGCGGAATCAGGACTTCCTTTCCCACCCCAAACCGGTTGGCAGCCCATACTCTGAAATACGAACGGTCGACCCGGGTTGCTTCAACAGGAATATCGAAAGCCAGATCGCCTTTTCCGAAACGTACAAAATGATCGGGCAAGCGGTGATTCTGCCAATAAACCGACACCTGCTGTACATCGTTCTGATACGTGAGGTAAATCTTCCGGTTCTCCGCTTTTCGGGTCACGAGCACCGGCAGGCGATCATGATTTCCGGGAACCTGAAGGATCGAATTAAATTTACCGTAGCCATTGTCGACTTTCTGCGGATTTCCGGCATCATGATTCTGATCGCCGTCGATATTCATCTGGTACAGATACGTCCCGGGGCTCAGGTAGAGTTCCACTTCGTACTTTCCATTTTCGTTCAGCTGCAAATCGGGGGTTGCCGACGGGGTCCAGTCGTTCATCTGTCCGGCCAGCTGAACCCTACCGGGCTTAGTACCCATCGGATCGTATTCGAAGCTGAATTTTTGCTTATCGGTTTTCCGGCAAGGAACCGAATACACGTTACCCCGTATCCAGAAATGCAAATCAATCAGCGGTGATGCTTCCTCTTCGAGCTCCAGCTTCACCAGCTGGCGGTTGTTGTACCATTGCACCAGAACTCCTTCACCCGAGACGGTAACCGAATCGATCTGATTGATGTCGTTAATAAAATCCTGAGGATAAATGCTGTTTTCGCCCAATTCCAGTGTAAGCAGCGAATTGAGCCGCAGGTTGTTGCTGTCGGCAGGCGGCACATTCAGCGACGGACTGCAGGCCGCCAGAGCGACCGCCAGCGCCATCGGCACAAGCGTTTTTGTAAGATGCATAGTGGTCAATTCTTTATAAATTCAAGTATTGTTGTTGATTTGGCTTCCACCTGAAAGGGTCGATTCAAAAGCATTTGCCGACCGGTAATGATATCGCGGCCCGAAACAACCGTTTGCATCATTTCGGCGTAACGGCCGGGATCTACAGTGCTGCCGGCATCGTTGTTATTCACAATCACCATCACCGTTTTCTCGTCGTTGTAGCGGAAGTACACATATACCCCATCGGTGGGAATAAATTGTTTCATGGCACCGGTATGCAGCACCGGATTGTTTTTCCGGTAATGCAACAGTGTCCTCAGGTACGAAAACACCTCCCGGCCGGCCGTACTCCGGCCCTCTTCCGAAAAAGCATCGGCCGCATCGCCCGGCCAGCCGCCCGGAAAATCGAACCGGTGTCCCTCGTACGACCCCCGTTCGCCTCCCAGCATAATTTCGTTACCATAATATAGCTGAGGATACCCACGTACAGTAATGAGCATCGCTAATGCCATTTTGTACAACCGGACATCCTTGTTCACCACTTCGCTGTAGCGATCGATATCGTGATTATCGATAAAATTCATGATCAAATCGGTACGGGGATAGGCAAAATCGAGCGCGAAATGCATGTAAAAGCGGGCCATACCCTCGTTCCAACCCTCTTTTTCGGTAAATGCCTGCTGAAAAACATTGCCCAGCGGAAAATCCATCACGCTCTGCAGCTGCGAATCAAATCCGTCCTTATTGTTATTCCCCGACATGAAATAGGCGATTTCCTGGGCCGTATTCATCCAACATTCGCCCACCACCGTCATGTTCGGGTATTCGTTGCGAATGGACCGGATAAAACGGGCGGCCGTCGGCAAATCGTTGTAGGGATAGGTATCGACCCGCAAACCGGCTATTCCGGCATACTCGATCCAGTAAATATACGCCTGTTTCAGGTAATCGAAAAGAAGCGGATGCCGGAGATTAAAATCGGGCATATTGGGTGCAAACCAGCCGTGGGTGAGCCGGTGCAGGTCCTTTTCCGAACGGTGCGGATCCATCCAGGCCATCATGCGGTAATTCGACGACGTATAGCTGTCCCATCTGTTAAACCACTCCTTATCCGGCAAATCCTTCATCCACCAATGAGCCGAGCTGCAATGATTGGGCACCACGTCGAGAATTAATTTGATACCTTGTTCGCGGGCAGTGAGGGCCAGACGGCGGTAATCCTCGTTGGTTCCCATGCGTGGATCCACTTTGTAATAGTCGGAGCATCCGTAATGATGATAGGAATACTGCACATCGTTGTTATCGAACACGGGGGTGGTCCACAGAGCCGTTACTCCTAAATCGGCCAGGTAAGGTAGTTTCTGAATAATCCCTTCAATATCGCCTCCATGCCGGCCACCCGGATCGTTCCGGTCGACTCCCTGATGATACCCTTCTACCACATCGTTGGCCGGATTACCGTTGGCGAACCGATCGGGAAAAATCAGATAAACAGCATCGGCCGCCGAAAAACTTTCACGTTCGGCCGAGCCGGCTTCCCGGGCTTTAAGCTCAAAATCGTGAACAATCACCTGATCGCCCTTTCTCACCGTAAACTTCAGAATGCCCGGCTTAGCGCGTTTCCCCACTTGCAGGTAAACAAACTGATAATTCGGATTGTCGGTAAACGCCGAACGCAGCTTTTTCACCCCGGGATACCGGACCGAGATAGCGGCTGCTGCCATATTTTCGCCGTAAAACATCACCTGCACCACCTGTTCCTTCATGCCCGTCCACCAATGAAGAGGCTCCACACGCTGTAATTCAGATGCTTGTGCCGGCACACACGGCAACAGCATTACCGCCAGCACCGTCCCAACGATTGCAGAAGTAATTTTTCGCTTATCCATACTTTTACTTTTTTACTTTATCGTCCACAAACAGCACGCTGGCCGCAGCAATCAGCAGGAATACACCCGACATGAGGAGTGCATAGATGGCCTGTGAGTCGAAAATACGTTTTACAACCGGTCCGCCGAACACACCGTTAACGATTTGCGGAAGCGTAATAAAAATATTGAAAATCCCCATGTAGATACCCATTTTGCGGGCCGGGAGAGCCGGGGCTAAAATGGCATAAGGCATGGCCAGGATGCTTCCCCAGGCCAGCCCGATGCCGATCATCGGATATATCAATGCCGTCGGGTCGGAAATGAAATAGATAGCAATGAGTCCCACGCCGCCGGCAATCAACGAAACAGCATGCGTACCCTTACGACCGATAAGTCGCGCGATGGAAGGAAGCAATAACGCGTACACCATGGCCACACCATTATATACCCCGAATAAAATCCCTACCCAGTTGCCCGCATCCTGATAGGCAACCGATGCCGTATCGTCGGCAGCCACTCCATACACATGCTGCGCAATAGCCGGTGTGGTAAACACCCACATGCCGAAAAGGGCAATCCACGAAAAGAACTGAACCAGTCCGAGTTGCTTCATGGTGACCGGCATATGTGTAATATCCCGTAAAATACCGGAGAAACCCGAAGGATGGCTCTCCTCTTCGTGTGGAATATTCAATTGCTCCGGGCTATATTCCCTGGTGGTGACAACTGTCCACAGAATAGCCAGCACCAGTACCGCCGCACCGATGTAAAACGAGAAAACCACATTATCGGGGATAGCGCCTTCGGGAGCCACTTTCGAAATTCCAAACCATTCGGCCAGTACATAAGGCAACCACGAACCTGCCACCGCACCTACACCGATAAGGAAAGTCTGCACCGAAAAGCCAACTGTGGTTTGTTCATCGGGCAACATATCGCCCACCAGGGCACGGAAAGGCTCCATGGCCACATTGATGGAAGCATCCATGATCATCAGGAAACCCGCTCCGACGAACATGGGGGGCAGGTAATGCGCGAATTCGCCGGCGTTGGGCATCAGTAAAAGTGCCGCTGCAGCCAGCAATGCACCGGCGAGAAAGAAGGGCCGGCGCCGGCCGAGACCTGTCCAGGTTTTATCGGAATAATGCCCTATGACCGGTTGGATAACGAGGCCGGTAAGCGGAGCGGCCAGCCAAAACCACGAAAGATGCTCCATATCGGCACCGAAAGTTTGTAAAATGCGACTGGCATTGGAATTCTGCAAAGCGAATCCGAACTGAATCCCCATGAAGCCCATCGACATCGAAAGAATCTGAAAAAATGAAAGGCGCGGCTTTTTCATTTATTGTTCATTAATTATATGGTCAGTGATTGTAATAGAGGACGGGTGGTACCACGAAGTTTCAAATTGGTTTTAATAATCTTATTGGTGTATTTACCCTGCGTTTCTCCTTTAATTTTCGATATCAACAGTTTAGCGGCATGCACCCCCATCTCAAAACCATGTTGTTCAACCGTGCTCAGCATCGGATCCGAAGCCAACGCAAACTCCCCATCCGAAAAACCAAAAATGGAGATGTCGTCGGGAACCTTAAACTGCGAGCGTTTCACCGCATACAAGATACCGGCAGCACACTGGTCGTTGATGGCAAAAAAGGCATCGGGACGATTTTCAAGCGCCAGAAACTCCGGAGTAACCTTGATCGCTTCATCGCGGGTATCGCAGATCCGAATCAACGACTCATCCACTTCCATCTTATGTTTACGCAAAGCATCGAGGTAACCGTTTTTCCGGTTTTTCGAAATCTCCAGATGGGGTGGCGAACTAAAAAAGGCAATCCGCCTGCAACCGGTACCGATCAGGTATTCGGTGGCGGCAAATGCTCCGGCATAATCATCCACTACTACCTTATCGGTCAAAATGCCGATACAAATACGGTCGAAAAACACCAACGGAATATCGCTATCCACAATTTCCTGAAAATGATCGTAATTGGTAGTGTTTTTCGACAAGCTGGCCAGCACCCCCGACACCCGGCTCGAAATCAAAGCCGTGGTATTGCGCACTTCCTTGTCGTAATTTTCGCCCGACTGGCATACGATTACATTAAAGCCTTCCTGATCGGCTACCTCCTCGATACCTGCCAGTACCGACGAAAAGAAATAGTGCACAATCTCGGGAATGATAACCCCTATCGTATTATTCTTGTTCGTACGTAAGCTCAGCGCCAATCCGTTGGGTTTGTAATGGTGCTGTTTGGCATAGGCCTGTACCGACACACGGGTAGCAACACTGATGTCGGGATGGTTCTGAAGCGCACGCGAAACCGTCGAGGGTGAGATGTTCAGCGCCCTTGCAATGTCTTTGATGGTAATGGGAGACTTCTTCATGGCACAAAGATAAAGAATGGTAGATTTTTAGTCAACAAAGGTCAAATATATGAAAATAATTTGAGATGCAAACGTTTGCGTCGAAAATTGAATTGAAAAAATGACAGCACTCCGACGAATCTTCCACAAAGCTCTATTTTTGTATCGCAATTTCATTATATAACCGATAGGGCTTTGCAGTTCAGTTTGTTGAACTCGTATAATAGGGAATCGCACAACAATCAAACTCATTGAATAATTTAATAAACCTTTAAATTGCAATTGCATGAATAACAAGACTTACACGTACACCTTACGGAAATTATGGACCGTAGTGTTGGTTGCTCTCGTCGCATTCAACCTGTCGGCGCAGCAACTATCCGTTACGGGAATAGTAAAAGATGCAGTGAGCGGCGAACCTTTGTTTGGGGTCAACATCCTCGAGAAAGGAACCAGCAACGGCACCATTACGAATCTCGACGGACAATTTACCATTTCTGCACCCGCAAACGCGGTTCTCGTATTCAGGTATGTAGGCTATCAAACCCTTGAGGTTCCCGTAGCCGGCAAGACCCGTCTGGATATCGGCCTCTCGGAAGATGCCGTAGCGATTGGTGAAGTGCTCGTTATTGGTTACGGCACCGTGAAGAAAACCGATGCTACCGGATCGATTACGGCCATCAAGCCCGATGCGATGAACAAAGGGATGACTACCAATGCACAGGACATGCTTTCGGGTAAGATTGCCGGTGTGAATGTAGTTTCGGCCGGCGGAGCGCCCGGTGCCGGCGCTACTATTCGTATCCGTGGAGGATCGTCGCTTTCGGCAAGCAACGATCCGCTTATCGTAATCGACGGATTGGCAATGGACAACAACGGTATCAAAGGAGTGGCCAACTTCCTCAGCACCATTAATCCGAACGACATCGAAAGTTTCACCGTATTGAAAGACGCTTCGGCTACTGCCATTTACGGTTCGCGGGCCTCCAACGGAGTAATCATTATCAATACTAAAAAGGGAGAGAAAAACCAGAAACCGACTGTCTCTTACGAAGGCAATGCCTCGCTGAGTACCCTGAACAAACGGTACGATGTACTTACGGGCGACGAATTCCGCAACCTGGTCAACGAAGTATACGCATCGCAACCCGAAGTGGTGGCTAAATTAGGTAATGCCAATACCGACTGGCAGGACTATATTTACCAGAATGCTTTCAGTACCGATCATAACGTAAGCGTTACCGGAGGATTCAAGAATTTACCCTACCGTGTGTCGATAGGTTATACCAACCAGGAAGGGGTGATTCAAACTTCACTGTTCGAACGCATAACCGGAGCAGTAAGCCTCACTCCTACTTTCTTCGACGATCACCTGCGGTTGAACCTCAATGCCAAAGGAATGTGGGTCAAAAACCGCTATGCCGAAACCGGTGCTGTGGGCAGCGCTGTGGGAATGGACCCGACCCAGCCTGTAACCAGCAACGACGAACCCTACACAACCAGCTTCGGGGGCTATTTCCAGTGGTACAATATGATTAAAGGAACCGATGGCGTTTTAAAACCCTGGTTCAATACCCTGGCTACTCGCAACCCGGTAGCCACCCTGATGCAAAAAGACGATGTGGCAAAATCGTGGGACTTCATCGGAAGCGCCGACGTTAATTACAAATTCCACGGCATGCCCGAATTACGTGCCAATTTAAGTCTCGGAACCGAACGAGCCTTCGGCCGTCAGGAATTGTATCTGCCCGTTACGGCTGCCAGCGATCACAACTGGGGACGCACCGGTTGGGATGAAATAAGCAAAACCAACGAATCGCTCAATGCCTGGCTGCAATATGCCAAAGAAATGGACCTTCATAACTTTGATATCATGGGAGGTTACGAATGGCAGCATTTCTACCGTGAAGGACAAAGCGAATACCGCGGACTGCTCCGCTTCGACTCGAACGAAGATGGTGTGGTCAACGAATCGGACAATTATTACGACGAAAAAATAAATTCGTGGAAAACCGAAAATTATCTCGTATCGTTCTTTGGCCGGGCCAATTACTCCTTTGCCGGCAAGTACCTGCTCACAGCAACCGTACGTCTGGACGGCAGCTCGCGCTTCTCGAAAGAAAATCGCTGGGGGCTCTTCCCGTCGTTTGCTTTTGCATGGAAAATGAACGAAGAAAACTTCCTGACCGATGTGGATCAGCTCAGCGATCTCAAACTGCGCCTTGGCTATGGAGTCACCGGCCAGCAGGATCTCGGACAAGGCGACTACCCTTACATCCCGGTTTACAAAGAAAATAAGGATGGCGCCAATTATCCGTTTGAAAACGAAAACGGCCAGTTGGAATATTACAAAACCCACCGTCCGAACGTGTTCAACAGCAAACTGAAATGGGAGGAAACCACTACTTGGAACGGAGGTATCGATTTCGGATTATTTAAACAACGTCTTACCGGTTCGATCGATTATTACCATCGCATTACCAACGACCTGCTCAACGTGGTCGATATTCCGCTGGGAACCAATTTCAGCAACCGTGTGGTGAGCAACATCGGCTCGCTTACCAACAATGGAATCGAACTTGCCTTGAACGGCCGTATTATTTCGAAAAAAGACATCAGCTGGGAAATAGGATTCAACCTCACCCACAACAAAAATAAAATCACAAAGCTTACTACCGGCACCGGTGAAGGGTATTATGTAGCAACCGGCGGAATATCGACGGGAACAGGAACCAATGCCCAGGCACATTCAGTCAGTCACCCGGCAAGCTCGTTCTACGTATACAAACAGAAATACGATGCCAACGGTAAACCCATCGAAGGGGAGTTCGAAGATTTAGTAGCCGACGGAATCATCAACAGCCAGGATCTTTACTTCTACAAAAGTCCGGCTCCCGATTTACTGGCAGGCCTCTCGTCGAAATTAATCTACAAAGATTTCGACTTCAGCTTCAGCCTGCGTTCGAGCATCGGCAACTACATGTTCAACGATGTGGCCGCACGTAGCCACGACATGAGTACCGCCGGAATATGGTCGACTTCGGGATTCTTCTCCAACAAACCGAAATCGGCCCTTGAAACCAATTTCACTCAGAACAAAACCAATGCGCATCTGTCCGATTATTATGTACAGGACGCATCGTTCCTGAGAATGGATAATATTACGGCCGGCTATTCGTTCAAGAATGTGCTCGGAGTGATTTCCGACGCACGAATTTATGCAACCGTTCAGAACCCGTTTGTGATCACCAAATATTCCGGACTCGATCCCGAAAAATTTGATGGTATCGACCGCGATCTCTATCCACGGCCCATGGTATCGCTCATCGGTTTAAGTCTGAAATTCTAACTTATTAAAAACAAAATGGATATGAAACGTAACATCTCAACATATTTTGTACTGGCACTGACGGGATTGTTTACCCTGCAGCTCACCTCCTGCGTAGGCGACCTCGACGTTGAGCCTATCGACGAAAGCGTAACCCAGTCTTTTGAGCAAGATCTGGTGTTTACCAAAATCTACTCTTCGCTTACCCTTACCGGACAGGAAGGACCGGCCGGCGATGGCGACGTGGCGGGTATCGACGAAGGATTTTCGGCCTTTATACGCCTCATCTGGAACCTCAACGAACTTCCTACCGACGAAGCTATTTGTTCGTGGGGCGACACCGGCATTCCCGAACTGAATTTTAATTCGTGGTCGGATGCCAACGATTTCACAAAAGGACTGTACGGACGGTTTTACTTCAACATCACCTTGTGCAACCAGTTTCTGGAAATGACCAAGAACATGACCGACGAAAAAACCAAACGTCAGCGTGCCGAAACGCGCTTCATGCGCGCCATGAATTACTATTACCTCATGGATATGTTCGGCAATGTGCCGTTTACCGAGGTAGTAGCGCTCGAACCTCCTATGCAGATAAAACGTAAAGAGTTGTTTGCCTGGGTCGAAAAGGAATTGATTGCGGCCGAAGAGGATATGTTCGAACCCAAAACCGCTCCATACTACCGGGTCGATAAAGCGGCTGCCTGGTTGTTATTATCGCGCCTGTACATCAACGGTGAAATTTACACTACCGTGTACGATAAAGAAGGAACCGTACTGGAAGCCGGCACGACCTACTGGAACGAAGCTGCCAGTTGGGCAAAAAAAGTGATCGATTCGCCCTATAAGCTTACCCCTGTTTACCATCACCTGTTTATGGCCGATAATGCCGGTATTCTCGACGGATCGACCGTGAATAAGGCACCCGAAGAAATCATCTTCCCGATTGCCTGCGACGGAATTCAAACGCGCAGCTGGGGAAATTCGCTTTTCCTGATCGCCTCCACCTTCCGTTCCGACATGAAACCGGCAGGCACCTCGGAAGCCTGGGCCGGCAACCGTGCCCGTTCGTCCATTATCCGTAAGTTTTTCCCTACCGTTTTTAACTATACCGACCCTACCGACCTTACTACCGGAGCAACAGCCCCTGTAAGTCGTTGGACCCGCGATGCTCGTGCTTTATTTTTTGCTAAGGATCGCCAACTGGAAATTGACATCCCCGCTCGTTTTGTCGAAGGTTACTCGGTAGCAAAATGGACCAATGTACGGGCCGATGGTAAGCCGACCAGTAACGGACAGTACACGGATACCGATGTACCGTTTATGCGGGCAGCCGAAGCCTATTTAACCTATGCCGAAGCAGTATTGCGCGGAGCACCGGTTAGCGGGATGACGGCTTTGGAAGCCGTGAATGCATTACGTAGCCGCGCCGGTGCACGTACGCAAACTGCCGTTACACTCGATTACATCCTGGACGAAAGAGCACGTGAATTCAGCTTTGAGGGACACCGCCGCGTCGACCTGATCCGTTTCAATAAGTTCGGAGGCAATAACAATTACCTGTGGCCCTGGAAAGGGGGCGAAAAAACGGGCAAAGACTTTGCTCATTACTACAATGTATTTGCACTTCCTGCATCGGATTTGAACGCAAATCCCAACCTGGTGCAGAATATCGGTTATTGAAATTATCTTACTGATGGTTTCGCTCGTCCTGTGAGGGATCGACATCCGGAAACAGGGCTGAGCGAAGCCTGATATAAACCGGGTGCAAACGTTTGCACTACATTTTCATACATTTACAAAACATTTTGTTTTCATATATTGTTTAATATTGTAACTTTGACACCAAGTATCCGGAAAAATCATTTATTAATTTTTAAATTCAATGTTATGAAGAAACTTTTTACTCTTTTTACTGCTTTCGTAAGCTGGCTGGCATTCGCCAATCAGGCTTCGGCTGCCGAAATTACCTTTACCGTGGAGGTTCCGACTCCTACTTATGAAGTATGGCTGGTAGGTAATTTCAACGGATGGAACAATGGAATAACAAAAATGAACAAGGTGGATGATACTCATTACACCATTACCCTCGACGAAGCTACCTTCAATGATGGAATCACTGCTGCAACCCTGAAATACAAGTACCTCAGCGGCCCCGGCGACTGGGCATATGTTGAAAAAAACGAAAACGGCGGTGAAATCAGCGACCGTGATTATCCGGGAGCCGGCGTAACCGATGTCGTAAAGAAATGGGCTACTGTTTACAATCCTAATGTTGCTCCTATCGAAAAAGACATTTTGATAGAAGTATATGTTCCCAAAGCTGTAAAAGAACTCTATGTTACAGGTTGGCACAATGGTTGGAAAAGTCCTGGCTCGGAAGGAACCAAAATGACCTGGAACGAAGAAATGTCGGATGAAGGTGGTAATGAATTTTTCCTTACCATTCACACCCCGGATGCCAATAAAACAGCCTACAAATTTGCTGCCGGTCCATCGTGGGTTTACGAACAGGATTCTGCCGACCTGAAAATCACCGACACCAGTGCGGATAAGGTGTACAACTTCATGCCGAAATTCAAAAGGATTTATCCGGGTGAAGCTGCGCTGAAAGATGTTACTATCAATGTAACTGCTCCTGCAGGAACTGAATCAGTTTATATGATGGGAAGCCACTTCGGATGGGACGGAACAAGCTGGCAGGCCGGAACTAAAAACCAGGACGGTACTTTTACGTTTGTATTTAAATTCGACCTTATCGAGTATAAATATTACAACAAACAGGATTGGACCGGTGAAGAAAAAACTGCCGATGGCAAAGGAGTTGAAAACCGCAAAGCCGATGCTCAGCTGGCTGTTACGTTCAATGATGTGATTGCTGCATGGCCGGCACCATCGGGAGTACCGACATTAGATACCGACAAGTACACCGTACGGGTAGCGAACAAAACAGTATCTGTCGACGGTATTACGTCAAAATTCGAATTGTACGACCTTACCGGCCGCACTATCCAATCGGTAAGCACCGTAGGCTCGTTCACTTCCACCACCCTCAATGCAGGTGTGTATATCCTTCGTGTTGACGGCGCAACCCAAAAAGTAATGATACGATAAACAGCTTGTAGTCACGAAAAATAATCAGAAAGGGATGTTCTATGCTTATAGAGCATCCTTTTTTTAACATCAAATGCCTCCCCTTTATGAATCCGGTAGAAACTGTAGGTTATATTGCTTCGCTGCTCTCTATTCTCAATCAATTTCCGCAAGCCCTCAAAGTAATTCGCACGAAAGATACACAGAGCATTTCGCTCACCATGTATATTATTGTCGTCGTATGCATCAGCATGTGGCTGGTATATGGCTTGTTGCTCAACGACGGACCGCTTATCTGGGCCAATGCCATATCGCTGATTCCGATCGTTTACATCTTTATAATGAAGCTTACCAACACCCTGAAAGGAAAAGATAAGTGGGGAATTTAAACATGAAAATCGAAGCGCTCGATGCGGTTTTCCTCGTAAATTTTTTTATCAAAACTAAATAGGCGGGCCGGTTTATGCGATACTCCGATCTGATACTCATCCAGGGGAATTAAATAAGGCATCTTATTAATTTTCCGGCGATAATTTCGCTTATCATATACCGTGTCGAAAATCGACTCGTATACTTTTTGCATTTGAGTGAGGGTGAATTTTTCGGGCAACAACTCAAAAATAAGAGGCTCGTGCGTCAAATCGTACCGCAGCTTCAACAGCGCTGCATTAAAAATATCGTTGTGATCGAACATAAGTTCGGTTACTTCATTCACATTCATCCATCGAGCTTCTTCGATGAGCATGCTATTGTCGATATCCTTCAGATTGACCAGCGAATAAAATCCTACCGTAAGCACCCGCTCGTCCTGTAGCCGGGGCTTGACCCATTCGAAATCCTGCGGACGCCGGCGCAACCTGTCGGGATCGCTGAACACAAAAAACTGCTTGGCAAAAATATTCCCGAGGCCGGTTTGCTCTTTTAAAATCCGGGCGGCCGTATCGTCGATGGTTTCGTGGCGCAACACATGATTTCCCGGCAATTTCCACTCCTCGACAATCGAGTCGTCGAGCGGTATCGACTCTTTTCGAACCAATACTTTCAGACTGCTATCCTCGTAGCCGAAAATTACACAATCGACCGATAAACATCCTAATACTTCACCATTACATCCCATAATTAACTACGCTAATGCATCTACTCTGTTGCGGAGAGAAAGCTTAAATCTTTTTCCACTTATTAATGAGCGCAAAGATAAATAAATTGTTTTAAACTGTAGAAATAAAAGTGTCAAATAAACACTTCAAACCTATTTTTTAACTTAGTGTAAAAAAAACACCCTAAAATTTGGTAATTCAATTACTACCTGCTATATTTGCAAAACTTATTGTTAAACTGACACTAAATAGAAATCAATATGAAAAACGCTTACTTTTTACTTGCACTGGCAATAGCCGTACTTTACACTTCCTGCCAGTCGCCGGAAAACGAGCTCGACAACCGGGTTGAGTCGCTGCTGAAGCAGATGACCCTGGAAGAAAAGGTGGGGCAGATGACGCAGATTACGCTGGATGTAATCGGAAACGGCGAAACCGTGTTTTCATCGGGTTATCCGTTTGAACTCGACACCGCCCGTCTCCGCAAAGCGCTGGTTGATTATCATGTAGGATCGATTCTCAACACCACCAACAACTACGCGATGACACCCGAGCAATGGTACACCATCATCAGTCAGATTCAGGAAGTGGCCACCACGCAGACCAGAATGAAAATTCCGGTGATTTACGGGGTGGATGCTATCCATGGCGTGACATATACCGACGGAGCCATCATGTTTCCGCAACAGCTTACCGTAGCCGCCAGTTTCAATCCTGTACATGCCTACAATATGGGCGTGGTGACCGCCTACGAAACACGCGCCTCGGGCATTCCCTGGAATTTCTCGCCTGTGCTCGATTTGGGAGCCGACCCCCGCTACAGCCGTATCTACGAAAGCTTTGGCGAGGATCCTTATCTGATCGGCGCCATGGGTGTGCAACTGGTAAAAGGATACGAGGGTATGAATGCCGATAGTCTTTCCTCGCCCGTTAAGGTAGCTTCATGCGTGAAACATTTTCTGGGTTATTCGGTACCTGTATCGGGAAAGGACCGTACGCCGGCCTACATCCCCGACCATATATTGCGCGAATATCACCTGGAGCCTTTTAAAAAAGCCATTGAAGCCGGAGCATCCACTTTAATGGTTAATTCGGGACTTATCAATGGAGTGACGGTTCATGCTTCGCACGACATCATCACCAAATTACTGAAAGAAGAACTGGGATTCGAAGGTTTGGTGGTATCGGACTGGAACGACATCATCAACCTGCACACCCGCGATAAAATTGCGGTCGATAACCGTGAAGCAGTAAAACTGGCTATTAATGCCGGTGTGGATATGTCGATGGTACCCTATCATTACGAAGATTTCTTCAACGATCTGGTAGCTTTGGTGAAAGAAGGCGAAGTGAAAGAAAGCCGCATCGACGATGCCGTTCGCCGTATCCTGAAAGTGAAACTGCGCCTGGGACTGTTCGAAACCCCGGTAACCAAGTATACCGACTATCCCGGCTTCGGCTCCGAAAAATCGGCTCGTATGGCCTACGAAGCTGCTGCCGATGCCATCACCCTGCTCAAAAACCAGGACAGCATCCTGCCTCTGACCGCCAACCTGAAGGTATTGGTTACCGGCCCGAATGCCCATTCGATGCGTACGCTGAACGGAGGCTGGAGCTATTCGTGGCAGGGCGAAAAAACCGGACAGTATACCGAAGAATTCAACACCTTCCTCGAAGCGATCCGGCTTAAAACCGCCCATGTGACCTATATCCCCGGAGTGAGCTACATCAACGACGGAAAGTATTTTGAAGAACAGGAAGATCAGTTCGCCGAAGCAGTGGCGGCTGCCCGTCGCGCCGACCGGGTACTGCTGTTCGTGGGCGAAAATTCGTATACCGAAAAGCCGGGCGACCTCAACGATCTGACACTTAGCCCTCTGCAAACACGCTTGGCTCAGGAGCTTATCAAAACAGGCAAACCGGTGATCCTGGTGTTGAACCAGGGGCGTCCGCGTACGATAGCTGCGATTGAACCGGGAGTAAAGGCGGTGATAAACACCTACTTGCCTGGAAATTATGGTGGCGATGCCCTGGCCGACATTCTGTACGGCGTGGTCAATCCATCGGGAAAACTGCCTTTTAACTATCCCTCCTATCCGAATTCGATTGTGAATTATTACCACAAGCCTTCGGAAGAGCAGAATCCGGCTGCCGGAGCCTACAATTACGAGTCGGATTACAACCCTCAATATGAATTTGGGGATGGGTTAAGTTATACTACTTTTCACTATTCGAATTTGAAAGCATCGGCGTCCAGCTTCGGTGCGAAGGATGAACTGGAGATCAGTGTGGATGTTACCAACACGGGTACAAGGGCAGGGAAAGAATCGGTACTGCTGTTCAGCAGCGACCTCTACGCCAGCATTTCGCCCGATGTCAAACGTCTGCGCAGGTTCGAAAAAATAAGTTTAAATCCCGGTGAAACCCAAACTGTCCGTTTCCGACTCCGGGCCGGCGATCTGGCCTTTGTGAATACCAGCAACCAATGGGTAACCGAACCCGGCGATTTTGAATTTACTGCAGGAGATCAAAAGATAAAAGTAACCTATAAAAATTAAATTATATACACATGAAAATCAGAAAAGAAAAACACGGTACGAGCGTGTCGGTCCTCAGGAGGAAGGCACGATCGTTTGCACTCCTTGTACTGATGATGGCGATAACCTTGCCGGCAGCGGCTCAAAAACGAGCTGTGAGCGGCACTGTTACCGATGCCGGCGGGGAGGCGATTATTGGAGCGAACATCCTGGTTAAAGGTACCACAACAGGTACGGTAACCGATTTAGACGGCAAATTCAGAATTGAAGCATCCACCGGAGATGTACTGATAATCAGCTACATCGGAACGATTTCGAAAGAGATTCCGGTAGTAAACAACACGAGTGTGTACAATGTACAACTGCTCGACGACACTCAAAAGCTGGAAGAGGTAGTCGTTATCGGTTATGGTACGGTGAAGAAAAAAGACGTCACCACGGCTATCACCACTATTTCGACCGACGATCTCGATCAGCGCCCCATTGTCACTGCTGCCCAGGCGCTGCAGGGTAAAGCCGCCGGGGTTTCGGTGGTACGCCCGAGCGGTGCGCCAGGCGCCGGGTTGGCCATCCGTGTGCGCGGTACCACCTCCATGAACTCGAGCAACGACCCCTTGTACGTAGTGGACGGAGTAACTCTCGACGATATCTCCTTCCTGTCGTCGAACGATATTGCCAGCATGCAGATTCTTAAAGATGCTTCGTCGGCAGCCATTTACGGTTCGCGCGCCGCCAACGGGGTGGTGCTGATCACCACCAAAAACGGAGCGGCAGGTAAAGCTAGGATCAGTCTGAATGCCTACACTGGGCTCACCAGCCTGACCAATAAAGTGGCGGTACTGAATACCACCCAATACCGCGAGTTATTGTCGGATATGGGGTCGACCACGGCTCTGCCCGACAACCTGACCGACCAGACCGACTGGTACAAAGAAACCTTTCAAACTGCGATGACTCAAAACTACCAGCTCTCGGTTTCCAATGCCACCGATAAACTTAACTATTACGTTTCGGCAGGATATACCGGCGAAGAAGGGATTATCAAAGTAGCCTATTTCGACCGGTTCAACTTCCGTTCGAATATTGAAAATCAGATCCGTCCGTGGCTGAAAATCGGAGCCAATATTTCCTATTCCGATTATACCAGCAACGGTATTATTTCAGGACAGGGCGCCAACCGTGCAGGAGTAGTACTATCGGTACTGAATACACCTACCTACGCACCGGTAATGGATCCCAACAACCCCACCCAATACAATACCAACTTCTATGGTGTAAACATCACATCGCCTGTTGAAAACATGGCACGCTCGGAAGATAACAAATCGCGTAACAACCGGTTAATAAGTACCGGAAGCGCCGAAATCACCTTTCTTCCTAACTTAAAACTTCGTTCCACGGTAACCCTCGACCGCTTCTACAACCATTCCACCAGTTTTCTCGATCCGCAGAAAACGAGTTATGGCCGTAGTATGCGCGGAGTAGCCACCGACAACCGTTCGCTCACGTCCGTAATGATTTACGACAATATCCTTTCGTACAACAAAGCCTTTGGCGACCACAGCATCGACCTCATGGGCGGAACATCGGGAACAACTTCGTATTCTACCACCTCGTACCAAACCGTCACCCACTTCGAGAACGGAGCTATTAAAACCCTGAATGCCGGAAACAAAGTTTCGCAGGGCAACGGTACATTCGATGCCCACAACGCGATGATGTCGTATGTAGGACGTATTGCCTATAACTACATGAGTAAATACCTGCTTACCGCCAATATGCGTATCGACGGTTCCTCGAAACTACATCCCGATTACCGCTGGGGCTATTTCCCCTCCTTCTCGGGAGCATGGCGTATATCGTCGGAAGAATTTATGAGCGATCTAACCTGGATCGACGACCTGAAAATACGCGGAGGTTGGGGGCAAACCGGGAATACCGCCGGGCTGGGCGATCACGATTACCTGGAACATTCGTCGATTACCCGCGTAAACTGGTGGGAAACCGGCAAAGGCAATGCAATGCCCATTATCACACAGTCTTCGTTGCGCAATATTCAGTTAAGCTGGGAAAACACCACTCAAACCAATATAGGTATCGACTTTACCTTATTGAAAAACCGGCTGAGCCTGAATGTCGATTACTACTTCAAGCGCACAACCGATATGTTGATGAATGTAACATTACCTTCTGAATCAGCAGTGGCTCCATCGATCAAACGAAATGAAGGAGAAATGACCAATAGCGGATTCGAGTTTGCAGTAAATTCACGTAATCTGCAGGGGGCATTGAGTTGGAATACCGATTTTAATATTTCATTCAATAGGAATAAATTGGTCCGTCTCGATCTTACTCAGATATATTACGATGCCATGACCAGCGATGTAATCAAAGAATACATTGTGCGCAACGAACCGGGCAGGCCATTGGGAGGATTTTACGGCTACTTCACCGATGGCGTAGATCCTGAAACCGGAGAATTCATTTACCGCGACGTGAACAAAGATGGACAGCTCACTTCGTCCGACCGTACGTTCATCGGCGACCCGAATCCCGATTTCGTATATGGAATGACCAATACTTTCACTTACAAAGGACTGAACCTGAGCATCTTCTTACAGGGATCACAGGGCAACGACATTTTCAATGCTTCGCGTATTGAAACCGAAGGAATGTACGATGGTAAAAACCAATCGATCCGCGTGGTGGATCGCTGGCGGCGTCCCGGCATGGTAACTTCCATCCCGAAAGCCGGTTACGATCTGCGTGTCTCCGATTTCTTTGTCGAGGACGGCAGTTACCTGCGGGTAAAAGACATCACTCTATCGTACGATCTGGCAAAAACAGTATTGAAATCAAGTGGAATTACCCGTTTACAACCTTATTTCACCGCTTCTAACCTGTTTACCATCACCCGTTACCTGGGATTTGACCCTGAGGTTAATCAATGGGGAAATAGCGGAACTGTTCAGGGGATCGACTGGGGAACCTATCCGCAAACCCGTTCATTCATCGTAGGTGTAAACATCGAATTTTAAACAGATAGACATATGAAAACACAAACTATAAAAAACCTCGCAATAGCTGTTGCGGTTTCGTTTACCGCATGGTCGTGCAGCATCGATCTGGACCCGATTTCGGAATTCAGTGAAGTGATCATTGGCCAATCGGAAACCGGCGATTCGCTCAAATACACGACCAAAGCCGAGATGTATTCGCAATACCAGGCTCTGTATCAAAAACTGAAAGACAATCAGGAACACGGGTACCTCGACCTGATGTTGATTGCGGAATCGCATTCCGACAATGCTTATGGCGGCACCACAGGCTCGGAAGTAGTTCCGATGGAAAATAATGCATTGGACGGCAGCAATTCGGTACTCGCACGCGACTGGAACCGTTACCTGGCCGATGTGGCTCAGGCAAATACCGTTATCAACAATATCGACAAAGTACCCGACCCTACTCTTACTGCCGGTGAACGGAAACAATGGAAAGCCGAAGCCAGGATTTTTCGTGCCATGATTTGGTTCGACATGGTACGCATCTGGGGGAATATCCCGATTGTGACCAAAGAAGGCATTGACATTACCGCTGAAAACATCAAAGAAGTATACCCGCTGTATTATCCCAAGCAGAACTCTCCGGAAGAAGTTTATACTCAGATTATCAAAGATCTGACGGAAGCATTGCCCGATGCACCGGCCAACCAGGCTTCCAACAAAACCATGTTGTCGAAATCGGTCGCGCGTGCACTGCTGGCTAAGGCTTATGCCGAAAAACCCCTGCGCGATTATACAAAAGTGGTGCAATACGCGAATGAGGTCATTGCCGATGGCTTCACCTTGCTCCCTTCTTTCGGCGATTTGTTCAGTCTGAATGCAGCTGGCATCGATTTAAAGATTCGCAACTCGTCCGAATCCATCCTTGAAATTCAATACTTTACAGGGGGAGGCAACTGGGTAAGCTGGATGTTTGGAAAAGACCTGCTCGACCCGGAAGAAAACTTCACCTGGGCGAAATGGGTCACTCCCTCACGCGATCTTATTAAAGCTTTTGAAGACGAAGGCGATACCGAACGGCTCAACCAATCGGTAGTATATTACACTACTACCTGGAGCAATTATTACCCATCGAACAAGTACGCATTTATGTACAAACTTCGTTCGGAAGTGAACAGCATTATTAAAATCCGCCTGGCCGATATCCTGCTGTTGAAAGCCGAAGCCCTGGCCAACCTGGGGGGAGCGGCCAACCTGCAGGAAGCAGCCGGCATCGTCAACCAGATTCGTACGCGTGCCAAATTGGGGAATCTCACCGCTGCACAAACTGCAACCGGCGAAGCCCTCCTGGATGCAATTCTTCATGAACGCAGATTAGAACTGGCCTTTGAAGCACAGCGCTGGTTCGATTTGGTTCGCTTCGGAAAGGTAGAAGCGGTTATGAATACTTTGAATAGCCGCGATCCGGGCCGTCTGCCCCAACGCCGGAAGTTCGATGCCAATTCGTATTTACTGCCGATTCCGCAAACTGCTATCGACCTGAACACCAACCTGGTGCAGAATTTAGGTTATTAATCTTATTTTAATATTAAACGTATGAACACTACTATAAAACTCGTACTGATTGGATTGATGGCTGTACTGACCATCTCGTGTCAGGAAGAAGAACTCCGGGTCCGCTACGACGAATCGCATCCGGTATTCAAGAAAGCCCTTGTTGCTGAAAGCCAGATTACCTACGGCGATTCGATTTCGCTGGAGGTAGAAGTGGCCGACGACAAAACTCCTTTATCGACCCTGCAAATTAAAGTGGTGGTCAATGATGTACTGCTGGCATCGGAGGAAATTCGTACCAAAGGAAACAGTTCGGCTTATACCTCTAAGTACAGCATTCCTTTTGCGGCCCGTATGCCCGATAATGCCGAAGTGGAAGTACACTTGAAATCGATCAATGTGGAAGGCTATACGACCGATACCATTTTGCATAATACGATTGCAAAACGAGTTCCCATACCCGATTTATGGATGACCTTCCCGGCGGCTGTCGGTATTAAGTTAACCCTGGTGGATCCGGCTAAGCATATTTATCAGGCCTCCAATTTAACTCTCAGCAACAATATCACGTTCCGGTTGGCTACCAAGGTGCGTTCGGGCAACCGCATCGATTGGTCGGGGATGGCATTCGGTATGCCCAACGGCGAATTCGGTCTTATCGACGATATCAACGATCCGCAGATTGTACTTTATGATCCTACGATTTATGGTTTCAACAAAATCACGGTCGATTTGCTGAATTTCACGGTCAGCGGAGAAGGGCGTAAACTCGAACCGGCCACTGCATTAAATATTGCCGGTTTTGCGGCTGAAAAACTGACCTCGATCGACAATCTGAATGTAGCGCATCAAAGAGACTGGAAGACATTGGAAACGTATATGGGTAAAGATGTGGAAATCACTTTCACCGGATTTGGTAATCTGGCCACCTCCCTCACTCCCGACTTCTTTGAAGTTACAGGTACCGACAAGGCTAAATTTCTGGGCGAAACCGGGGTTTACAAATTGTATTTCCTTCCGGAGGCCAACTACCTGTATATAGAACAGCCGAATGCCCGCTTCCCGAATGCTTTGTGGCTCGATGGTGTCGGTGCCGGCCGGCCGGTAGCTCCGTTTGTTAAAACTACCTCGTGGAACTGGAATACGCCCGAAGAATATATTTTCTGCCGGAAAATTGCGGAGGGAGTTTTCCAGGCTACCTTCTACGCCAATCATATTGAAGCGGCAACGATAGAGGAACCCTGGCGCGAACGCTTCAGCATGAAGTTCTTCCACCGACGGGGCTGGGAAGGCGAAGAAGATGCACGAACCTATACTATTTCGACTCCTAATTTGTTTGCCCCTACCGAGTCGGATAAAGGGAACTTTGTCGGAACTCCCGACTTTGAAGGGAAAGGTGGTGTATACCGCTTTACGATCAACACGAATAATAAAACGATTAGTTTCGTAAAACTAAATTAATCTGCTCATCAATCCTGAGCCGGCATAATACCGGCTCAGGATTGACAATTCGTGCCAAGGTGCAATCTTTACAGGACCCGATCGCCGTCGGATCGTTGCGCAGCCCGGCTCCGACACCTGTTCAACTATAATTCGAAGCTCACAGCATTTATCATCCACATCTTCGTTCAACTACTGCCCATGAAGCGTTTTCTTTTATTTTCACTTGCCGTAATCACAGTTGTTTCGTGCAAAGATCCGGTAACACCGCCCGATATCGAACCGGTAACCATCGACACTACCAGGAGTGTCAAGGTCTGGCTCACCACCGGCAACGAAGCTCATTTGCTCGAGCAACGGAATTCGATCGAGTTCTCGAGAGAGCTGGGCGATTTTACTCTTCAGGTGGATTCTACTCAAACTTTCCAGACCATCGACGGATTCGGAGCAGCACTGACGGGATCATCCGCCTTTTTGCTGAAAAACCTTCCGGCCGCCCGGCGTGATTCTATTCTAAGGGATTTATTCGACCCGCGTAAAGGCATCGGTATCAATTACCTGCGATTGAGCATCGGTTCGTCCGATTTTAATATTGGTGTGTACAGTTATGCCGATGGCGGAACTATCGAAAGCTTCGCGATTCCCGAACGCGACCGGACGGACCTGATTCCGGTGTTGAAAGAAATTCTGAAAATCAATCCGACGATTAAAATCATGGCAAGCCCGTGGAGCGCTCCGGCCTGGATGAAAAATAACAATTCCATGATGGGGGGCAGCCTGCGTGGGCCTGAGGTATACGACGATTTTGCCGAATATTTCGTTCGTTATATTAAGGCTTTTGCTGCGGAGGGCATTCATATCGATGCCATTACCCTGCAAAATGAGCCGATGCACGAAACCAACGGGTATCCGACGATGAAAATGCTCTGGCAGGAACAGAACGAAATCATCCGCGATTACCTCGGCCCTCAGTTTAAAGCCAACAAGCTGACCACCAAAATCATCATCTGGGATCATAATTTCGACATGGCCTATTATCCGGTGAGCATACTCAACGACCCGGTGACCCGAATGTACGTGGATGGTACCGGATGGCATGGTTACGGTGGAACGGCGGCGGCTATCGATCAGGTGCAGGCGGCGCATCCCGACAAGAATGTGTATTTCACCGAACAGTCGGGCGGTGGCTGGAACACCGACACCCGCATGGGAAATATGTTTTACTATATGCGTGAGTTTTTGATGGCTTCGGTCAACCGCGGTTCAAAAAACTTCCTGATGTGGAACCTCGCGTTGAATCCCGATCATGGTCCGACCACCACCAGTGGAGGTTGCCGGAACTGCCGGGGGGTGATCACCATCCGTCCCGACGAAACTTACCTGCGCAACGAAGAATATTACCTGATCGGGCATTTCTCGAAATTTGTCCGCCTGGGTGCACAACGGATCGCCCACACGGTAGCCTCCGGGACGCCCAACGGACTCACCATCAGCTCGTTTATGAATACCGACGGAAGCAAGGCGGTAGTGGTATTGAACCGTAGCGGACAAAAACTGATGTATAATGTACGCTGTGGAAACCGTAAATTCAGGTATGAACAATACAACGAATCGGTGGTTACATTTAAATTTTAGCGTCAAGAGTCAAAGATACCGGGCCGGCATTCAATGCCCGGATCGGAACGCTTGCTCGCCTTTTAACTCTATCAACATGAACAAACTTTTCATCCCCTTTCTGATGCTGTTGTTTGCAGGATGCAAGCCAGCCGCACCCGACGTTGCCGTATGGTCGTCGCTACCCTCCGACAAGGAGCAGTTACTTATCACCGGCAGCGCTTCCTTCGTTACAGGAAGCGCACTTGCCGAAACCGCGACCCTCTTTCCCGACCAGGAGCGGCAGATCGTGGATGGTGTAGGAGCAGCACTTACGCATGCTTCGGCCTATGTGTTCCACCGCAACCTGACGCCCGAACGACGCGACTCCCTGTTCCGCGTGCTTTTTACTCCCGAAGGCATCGGTATGAATTACACCCGCCTCTGCGTGGGCGCATCCGATTTTGCCTCCGAAATTTTCAGTTACAGCGAGCGTGAAGATTTCACTTTGTCGAATTTTTCGATTGCAAAAGATCAGGAAGATGTTATTCCGATGCTGAAGGAAATATTGAAAATTAATCCTGGCTTACAGATTATGGCCTCGCCCTGGAGTCCGCCTGCATGGATGAAAACCAACGGAAGCATGATCGGCGGCAAGTTGCGCCCCGATTGTTACGGCGTGTATGCCGATTACCTCATCAGGTACATTAAAGCTTATGCTGCCGAAGGGATTACAATTCATACCATGACGGTGCAAAACGAACCGGAATATTCCACGGCTGCCTATCCGTGCATGGACATGACAGCCGAAGAGCAGAAGGTATTTATCCGCGACCACCTGGGCCCCAAGATGCAGGCAGCCGGAGTAGCGACCAAGATCGTGCTGTTCGATCACAATTGCGACAATCCCGGCTATCCTATCCATATCCTCAACGATAGTGTGGCACGGCACTATGCTGCCGGTTCGGGTTTCCACCTTTACAAAGGCGACATCAAAGCGTTGTGTGAAGTAAAAACTGCCCACCCCGACAAAGATCTTTATTTCACCGAGCAATCGGGAGGGGGCTGGGCACCCGATTTTGATCAGAATGTTCGCTGGTATGCCGGCCATCTGATTGCCGGCGCCATGAATTGCTGGAGCAGGAATGTATTGCTCTGGAACCTGGCACTGGATGAGAACCACGGTCCGAAAAACGCCGGATGCCAGGATTGCTACGGTGTGGTAACGGTGCGTAGCGATGGCACTATCGATCACAACGGAGAGTATTACGCCCTGGGACATTTTGGCAAAGCCGTCCGGCCGGGAGCAAAACGAATCGAATCGGAGTCCGGCGGATTAAGTGGCGTCGCCTTTAAGAATCCGGACGGAACACTGGTGTATCTGGCAGTATTCTACGGCACGTCCGACCGGCCGTTTAAAATAACCGATGGAAAACGGATATTTGAATACACCTTCCGACCGGGCGAAGTGGCAACCTTTGTATTCTGAGGCAATAAGCAATTCCTTAGTGCCGTTTCATAAGAGCCGTTTCAGGATCACACCGTTTTCAGGCATCAATCGCAATTTCGATTTTTGCCGTTTCCCCGACAACAGGTCGATATAGTTTCCTTCGGGCAACTGATAATCGAACGCTTTTTCTTCCAGGTTGAAGAACACCCATAGTTCTTCTTCCTGGTTGAAGCGTTTATAGCCCAGCACCTTCCCTTCGGCCACTACAAATTCGACGGGGCCGTTGCTCAATACCGGATGTTGTTTGCGTATGGCGATGAGCTGCTGGTAGTACGCAAAGTGCCGGTTGTCGAACTTCACCTTGTCGTAGCGACTCCGAACCGGATCACCGGGTGCCGCGTAACGCTGCTCAGGCTCAAACTGCAGGTCGGGCCAGATCAGCGGTTTGCGGCAATGCGGGTCGTCGGCGCCCCACATTCCCATCTCTTCGCCGTTCCACACCTGGGGAGCTCCGGGGATGGTAAACAAATGCATCAGGTACAGCTTCAACCGCGCTCTGGCCTTTGCATCGGGCTTACCGGTGCGGTAAGCAGGATTCTCGTGCGCATTCGCCTGATACTTGTATCGATTGGGATTGAAGAAGTCGGTGAGCAGGCGCGGCGTATCGTGCGACGATGATACATTCATCATCGCCCCCACTGTAGCGGGTCGCAGCCGGTTCCAATGATATTCGAGGCTATCCTTCAACTGCCGGGCATCCATCGGGTGTTCGGTGACGGCAAAAAAATAGCGGGCCGGCCGGTAAACCTGGTAAAACATCACCGCATCGAAAATATCACCTTCCACATAGGGCTTCGGATCCATGAGCCGATCGGGCCATTGCTCCCACCAAATCTCGCCTACCAGATAAGCATCGGGCTTGATGCTTCTGAGCTCTTTTCGCCAGTCGCGCCAGAACTTCAGGCCTATATGATCGGCCACATCGAGCCGGAAGCCATCAATACCTTTGGTACTATCGCCGTCGGGGGCCAGCCAACGTCGGGTAACGTCGAAAATATGCCGCTTCGGCCCCTGATGAATATCGCCCTCATAAGGCCGGCCCGGCTGCTGGTGCGTGGTGATGTCGGTCTTCCTGAATTCCGGCATGTATTTCACCCCCATCCAACCTTCGTATTCGAACTCATTTCCGGGCGTCGACGGATCATCAAAACGGGTAATATTATACCAGTCGCGGTAAGGCGATTGTCCCTGATTCTTCAGTATATCCTGCCAGGCCCAGAACTGCGTGCCGGTGTGGTTCCAGGAGAAATCGACGATTACCTTCATCCCCCGGCGATGCATCTCGTCCACTACCTTCAGGAACAAGCGGTCGGCCGACGTCCATTTCCAGGTCGAAGGATCGCCCGGATCCTCGGAAGCGATGATGGCTAAATCGCCCTCCGGATCCGGACCAAAATGAATATCGATGTGGTGATAATGCCGCGCATCGAACTTGTGAAGCGAGGGAGCATCGTTCAGCGGATTGAAATACACCGCCGTCACCCCCAACTCCTGAAGATAATCGAGCTTGTCGAGCACCCCCTGCAAATCGCCCCCGTAGCGGCGGTACTGCAACAAAGGCTGAAAACGGCCCGCACCGAGCATCCAGTTGTCGGGGCGCTCCCAGGCTTGTGTCCAGGGCGTTACGCACCAGCCATCGGGGGCGATGGTGCCCATATGCTCGTCGCGCATCGTAATCGCCACCGGATCGTTGCCAGGGTCGCCATTGCGGAATCGCTCCACGAAAATCTGGTACCAAACCATTGTCGGGGCCCAGGCGGGAGGAGCGGAAAATTGTGCACCGGTATCCGAACCGCTTATTTCTTCACCGATGCCAGCGACTTTCCCATCTGCTCGCCTATCTGAGCAAAAGCAGTTGCCAGAGCCTCCATCACATGTTGAGCCGTGGTTCTTCCTTCGTCCGATTGCCACAAGCTAACATACCGGGCCAGTTTTTCGTCGTCAACATCTTTATAGGCAAACAAACAGTTCGCTTGTATGCTCTGACGCATCAACATCTCAAAATTCGGGGGGAACGATTTCTTCATCCGTTCGCTTATTTGTTCCTCGTCGAGTCGTTGAGCTTCCGGAAGCATGGCATTCCCGCCTCTGATCATTGCGCCTACCATTGTAGTGGTCATATCCATCGCTGTTTCGGCCGTTTTTTGATCATCGATCAGCCGGTCGACTAATTTCAGACGATCGGCCGAAGGCGGATTAGCAACCAATTGTTCCCTGAACGCTACCAGTTCTTTCTGTTTTTCGGGCTGAAGCAACCCCTGTTCGAGCAGCGAAAACTCCTGTACCATAGGATTTTTATACAATTTAACCATTGTTTCAAGTTCTGCCAACGGAACTTCTTCTTCCAGATAAGTCAGAAATAGTTTTTCAAGGTTTTTCGCGTTCAACACTTGCAGCATGGCTTTTTTGTAGGGACCGGTCTCGGGATTGTTGGCCAGCGACGGATGCATATCGAGCTGACTGGCAAACTGTTGATCAATATTCTTCACCATCAGGTTCATTCCCGAAGTCTGATAGACTTCGCGCGCCAGCTGTTTAACACCCTGCGCCTGCAGTAAACTTGCAGCCATTACTACAACGACTGCCAAAAACGATTTGAGTTTCATAAAATATTAGTTTAAAATTGGAAAATCCGGTGAATATTCCGCCGCTTCCTCCCCGCCGCAGCATAGGGCAGCGAGGAGGAACGGGCGATTATTTCAGGTATTTTTCGAGAAACTGATCCTGCTCCCACAACAGGTGCAAAATATTCTCGCGGGCCACATAGCCGTGCATTTCCTTGGGCAGAATCACCATCCGGGCCGGCGCTCCGAGTCCTTTCAGCGCCTGGAAATAGCGTTCGGTCTGCAGCGTAAAGGTACCGGGATTGTTATCGGCTTCGCCATGCACCAGCAACATCGGGGTTTTCATCTTTTCGGCATTCATAAAGGGCGACATCCGGTTGTACACCCCGGGCGCTTCCCAATAGTTGCGTTGTTCGCGCTGGAAGCCAAAGGGAGTAAGCGTACGGTTGTACGCTCCGCTCCGGGCAATCCCGCAGGCAAATAAATTGCTATGGGTAAGCAGGTTGGCAGTCATAAACGCACCATACGAGTGGCCGCCCACTCCTACCTTCGTCCGGTCGATATAGCCCAATTCGTCCACGGCATCGATGGCAGCTTTTGCATTGGCAATGAGTTGCTCGACGAAAGTGTCGTTGGGTTCTTCATCGCCTTCACCCACGATCGGGAAAGCAGCATCGTCGAGCACGGCATAGCCGCGGGTTACCCAGTACACGAACGACCCATAATAGGGAAAAGTAAATTCATTGGGATTGGCGGTACTTTGTCCTGCACTGTTTTTATCCTTGTATTCAGCAGGATAGGCCCAGATAAGCAGCGGAAGTTTTTCGGTTTTGGCAGTGCGGTCGTAGCCGGCAGGCAGGTACAAGGTTCCCGAAAGCTCCACGCCGTCGTCGCGTTTGTATTTAATCACTTCCTTATACACATGCTCGATGCTGGCAAAAGGATTCGGGAAATTGGTCAGGCGCAACGGAGCGATACGGCGCTTGAGATTGCGGATGTAGTAATTCGGATATTCGTTTTTCGATTGCAGGCGTACCAGCACTTCGCCGGTTTTCACATCGGTAAAATCGAAAATCTCTTCCATCTTATCCGTGTAGTTCGATTGATACAAGCGTTTGGTTTGAAGGGTTTTGACATCCAACTCGTCGATAAACGGAAACTGTCCGTCGCGGGTATGTCCATCGCCGATCAGGAACAGTTTATTGCCCTCCTGTGTCAACACATATTTTCCGTATTCGTTTTTATTGGTTTCGAAACGGCCCGGATCGGAGTATACGTCCTGGAAATTACGTTCCCAGATAAGGCGGGGTTCGGCGGCTGGTTTCGAAGGATTCAGGAGCAGGGTGCGTTCGGTGCGGGTGTCGTACCATTGTTCCTCGAGGATGGCTGTAGTAGCATTACCCCAGGTAAGGCCGCCGAAGCGCAGCTTCGTTTTCACCAACAAGGAAGGCTTGGCCGTGAAAGGAGCCTTCCAGGTATAAATCGCATCGCGATAATCGGCTTTTTTCTGCGGATCGCCCTCATCGAGCGCTTCAACATATACCAGGGTAGCCGGTTCGTCGGAACGCCAGTTGATAAAACGCATCCCTTTTGCCACGGCCATAAAACCTTTCGGCATTACTTCGGCCAGGGGCAAGTCGGCTATTTTCTTCACCTGGTTACCCTCCAAATCGTACACTACGGTAAGCTGGGGGAATCGATTCAGCGGTACTATGTACGAAAATGGTTTATGGAAAGTAGTGACCATCAGCAAACTGCCATCGGGCGAGAACGCAGTGCCGGCATACATACCGGCCGGTTTGTACAGTACTTTCGAACCATCCAGCTTCACCTGATACAATTCGGAGGTGGTGAGCGTCACGAAATTGGCCTCATCCCCCGGATTTTTCAGCATGTCCTGATACGTACGGTTCTGCGACACGGTTCCATCGCTTACCGAAACTATCGGTCCTGCCGGGACAGCGCTCTTGGCATCAATGAGCGCCGCACGATTGGCGGGCAACATCTTTACCAACAACGAATTATTATCACGATACCAGTCGATCGGATTTCCAAGGTTGGCATTCAGGTTGGCGTCGGTCAGCCGGCGGGCCGTAGCCGTGGCGAAATCCATCACCCACAATTCGACGCCCGAGGCTGTCGTATTGGTAAAAGCCACTTTCGACTCGTCGGGCGACCAGGTGAGATTCGCTATTTTCGGGTTGGCCGGCAGGCCGCCGACCTGAACGGCTTCGTTCTCCATCACTTTCTGCACCTTCAGGTTATTGATATAGCTCATCGACGAGCTGATATTGGTCACCGGATTCACGCGCAAACCGGCCAGGCTTATTTCCGTCTGATTCAGATCGTCGAGCGATTTATAGGTAGGCCGGTAACTAAGCAGCATATACTCCTTGCGGCTATCTACCGCTACTGCCGGCGCGCGTTCATAATCGGCCAGTTCCATAATGGGCCGGGGCGGCACTTGATATGTCAGGTTCACCTGACCATTCATTTCTGTCATTGTTAAAATTAGACAACTGATTAATAGAAGATTTTTTTTCATACTATTGAACACATTTAGTGGTTCGGACTCATGAAAGCATACTGCCTGAAAATGCAGTCGTGCAACCTTGCAAAGTTAAAATTTTATTTCGGCTTTCGCCTCAACTCAACGTGTTTTATTCGTCAGTACGATTATTTTTTTGTTTAGAGGGAAGGTTGAAAAACTATTCACGACATTGGTTGTTAGAAAAACTGAAATCAATATTCTCTATACTATATGAAACAGCTTTTTGTACTGGTATTCGTTTTTTTCCACTTTTCGTTAGCACAGGCAACAACTCCCACCCGGAAGGTTCCTAAAGAATATAGCCTCGAAGCCGGTTACCGCACCGTTTTTCATCAAAGCAGAATGAATAATATGGCTTCGCACGGCTATGGAGCTTTGTTCGATTATGCCTGGCAATTGAGCGGATTCGACGGCTCCAGGGCAAAATCCTTTATTTCGGTTCCCATGGGTTATACCATACTGATGCCCGACAACCCGGCTCAGAAACGTACGACCATGCTCAACTACGGCTGGACGGTGAGGCATGAATTGAAGAAGCAGGCCCGGTGGATGCCCTTTGTCGGATATGGTTTGTTTTTGAACAGTCTGGGATTCGATGGCGTCGACGGTACTGTTTTCGGTCATCAGACACAATTCGAGTTCGGGTATAATTTCCGGACAGCTTCACGATGGCAGTATTTCGCTAAAGTGCAGTACAGCTACACTTCCTATCCCCAACTCAACGAGCCCGAACGAATTAAGTACCATTATGCCGATATACGGCTTGGAGTTAGATTTTAACCTTGGTAATGAAGGAGACGGACAGCGTTTTATTCGAGTTGCTCGAAGATCAGTACCGGCGTTACAATGTACCTTCGTACATCGACGATGATCCCATCCAGGTACCTCATCTTTTCGGCCGGAAGGAAGATATCGAGATCGCATCGTTCCTGACGGCATCCATCGCCTGGGGCCAGCGAAAAACCATCATTAAACATGCCCTGGAGCTGATGAGCTTAATGGATTACCAGCCTTACGAATTTATACGATCGGCCGGCATGCACGACCTGGCCCTGTTCGATCGCTTTGTACACCGCACTTTTAATGGTGCCGACTGCCGGTTTTTCGTCGAATCGCTCCGGCACATGTATGAATATTACGGGGGATTAGAAGCGGTATTCACCAAAGGCTTTCAGCGCGATTCGTCGATTTATTCGGCCTTATCGTATTTCCGGGAAGTTTTTCTGACGACCAGCCACGAACATCGCAGCGAAAAGCATGTATCGTCGGTACAAACGGGTTCGGCGGCTAAGCGGCTCAATATGATGCTGCGCTGGCTGGTTCGACGCGATGCGACCGGGGTCGATTTTGGCATCTGGACAGGTATTCCCATGTCGGGGCTTATGATTCCGCTGGACGTGCACGTGGGAAAGGTAGCCCGGTCGCTGGGCCTGCTCACCCGTCGGCAACACGATTGGAAGGCAGTAGTCGAAATCACCGAAAAGTTGCGGGAGTTCGACCCCGAAGATCCCGGGAAATACGACTATGCCTTGTTTGGTATGGGAGTGAACCGCGAAACTAACTTTGCCTCCGGTTAAACGCCCGCTCCAAGTCGTCGGCGATTGCGGCCGGATTCGTCAGCGGCATGTTCCCATCGTGTAAAGCATAGTCGAGCAGTTCTGCTTTTTTAATATTCTCAATATGGGGCAACTTGGTCCGGTTCGTAGTTTCAATATGAACTCCGTTGTCGTCCACAACGATTAGTTTGGGTAGAAAAACACCTTTACGGCCAATAAACTCATCCATAATCTTCACCCCTTCCGCAAATTCCTCAAAAGTGGTGCGTCCCAATGCTTCGTAATACGCGATCTCACGACCATCCCAGGTATGCACCGTGGCAGCACTCTCCGAAATCCGTTCATCAATACGCACACCGGTATTCAGGGTATCGTGTCCGGAAGGCATTAATACAATTTTTCCGCCGCCGCCTTCTACATTCACGGCATAGCGCGGCATCGTGATGCCCGACATCCAGCCCTGAAGGTGCTTCATATAGATTTTACCGATTTGAATAGGAGCGATAAAATGCACAATGCCCTTTTCCTTATGGCATTGAAGCAGGTAGTAAGGATGGATGCCGATCCAAAACATCCGCCGGAAAGTCTCGGCCAGTGTTTTGTAATAATCGTTCACATGATTAAGAAAAACCGTCTGGTTGCGAATGGTAAAGCCATGCGCATTAATTCGCTTCACCGCCGCATGCATTTCGACCGTAATCTCCTGGTAATGATTTACATGCGTCATAAAATAAACATATTTGGGTAATTCTCCGCTATACTTGCAGGCCGACGTTCTGATAAGTTCAAGCACTTCATCGGTGACTCCCATCGGCATCACTACCGGAACACGGGTGGCAATGCGAATTACCCTTACGTGGGGAATCCTGCTGAGTTCCTCCAGAATATACCGGAGGCGGTGCTTACCGATCATCAGTGCATCGCCTCCTGTTACCAATACTTCATTGATATTCTTATTCCAGCCAATGTAAAACAGGCCACGGTCGATCTGGCCACTGTTGACATCCACCGAACCATCGAGCGATTTTGTACGCTGGCAATGCTGGCAATACGAAGCACAACTGGTATTTTCGGCCACAAACAAGGCCACCCGGTTGGGATAACGCTGGTAAGCAGCCCCATAACTGCGCGATCCCTCCGACATGGCACCTTCGAGTCCCGTATCGGGAAACAGCAGATGAGCCGGAGTCGGAACCGATTGCCAAAAAATCGGATCGAGACGTTGCTCTTCTTTTTCACCCGGAAGCATGACCGGATGAAAAGGGTCTTCCTGCATCAGCGATGCATAATAAGGAGTCATACGGAAAGGCTCTTTGCCTTCCGATTTCAGGGTACTGATCGTACGTTCGATTTCGGCAATCTGATGTGCATTCAGCTTGATGATCTTTGTCAGCTGACCGATGGTACGAACCGAATTTTGTAATTGCCACTGCGGATCCTGCCATTCTTCGTCCGTTACATCTCTCCAAAGTTCAATCGCTGAATAATGTCTTGGAGTGTAATAAATTTCGTTCATAAATACGTGTTTTTTAGCATATTAAAGCACATTCCACCGGAACGGGCCAACCAAACAGATGCGTAAATATACGAAATTTATCCGTTTACCACACACTCCGAAGCTTTCAACACTCCATATTTAAGTTTTTTTCCGACTCTATTTCGGCCACCGTTTTAGGCTTCACTTTAGTTCCAAGTCTTCGCGGTCCCTCGGCCGTCATGCAATAATCTTCTTCGTTACGAATGCCTCCGAATGCCCTGAATTTATTTACTTCGTCCCAATTGATAAACTCCTGATGCTGCTTTTCGGCACGCCATTTATCGATGAGCTCGGGAATGAAATAGATACCGGGTTCGATAGTAAACACATGACCGGGACGAAGCGATTTGGCAAACCGAAGCGATTTGAGTCCGAACTGAGTGCTTTTCGGCGCGCCGTCGTAACCCACCCACACTTCGCCCAGGTTTTCCATGTCGTGCACATCGAGTCCCATCATATGTCCTGTTCCGCAAGGTAAAAACAAGGCGTGTGCACCCGCTGCAATTATTTCTTCAGTAACGCCTTTGAGCATTCCCAGCGACTTCATATTATCGGTGATCGAACGGCAGGCGGCCAGGTGAACTTCGCGAAAAGCAACCCCGGGAGCCAGCGCATCGATGGCAGCCTGGTGAGCTTCCAGACTCATCTCGTAGATCAGTTTTTGCTGCGGTGTAAAAACCGGATCGACCGGAAAAGTGCTCGACAAGTCGCCGGCATAACGACTGGGCAACTCGGCGCCGGCGTCCAGCAAAAACAGATCGCCGCTTTTCAGCACATTGCCATGGTAATGATTATGAAGCGTTTGACCGTTGATGGTAGCAATAATCGGAAACGAAACTTCACTATTGGCTGCCCGGGCAATTTCATACACCCGGGCGGCCACCTGCGCCTCGGTCATCCCGGGACGAGCCATTCGCATGGCCGCCACGTGCATATCTACGGTCAGGTCCACGGCCCGGTCGATTTCGGCCAGTTCTTCACCGGACTTGATTTCGCGCTGGCTCACCACCGCCCGAATCAATTCCACCGAAACCTTCGGCAAAATCGTGTCCGTATGCAGACGCAACAAAGCCTGCAACTTAAGAAGGTGCTCGGGACGGTAGGGAGGCAAAAAATGAATGGGAACCGACCGTTGCATGGCCTGGGTCAATAGGCCGGACAGGGCCGCCGACGGCAATACCTTCGAAATGCCCGCTTCCGAAGCGCGCTCAACCATCGTAGGCTGCGGCCCCATCCAAACAATATCGTCGATGGTATAATCGTCGCCAAAAAGAATTTCCTGCCCCGAATCGATATTAATCAGGGCCGCCAGTCCCGGAAAATCGATCCCGAAATAGTACAAAAACGTACTATCCTGCCGGAAATGATAGGCATTGTCGGCATAATTCATCGGACTTTCGTCGTTTCCCAGGAGCAGGACGATTCCCGAACCTACTTTCGCGGCCAGTTCGCGGCGGCGTTGTATATACGTTGAAGTTGAAAACATAGGCTTATAAAATTTCGTGTTCCGTTCGTTCGATAATTTCATTTTGCAGCTCCGGGCCCAGATCGTTGAAATAATCGCTGTATCCCGCCACCCTCACAATCAGATTCCGGTAGCGTTCGGGGTGCTTTTGCGCCTCCCGTAAGGTTGCCGCATCCACTACATTAAACTGAATATGATGGCCGTTCATCCGGAAATAACTCCGCACCAGCGACGACACTTTAGCAATAGCCGTATCATCGGCAAAAAACGAAGGGCTGAATTTTTGATTCAACAGCGTACCGCCCGTGTGCAGATGATCGATTTTCGCAGCCGATTTCACCACCGAGGTGGGCCCGTTTACATCGGCGCCCTGAACCGGCGAAATACCCTCCGACACAGGCATCCCCGACCGGCGCCCATCGGCACTTGCATGCATCACGCTTCCGAAATACACATGGCAGGTGGTAGGCAGCAGATTGATCCGGTATTCGGCCCCCCGCGGGCTACGATGACCTTTTACTGCATCGTAGTAGATATCAAAAACCTTGACGAGTTGCTCGTCGGCATAGTCGTCGTCGTTGCCATACTTGGGCGTTTTGTGAAGTAAGGTGTGCAACAAGCTATCGTACCCCTTGAAGTCGGCCACCAAAGCTCCGGTCAACTCGCGCAACGATATGCTCTTGTCCTCGTACACATGTTTCCGTAGCGCAGTAAGTGCATCCGTCATGGTGCCCATACCCACTCCCTGAATATAATTGGTATTGTAACGCGAACCTCCCTCGATATAATCCTTTCCGTTGGCAATGCAATCCTCGATAACGAGCGACAGGAAAGGCGTGGGCATATGGGTCATAAATATTTTTTCGATCGTATTGTTACCGGCAATTTTCAACTGCACAAAATATTGCACCTGGGTTTTAAAGGCCTCCAGGAATGCATCGAAACTGGCCGGCTCACCCGTTGTTGGACCGAGCTGCTCACCGGTACGCGTATCGAACCCGTTGTGCAGGGTAAGCTCCAGAATCTTCGGAAGATTGAAATAGCCGCACAGGATATAACTTTCAGTACCAAAAGCTCCCGCTTCCACACAACCCGACGCTCCACCGTTGCGGGCATCTTCCGGCGTTTTTCCCTGATTAACCAGTTCCTGCACGATAGCATCGGTATTAAATATCGACGGTTGCCCGAAACCTGTTTTGGTGATTTTCACCGCCCGGTCGATAAAACGGTCGGGATTCACCCGGCTGAGCTGTACCATCGAACTGGGCTGCAGCAGGCGCATTTCTTCAATAACATCGAGCAGCACATACGACAACTCATTCACGGCATCCGAGCCGTCGGCTTTTACACCACCCAGGTTGATAAGGCAAAAATCAGTATAGGTACTGCTTTCCTGCGCCGTCACGCCAATTTTCGGAGGAGACGGATGATTGTTGAACTTCACCCAGAACGATTCGAGCAACTCGACGGCCCACTCGCGGGTAAGAGTTCCGGCATCCACTTCCTGCTTATAAAACGGGAACAGGTGCTGATCGAGCCTTCCGGGATTGAACGAATCCCAGGGATTGAGTTCGGTTACCACTCCCAGGTGCACAAACCAGTAATGCTGAAGCACTTCGTGGAAGGTCGAAGGCGCATGGGCGGGTACCCGCCGGCAAATGCGGGCTATTTCGCGGAGTTCGGCAGCCCGTCCGGACCTTTTTTCATCCGCTGCCAGTCGGTCCAGCGCCTCCGCATGCCGGTTTGCAAACTTTACAAGCGCCTTCGCCGCAATTTGCATGGCCTTTAATTCTTCTTGTTTCGAATAAGCTTCCGGATCGTTTAGAAAATCGAGACGAGCCATGCTTTCCTCAGCTTCACGAATCAAATCAAGCATTCCCGACCGGAAAATTTTATACCCTGCCACCGTATGCCCCGGAGCGCGTTGCTCCATGAACTCGGTGAACACACCCGCCGCATAAGCTTTTTTCCATTCGCCGGTCATTGCCTCCATCATCCGGTCGCGGTTGGAGCGCCCTTGCCAGAAAGGAATGATGGTGTCTGCGTATGCTGTTTTAGTCTCTTCGTCGACCCGGAACCACACCTTTTCACGGCTGTTCAGGATCTCCAGATCCTGCAGCGAATGGACCGTAATTTCGGGATAAGTAGGTGTTGCCTTGGGAGCCGGCCCCCGCTCGCCCACAATCAGCTCCATATCGTTGATACAAATCGATTTATGCGAAAGCACATAATCGAGCGATTTAGCCCGCTGCACCGGCACCGAATCGCCGAAAGCGAGATGGTCGCGGTAAAATTCGGTCATCAGGAGCGCCCTTTCGGCCGAAATACGATTGACGGCATCCAGGGTCTGGGTGCGGAGAAATTCAATACGAGGGGTCATAATTGAGTAATTAACGATTATACTTTTCTCTAAGCGATTTCAGCACGTCCGACGAAAGCGATTTGTGACCTTTAAACTCATTGTGCAGGCCTAGCCGCTCATACTTATGGGCAGCCGTACTGTGAAACGGGAGTAAATCGATACCGTCGAGCCGGTCGCGGTAGGGCTCCAGAAAATTAAACATCGCATCCAGATTGCCGGATGCCGACACTGACGGCGGGCCGGAACCAGCGTGTGCGGGTTCCGGGGTTTCCGTCCGTACACGATCGACCCCCAGCTCGTTTTCTTCAACAGCAACCGTAAGCCCCGGAATCAGGGGAATTCGCACACGAACCCGCGCCCCTGCCGAAATCAACCGGTCAAAATTAGCAAGAATAATTGAATTCCCGACACCCGTCCAGTGCAAATGCAACTCAGAATCGATGATTTTCAGGTCAAAAAGAAACAAATCGGTGAAGGGAATTACCGAATCAAGTGCTGTGGACGACGCATAACCCGAAGTATCGACTACCGTGTGTATACGTTCGGCCTTACAGGCCACAAGCATCTCTTTCAGAAAAGATGGCTGAAAAAGCGGCTCTCCACCCGAAAAAGTGACTCCCCCACCCGATTCCTCCATAAACACTTTTTCTTTTCGAAGTTCACGCATCAGTTCTTCTACCGACATCTCGCTCCCTACCGCTTCCATCTCGGTAAAGGTAGAAGTTCCCACCTGGTAGGTTTTGGGCAACCGGCAGGGCGAAGCTTCCATGCTTTCCGGATTATGACACCACCTGCACCGCAGCGGACAACCCTTCAGAAATACAGTAGTACGGATGCCCGGTCCGTCGTGAACTGCGAAACGCTTGATATCGAATACGATTCCCATCATACTATTTTTGCTTACCGGCCGATACCCCGCGTTACAACTCCGCAAGAGAGACCACCGGCCCTGTTTGAGTTCAAAACTATCGTAAGGATGCAATATGCCCGTTGCATCCTTGTGGCTTAATTTCCCGCCGGATGGTAGGCATATCCCCGGCCATGCAGACAGAGCGATGCGCCCAGGCGATAAAAGATGGTCACACAATCGGAAAAAAGCTGGTAGGCCTCGATGCTTTGCGGCGGAATATTTTCCTTACGAATGAGGGTAAGGGCTACTTCGGCCGAGGCCCTCAGAAATTTTTCAACTTGAACGAAGCCTGCCGACTCCGCCGGTATTCCCAGCAGTTCTTCCATGATGTATTCGTCCATTTCGTCGAATCCGCGCGGAGTTTTAAAAAGCTGATAGGTGTCGGGGGTGATCGCATGTTTCTCCCACTCCGTATCCCACAAAACGGCGACGCCCATGCCCACATAGGCCGCCCAGGCGATGGCCACTGCCGGATATCCGGCAATTTCCTGTACGGCATCGGCCATGTATTCGGGGGCTATCTGACTCCACTTATCATCAAAATCTTCGGTGGTAAGCAGTTGCCCGGCCAGCAGACCTTCGTTGGTTGCGTTTTGCAGCAGCAAACGAGTGAGATTGTTGGAAAAATCGGTAAAAAATTGAGGAAAATACATGTTGGATAAATGGTTAGTGATTGGATAATGACCGCGGCGGATAGAGAACTGAATTTCGACCAGCCCCAGCGCAGCAAAGATACTAAATCCCCCTTGCATTGCCGCCGGAAATTGCCGGTTTGTGACTTCGTGCATTCATTTTTCTCCAAAACGAAGCGAAAAGTGTACAACTATCAACATTCGTACAAGTTGACCGCCCACCCGCATCGAAGCTCAGCACCCGGGGCTACGACAGAACGGGAAGGAACGCAGCAGGCTTTGGGGTCCGTTCCCGGGAAATTCGTACCAATATCAGCATAAACCCTCACACAACGCCAAAATATACCATAGTTGAGGTATCTGTTTTGCACCAAAGAGGGTATTTTTTCGATTTCTTACACACCATACCTTTGCGAAACAATTTTAGATTTTTACAACTATGCAACAACTAAGGTTTAAAAAGAAAGTAGTTTTGTTTTTGCTATTTGCAATCAGCTTCAGTTTAGCGGCTCAAAATCAAGGTACAATTCCGGTATCAGGAATCGTGACCGACAGCAAGGGAACTGAACTTACAGGTGTAACCGTTTGGATCCGGAATTCGACCACAGGTACAAGTACCGACTCCCGGGGCAGATTCTCGATCGATATTCCGAAAGGTGAAACACTGGTGTTTTCATACATCGGGTACGAAACTCAATACTATACCGCCAGCTCCGGCCAACCGGTTACCATCCGGCTAAGCGAAAGTGCAACGGCTCTCAACGAAATCGTCATCACCTCGCTGAATATTCCCCGCGAGAAAAAAGCGCTCGGCTATTCGGTTCAAAATGTAACCGGCGACGCTTTTCAAACGCGTCCGACCAATGCACTGAGCGCCCTCTCGGGCAAAATATCGGGCCTGCAAATCATCAGCAGCGGGGGAAACCTGGGTGGTTCGTCGCGTATTACCCTGCGGGGGATCAACTCAATAACCGGGAATAATCAGCCTTTGTTTGTCATCGACGGGGTGCCGCTCGACAATACCGATCTCAACACCTCATCCACAATCAACGGTAGTGCGGGTAAAGATGTCGGAAGTACGATCCAGGATATTAATCCCGACGATATCGAAGACCTCAGCGTACTGAAAGGCCCTTCGGCTGCCGCACTCTACGGTTCGCGCGCTGCCAATGGTGTGATTCTGATTACCACTAAAAAAGGATCGAAAGAAAAAGGCAAACTATCGGTAGAAGTAAACACCGGAATCGAATTTGAAAAGATCGCCCGCTTACCCGAACGTCAGAAATTATACGGAGGCGGATATAATCCGACCTTTTCGACCGCTACGATCAACGGCAGAGAGTATAAAATTGTAGACTATGCTTCGGATGAAAGCTGGGGACCGAAACTCGATGGCACACCGGTACTTCACTGGTATAATCTCGACCCGGAATACCCGGCCGATTACCTGAACCCGGAACCCTGGCTGTATCCGGAAAACGATGTTTCGTATTTCTTCCGTACCGGCGTGGCCAATACCAACTCGGTTTCGTTGTCGCAATCGACCGATAAAACCAGCTTCCGGCTGTCGGTAACCAACAAAAACGTAACGGGAACGATTCCGAATTCCTCCCTGAGTCGGAATTCGGTGAATATTTCCGGTGCAACCAATGGTAAATTCATATCGTTTTTCGGAAGCGCCAATTACCTCAAAAACAACTCCACCGGTCGCCCATGGACCGGAGCTTCGAACCGGAATATCATCCTGGAAGCCTACCAATGGGGTGCGGTACAGGTGGATTATAAAAAACTGGCCGAATACAAACGCCCCGACGGAACTCCCCGTGCCTGGAACCGAACCGGATATACCAATACGGTAGCTGATGAACGTACCAAATACATCGACAATCCCTATTGGTCGGCCTTCGAAAGCTACCTGGAAGAAGATCGCGACCGGCTGTACGGCCACATAGGCATCAAACTCAATCCAACCGGCTGGCTATCGGTAACCGGCCGGGTCAATGGCGACATCTACCAATACAATGCACAGGACCGGATTGCAGTATATTCGCGATCGCAATCGCAATATTCGGAATACACTCAAGTGTACAATGAGTTTAACTACGAATTGCTGGCTACTGCCACCAAAAACTCCGGTAATCATTCCATCGTGGCCAACCTAGGTACCAATTACCTGCAACGCTCGCGCCGAATCAGCGATTTTGTTACTTCTGGCGGATTGATTATTCCCGGATATTACAGTCTGAAAAATGCGACCTCTGTGGTGATCGGATCGTCGACCGGAGTGTACAACAAAGCCTTGTCGTCGGTGTTCGGTAGCTTTTCGTATGGTTGGAAAAGTACCCTGTACCTCGACGGCACCCTGCGAAACGACTGGTCGTCGACTTTACCCGAAGAGCATAATTCCTACCTCTATCCTTCGCTTACCTCGTCGGTTATCTTAAGCGAATTGCCCGCGCTTAAAAACAGCTCCTGGCTGTCGTTTGCCAAATTCCGGTTAGGTTGGGCCCAGGTTGGTAACGACACCGATCCCTATCAACTCTATAAAGTGTACGAATCGCTATCGTCTATCAATGGAAACATTGCCTATGCATTACCTTCGCAGCTCAACAACCTGAACCTGAAACCCGAAATCACTTCGTCGGTCGAGACCGGCCTGCAGGTGCAGTTGTTTAAAAACCTGATCGGGATCGACCTGACCTATTACAACAACAGCAGCCGGAATCAAATTATCTCCTTACCCACTTCGGATGCCTTCGGTTACAGCTCTAAATTAATAAATGCCGGAGAAATCAACAACCGGGGTGTTGAGATAACCCTTACCGCCCATCCGGTGAAAACACGCGATTTCGACTGGAACAGTTCGGTGAATTTTTCGCGCAACCTAAATACCATCGTCGAGTTATCGGATGCTGTATCGAAACTCGACCTGAGTACCACGCTGGTGAGTCTGGTTGCTGAAGAAGGAAAAACCTACGGACAATTGCAGGGCTACGACTTTGTGTACGCTCCCGACGGGCAAAAAGTAATCGGATCCGACGGATTGTACATGCGTACACAGCAATTGCGTTCGCTGGGAAGTGTGTTACCCGACTTCCTCTGGAGCTTCCAGAACCAGTTTCGTTACAAAAATTTCAACGCGGGTTTCCTGATCGACTCAAGGGTGGGTGGAAAATTCTTCTCGCAGACTTACAAAGTAGCCATGTATTCAGGCATACTGCCCGAAACGGCTGCCAACGGAATCCGGGAAACCGGCGTGACAATCGATGGCGTTACCGGAAATGTGGCTTTTCATCCGGACGGTACATACACGGTGAGCAATACGGCACCCAATACCAAACAGGTATCGGCACAGGCCTGGGCGCGCAACCACTACAACGGCCCCACCACCTTCGATATTTTTGATGCCAGTTTTGTTAAATTGCGCGAAATTACCCTTGGTTACACGCACAAACTCCCGGAAGGCAGTGCCATCAACACGATTCATACATCGCTCTATGCCCGAAACTTATTCTACCTCTACCGGAGCAGTAAAACCATCGATCCGGAATTAACCAACAGCGGAGGAAATATTCAGGGAATCGAGGGCGGAAACCTGCCCACTCCCATCAGTTATGGTCTGAACATCAATTTCAAATTTTAACAACAACGATCACATCAATACTATAAGCATATGAACTTCAAACTATTATACAGCTTGCTTATCGTTTCGGCAGCTCTGTCTTCCTGCATCGACGAAGATATAAACATCGACCCCAACCGTCCGGCCGCAGTGCCCACCACATCGCTCATCGTAACAGCCCAGAAACGATTGGTCGACAACCTCCGAAGCGAACAGGTTTCGCTCCGCGGCTCTGCACTTTTCGTGCAACAGTTGAGTCAGAACACCTACACCAGCCAGTCGCGTTACGACATTCCCTTCAGTTACTCGGCCGATTACTGGCAAGGACTCTACCTCACACTCAATAATCTTCAGGAAATAATCGAATTAAACAGCAATGCGGCCACACGCGACATCGTTACCGCCAACGGCGCGGGACGTAATGCTACCCAGATTGCCATCAGCCGGGTGTTGAAAACCTATGCTTTTTATGCCCTCACCGATGTTTTTGGCGATATTCCTTACCATTCGTACGGCAACAACGATCCTGCATTTCAGGCCTTGCAACAACATCCGGACAACATAACTCCGGCTTATGCCGGTCAGGAAAAAATTTATGCCGATTTATTGAAAGAGCTCCGGGAATCGGGCGATACCTTATTGAAATACGCCGCTGAAAAAACCTTTGGCGCCGCCGATATTATTTATGCCGGCGATAATGCAAAATGGGCAAAATTGGCCAACTCGCTCCGGCTCCGATTGGCTACCCGGCTGAAAATAAAAAATCCGGAACTCTACCAGCAACATATTGCCGATGCCCTGGCCAAAGGGGTGATCGCCGGCAATGCCGACAATGCAATTTACAAGTACTCCAGCAGCTCGCCCAACGAAGCTCCCCTGTACCGGGCAACCGTTACGGCCAACCGTAAAGATTTTGCACTCTCGCAACCCTTTATCGAGTTGCTGAAAGGAGAAAACAACCAGCTGCCGGCAGCCGATCCCCGGTTGAGTATTTACGCCCTGAAAAACAATGCTGGCGCTTACGTCGGCCTTCCCTACGGATTGACCGAAGGAGAAGCCGGAAAATTCTCGGCCACTCAGGTTAGTTTGCCGGGAACTGTTTACAATGCTGCCAATTACGGCGAAGTATTGATGGAATACAGCGAAGTGGCCTTCCTTATTTCCGAATACAATAACTGGAGCCAGGCCGACTACGAAAAAGGAGTACGGGCTTCGCTCGAAAAATGGGGAGTGAGCGCTCCGGAGGTCGACACCTACCTGGCCGCTTTGCCGCCAGCCAACCAACGCAATGTGCTCAATCAAAAATACATCGCACTCTTCACCCAATTCCTGGAAGTATGGAGCGAATACCGGCGGACCGGTTATCCCGACTTCCTGATCAAAAAAGGCGATGTGGTATATACCGGAATCATAGAGGGCAATCCGGTAAGTTATACCTTTAATCCTTTATTTGGCGATGGAGGTGCTCCTGCCCGGCTGTATTACCCGGTGAAAGAACAAACCGTGAACAAAAGCAGTTACCAGGGAGCTATTGCAGCACAGGGCAACGACGTGCTGGAAACTAAACTCTGGATTTTCAAGTAACAAACCGTCCGGCGTTTGCGCTGTACAAACGCCGGACGGTTCCGGTTACCGGACAGCCCCGACCCGGAAGACTCAACAGCCGATTTGTTTCTTTGAGGGTTTATAGCTATTTTTGCTTATTCATTTTTTAATCATTCTATGCGCAAACTTATTTTTCTTACATTGCTTGCTGTACTGGCTACAAGCTGTCATCACCATACCCATCTCGAGGAAGGAATATGGAGAGGCGAATTATCGTTGGTCGAAAAATCGGCTCCTTTTCTGTTTGAACTGAAGAAAACAGGAACTGACTCCGCCACCGTGACCTTATTCAATGGGACCGAACGGGTGGAACTTACCGGAGCGACGATTAAAAACGATTCGCTGCTCATTCCTATTCTTGCATACGATGCATATATCAAAGCTAAAATTGGTCACGAAGGACTCGAAGGCCGGTTCGTAAAAAACTATATCGAAAACGACTCGGGAGTCCCGTTTCGTGCTGTGTACGGCACCGCTCATCGCTTCGAACCCATCGAAAAAGTCCCGAACCATCGCATCGACGGCAAATGGAATGTTTTATTTATAAACGATGAAGGGGATACTACCCGGAATGTGGGGATCTTTCAAACCGTAGAAGCTGCCACGGTAAGAGGAGCTGTTGCAGCCAGCCCGGCGCCGGCTTCGGGAACAGCGGCCAGTGAGTTGATCGTAACCGGTTCCATCCTTACGAGTTATGGCGACCTCCGTTTCCTGGAAGGCAGCTATACCGAAAACGGCGTACAACTTTCGGCTTTTGCCGGCCTGAGTCCGTATTTACTGGAATTTACTTTCGAGGGTGCCGATGCGTTTACGGGCATTTTTTACACGACCCGGGGCAAAACACGGCTGATAGCTACCCGCAACGATCAGGCAGGACTGGCCGACCCCTACAGCCTCACCAAACTGAAACCGGGCAAGGAAACGCTCAGCTTCAGCCTGCCCAATCTCGAAGGGAAAACACTATCGATCAACGACGAACGCTACCGGGGAAAAGTGGTTATCATCTCGATTTTAGGAAGCTGGTGCCCCAATTGCCTCGACGAGATGGAGTTCCTGTCGCCCTGGTACAAAGCCAACCGCAGCCGGGGAGTTGAAATTATCGGACTGGCCTTCGAACGGAAAGATGATTTTGCATATGCCCAGGGAGCGCTGCAACGCCTGCGCGACCGGTACGATACCGGATATGAAATCGTGTTTGGCGGCAAAGTGGGAGCCGAAGCTACCGGCAAAGCCCTACCCGAGCTGGAAAAGGTCAACGGTTACCCGACCACTATCTTTATCGACAAACAAGGTAAGATCCGCAAAATCCATACGGGCTTCAATGGACCGGCAACGGGGCTGTTCCACGAAGAATTCAAGCAGGATTTCAACAAACTGGTGGATGAATTAGTCGCCGAATAACGCCCCCTCCGTCATTGCTTCAGAACGGCAATCGTCTGCCTGTTACCCGCGTGGTACAGGCGGACGTAATAAATCCCTGCAGTGAACCCGGCGACCTGAAAACGGATCGAATGCGTGCCCGCTTCAAACTCCCGGTCCGCCAGCGTTTGAAGCAAAGCTCCTTTTGCATCGTATAGTTCCAGCAATACAGTTCCGGCTCCCGATTCAAACTCCAACCGGGCCTCGTCGTGTACCGGATTCGGGAAAACCCGGAACGTACCGGTCGCCCCGGCCGGGAGCTCCGGCACCGACGTTTCATCGTCACGGAATAGTGGCAGCGTTGTAAAACTTTTCAACAATACGGCATCCACCAGGTTCTTATCAATTTTAAACCATTGGTTCAACACCGTTGCGTATACAGCCCGGAAATCGTACTGCATGGCAATATTACTGGAAATGACAGGCACAGCAGGAAGGGTGGGGTTTTCGCCCAGAATACCCGGAACTACCCGGTTTCCAAACAAAAACAAGGGAGCAGCCGCACCATGATCGGTCCCGAAACTTTTATTGGCAATAATTCGGCGTCCAAACTCCGAGAAGGTCATCCCCACTACCCGATTCGCGATGTTCAGAAAGTCGAGATCGGTCATGAACGCATCGATGGCTTCCGACACTTTCCCCAACAATGACGCGTGCAATCCCTGTGAACTGTCGGTTTCGTCGACCTGATCGTTGTGCGTATCAAACCCGCTCAGACTGACCAGATACACTTTGGTTTTCAATCCGCCCGCAATCAACCGGGCCACAATTTTCAGCTTATCGGCGAGTGCATTTTCGCCTTCGGCCGGATAGGCACTGCTTTGCTGCGCTACCGTGGAAGCTGCTTCCATTATCACCGAAGCATAGGCATTGGTCTGCAGCGAAGTAGTACGAATATAAGCCAGTTCCTTCCCTGCCGGCGTTTCGGGAGGCGGATCCTGAATACCGTTCATCAATTTATAAAAATTGGCCGGATCGGTTACCGACATCGACATGTTCATTTCGCCGCCCTGAAAGGCGAGCGATAATACCGAACCGACTTCGATTGCCAGCGGATCGGGCATGGAGGCGTTGGGATAGGCTTCGGGAAAGCCGGGATACTGACTATCCAGGTACCGGCCGGCCCATCCGGTATTGATCACTTCGGTGGAGTCGGATGCACTCATCCAGATATCGGTGGATCGAAAATGCGAAAAGTTCTGCGAAGGGTAGCCAACCGCCTGCACGATCCTTACCTTCCCCTCGTTGAACCGCTTTTGAAGTGCTTTCATGGCCGGATGAAAACCGCAGTTGGCATACCCGTCGAGCGGAAGCACTGCCGACCGGGCAATGGCCACTTCTTTACGGGCATTGCTGTAGGCGGCATACTGATCGAGCGGGATGAGGGTATTGAGTCCATCGTTTCCCCCCTTCAGCTGCAACAACACCAACACCCGGCCGGTTTCGCCGGCATTGGCCAGCGCAGTAATCCACGCCCGGGGATCGGTATTCCCGGCCGATAAAATACCACCCAACCCAGGCAACGCCGCCAGTGCAGCCGCATTTTTTATAAAATCTCTCCGTTTCATTTCAGTTCAATCGATTAGGAAAGCTGATATTCAGCTAAATTCATCAGGTAAATCAACAATGCCCGCAATCGGGTGAGCACAATGTTCCGGCTCGTGGTGCTCGACGGATTAGCCATATAGCCCTCCCATGCCGAAGTCCAGTAATGATCGGACTCTTGCCCCGACAACAGCATCTCTTTTTTAATAAACGCTTTTGAATCGGACGATATCGTTATCGTCAGATGATGGTTGATAAGTTGATCGAGCAACTGATTCGGATCGCCAGGATTTTGTAACGACGCACAGTATCCCAGCACGTCCACAATCACTTTTTTGCCGTTTTTCGAAAATCCGGTGGTGGTTATGTACTCGGAATATTTACTTCGGAGCGGAAGCGAGCTGGCATTGATCCACAATTGATGGTACTGAGGTTCCTGATAGTAGGCCGGCCAACCCGACACATCGGGAGGATTCCCGATTTCCTGTCCCATTTTGTAAGCATGATCGGCAATATAGCGATACAACGAATACGCATCGGCATAATACAGCTTTTCGTCGGGAAATTGCACATTGAACTCACGCACCAATCCGCACACATAATCGATGGGGCTTTTTATCATGCAACCAATATTCAAAGGGTGGTAGAAATGTTCACTTTTGAAAAGCGCCGACAAAACCGGTTTAATTTCGTAATTATTAGCTCTGAAAATCGCAGCCAGCGGAACGATCACCTGATTTTCAACCTGCTCGTCGATCGTATAATATACAAAGAAACGATAGATTTTCCGGCAGATAAACTTTGCCAGTTCCGGTTGTTCAAACAGCATACCGATCAATTCGTCCAGCTCCAGTTCCCCATCGGTACCGGTGCGTCCCGCAATAACCTTCGAATTATAAAAGGCCGAAAAACTTTTCGGGTTGGAATCGTGCCGGGCGGGATTGAAAACATAAGCCGCTTTGGCACTATCGATCTGGTATCCGGTGAGCACCCTGGCAGCTTGCTGCACATCCGACTCGGTAAAATGCGCATCCTTCCCTTTGCCGATGGCATACAGCTCCTGCAGTTCCCGCGCATAATTCTCGTTGGGAGCGGCAGCTGTATTCTTATCACCGTTGAGGTATACCAGCATAGCCGGATTGAGGCTCATTTCGCGGAGTAAAGTCCTGAAATTACCCAGCGCATGGCGGCGCAGCAACACATTGTAACTGTACAAGTAGCGGGCATTGATTCCCGGCTGTTCCACGGTGAGGTGATTGTGCCAGAACAAGACCATTTTTTCACGAAGCGTCGGCGACTGATGGATCAGCCGGCCCCACCACCAGGCCTGAAGCGAATCTCTCCGCCGGCTGTTGAGCGTTCCCGAAACCGGAGCGGTGTCGTTCACCCAGGTTTCGCCGGCAGGAATATTGGCGTCGGGAGTGCCCGGCGAATAGGAATTCACCGGAGGCGGGGGATCGGCCTCAAGGCTATGGATCAGCTCGTCGACACAAGCATCCATCGTAAGGGAACTAAAATATTTCACATCGGCACCGGTAGCTCCGAACAGGGTACGTTTGAGCAAATGCCTTGCTTCTTTTTCGGTCCATGGACCGGTATAGGGCTGAAGTCCGCCGGCGGCAATTTTCACTGCCACATCGGCTCCCTGTTCATTGGCCGGTAATCCGAAGAATTCTCTTCTGTTCATTTATTACAACTGTTTCTAAATAACAGCTGCAAATATACGGGAGAATTTTGATTGACCATCCAGCGGCGATAATCATTTTTCATATTTACTCCACCTCCCACTCAAACACTCCTGCCGAATTCTTCTCCGGCAATTCAATTTCGATCTTCAACGCATCGGTGCTTACCGGTGTAAACGATACGTAGTTGGAAGTGCCTTTGGCTGTGCCGTATGCCGATGGATTGACCACCGGAATCCACTTACCGGCGGCATCGCGGTACAGCAACCGCCACGATTTGGGTACCCGGCATCCGCCCCAGGGTGCATCGTCGAACCAGTACACCGAACTGCCGGAAATGGTTTTGGGACTGCCAAAGTCGTAGCTTATCCACTCGGTAGTGCCTTCACGCGGCCACCAGTGGTAATAGGGCGCCGAACGATCGTGCTCGTCGCGCGGCAACAGCCGGTCGTTGACGGCCGAAATCGACTTGGCCATTACCGATGCCTGAATTTTACTTTCCGAAGCTATACTGGGAGGCATCACCGGCCGGGTAGCCGACAATTCGTTGGGAAACCAGACGGCCATCTCGCCGCTGCCTCGGTGTGCCCATGCATAATACGGGATCAGGGTAAGCGCTACATCCTTCACCCCGATTTTTCCCTCGGAAGTATAGCTGAGAATCTGGGCTCCGGTTTTCAGCTGGTTAATTCCGTGCAGCAAATCGGGCCGTGCAATCACCTCAAACCGGGGTTTTTGGTTCATGATGATGCTCAGCACGCTGAAATCGTTGTCGGGCCATTCGGCACAGTACACCAGCGGACCGCACTCCACAGCCACCTTACCCCGGTCGGCTTCTACTGCCTGATGGGCTTTCACCGTACGGGCTTCCATCTCGAAATACACCTCCACCACATCGCCCTTTTTCCAGCGGCGGTTGATCCCGAAATACCCGTTCCGGAGCACGGCCGACTGGGGAACGCCATTCACTTTCACCGAGTAAGTCAGATTTTTCCGGTCGACATAGGTGTACAGATCGGATGGAAGTACCTGGTTTTGCACCCAGCCGGGAATGCGGATGTTCAGCTGAAAAGTCTGGGCGCCCGAAGGATTTACCCTGATGGTAACCTCTCCATTCCAGGGGTAAGAAGTGCTTTGCTGAAGTTCAACTTTTTTGCCGGCCACCTTCAACGAAGAAGTATTCGACATAAATAAATTAACATAGACTTCGGAATTCTGAACGGCATACACATAGCCCGGAACCGAGGGAATAAAACGGGCGATGTTCGACGGGCAGCAGGCGCACCCAAACCAGGGCTGACGTTGATGCTGCCCGATCGATTCGAGCGGATTGGGATAAAAGAATCCTCCCCCATCGAGCGAAACTCCCGATATCAACCCGTTGTAGAGCGTCCGCTCCAGCACATCGAAATACCTGGCATCGCCATGCAGTAAAAACAAGCGGTAGTTCAGGTATACATTTCCAATGGCCGCACAAGTCTCGCAATAGGCCGACATATTCGGCAATTCGTAGTTTTTTCCAAAGGCCTCGCCATGACTCGTGGCTCCGATTCCTCCCGTTATGTACAATTTCTTACCGACAATATTCTCCCAAATCTTATCAATCGCTTTTATATAGCCCGAATCGCCCGTGAGCGCTGCCACATCGGCCATTCCCGAATACATGTAAGCAGCCCGCACGGCATGCCCGACGGCCTCCTCCTGCTCCAGCACGGGCTTATGAGCCTGACTGTATTCATCTTTCCGATGCGTATGTCCCCGCTTATCGAGCAAAAATTTAGCAAAATCGAGGTATTTCTTTTCACCGGTGAGAACATACAACCGCGCCATGGCCATCTCGGTAATCTGATGTCCGGGCACCACGCAGGCCTGGCCAGGACCGTCGCCTACCTCACGCACCGCACAATCGGCATACCGGATGGCAATATCCAGAAAATTCCGTTTCCCGGTAGCCTGATGGTGCGCAATAGCCCCTTCGAGCATATGTCCCAGATTGTACAACTCATGACTCAACTCTTCCTCCTTCTCCCAGCGTTTACTCCCGGCCCATGCATGCGGATGTTTCGGATTCATGGTGCGGGCGGTGAACAGATAGCCATCGGGCTCCTGAGCCTGAGCCACGATCTTCAACACGCTATCGATGTAGTTGTCCAGCTTCCTGTCCGGGAAAGTCTGCATGGAATAGCTGGCGCCTTCGATGGTTTTATACACATCCGTATCGTCGAACGAATATCCCTCCACTTTGTACGATTCGCTGGGGTTGGCCGCCTTCACGAAATTTTCGTACCGACCGGTCTCCTCACACTTACCGAATGCCAGCGGTATAGTCACTTCACGACTCGCTTTCAACCGTTGACCCCAAAACTGGTCGGTAACTTTAACATCGGTAAACGGAACCGGAGTGATGGGATAGCCGGCGCCCCGGGAGGGTTGCGCATAGGAATGGGAGAAAAGGCAGATAATGCCCGGCAATAAAAGTTTTCGCATGATATAGTTTTATTTAGTTCCACAAAAGTAACCGAACCGGAACAACTTCGGGGATAAAAACGAGTCAGTATAGTAGATGAATTTGTAAAAAATAAAAAAGTGCACGACAGAATAGCCACTATCCTGCAATGCACTTCCCAATTCAGAACGCCGGTTTCTAGTCCTCGACAATCTCCACCGTAATCATTTTATCGCCCTGGCGGATATCGTCGATCACCTCAACGCCTTCCACAACCTTACCGAAGCAGGTGTGATGACGGTCGAGGTGCGCCGTGTTACGCCGACTGTGGCAGATGAAAAACTGCGAGCCTCCGGTATTCCGTCCGGCATGAGCCATCGAAAGAACACCACGGTCGTGATACTGATTATCGCCATCGAGTTCGCAGTTGATGGTATAGCCCGGTCCTCCGGCTCCCGTACCATTAGGGCATCCTCCCTGGATCACAAAATCGGAAATCACCCGGTGAAAAGTCAGGCCGTTGTAAAAGCCCTTCGAAGCCAGATCGCAAAAGTTTTTCACTGTATTGGGCGCATCATGTTCGTAGAACTCTACCTTCATAACACCCTTTTCTGTTGTAATAATCGCTTTCTTCATACTATAACTAATAATTAATAATTAAAAAACTACTCCAACGGAGATATTCCCAGCTGCCGGTACGTCTCCCGCATTGCTTCCTCGTTGTCGGTAATCACCAGCAACGAATCGCCTTCTTCGAGGTGTGTATTCCCACGGGGAATAAAATACCGCCCGTGACGTTTCACCATCACTACCAGCGTGTGTTCCGGAAGATTGATATTTAAAAGATTGGAACCCTGTTTCAACATCTCCTGGTTAACCGTAATTTCGCAGGTTGCCGATTTAATATCATCCGAAAATTCCACATCGAATTCTTTCAGTTTCGGACGCGAAGGCAATATCTTCGACAAATTCAGCCATTTAGCAAACAAAGGCACTGTCGTACCCTGTACCATCAGCGATAAAATGGTGATAAAGAAAACAATATTAAAAATCATTTTAGCTTGCGGAACCTCGTTCACCCACGGATAGGTCGCAAAAATAATCGGCACTGCGCCACGTAATCCTACCCAGGAGGTAAACACGCGCGCCCTGAAGGAAAGATTTTTAAATGGCAGCAAACTTAAAAACACGGACAGGGGTCTGGAAACCAAAATCATAAACAAGCCCACGATAATACCGACTCCGGCAATCGGAAGCAGCTCCCGGGGTTCCACTAATAATCCCAGGGCAAGGAACATGATGATTTGAAACAACCAGGTCAATCCATCAAAAAATTTCAGGGTACTGCGCCGATGTACGATTTTGTGATTACCGATAATCAAACCGCCGAGGTATACCGCCAGATAACCGTTTCCTCCGAGCTGGGTAGTGAGTCCGTAAATAAAAAACATAACGGTGAGCATCAATACAGAATACAGCGCATCGTTATCGAGATTGATCCTGTTGATGAGACGAACCGCGAATTTCCCCAACAAATAACCTGCTCCGGCCCCAAATACTAATTGTTGAAAAAATTGCACGAATACCATCCACCCGCTGATTTCGGGAGTATTCAGCAATTGGATCAATACAATGGTGATCATATAGGCCATCGGGTCGTTACTTCCGCTCTCGAGTTCCAGCAACGGACGCAGATTTTCCTTCATCGACAGATTTTTTGATCGCAGGATGGAAAAAACGGAGGCCGAATCGGTCGACGACATTACCCCTGCCAGCAACAACGATTCGAGCAACGAAAATGTAACACTATGCAACACACTGTTGGTAAGCCAATAAACGAACAGACCGGTAATCAGCGCCGTAAGCAATACCCCTACCGTGGCCAGCACCACCCCTTCCCGGGCTATCGGTTTCACTTCCGAGAGGCGGGTATCCATCCCCCCGGAAAACAAAATAATATTCAAAGCAATGACGCCGATGTATTGTGTTATACTTGGGGAACTGAATTGCAGCCCCAATCCGCCGCTTCCGGCAATAATTCCGATAAAAAGAAACAACAAAAGAGTAGGCACTCCATATTTATAGCCGGTTTTCCCGGCAATCAAGCTGAAGAACAGCAACACTGAACCAATTAAAATGAAAAAATCAAAATTCAGACTCATAGGCAATTAACTAATTTTCGAGGCAGATATCCATTTTCTGCAGATTGTGACTTCTGCAAAAATACGATTTTTTTTTGTTTTTCTTTTGCAGAATCAAAAAAACAGCGTATATTTGCACCCGCAAACAGCAAGGTGCCATAGCTCAGTTGGTAGAGCAAAGGACTGAAAATCCTTGTGTCCCCGGTTCGATTCCTGGTGGCACCACAGAGAAGAAAAGCAAAACGAAGTAAACTCCTGATTTTCAAACGAAATCAGGAGTTTTTCATTTTACCCCACGAAGAAAAAAACAGCAAATTTCGGGATCAATCGGAAAAGTTGTGTTTTTTCAGAATTAAGCGTAAATTGTTGTCAGTCTGAAAAGAAAGAATTTTACATCTCTGACTCCCCTGAAAGAAGCTCTAAAAGATTTAATTTTAGCATTGAATGACTCAGCAGAAGCGTTCGCACTCCTATGATCAAAATAATTTAGAATAGTGAGGTTGAATGGTTCTGCTTATAGAACCAAAAGCCAGAATACCTGAATTATCAACTCTATCGTACCATTGTGCCAATTTGGAGAATGCAACTCCCTTGTCTTTGGTTTGATGAAAGATAGCTCCCAATTGTAAAGAGAAGTGATATGCCTTCTTTAAATCAGGATAGAGTTCAAAAAGAATTTCCGCCCTTTTGTCTTTTGAGATGGTGTCCATGTTGTTGATTTTTTGAAGAGCAGATACCTACTTCGTGCCAATAATTGCTTTAGTGTATCGCCATTTGAAAGAAGTGGAGGATTATATTTTCTTCCAGTAGCTTTAGCAATGTGTATCTCGATAGTTTCTCTGTCTAAGGCTTCCCATCTGTATTTTATACGTAGCTCCTGAACGGCATCATATGCCAATTGTTGAACATGAAACCTGTCGGCAACTCTACTTGCCTTAGGTGATTATTCCGATAAAAGTGAGCCAGCCTTCTGGCAAAGTGAGCCATTTGTTAAGCTATGGTAAATTTGCAACAAATGTAAATAAATTATTTGATATTTCTCTTTCTCATTGATTCCCCCTTTCAACTCATAGCGATGTGCCGAAGCTGACAATCTGTCCATTATTGCATCAGCTATTGTTGATTCATTGATATATTCATACCAGCTTGCAGCGGGTAATTGCGAAGTTATGATGGTTGATTTTCGCCCATATCTGTCTTCTAAAATTTGTAAGATTGTAAGTCTTGTGGTTTGATCCAGAGGCTGCAACCCAAAATCATCGAGTATTAAAAGATGTGTTTTCTCAATTTGTGATAATAGTTTTAAGAGTGTTCCTTCCAATTTGGCTACAGTAATTTTTTCAAGGAACTTACTCATGGGAAAGTACAAGGTTCTGTAACCAAAGGCACAAGCTTGTCTGCCGATAGCACAGGCTAAAAAGCTTTTACCACATCCCAATATTTTATTTTGTTTCCAAAGTGCACTATATTTGCTGCACAATAGAAACAAAATAAAAAAATGACTTTTCTGGAATTTAAGAATCAACTATTCGATTTGGCATGCTTCAATATCTATCAGGTTTACGCATGGCAACCAGATTTTGACCGGAATAATCTTACCCGTTGGGTGAAGAAGGGGTATCTTATCCGGTTACGACAGGGCTATTTTGCTTTTTCGGAGTATAAGAATAAGCCGGATTATTCCCTTTATTTTGCCAACCGGATTTATCATCCGTCCTACGTCAGCCTACATACGGCATTGGCATTTTACGGAATGATACCGGAAGCGGTAGTACAAATTGTTAGTGTATCATCGTTGAAAACCGCATCATTTAGTAATGGTATTGGAGAATACTCTTATCATAGTGTCAAGGAAAATCTGATGTTCGGATATGAGTTAAAGCCAATGGCAGGCAACCGCACCATACAGTTTGCCACACCTGAAAAGGCATTGCTCGATTTATTGTACCTTTACCCGTTCTATGATAGCGAACAGGAGTTGGAGGAATTACGTTTGGATGAAGATTACATGCAAGATGATTTGAACAAAGATTTGTTGATGGACTATTGCGACAAATTCCAGAGTAAAGTTCTTTCCCGTAGGGTAAAACTGCTCTTAAAAGTTTACGGCCTATGATACGGATTGAACAGATAAGAAATTGTTTCCCGGCTCAAACCCGATTGCGATTTTATTAATTATGCGAAATGTGCATTTCGGAAATGGTTGTTTCGGAACTGACGGTTTCGGAACAAAGGAAGGGCAAATTAAACAGCCGTAAATTTTACTGCCATAAAAATCTCCGCCAATTTATTTTGCAAAATCCCAAATTCCACTTAACTTTGCAACAGCGGTAAAATTTACCGCTGTAAAAATACAAGTTATGAAATTCTATAATCGGACAGACGAAATTACCCTGTTGCAGCGAACAAAAGAGCAGGCATACAATGACCACTCTAAGTTTACAGTACTTACCGGACGGAGACGTGTCGGTAAGACTTCTCTTATTCTGAAAACTCTTGAAAACGAGACCGTAATCTATTTGTTTGTCAGCCGGAAGAATGAGGCTGACTTATGCAGTGGATACACAAAAGAGATTGAGAAACAGTTGGGAATATTTGTTCCTGCAATGAACAACTTTTCCGACATATTTCGCTTTCTGCTTGAGCAGGGGACCAAAACTAAATTTTCCCTTGTGATTGATGAGTTTCAGGAGTTTATCAATATCAACGAATCAATATACAGCGATATTCAGAACTATTGGGACCAGTACAGGACTAAAACATACATAAATTTTGTTGTAAGCGGCTCCATCTATTCGTTGATGACAAAAATATTTCAGGATAAGCGCGAACCGTTGTTTGGTCGAGCCGATGCCATGCTGAAAATAACACCTTTCACAACCTCTGTGCTCAAAGAAATCCTGCACGACTACCATCCAAATTACACGAATGACGAGTTACTGGCTCTCTACACCTTTACCGGTGGTGTACCTAAATATATCGAATTGTTGATAGATAACAAGGCGTTAACTATCCCTAAAATGATTAGATACATCTGCCAACGCGAATCCCCATTTATAGATGAAGGGCGTAATTTGTTGATTCAAGAGTTTGGGAAAAAATATGGAAGCTACTTCTCTATTCTTGACGCAATCTCATCGGGGAAAAATACTCAAGCGGAGATTGAAGCATTTATGGGTGAAAAAAGTATCGGCGGGCAGTTACAGAAATTGGAAACAGTTTACGAAGTCATTAAAAAGCAACGTCCCATTTTTGCGAAAGAAGGAACACAAACTGTAAGGTACGAAGTAACCGATAATTTCCTGCGCTTTTGGTTCAGATATATTGAACGGAACAGGTCACTGATTGAGATTGGAAACTTTGAAGGACTGTCTAAAATCATGCTCGATGATTATCCCACTTATTCGGGAAAGACACTGGAACTGTACTTTAAACAAAAGATGCAGGAGAGCTTTTCTTATCGGGCAATAGGCTCGTGGTGGGAACCAAAAGGGAATCAGAATGAGATTGATATTGTGGGAGTATATTTGGATGATAAGCATGCAGTTGCTGTTGAAGTAAAACGGCAGAAAAAGAACTTCAAACCTCAATTGTTTGATGAGAAAGTCAAAATCCTGAAAACAAAGGAACTGAATAAGCATACAGTAGAAAGTCTTTGCTGGGATTTGGCAGATATGTAATAGAAGTAAAGATAATTGAGATATGGATGATAAACTAAAAGCAGATATAAGCAAGATAATTGATGAGGCAGTTTTGTCTCGGATATCAAATCAACAAGCGACATTAACATTCAATCTGGAAAACATTGATGCGGAAGACAGATTGAAAAAGATGCTTAATGTGGACAAGTAAGATATGGCTCTATGGGATTTCAGCCAGTTCCTTAGAAAAGTTATCAAGTATTTCTCCCAGAAAATGGATTGTATTTTGAACTTTCTTATTAGGATAAATTCTAATACATTTCATTCTGGTGCAGTCATCGATAGCTGTAAATTAATATTGCTCTGCTTCGTAGTTTAGTGACATCTAATTGCACTCTTTCGCCCGGGACTTCTTTGCTATATCGCTTATCGTCCGATTTCTTGCGCCTTTTTACTATAGGTTTGACTTGGTTGTTGGATAACACTCGCCAAACTGTCATCGGAGAGAGCTTAACTTTATTTCGTAATAAATGAATTGAAATACGTTGAGCACCCCACTTCTTTTTACTGCGAATATCTAAGATAAGAGCTTCTATTTCGGATGAAACCTTTGAGTTAGAAAGCGTTTTAGGACGTTTCGACTTATCTGACAATCCTGTTTCCCCTTCTTCATTATACCTATTTATCCAGCGATGCATCGTCGATCTGGCAACTCCACATCGTAATGCTGCTTTTGATACAGAACCTAGCTCCTGATATACTCTAAGCCAGTTCTTACGTGTTCGTATTTGCCGTTTTTTATCTTTCATGACTGAAAGATAATAGTTTATAACGAAAACAAAAACATCAAAAGTGTAGCGAATCTATTGATACTTTACATATTATTGACGGTATTTATTCGTTTTGCCAACAAATATAAAGGTTGAACTGACTGATTTTAGAAACTGTCCGGCAGTAATCGTCGGTTGTGGGAAGTTGGCTTGAATCAATCCAAAATACTTGCTCTTTCTTGGATCAATGCTTTATATTTTTCTTTCATCTCATCCGACAAAAATGAACAATCTATCAATACAAGCCATGCGGGGACTACCTTCCTGAATTTGTCATACACATTCTCGATTGCTTTATCATCCACTTTCATCGCTTTTAATAAACCGTCAAAATCTGCTTTCTTCAACTTACGCTTTTTGCCGTTCAACGTCAATGCCAGTTCTTCGTTATCTTTCGGAATAACCAATTGAGTAGATAAGAGGTCATAAGCCGGAGCCAAAACGCATTCACCCACTTTTTTGTAAAGCGAAAAGTTCTTCAGGTGCATGTCTGCGTTCCCAGTCAGATAGCAGAATAACAACACCTCAAAGTAGTTGATTAAATCCAACACCGGATAAGCCGAGAACTCCACTATCTTTTTAGCGATTTGCTCGTGAGAACCTTTGTATTTTTGTTCGGTCAGTTTCTCCGTCAGTTGGCACATATCTTCCATTGGAATTTTACCGCCTTTCTTGTCGCGGTCTATCCGCTGGGTGATGTATGCCAATGAGCCATCTTGAAATCGTATCAGGGAATGGGGAACTGTTTTTATACGGGCAAGCGATGCCAGATGCATGGTTAAATCTTCGTTTTCGGGAAGCGATGGATATTGTTCCGTTTGAGGTTTGAGTATATATCCACCCCATAAACCCACTATCGTGAAACGTTTTTCGCCATCTTTTGCCTTTTCTAAGTCAACCGACAATTTCGGCTGAACGCCTGTAATCGCAACTTGTGAGCGGACGACTTCCAATGCCAACGATTCTATATCGGCTTTTGTATAGGGAAGAACAGGCGGGACAGCCGTTCCAAACATTTTCTTTGAGCATTGCGGATGAAAATCAACCTGTCCCTGTCCCAACGGTTGATAACAATATAAGCATCTTTCCATGATTATCATTCTTGAATAGGTTGAATACTTACCGCTCCGATACAATCCTTACAACAGGCAAGCAGTAACGACATGCGGTCGCGATTGTTGATTTTCCAATTCTTCTCGGCAATATCCAACAGCCAACCTTCTGGAATAAGCCCGTCGAAGAAAGGATGCAACACATTGCTGACAAATGGTTTATCGGTCAGAGGCAACGTGAGGCTTACAGGTTCAGCGTTTTTATTCGCCAGATAGGCAGGGTCGTACACAAAGGTGTAGCCGTTCTCATCTTCGGTGAGCGTACCTGCCGGATGATCATACATAAATATTTTAGCCTGCTTCATTACTCTATCAGATTATTTCTGTCCATCGGAACAACACCCAATTGCACCCCGAACAACTTTAGTACTTGATTTACCTTGTCCATTTTCAGGGTTTCTTTACCCTGTTCCAGTTCACGCAGGAAACGCAGCCCTACACCCGCTTTCTGAGCAAACTCTTCACGCGAAATTCCAAGCGCCTTGCGTTTCGACTTCACATATTCGTTCAATGGTAGATTATCCATATTCAATACCTTTTCGGGTACAAATATAATGATTATTTTTAAAATAGCACCTTTTCGGGTGTTGCTTTAACCAGAAAAAGAAAACGACACCCGAAAGGGTATTAAAAGTGGCAGGAGAAATTTGATAGAGAAAAATATCGATGGCAATGCTTGGAAACGAACACAGCCTTTCCACTTGCATTGGCTTACATCGTTTCAAATAAATCTTTTGCATTTTCAATATTAAAGGCTCTTTCAATTTTTCTCTTTGTTACAAAAATCTTTTTGTATTTCAATAGGAACCTCTTGATCTGGATGTGATAAATTTGTTATTTCCAGGTGATCTTTCACTTTATCGACTGATCAATTTAACCTCATCCATGGGATACCAATAGGTGGCATTAATAACCATGCCACTATCTTCAATAGGCAAATTCATAAAATCAATGTAGCCGATATAATATTCATGTTATCTATTATGCTATGCGAGAATCGGAAATTCTTTATAAAACCGAAGCAGGGATATGGTTTCTGTCCGTAGTTTTGTACGAACAAATTTCTTCATATCCTCATCCATTAACTCCCCTAAACCGTTCAGAATACCCCGGTCGTTCCTACTTTCGAGATGGTCGATACATTTTTGCAGGTAATCAGCCAACGACATTTCCATGCGGGCTTCAACAATCTCTTTGTTTACCGGCGTTTGCCTCTGCATGAAGAACCAATTATCGAAGATATCACGATTCGTTAATTCTCCGCGGTCAAGTAAAGCACAGAGTTTATGAGCGAACATATCCGGAGCAACCATTACCTGCATATTGATACCCAGTAAGTTTTTTCTTTCATAATGGTTATTCCACTCACGGCTGGATATTTCTATTTTCAATTTCCGTTCGCCGACACCATAATCCAGTACGATAATCGGGCCGTAGAACTTCATTGCTTCGTCGAATATCTTACCATATTTCAACAGGATTTTCCGTACCTTTTCATACACCGCCTTTTCTTTTGCCGAATCGAGCAGATTGAAATCCAAATCGACCGAAAAACGGGGCAAATCATAAAAAAACATCAATGCCGTGCCACCTTTGAAGCCGAGGCTATTTGCCAACTCGATATCAGCATAGATGTCTTTGAGTATCTGCGTCAGGAAAAATTTATGTTTGTTGATGTTAACCATTTGCGAGCAGTTTTTTAACCCTTGCCGTAAGTATTTTGGAATTATATACCGGCAAAAGTTTGGTTATTAAATTCTTATCCAAAGAATTCAGGTTGTCGAAATAATATGTTGCATCTAAATATAGGATGTCCAGAAAGGCACGTTCGGGTGTGGCGATATTTACATTGCCAGTTTGGTTGATGCCTTGCGTGACAATAAGGATTTCACCCTTGATTTTTCGGTAGGAGTAAGTGCGGCCTTCTACATCAATACTCCGGCTCAAGTAACTGACCGCAGTGATCCGTTCATCGTACTGGAAAACAACACCGGCTTTTTGCAATACATATTCCAGCGAAATATACGACGGAGTATAAAGCGTACAGGCCAATTCTTCGGGGTTGTAGTTGGGTTTAACATAGATGCCTTTTCGCGGACGGAGCAACTTCCCCTTGCGAACGTAGTAATTCAACCGTTCGTTCAGCTTCTTAAAATCGCTCTCTCCGATAAGCATAGCAATGTCGTTCAGCGAGAACACAGTTCGTGTGTCGCTAAAAACCGACAAAATCAAATCGCTATTTCGAAAACTATTCATTGGATTATTTTCAATGTTCAGTTCACAAAAATAAGAAATAATTCGGATTCAGTCAAATATCTTGTCTTGGTTTGTTTCTGAAATGTACTACTAATTTTGAAAAAAATTACTGTCTTATTGACAAAACAAAAACAGTCTATTTTCGTCTTACCGACAAGACAAGAACGTCCTTAAAAAACCTCGTATCAAGGAAAATTTTACCGCCATAAAAAATCCGTTATTTTATTTTGCAAAATTCCAAATTTCATTTAACCTTGCAACAGGGCTAAAATTTACCACTATAAAAATACGAGTTATGAAATTCTATAATCGGACAGACGAAATTACCCTGTTAACGAATCAATATACAGCGATATTCAGACCTATTGGGACCGGTACAGGACTAAAACACACATAAATTTTGTTGTAAGCGGCTCCATCTATTCGTTGATGACAAAAATATTTCAGGATAAGCACGAACCGTTGTTTGGGCGAGCCGATGCTATGCTGACACCTTGCGCAACCACCGCACTCAAAGAAATCCTGTACGACTACCATCCGAATCACACGAATGACGAGTTGCCGGCTCTCTACACCTTTACCGGTGGTGTACCCAACTATCAGGACGACGAACGATCGATATTACCGGTTTCCGAGTTTTTCGATTGCCTTCTGAATCATATCCTTCGTGCCGCTGCCATCGTTCACGTAATTAATTACCATCCGGGCATAGGCTATAGCTTCGGTAAGCGCCGGGGAAGCATGTTCAACGCTGCCGGCACGCTGCACCAATTCCGTTAATGATCCTAGATCTTCGGGTTCGGCCAGGTTACCCGGGCGCATGGTGGCTATAGCCAGACTTAAGGCGGAGATGGAACCGCCCTGCTGTACGTCCGTCAAAGCAGTTTTCATACGGGCGTAACCGTGGGGCGCCCAGGGAGCATGCTCGGGTACTTTGACAACCAACGAGTTCCAGGCTTCCTGCTCTTTAATTCTGCTTTCGGCCAGCATCTTCAATTCATGATCGGGTACAGCCTCCTCCCGGCCGGCAGCACGGACGGCTTCATCGCTGTACTTTATTCTGAAGTAGTGAGTCGAATGTTCGCCCCGGTAATAATCGGGTTCGAAGGTACGCCCACCCACCGTGAGCGAATATACTTGTTCTTTGCCGGCCGAGGGGCCATTCAGGCGGATACTGTCCAGGCCCGGATCGAGCACCAGGGTAGCATCGTCCCAGCTTTCTACTCCGGTAGCCGTCATGGCCATCGGGCCATACATGACGGTAGCCGCCCATTCGGGTTCCAGCTGCACCGGCGGCATATCTTTGCCGGCGTAGGCAATCTCCTGCTTATCGGGTCCGAAATCCAGGTATGCACTAAAAGGCATCACGACTTCTACAACATCTTTTGAAGTCCAGCGCCGCTCCGGAATAGTAACATAGGTGCCGGGGCAATAATGGCCGGACACCGGCACACCATTCAGTTTCACTTCAAAACCAGGGGTAGCCCAGGCCGGAACCCGTAACTTCATCGCAAAGCGGGCTCGTCCTTTTTGAATACGCAGGGTCGATTTTTCGGCCGGCCATAAACAATCCTGCTCAATAGTAATTTTCTTAGCATCCCACTGCAACCGGGTAGGCAGATAAAGCGCCACCCACAAGGTATTATCCGAAGCAAAATAGGCGGCATCCTGGTATCTCACATGATTTTCGGAGCCTGTACCTCCGCAGCAGCTTTCCTGCGGAGTACGGTTGCCCCAGGGTTTCGATGCATTCAGCCCTACAGCATAATGATAGGTTGTTAAATAGTGCGTAGGATGCAGCGAACCCACCAGCTGATTATAAAGCAATCGTTCGTAATAATCCATATAACGGGCATCGTCGGGGTGAAAACATGCCAGATCGCGTGTAAGCTTGGCCAGGTTGTAGGCGCAACAGGTTTCGTTGAGCGTAGGGTGATGATTGGTGGCCATACTCAGCATCTGCGTATAGGGTTGCCGAAACATTTCGCCGTTCCCTACTCCGCCCGACGAATACCTGTACCGGCCCTGGATCAACTCCCAGAAATTACGCGAAAGCCGGTAATAAAAAGGATTGTTATTGTTCCGGTAACTGCGGAGGGCACTTATAATTTTAGGAATATGCTGGTTGGCATGCCGGGTTCGGATATCGTCGATATTGCGCGAGAGGGGTTCGTAAAAAGCCGGACTATCGAAAAAAACCGAAGCTTCGAGCAAGCGTGCTTTTTCCTCCGGATCGGCTACCATCTCCGAAAGACGTGCCAGCGATTCGCCGGTGCCCCCATCTTCGCCGGCGATGTACATATTCCACATCTCGTAGCGGTTTCCGGGTTGCGACCTGCGCTCCTCCTGCGTACCCCCGGTGTTCACAAACGTACGGTAATGCAGCCGGTTCCAGATCCAGAGCCCCATATCCTTTGCAATCAGCAAAGCCTTTTCAGCGATACGCTTATCGTCCACATAACTAGCAATATCGATCAGGCCGGCCAGTTGCTTGTGGATGGAATAATAGGGCGCCCACACCCACTGTTCGTTGTTGTAGGGGCGATACATTTCAATCAACACGGCATGGTGGGCCGGGATGGCATTCAAGTATCCGTAACCATAGTCTTCCCACCCGCGTTTATACCGGTCAAAATCGTTCCAGCCACCTTTCATGTTCTTCAACTCGGCCTCCGGGGCAAAATCACGCGCTTCCCAATAGCGGCCCAACGAATCGTTCCACACAAAAGTACGTTCCTGGCAAAGGCGAAGCTCATTCACCATACGAGCCATATTGGCCCGAAGAATATTCTTCTGTCCGGCATCTGCGGCACTTGCAAAAGCCTGTGCCAACGCCGACATATAATGTCCCGATCCATGCCCTTTCAGTTTCGTGGCGGGCGAATCCCAACCATCCGGTTTCGGATAACCTTCGGTGCTGAGCCCGTAGGTATCGCGGTAATTGTAGAGTTGCTGCGCCACATCCCAACTGCAAATCTCACGAATCGCCCGGTCGCGGTTGGAGCTTAGCCGGTTGTCGCCGGTCAGTTGCACCTTATTCAAAGGGAAAGGCTCGGCCATCACTTCAGGCATTTCAGGCTGTTGGGGCACCACCTTTACCTTTGCCGTAACCCGGTATCCCCGATCGGTGGTATTATCTCCAAGAATATAGCCCATCACCTCGTATTCTTTCCCAAGAGGATAGGCGGCTTGCTCTTCTTCGACAGAACGTGCCGAATTGGTCCATTTTACCTGCCGGAAACCGGCGCTCCCGTCGGAGTATTCCACCCACAATTGCCAGGGCAAACGGGGCGCCGTTCCCAAGGGTGCTTCAACCCGGATCTTTTCCGTGTTTTTGATTTGAAGTGGCTGTGCATATCCAAGCTGAATAAAGAACACTCCCGCTGTCAGCAAATAAACCAATTGTCTCATCGTATAAAAGAGTTGCCGTACCGACACTTCAGCTTCCGTATGTGGTTCAGACGATCCTACCCCTATAAGTCAGCTGAAGCGCCGGTCATTAATTATCATTATTTCAACACCACCGATTTTTTCTTACCGGAATACCGCACTGCAATGGTTTTCACGGCGTCTCGATCGGCCACAGCATTGTCGGGAGTAGCCACTACCACCCTGAAGGTACGCGATTTCAGCATTCCCGGGAAATTACCCGCGCGGTCGCCGATGGTAAGCGTGCGTGTTGCTTCGTTCCAGCTAAAATCGATAGTCGAGTACATCCCCTTTTCGTAGTTGTAGTTATCGTTTTCATCCTCGTACAACACGAAACGCCCGTCGGCTCCCGGGTATACCCGCACTTCCAGCGCGTCCCATTTTTTCTCGGTCGAATACTGAACCTCCGGCCCCCAGGGCAAAATGGTTCCCGCCTTCACGAACACCGGCAACCGATCGGCCGGAGCGCCGGCTTCCACCGTTTGTCCGCCCGTCCACAACTTATTGGTCCAGAAATCGAACCATCCACTTCCTTCGGGAAGGTACACCGGCCAGGTGCGGGCCTGGTAACGAGTTACCGGAGCCACCAGCAGCGAACGGCCGAACATATACTGATGGCCCAGGTCGTGCGTTTTTTTATCCGCAGCAAAATCCATCACCATCGGGCGCATAAAAGTACCCTGATGGGCGCTGACGTCCCACGAAGTACTGTAAATATACGGCAACAAGCGGTAGCGCAACTTCAGAATACGTTCCTGGGCATCGAAACACCAGGTTCCCCGTTCGCCAAACTGGAAAATCTCGCGGGGCAATTCGGTACCGTGCGAACGCATCATCGGGCTAAAAGCGCCAAACTGCATCCAACGCACGTATAATTCCTGAAATTCGGGATGCTGATTGCCTCCTCTATTGCGCCAGCGGCCGGCAAAAAAACCTCCTATATCGCTGTTCCAATGCGGAATACCCATCAAGGTAAAGTTGAGCGCCGCCGGAATCTGCCGCTCCAGCATATCCCAGGTCGATGCCACATCGCCGCTCCAGGTATTCGATCCGTAACGCTGCTGTCCGATAAAACCCGAACGGGTAAGAATCACCACCCGTTTATCGCTGGTGGTAGCCCGCTGGTTGGTAGCAATGCCGGCATTGTGCATCATGCTGTAGGCATTCTTCACACTGCGGTAACTCCCCAGGAAGGTAGGCAATTCAAAATCCTTGTCTTTTTTATTGATATGATCGGGTTCGGTTGAATCGAGCCACCAACCATCGTTGTGGATATAACTGAAAATACCCTTGTTGAGGTAACGCCAGTAAATGGAACGAGCTTCGGGATTAAACACATCGTAGGGACGCGCACCGCTGTTGGGCGGCCAGGTATCGAAATTGATAATCATATTTTTACTATCCAGCTCCTTTCGCTGTTCCGTTTTAGGGCCAAAACCCGGCCAGGTAACAATCAGCAATTTCGAATTCAGTTTATGAATTTCGTCGACCCACTTCACCGGATCGGGATAGCGCTCGGCGTCGAACGACTGCGAATTCCACGCACTATCGGTTTTATTATATTCGGGCCAGTAGCGCCAATCCTGTATCATCACATCGATGGGAATCCGGAGCGAACGGTATTTCTTGAGCACGTCCAGCACCTCGGCCTGTGTATGATAACGCTCTTTACTCTGGAAAAAACCATACGACCACAGGGGCAACATCGGCACCTGGCCGGTGAGCGTCCGCATATTGGCAATCACCCCATCGGCAGTACCTCCCACCATGAAGTAATAATCGGCACAATGCCCCAAACCTTCGAACGACAGTTCCTGACGGTTATCGTTAAAAGTCGAAATCGAATAATTATCCCAGAAAACAGCATATCCTTTTACCGACATGAAATAAGGCGAATAGGTAAACATATTTTCGTTTTGCATGCGATGGGTGGAATTGCGGCGGTTCATCTTGTTGTCCATCACCTGCCCTACCCCGTAAATCGCTTCATCGGGATCGAGTACAAAACCCTGGCGCACTGTGTACGAGGGCGTACCGGCATCGTTGAATGGAGTAAATTGAGTACCGTAATCCTTACCTACAAGCAGGCGGTTGCCCCGGGAGTCGTAAAAATAAACGCCGCCGGTTTCAACGTTCACCTCCACTTTCAGGTCGGAACTCACCATGCTGATCCAGGGTAAGCGGGTCTCTGTAGTCACCTGAACCTGTTCGGGCGTTTTCACAACCGACAAACTTTGTTTTTCGTACGGCCGGCCGACCGGTGTTGAATACACCCTCACCACCTGAGGCGTATAAAATTCAACGTTAAGATGCATTCCCTGCACGTCGAGCGTCACCGATTGGCGTCCGATTCCGGGAGCCGACACCACAAACGACGACACCGCCATAAACACCATAAAAAAGATACTACTTCGTTTCATACAAAATTAATTTTTTACAGCTGAAAAAGCACTGCTTTCAACCTGATTTATATTTTCAGTTAACAAAGCAAAAATAGCTATATACTGTGGCTTTTGTTAACACAGGTGTTGAATGTTGTTGCATAGATGTTGATTTTTCAGCCATTACCGGTATATTCCGAGGGTCGGCAGCCATAAGCTTCCTGAAAACACTTGCTAAAGTAACTCACGCTGCCGAATCCGACCTGTTCGGCAACCTCGGTGACCGATTTGCCACCCTGCGCCAGCAAACGGGCGGCACGCTGAAGCCTTATATTCCGGATAAAAGCCGACGGCGACTGATCGAGCGAGGCCGTGAGCTTGCGGTATAAGCCCGTCCGGTCCATACACAAATCGCGACTCAACTGCTCCACGGTATAACCGGCAACATCCATATTCTGCTCCACCAGCCCGATCGCCTTTCGTACGAAGGCATCATTTTCACCCGACGCAAGGCCGGGCATATCCGCCTTGGGCTGCGGTCGCGGTCCGGATAACAAAGCAGTCCGCTCTTCTTCCCATTCCAGTCGCTGTTCAATAAGGGTGCGGATCCGGAACAACAGCATTTCTTCTTTCTGAAGCTGCTCGCGCCGACGCTGCGCTACCTTCGTATAGCGCAACATACTTCCGCCTGCCAATAGTATGAATGCCGCTATATAGCACACCAGAGCGAAAGTAGTTTTCCACCAGGGAGTAAGGATGGTAATTGGCAGTGTGGACACTTCCGATACGGTTCCGTTGTTCGATTGCACTCTGAATTCATAATTACCCGGCTCCAGGTTGGTGTATATAGCCTGCAAACTTCCGGTGTGCGACGATGCGGTGCGCCATTCACGATCGACTCCTGCCAATTGATAGCGAAAAGTGGTCTGATGCGGGTTGACAAAGTTCAACGAAGCAAACTCCAGGGTAATAAAGTTCTGATCATGGGCCAATACAATGGAAGAAGTGGATGCCGGCGCTGTTTCGAGGATGATTCGCTCGTCATAACTACGGGAAGGTAAAATACGTTCTCCTCTGATCAGCAGTCCTGCAAATAAAGGTTTAGCCAGCGGTGGAAGTAAAACTTCTGCATTCTTTTTCAGTACAGAGAATCCATTCATTCCTCCGAAATACAAGCTCCCGTCGTCGGATTTCAGCACAGCCCCATCGCTGTATTCTCCGGCCAGCGTACCATCCTGCGGCGTGTACGCCGTAAAATGCAACGCATCGCCGGTCACGCCGATCCGGGTTATTCCAAAACTGGTGGAAGCCCATACATTTCCGTCATCATCTTCAATCAAAGCATGGATAAAATTATTTCCCAACCCGTGGCTGGTATAATAAAGCTGCGGTCGGCCGGCGGTTTTAAACAAGGCTAATCCGTCCATAGTGCCCACCCAGGTCCAGCCGCGACTATCGTCGAGCATCGCCGTGGCCGTGAGTCCGCGAAACAAAAAACGCTGCGGCTGGCTGAATTCACGTCGCACATCCGGGGGCAGTTGGTTCGAGCCGGTTTTTTCGAGTTGTATCTTCGTACCGCGACCGGTCGTCATTTTATACACTCCCTGGTTGGTATTCAGGTAGAGCTCGCCGGCCCGTGCAAATCCCAATACCTGAAAATCCTTGAGTGGGTCTATCTCCGGGAATGCCGGCCGGCCGGCATTCAAAAACCGGAAACGCGCCGGATGATAATACAACAAACCACGATTGTACGTACCCATCCACAACCCACCCTGAAAATCCTGAAATACGGTACTGATTTCGGTAGTCAGCACTTCGCCGGTTACCGTTTGCAGGTTCGACACCAGGCAGGGCGCTGCTCCCTCCCGGTCGAGCACCCACACCCCGCGCGACGAGGTAATCATCAGCCGGTTGCCGTCGCTTACCAGCAAAGTATTGAGTGCATACCCGGTTTGGAGCAATTGCTGCCAGTCTTTCGACCGCGTATTAAAAAAGAAGCACCCGCCTCGTGTTCCGTTCCGTAACTGATAAAAGCCTTTTTCGCCTTTTACCACCAGGGATGTGCGGTCGAACCAGTCGTGCTTCGATCCGGGATAGGCCGCCGACCAATAAAGCAACTGAGCTGTGGATACTGCAAAACAATAGACCGTGCCGGTTGAAAAAAACAAATAAACCTTCCCCTCGTCGGATGCTACATCCTGCAGTTCGCCCCAGGCCCGATCGAGTTGCAGTACAATATCCGATTGCGGGTTGTAAAGAAAAAACCGGTCCGGTGGCGATGGCGGAGGGTTATCCTGCGATCGCGCCGACTGCGGATGCCGAGGGGTGAGTATCCATCGGCGCTGATCGGAATCGACAAAAAGATCCAGTATACTGTCGACTTTAAAGTACGATTTTCCGGGAATCAGGAATCGTTCGGCGCGAAGATCTACCAGCATCAATTTTTGCCAGTCTTTGATCCACATCAGGGTATCGCCTTCGGTGTACATCCGGTAATATCCTTTGTAGCCAGGTAAAAACCGCACATCACGAGCTTGCCGGTGCAGGTACGAGAACTCCGATCCATTGTAAATATTGAGGTTGCCGCTCGTGGTGATCACCATACGTCCATCGTTTAATTGCAGGATATACCGTACCTGATTGTCGCTTAATCCGGCGGATGCGTCGACAGGTGTAAACAACCATTTTTCGGCAGTCGAGCAGCGGGGCCACACAGAACGGACTGCAGTTGTGTCCGCAGGAACTATTCCTGTTGAATACATCAGTAACAACAACCCCAACAGGAACCGGTGATATGCCTCGGTTTTGAACATTGTGCAAAGATAAACGTTCCAAAGAAAAATACTGCCATCGAACTGCCTAAATTGGCGGGTAATGGGCTAAATAAGTTTTAACTGCCGGTGTCGTGGTGCTCAATGTGGATTTATATTAAAAATATGGTATGCGACCGCTGCATTCTTGTGGTGCGGCAGGAGTTGGAGAAAGCAGGAATTCCTCCTTTGCGGGTGGAGCTGGGGAAGGCTGAGGTAACCCGCGAATTAAGGGACGAAGAACGTAAGCAACTGGCCAAACGGTTGGAGGACTTAGGCTTTTCGCTGCTCGAAGACAAACGAAAGATGTTGGTGGAACGCATTAAAAACCTCCTGATCGAGTTGGTTCACCGGAAAGACAACGAACTGAAGGTCAATCTTTCCAGCTATATCAGTTCCGAACTTCATCAGGATTACTCTTCGCTTTCAAAACTATTTTCAGAAGCAGAAGCCACTACCATCGAACAATATTATATCGCGCAGAAGATCGAGCGGGTTAAAGAGTTACTGAGCTACGACGAACTGACGCTCAGCGAAATTGCCCTGCAACTCAACTATTCGAGCGCAGCTCATCTGAGCAGTCAGTTCCGCAAAGTTACCGGCGTATCGCCCCGGGAGTTTCGCTCCCGGGCAGAACGCAAAACGCTCGACGAAGTATAATCCCCGATTTATATAATTCTATTCCCGAATTTTATAACTTTACACGCTGCCTTTTCCCGATCTTTGCAGTTGTAAATCAAATCGGTAATGATGAAACAAACATTCCCCGTACTCGAAATGACCTGTGCAGCCTGCGCAACCAGTGTCGAAAGCATGCTCAAAGCAAGTAAGGGAGTTACATCCGCTACGGTCAATTATGCATCGGCAGAAGTGACGGTGGAATACGATCCCGTCATCATCCGGCCCGAAGGCATGCAAAAAGTACTGCAATCGGTAGGATACGATCTGGTCGTAGAACAGGAGAACCAACAGGAAACGGTGGCGCAGCTGCAAGCCCAAAAATTCAGGTCGCTCCGGCGAAGAACCATCTGGGCAGCCGTATTGTCGCTCCCGGTGGTGGTGATAGGGATGGTGCTGATGAACATGCCTTACGCCAACCAACTGATGTGGGCGCTATCGACGCCGGTGGTGTTCTGGTTGGGGCGCGACTTCTTTGTAAATGCGTGGAAACAGGCCAGGCACCGGAAAGCGACTATGGACACCCTGGTTGCCCTGAGTACCGGAGTGGCCTATCTTTTCAGTGTTTTCAATACGCTGGCAGCCGGTTTCTGGCACGACCGCGGATTGCATGCTCACGTGTACTTCGAAGCCTCGGCTGTGATCATCACGTTTATTTTACTCGGAAAGTTGCTGGAAGAAAAGGCCAAAGGCAATACTTCGTCGGCCTTGAAAAAACTGATGGGGCTGCAACCCAACGAAGTGACCCGGATTGACAGCGACGGGAATTATCAGACCATCGGCATTGCTCAGGTGCTGGTAGGCGACCGGCTGCTGGTGAGGCCCGGAGAAAAAATTGCGGTCGACGGGAAGCTTGTCGACGGCAGTTCGTACGTGGACGAAAGCATGCTCACCGGCGAACCCCTTGCCGTATATAAGGAAGCAAACGATGCGGTATATGCAGGCACCATCAATCAAAAGGGAAGTTTTACGTTTGTGGCCGAAAAAGTGGGCTCCACTACCCTGCTGGCACGCATCGTGCGTATGGTACGCGATGCACAGGGCAGTAAAGCGCCGGTGCAACAGCTGGTAGATAAAATTGCCGCCGTATTTGTTCCGGTGGTGATTGGAATTGCCTTGTTTGCCTTTCTGACCTGGAACCTGTTCGGAGCCGAAAATGCATTTACGCAAGGATTGCTGGCCCTGGTCACTGTGCTCGTCATTGCCTGTCCGTGCGCGCTGGGCCTTGCAACTCCCACCGCCATCATGGTAGGCATTGGAAAAGCTGCCGGACAGGGCATTTTGATAAAAGATGCCGAGAGTCTGGAGCTGGCGCGTAAGGTAACAGCCGTGGTGCTCGATAAAACCGGAACCATTACGATCGGGAAGCCGACGGTGAGTGAGGAGTATTGGGGTTCGGCCCGAGATGCCGAAACCGATTCGCCGGCAGTCGACGCTTCTGTGAGAAACAATGCAAAACGAATCCTCCTCGCCCTTGAAAAGCGTTCGGAACATCCGCTGGCATCGGCGCTAACCGAATACCTCGAACCGGGTATGCCGGCGCCGGCGAACCGGTTGTCCGGAACTACCCGACAGTTGACTTCCCTTCGTCACGATCCTGACAGCAGGACGACGCCCGGAATCCGTAATTTTCAGAGTATAACCGGCCGGGGAGTGGAGGCTACCGTTGACGAAATCCCATGGTATGCCGGCAATATTCAATTGATGGGCGAAAAAGGCATTGTCATACCGGAAGATTTTATGCGGAAGTATGAAGAATGGACTCGCGACGCCCATACCGTGGTGTGGCTGGCCGGCTCACGGCAAGTGTATGCCTTATTTGCAATTTCCGATCCGGTAAAGGACAGTTCGGAAGCTGCCATCGGCCGGCTGCGGAAAGCAGGGATAGAAGTACATATGCTCACAGGCGACAGTAGGTCAACCGCCCAGGCAATCGCCCTTCGAACCGGTATCGATCATTACAAAGCCGAGGTATTGCCCGAAGAGAAAGCCGCCTATGTAAAGGCACTTCAATCCAGCGGCAAGGTGGTAGCCATGGCGGGCGACGGGATCAACGACAGCGCTGCACTGGCGCAGGCCGATGTAAGCATTGCGATGGGCACGGGTAGCGATATTGCCATGGAAGTAGCTATGATGACCCTTGTGTCGTCGGACCTGAGCAAGTTACCCACCGCAATTCGAATTTCCGGTCAAACTGTAAAAACCATTCGTGAAAATCTGTTTTGGGCTTTTATTTACAATATTATCGGAATACCGGTCGCCGCCGGAATACTTTATCCGATCAACGGCTTTCTGCTCAACCCCATGATTGCCGGCGCCGCAATGGCGCTGAGCAGTGTCAGTGTCGTTAGCAATTCAATTCGGTTAAAATTCAAAAACTAAAAATATGACTCAGTTAAAGTTCACAACCAACATTAAATGCGGTGGTTGCATCGCCACCGTCAAACCACATCTCGATAAGTTACCCGGAATTAAAAGCTGGTCGGTCGATATTAGTTCGCCCGGCAAACTGCTTACCGTGGAAGCCGAAGGAGTGAGTGCCGATGTAATCTGCACCACCATCGAAAATGCCGGATACAAAATCGAGCTCCTCAACCGTGAGTAATCAAAGGCTTTCAACCCCTGACCGGATCATTCTCCGGCCGGGGGATCGGAAAAACGCCAGATTCATTTTTCCGGATCATACGCACTGATCCGGCGAATGACATCGGCTGCTATACGTCCGGCAAAATCGGCATCGAAGTCCATCGGTTGCTTCAGCTCCCTGCGTGCCGTTAAAAGTGTGAGCATTTCCGAACGCCGGTGGGCATCGGTGTACATCGTATCTTTCCGTCCCGCACCCCAATCGCCCGGTATTAAATCGTTCGGATTGTAGGCAGATGTGGCGTAACGCACCGCGTCGCGGTAATTGTCGGTTACCTTTCCGGCTACCAGTACACGCGCATTTTCAACCGATACAAATTCGTAAGAAAAGGTCATGGTTACCACGCACGATTGTTCCACTTCGTACAAACTCACTTTTTTGTAAACCGTCTTACGTTCACGATCGGTTTCTTTTAACCAGGCTTTACGTTCGGTTTTTCTCACAGGTCCGTCTTCTACCCGGTATTGAACGACCGAGCCTGTAAACTGCACCCTTACCGGGATCATAGCAAAAGGATCGACCTGACGGTGCTCCGACAGCGAACGCCGTTGTTCCTCCATCGTTTGCTGAATATATTCTTCGGATACAAGTTGTATAAAGGGATGATTCAGTTTGGAGAACCGCGATTTAAGTTCGGCATCGACGAGGCGGTACAAACCCGGATGCCGGCGAAGTTCTTCGGGATAATACCGCAGGGCAATGGTCATCAGGCCGGCCACCCGCGCCTCCCGCTGCAAATTCACCACATCATCGTAATCCGAATCAATCAGGCGTACGCGCTCCAGTTTATTCCATGCCGAACGGTAGTGCCCCCGATCCATCGATTCCAGCGCCGAACGGTAAATCGGCTCGCACCTTGCATAATCGTACAATTCGCGCGTTTGTTCGTAGCCCGGGTCGATCTTCATGATACGCTCCAGATGAATAATGGCTTGCTGGAAATCGTCCTTGTCCAGACTGGCCTGAGCAGCCTGGTAATTGTTGAACTCATAGCGCGTACGTGCTTCTTCGTACTGAATATGCGTTCGTACGGGAATGCCCGGCTGAAAACCATAGGGACCGGCATCATTTTTCAACCGCATCAAACGCTGATAAAGATCCACCACGGCATCGTCGTCGTTGGTAGCGTACGCATCGTCCAACTGAAGAAGCAACTCGTCGGTCCAAGCGCCTGCCGTACGTTTCAACCCCAACAGCGCACGCTCATTTTTCAACGGCTTACGCTCGAGCGATTGTAAAAAATTGACTACGGCCTGTTCGTACATCCCCGACAGTTCATACGAAGTGGCTTTTTTGACCAAGCGGACAGATTCACAGCCCACCAATACAATCGCAATTAAAAATAAACACAGACTTTTACGCATGGATCACTTATCTTTCATTTTCCGGCAAAGTTAATGTTTCCGGAGTTGTAAACCGATATCCATCGACATTTTTTTTACCGGAAAGCCACCGGCTTTCTTAAAAACCGACAAAGAACTATTTTTAACGACACGATTGGACAAAGTTTGTGAATAATATTGTAAATTTGTATCCTTTTTTTAGTAATTATCCATTTACAACAACAAATTAATGAAGAAAACGCTCGTAGCCGCGGTAGTGATGTCAGCCATTTTTACCGCAAAAGCCGACGAAGGCATGTGGATGCTGCCTTCCGTGAAGTACACCATCGAAAAAATGCAACAAATGGGCTGCACCCTGTCGGCCGACGACATATACAGCGATACCGGGGTAAGTCTGAAAGATGCCGTCATCGTTTTTGGCGGGGGCTGTACAGGCATTGCGGTATCCGAACAGGGTCTTATTTTCACGAATCACCATTGCGGATATGGAGCTATTCAGCGCCTTAGCTCGGTGGAACACAACTACCTCCGCGACGGATTCACCGCCAAAGAACTGACCGACGAAATTCCGGCACCGGGACTGACCGTTAAATTCCTGGTAAGCGTAACCGATGTAACCACCCGGGTACTGTCGAGTGTCGACGAGTCGATGTCGATCGAGAAACGTAAAAACACCCTCGATTCGGTGATCAATGTAATTAAAAACGAATTTGAAAAAGACTCTCATTACATCGTACAGATCCGGGCCATGTATTCGGGCAACGAATACCACGTTTTTCAGCTCGAAGAATTTAAGGATGTCCGGTTTGTTCACGCCCCTCCTACTTCAATCGGGAAATTCGGCGGCGACACCGACAACTGGATGTGGCCCCGCCATACCGGCGATTATTCGGTATTCCGCGTATATGCCAATGCCGAAAACAAACCCGCCGATTATTCGACCGACAATGTACCCTACCGACCCAAGCGGTTTGCCACGGTGAGCACGAAAGGTTACAAGGCAGGCGATTTTGCATTTATAATGGGAAATCCGGGCAGCACTTCACGCTACCTTACCTCCTGGGGAATCCGCAACCGCACACAAGCTACCAACCAGGCCCGCATCGATGTCCGCGGCGAAAAACAAGCCGTATGGAAATCGTACATGAAAGCCGACGAAGCCATCAACATTGCCTATGCCAGCAAATATGCCGGAAGTTCGAACTACTGGAAAAACAGTATCGGAATGAATAATGCCATTGCCAAACTGGATGTAATGGCCCGCAAACAAGAAATTGAACGTAATTTCGACCAATGGGTGAAAGCCGATGCGGCTCGTGTGCAGAAATACGGTAAGGTACTGGCCGATCTGGAAAGCAACAATGAAAAAGTATACCGGTCGCTGCGTGCATCGACCTACCTCCGCGAAGCGCTCCTCTCGGGAGTAGAGATGCCGCGTATTGCCGGCGCTCTCGAGCACCTCGCAGGTTCGAAAGAGGAGAAAGAAGCTGCCCTCAAACGTGCCGGCGAAGTATACAAAGATTATTACCCCGAAGTGGACGAGGCCACTTTTGCAGTAATGCTCGAAACCTATCGCAACTATGTGGAGGCATCCGATTTACCCGCTTTCTACACCGAAATCGACAAAAAATTCAAAGGCAATTATGCCGCATTTGCGAAATCGATCTTTGCGCGCTCCGCCTTTAGCAGCCACGATAAATTCATCCGTTTACTGAATGCCGGGAAAATCAATCCGAAGAAAGATCCCGCCCTGCAGTTCAGGAAAGAGGTGCTTGCGAAGCTGGATGCATTCGACTCGAAGGAAATAGCCGAAAGTCATGCCGTCATACGCAATGCCGAACGCCTGTTTGAGGCCGGCTTACTGGAAATCAACCGGGAAAAGGGTATCAAGCCCTATCCCGATGCTAACTTCACCATGCGCCTGACCTACGGATCGATCGGCGGCTATGCTCCCGCCGATGCCGTGGTATACAATTATTACTCTACCGGCCGCGGAATTCTGGAAAAAGAAATCCCGGGAGATATGGAATTCGATGTTCCCGCCGAACTTAAAAAAGCATTGCTTGCCAACGATGTGGCGCCTTATACCGACCAGGAAGGCAAACTCATCGTCAACTTCCTCAGCAACAACGACATTACCGGAGGTAATTCGGGAAGTCCTATTTTCAACGGGAAAGGCGAACTGCTGGGACTGGCATTCGACGGTAACTGGGAAGCGATGAGTGGCGATATCGTTTTTGAACCCGAATTACAACGAACGATTAATGTGGACGTGCGGTACATGCTCTTCGTGATGGATAAAATCGGTGGAGCCGAACGAATTCTGAAAGAATTAAAATACAACTAATTCACCGTATTTTTTGTTAACTATGAGGTACAGATTCCGGCTTTTTGGAACTGTACCTCCTTTTTTTGTATCTTTGTTGAAAACTAAGCATAATGAAGAAACACTCTTTCCTTTTGCAGCTATTTCTCAGTTTACTGCCCGCGGTGCTGGCCGCAGACAACGACACACCCGGCTTCGAGCGTTTTCTCTACAACGATAAACTGCCTTCCAACTCGGTGAACCGGTTGTTTCACGACAGCAAAGGATACATGTGGTTTGGTACACGCGACGGCTTAAGCCGCTTCGACGGCTACGATATGAAGGTGTTCCGTTCGAGTCCGCAAACTCCCGGAAAGCTTACCAGCAACGAAATTCAGTTTATTACCGAGGACAACAACAGCCGTATATGGGTAGCAACTTCGGAAGGAGTGGATATTATCGATAATTCGACTTTTACCATCCAGACCCTCGACAATCCTTACGTCAACAACGAACGGGTCAATTGTTTGCTGCTCGACAATGAGGGAATGATGTGGATAGGCACAACCGATTTCGGAGTATTGCGAATGAATCCCGAAACCAAAGAATTCATCCGTTACTCGGCCGATGCCGACTCCCCGCTTCGTTTGCCCGGCAACACTGTGAATCATATCTACAAGGATAAAAACGGCAATATATGGATCTCGTTCTGGAGTCATGGGATGTGTATGATTTCGCACGACGGAAAGAAAATATATACGGCGCCGGTGGGCAGCAAAAACAACCCGTTCCGGATTTTGCAGGACAGCAGAGGCTATTACTGGGTGCTCACCTGGGGCGACGGTATGTTTAAAATGCACATCGATAAGCCCGGACAATTCCGTTTTGAGAAATGCGTTCCATCGCCTGCATCGACCGAAACCATCGACGATATTTCGTACAGCATCACCGAAGATAAAAACGGCACCTTATGGGTGGTTACCTATTCAGGACTGCGGTCGATCGAAATCCGGGGTGACGAATTTATAGTTTCCGGATCCCGTCATTTGTTTGGCAACGGCGATTATCAGCTATTCCACTCCATTGTGCGCGACCGTAACAACAACCTTTGGCTGGGTTCGGTAGGCGAAGGGGTATTCCAGATGGATTACAACCGTCTGCCGGTTAAAAACTTCACCTTACCCCAGGTACGGAGCCTGAATGCCGAACCTTATGTAACCCGTATCGCCGAAACCAACAATAAGCAGCTGTTCGTGGTAATCAACCGGGTCGGGCTCTTTCATTTCGATCCGGTAACGGGGCAGGTCAACAGGCCCGAAGATCCGATTCTGCGCCGGCAGGGATCGATTATAGCACTTGCCAATCACAGCAAGAAAAACACCATCTGGGTGGCCAGCGAAGGCGATAATTTTTTCCATATCTTCAGCCCTCTGGGCGGCGCCAATTTAAAGCACCTTTCCACCGTACAACTTCAGGATCCGGCCGACAATCATAATATCACCGCTTTTCATGAAGATGCCCGGGGGGTTATGTGGATCGGAACCGCCAACGGCATTTTTGCTCACGATTTGAACGGAAACACCCAACTTATATCCAACAAGGTACGGTTTATCAACGATATTAAACATGATCCGAGGGGGCGTATCTGGATCGGGACCGAAAAAGACGGCGTGTTCATTCTCGACAGAGCAGCCAAGTCGTGGACGCTTCAAAAAATCAAACTACACATCGACAAATACGAAAGTTTGAGCGTACAAAGCATTCTGTGCCAGCAGAACGGTTTAGTATATATCGCCACCAAAGAGGGCGGAGTATATCTGTACGATCCCGATAAAAATTATGCCGAAGAAATAAGCAATACTTATGGAATATCGGAAGAAGGATTATTGGACGTACTGGAGGACAACCAGGGAACGATCTGGTTTACGACCCTCAAGCGCATCATCCGCTACAATCCCAAATCGCATGCTTCCAACTATTATTCGACCGCAGATGGTATTGCGGTAAGTACATTCTTCAAAAACTCGATTCTGAAGCGTAGTACGGGCGAATTGTTTTTCGGGGGAAACAATGGTTTATGCAGTATCGACCCGGCGCAACAGGCCATCAACACCGGCCGTTCGAAAGTGAAGGTGAAGATTTCGGATATTCTGATTCAAAACCGTTCGCTGTTCGATATCCGAAAGGGCGAGCATTTCGATCCCGAGAAAAACCGGATCGAACTAAAACACACCGAAAGTACGATGGGTATCGAATTTAGTTCGCCCGATTATTACACCGCTCGGAAAATTCAATACGCCTACCGCATGTCGGGTATCGATAAGGACTGGAATTACGTCGGAAACAACCGCCGTTTTGTCAATTATGCGAATCTGATGCCCGGAACTTACCTTTTCGAAGTTCGTTCGAGCGACGAAAACGGAGTCTGGAGCGACGAAGTAACTTCGCTGCGCATACACATCAAACCTCCGTTGTATCAAACCTGGTGGGCCTACTTACTCTACATCCTGGTCACAATAAGTCTCACCTACCTGATCGTGCATAATATTGCCAACAGGATCCGATTACGAAACGAGTTGAAGATTTCGCTCATCGATAAAGAAAAAACCGAAGAACTCACCCAGATCAAGCTGCGCTACTTCACCAATATTTCGCACGAACTGCTCACGCCGCTCACCATCATTATGCTTCAGATTGAAAGTCTGCAAAAGCAGTTCAGCGGGCATACCGTCCAGTTTGAAATCATGAAGGACAATGTAAACCGCCTGAAACGCTTAATAAAACAGATTCTGGTATTCCGCAAAACGGAAACTGGAAATATGAAATTAAAGGTGGTACAGAGCGATATTGTGGCTTTTGTCCGCAATATATGCCAGTCGAATTTTCAGCCCCAGGTAACCGAAAAGCAAATTCAGTTTACGGTCGATATTCAGTACGACAGTTACCAGGCCTGGTTCGACCCCGACAAGCTCGACAAGGTGGTGTACAACATCCTTTCGAATGCGTTCAAGTATACTCCGGCAGGCGGTGCGATTGCTGTGAAAGCCAGTTTTGTTCCGCGTAAGGACGATATCATCTTGCGGCTCTCGGTATCCGACACCGGTAGCGGTATTCCGGAAAACGATTTACCGCATATTTTCAAACGTTTTTACATCAGCAGTACGGCCGATCAGAGCCAGAGTCATGGTATCGGTCTTTCGCTGACACAGGATCTGCTTCAGATTCATCATGGGAAAATCGAGGTGAACAGTGTGCTGGGCGAAGGTTCGGTATTCACGATCGAGATTCCGGTAAACGAGCATGCGTATTCGGCCACCGAAAAGGCTGTGGAAGATGAACTGACGGAAAATGAATTGAACCAGCCCGATGATGATGCTGCAGTGCCGGCTACCGAAACATCGGCCGATCAAAAGAACTTCAGCATTCTGATCGTGGAGGACAATAAAGATCTGAATCAATTGATCTCCGATCATTTTCAGGATCAGTATACGGTGTATCGTGCCGAAAATGGGTTGCAGGCGCTGCATATCGTTCGTGAACAGGAGATTGATTTGATTATCAGCGATGTGATGATGCCTGAAATGGATGGATTGACCTTCTGCAAGATCATTAAAAACGACGTGAACACCAGTCACCTCAATGTATTGATGCTTACGGCCAAGAATACTGCCGAGGACAGGATCGAATGCTATAATGCCGGAGCCGATGCGTTTATTGCCAAACCCTTTGAACTGGGTGTACTGAATGCAAGGGTGAAAAACCTTATCGGCAAACGACGTCAGAAAGTAGAGAGTTTCCAGCACGGACAGGAAATCAATATTTCGTCGATGGAATACAATTCGATCGATGAGGTGTTTTTGAAACAGGCGGTGCAGGTGGTTGAAGAAAAACTGGCCGACGAAACCTTCGATTTCGATCAGTTCGCCGTGGATATGTCGACTTCCAAATCGACCCTCCACCGTAAACTAAAATCGCTTACCGGGCTTTCGCCGGGTGAGTTTATCCGGAGTATCCGCATGAAACATTCGTTGCAGATGCTGGCCAATAATATTGGTAACATTTCCGAGATTGCCTATTCGGTAGGATTCAGCGATCCGAAATATTTCAGTCGCTGCTTCAAAAATGAATTCGGAGTTACGCCCAAAGAATGGCTGGAAAAAAACAAACGGAAATAAAGGTTTAACCCGGCGACCGACCGGTACCAATATGTCAATGTCCTGTTATAACGGCGCCGTCATAACAGGACATTGTTTGGTGTCTTCCCGCATCGTCCGCAGGATGCTGACAATAACTCAATAGAGCGGTTTCAAATCGGACTTTTTGAATTTCTTACCCGATTTTTTCCACAGCATCAACGACTGCAAAGGCAATGGTTCGCCCGCTTTTACAGTAGCCACCGCATTGATAACAACACTTTTGGGAGCTTCGGGATGCAAACCTTCGGCTTCCACAAATTCCATTCTACCGAAATTGGCGTTCACAGCCATTGCTAAACTGTAATATCCGTTGTCGAGCACATACACCGTATGTTTTCCAAGTGTACGGATTTGCTTTTTAATTGGTTTGTCGAGCACCGGTAATGCATAATGACCGAGGCGGATTTCGGTATCGACAGGCGAAAACAAGGTATCGTTGCGATAGATACCATCGGGTAAGGTTTTCTCATACAACGAATAGCGGAGCGCACGATTCGTTTCCAATACAGCATCGCGATGGTATATTCCCTCCTCGAAACCCCGGAAAGTATACAGCCGCAACGCTTCCCATTCTCCTTTTGCATTTCTGGTAAGATAATTCATGGCTACTTCGCCGTTTTTACCATCGGCCTGCCAAAGGAAAGCACTGTTGTACGACAACCGGTTGTAGTTCTCGGTGCTTCGGAATTTCTGCCAATCGCCCGCCACCGTTTCATGACACCAGGCACGCACTTCGGCAGCACCGATATTCGGATAATCGGTAATCAACATTTCCGAACCGGGCTGAAACTTATTATACACAGTTCCTTTCTTCAGTTCCTTTTCCCAGGGACCTTCGTTCTCTTTCGCCTGCCAGTACGGATGACTTTCGGGCACCACGAGGCCTAAAAACACCTTGCCGCCCCAATATACGCTTCCACGGCAACTGTACATCTGCGTAGCCGGCTCAAAGGGTCCGTAAAAGCCCAGGGTCGGTACGCCATCTTCCAGAAAATCGGGATGCTGAAAAAACTGCAGCAGGTTGCCCGACGAAATACGGCGCATCCAACCCCAGTTGGTGGAGGGATCGTTTTCGAGACCCATCAGCATAAACGGAGTAGCTGCAGCATAACGGTAGGCAATGCTTCGTCCCCACATAATCATCTTTCCGTCGCGTGCATACAGGTAAGGATAATTGTGCTTCAAATCGGAGAAATTTTCGGTAAACCTGCGGGCATGTTCGGGGTAGTGCTTATTGCCGTAGAAATCGGCCCACAAAATGCCATACATCTGAAAAGCCCACATCGAATAGTAATCGTAGGCCGGACTGTCGTGGTACCAACCTTCGCCCCGGTAATGCTTCAACGAGCGATCGAGGTACTCCTCCAGCAATTTCTTATTCACCTCGTACCCTTGCATATCGAAAAAGCTCAATACAAAAATATTGAAGAATTTCCAGTTCGAATCCACGGTAGGACCGTCGGCGTAACTGAGCATCAGCGCCGCCAGTTTATCTTTCTCTGCTTCGGGAAGCGGATCCCACAGCACCCTGGGAGCAGTAAACAGCGAAATGGCCATGGCTCCGAACTCCACCAGGTTCTGGCTGGGCCCTCCGTTGCGCGCCCGGTGGCGAATAAACGAAGGATGGCCTTCTTTCGCCAGATTCGTCAACTGATGACGGTAATAATCGGCCACTTTCACTCCGTTGAGGGTCAGATCGGGATCTTCCATCAACAAAGGAGCAGCTACGAACAAGGTACGACTCAGCCCTTCCAGCTTTTCGGTCGGGATCTGCCCGTCGTTGCGGGGATAAGTGATTTCATGCTGTTTGGGAAACTTCATCGGGTCGTCGATGTTATGCACATAACCGAATGCACCTTCGAGCATGTACAATGCCGCATCCTTCCAATGCTGGCGGGTCATTCCTGTATAAGGACTTTTTTTGAAATCCGGATTTTTCACCGTAAATACCTGTTTGGCCGGTAATGCACCTACAACAACCAGCAACAGACCTAACACTACAATTTTCTTCATAACTTAAAAAAACGAAAGAGGATGCATTCCGGACAACCGCAACACATCCTCCTGCCGATTAACTCATATTACTTTTTCAGGTACCAATTTTTACGATCCAGCAATTTGGAACGAATTGCTTCCTTGTTATGGGTATGTTTAGCGGCCACACGATCGGCAAGGTAACTGTTGTCGTTGCGACGAATAGCCACCCGCATCAGGTCGTGGAACCGGTTGCCTTCGAACGCAAGCTCCAACGCAGCTTCTTCAATAATCTTATCTTCCACAAAATTCATCATTTCATCCTGAGAAGTGATTGAACGCGGAATCGCAAAATAAGTAGTATCGCGCTCGGGATATCCCAGGCTTCGTCCCCGTACACCGATATTGTTTTCAAAACGGGCATCGGCAAAATTCATATAGTTGGGAAGAATGGAATCTCTTTCGCTCAAAGGTACAATAAACGGACTGTTGATGGTAGCCGCTTTCAGACCGTTCTTAAGCACCGCGAATGCCAGACGGGGTTTGCCCAGCCGGTTTACCGCTTCGGCATACCGCAGGTAAAGGGTAGCAGCACGGTACAGTACAATTTGACGGGTATCGTAATCGTCGGAATTCATTTCGGTATACTTGTATATCACATAATTGTCGACCTGGGGCGAAGCAGGTAAAGACTGCCGGGCAACCGATCCAATTCTGCGAAGGTCGCCAAGCGTATCCAGCTTCGCCGTTTCGACATACACCTGAGTCTGCCAGTTGCCGATACTTAAGTCGGAAGGAATCAGTTGCCGTTGCAACATCAGGCTGTCGAGTGTAAAATAACGTCCATATTCGTTGGAGGCAACTAATTTAGTGAGATGTTCGCTGGAACTGAAATTAAATACATTAACCCAGTTCACCACAGCGCCACCCGAGAACGCATTATTTACCACCTGATAATACGAACGGAACTGATTGTTGAGCATTACCCTGTCGTAGAACATCAAATCGCGGTATTCGTTGGCTGCATGCTCATATTGTCCGTTCCACAGGTACAAATCGCCCAGCAGGAAACGAACCGGGAAGAACGAATTACGCGAGTTGTAGGCGCTAAGGTTCCCGAATTGTGGTCGTGGTGTATCTTTCCAGGGAAGTAAATCCTGAATCAGCACCGGCGCCAGTTCGTTCATGCTCTTGTAAACCGTGTGATTTTCAAAAGCATCCTCGAGGGTCAGCAGGGGTTTCTCGTAATACGTAACTTCGCCAAAATTGAGCATCATCTGCATATAGGTCCAGGCCCTGATTGCCTTGGAGGCCGCATACACTTTGTACATCACCTTTTCGGCTTTATTGACCACCGAAGTATCGATATTTTGGATGATGTAGTTACAGTTATTGATTACTGCATAATAATCACGGATGTTCGAACTATAGGGATTTTCGGTACTGAAATCAAATGTATTCACCTCTTTCAGGAATCGGTTGGATGTTTCCGATACATCCATCAAATCGCCACGGAGTTCACCCAGCACTATATAACTGTCGGCCAGCTTCTGCAACTGCGAGAAAACTCCGAACATCGAATACAGCGTATCGTTAGCGGCGTCCATCCCATGGTTTTTCTCGAACACCAACCGGTCCGAATCAACCTCCAGCAAGCTTTCGCAACTGGAAAAATACATCACGGGGAACAGAATCACCACGAGTAGTTTGCTTATCTTCTTCATATCAATATTTTTTTCAAGAATATAATTACAGATTGATCTTAACACCCAGCGAGAACGAACGGGTCGGAGGCAATAAACCATTGTCGATACCCTGATCGAACACCGAATTACCTGCCGCAACCTCGGGATCGATGCCCAGGTACGAGGTCCAGGTGTAGAGGTTGTCGGCCGAAGCCCATACGCTTAACCCTTCGATGAACTCGCTGCTGAGCGGTAAACGATAGGAGAACGTAAGGTTCTTGAAGCGCAGGAACGAACCGTTCTCGATCCAGCGATCGGAGAACCGGGCATTGCCCATGGGGTCGCCGTACACTGCCCGCGGCACGACAGTCGTCTGCCCTTCGCCCGTCCAGCGGCGCAACATGGCCAGTGTCTGATTGCTATAGTCGGATCCCGACTCCAGGTTACGACGGTAGTAGTTGTACACTTCATTGCCGTAGCTGTACGAGAACACTGCATCCAGTGTAAATCGTTTGTAGTTGAAGCGGGTGTTGAAATTCCCATACAGGGTAGGTATCGGACTTCCAATTACCTGGCGGTCTTTTTCGTCGATGATACCATCTTTCACCACCTCTTCGAAAATCATATCGCCGGCACCGAATTGCGAATACGATCCATCGGGCATCAGCTTTTTTAATCCGGCAGCATCGGCATCGGCCTGCGAAGCAAATACTCCGTTGGTTTTATAGCCGTAGAACGATGCATACGGGCTGCCTACTTCGGTAATCAGCTCACCTCCGTAACGAGCGGTCACAATCGGTTTATCGTCGGGCAGACTCTTGACTTCGTTCACATAACTACCTGCACTGAGTCCTACTTCCCATTGGAAATTGCCGGTATTGACCAGCTTTACCTGAGCAGCAGCTTCCCAGCCCGTGTTGGTCATCGATCCGCCGTTGGCCCAGTAATATCCCAGACCGGTAATTTCGGGCAGCGGTTGAAGTGTAAGCAGGTCGGATGTAGTACTATGGAAAACATCGGCCTGGATATTCAGGCGGTCGTTGAACAGCCCCAGATCGAGCCCCGCATTGGCACGGGCCGTGGATTCCCACTGAACGCGGGTATTGGCCAGATTGGCAAGTACCAGCCCGTTGGCCCGGTTGATAAACCGTACCGAATTGAAATAGGTCTGCGATTCGTAGTCGCGTATATCGTCGTTACCCGACAACGCATAACCCACCCGCAACTTCAGGAAATTCACCGGAGCGACATTACTCATGAAACTTTCCGACGACACCAGCCAGGCTCCGTTGATAGCAGGGAAAACACCCACTCCGTTAATACCGCCGGCCGTATTGCGTCCGAAACGCGACGAAGCATCGAACGACACCGATGCACCGAGGAAATAGCGCTGATCGTAGGCATATTCGGCCTGATAATAATTCGAAATCGACTTGGTTTCCACATTCAAACCGTCGACATACAGAAAGTCGTAGGCACCGGTGATGGTGGTGTTATTGTTCGAACCCGAATTGTGCTCTTCGGCATAATCCGACTCGAGGTAATTGAAAATATACCGTACCCCGGCCAGGGCCTTCAGACGGTGTTGCAGATCGAACGCCTTGGTATAGGTCAGATAAGTATTGCTGTAGATATTGGTATTACGCATTACCTGACTCGAAATCATGTTTTTCGAATAACCTTTGTTTTCGAGGTACCGGAGCGGGGTGAATTTTTCGGGAACAAAATGCCCTTCGATGGTTTTGTACAAGCTGTAGTCGAACAGCGAGGTTAATTTCAGATCGGGGGTTATTTTCCACTCCGGCACTACCGAGATGTTGAACCGGTATTTTTTCTGAAAATTCTGCGAGTAACGGATTACAGCCGTAGGGTTACCAATATCGAAGATGTCGGTCACAGCCGGATTGGCGGTTATTTCGCCCTGGTTGGTAAACGAATACTGACTCAGGAAAGGCGATTTGATAACCGCTTGCCAGGTGGGCGATGAGTAGCGGTTCACACCATCGTCGATGAGCGAGCGCTCGTTACGAGTAAAACCGATATTCAATCCTAAATTAAGATGATCACCCAAGTTGAAATCGGCATTAAAGCGCGAATTGATGCGGTTCCAGTCGGTTGTTTTTACAATCCCCTTGTTATCGGCCAGACCGATGGAGAAATAATACAAGGCTTTTTCGTCGCCCCCCGTCACATTAATCTGATAATTCTGGGTAAATCCCGGCTGATAGACCAGTTTTCTCCAATCGGTCGAATTGTGATACACCGGATATTGCGTATTCGAAGGATCGGTGATCAGGAAACCTACATTATCGACCAGTTTTGGCGATACGCCGGTCGAGCCCAGCATGTCGCTGGCGTAAATGCGGAAATCGTCGCCATTCATCATGGGCACTCCTGCCGGCGACTGTGTGGTCGACAGAAACATCTTCAGGTCGATACGAGTTACCATATTGGCCGCACGTTTGGTATTGATTACTACCACCCCGTTGGCTGCCTTGCTTCCATAAATCGAAGTACCGTCTTTCAACACGGTGATATTGGCAATATCCTCGACCGGAATATTATCCAGCGGGTTCGAAAAATGCCCCCCGTGAATGGACGCTACATTCTGCATATTATCCCAGATCACTCCATCCACAATGTACAAAGGTTGAGCATTGGCATTGAGCGAATTCATACCGCGAATAAACAGGTTGGTTCCCATGCCTTCGGCACCCGAACGAATCACCTGACGGGCCGTAGCTCCGATCTGGCGCATGATAATTTCATCGGCTACCAGAGCCGACGATAAGTCGTTGGTAGCAATACCATGGATCGACGCGGTAGCGGCACTCTGATTCACAGCACCGTTCAGATCCTGAACTTGTTTGAAATACGGGGTGAAACCTTTACGATACAACCGGATCTCAGCCGACCGGCGTCCCTGCATCCCGATTTCGCGCACATCGTACCCAATGGCCGATACCTGCATGATGTCGTTTGCCGATGTTATTTTCACTTCAAATTCTCCGTTTTCGTTGGTTACCGCCGAGGCGTTTTTATCGGGGATAGAAACCTGTGCCGCACTAATCGGCTGACCGGTAGCCGCATCAGTGATCTTCCCTTTGAACATTCCCTTGTCCTGAGCAACCATTCCAATGGTAAGCAGAAGGAGTAACACCGTAAAAATGGACTTCATCCCGAATATGTTGAATATTGAATTGTTCATACTATTCTGTTTATGTGTTGTTTGCTTTTTCATATTCTTTCTATCATCCATTTTACTTTACAGGTTCCAGTAGTATATAGTCGATACGGAGATCCCTGCTGTAATTCAACCGATCCAGCACAGAAGTTCCCGCAGCATTTTCAACTCTCAATCCGACCCGGATTTTGTCGGAAAGCATCAGGGTTCCCATCCGGCCCCCCGTTCCAACCAGATTGGCCCATGGAAATTCATAATTCTCGGCCACCAGCAGTTTCGTTACTTTTTTGCTGTCGGTTTCAAAAATTTTAGCCTGGGTATGCGGTTTTACATATCCATTGTTTCCAATCCACACCGAATCGCTTTTGGCCGCATCGTCGTAATTGTAGTTGATGGAGAACCTGACCCTGTACTTACGCGCATTGGTCGAATCGGCAATGGACATGGGTACAAACACGCAATAAATATTGTATTTGGTAGCCAGGGTGTTGGGAATCGGGAAGTTGATGCTCATACGGGCAGTACTCAATGTCGAAAGTGCTCGTGCATTGATATAAAAACCGTTGGAAATATCGTATCCGGTACCCAGCGACGAGAAAAGCGAAATTTCGTAATCCTTCACACTCCGTCCGTACGATGCATTTTCGGCCTCAATACGAATGGGCTGAAGGAAGCTTTCTTCGGGTTTATGCTGATAACTGCTGAAAATATAGCTGTTCCCATTACTCAATTCCACCGGTGCCGACGAAGGTATCAATTGTGAAGCATTGGTAAATTGCGTTCCCACTGTCGATTGCAAGCTATCCGAAGCCAGGGGTTGCTTCAAGCTACCTCTGAAAAACAAATCACGCACCATCATCCAACGGGCATTCGTACCCTGAGCCTGAACACCGCCATCGACTTCCAGCGTCTTATAGTAAGGAAACACCTTGGCCAGCCGTTCGTTCCAGGCAGCGTTGCCGGGTAAAATAGCCGTATAAATACTATCCTCCACGTTCAGGTCGGCCAGCGCGGTCAACACGCTGTTGGTGGTGGTGAATACCGAGTCGATAAGTACTCCGTCGAGGTAGCTGGCATCGTAATCGAACACCTCCCGGGTAAGCGACGTAATATAATTGCGCAGCGAATCGATCCCCTCGGCCACCGCTATATACTCCCAATGATTCAGAATATACGGAACATAGCCGCTCATCAGATGGATCATACCATTGCGTACAGCTATATTCGGCTGCTTCAATTCCTTACCGTGCAGTGCATATTTGTTGCCGGGAAGACGTTTGAAATCCAGAATCTTACCATTCAGCATCAGCATCGACATCTCGTCGACCCGCGATGTCGGATGCGTAAAGCGGGTGATATGGTTACGAACCACTTTACTTACCTGAGCCTGATCGGTTAAATCCAGACCGGCCAATGCCTCGTTGTCGGGCACCCACACCGTATAGGTAATATCTTCCGATAAGATTTTGTCGAAACCGGTAAGTTCCAATGCCTGGGCAAATTTACTCAGTTCGGGTTTCGATTTAATATAATCGTAAATCGAGAGCTCGCTTTTCTCCGTTACCTCCGTCGTATAATGCTCATTCCAGGCTTCATTCTCGCACGACACCATCACCAGTACCGAAGCCACGACCAGGAGAAATTGTTTTAATGCTATAGTTGTTTTCATGTTGCTAATACTTCGTATTTTAATAAATATCCTCGAACTCGATGGCGCTGGTAGGAACAAACTCGAGGTAGTCGAACATAAACTCGCCACCACTGAGGCCAACCACTTTAATCTCGTGCATACCCGCTTCGGCAAACTGATAAGTACCTAAGATCTTACGCAAATTGGCATCGCTGTACCGTGCATTCTGTCCCGAGGTCCATCCGGCCTCAGCCACTTTAAATCCAGCCGGACCTTTCATATAGCCGCGGTTACGCATCATTTTATCGTTCTCGAATCCTGCGGGGTCGGTTGTGATCGAGCCCGGAGTTTCGTAACCGATCGACACGTCGCTGGCAGTCAGGTTCAGATTGAGAGGAACACCTGCCGGGATATCGTCGACATAGAGCTGAGCCACACCACGTTTCCCGTTGGTAAGGTATCCGAATCTGATCTCGTAAGTACCGGCCGGAATCGGCGGAGTGGTAATTGTAAATTCGTACAACTTACCGGCCGATGCACTAAGGAAAATCTCGTCGGCCATGTAATTCTGGAAACGGGCATACCCGGCCAGGTAACCGACCACCGTTTGTTCCGATGCCTTTATGCGCGAAATATAACCGCGTGGTATCTGGTAATGCAAACTTTGTTCGCGGTATAACGACGCATTCGAATTCTGATTGAAACGGCTTCCCCGCATATTGTTGTTGGTAAGCTCAGGGAAGAAACTCGCCGCATCGAAACGAAGGCGTTTACTCGAAAGATAAGCATCCACATCCACACTGTACAACAAGGGCTTGTCGATTTCGTGGAACACCCCGTTGTCCGACTCAAAGTCGTAATTGCTTGGATGCAAACGCACTGCCGCAGCTGCATTGTAGGCGTTAAACAAGTTGGATTCGCCTGAGGCGCGGTCTTTTTTAACTTCCAGCAAGGTGTTCGGACACATGGTTTCGATGTATTCGTACATATCTACCGTTTTCAGCATATGATCGGTGTCGTAGGCATCGATAAACTTGGTTTTACTCAATTCCTTGTTGATAAGATGGTACGAAATATAACGGTTCAAGCTGTTGCGACGGTTTTTAAAGTCGGTGATGCCGGCATCCTCGGGATAAATCTGATCATACACCGATTTGGCATAAGCAGCCAGATCGTCGAGCGAGTTGACACCCCGTGCCGCCATGGTGGCATTGCTTTCCATCAACACCGTATATCCATAACGGCGAAATGCGGGTATATCCTGATAAAACCACTGGTTCGACTCCTTGGGTGTGGTAATCAGACTCCGGTAATCGGCAGCATTATAGCTGTCGTCTTTATCGAGCAGCAAGGAGTCGGCCATTGCCGTAACCAGCAGAGCCTCGTAAAACAGGGAGTATTCCGGTTTCGATGCTATGGCTTCAACGATACCTTCGCGCGCAGGATCGAGCACGCGATTGATGGAGTGGATCACTCCGTTGTGAACCATAATATCCTTACGCAGAATCTGCGAAGTGCGGTTGACGAAGGTCTCCGACTTATTATCGAACGAAATGGTGAAATACCGGTTACTCATCGACATTTCCGACAAACGGCCGTTGATAAAACTAAGGTAAGGCACCTTGGTACCGTTAATAATGTGGTCGTAAGCAATGGTAAGCAAAGTATCGCGCGAAAAATCGGCCAGACCTTTCTTCCCCTTAATCGCGTAAAACTCTTTCATTGCCTCGTTGGTAGGTGCAAAAATGGTGTATTGACCGTACGAATTCAGCAGCCCTAACACTTTGGTGGTATCAAGCAGCCGGGCAAATTCCGAGAATTGAGCATTTTCGGCATCCTTCAGGTACTGACCAGCCATCTGATCGGTGAAGGTGTACAGGTTATCGCCTACTTCATCGGGGTCGCAGGAGCTGAAAAGCGACACAATGGCAACCGTAACGGCCACCAGCCGGAGCGCAACCCCTTTTGTTGAGAATGAAACTTGTATTTTCATATGCATTTTTCTTTTATTATCTGATTAACGTGTTGACGAACTGCTTTCATCCTTGTAAAACGGATTCTGAACCAATTTTGGATTGGCTTCGAGTTCGCGTTGTGAAATCGGCATATACATCGCATCGAGCGTACGTGCTCCCAGGTTATTGGTCGAACCCGGATCCTTATACCCCACATAGGTATTCATCGTGGTAGTGGATCCCTCGCGACGCGCCAGACGCACCAGGTCGAACCAGCGCTTGCCTTCGAACATCAGTTCGCGCTGACGTTCGCGAAGCACCAGCTTTTCAACCGCATCGACCGTTTGATAATTGTTCAGCATGAGCGAATCCTGACCTTCGTTGGCCCGCAGATAAGGGATATTCACCATGCGTACCGCCTGGGTAAGCAGTTCGGTGCCGGGAGCGCTCTGGCGTGCAAGCTGCACCAAAGCCTCGGCTTTCATCAACATCACATCCGACAACCGGTAGATAATCCAGTTGGCAGTGTTCGAACGATACCGGTACGAGCTCAACCCTTCTATCAAAGATGTTTGGCGGGCCAGTCCCGAATATTTAAAAATATAATACTTACCTCCGTAGGTACGATAAAAGTCTTTCGAACGAATATCCTTTTCGCTTTCGACCACGGTTTGCGTAACGCGGTACACAAACGGACTGTACTGACCCAGTTTATTCTCGTATTCGTCGTAGGCCAACGTGGCCGGGAAACTAAACTCACCCTCGGGCTGACCGTTGCTACCGTATAACTCGATCACCGGCACATTGGCCTGAACATCGTCGTCGAACTGCAGCTCGAAAATACTTTCGGTAGAGTTGCCCAGGTAAAACACCTGGGTGAGCATGAGCGGGGCCTGTACCAGCTTGAGCGAAGGCGTTGCAATAATCTCGTCGCATACCGTTACCGCCTTCTGGTACTCGCTTCTCCACAGGTAAACATCGGCCAGAATTGCATTGACGGCATTCAAGGTGATGCGGCCCTTATTGTAGGCACGATTGCTTCCGAAATCGAGACGCGCATATTTCTTGGCTTCCAGCAAATCGGATACAATCTGATCCAGAATCACATTCTCGGGCGACTTGGGCAGGTTGTACAAGGTGGAGTCGCCATCGGTCACAGCCGACAACATAAGAGGCACTTCCTTGAATGTACGCACGAGGTAAAAATAAGTCAACGCCCTGATTCCCAAAACCTCGGCACGCACACGATTGAGGTCGGCCTGCGAGAAGTTGTTATCGCGGGAGACTACTTCGGGAGCATAAAACAACAAGTTGTTGCAATAATTGATCACCGAGTAAAACGGACCCCACGAGGTATATGCATTGTTGGCGGTGATGTCGCCTTCGATTAATCGTTGCATATCGTAACGGGCATTGGGGAAGCTGCTTCCGTTGACCACATTGTCGGAGCGGAGTTCGCCCCAAACCATCATCCTGTATATCACCGATTCTTCGGTTAATCCACGGTAACACGCAGCCAGCACAGCTTCCACATCGGCTTCCGACTGCCAATACTCATCGAGGATGATTTCGCTCTCGGGTTTCAGGTCGAGCCACTCATCGCACGACGACAGGAAACCAGCCACCACTACCAAGCTCAAGAGAGCTATCGTTTTCTGAATATATTTTTTCATCATTGTTTTCATATATCGTTGCTGCTGTTAAAATCCAATTGATGCACCGAATGTCATATCTTTCGATCGCGGTGTGCGCGAGTCGTCGTAACTGAGTCCCAGTCCGCCGTATCCTACTTCAGGATCGACACCGGTGTATTTTGTCCATACTGCCACGTTGTTGAAGGTCAGATAAAAATTCAACCGGCTGATCTTCAGTTTTTTCAATGTATTCTGCGGAACTGCGTAATTGAACGTGAGGTATTTGAAACGAAGGAACGAACCATCTTCCACAAACCGGTCGCTTCCCAGCCAGTTGTAGCCGGCTTCGTGCAATGCACGCGGAATTTCGGTAATGTCGCCCTCCTTACGCCAACGCCAGTTAACAGCATAGCTCTGGTTATTATCGAAATACATATTCTCGGTATTCATACGTGCGGCATTGATCACCTTATTTCCGACACGGAAGTTGAAGAAGGCGTTCATGCTGAGGTTTTTGTAGCGGAATGTGGGCCCGAAACCCCCGTTGATTTTCGGGTTCGAGTTACCGAGATATACGATATCGAGCTCGTCGATGCTTCCATCGCTGTTGATATCTTCGTAAATAGCATCGCCACCACGGAACATATAACGCGAACCTCCGCCTTTCTGGTAATAGTTGAACCATACAGGACGCGGATTGCCTTCCTGGTCGAGAATCACATTACCGCTGGCATCGCGGGCTACCGGCGCATTTTCCTGTACGCCGGGAATATACTGGTCGTACTGGTATACGCCTTTGTATTTGAAGCCGTAGATCGAACCGAAGGAATTCCCTTTCTGTACACGGGTAAGGTACGAACCATTCGCGTAATTGAAATCGCGGTTGTAACTATCGAGCAGGGTTTGATCCAGGTCGATAAGGGTATTCATGTAATTCGACAGGTTGAAACGGAAATCGATGCTGAAATCCTTGTATTTCACAAACCGGTTCGAGTAGAAGTTCACTTCCCATCCTACGTTGTCCATGGTACCTCCATTAATGTAAGGCAGATTACTGTAACCCGAAGCCGACGTAATGGCCACGTTTTCGAACAACAGGTCTTTGGTACGCTTGGTATACAGGTTGATGTCGAACAGATAAGTATCGTCCTTGAAGCCGATGTCGGCACCGAAGTTAAACGATTGGGTAGTTTCCCATTTGAGATTGCTGAGGCGCAACGACAATGGTTTTACGGCAGTCATATCGATATACGATCCGTATAAACCATAGCGGCTGTAGTGCAGGTATTCGTATTTGGGCTGGTTACCGCTGATCCCCCACGACGGGCGGATGGCCAGGGTGCTTAACCAGTCTTTTGAGGGTTCCATAAAATCTTCGTCGGAAATAATCCACTTGGCCGACAAGGCGGGGAAGTTTCCGAATTTATTACCGGGACCGAACTTGGTACTTCCGTCGCGACGGATGGTTCCGCCGAGGATATAGCGTCCTTTGTACGAATAGTGTCCGCGTGCCATGAAAGCCAGCGAGCGCCACGATCCGTGAGCGGTATTGGCTCCCGACAGGTATCCGAAGCCCGAAGCATCGATTGCATCGCCCGAAGGCAGGCTGTAGCTGACCATCGATTGGCTGGCCGAGTTACCCACGTTGATCTGGAACGAGCCGTAGAGCAATAAATCGTGATCCTTGCTTTCGAATTTAGGCTGCCACGAAATGTTCTGATCGGAATAAATTGTGAGCGATTCGCGGTCGGAGTTTTCGGCACGGTTCACGCCCGATTCGAACCACGCCAGGTTCGACACTTCCTGCGGAAGGAACATGGTGGTTTTGCTGTTGTTGATGTCGAACGACACATACATTTCGTATTTCAACCGTCCGTCTTCCGGTTTTACGAGATCGTACTGCAGGCGGAAGGTAGGCAGGATACGGAACGATTTGAGCTGGTTGGTAGCCAGGTTGGCCAGTGCAACCGGGTTACGCAGGTTTTTCTGGTCGTCGTCGAGTCCCGAAGTACGCGGAATGTTGTAGTACGACGAGGTATTGTTACCCAGGGCATCCTGTGCATAGATACTTACGTTGGGCATTTTGCGATAAGCTATCCCCAGCAGGTTCTCGTAGTTACGCAGGTTGTCCGAATTGGTAAGCGAGAATTCGGAAATAAATTTGATCCGATCGGATACCGAATATTCGAGATAGGCGCGCGACGATATACGTTGAAGCTCCTGTCCGATGACGGTACCGCGCTGGTTGAAATATCCTCCCGATACACGGAAACGAGCCCGTTCGCCACCACCCGAGATGGTTACATAATGGTCGTGGACGGCACCCAATTGAGTAACGGCACCCACCCAGTCGGTATTGTTGTTGAAATTCTCGAAATCGGGAAAGTTACGATCGTAGTTATATTCGTCGATATCGGTAGCATTATCGTCCTGACGGGGATTAAGATAAGCTTGTTTCATCAACATGGTAAAATCGTCACCATTCAGCATATTCAGGCCGCGGGGCTGCTTGGTAAGGGTATAACGGTACGAGTATTCAACGCGGGTCGGGCCGGCCAGACCACGTTTGGTGGTGATCATCAACACCCCGTTGGCTCCTTTCGACCCCCAGATGGCCGACGCTGCGGCATCCTTCAACACCGAAATCTCGAGGATATCGTCGGGGTTGATACTCAACATATTGGCATATTGTTCCTGGTTGGAGTTCGCAAAGTCGAAGTTCGGATCTATCTGTACTTCGTAGGGCACACCGTTTACTACAATCAGCGGCTCGCTGCTGCTGTTGATCGAGGTTACCCCGCGAATACGCATCGAGGTACCACTACCCGGGTCGCCCGAGTTAGCCACGATATCCAAGCCGGCAATACGTCCCTGCAAGGCTTCGTCGATCGACGACACCTGCAAACCTTCAAACTCCTTGGTATCGATGGTTTGAATAGCGGTACTCAACTCACGGGTTGGAATGGAGAAACCACCCTGCGACGAACGGCGGGTAGCCGTAACCTCTACCGCACGGATGGTTTGCACGCTTTCGTCCAAAGTAATATTGATGACTCTGCGGTTCCCTATTTCAACAATCTTACGGTTGTATCCGATATAGGTGATCGACAAACGGTTCGATGCGCTTTTGACACGCATTACAAATTTACCGTTAAAGTCGGTCGATGTACCATTTACAACACGGTTGTTTCCATCGATTTCCGATACGTTGGCACCGATAATCTCCAGTTTATCCGACGAAGAAGTCACCTGACCCTGAATGATAATGTCATTGCTCCCCTGTGCCCGCAATACAGTGGTCATGCCGGGAATCAACATAAGCATAAAGAGGAGATACGTAATTCTCATATTTGTTTTCATGCGTCTTTCTTATTTAATCTTCAAAGGTCAGTATATTATTAATTTGATGTACCACTACCGACGAGGAAGTCGAGATGAGCGAAGTATTGAAGTTCGATCCGCTGAGAGGGCCGGTTCCATCTACGTTTTTGTAGGCAGTCGGCAGTTTGGCAAACAAGTAATCCTTCGCGATAATATTATGCAGGGAGGTTACACTCGCTTTCTTATTGTTTTCGGTAGTCAGCTCCATCGCATTGGCACTTCCCACCACCCCAATTTTGTAATATTTATTCCGTGCAGTATTCCAGTGAGTTTTGGCATCATCCGTTTTGATGGTGGCCGACTGATACAGCGCATTTACATTATCGCCGAAGAACACCGTGTTGTCCTGGAAATGATACCTCAGGAAACGAACCACTTTCTCGATAGCCGCCGTACGGGCCGCACCGGCCGGCATATCGTTTATTTCTTCCCATGTTTTTACCTTCCCGCTGCCCACAGCTGCACGAATAGCCTCATTGGTAGGCACATACACAGTATACCGGTAGGCATTGAAGAACTTCACGGCATAATCGACGCCCTGAGGATAGAAAATCTGCGCCACATAGTCGGAAGGTACGTTGCTCAACATATCGAAGAATTCGGAGAACTCCGGATTCGAAGCCAGCGTCGTATACAACGAGCGCAATGAGGGCTGAATGGAATTATTGATAAAGAAGGTCTTGCCGTTGGCCTGGTCGAACACACGTGTAACTTTCGACGAAGTCCCCAGGTTGATATTCCGGCCGCCACTCACCGTCATATTCGGTTCGTTTCCATCCACGCGAATAATATCATTGGCTTTGGTAACATAATATTTTTTCGATGCCGAGATCTCGCCGATCACGATATGCGAATCGAGTACATCCCACAAGCGGTTTTTAATGAAGTTGGGCGCCGTAGTGCTCGAAATACTATCGATCGGATCGGGTTCAACCATGTCGTTTACCTTATCGTACTTATGTACATAAGCCATCACCGAGTTGTTCCGCTCCACGTATTTGAACTTAAGCACCGCCGGAACATCCTGTCCGTAAGCAATCGGGTCGACATAATGCTCAAAATAATCGTCGGTCGGAATAAACACGCTGTAGCGGCTCACCAACGAGTTCAGATAAAGCTTGTAGAATTCGAACAAAGTACCATCGACACTGCTCGATGAAATACGGATGGCCCAGTTCATGATTTTGGTATTGGCGCTCAGCAGCACCGGGCTGTACACCGAAATATAATCCACCGGCGGATACACCTGGTTAGTGTAGAAAATCTGACCGTTCACACCGGTGTAACTTCCGACAATATGCGATTTCTCGACAGGAATCGCATAGTTTTCGTCGTCGACAATTTTGCTGAAGCGGCTGGGAACCGATTCGATGAGCGACGGACGCATATGACGTTTCAGCAACGGAATGATGATATTATCGGGTACACTGTCCCAACTGCCGAACCGGCTTTTCAGCAACTCGCCCACTCCACCATTGAAATAAGCATTCATCGCCTCGTCGGTAGGCACGAACATAGCAGCCATATCGCCTGGAAGTGCGGCAGAACCACCGGTTGAATAGCTGTTCCAACCCGGACTAAACGGCAACAGGCTGGAAACCGCCACCGAAGAGCCCGGAGCTACCACCGTACCTCCCCGCTGCGAAAAGTAACGTTTAACAAAAATCGAATCGCTGAACGAAGGATTCAACTCACGATAACGTACGTTAATTTCCGCGTCGTAATAAGGGGCTGCAAAACGCTCGAGCAATTTCGAGAAAATCTTGGTATTCGGATTCGTTTCGATACGAGCGGCCATATTAGCAGGCGGAATCAATACTTTCTCGAGAACATGCACATAACCGTTTTTACACACAATATCGCGTTTTATTACTTTGGTATCGAAAATATGCACGTCGCCGTTTTCACGGGCTTGTTTTCCCTGGAACACAGCGCCCGTGATATAATCCATATCTTCGTTGGTAATCCCGCGACGCGACAGAAAGCGCTGGGTAAAATACGCCGTAGGCATAAGGGTATGATCCTTCAGCAGATACATCCCTTTGTCGCGACGCGAATTGAAATACTTACCCACCGACAGCTTATCGCCTTGTTCGTAGGCTATGCTATCGATAGCCTGCAGGGCGGTAGGCCTGCGCATAGCGGTACCTTCGTTGTAAACGCTGCCATCGTAGTAGTTCGACAAGGTTTCGATGAGATAAGCATTATTAATCATCGAAAAATTAAAAATCAATTTTTTCTGAGCCAGGGTGAAGTCTTCGTACTTCTTCACGCCCCACTCGTTGTTTTTGTAGAATTCGGCAAAAGCAGCATCATTGGCCACAAACAGGGTTTTACTCCCCGTCAGGTTTAATACTTCGGTGTAACCCAGATCATCGATTAACTTGATGTAGGTGGTATACTCCCCTTCCTCTTGCAAATACTCGTAGATACTACCGCCCAACCATTCGGGGAGAATTTCGTCGTAGAAATAATCTTCCCGGCAGGAGGATAAAACGGTGAGCACGAGGGTCAGCGTCAATAAGAGCCGTACCCCCAGTTTCGTTCCTGTGTGTATTCTTTTCATAAGATGTGATAAAAACTTATCTATAATTTAATAAATTTTGAAGTTCCGGATTCGGAAGTACGCAAGATATAATAACCCGATGGTAATCTTTCCACGTCGATTTCGTTACCTTGCAGCATTTCATGATGTACCAGCGCCCCCGACACATCATAAATTGAAACGGAAGTGCCATCGGCAATTTCGCCGGAGAGGTAAATCCGATCGCGTACCGGATTGGGCGAAAGTGTAAAGGTCGTAGTGTTCGGAGCGTTCACCCCTTGGATAATATTCTGAGGATCCATGACCAACCAGCCTACCGTTTCGGCGACAGGATTGGTCTGGCTCACCGAGCCTTCGCGTTGCTTGAGCACATACGCCACCGAATTGCTTACAATAAACGACCGGAGAGCGGCAGTGATATCATCGTTGGTGGTTTGCATCTGTGCAATAAACAACGGATTCTGCACTGTTTCGCCGTAATTGATGGCTTTTGAGGTCGCCCCGACATAATTCGGAGCCGTTACGCCCACTATAAAAGGACGACCTTCGACCACTCCTTTGCCGGGAGTGAGGGCGATATAGGTGATGTTTTCGGCGCCCGGATTAGAGCTGATGCCGTCTTCCTTCATGATCCGCGCTTCAAAACCTTCGTTGGTCACATTACGGATACGCAGTACGGTCGCAAAGGTATTGCTGGGGATCAACTGATTGGCAAATACTACCGGCACTGTATTGAAAGGAGTGGAAAAGGTAATTTTCGTCCAGCCCGACGATGCGGTGGCTCTGCCTGCCAGCGCAGTTACTTCGCCAAGCTGATGCAATCCCGGGGTCATCACCAGGTAAGGGATTGCTTCATCTTTACTAAAACTGCTGATATTCTGATAGGCCCACGGAATAGCCTGGATTTCGAACCGGGTGGTACGGTTCACGAATTTGGCACGAGGCGTCATCCGTACCGTCGAATTGTTACTACCCGGAGATCCGAGGATAATGGAGGGAATATCGTCGAAGGAATTGGAGAAGAAAACCGAGTTCCAGGCCGAATTGGAAACACTTGCCGATCCGAACTGCGCCACAGGTCCTCCCTGGGCAGCACTGAATCCTACTTCGGATGTATAGTACGAAAAACTGCCATCGGCCAGCTTCGTACGGGCCCGGTATTTGACGGTACTTGCCGAAACGTCGAGCAGTTCGGTGTAAATACGGGTCGAACGATCGTCGCTGTCGAGTATTACTTCGTAATTCCCATTATCTTTTTTACGTTCCAGTATAAATCCTCTGAAATAGTCGCCGTTGCCGTCGTTCACGGTAAGCGTAATGGTTCCGGCACCATAGCTGGCTCCCAGCGTCGGATTGCGCCGCATGGTATAGGTAGGGATTACTTCCTTCCTGCGATTAAAAGCAACCTGCGATTTATTGTTCATATAATATTCGCCGGCCTTGGTGAGGTTCCCGTTCAGCAACATGGCGCGCGCATCCTGTACCCAGTTGTAAATCGAATAGCGTTCAACAAAACTGGCTGTATCGAGCACGTTCAGAATCGCTTTAATATCGTTGAGCTGTTTATTGGCATTCGCCTCCGAATAACTTTTATCGTTGGTAGGCCATGTTTCGGTCGTCCAGTTGGCTCCGTTGTTCCACTCGGTGATCCAAATGGGCAATCCGGTACGATCGTGCACATATTTCAGGTCGTTGTACCATTGCTGCGGCGATTTTGCCCAATAGGCATGAATGGCAACATAGTCGACCCGCCAGTTGCGGGCTTTACAGCTATCGAGGAATTCGTAAAGCCAGGCACCGTTGCTGCCGAAAGGATCGGAAGGAGAAGGCGAACCGATGCGCAAACCCGATTTGAGGAACTCGGGATAGGCAGCCAGCGCCTGGGCAACCGTCATGTTCGACTGATCGGGACGGTTGGGTTCGTTATAGCCCAGCAAATGACTTACCCGCTGCTTGCTGTTGATCTGATCCCATCCCGGCCATCCCAGGTTTTGTTTAATCGGCACATATTCCTGATTCGTTTTCGATTCCTGGTCGGCACTCCACGAATACCACCAGGTGCCTTTCACCTTTTCAACATCGGTACCGCCGCCGCTGCCGGTTCCGCACCATCCTTTCTTGGTTACATATTCCCAGTTGAAAACGCGGATAAACGACACATTTTCGTCGAGCAGGTAATTGAAGGTCGAAAACTCAAGATCTTCGTTATCGGCAATAAAAACACGGCTGTAGCCTGTACCGTCGGCATTGGTGGCCAAGGTGGCCATATATCCCTTTTTCAGGCGGAACGAACGCATTCTATTGTCCATCGATCCCAGGTTCGTATTATACACGTGGGTGGTATACGAAGCCGAGTCGCCGGTGAAGTTTTGTCCGCTGAAAATAGTAAGCGGCCTGAATCCGTTGGGATGAGCCACCACTGCCGTACCATGCTTGTAAATCATTACCCGCACATTGGCACGGTTTACCGCCGGCGACTGGCCGACATAAACCGACGACAGCAAACTATCGATCACCGCCGAAGGGCGAACGTTGGAGAAATACAGCCAGGCATCGGGTCCGTTCAACCGAACGATACTGTTCACCAGACTGTTTTTTGCAGAAGTAGCATTTACGAAGACATTGGATTTACCGGTTATGGTAACTTCGCTGTCGGTGTAACCATTTACCTGGGCTACAGCCCCGTCGATGGTAACCGGTGTGCGGCTGGTTTGCGCTACAAGCATTGTAGTACTCAGCAAGCCCATCACCAGGAAGAAAAAAAGTTTGTTCATAGGTATTACTTACATATAATTAATCGACTGCAAAGATAAAAGTTCGGCCGATGTTGTATGTGTAATATTCATTCAAATAAGTAGAATATGATTGGTATCCATTGTACGGCTCAGCGCCATAATGGAAACGGCCGGATGCGGCACAAACTCTCACAGGAAAGGCAACTTTTTCAACCGAAAGCGGTTTACCATCTCCTCCCTCCACACGGATGGCGACTACGGCCGGTTGTGCCGGTACCGGCCGCTTTTCCGTCAGGCATGCTTTTATATTGCACCTGGCAAACCGTTCCGACAGTAATGCAACGGTACGAATCACAGGATCTGCTTATAGGAAAAACGGTTCAAATTGGTAGACAAGTGTCCATGATTTGATTTTGACACTTAAATGACCTTATATGTATCATTTAATTAAATGCATGCACGTATTTTTGTACTCGGTGAAAAACAAATCGTAAAAAATACACGTATACACACTCTCATGAAGCGAAACAACTTTCTTTACCTTATCAGTGCATTATTCGTTGTGCTGATTCCCCAAAGTCCTGCCAAAGCTGAAACAACAGCCGACGTACTCCGGATCATTGAAAAAGCCAATTACTACTGGCAACAACAGCGACCCGATCCGGGAAATGCCTTTTGGGATAACGCAGCCTACCATACCGGTAATATGGAGGCATTTAAAATCACCAATAATAAGGATTTTCTGAACTATTCGTTGAACTGGGCCGAAAAGAACCAGTGGAAAGGGGCCAAATCCGACGACCGGAGCAAGTGGCGTTACAGCTACGGCGAAAACGATCAGTTCGTGTTGTTCGGCGACTGGCAGATCTGTTTTCAGACCTATATCGATTTGTACCGTATCGAACCCGACAGCATTCGTATCAAACGGGCGCTGGAGGTGATGGAATATCAGATGTCGACTGCCGCCAACGATTACTGGTGGTGGGTCGATGGTTTGTACATGGTGATGCCGGTAATGACCCGTCTTTACCACCTCACCAACAACGAGTTATACCTGGATAAACTCTACGAATACTTCAGTTTTGCCCGCGACCTGATGTACGACCGCGAATCGCAATTGTACTACCGCGATGCAAAATACATTTACCCGAAACATAAAAGTGTAAACGGCAAAAAAGATTTCTGGTCGAGAGGAAACGGCTGGCTCTTTGCCGGACTGGCCCGCATCCTGCCCGAACTTCCCGATAACTGGAAGCACAAACCCGAATTCACCCTGTTGTTTCAGAACATGGCCGTTTCGCTGAAAAATGCGCAGCAGGACGGAGGATACTGGACCCGCAGCCTTCTCGATCCCGAACACGCACCGGGCGAGGAAACCAGCGGAACCGCCTTCTTTACCTACGGCTATCTGTGGGGGATCAACAATGGTTATCTGCGTACAACCGATTATTTAGCGGTTGCCATGAAAGGATGGAACTACCTTACCCGGAAGGCTCTCCAGCCCGACGGACGCGTAGGCTATGTGCAGCCCATAGGCGAAAAAGCCATTCCGGGACAGGTGGTGAATGCACAATCGACCGCCAATTTCGGCGTGGGGGCTTTCCTGCTGGCGGCTGCCGAAATGTACCGCTACCTCGATCAACAGGAGCGATGTGCGCTCGTGAAACCGAACCGGGGCAAAGAGCCGTATTCGGCCTACCTGTTCAGCTATTTTACAGGTAACCGTAAAGCCGAAGAACAAATCCGCTTTGCCATCAGTTACGACGGCTTCAACTACAAAACGCTCAACAACAATCAACCCATCATCCCATCGGAGAAAATCAGCCGCTCCGGAGGCGTACGCGATCCTCACATCCTGCGAGGCCCCGATGGTAAAAGCTTTTACATGACCGTCACCGATATGGTTTCGGGCAACGGCTGGAGCTCCAACCGCGGCCTGGTGCTGATGAAATCGAAAAACCTGATCGACTGGACCTCGTCCGCCATCCATATCCCCACCGCCTTCCCCGCCGAATTCGGGAATGTCGACCGGGTATGGGCTCCCCAAAGCATATACGATCCGGAAGCCGGCAAGTTTATGGTGTATTTCTCGATGCGTGCCGGTGATCACGACTACGACAAAATATACTATGCATACACCAACGACGACTTTACCGCTTTCGAATCGGCCCCCCGGCAGCTGTTTTATCATCCCGAACGTAAATCGTGCATCGATGGCGACATCATATTTCACGACGGCCGATACCACATGTTCTTCAAAACCGAAGGGCACGGAAACGGCCTGAAAAAAGCAGTCTCCACCAAGCTTACCTCGGGTTGGGTGATGCAGGACAAGTACCTGCAGCAAACTACCAATGCCGTTGAAGGTTCGGGAATTTTCAAACTGAATGGCACCGACGAGTACTTACTCATTTACGATGTGTACATGAACGGCCGATACGATTTCACTCGAAGCACCGACCTCGAAAATTTCACACTGGTGGATCGCAACAAGGTAAGCATGGATTTCCATCCTCGTCACGGCACGGTGCTGCCCATCACCGCCAAAGAAGCTAAATTACTGGAAAAGAAATGGGGAACAGCCAAGAAAGCAAAAAAAGTAACCGGAAACAACCCGGCGCTTAAAGGTTTATATGCCGATCCCGACATCATTTATTCCAATAAAACCAAACAATACTATATATACCCCACTTCCGACGGATATACCGGATGGTCGGGTACCTACTTCAAAACTTTCTCGTCGAAAAACCTCAAGAAATGGAAAGATGAAGGAAAAATTCTGACGCTGGGTACCGATGTAAGCTGGGCCGACCGCAACGCATGGGCACCTTGCATTATCGAACGAAAAGAAGGAAACGACTACAAATACTACTACTATTTCACTGCAGCTCAAAAAATCGGAGTAGCCGTGGCCGATCATCCTGCCGGCCCCTTTACCGACCTGGGTAAACCACTGATCAGCGAACGCCCCGAAGGAATCCGCAACGGACAGGTGATCGATCCCGATGTATTCCAGGATCCGGTAAGCGGAAAATATTTCCTGTATTGGGGAAACGGATTCTTTGCAGTATCGGAACTCAACGACGACATGGTATCGATCAAAGAAGGTTCGACGAAGGTGATTACTCCCCGCGGGGGCGAATTCCGCGAAGGAGCCCACGTGTTTTACCGCAAGGGCAAGTATTATTTCATGTGGTCGGTCGACGATACGCGTAGCCCCGATTACCGGGTTAAATATGGAACTTCCGACTCTCCTTCCGGCCCGATCAGATTGGCCGAGAATCCGCTGATTCTCCAGAAAGATCCCGAAGCCGGCATTTATGGCACCGGACATCATTCTACCATTCAGGTTCCGGGAAAGGACAAGTGGTACATCGTATACCACCGTTTCAACTATCCGAATGGCATCAATATGGGCGACGAGGCCGGCTACAACCGCGAAGTATGCATCGAGCCGATGGTATTCGACAAGGAAGGCAACATCCTCCCTATAAAACCGACTCATAAAGGAGTGCGCTAAGTATAACAAGCAAACCCTGCGCTCACACCAAAAAATTAAAACAATGAAACACATTTTAGTGGCAGTCGTACTGCTGATACAAACAGGAATCCTGCAGGCCGGCGGCACCATCAAAAACGGCGGTGTTTTTTACGACACCCGGGGCGAAGTGATCAATGCTCACGGAGCCGGATTTATAAAAGTAGGCAACTACTATTACTGGATAGGCGAAAACCGTAAAAACGGGGTTTTTGTGTCGTGTTACCGGTCGACCGATCTGGTAAACTGGGAATTCAGGGGCGATCTGCTTACCCGCGAATCGCATCCCGAGTTACAAAATGCCAATATCGAACGGCCTAAAGTGGTTTACAACGACAAAACCGGAAAGTTTGTAATGTGGATGCATTTTGAATTCCGGCGCGATTATTCGGCTGCCCGGGCTGCAGTAGCCTGGTCGGACGATATCGAAAAGCCCTTCACCTACGTGAAAAGCTTCCGGCCTTTCGAGAACATGTCGCGCGACTGCACGCTGTTCAAAGATACCGACGGAAAAGCTTATTTCCTGTCGGCCGCCCGCGAAAACTACGACCTGGCCCTGTATGAGCTTACCGACGACTACCTCGATACCCGGGAGCATATCACCACCCTCTGGCCGGGCGGACATCGCGAAGCTCCTACCTTGCTGAAACACGGGAAATATTATTTTCTGTTCACTTCGGGATGTACCGGCTGGAATCCGAATCAGATGAAGTACGCTTATGCCGAATCGATACGCGGACCCTGGTCGGAGCTGAAAAACATTGGCGACGAAACGACCTTCCGCACCCAGCCTACCTACATCGTCACCGTACAGGGAAGCGAAAAAACAAGCTATCTCTACCTGGGCGACCGCTGGGATCCGAAGAACTACTTCAATTCCACCTATATTTTCCTCCCTCTGAAATTCAGCGATGCGGTGACACCGGTGTTCGAATGGCAGGAGGAAGTAACGATCGACGCTAAAAAAGGCATTATTCACTAAATAAATTATAATTTTTCGATGAAACGACAAAACTGGACGGCCACCTTACTGGCTCTGACTCTTTTTTTGCCAGCTGTAGCACAGCAACCTCGTAACGACTGGGAAAATCCCGCCGTTTTTCAAATCAACCGTGAAGCAGCCCGGGCCGATTTTCTGCCCTATGCCGATGTTCATTCGGCCATAGCCGACGAATACCATCGTTCCCCCTGGTACCTTCCGCTGAGCGGAACCTGGAAATTCAACTGGGCTCCCGCTCCGGCACAACGTCCGGTCGATTTTTACCAACCAGGATTCGATACCCGCCACTGGGACGATATACAGGTTCCCTCCAACTGGGAATTGAAAGGCTACGGAATCCCCATTTATACCAACGTAGCTTATCCATTCCCCAAAAACCCTCCCTTTATCCCTCACCACGATAATCCTGTAGGATCGTACAAACGTAACTTCACCCTTCCGGCCAACTGGGAAAACCGCCGCGTATACCTGTATTTCGAAGCCGGCACCTCGGCCATGTACGTCTGGGTGAACGGACAAAAGGTGGGATATACCCAGAATACGAAAAGTCCGGCCGAATTCGATATCACGGCTTATGTAAAAAAAGGAGTTAACGACGTATCGGTGGAAGTATACCGCTGGAGCGACGGCTCATACCTCGAGGATCAGGATTTCTGGCGGCTTTCGGGTATCGACCGCGACGTGTATTTGTACAGCACCGAGAATGTTCGTATCGGCGACTTTTTTGTACAGCCCGATCTGGATGCTGCGTATAAAAACGGCAGTCTGAAAGTAGATGTCGACTTGAAAAACTTCACACAGGCCGCTTCGGGATTGCAGGTGAAAGCCACCTTATACGATGCTCAGCGTAATGTGGTGTTTTCCAGGAGCAGTAAAGCCAACGTAGCTCCGGGTGTTAAAACCACCCTTACCATCCATCAGAACGTGAAGGCCCCCCGTTTGTGGAGCAACGAAACTCCCTACCTCTACTCGCTGGTGCTCACCCTTACCGACGAGATGGGCCGGGTGGTTGAACATGTGTCCAGCCCTGTCGGTTTCCGCAAGGTAGAACTCAAAAACGGACAACTGCTGGTGAATGGCGTCCGGATTATGGTGAAAGGAGTAAACATTCACGAACACCATCCCGAGCATGGGCATTACATGACCCGCGACATGATGATCCAGGATATCAAACGAATGAAAGAGCTCAATATCAACGCTGTGCGTTGCAGCCACTACCCCAACAATATCCTTTGGGTGAAACTGTGCAACCAATATGGCTTGTACCTGGTTGATGAAGCAAATATCGAAACACATGGCATGGGAGCCGAATTCCAGGGCTGGTTCGACCGTAACCGTCACCCGGCCTATCTTCCCGAATGGCATGCCGCCCACATGGATCGTATCTACAGCCTGGTGGAACGCGACAAAAACCATCCTTCGGTGATTATATGGTCGCTGGGTAACGAATGTGGTAACGGTCCGGTGTTTTTCGATGCCTACAAATGGATCAAGGAACGCGACAAAACCCGCCTCGTGCAAACCGAACAGGCCGGCGAAGCAGCCAATACCGACATTGTAGCTCCGATGTATCCCCGCATCCGCGATATGGAGAATTATGCCCGCCGCGAATCGGTGAACCGTCCGTATATCATGTGCGAATATGCGCATGCCATGGGTAACAGTAGCGGAAACTTCCAGAAATACTGGGATATTATACGCGGAAGCAAGAACATGCAGGGAGGCTTTATCTGGGACTGGGTGGATCAGGGCTTCCATGTTAAGGATGAAGCAGGACGTGAATACTGGTCGTACGGCGGCGATATGGGCGGCCAGCATTATACCCACGACGAAAACTTCTGTCACAATGGTATTGTATGGCCCGATCGTAAGCCCAAACCAGGCGCATTCGAAGTAAAAAAGGTATACCAGGATATCCTTTTCCATGCCAGGGATCTGAAAAACGGACTGATCACGGTGGAAAACGACTTCGTGTACACCAACTTAAGCCAGTACGAATTCCGCTATGAGGTACTTAAAAACGGCGAAGTGATTCAATCGGGGGTTATCGCACATCAGCAGGCTCCCCGTACTTCCAAAGATATGAAGATCGGATTGCCGGTGCTTGGCAACGAAGCCGGCGTAGAGTATTTCCTGAATATTTTCGCGTTTACCAAAGAAGGCACTGCTGTTCTGCCGGCCAATCATGAAGTGGCCCGCGAACAATTCCGCTTGTCCGATGCATCGGTATTTGCAGCTATCGCACCGGCCACCGGAGCGGAAATCGACGAAAACAACGACCGTGTAGCACTGAAAGCAAACGGTGTGGAAGTACATATCGGCAAACGTTCGGGTATGATCGACCGGTATACCGCCGATGGCCGCTGGTATTTCCGCAGCAATCCGCGTCCTAACTTCTGGAGAGCTCCTACCGACAACGACTTCGGAACCGGCATTCAGACCTACAGCAATGTATGGAGAACGGCCGGCCGCAATACTTCGGCCGATAAAGTGGAAGTAAAAGAGGGCAAGGTGCTTGCATCGGTGCGGTTGAAAGATGTGAACTCGGTAATCAATTACGTCTACAGCATGAATGCCGCCGGCGAATTAACGGTAGAAGCTACGTTTACAGCTGCGCCGGGCGAACTGCCTGAAATACCTCGCGTGGGTATGATTTTCGCGCTCAACCGCGACTACACCCACTTCAGCTGGTACGGCCGCGGTCCGCTCGAAAACTATCCCGACCGTAACACAGCCTCCTTAATCGGTATTCACAACAGTACCGTTGCCGAACAATTCGTGCCGTATACCCGTCCGCAGGAAAACGGTTACAAAACCGATCTCCGCTGGTTTACATTAACCGACGCACAGGGCAAGGGAATTCGCATCGAAGGATTGCAGCCGCTGGGTGTAAGTGCGTTGCACAACTATCCTGAAGATTTCGATCCGGGACTCACCAAAAAACAACAACATCCAAGCGATATCACTCCCAAACAGGAAGTGGTTGTATCGATGGATGTTGCAATGCGAGGTGTAGGTGGCGACGACAGCTGGGGCGCTCAACCCCACCGCGAATACCGCTTATTCAATAAAGAATATAAAATGGGCTTCGTGATTAAAAGCTTATAGCCCCGCCCAGCATGAAATTAAATCCCTGAACATCGTAACCCAGGAATTGTTCGTAGTTGCTGTTCAGGATGTTGTTTAGTTTAACAAACGATGAAAAAGTCCGGTTAAAGAAATACGACGCACTCAGATTTAAATCGGCAACCGGATTCATTTCAACTACCTGTGATCCCAATCTGGCAAATCGCTCGCCTTCGTAATAGAAGTTCGAACTGATGGTCAGATTGGGATTTACTTTTACGTCGATATTCCAATCGGCTTCCAATGCCGGTTTCATCCAGGCCTGAGCAATCGATTCGGTCGTCCATTTATTGGCAACAAGTTTCACGCTCGAACTAATCTGGTTTTTGTACTGAAAAGCCAGCCGTCCTCCGAACCGCACCAACGAAGCGTCGCTGTATTCCACGCCAAACCAATTGGCCAGTATCGGAAAAGTAGCGCCTGTCTGACGGGTAACCATCGCCGGGTCGTTCACGAAAAAATACTGATCTTTAATGCTGTTGTATTCCACAAAACCATCGAGTAATAAAAAATGTGCCGGCTTTAGTTTCACACCCAGGTAGGGTTTAAAGGGCGTATACGTATCTTTCACCCGCAACGAAGGACGGACCCAGGGATTTTCGTTGAACAACCGGGCCGAAGTAACGGTGACGAAATCGCCCCCTACCCCGCCATATACAGCCAGGAATTTAGGGAACACTTTCCATTCGCCGTGAATATCGGGCGAGGGATTGAATGCCCTGCCGGTAACAAACGAAAAGGTGGAGCTAAGCCCGAGCCGCACCGATGCTTTTTCCCGTTCGATGAGGTAATAGGGATTCAGGGTCAGTACCGAATAGTCGGGATGTACGTAGGACGACAGGGCCGGCGCCTCGTAGGTCAGGTTTTGGAGGTCGAAATCGATACCATAACGATCCTTCTTATAGGGAGTACTGAAACCGTAGCGGGCATTCACAATATTTTCTTTCCAACCCGAGTTGGTCGATAATGCATCGTATTTCAACTCCCCTTTGTGACGAAATCTCGACCGATCGGAAATCGTACGGAAACCGATCGTTCCATTATAGGCCATGTGTGAATCGTCGGCCACGACACCGGTAAGCGTATCGGCCGGAAGCCGGTTGCCGGAAGGCGAAAAATGGGACCCGAAATAATTAAAAAACCGGTGATTCCCCCCCACCGACGCAAACAGTTCGATGGTTTTAAACAAATGGTTATAATCGATACTTCCCTGGGTTTCCGAGAATTTACGCCGGCCAAACGTACCCCTATGTTCTATATTGACATCCAGCCGGTCTTTTTCTTTCTTAATTACCGGGAGGGTGAGCTCACCCATCGTGTTCCAGTAATTTCCCAAACCCAGGCGAATAAATGCTTCCTGACGCCGGCCTTGCTCCGCCTGGTAAGCGGTCATGGGCAAGCTCTGAAGAAAACGCCCCAGGGGCAGCGGCTGAAACACATCGCCATAATCGACCCGCAACCGGGTAGCAGAAGGCTCCAGAATTTCGGGTAATGTGGTTATTTTACCTGCATCTTCGATCACCGGCTGGTATTCGCGTTCAACCGTTACATTACGATCGATCGAAGGATCCTGCGCCATCAGCACAACCGACACACCAGCCAGCAAGGCACTGTATATACATTTTCTGTTCATAACTTATCTCCTTAATTTAGTTGCTCACTTTTGCTTTCTCTCGTTTCGAAATGGCAGCCAGCCTATCGTCAATCATCCCCTGAACATCGTCCTGAGTTTTATAATTGCGCTGCAAACTCAACAAATACTGTTTAGCCTGAAAATCGTTCTTCTGTGCGATATGTACATCGGCCAGCACAATAAAACTACGGGCCAGCCAATACTGATAGGGCGTACCAAGGCGGGCAAAATCCTGTACCTCCTTGTCGGCCATCGCATAACTCTTCTGTTCAAAATACAGATTTGCCAACAGGTATTTCGCTTCAGCTCCCTGTTCGGTACGGGTATCGGCCGATACCTGCTTTAAATCGTCCATCGCCAGGTTCGACCTGCCCGAAAGCACATAAGCTTTCGCCCGAAGGTAACGCGCCTCCGCTTTCATTTCCGGCGTCGAACGAGCATCGTTGATTACCGACTCGGCTCCCGAAACCGTCAGGGTATAGTCCTGGATCTGATAAGCCGACCGCAGGATGCCCAGACGTGCCATGTTTTTACGTTCCGACGATTGTGCAAATTGTTCGAACTGCCGGAAATAAGTCAACGCGCTGCGGAAATCCTTTTTAGCGTACGACAATTCGGCCGCCCGCATGCTGGCTTCTTCCATATACTGATTTCCGGGAATATTCATCAGCTTGCCGAACTCTTCAAGGGCCCTGTCGGTATCGCGCATACGGTAATAGCTGTCGGCCAGGTAATATTGCGCACTGGTACAATAGCGGCCGCCCGTACAGTAGTTCTGCAGGTACGAGCGAAGTCCCGTCACCGCCTGCGTATAATTGCCGTTCATGTACTGTTTCTCGGCAGCGATATAACTGATCGAGTCCTGACGATTGGCACTCAACCCGCTAAGGCTCATATTCAACGATTTTGAATAATCGATATAAGCAGGTACATCGTTGATTTCAATGTAGATATTCTCGAGACTTTCGAGGGCGGTAAAAGCTTCCACCGAACCCGGGAATTTCGATATCACTTCTTTATAAGCCACTATCGCTTCGGTCAGCTTATTCTGGTTCAGGTAAATCATACCAATCTCCAGGGCTGCTTTCCGGGCGATAGCCGAATTGGGCTGAAGGGTGAGCAATTGCCGGTAAGCACGCATAGCTTCGGCTTCGCTGTTAATCAGAATGTAAGCACGACCGATTTCGTAGAGCGCATCGTCCACGTAAGCCGAGTGCGGATAGGTGTCGACCAGCGAATTCAACCTCGCTATTTTGGTGCTGTATTTCTTCTGAAGTCCGGCCACATATCCACTCTGAAACAAGGCATAATCGCCGGTGTTCCGACTCAGGTTGGCTGCCCGCGAATACATCATTTCGGCGCTTGAGAAATCGCGTTCGTAGAACATGCAATCGCCTACCCTGCTCATCGCATCGGCAAAAATATCGGAAGCTTTATTCCGCTCCAGGTTCATGTACGACTCGAAAAACCGGCGGGCTTCCCTGAAATTCTGATTCCGGAAATGTGCGTAGCCCATGCTGTAGTGCGCCATTACGTAATTCTTACTCGAACGGGCATCCGGATTGGCCAGGAACGATCTCAAATCGGAAATGCTGTTGGTTAATTTCCCCAGCCGGTAATAACTTTCCGAACGCCAGTAATAACTTTCGGCCGTATACAGGGCCGTGCGGTTTTCCCTGATCGACAGATTGAAATATTCCACTGCCTGTTCGAACCGGTTTTGAGCAAATGCCTCGGAACCGAGCTGAAAAAGAATAAACTGCCGGGCTTCCAGTATTTTATCGTTCGGGTTTTTGATTTTTTTAATCGACTCGTAAGCAACATCGTAGTTGCGCGACGCCATATAGGCCGATGCCAGGTAACTCTTCACATTATTGGCTCCCTTCGAATTGGGATATTCGTTCAGAAACTGCTCCAGCGCACTGATCGACTCCCCGAATGCCGAAGTAGTTTCGTAGGTGGTAAGTGCATAATTAAGCATTGCCTCCTCCCTCACCCCGGCATCAAACTGCGTACGGAGCACTGCCTCGAATGCCAGACGGGCATTTACCTTATCGTTGAGCTTTACAAAACAATGTCCCAGATGAAGGTAAGCATTTTCGGTAAGCGCATCTTCTTCGGTGGTTACCTGCTGCAGGTAAGGTACTGCCGCGCTGTGACGGCCCGTGCGCATCAGCGCCATCCCCATGAGGTACGACGAATGGCGCAGCATGCGGGGCGTGCGGCTTTCGTAACGTTTCAGAAAATCAATGGCCTCGTCATATTTGCCTTCGTTGTATGCAATTTCGCCCTTAATGCGATATACTTCAGCATTATTCGGATGATCGGGGTAGTTGTTAAGCAGGTAATCGGCTTTGGCATGCAACGAATCGGTGGCTCCGCTCTGGTAATACAACTGAAACAGGTAATAGGTTACATCCTCGCGGTATTGCTCCACCTGCTCCACCTGCTGAAACCCGGGTAATGCAGCCTCGTAGTTTTTCAGGTAATACTCGCTGTATGCATAGTAGTAGGTAGCCGGTATGCGAAACGATGAATCTTCCGCTTTGAGCTTCCGGAAAACTTCGGCGGCACGGGCAAACTGTTCGGTTTTAATCAACGAATAGCCCCGGGCAAATTCATAACTGGTACGGTGACGCTTTCCAAACCGCTTCGCTTTCACATCGTCGAACAAGCGGAGAGCCTCCTGATAGTCGCCCGCTTCGTATACCAGCATGCCCTGCATGTACTTCAGTTCGTCGGCAAAAGGCGTGTACGGATGATTTTTCAGAAAATCGTCGATGAGGACACCGGTATTCTTCTGCCGCAACTCGAACGCATTGGCGATAATAAAATAACGCGCATCGTGGAGCTGGCCGGCCGTGAGCAGGTTGGATTCCTGCTTGAGCAACTCCTCGAAACGCCGGTACGAAGCTGCGTATTTACCTTGATGGTAAAGATCCTTGCCTTGTTCGAACAACACGCCGGAATGGGTATAGACACTGCTTTGCTGGGCCCGGGCGGCAACCAGCATACCCAGCAGCATCAGGCTGAATATAAGCTTTCTCATCATCTATTATTTTTTATAGGTTTCAATAAAACGGCTGACGGCATTCCGGATCGAACGTAACCCGAACTGCTGTGGATTTAACCGGTGAAGCGGGACGAATTCGAAATCCGCCACATCGTCGGCGGCAACCGGAACAATATTTGTACCGATTTTTACCCGGTAAAACAGATCCAGGGTGGGAAGCGTCCAGCCACTGTACAAATATTGATTGGGAAGCGAGAACAGGTATTCCGCTTTCCCTACCGTTATGCCCAGTTCTTCGTGCAGTTCACGTATCAACGCCAGCTCGGCCGATTCGTCGTCGTCCACGAAGCCTCCGGGTAAATCGCAGGTTCCCTTTGCCGGATCCTTGGCCCTGACCGTCACCAGCAATTCATCGTTTTCGTTGAGGATAAACGCGGCCACAGCAGCCGACGGATTGATGTACATCGAAAAGTCGCACTGCCGGCAATGCATCGATTTCACCGTGTGCAGATCAAACTCCCGGCTTCCGCACACCGGGCAATACCGAAATAGCTCGTTAAATTTCATTGTTTTGGGTGTTTTACCGCAAAGATAATGTTTTTTTAACTGCTCATCCGTCCATTCTGTTGCTTTTATCAGTCTGTTAATAACTTTTTAGCTAAAGAATTCACGGAATTACGATTAATGCTGTATTTTTGCAACATCGTGGTGAAACGGCACCCCGGTACCAAAAACAATCGCGTATGAAACGAAAATTAACCCATCTTCCTGAAGAAGAACCCGAAGACCTGATCCGTCGCTATGAAGCATTTCTGTCGCAGAAAACCGAAGCCGGTTATTTCGATGTGTATGAAATGGAACAGATTGTGGATTATTACCTCCGTTGGGGTCGTACCCGTGAGAGTTCGGTTGCACTTGAATTCGGCTTCAGGCTGCATCCCGGCAGCCCGGTATTGCTGGTGCAAAGGGCGAAAATCTTCCTGGCTTCGGGGCAGGCTCAAAAGGCACTTCAATTGCTCGAAAGCAGTGTAATCCGGTTCGAATACGATGTGCTATTGTTGAAAATCAATGTGCTTTCCGCGCTGGAGCGACACAGCGAAGCACGGGCCCTGGCCGAAGAGCTGCTTGCCGACCAGAGTCTGGAGACCGATACCACCTGCCTCGACCTCGCCTACCTCTACCTCAGTAATTACGATATCGAGAATGCCATGTATTTTCTTCAATTGGGCGAAAAGGCCAACCCGAAGAACACCGATATTCTGTTTGAACTGGCTTTCTGTTACGATACCCGGGAAGATAATGAGGCTTCGATCGCCATTTACGAAAAGATTCTGAAAATTGATCCTTATTCGGCCGAGACCTGGTTTAATCTGGGCCAGGTTTATTTTCTGATACCTGATTATACCAAGGCGATCATGGCCTACGAGTACGCTCTGGTAATACGGCCCGACGATTCGCTCACCTATCTTCAGAAAGCCCATTCGCATTTCCAACTGCAGCAATACCGGGAAGCTATCGACGATTATGAGGTGTATGCGTCGATGGTGCCCGACACCTGGCAAATCTGGCTCTTTATTGGTGAATGCTACGAAAGGCTGGAGCAATTCGCCGAAGCAATCCAGTATTACTCGAAATCGCTGAAAATGCACTCCGATAATTACGAAGCGCTCACGGGTATCGCCATCTGCCTGATGGAACAGGATAAATTCGACGACAGTATCGCCTTCAGTCGGCGCGCCATCGAAATCAATCCCGATGCCGCCGATGGCTGGGTATACCTTGCCGAAGGACTGGTGGGACTCGACCGGCCCGAAGAAGCGTTGCAGGCTTATATTAAATCCATCCGGCTCGACCCGAATCAACCCGAGACCTACATGGCAATCGCCAATATCTGCATGGACAAGGGTGAATACAACCTGGCACTCGAATACTACCGCCAGGCCCTGGCGCTGAACGATGAAAGCGACCTGCAGAACATTCACCTCTTCATGGCTGTTGCTTATTATAAAACCGGCCGGCGCGAAGAAGCCTTTTTTGCCTTGGATAAAGCCATGGAAGAAAGTCTTGATGCACTGAAGGTTTTTCGCGAAATTTGTCCCGAATCCGATTTTTAATTCCCTCTACATCAACAATTGATCAATGAAAAAAACGCTTGCTGTACTTATCCTTAGTTTGTTGCTGCTGCCTGTAAGGGCAGCCGAAACCAACCCGGCCGAAGAAAATGTATCGATCGTCAAAAAAGTGGAACAGTGGTACGAGAAAAATATGAACTACGGCACCATCACTTTGTTGATGACGGTCGAAAGTTCGTTTATTCCGTTTCCTTCGGAAGTGGTTATCCCGCCCGCGGCTTACATTGCCAGCAAAGACGGCAGCCACCTGAATATTTACCTCGTGGTACTTTTTGGCACCCTGGGAGCCCTGCTGGGAGCGTATATCAATTATTTTCTCGCATTGTACCTGGGCCGGCCCATCCTGCATAAATTTGCCGACAGTAAGCTGGGGCATCTCTTCTTGCTGAGTTCCGAAAAAATTCAAAAGGCGGAGGATTATTTTCAGACGCATGGAAAAACGTCGACTTTCGTAGGCCGGCTGATACCCGGGATCCGACAGCTCATCTCGATTCCGGCGGGTCTGGCCAAGATGAATCTTATTCCGTTCACCCTGTTTACGTTTCTCGGAGCGGGCATCTGGAATGTGGTACTTGCATTATTAGGCTACCTGGCTCACGGACAGGCCGATTTGATTGATAAGTATTCGCACGAAATCGGCTATATCATCATGGGCCTCGTGGTGGTTGCAGGCTTTGTTTACCTTCTTAAAAAGCTTTTAAAAAAGAAAACGGTATGATGAAATTCGGATTAATTGGCTATCCTGTCGTACACTCTTTTTCGAAAAAATATTTCACCGAAAAATTTGAAAAAGAAGGCATCGACGCGGTGTATGATTTATACCCGTTGGAACGAATCGAATTGTTTAAGGAGCTGATTGCTTCGCAAACGCTCACCGGGCTGAACGTTACCATCCCGCACAAACAAACCGTCATCCCCTTTCTGGATGAGCTGGATGCTACTGCTGCCGAAATAGGCGCGGTAAATGTAATCAAATTCGGTAGGGACCAGGGCGGGTTGAAGCTCAAAGGATACAACACCGATGCCATCGGCTTTGAAAATTCGATCAAACCCCTGCTGAAGCCCCACTATCGCAAGGCTCTTATTCTCGGCACCGGCGGCGCTTCCAAAGCAATCGATTATGCTCTCCGTAAAAATGGGATCGACACCACATTCGTCTCACGTTCGGGAAGTGCCAATCAACTGGCCTACGGCGACTTAACCCACGAAATGATGAAGGATTTTCCGGTTATAGTCAACTGTACTCCTTTGGGGATGGACCCGGCCATTGAAGGATATCCGGCAATTCCTTATGCCGCTATCGGCTCCGGTCATTTGCTCTACGATGTGGTGTACAAACCGGAAGAAACCGTTTTTCTCCGGAAAGGGAAAGAACAGGGCGCAACCACGATCAACGGATTGGAAATGCTATGGGGACAGGCCGAAGCAGCCTGGAAAATTTGGAATCAATAAAAAACATACGGTTATGATGGCTTGGAAAACTCCTTATACTTTCGACAGGGTTGTCAGAATCGTCATCGGACTCGCAGTACTAACCCTCTTATTCTTGCTGGTCCGCAAACTGGGTGGGGTACTCACACCTTTTTTCGTGGGCTGGCTGCTGGCTTACCTGCTTCATCCTATCGTGAGTTTTTTTCAGTACAAGTTAAAGTTGAAAAGCCGGGTATTGTCCATCGTCGTCACCCTGACCCTGTTTTTCGGCAGCATTGTGGGGCTGTTCCTCCTGCTGATCCCCATGATAGCCGGCGAAATGAAAAATATGTCGGTGCTGCTTCAGAATTTCACAGCCGACTTCACCTTCGACAGCTTTTTACCGATAGCCTGGCAACATGCTCTGGTCGGATACATCAGCGATATCGATGTGCTGGCGCTGTTGCGGAACCCCAATACAATCGACGTAGTCAAAAAAGTAGCACCTCAGCTCTGGAGCATCATCGGAAGTTCTATCGGCTTTATTGTCAGCACCGTCGCACTTATAATCGTAGTACTTTACCTTATCTTCATCCTGATGGACTACGAAAAAATCAACGCCGGATGGCCTCGTATTATCCCCCCGAAGTACCGTCCTATCGTAATGGAAATCACGGGCGATATCGAAGCCAACATGAATCGCTATTTTCGCGGGCAGGCGCTCATTGCCCTGATCGTAGGAATACTTTTCACAATCGGATTCGTGATTATCGACCTGCCGATGGCTATTATATTCGGACTGTTTGTCGGGCTGCTCAACCTGGTCCCCTACCTGCAAACCATTGCAGTAATCCCCGGTTTTTTTCTCCTGCTTATTAAAGCGGCCGAACCGGGCGGAAGCATAGGTTCGGCCCTACTGGGTGTAGCGGTTGTATTTGTTATTGTGCAGGGTTTTCAGGATATGGTATTAGTTCCCAAAATAATGGGTAAAGTCACGGGTATGCGCCCGGCTGTCATCCTCCTGTCGCTCTCGATATGGGGCGCCTTGATGGGTATTATAGGAATGATTATCGCATTGCCGATGACCACCCTCATCATGTCGTACTATAACCGGTGGGTAATAAGAGACGAAAAACCCGATGTAACCATGGCGATGGCCGCCAACGAGCATGAACGGCCTGAACCGGAAAGCTGATTTTTTCAAGTATGATTCCAAAAAAAATTTTATTCGTATGCCTGGGCAACATTTGCCGTTCGCCCATGGCCGAAGGCGTATTTCGCAAAATGGTGGCCGAAGCGGGTCGCGACAAAGAGTTTGCCATCGATTCGGCAGGAACTTCGGGTTATCACCAGGGTGAATTACCCGATGCCCGGATGCGGTCGCACGCTTCGCGCCGGGGATACCACCTCACCCACCTGTCGCGGCGGGTGCAACAGGAAGATCTGGAGCAGTTCGACTTAGTAATCGGGATGGACGACCACAATGTGGAACGACTATATGGTATGGCCCGTACCCCCGAACAGCAGGCGAAAATTAAACGAATGACCGACTACTGCCGGCATCATGGGGCAAAAGAAATCCCCGATCCGTATTACGGCGGGGATTCCGGATTTGAATATGTGATCGATTTGCTCGAAGATGCCTGCGAAGGCTTACTGGAGCAACTTACTTAGCCACTTTTTCGAGCCATTTCACCATTCCGAGCATTACAAACATCGACACCAGGCACACCGCCACGAACACCGTCCAGGTAATGGAAATGGAAATGTTTTCATACATCATTGCACCGAGGAACAACGAAAAGTTACCTACGGCCGTAGCGGTGAGCCATCCTCCCTGCATGAGTCCCTGCATGTGAGGAGGAGCTACTTTCGACACAAACGAAAGTCCGAGGGGAGAAATAAACAGTTCGGCCACAGTAAGAATAAAATACGTGAAGAACAGCAACCAGGGAGTTACACGCAGTTCGTCGGTCAGTCCTCCCTGTGCAGTTACGTCGCTCAACAAGGGCAAACCAATCGATCCGGCGGCCATCAGAACAAACGCTGAAGCGGCAATACCCATCCCGATCGCAATCTTCTTCGGAGTCGAAGGTTCTTTGCCTTTTTTCGCCATCCGTCCGAACACACCGATCACGATGGGTGTAAGCAATACAACCAGAATCGGGTTGATGGACTGGAAAATCTCCGCCGATGGGAAAATACCGCCCAATAAAGTATAGTCCTTGGCAAAATAAGTAAGCGTAAGTCCGTTCTGATGGAACGAGAACCAGAAGAAAATAACAATACCGAACACCGCCAGTAAGGCATAAATACGCTGACGGATTTCGTGGGCATTCGCTCTGATTTCTTCGGCAGAGATATTGGGTTTCACTTTTTCTTTGGCGCGGGGAGTCGGAAGATGACGTTTGGTGGCCAGGAAAATAACCAGCGACACGAGCATGGCAGCCACAGCAGTCAGAAACGCATAATGGAAACCGGTGTTAAATGCATCGAGATAGCTTACTGCAAACGCCGAAAAATCGACCGGTGTAACCCCGCCCGAAACCGTCGTTGCCAGTTCGGTAAAACGGCCGCCAATCACCTCTTCGCTCATCTTGCCATCCAGGTACTGATGGCAAAGCCCCGGGAGATCGGCATTGTAGGCATACCCCTGCATTTTAACAAAAGTATTGCGCACCCAGGTGGCCAGGAAAGGAGCGAACATGGCGCCGATATTAATAAACATATAGAAAATCTGAAATCCCGAATCACGTTTATCGCGGTACTGTTCGTTATCGTACATCTGTCCCACCAGAGCCTGAAGGTTGCCTTTGAACAATCCGTTACCAAAAGCAATCACCAGTAAGGCAGCCAGTGCAATGTACTGGGTGGTGATGAGCGCCGGCATGGCCAACAGCACATATCCGACCGACATAATAATAAGTCCGGTGATAATAGTGCCCTTATAATTGCGAAGACGGTCGGCAATGATACCACCCACCAATGCCAGAATATAAATGGCGCCGTAAAAGATGGAATAAAGTGAACCGGCTTCGGTTCCCGAGATGTTGAATTTCGACATCAGGAACAAAGTAAGGATGGCCATCATGGTATAAAACCCGAATCGTTCTCCCATATTGGCAAGTGCTGCCGGGATGAGGCCCTTAGGATGATTTTTGAACATAAGAATCCTTTTTTACGTTTTGACTTGATTTAATTTACAATTTCAGTCGGCAAACATACATAAATATTTACAAATTATAAGCTTGCATTTTATAAAAATACATTAAAAATGTACTGAAACTGAATTTTATGCCAGTCGGGTTTTTCGGAAACATTCCCTGCAGATAGGCTCGTACTCCTGCGTTTCGCCCAGCAATACCCGCTTATCGCTTTCAACCAGGCGGTGCGATACATACGCCAGCGAACCGCAGCGAACGCAAATGGCATGGACTTTATATACATCTTCGGCAATGGCCATTAAGGCCGGCATCGGCCCGAAAGGAATCCCTTTGTAATCCATATCCAGGCCGGCAATTATAACACGTATTCCCTGCTCGGCCAACCGGTTACAGACCTCCACCAGTCCTTCGTCGAAAAATTGCGCTTCATCGATTCCTACCACATCTACATCGTTGGTCATGAGCAAGATACTTCCCGACGAATCGACCGGAGTGGAACGAATTGAATTCCGGTCGTGCGAAACAACTTCATCGTCGGAGTAACGCGTATCGATTTTGGGTTTAAAAATTTCAACCGTTTGCTTGGCAAACTGAGCCCTTTTGAGCCTGCGAATCAGTTCTTCGGTTTTGCCCGAAAACATGGAGCCGCATATAACCTCAATACTGCCCCGTTTTTGGGCCGACAAACTGTTCTGCTCTGAATAGATCATGATATTTTCTGAATTTTAGCTTATTTTTATTCTGTAATCAACGTGAAATCACTAACTTTACACCGCTTTTGCACGGGCGGGGTTTACCGTGCAAAAATATAAAAAAATAGTGTTGAAAAAAGCAAAATTTGAAAAGATATGAACAGAGAACTGATAGTCAAACTATTAAAAAAAAATATCGACGACCTTATTTTACTTACCGACGGATTTGAGGAAATGACCTCCTATCCACGGGCGTTGATCCACCTTGCCCAGTTAAAAACCAACGACATAAAAGAGTATTTGTATGAACTGAGCGAATGGAAACAGGATGAGCCTGTGGTCGTTCCGGCCGGAACGGAAATGACTACCGAAACATTCGAAGAAGAGGCGGAAGTAATTGAAATTCAACCGGATATAACACAGGAGGCGGAGGAAGAACAGATCCGACCGGAAGAAGACGAAGAGGAAGAAGAAGCAACGGAGATGGAGGAGGAACCGGAGGACAAGGAAAAAGAAGAACCCGAAACAGAGGAAGACGAAGTAGAAGAACAGGGTCCTGAGCTGATAGAAACTGACAACGGAACCGGAGACGACCTGTCCGAACCCGTCCGGGAAGCCGCAACGGTTGAAAATCGTGTCGGGGGGGCCGCCATGACCGAACCGGAAGAGGAAACTCCGGAAAGTACGGCTCCTGCCCTGGAACCAAAGCCTGTTGCCAGCCCTGCAGTCGATACTCCGTACAGTGCTGCTCCTGCGTCCGACGACAAAAAATCTACGCTGGGCGAACGTCTGGCCTCGGGAATGACCCGCAACGAAATGCATTCGACGGGCGAAACCGACCGATGGAGCAATTCGCTGGCTAACAAAAAAATTGACGATATACGTCAGGCCATCAGTATCGGCGACCGGTTCCGCTTTCAGCGGGAACTATTCCGCAACAATGGCGAAGAGATGAACAAGATGCTCAACTACATCAACTTATTGGCAAGTTACCAGGAAATTGAAGCTTTTTTACAAAAAAAATACGGGTGGTCCGACGACAATGAAGCCGCACGCGACCTCTATGCCATCGTTCGTCGCAAGTTTTTATAAACACCAGGTATGAAACTGTACATCGTTCCCACTCCGGTAGGAAATCTGGAAGATATGACGTTCAGGGCGATACGGATTCTTCGCGAGGCCGATTTGATCCTGGCCGAAGACACCCGTACCAGCGGCTTCCTGCTCAAGCATTTCGAAATCGGCACTCCGATGATTTCGCATCATAAATTCAACGAACACAAAACGGTGGAAAGCATCGTCCAGCGTATTAAAGCCGGACAAACCGTTGCCTTGATTTCCGATGCCGGTACGCCGGCAATATCCGACCCTGGTTTTTTAGTGGTACGAACCTGTGTCGAAAACGAGATCGAAGTCGAGTGCCTTCCGGGTGCTACCGCCTTTGTACCGGCACTGGTGAGCTCTGGTTTGCCCAACGACCGCTTCTGCTTTGAAGGATTTCTGCCGCAGAAAAAAGGTCGCCAGACTCGTTTACGCAACCTGGCCGAAGAATCGAGAACGATGATTTTCTACGAATCGCCATTCCGGTTGGTAAAGACCCTCGACCAGTTGGCCGAGGTGATGGGCGGCGAGCGCCGGGCCTCAGTGGCCCGTGAAATATCGAAGCTGCACGAAGAAGTGCGCCGCGATACCCTTGCCGGACTGAGCGCCTGGTATACCCAACACCCGCCTAAAGGTGAAATTGTGTTAATTGTTGCAGGATTAGAATAATAAGAGTAATTTTGTACCGGATTTTTGCGCTGTTTTTCGTATATTGATAGCAATTATTTAACATCTATGTTTTGCGTTTGTCCTATGAAGTCAACATATCTTCTTTTACTGGTCGTTTTTTCCTCGATTTTAACGGGTTGTCACTCAAAATCGGGCGATTATGAAGCCCTGCAGGCCGAAAGGGACTCGCTCGAACGTGTTCAGCAAAAGATGCAGGAAGAAATCGACAGCTATTTTGCCACCATGAATCAAATCGAAGCCAATATTGAAAAAATCAAAAATGCCGAAAAAATAATTTCGTTGCAGCCCATTGGCGAAGATACCGACATGGACACCCGAAACAAACTCACCGACGATTTGGCCTACATCAACGAAATGCTGAAGGTAAACCGGGAGGAAATCGAACAACTCAAACGGAAACTCAAACGGAGCACCATCCAGTCGTCGGAACTCGAACGTACGATCACCCGGCTTACAAAAGCCCTGGAAGAAGAAACACTGAAGGTGAAAGAGCTGGAAGCCCGGCTGGAAGAAAAAGACGCGCTTATCTATGAATTAAGCGACGAGATTGAAACCATCAGTGCAAATGTTGAAAATCTGAAAGAGGAAAACGAGGTTAAAACGACTAAAATCAAGGAGCAAGACGAAGCCATACATACGGCATGGTACGTATTCGGAACTAAAAGCGAACTGAAAGAACAACGGATTGTAACTTCCGATGGCTGGTTCCGCCCGAGCCGCGTATTGGAAAGCGACTTCAACAAAAACTATTTCGTACGTATCGATGCCCGTAAAACCAAATCGATTCCCCTGTATTCGTCGCGTGCAAAAATCTTAAGTACTCATCCCAAATCATCGTATTCGCTCGAAAAAGAAAACGATAGCTTCACATTACTGATAACCGACACCGAAAAATTCTGGAGCGTCAGCAAATATTTAGTAATTGAAGTGGATTAACAATGAAGCAGTACCGGTTTGTATTTATCGATCTCGACGATACCCTTTGGGATTTTCATACCAACGCCCGCATTTCGCTCGAACTGATGTTCGACGATCGCGGGCTTGATCGTTATTTTACGGATTTCGACGAATTTTTCCGTATCTATGCCAAGCGGAATATCGAATTGTGGGAGGCGTATGGCAAAGGCGAAATAACCCAGGAGTACCTGAAAGCCGAACGTTTTCGCTACCCTTTATCCAAAATGGGAGTCGACGATGCTGCATTGGCCGAGGAAATAGGCCACCAGTACCTCGATATCCTGCCTACTCAGAAAGTATTAATGCCCGGGGCGATGGAAATACTCGGCTATTTATCGGCCAACTATCCGCTTACGCTCATCTCCAATGGATTTAAAGAGACCCAGCACCGGAAAATCGCCAGTGCGGGGATCGGCAGCTATTTCACTCATATTGTACTGTCGGAAGAAGCCGGAGCCTTAAAACCCGACCCCAAGATTTTTGAATATGCCATGCAGCTCAATGGCGCCCGGCCCGAAGAATGTATTATGATCGGCGATTCGTACGCAGCGGACATACAGGGGGCCATCAATGCCCGGATCGACCAGGTGTATTTCCCTCTCGAAGGAAAAGCGAACGACAATCAACCTGCAACCTATATCATCAACCATCTGAGTGAATTGCGAAATTGGTTGTAAGCGCCTGCAATCATGAACCTGCCCCCTTTACATACCGATATCCTGCACCGTACGCTCTATGCCACCGATGCCTCGGCCTACCGCGAAATTCCCGAGGCCGTGAGCTATCCTGCTTCAACCGGCGATTTAAAAGCATTGATTCGTTATGCCCACGCAAAAAAGACGGCCCTGATACCGAGAACTGCCGGTACTTCGTTGGCCGGCCAGGTGGTGGGAAAAGGAATAGTGGTCGACCTTTCGCGGCATTTCACCAGGATACTGGAACTGAATACGGCAGAACGCTGGGTACGGGTGCAACCCGGTGTGATTCTCGACGAACTGAATAAATTTCTGGCTCCGCACGGGCTGTTTTTCGGACCCGAAACCTCTACTTCCAACCGCTGCATGATGGGTGGAATGGTAGGCAATAATTCCTGCGGAGCCCATTCGATACTGTACGGGAGCACCCGCGATCACTTGCTGGCGGTGAAAGTCTTGCTCAGCGATGGCAGCGAGGTGGAATTGAAGGCGCTTACAACAGAGGAATTCCGGATGAAATGTGAGGGCACAGCACTCGAGAATCGCATTTACCGGCACCTCCGCGAACTGCTCTCCGATGCAACCAACCGGAAGGAAATCCGCAGTCAGTTCCCCGATCCGGCCCTGCACCGCCGCAATACCGGCTATGCCATCGATCTCCTCCTCGAAACCGACCCCTTTACCGGCAACGGTATACCGTTCAACCTCTGTAAACTCCTGGCCGGCTCCGAAGGAACCCTCGCCATTACCACCGAAATCAAACTCAACCTGGTGCCACTGCCACCAGCCGAAAAAGGCGTTGTGGCCATTCACTTCAACAGGCTCGAACAGGTCTTTGCCGCCAACCTCATTGCACTGAAGTACCAGCCCGGAGCCGTGGAACTCATGGACCACACCATACTCGAACTCACCAAAGGCAACCTGGCACAGCAAAAAAACCGCGCCTTTATCCAGGGCGATCCGGCAGCACTGCTGATCGTGGAATTTGCCCGCCACAGCCGCGAAGAAATCCGGCGACTGGCCGACGCCATGGAACAGGAAATGCGCGCGGCCGGCTTCGGCTACCACTTCCCCCTCATCTTCGGCAGCGAGATCAACAAAATATGGAACCTCCGAAAATCGGGACTGGGAGTGCTCTCCAATATGGTGGGCGACGCCAAGCCGGTGAGTCTCATCGAGGACACAGCAGTGCCGGTAAAAAGCATGGAAGCCTATATAACCGACTTCCGGCAACTCATCCAAAAATACCAGCTCGATTGCGTATATCATGCCCATATCGGTTCGGGCGAACTGCATCTGCGCCCGGTTTTGAACCTCAAAAACAAAGCACATGTGGAATTGTTCCGTACCATCGGCCGTGAAGTGGCGCTGCTCGTAAAAAAATACCGCGGCTCGCTCAGCGGCGAACATGGCGACGGCCGGCTGCGCGGCGAATTCATTCCCCTCATGATAGGCGATCACAACTACCGGCTGCTCGAAGCGATCAAACAATGCTGGGATCCGCAGGGAATTTTTAATCCCGGCAAAATTACCGCTACTCCGCCCATGAACAGCCAGCTACGGTATACGCCGGGCGAAGCAGTGAGAGAAATAACCAGCTATTTCGATTTTTCGGCCGACCAGGGAATCGTGCGGGCCACCGAAAAATGCAATGGATCGGGCGACTGTCGTAAAACAGAAATCACCGGCGGACTGATGTGCCCGAGCTATATGGCTACCCGCGACGAAAAAGACACGACCCGCGCTCGCGCCAATATCCTGCGCGAATACCTGACACGCTCGACTAAAAAAAATCCGTTCGACCACGAGGAAATCCGCCGGGTGATGGAATTGTGCCTGTCGTGCAAAGGCTGCCGGGCCGAATGTCCGTCGAACGTGGATATCACCCGGCTGAAGGCGGAGTTTCAGCAACAGTACTACGATGCCAGGGGAGTGCCGCTGCGTACATGGCTGGTGGGCTCCATTGCACGGCTCTACCGGTTGGGTTCGCTTTTACCGGGCCTCTCCAATGCAATATTAAGCCTGAAAATCAGCAAACAGCTGGCCGGATTCAGCACCGAACGCATACTGCCCCTACTGGCACCCCAAACCCTCGACCGCTGGTACCGGAAACACTACCTGCAACTGGTAGCCGAACAGCCGGTACGCCCCCGGCAAACGGTATATTTATTCAACGACGAATTTACCAATCATACCGATGTACAAACCGGTATTGCTGCCATCACACTGTTGGTACGGCTGGGCTACCACGTGCTGCTGCCCCGCCACAAGGAAAGCGGCCGGAGCTGGCTGTCGAAAGGATTGCTCAAACAGGCCCGCCGCATCGCCGAGTTGAATGTAGAAATGCTGCACGGATCAGTCAACGAACAAACACCGCTGATCGGCATCGAACCATCGGCCTTGCTGAGTTTCCGCGACGAATACCCGGCGCTGGTCCGGAAACCTTTTCACGATAAAGCAGCGCAGCTCGCACGTCATTCCCTGCTGATCGACGAATTTATCGTTCGCGAATACCAGGCGGGACGCATCAGCAGCTCGCAATTTACCAGCGAACCACGCAACATCCGCCTCCACGGGCATTGCCACCAGAAAGCGCTTGCCGGTACCGCCTCCACACTCGCCATGCTCACCATACCGGTCAACTACACCGCCAGCGAAATACCATCGGGCTGCTGCGGGATGGCCGGATCCTTCGGGTACGAAAAAAAACATCACCCGCTTTCGATGAAGATCGGAGAACTGATTCTTTTTCCTGAAGTACGGAACACTCCCGGCTCGACCCTGCTTGCCGCCCCGGGCACGAGCTGCCGCCACCAGATCCTCGACGGAACCGGACGAAAGCCGGTTCATCCGGTGGAAATACTGGCAGCAGCAGTGCGATAACCGGTGGCCTTCCGGCGGAAGCTGTCGCTCTCCCGGCACGGGCATCGACGGTTTATTTCAGATGGAAACGAACTCCCAGCATTACATTGGCGGTACCCAGTCCCTCCCACCGGTCTTTATCGAGTTCGACCTTCTGCACCACACCATTCTTGTTCTCAGTATACGAAGTCAACGTACCCGAAGTGAGCCCAAGCGATGCAAAGGCGCCCATTCGGCGGGCAAATTTATACTCTACATCGAACCCTACCATGGTGCCGGCGGTAGCTCCTTCCACTGTATACAACTCATTCAACAAGGTCTCCCGGTGTTCAAAGCCCACGTAGCCGATTGCCAATTGCATGCCAACCAACCACGATTCTCCCGACTTAAAACGATAAGCATAAGAAGGACCTACAAAACGAATGGCCTCACGGATATTGTAAATGCCTTGCGCTCCCGAAGCTGTGCTGGCTAATGCATTGGCTTGCGAATTAAATTGCGAAAAAAGCAGGCCCAGTCCGGTCCAATCATTAAAAAAATAGTAGCCGGAAGCGCCCAGCGCTATGCCCGACTTTAATTCACGCAGCAATTGCTGCTGAACCTGCGTCAACTGATCGCTGATTTTTGCCGTCCGGAATCCATATCCGGCATTCAGGCTCAACTGTACCTGCGACAAGGTGCGTTCGGGTTTAATTCTCTTCAATTCCGAAAGCTGGGCGACAGGATGTATGCCCGTATCGGCGGCTGCCCGGAAATCGCCGATCCACAACAACGAAGCCGTCATCTGGTGACAGGAACTTCCCCAGAACGAAGGTTTGATGTATTCGGACACATAAGCCCCATTACCTCCTGCTTTACGTGCTTCCTCTTTGATAATGTTGACTACCGATACCGAATCGCACCTGGAAGAGGCACCCGAATCGTAAACACTTACTATGCCCAGGTTCTCGGCATGAACCGGGATTTCCGATTTAGAGAAGTACACCACCACCGACGAATCCTGACTCCGGGGAGGATAAGTCTTCATAATCACTCGGTTGACTGCCGGAGGCATACAGGAATACAGGCTTACTGCCGCTGACAAAAGGAGAACAAACTTTTTCATAATACATTCTAAAATTAAGAGTTAGTCAATAGAAACAAAACAGTATACAAATTTATCAAAATTAATCCAATAATTGTATGCATCGGCTAAAAATCTTAATAAAATATTGAACAGACTGATAATTAATGAGTTTCGCAATTCCGGCTCCTCTTTATCCTGTTAAATATTTCACCACTACACAAAAATCCATTGATGTGCATAAATTTCCATCATGCATTGTAAATCATCCATTTATCTTTGTCCGCGGTATTTTAAATAAAAATCAACCTTTTTAAATGCTTTTATATCATGAGAAAAATCACATTCCTTCTTGCCCTGTTTTTCCTGTCGATGAGTCAGGCTCATGCAGGATTCGTAACCTCCGATTTATATAAGTTCGAATTCAACGGAGTTTTGTCGTCGACCATCCCGGCATCTCCCGCTATCGATGCCGTATTGTACGGCGGAACATCCACCGGCACCAGCATGTTTGCCATAGCTAATGGTGCGGCTGCACTCAATGCCAGCTCCAATGTCTTATTCAGTGGAGGCGGATCCGGAGTACGTGGTTCGGCAATCTACAACCTGAATGCCAATACGGCACTGCCAACCGACAAAAAAGTAGTGGTGCAGTTCGACTGGGCGCCGCTTTCCACCAACGGTGATGCAATGGCTTACAACGCCCTGGGAATATCGGACAATGCCAAAAATCCGATTTTCGTGCTGATAGCCGAAAGCTGGGTGAGCGGTAGTTCGGGAATCCACCTGATGAACCTTACGCCTACGGCTACCCACCTCACAACAACCTGGACGCTCCAACCGGCCACCTATTCGGGAACATCCGACTATAAAGCCGATTGTGCCTCCTTTTTTGCAGGATCGTGGCTCGGGGCCGACTTCCCTAACGCTACAACCTATACGGTGAAAGCAAAACTCGACTTTGCAACCCATGTGATCGACTCTGTCTGGATCATCCGTACCGACGATCCCGGCAAGCAATACATGGCTGCGAATATCCCGTTTTTAAGTGCCAGCGCCACCAATGCCGATAAAATAAGCGCGATGGCGGCAAGGGGCCGAAATCTGACCAACAGCGGTAATGCCGGAAACAGTGTCCTCAATATGACACTCGACAATTACATCCTGTACACCTGGGAAGAAGCGTCGGCGCTTGGCAGTGTAACCGTCAACTATTACGATGCCGATAATACGACCAGCCTTATCAAATCGGAAGTTCGTCCCAACCTGGCCCTTAATTCAACCTACACCGCCTCGGGAGCCGATAAAAGTGCATTTGCCGCCGGGGCTTTTTACTATATATTCGCGAGCGTGGCTGCCGACAATGCCCTGGTAACGGCCGACGGACTGGGTCATGTGGATATTTATATGAAAAAATACCCCCTACATACTGGAGTGTTCCACTGGACCGGCGCCGTGGATGGCAACTGGAACGAAGCTACAGCCAATTTCTCGGATGGAACCAACGCCCAGGTGTATCAACCGGGCAACGCCGTCGAATTCCCCGAAGCTGCTTCCACTAAAGTGGTAACCTCCAACAGCAATTTCAACCTGGGTACCGGCGACCTTACCGTCAGCGGAGCCGGTTACACCTTACAGGGAGCCGGAACTCTTCTGGGTAGCGGTAAAATGAATATCAACCTGAGCGGTTCGCAAGCCCTCACCCTCGACCTCGCGAACAACCTGACGGGGACGACGCAAATTACAGGAGGAGCCATCGCGTTGAAAAAAACGGGTGTATTGGGAACGGCTGTAACCGTCACAGGGGCAACAGAGATTACACTGGAGGCCAACGCCATCACGCTTCCGGCCACCACCTTCAATGCTCCGGCTACCATCAACGCAGGCGATTTCAGTTCGTCGCTCATCCTGGGAATGACAGCCGGCAGTGGAGTAAAAATCACCGTCAACGCACAAAAAGACCATGCCAGCAACGACAACAGCCGTGCGTTCGATTTTGCAGCATCGGGCGTGCTGAGCGAGGGTGCCGAGCTGGAACTGAATGGCACCGGTACCGACAACCGCTTTGGAATGACGTCGGCTTCGCCGACCTACCTTGCCGATGCAAAATTGAACCTGAAAGGAAATGCCCTGCTTTATATCAATGCCAACCAGGGCGGCCCGGCAGTAATTAATGTAGGATCGTTGAGCGGCGAACCGGGAGCGCAACTGGGCTGGGGACGATCTATCGCCCTCGAACGTGATATAACCTGGAGTGTAGGAGGATTGAACCTCGACAGCGAATATGCGGGAAGCTTTACCAACCTGGGTGGATACTCAGGAAGTGGCGCGAGCTACAACGGATTAAAAACCAACCTTGTCAAAGTAGGTAGCGGCAAACTGACTCTGTCGGGGGTTTCGGATGCATTCAACGGAAATTTGACCGTATCTGCCGGAGAAATGCTGATTAGTGGCACCTGGCGGGGAAACACAGGTACGCCCGCGAGCACCGCCAATGTTGTAAAAGTAGATAGCGGAGCTGTTTTGAACGTAACCGGACACTTGTCGGCTACCACTCTCACCACATCGCCCGGAGCTGTTTTGAAGGGTTCAGGTATAATTGACGGATATTCAACGGTACAGGGAATACTGAGCGGTGGTTTGACTTTCAACAAAGACCTGGTACTTACCGATTCGGTGGTTTTAACGGTTGCAGGATTTAACGATGGTGAATACGACCGGCTTACGGTGGGCGATTCGCTGGCTATCGGAGGTTCGCTTAAGGTGGTGGTAACGGCCGATGCACCTGCCGACAATACCAGCATTCAACTGATTAATGCGGCCATCCGAACCGGAACCTTTGCCCTGAAAGACCTTCCGGCAGGATATAGCTTCGACGATGCCACCGGATACCTTAGCTATAGCTCCGTCACTACTGGCGTGAACGATTCAGAGAAACAATTGACCGTATTTCCTACCACGACCAACGATTATGTTACTGTTGAGGGAAATAATATCCGTTCGATCAGGGTTACTAACCTGGCCGGACAGCAAGTATGGCTATCGCACAACACAGGTAACACTAATCGGCTGAATATGGGGCAGTTTGCCAAAGGTCTCTACTTACTCACAGTAGACCAAACCGACGGAACGACCAGCACTTATAAAGTGACTGTTCACTAATTTTCATCATGGGCTGTCGCATCCTCAACCCGATCGACAGCCCATGTTATATACTCATTGTTGCACAAATAAAACAGGTATTAACACGCGATTCCATTTCTTACTGAACAGAAGATCGTATTTTTGCAACTGATTTACATTTAAAATATTGTCATGAAACACTTCTTCCCGTTAATTTTAGTAGGAATACTGCTGGCCTCTTTCCCCCTGTCAGCTCAGCGCAAAATGGAAAAACTCGACCGTGGTGTGGTAGCTGTACGCAATTCGGGTGGAGCTTACTTTGTGAGCTGGAGGTTTTTTGCGACCGACCCCGACGATATCACCTTCAACCTCTATGCTAAAAGCCCTGTTGGATCGTCGTTTACCAGACTCAACAGCAAGCCCTTGCAAGTTACCAATTTCCAGGCGCCTCAAGGCAGCATCGGCATAGGTACCCAACTGTATGTTACTGCTGTGAATAAGGGAGTCGAGAGTTCGCCCAGCGGAATGTACACGGTACCTTCCCACGGATTCACCACCATGCGGAGTACTTATCTCGACATCGCCTTTAATCCGGCAGCCGACGGCCTGGAACTCACCCAGTACAATACTAAATTCGTGTGGCCGGCCGACCTCGACGGCGACGGCGAATACGATTTCGTGGTCGACCGCCTTTCAACTACCGGAAAAAGTCATAAGGTGCAGGCTTACCTGCGCGACGGCACTTTGCTCTGGACCATCGACATGGGACCGAATGTGACCATCAGTCAGGGACAGGACGACATGGTGATTGCCTACGACATGGATCAGGACGGAAAAGCCGAAGTGGTGGTGAAGAGCAGCGACGGAACGAAGTTTGCCGATGGCAAAGGCGTATTCGGTTCCGCTTCGCTCGATACCGACAACGATGGCATTATCGACTACAACACACAGAATGTACGCAACTCTCCGCAATATATTACGGTGATCGATGGCATGACCGGCAGGGAGAAAAACAGTATCGAGATGAATTACCCTTCGATTTACACCCGGACCAACAAAGCCATCTTCATGGGGGACGAATACAACAACCTGAACGGACATATGTCTATTTTTTATGCCGATGGCAAGCGTCCGGCCGTCGGATTTATCTACAAAGTGCGAACGGTGCAGAATCAGGCGCATTATTATTTCGGATCGGCCTGGGGATACAACGAAGCGAAACAGTGGGTGAATATTTTCAACTGGGAACGGGGCAGTCAGAATGCGGCCGAAGCGCATAGTATACGGGCTGCCGATGTCGACGGGGATGGAAAAGATGAATTATTGAATATCGGATTTGGGCTGAAAGGGGACGGAACGATGGCTTTCAGTGCCAACCTGAGCCACGGTGACCGCTTCAGGGTAGGCGACATCGACCCCGAACGGCCCGGTCTCGAAACATTTGCCATTCAGCAGAATGCTCCCAGTTTATTGGGGATGGTGGTGTACGACGCGGCTACCGGCGAACACCTGAAACGTTTTTACTTACCGGCGGTGGGGGATGTGGGGCGCGGCGAATGTATCGATATCGACTCTACCCGGCTGGGCTATGAGTTCTGGTCGACAATGCCGAATATATACGATGCCAGGGGAAACGTATTGCACGAAGGCGGAGCGCCCTGGCCTTACGAAGGTGTTTGGTGGGATGGAGCGCTCGATCGCGAGCAGCTCGCAGCGCCCGATGGAAATGGATTTAACGCCGATATACGAAAATACGACCATGGCTCGAAAACAATAGGCAACCGGTTGATCGAATTTGCAAAAATGACCAACTGGCAGGTAAATGCCGCTTATGGAGTGCGCCCGGCATTTTTTGGCGATATAGCCGGAGACTGGCGCGAAGAAATAATTCTTAAAAAAAGAATTTCGGTGGTGGTCGATGGAAATACAGTTGAATCGGTGCAGGGTTTTGTTGGCTATACCACCGACTATCCTACCAATCACCGTATTTACTGCCTGATGCAAAATCCGGCCTACCGCATGCAAGCTACTACCAAGGGTTATTATCAATCGGCCTATCCCGATTTTTACTTAGGTTACCAGATGCCTGCCCCTCCCATTGCTCCGGTGCAGGAAGCAAAGCTCAGTTGGAAATCGGGAACTTCGCTGGAAACGGGGCTATACACCACCGGAGATAACAGCACCGGTAATTTTACGGCCGGCGACGATATCATGTTCGATTTGTCGGGCGACAACAGTGCCGTAATTCAACTTGCGGGAACGGTGTTTCCTTCAAAAATATGGGCCATGAATCCGAAAGGGCACGACTATACCCTGGGAGGAAGCGGCAAATTGAGCGGCTCGATGGAATTTGTAAAATCGATGCAGGGTACCTTCGTATTGAACGGCCGGCACGATTACACGGGACCGACCCGGGTTTCGGAAGGCACCCTGGAGCTGAATGGTTCACTGACAGGCCCTGTTCAGGTGGATGCCAACGGTACGTTATCGGGCAATGCTACACTCAACGGACCACTCACCCTCCACCCCTCGCTGCATGCAGAAGGCGGACGGCTCGCGCCGGGTAAAGGACTCAGCGAACTCGGCACCATCGTAATAAACGGTCAACTGGAATTGCCCGGAAAAACTAATTTGCACTTCGACCTCGCAACGGGCAATAGCTACCGGAACGATTCGCTCATCGTTAATGGCGATGTAAATGCGAAGGGGATTACTGCGGTAGTTGTAAACACCCCTGATGGCAATGTAGAGCCCGGAACGTACGGCCTGATGAAATGGAGCGGCACCTTGACCGGCTCGGCAAGTAATTTCGTACTGAAAGGGATCTCGGGGCTGCCGGCTGTACTGGTTATTGCCGATAATACCTTACAACTGGTTGTCAGTTCGTCGCGTTCGGCCGGCGCGGTGGTTTGGACCGGCCAGACCAGCGAAACCTGGGATTTTCTGTCCAATAATTTCAGCATTGAGGGTACGCCTACGGCTTTTGTGAGCGGCGATGCGGTGGAGTTCAACGATCAGGCCGGCCGGAAAACCATTACCCTTACCGATCAATTCGCAGTTTCGACCGCCAGGTTCAATACGGCTACGAATTATATATTAAAAGGAACCGGCGGAATTGCGGGAGAAGGTAATCTGGAGAAAACGGGTTATGGCTTGCTCGATATACAAACGGTAAATAATACGTATACCGGAAAAACAATTTTAAACAATGCCCGGGTACAGGTTGCAGCCCTTTCCGACGCCGGCGCCCCCGGTTCATTGGGAGCAGGCAACACGGCCGCCGATGCTATCCAGCTGCACAACAGCACACTAATCGTAAATGCAATCGGAACAAATACCAACCGCGGCATCCGGCTAACGGGCGTCGATACCATCAGCGTACCCCGATCCAACGGAGTATTGTCGCTCAGCGGGACGATCTCCGGCACCGGACAGCTGGTACTTGCCGGCGACGGACAAATCAACCTGTCGGCATCGGCAGCTAACACTCACAGTGGTGGAACGGTAATCGACAAAGCCCGGGTGGCATTGGGTTCGATTCTGATGAACAACAGCGGGCTAAATGCAATCACGTTCCGTAATGGCGGCCGGCTGACTATGTTTTATTCCACCGCCTACGGTCAGGCTCCCAACTGGAAGATGGAGGTGCCGTCCGGACAAAGCGGCACGCTCGTTGCCTCGGGCAGGTGTAATATTGAAGGCTCGTTGAGCGGCGACGGCACCCTGAACTTCGTGACTCCTTACGTTCGTGCCGACTGGGTGGCCAACAGCCTGAATTTTTATGGGAAACTGAATGTAACTTCCGATAGCGACGGTGGCACGTTCCGCATCACCAATAATTCGACCGGTTTTCCGAACGCCACTATTTCGCTGGGCGACAAAGTAGATATGGGGGCTTATTCATCCGTCGGAGCCTCGAGCCCGAATACCGGTTCGCTGGTGAAAATCGGAGCGCTCGAAGGTGTTGCCGGTTCAAGTATTGGAGGAGGACGCTGGGAAATTGGTTACAACAATGCCGATGCTGTGTTCAATGGCACGACCAGCGCCACCGCTACCATTACGAAGGTGGGAACCGGAAAATGGACCCTGACCGGCACTTCGGCTTCCACGGCAATCGTCAACATTAACGGTGGTACGCTGGAAGTGAGAAACACCACCGGAAGTGCTACCGGAACTAATGCGGTATACGTGCGCGATGGAGCTACACTGGCCGGCACCGGCATTGTAGGTGGAAGTGTGCTGGTTCAGTCGGGAGCTATCGTATCGCCCGGAAACAACGGTTTCGGCACCCTTACCATCAACGGCGTGCTTTCCTTGCTGACCGGATCCACTACCCGTATCGAACTTTTCGGAGCGCAGCTCGACCGGCTGAGCGTCGGGAGCACCGCTTCGTTGAAAGGCACCCTTGAAATGGTAAACAAAGGAAGCACTTATACAGCAGGAACTTCGTACAAAATCATTACGGCTCCTACCATTACCGGAACCTTCGATGCTATTGTTCCGGCAACTCCCGGAGAAGGATTGGAGTGGAACACCAGCCGGATGAGCGAGGGTATTATTTCGGTGGATGTAGCCAGTAACGTTCGTCAGCCGGAATCTCACACCATACAACTGTATCCACAACCCGCCTCCGGTTATTGTATGCTGAGCTTCGACGGAACTATCGAAGCGCAAAAAATTGAACTGATTGATGCTACGGGAAAACTTATTTTTGCAGAACCGGTTAACAATGCCTATCAACATCGTTTAGAGTTGGACTCCCTCGAGGCAGGAATGTATTTCGTGCGTGTAACCGGGAAAGAAATCCAACAAACCTTGAAAGTGGTAAAAATTTAATTTCAAGCGTAAAGAATCAAGGTTCCGGCGATGCGAAAGTATCCCGAATCTTGATTCTTTACTTTTTTATGCTTCATGCTTGTTTTGTTCAAAAATTGTTCGTAATTTTGCGAACTACGAACATGATATAAAATAAACAGGACATGAACACTAAAAACTACAGCCTCGACAACGAACAGCTGGCCCGCTTCGCCAAAGCTATGGGGCATCCGGCCCGCATTACCATCTTACAATTTCTTGCCTCGCTCGATTGTTGCTATTTTGGCGACATCCACAACGAGCTACCCATCGCCAAAGCTACTGTATCGCAGCATCTTAAAGAACTTAAGGACGCCGGGCTCATACAGGGTGAAATTGAAACACCCAAGGTAAAATATTGCATCAACCAGGCCAATTGGGAGCTTGCGAAAGTGTATTTCAACGAATTTTTCAACAGTATTCACCTGAAGGAAGTGTGCTGCACCACCGTCGACTAATACGCATCCTATGGAAATTAAAGTATTGGGACCGGGTTGCCCAAAATGCAAAACCCTTTATCAGAATGTCGAAACGGCGGTGAAAGAGTTAGGTATCGATGCCTCCATCACCAAGGTCGACGATATTATGGAAATCATGGGCTACAATATTATAACTACACCGGCACTGGTTATCGACGGAAAAGTAGTTGCAAAAGGCTTTGTTCCCAATCTGACGGAAATCAAAAGCCTGCTTACCTTAAAACGCTGATCATCCTAACGAATCATACACGCTGTAAAAAAAACAATCCCATGAACAAAATCATTCTCTTAGCACTTACATTGGTTATATTCAGCAGTTGTAACCAACGGGCAGGCGGAAACCATTCGTCAGAAGCGCTTACTGCCGAAGTAGTAGTGTATTATTTCCACGGTCCACAGCGTTGCAAAAGCTGTCTGGCAATCGAGGAGGCTGCCCGTAAGGCGATTGCTGAAAATTTCAACAATCCTGAAAAGGTACAATTCGTGGAAGTTAATCTCGACGATAAAAACTTTGAAGAACAAATCGAAAAATATGAAGTTGCATGGAGCAGCCTGATAATCGAAAAGGGCGTGCTCTATACCAATATGACCGAAAAAGGTTTTGCGATGGCATTATCGGATCCGGAAGGTTTGCAACAAGCGATTACAACCGAGATTAACCGTTACCTCGCCGACTAAGCATGGATGCGCTACAACAACTCATCGACTCCTCTCAATTGCCGGTACTTTCGGCATTTCTGCTGGGTATCATGACGGCCATCAGTCCCTGTCCGCTGGCAACCAATATTACCGCCATCGGATTTATCGGTAAAGATCTGAACGACAAACGAAAACTATTTCTCAATGGAATATTTTACACCTTGGGTAGGGCTTTCAGCTATACTGTGTTGGGAGTAGTGTTGATTGTGATACTCGAACAAGGCGGAAGCATTTTCAACATTCAACGGGGACTGAGCACCTACGGAGGGTACGTTTTGGGACCTTTACTGGTAGTGATCGGTATTTTCATGTTCGATTTCATCAAAATCGACTTCAGAACAGCCGGACGCAACCGCGCTAAGCTCGAACAATCAGCTCGTAAAGGAACACTCTTCAGCTCATTCGCGATCGGGGTTATTTTTGCCCTGGCATTTTGTCCCTACAGCGGCATTTTATATTTCGGAGGATTACTTCCTTTATCGCTGGCGAGCACGGGTGGAATTTTCTTTCCGCTCGTGTTTGCAGCTGCAACCGGACTACCCGTCTTTATTTTCGCATGGTTTGTTGCCTACAGCGTTTCGAGCGTGGGAAATTTCTACAATAAACTGAAAAGCTTCGAGTATTGGTTCCGACGGGTGGTGGCTGTTGTATTTATTGGTGTAGGTGTTTACTATATAATTACCTTTTATTTTTAACCGGAAATGGAACTCAAGAACGAACTTAAAATCCTGACTGGCATCCTTGTCGTTTTTCTGGCCGTCTATTTTCTTCCGGTCGAAAGCGTCGTATTTACCTCAGCGGTAGCCGCTACCTTCGATCTGGCCCGCTGGTATGCACGGGAACATGTCATCCTTTGCCTGCTTCCGGCTTTTCTCATCGCCGGCGTTATATCGGTATTTGTAAGCCAGGCCTCGGTGATCAAATATTTCGGAGCCAAAGCCCGGAAATGGGCTGCCTACCTGATGGCATCTGTTTCCGGAACTGTCCTCGCTGTTTGCTCCTGTACCATCCTGCCTCTGTTCTCGAGTATTCACAAACGGGGTGCAGGACTCGGTCCGGCAGTGGCGTTCTTATACTCTGGCCCGGCCATCAACATCCTGGCTATCATATTAACGGCCCGCATTCTGGGAATTGAATTAGGAATTGCCCGGTTTATCGGAGCTGTATCGTTTAGCATTCTGATCGGAATGACTATGGCTTTTATCTACCGGAAAGAAGAAAAAATAAGGGCTGCCGAACAGTTAAACTTCCCCGACATTCCCGAAACAAGGCCTTTGTGGCAAACTTCAATTCATTTTTTCCTGCTGGTACTCATTCTGGTGTTTGCCAACTGGGGGAAACCATCTGCAGATATAACTTCCGGACTCTGGTTTACCATCTGGAATTATAAATGGCTGATTACGGCCGCACTCTCCTTAGGATTGATGTATTCGCTTATCGCCATTCTGAAAATCAAATGGTGGAAAGTGGCCCTGGGTACCTTCCTCATCGCATGGGTGGCCTTGCTCACCAACAGTCCGATCCTCAGCGTGACCACCGGAATTGCAGTAATCAGCATACTTGGACTTACCGACAAACACGCACAAGGCGAAAACCGCGACTGGATCGTCTCCAGCTGGGGGTTTGCCAAACAAATAATGCCCTTACTGGCCATGGGGGTTGTCATTGCGGGTTTTTTACTGGGCTCTACACACGACGACACCTCCATTCCGGGAGTGATTCCCAATCATTGGATCGCCTGGGCTGTGGGCGGTAATTCTCTGCTTTCCAATCTACTGGCATCCATTGTAGGTGCGTTTATGTATTTTGCAACACTCACCGAAGTTCCTATTATACAGGGCTTGCTGGCTTCGGGAATGGGAAAAGGACCTGCTCTCGCCTTATTATTGGCCGGACCCTCCCTTTCGCTGCCCAACATACTGGTTATAAGAGGAGTGTTGGGAACACAAAAAACAATAGTATACGTAATTTTGGTGGTTTCGCTTTCCACCCTGGCCGGAGTGATTTTCGGCACATTTTTCTGATACACTACGATCGGACGTGTAACGGATGTATTCAAAAACCGGCATTTACGTTTTCCAGCAACCAGAACACGACCATCAAAAAACAAAACAACAATGAAAGTACTTATTCTATGCACCGGCAACTCTTGCCGCAGTCAGATGGCTCACGGCTTTCTGCAATCGTTCGACAATCGTATTACCGTATGCTCTGCTGGTACCGAAGCTTCGGGAAAACTGAACCAGAAAGCGGTGGAAGTGATGAAAGAAATCGGAATCGACATCAGTCACCACACTTCCGACCAGGTCGATACCTATATCAACGACGAATGGGATTATGTAATAACAGTTTGCGGCGGTGCCAACGAAAACTGCCCGGCTTTCCTCGGCAAGGTCAAACACCGCCTCCACATAGGCTTCGACGATCCGAGCCATGCCCTAGGTAGCCCGGAGTTCATCCAAAGCGAATTTATCCGCGTGCGTGACGAAATTAAGGCTGGGTTCTATACTTTGTACGAAGAACAAATTAAACCTCAATTGTAAGTTTATGGACCCGAAAAACATGAAACTGGTTGTTCAGGAAAAATACGGAAATATTGCCCGAGGAAGCTTACTGAACAGCTGCTGCGGCAGTGGTTCTTCGTGTTGCGATTCGCTGGAATACAGCATGATAGGCGATGAATACAGCGGTATCGAAGGCCATATAAACGATGCCGATATGGGCTTGGGGTGTGGCATCCCAACCCAATTCGCAGCAATAAAGCCCGGCGACCGACTACTCGATCTGGGTAGTGGTGCAGGCAACGACTGCTTTGTCGCACGACATCTCACCGGAGACACAGGGCACGTAACAGGGCTTGATTTCACAAAGGAAATGGTTGAAAAAGCCCGGTTAAATACTCAAAAACTGGGATTTACCAATGTCGATTTTATATTGGGCGATATCGAAGCTATGCCTTTTGAAGATCTTCAATTTGATGTAGTTCTTTCCAACTGTGTACTCAATTTGGTCCCCGACAAAGCTAAAGCTTTTTCGGAAATTTGGCGGACTTTAAAACCTGGTGGCCATTTTTGCATTTCCGATGTGGTCATTTCGGGCCATTTACCGGATGAACTGCTAAAGGACGCTATGCTTTATGTGGGTTGTGTGACAGGTGCGCTCGAACTCGAACACTACCTGCAATTAATTGAAGACACAGGATTTACCTCCCTTATCCTGCATAAAAAGAAAGCCATCGATCTTCCGGCTTCAATCGTACAAAAATATAATTTGAACTCCAACACTACCAACGATTTTGGAGTTTACAGTATCACCATTTCAGCTTATAAATCGCGTTATGAGTAACGAATCCAGACAAATGTCGTTTTTCGATCGCTACCTGAGCCTTTGGGTGGCGCTCTGTATTGTTACCGGTATTGTACTCGGCAGGTACATTCCATCGATCCCCGAAACACTCGGCAAACTCGAGTATGCCAATGTTTCCATCCCTATTGCAGTGCTGATCTGGATCATGATTTTCCCCATGATGCTGAAGATTGATTTCCGCAGTGTGGTGGATGCTGTAAAAATGCCCAAAGGGCTTACTATCACACTGGTAACCAACTGGCTCATTAAACCCTTCACCATGTTTGGAATTGCCTGGCTGTTCTTCTTCGTCATCTTCAAAACCTTCCTGCCCGAAGCACTCGCCCGCGAATACCTGGCCGGTGCGGTATTGCTCGGCGCCGCACCTTGTACCGCCATGGTGTTCGTGTGGAGTCACCTCACCAAAGGCAATGCTGCCTACACCCTGGTGCAGGTAGCCATCAACGACCTGATCATCATTGTAGCCTTCGTGCCCATCGTGAGTCTGCTGCTGGGCGTTTCGGGAATCGCCATCCCCTGGAACACTCTGCTGATGTCGGTGGTGCTGTTTGTCGTAATCCCATTGCTACTGGCCGTTGTCACCCGTAACGCAGTCATTTCGAAAAAAGGAAAGGTTTTCTTCGAAAATGTTTTCCTGAAGAAGTTCACCGGAATCACCATCGGCGGGCTGCTATTAACACTGATCCTGATCTTTTCGTTCCAGGGAGATGTTATATTGAAAAATCCGTTCAATATCGTGCTGATTGCCGTTCCGCTCATCCTGCAAACCGTTGTAATCTTTTTCCTGGCCTACCGATGGGCCCGAAAATGGAAATTGCCCCACAACATCGCAGCACCTGCTTCGCTCATCGGCGCCAGTAATTTCTTCGAATTATCGGTGGCTGTGGCAATCATCTTATTCGGCTTAAACTCGGGTGCCACCCTGGCCACGGTGGTCGGAGTGCTGGTGGAAGTACCTGTAATGCTGGCTCTGGTAAGATACGCCAACCGGACTAGATATTAAGAAGATGGAACAAAAACACATAGGAACAAAAAATAAACTCGGCGAGGGACATACATTTAAAATTTCACGATTTAAAGAGCAAATTAAAAAGACCAGACCGCATAAGCATGACGAATATTACGAATTAATATTCTTAGCCGAAGGACAGGGTTTTCATAGCATCGAATCGGAGAAATATCTTATTTCGTCGCCCGAGGTTTATTTGCTGAAACCCGGACAACTCCATTTCTGGCAATTTACATCCATCCCCAAAGGATTTGTGATTATTTACCGCGAAAACGAATTCGATCCGGTAAACGAAAAGCGATTATTGGACATGCTCCGCGAATTGCAAGCGATGACACGCCTCAGGCTGACAAGGGACCGGTTCCCCCTGAGGCTGCTGGAAGCCATCTTCGCCGAATACCAGCTCAATGCTCCATATTCGAACGACATCATTCACGGGCTGTTAAAATCGCTGGTAGGAAGCCTGTTGCGGTTGAATGCCGCAACAGCTCCCGAAAGTACCCGGCCACAGTCGGTCTACGAACGGTTCATCGTCCTTCTTACTAAAGAATGTCCTCGTTTGCACCGGGTAAACGAATTCGCAGAACTGGTCAACACTACTCCTCAAAACCTCAACTCCCTCTGCAGGAAACAATCGGGGAAAAGTGCCGGCGAACTCATCGCCCATCAACTCTTGCTCGAAGCCAAACGTTATATCCTGCATACCGACAATACCATCAACCAAATCGCTGAAATATTAGCGTTTACCGACACTTCCAATTTTGTAAAATTCTTCAAACGATACGAACAAGTCACTCCGCTGCAATTCCGCAGAAAATATTTTCAATAATACCATTTTTCCGTCCGTAGCCACCACATCCATCCGACCGATAAGCCTTATCTTTGTGCTACTTATAAATACGTGCATGATGTTAAAAGAAATTGCTAAGTTATTTCTAAAACTCGGAATTATCGGGTTTGGAGGGCCGGCAGCGCATATCGCAATGATGCAGGACGAGGTGGTACGCAAACGAAAATGGATGGACGAGCAGCATTTCCTCGATCTGATGGGCGCTACCAATCTCATCCCGGGCCCCAACAGCACCGAAATGGCCATTCATATCGGTTACGACCGGGGAGGCTGGAAAGGACTAATCGTGGCCGGACTGTGTTTTATTGTGCCGGCGGTGCTCATTACGGCCGTATTTGCCATATTGTACAAAAACTACGGACAACTCCCCGAGCTTCAACCCTTCGTTTACGGCATCACTCCGGCCATTATCGCCATTATTGCAGCAGCCGTGTATCCGCTGGCAAAGAAATCGCTCAAATCCACCCAGCTGTGGATCATCGGCATCGCGGCTATGGCGCTCAATTTTGCAGGGGTCGGCGAAATTATCGTACTTTTCGGAGCCGGGTTCCTGGCTATGGCTCTGAAGGCCATGCAAACCAAAAACGCGGGTAAGCTAAGCGCCCTGCTACCGCTTCCGTTGCTGCACATCACCGGCACCGGACTGGCAGCCAGCGGATCGCTGGGCCTGTTTCTTACCTTCCTCAAAGTGGGGGCTATACTCTACGGAAGCGGATACGTACTGTTTGCTTTCCTCGACACCGAGCTGGTAGCCACCGGACTGCTCTCGCAACAACAACTGATCGACGCTATAGCAGTCGGACAATTCACTCCCGGGCCCGTATTTTCGTCGGTTACCTTCATCGGCTATCAAATCGACAATTTTCAGGGAGCGCTGGTAGCAACCCTGGGCATTTTCATTCCATCGTTTGTATTCGTAGCCCTGCTCAATCCACTGGTAAAAAAGATACGTAACTCGAAAATCTTTGCTGCTTTTCTCGATGCGGTTAATGTGGCATCGGTAGCTGTTATCGCCGTCATCTGTATCGAAATGGGAATGGCAACCATTACCGACTGGCGCACGGTAACCATAACCCTGCTGAGCTTCCTGGCCGTTTTTGGTTTCAGGAAACTCAACAGCGCCTTTATCGTGGTGGGAGGATCGCTGGCCGGCTACCTGCTTACCTTCGTCGGATAAAAAAAAAGCGAACGAAAGTACATCCAGCCGGCCGGTGCGTCTTATTGGAAATTTCCGGCTTATGAGACGCATTCTCTTTTTTACGACTTGCTGCATCCTATGCAGTACTATGCTTCCGGCCCAACTTTCGGGCACATGGAACAGCCCGGCGACAGGATCGGGTATCAACTACACAATTTCCGAATCGCCGGCGCCGGCCAAAGATGCTACCGGCGCTTACCTCACAGTGGTATACCTCGAGAATCTCGCATTGAAAAAACTGGGTCAAAACACGCTGGCCGACGATGTGAACTGGTTACTCGGCAAGGGTTACCGGGTTATCGAACTCGATTATGCAAAGCATCCTGATGCCTCGGCCCTGCGCCTCAACGCGGATATCATTGCCATCAACGATGCTCTGTTCGCAGGAAACTTCTGCGGAAGCACCAACTGTTCGAAATACCGATCGTATGTGCTTTTCGAAGGATACCGCATTGCCCGCGACATTCCTTACTTCAAGGATAATCCGCTTACCTACAACTACCCGGCAGCCTATACCGTGGGCGACAGTTTGCGTATGGATATTATTTATCCGGCCAATGCCGCCGAAACAACTCCGGTGATACTTTCGTTTTCGTACAGTAACAGTTCGTACGGGTCGGCCAACATGAATCAGCGCCTCAATCTGGGAAATACCCTCGCCGGGTTCGACGACTCGGTGCTGGAGGGCGCACCTGCCCATGGAATGGCCTGGGCTATTGCCGATCATCCCAAGTATTGCCCGTGGGGAAACGGCAAACCGGCAGGCGGAGCCAACGATACGTATAAATCGTACCAGGTGAATCCCGATGCGGCTCAGAAGGTAAAATCGGCCGTTCGTACACTCCGGAAGTTGGGCGCCGAACTCGGATTATCGGATAAAATAGGCATTTATGGTTTTTCGAGAGGATCGGATGCGGGTTCCATGGCCGTAGGCGATCGCACGGTAGCCGAATTTGAAAACGCCGGATTTCACCAGGAAATCGACGATGCCGTACAGGCAGCAGCCCTGGGTTCAGGAGTGTTCGATTTTACTAAAATCTACAAAACCACCGGCGACGGCGACAATAACCTGGAAACTCGTTGCCCCTGGGCATGGGGAGCCCTCGAAACAAACTATTCTACCTGGGAAAAACAAGGATCGGCCTACCTGGCACAAACAGCCGCCACCGCTCCGGTATTATTTTTCTACAATACCGACGATGCCCACTATTACAAGGAACAAATCGGATTTTTCAAATCCAAACTCGATTTGCTGGGTGTAGCTACCTCAACGCTGGTGGATTACGGGAACGGCCATTCCATTCCTAAAACAGCAGCAGCATTAAGCAGCATGTATGCATTTTATCGCAACTACCTGACTCCCCCTTCGCTCGACACCATCGACATTACGGCTATCCATGCCAATCCAGCGATACCGCCTGCATTTGATTTGCAATTTTCGACCATCGACAGGCATATCAGCATCCGGTTTACACCGGCCGGCACGAATCACGAACCGGCCCGCCTCAGAATGTTGGATGTTGCGGGCCGCCAGCTTCAAGTGATCAGCTTCAACCCCGGAAGGGGCACGGTTCATCACCGGTTGCCCGATGATACATTTATTATTGAACTCAGCCAGGGCCGCAATCGCATTGTACGCAAACTCCCGCCCATAGTATTATAATTCTTTCACGGCAAATTCCAACAGTTCCGATTGGGTTTTCATCAGCGATTCTTCGTCGACAACCCGCAATTGAATTTCGGCCCGGTATACTCCGTCGGATTGCAACCGGAGCTTGATTTCAGGTGTAAAAGAGGGCAATACCCAAGGCATCTCAAGCAGTCGCCGGAACAGACGCAGCTTTACTTCATCGGCCGGTAACCGCGATGAAAACCCAAGTACAACAGGTTGGCGATTCAACCGGCCCATATCAGCCGGCTGCATCAGCAACCGACCCGATAACATGCTGTACGGCAACTTAACCAGCACACCCTCGTCGGTAGTAAGCTGTAACGACCGGTAACCAATATGCGAAATCACGCCTTCACTATCGCCCACCTTCAACCTGCGGCCCGGTTCGAATGCATTTTCGGACCGCAGCATAAAACCGGCAAAAAAATCGCGCAGGAAATACCAGCCCGACACCGCAAGCACCACCACAACAAATACCTCGGTTATAAAATTCAGCTGCATTTCAGACGATAGTCCCACTACCGACCAGAAAGCATACACAACCCACAATCCAATCTCCAGTAAAGGAAACCATCGCGCAAACAACCTCCGGTACCGCTGCGAAACCACCACCTTCAGATACAGATGCTGAACACTGCGCAACACGATAAAAAGCACTATAGCCAGTGCTGGCACTTGAATGAAAATCATAGGTATGTCAATTTTTTCAGATTCGAAATTAATGCCTGTTCCATAAAGGGTTCCAGCATATAAACCCCTGTAGTTGTTTCATGCAATACGCCATTGTGAAGCAACTGCCGTACGACCGCTCCTACTCTTTCGGAATCCCGGTTCAACGAACGGGCTAAACCGCCCACCGACACCCTGCGATGCATCACCAACTGCAAAATCACCATCCACTCGCTATCCGTCAGATATCCTACCGCATGCAACTCCTCCTGCACCGGACGCTCAATACGAATACGCATCCCCTCCACCGAACGGATACCGCCGAGCCAGCAATGTGCTGCCGCACCCGGATTGCCACCGGTACAATTAAACAGGTGATTGAAATAACGTGCATAGGCCCAATCCGAAAAATCGTCTTCTTCCTGGTCGTCAAGCACAAAACGCATCCCTCCTGCCTGATGCCGGGTTAAAATCATCTCCTTCAGTTCGCCGGCATTAAAAGGCTGACAATAAATCAGCTCCCCAACCCACGAAGTAAGTGGCGTCAGTTGTTCCAGCACCCGGAGTGCATACCGGTTCACCGTAGCCACGACCAGCAAGCGCGAACCATACATGCCCATCAGCTCCACGATCCGGTCGATCACCTGTGTACCCTGCCTGCGCCGCTCCCACCACAACTCCAGATCGTCGATCAACACCACCTTTTTCCCCGAAAGTTCGTCCAGCCGGCGCTCCAGCGAACCCCGGCCCCCGGCAAACGCTTTCAGCTGATCGTCGAAATTCTTCACATCCGAACTGCATTCGAGAGGCGGCCGGACCCGCCAGATATCCTGCTTTTCGAAATGCGTCTCGACCAGGTACCTGGCCATCGAACTTTTGCCCGACCCCCGGTCGCCGGTCACTATCACCATCCCGGCATTACCTTCCTTAAACCGTTCAATAGCCCGGTTGCCCCGCGCGGTCTCTTCCTGCATCACCACCCTGAATTCCTGCGATGCCCCCGCATCATCGGTGAATAAATTGACGTAATAATAAGGCAATTGATCGATCACTTTCGAATGGAGTCGATGACGCCCGGCGTATTGCTTTACAACATCGCCCGGGTACAACAACGACCGCTCTCCGGTCAGTTCTTGCCGCTTGGTCCACAACACGCCCTTGCTTTGATGATAAAACAGGGCCACCAGCGCCTGTATCAATCGACGGCGGTAGTCGCCAATGGCCTGTACCAACCGGCGCTGGGCCTTGCGCTGCTGATAACGGGGCACGATACGCGCCCCGGGACGGCCGGCAGCATTCACAATCTCAACAGCGCTCAATGATTCGAATGCCCTTTTTAACGCCCCTTCCATCTCCTGTTTCAGGGTGGCTTCAATCGCTTCCAGATCTGCCGTTTCTTTTTCGACATTCTGCCTCAAATCGTCGAATACCCGCGTATCGGCCGAAGCGGCAGCCTGAAACTGCGATCGATGGTAAGTGGCCAATTTTGTAATATTCGAAACAGCCACAGCCACACGCTGTACACCCTTGCCGAACAACTGAGCCTGCTTATTGATCTGATCGACCAGCTCGTTGCTGATATAATAATCCACCGTAGTACGGATGTTGATTTCCAGCTCCTCGCTATCGCCGGCCTTATCAATCGACAAGTCTTCGGGCAGACGGTTGCCGGGTACCGTAATCAATTCGGGCAGGTCTGCCACAATATCGCGTAATCGATCGTTCAGCTGAACAAAAAGCAAATCCACCAAAGGCATTCCGCCCTCTGCGGCTTCTACCGGCCTGTGCTGAGGATCGCTCAGCCGAACCTGCAACCCCGAAAGAGAGTGATACAAACCGGCCTTTAACACCCTATTCACCTCTCCCGTCAACTGCCCGATAGCTGCGGAAACCTTATCGCGGGTATCCAGACACAATCCATCGAGTATCGCTTTATTCCACTGCAGCTGAATAAACCTCCGCATACGGCCCGGCGCCTCCTCCAGCTCGATCAGCCTGGCTTCCTTCTGCGCAACGAGTTTCTTCATTCCGGGATACATTTCGCTCAGTTTGGCACTGTCGAGCAGTTGCGAAAGCAGAATGATATCTTTCCGCATATCGGTAACCAGGTCGAAATGCATCGCTCTGAGATGCGCTTGTGCAGCTAGCTTCAATGCCTCTAACCGGTCCTCATCCTGTGCTTGCGTAAGCATTTCGCGCAACGAAACCGTATAGTGCAGCGTACGAAGTAAAAAACTATTATAGAAACGCTCGACCGAATCCACTCTCCGTGCGTATAAATAATAGCGCACCGCCACCTCCATCGCTTTCGTATGGTTGCGGCCGGGCTTGAGGGCCAGCTGTTGAACCAGGTTGTCGACCGTGGTTTTTACAGCGTTCAGAAATGCTCCCACCATGCGGCCGGCAAGTGCCTCCTCAAAAGCAAGCTCTTCTTTCAGCTGACGATCGATCAATTGTAGCCATTGTTGCGGCGATCCCACTCCGGCGTGCAATGCATCGGCCACCGCCCATCGCCGGTGTTCCAGCACGGTAAACAGTCCGGACTTCAACTGCTCCAGATCCGCATCCATCTTTTCTGCAAATTCGGTAAGCTCCCTGGCATCCCGCCGGGCATTGGTTACATCCAGCAAGGTGCACACCTTCTCGCCGGCAGCCTCCTCCATCATCCGGCTTGGCTCGGGCTGCGTTTCGGGCAGCACTTCGATGGTTTCGAACCGGTTCGAAGCACGTATCCATAAACAACTGTGCAATTTCGACGACAAAGCGTCGGCATGTTCGATAAAACGCACACTGTGCTCCTCCTCCCTGTCGGGTAGCGCCAGGAGGGTAAGATCCGCCGACTCCGACTCGACGGCAATACATTCGACGGCAGCTTTCTTTTCCAGGTTCATTACCACTTTCACTTCGGCAGGAAGCCGGTAATCGTCGGCCATTTGCTTCAGTACGCCGTAGTAACGCTCGGTAAGTGTCGCATCCTCATTGAGGATCAACAAGCGCAGACGAGCCTTCCGCCACGACTTTCTGGAACTTATAAACCGCATCAAATGCAGCGCCAACGAAAGCTCCCGTCCACTTCCCTTCCACCAGAAATCGACCGACGCATAAGCGCCGAATCCACGTACCTCGTCGTAATCGAGCAAAGCCAGGTTAAAATCCCGCTGTTGCAAGCTATCCAGGAGCTGAGTCATACGCAGTGGATCTGCCGTAGCCTTCGGCCAGCCCATCAGAATGGTATCGGGTTCAAATCCCGAAAAACCATATACACGGCTGATCATGTCGATGCCTTCGTAAATGGAACTGCACTGGTATTTACGGGTAATAATCTCAGGATAATCCTTCAGCTTTTCCACCTTCACCTTTTCCGAAGGACGGGGAGCAGAACCGGCGTCGTGCTCGAGTTCGAAATTAGTAAACACCCCCTGATGTCCGACCAGTGCCAGGCCCATTTCAATGAGGTGCGGTCGCGCAGTGACTCCTCCGCTCATCAAAATCACATTCGGTCGCCAGTTGCGGGTATGCAGTTCGCTGCGGGTCAGTTTCTTCAATCCATGTTTCACGATCGACATCCATACGCTGGTCCATGTGTCACCCGACTGCAGATTGAGCTCCTGACGGCGCAGGACTAAAAACAAGGTCAGCAGGATGATCGACGCTGCAATCATAGCCAGAATATCGAGCTGGATCATGACCACTATGGAGGCAACGGCCCCTACGATGCTTACGAACCGGGGAATGCGGAACGAAGGCCGGAAATCGCTGCTGGCCCAGCTTTCAACGGTATAGGTGATGTTCAGAAATCCGTAGGTGATAATGAAAAAAGTGGTGACTACCCGGGCAATCACATTCAACTCGCCAATTAAAATTCCGCCCAGAGCGATCACGAAGGTAAGCAAAATGGCATTGCGCGGTTCGTTCGACGGACCGTGACCTTTACTAAAAAACCGGGGTGCAATGCGGTCCTTGGCAACCGCCTGTAAAATGCGCGGGGCACTCAGGATACTTCCGAGAGCCGACGAAAACGTCGCACCCAAAATTCCGGCAATCACCAGCTGCGGAACCCACGAGATAGCAAACAACACATTCGGGTCGTCGACCAGCACCCGGCGATCGACGGTGGCGCTGAAATAATAGGCCAATCCGATATAGATCACAAAACCAACCACGATAGCGGCTATCGTACCGCCCGGAATGGCTCGTTTCGGATCTTTCAGGTCGCCCGACATCGACACTCCTGCTTCAAAACCGGTTACTGCCGGAAAGAAAATGGCAAAAAGAGCGATCCAGGGAAGCGAATCGGGTAAGGTATCGGTTTGCAGGGCCGCAGGAACAAAGTTATGCTTTCCGAGAAATACCGAAATCAACGACAATACCATCGCCGTCATAATTATGTACTGCGTCTTGATGGCCAGCGATGTACTGATAAAGGTGAGAATGGTTACCAGCAGCAAGATAATCACACCGGCTATCCTGATGTTGTTAAGCGTAACCTCAAAACCGAAATAACCAAGAAACACTTCGGCAAATCCGATCAGATACAAACTCACGCTAAACGAAAGCCCGACAAACAAAGCCCAGCCCAGGGTACCGCCGATGGGCAATCCCAGACTCCGGGAGATGATGTAATAGGTACCTCCGCTTTCCACTTTTTTATCGGTTGCAATCGAAGCTACGCTCAGCCCGGTGCTGGCCGAAATAATATGGGCCACGACGATGATTCCCAGGGTAGCGAACAAACCCGCCTGTCCTACTATCCACGGAAGGCGCAAATACATAATAACCCCTAATATAGTAAGAATGGAAGGTGTAAACACTCCTCCGAATGCTCCGAATTTTTTCGCCTTTGCCATAGTTCGTTGTTTTACAATCCCTACAAAGATAAAAAATTGAATTGAAATTCACTCCTGTCCCACAAAAAAAAGCACCCGGACAGATTTCTCTATCCGGGCAACCGATCCATTAACGTGAAACAGGAAGCAGAAAATTAAAGTTTAGAACTGAGCTCTTCGGCAGCTTTTACCTTTACATCCTTATGTTGCGGTTTACCTTTCAGCTCCACCTTTTCAGTTTCGAGGTGTTTTTTATCGGCAGTGCTAACCGAAAGGATGTAATTGCCGCAGCATACATTTTCGAAGAGGTATTCGCCTTTGTTGGCCGATGCTTTGGCCTTGATTACCTGCCGGGTTTCGGGACTTACCAGTACGGCTTCGGCATTTTCGACCGGTTGGTTGTATTCGTCGGTTACCTTGGCGGTAAAAGTCATTGCAGCGGCCGAAACCTTCGATACAGTTGCTGCGGAAATCAGAAGCGCCATCAGAAGTGTTGTTGTTGTTTTCATTGATGTGAAATTTAATTGTTTGTATGTTAGACGAAAACAATGTGGCGGCTGGATGTGATTTTCAAAAAAAATTTATACATTTGACCCCTGTTAGTCAAAAAATCACGCAATGAATGCACTTATTGAACAAATCAGTGCGGAGCTGGAAGCCAGTTCCGATGAGAAAACGCGACTGAGCGGCCGCCGTTTTTTCAAAGAAGAAATTCGTTTACACGGAGTAAAATCCGCATCCGTATCTTCTATCTGTAAGGAATATCTGAAGTTGGTGAAAGCTGACTCCAAGGAAGAAATTTTCGGTTTATGTGAAGAATTATTTCAAACCGGCTATTTTGAAGAATCGATTATCGCCTGCAATTGGGCCGAATCGCAGAGCAAGTATTTTACTCCCGGCGACTTTGAACTTTTCAAACGATGGATCGACACCTACGTCAGCAATTGGGCTACCTGCGATGTATTTTGCAATCATACCATGGGGAATTTCATTGAAATGTACCCTTCTTTTCTTGCTCAATTAAAACGATTTACCAAATCGCCCAACCGTTGGATGCGCCGGGCAGCTGCTGTTTCGCTGATCGTTCCGGCACGCAAAGGATTGTTTCTTCAGGATATTCTGGAGATTGCCGACTCGCTCCTCCACGATCGCGACGACCTTGTACAAAAAGGGTATGGCTGGATGCTCAAAGTGGCTTCGCAGAAACACCAGCAGGTAATTCTGAATTTTGTGGTAGCCCGGAGAGCCACTATGCCCCGCACAGCACTCAGGTATGCCATCGAAAAGATGCCGAAAGACCTGAAATTGATCGCAATGGAAAAAATAAGGGTTGATGACCCGTCCTCACATAATTAACAATTAATACCTAAAATGAAAATAAAATACAGCGTTTTGAAAACCCGCTTTGGTGCAGCGACGGTGGGCACCACCGAACAGGGGATCTGTTGCGTGTTGTTCGATACAGATGCCGTATCAGAATTAACACGGCGGTTTCGACCGGCAGAACTGATAAAGCAGGAAGAGCCACTGCACCGTAAGGTAGTCGAACTCCTCGACGAATGGCCGGCATCGGCGGATAAAGCCGCCGCCTTGCCCTTGCACCTGATGGGAACCGAATTCCAGGTTGCGGTATGGCAAGCTCTATTACAGTTGAAACCGGGCGAACTTAGTACGTATAAAAATATTGCTCAGAAAACAGGAAGGCCAACAGCCGTTCGCGCTACCGGAACCGCTATTGGCCAAAATCCTGTGGCTGTTTTCGTCCCCTGCCACCGGGTGCTCACCTCATCCGGAAAATTAGGCGGATACCGGTGGGGCACGGCGATGAAAGCGCTCTTAGTAGAGAGGGAGAAATTGAGTTAACCCTTATTTTTTAGGCTTGTAGAGATGCGACGAATGTCCGTAAAACAATTCGGCCGCTTCCATCACCGTCTCCGACAGCGTCGGGTGCGGATGTATCGTCAGCGCTAAATCTTTTACCGTCGCTCCCATCTCGATGGCCAGTACGCCTTCGGCGATCATCTCACCCGCACCCGGGCCGCACAAGCCTACTCCCAGAATACGTTCGGTTTCGGGATCAACAATGATCTTGGTCAGGCCATCGCTGCGATCGAGTGTGGTGGCGCGCCCGCTGGCCGCCCAGGGGAATTTCACCACTTCGTGACGAACTCCCTTTTCTTTTGCCTGATTTTCGGTCATACCCGCCCATGCAATCTCCGGATCGGTAAACACTACTGCCGGAATAGCCAGCGGCTCGAAAGCTACCCGCTTCCCATTGATGGAGTCGACCGCAACGCGGGCTTCGTGCGAGGCCTTGTGAGCCAACATCGGCTCGCCCACGATATCGCCAATGGCATAAATATGCTCATCGTGGGTTTTCAGGCTCTTGTCGGCAACGATCCAACCGCGCTCGTTCACGCGCACCTGGGTATATTCCAGGCCCAATCCGTCGGTTTTCGGCTTACGGCCGATCGACATCAGCACATAATCGTACTCCTGTTCTTCCACCTTGCCTTCTTTGTTCTCGATTTTCACCAGCAAACCATCTTTCGACTCGCCGATACCCACCACTTTCGACTGAAGCATAATTGTTCCGAACGATTCCTTCAGGCGCTTTTCGAGGTGCGACACCAAATCGCGATCGGCCCCGGGAAGAATCCGGTCCATAAATTCGACCACCGAAACCTTTGAACCCAGCGCAGCATACACCGAACCCAGTTCCAGACCGATATATCCGCCCCCCACTACGAGCAGCGATTTAGGAATGGCCGGCAGATCCAGAGCCGTGGTGGAATTCAACAGCCGCGGACTATCGATCATCAGCGACGGGATAGTGGCAATCACCGAACCGGTGGCTATAATGGCTTTATCGTAGGTGATGGTCTCGGAACTGCCGTCGGCCCTGGTCACCACTACCGAAGTCGACGACGAAAATGCCGCCGTTCCCTGCACAAAATTGATTTTGCGCTGCTTCGACAATACACCCAACCCACCGGTAAGTTTGTTGACTACCTTATTTTTAAACGCCCGCAACTGGGCGATATCGATTTTCGGCTCCCCGAACTCGAGCCCCCAGTGCCTGGCTTCTTTGGTCTCATTAATCAATTTGGCAACATGCAACAAGGCCTTCGAAGGAATACAACCTTTGTAAAGGCACACCCCACCGGGATTGGTATTCTTATCGATCAGCGTTACTTCCATGCCCAGGTCGGCTGCATAAAACGCAGCCGCATATCCGCCGGGCCCTCCACCAATTACTACTACTTTCATAAACAATAATATTATAATTGTTACGGATCAATTATCAATCGTTGCCGGGGAGTTGAGAAAACAATCCCGATACGGATCATCCTCCTCTCCCCCCATTAACAATTAATCATTAACCATTTACAATTAAATTATACGGATTTTCAATTGCATCTATTATCCATCTCAGGAAGCGGATTCCATCGGCCCCGTCAATCACACGGTGATCGTACGACAGCGAGAACGGCAGCATCATGCGCGGTTCGAATTTACCATCGATCCACACCGGCTCGATCGCTCCGCGCGAAACTCCCAGGATGGCCACTTCGGGCGCATTCACGATCGGAGTAAAGGCAGTTCCGCCAATGCCCCCCAGGTTGGTGATGGTAAAACATCCTCCCTGCAAATCGGCAACACTCACTTTCTTGTTACGCGCCTTTTCGGCCAGCGCGTTCATTTCTTTCGAAATCTCAATCACATTCATCTGGTCGGCATTTTTAATCACCGGCACGATAAGCCCGAATTCGGTATCCACAGCAATTCCGATATTATAGTAATTTTTGTAGATAATCGATTGATTGGTCATATCCACGCTCGAGTTGAATTGCGGGAAACGCTTCAGAGCCGAAGTGATTATTTTTACCAGGATCGCCGTAACGGTAAGTTTAACTCCCTGTTTCTCGGCCTGTTTGGCATAGCTCTTCCGGAATTTCTCGAGTTCTGTAATATCCGCCTTGTCGAATTGCGTTACGTGGGGAATCGTCTGCCAGGCATTGCTCAGGTGCTGTGCCGTCTTCAACCGGATATTCGACATGGGTTGAGCCACCACCGTACCGTATTTCGAGAAATCGGGCAAGGGTTCGTAATGTGCTGCGCCAGCTACCGCCACCGTTTGTTGGGCCCGGGTTTCGTGCAACAGCTTACTGTAGGCTTTCACATCATCCAGCGAAATACGTCCGCCCGGACCTGTTCCTTTGATGTCGTTGATGTTGACACCGATCTCACGTGCCAAGCGACGTACCGACGGAGCCGCCGGAGCCGAATTCTGCAACATAGGAGGCTGATTTTCGACCAGCACCACGGCATGCGAGGGCCCATCGACCGCCGCCGGAGAGGCGGGTGGCACGGCATGAATGGCCGAGGCGGTCGAGGTCGTTGCAGCCGGAGCCGAAGGAGTGGCTGCAACTGCTTCGGGAACCGAGGGCGCGGGCGGTGCCGCCGGAGTTGCGTCCTTGTCGGCCACGGGTGCAGGTGCTTCGACCGCTGCGGCAGGAGGTGCGGCGGCGGGAGCACCCGCAGCTTCGTTCACTTCAAACACCACCTGACCGATGGTTACTTTATCGCCTTCACTCACGTTGAGCGATACAATCAGCCCACTCACATCAGAAGGCACTTCGATGGTTGCCTTGTCGGTTTCAAGCTCCAGTACCGGCTGGTCGACCGATACTTCATCGCCGACTTTTACCAGTACCCCGACAATCACGGCCGAGCTGATATTTTCTCCCAGTTCGGGTATTTTAAATTGTTTCATACGAATCTTATGGTTTTACAACTCAGGGAAAACCGGACAGGCCTTCCCCGGAGTACTTTTTTTTACGAAATCATCGGGTTTAACTTATCCGGATTGATATCCAGGTCTTTCATCGCTTTCTTCAAATCGGCTGCCTTGAATTTGCCTTCTTTAAATAAGGCATACAACGAAGCAAACACGATATGTTTGGTATCTACTTCAAAGAAATCGCGTAACTCGGCGCGCGCTTCACTGCGTCCGAATCCGTCGGTTCCCAGGGCATACAAGCGTTTGGGCAACCATTTCGAAATCGAATCGGGAATGGCTTTCATATAGTCCGACGCTGCAACAATCACTCCTTCGTTTTCAATCTGAGTGGATACATAAGGCACCTTTTCTTTCTTATCGGGATGAAGCATGTTGTAACGCTCGGCTTCCAACGCATCCTGACGCAACTGCTTATAGCTGGTAACACTGTACACGTTCGACGACACCCCGTATTTCTCTTCCAGCATTTCGGCCGCGCGAATTACTTCATTCAGAATAGTACCACTACCCAACAAGTTGGCCACCAGGGGTTTCGAATTGTCCGACCCGGCTTTGAAACGGTACATCCCTTTCAGAATTCCCTCCTTGACACCTTCGGGCATGGCCGGCATCGCGTAGTTTTCGTTCATGATCGTTACGTAGTAGAATACATCTTCCTGCTCTTCGTACATCCGGCGGATTCCGTCGCGGATAATCACCGCCAGCTCGTAAGCAAAAGCCGGATCGTAGGCCACCATATTCGGAACGGTCATCGCCTGCAGGTGACTGTGCCCATCCTGGTGCTGCAAGCCTTCGCCCGCCAGCGTCGTACGCCCGGCCGTACCGCCCACCATGAATCCTTTAGCCTTCATGTCGGCAGCCGCCCATACCAGGTCCCCCACCCGTTGAAGTCCAAACATCGAATAATACACAAAGAAAGGCATCATGTTGATCCCGTGATTGGCATAGGCAGTTCCGGCTGCGATAAACGACGACATAGCCCCGGCTTCGGTAATCCCTTCTTCCAGAATCTGACCGTCTTTCGCTTCTTTATAATACAGCAGCAGCTCCCGGTCGACCGGCTCGTACAGCTGCCCCACGTGCGAGTAAATTCCATGCTGACGGAACAAGGACTCCATACCGAACGTACGGGCCTCGTCGGGAATAATCGGCACAATAAGTTTACCTATCTCTTTATCTTTCAATAATTTAGTAAATATCCGCACAAAAGCCATGGTCGACGACAGTTCGCGACCGTCGGAACCGGTGTAAAACTCGGCGAAAATATCTTCGGGCGGAGTTTTAATAGGACGCACATCCTCGCAGCGCTGCGGCACATACCCTCCCAACTCTTCGCGACGCTTGCGGAGGTATTGCATCTCGGCCGAATCTTCGGGAAGTTTATAAAAAGGAGCCTTCGCAACTTCATCGTCGGAAATAGGAATGCCGAAACGGGTGCGGAATTCTTTCAATTCGTCTTCGTTCAGTTTTTTCTGCGAGTGGGTAATGTTCTTCCCTTCTCCGCTTTCGCCCAGCCCGTAACCTTTAATGGTATTGGCCAGAATGACGGTGGGCTGCCCCTTGTGATTCACCGCAGCATTGTAGGCGGCAAACACCTTCTCGGGATCGTGTCCGCCGCGCTTCATCTTGCGGATCTGATCGTCGGTGAGGTGACTTACCATCGCCTGGAGTTCGGGGTCGGCACCGAAAAACTCCTTGCGAACATAATCGCCCGAAGCAATCGAAAATTTCTGCGACTGCCCGTCAACAATTTCGCCCATACGTTTCACGAGCTTACCTTTGGTATCTTTTTCAAGGATTTCGTCCCATTCGCCACCCCAAAGTACTTTAATTACGTTCCAGCCGGCACCGCGGAACACCGCTTCCAGCTCCTGAACAATTTTTCCGTTGCCACGCACCGGACCATCGAGCCGCTGCAGGTTACAATTGATAACAAAAATCAGATTATCGAGCTTTTCGCGCGAAGCAAGGGTGATCGCGCCCAGGGTTTCGGGCTCGTCGGTTTCACCATCGCCTAAAAACGCCCATACTTTTTGATTGGATGTGTTTTTAAGGCCGCGATCTTCCAGGTAACGGTTGAAACGTGCCTGATAAATAGCGGTGATAGGACCCAACCCCATCGAAACGGTAGAAAACTGCCAGAAATCGGGCATCAGCCAGGGATGAGGATACGACGAAAGACCTCCCTTGGGATGGAGTTCGCGGCGGAAATTATTCAACTGATCAACCGTCAGACGACCTTCGAGGAAAGCACGGGCGTAGATACCCGGGGCCGCATGTCCCTGAAAATAAATCATATCCCCATCGTGGTTGTCGCCATTGCCCCTGAAAAAGTGATTGAAGGCAACCTCCAGCAAGGTAGCTACCGACGCGTAGGTGGAAATATGCCCCCCAATCCCGTTCTCATTCTTATTGGCCTTTACCACCATCGCCATCGCGTTCCAGCGGATCAGACTCTTAATCATACGCTCAATCTCACGATTTCCCGGATAAGGCGGCTGTTTTGCTCTCGCAATTGTATTGATGTAGGGAGTGTTGGCCGTAAACGGAAGCTCAACACCTGCTTTGTGGGCGCGTATCTGAAGCTGTTTCAACAACTCCACCACCCGGTCGGGTCCCCATTGCTGTAGTACGTAGTCCAATGAGTATAACCACTCTTCATTTTCAAGTTCTTCGATTTCCCTCGGAATCTTCTTATCTGAATTCATTATAAATAATAGTTGATGTTTGTACACGTATTAACAACCTACATTGGATATAGTTCTGCATAAAGGCCTCAAAAACTGTTAATTATTTTTAATACACTACTTAAAAGTATTATATAACAAAGTATCAGCGCCGGATGATAATTATCAAAAAAAACACCGAGCTATGGCATATCTCGATTTTTCGTGTAAATTTGTCCGGCTTAAAAATATTTATCGTATGAATACACAAATCACCCAGATTGCTTTGCGACTTCGCGGATTGCGGGAAGCAATAAACCTTACTATCAGTGAAGCCGCGCACAAGTGTGGTATCAGCCCCGAGGAATACGAAGTGTTTGAATCGGGCACATCCGACATCCCCATGAGCTTCCTCTGCGAAGCTGCCGAGGTGTTCGGAGTCGAAACAACAACGCTCATCAGCGGTGAAGAGCCGCATGCCACGGCATTTTTCATCACCCGCAAAGGTGCAGGTATCGGCATAGAACGCAATAAAGCCTACAAATACCGCTCGCTGGCGTACGGTTTTAAAAATGCGAAGGCCGAACCGTTCGAGGTGACGGTTGCGGCAAGCAACAAACCGATCACCCTCAACACGCATCCCGGACAGGAGTTTGCAATGATACTGGAAGGCAGCATGCAATTGCAGATCGGCGACAACGATCTTATCTTACACGAAGGCGATTGTATTTATTTCGACGCTTCACGGCCTCACGGGATGAAAGCCCTGAACGGTAAAAAAGTGCGGTTCCTGGCCATGATTATTTAGTTCCGGCCGGTTTTGCACATTCACCATTAGAACGATTTTAGAAGTAAACATATGATTGAACGTTTTTTAAAACAGACCTCGTTTCACGATTTCGACGATTTCGCGGCCAATTACCGGCTGCTGATACCCGATCAGTTTAATTTTGCCTACGACGTAGTGGACGAGTGGGCCCGTATAGCGCCCGGAAAAAAAGCCTTGTTGTGGACCAACGACAAAGGCGAATGCCGCGAATTCACCTTCGGCGAAATAAAAACCTTTTCCGACCGTACGGCTTCTTACTTCCGGCAGCTGGGCATCGGTAAGGGCGATAAAGTAATGGCCATCCTGAAGCGCCGCTATGAGTTCTGGTTTACGATTATTGCGCTTCACAAGATCGGGGCGGTAATAATTCCGGCAACACACCTGCTTACCGAAAAAGATATTGTGTACCGCAACAATGCGGCGGGAATCAAGGCTATTATTGCGGTGGGCGAAGAACCGCTGTTGAGCAGCATTGAAGCCTCCCGGAGTGCTTCGCCCGAACTGGAAACGCTGATCTCGGTCGGTCCCGCGGTACCTGAAGGCTGGCACGATTTTCAGCAGGAAATGCCTGCCGCTCCCGGGTTTGAATGTGGTAAAGGCTGTACGATCAATATCGACCCGCTGATTATCAGTTTTACTTCGGGCACTACCGGCAATCCGAAGATGGTGATGCTCGATCATCTGTATCCGCTGGCGCACATTGTCACGGCGAAATACTGGCACAACCTGCACGAAGACAGCTTACACCTTACCATTGCCGATACCGGCTGGCTCAAGGCGGTATGGGGAAAGCTTTACGGGCAGTGGATCGTGGGGGCCTGCGTTTTTGTATACGATCACGAAAAGTTCGCTCCCACCGATATGCTGGAAATGATTCAGAAATACCGTATTACTTCTCTTTGTGCTCCTCCTACTATTTTCCGTTTTTTAATCCGGGAGGACATCAGCAAGTACGACCTGAGTTCGCTGGAGTATTGCACCATTGCCGGCGAAGCATTGAACCCGGCGGTGTACGAGCAGTTTTTGAAACTGACGGGGATCAAGCTGAAGGAGGGATACGGCCAGAGTGAAACTACGGCAACGGTGATCACGGCGCCCTGGATGGAGCCGAAGCCGGGTTCGATGGGCAAACCGAATCCGCATTACGAGGTCGATCTGGTGATGCCCGACGGGCGAGTTGCCGAAGTCGGCGAACAGGGCGAAATCGTACTCCGGCTGAACAAAGGATATCCGATCGGATTGTTCAAGGGCTACTATCGCAACGAAACGCTTACCAACGAAGTGATTCACGACGGACTGTACCATACGGGCGATGTGGCCTGGCGCGACGAGGACGGCTATTTTTGGTTCGTAGGCCGCACCGACGATGTGATAAAAAGTTCCGGCTACCGGATCGGTCCTTTTGAGGTGGAAAGTGCGTTGATGACGCATCCGGCGGTGGTGGAATGTGCTGTGACCGGAGTGCCCGACGAACTGCGCGGACAGCTGGTAAAGGCTACTATTATTTTAGCTAAGGAATACACTGCCAGCGATGAGCTGGCTGCTGAAATCCAGGAACATGTAAAAAAAGTAACCGCTCCTTACAAATATCCGCGGATGATTGAATTTGTCGACGAATTGCCCAAAACGATCAGCGGGAAAATCAGGAGGGTCGAGATACGAAACAACAGTTAACGTTTAATCGCTAGTGGTTAACCACTAAGCGCCAACCAATACAAACATGTTTTTATTCGAAATTTGCGCCAACTCGGTGCGGAGCTGCCTGGCGGCACAGGAAGGCGGAGCGCACCGCGTGGAATTATGCGCCGCACTACCCGAAGGAGGCACCACCCCTTCGTATGGCGAGATTATTCAGGCCCGTGAGTTGTTGACTACCACCCGCCTGCATGTAATTATCCGTCCCCGGGCCGGCGATTTCCTGTACTCACAGCTGGAAATCCGCTCCATGCTCCACGATATCGAGCTCTGTCGCAAAGCCGGAGTCGATGGTGTTGTGTTTGGCTGTTTGACTCCCGGCGGCGACATCGATATGCCCCTGATGCGCCGGCTCATGGATGCATCGGAGGGACTTTCGGTAACTTTCCACCGAGCCTTCGATATGACCTGCGATCCGCGGAAAGCGTTGGAAGACATCATCGGACTGGGATGCGACCGTATTTTAACGTCGGGACAGCAGCCTACCGCCTATGAAGGAATGCAGCTGCTAAGTGAGCTTCAACAGCAAGCTGCCGGCCGCATTATTCTGCTGGCCGGGAGCGGAGTGAATCCGTCCAACATCCGGAGTATCCACGAGCAGACAGGCATTACCGAGTTCCATTTCTCGGCGCGCTCGCTTCACGAAAGCGGAATGCTTTTCCGCAATCGGCAGGTCTCCATGGGCGGTACCGTCACTATCGACGAATACCGACAGCCGTTCACCACGGCCGACAATGTAAAACACACCATCGGACAACTGACAACATCATAACCGATAGTAAGGCGTTGCGAAAATCGGGTCACATCCATTCCGCTTTCAGTTCCGGATCTTCCATATCCGCATCGAGCGGAAAAATGGGGCGGATAATGTTTTTGTAGGGAATCCGCATTAAATCCTGATCCACTCCGCCGGGAGTAAGAGCCATCATCCATCCTTTCTGCAGCTCGTAAAGCTCGGGCACCAGATATCCTATTTTCACGACCAGAATATCGGTTTCGCGCGGATGAAGCCCGAGTTGGGTAAAATAATGTTCGTAATGGTAGGCCTTGCGTTTTTGGGTTACAATCACCGAAATACTCCCGATTTTCACCACTACCACGTCGCCGTCCCTATCGTCTTTGTAAATGGCGGTAATACGACCGTTGAGGCGCACCGGCGGAGCATAGCGCGAATCGACCCGGGCTCCGGCCTCGGCATCGATGATACCGTTCACGCCGGTAGCAACGGCGCGGCTTACAAAATCGGCATCGGGAATAGATGCATAAATAAGACTTTTACCATCGGGATGCTTAAATTCGGGGCGTTTCAACAATTCGGTCAGTGTCCAGGTAACATCGCCCGCACCGCCGGCCGTCGGATTATCGCCCATATCGCTGATCACATAAGGCTTCACTTCCGACGCTAAAGCATCTGCCAGGCAAGCGTCCAGATAATCGGTAGGGGCAACAAAGGCAAACTCCCTGCGCACCGACCAAAACTGCTCTGCCAGCTTCCCGGCTGCTGCCGCCACCGCCTTCTTATCGTCGCCATACGCCATCACCACCGCATGGTTGCGCGGTTCGTCGGCCCAGGGATACGACATCCAGATCGATGCATCGATCACCTTTTCGCCATCGATGAGCCGCGGAATCAACGCATATAAACTTTTAGCCGGCTCCACCCTGGTGCTGGTTTTCTCGCCGGGAAGCAAAACAGGTACTTTGATCCAGGCTTTGTAGGCCGGCTTACCCTTGCCCGACTCCAGCCGTTCGAGCAGATTGACCACCGCCCGCCGGCGCGAGTTCATCGCATCGTCGTGCGGAGCCATCCGGTAACAGGTAATCATATCCACATTTTTGGCCAGCCGGTGCGACACGCTTCCATGTAAATCCATACACGACGATACCAATACATCGGGTCCGATCACCTTACGAATGCGCCCGATCAGATCGCCTTCGGGATCGGACAACCCTTCCACACTCATGGCTCCGTGAATGTCGAAGAAAAAGCCATCGAGCGGCAACGAAGCTTTCAGCATTTCGAGAATCCGCGCAGTCAGCTCTTCGTATACCTCCCGCTTCACAATGCCGCCGGGCATAGCCCTCGCTTTCAGTGCCGGCAGCCATACGGCACGGTCGACCACCCCCGAATCGGGGTGCAGAAAAGGATAATCGCTCAGGAGCGAATCGGTTTCTCGGATCCGGAAATCATGCATTAGCGATACAGCCGGCGAAAAAGTACTCGATTCGATGGCGATGCCCGCGATGGCGATGCGGGGTTGAACAGGCGTTGTTTGAGTACAGGCCGCCAACACAGCGGCAAGGGTTACGATCAGGAGTGTTCTCTTCATGGTGTTTTTGCTGATAATAGATTAAGTTAGTCAACAAAATTACAAAAATTAATCACAAACACCCAAAGTCCGGCAAAAAACGATGCACTGCTCCTTAGCTTACTCTTTTCCCGTGCAACAACAGCTCTACAGCCTGTTCCATCGATCCCGCACGAATCACCCGGCCCGAATTGACAAAGAAAATTTCATCGGCATTCTCGATGGTATTCAGCCGGTGGGCAATCACGATGCGGGTAGTGGTGCCCGGTAATTTAGCCAGCACTTCGCCCAGCAACTGCTCGGTAACGGTATCGATATTGGCCGTGGCCTCGTCGAGAATAAGTACATCGGGACGACGCAGTACCGCACGTATAAAAGCAATCAGCTGCCGCTGCCCCAGACTGACCCCTTCGCCCGAAGCATTAATCTCCATATTCAACCCGCTTCCAAACCGGTTCATCAGGCTATCCAAGCCCTCTTGCCGCAGCAATTGCATCAATTCATCATCGGTCAACTGCGCATAAGCCGGGTTGCCGTACACGATATTATCGCGTAAAGTACCCGAAAACAAAACCGGCTCCTGCAAAATAAAGCCGATACGTTGCGCCCGTTCTTCGTGCGAATACGAACGCAAATCGCGCCCGTGCAACCGGATACTGCCCGAACCAGGATCAAATAAGCGCGAGATCAGCGAAGCCGTGGTGGTTTTCCCTCCTCCGGTAGGACCCACAAATGCATAGGTCTTGCCCTGCTCGAGCTCGAAACTGATGTTGGTAAGAATATCATGGCCGGGTGTATATGCGAAACTTACGTTTTGAAAACGAAGCACCGACCGGTCGGGCCGGGGCTCTTCGTGTACCACCTCCAAATCGTTACGAAGCGAAATAATCATCGCGATACGATCCCAACAGGCCAACGCTACCTGAAAATTGGCCCACAACCCGGCAATCTGCCGCAAGGGGTTGTAGAACAATACGATGTACGACAAAAAACTGATAAGCAAACCTACTGTAAACAACCCGTTTAAGATCAGATAAATTCCAAATGAAAGCACGATGAGCTGCCCGATATTGGCCAGCAAACTATAAACGGGTGCCAGCGAAGTATTCACGAAACCGGCCTTCAAGGCCTTTTGGTAATTGTCGGCATTGGCTTCTTCGAATTTCTCGCGGAAATAATCGCGCCGGTTAAACGCCACCACTACCTTGAAATTCGAAAGGCTTTCCTGAATTTCGGCGCTCAACTGGCCGCCACTGCGCAAACTCACGGCATTCTTCTTTTTCACATAGGGCGATACCGACCGGGTAAAGATCCACAAAACCACACCGGGAATAAGCGCAGCTAACCCGAGTTGGAAATTGATGGACAGTAAAAATACCGCAGCTCCCAGCATCGACACCAAACTGCCGGCAAACTGAATGAGCGAATGGGAAAAAAACTGGTTGATTTTCTCGGTATCGCTATTGATACGGGAGATAAGATCGCCCGATTTGTTCTGATTGAAGAAGGCAAACGGAAGTTCCTGCAACTTGGTGAACACCGCATTGCGAAGATTGTACAACATGCGTTGCCCTACTTTCCCCATCAGTTGTGTCTGAAAATAACCCGATACCAGCACTGTCGCAAAAATCGCGAACAGGATAACTGCATAGCGGATTACTCCGGAATATTCGCGCGTTTGTACAAATTTATCCACAGCATCTCCAATCAGAAATGGCGCGATCAGATTCAACAGTGAATTCACAATAATTACAAACAAAGCGATCAGCAAACTTGACTTTTCGTTCCCCACCAATTGCCAGAGCTTACGAAACATTTCGGGCGTCGACATGGAACTGTCGGTGCTGGTATCAAAATTGAGATTGTAGTTCGTCTTCATGATTCGTAATGATTGGTACTCCGTTGCGAATTAAAAATCTGTACGTATTCCGGACTGCTTCCCAGAAGCTGTTCGTGCGTTCCGCCGGCCAGCAACTCCCCTTCTTCGAGCAATAAAATACGGTCGTACTGTATCACGGGTGCAATTTTTTGCGTTACCGACACCAGGGTAATACCAGGATATTCCCGTTGAATATTATCCAGGATTTTCCGTTCGGTGAGCGTATCGACTCTTGCCGTAAAATCGTCGAGCAACAAAATACGGGGCTGCAGAGCCAGTGCTCGGGCCAGCATCAACCGCTGCCGCTGCCCGCCCGACAAATTGGAACCTCGTTCGCCGATCAGCGTTTCGAGTCCTTCGGGTAATCCGTCGACAAAATCCTGAAGTTCGGCAACCCTGATGGCCTTCTGAAGCATTGCCTCGTCGACCCGGGTGTTGAAGGCGATGTTATCGCGCAACGACAGATTAAAAATAATACTGTCCTGAAAAACAAATCCGACCTGATAGCGAAAGGTCGATTTGTGAATGTCGTGCATCGGCACGCCATCAAAAAGCACTTGCCCTGCCTGTGGCTCAATTAATCCTATAAGTACATACAACAATTGCGTTTTCCCGGCTGCCGTAGGGCCAATTATCGCCGTCTTACTTCCCGGACTGATTTCGAAACTTACCGACTTCAACACCGGCTTACCACCAATCGAGAGCGTAACACCCTCGCACCGGATCGCACCGCTGAGCTGCAACTCGCGGGTGCCTGTCTCGGGCTGATCGGGGGCGTCGGTAACCTCCCGGATACGACGGTACGAAACCGATGCCTGGGCAATAAAATTCCCCACAAAACCCAGCACCATAATCGGAAACAAAAGAATCGACAAATACGAAGTAAATGCCGCAAAATCGCCCAACGACATCGCACCGTCGATCACAAAACGCCCTCCCAGTACCAGAATGGCCAGCGAAGCCATATTGCCCACGAATACTACAATGGGAATCAGGGTAGCAAAATATCGCAAAATCGACATGCCAATGGTGCGTGCCCGTTCGTTGAAAACCACAAACTTATCGTATTCGGCGGTTTGCGAACTCAACACACGGATGAGGGCGGCGCCCAGAATATTCTCGTTGATAATTTTATTGAGCCTGTCGATTACTTCGCGGTTTTTCTTGAACAGCACCCGCAATTTGCTGAATACAATCCCGAAAGCTCCGGCAATGACCGGGATCACCACCAGAACGTTCAAAGCCAACTTCCAGTCGATACTCAGCAATAATGCACTGGCACCGATAATCACAAATACCGACGAAACCATGGCCACCACGCCGATGGCCACAAAACTTTTCAGGGCATCCACATCGGTAGTGAGGTTGGTAAGCAGCTTCGAAGGATCGGCATCCAGAATAAACTGGTACCGTTGACGCGAAATACGCTGGTTAAGCTCGGTTCGTATGTCGCGTGCTACCCGCTCCGACACATAGGTTTGCATAAATCCCTGCAGCAACTGGAATATAAAAATGGCCAGCGACGCGCCGAGAAATTGCATCACCACCGTGGAAAGCGAAAAACCGGGACTTGTCACCGAATCAATTGCCGAGGAAATGAGCCGGGGGATGACCAGGTTTATTCCGTTGCTCAGCAAGGCAAGACTCACAAGTACAAAAATCAGCAACCGATAGGGTTTCAGCACCTCGAATACCGAGGGTGATCTGGGTTCTTTCTTCTTCAACGTTACAACATTTTTTCTGATTTAAACAGCAAATAAGCAGGTATGTTTAGCTCCTTTGCAAAAAAGAACCAAAGATACACAAGTTTTTTTACCCGGCCCACGGCGGGTAACACAAAACACCTTGCTTATTGCTGTCGGAAAATACGCTGTATCTCCCCTGCCTCCTTCAGTTTATGGTGTTGCTTTCCTGCTCGATCCCCTGCGCAGCTTCCTCCTGACCCACAAGGGAACCTCACGGCACGAATACCCGGGGGAATTACTGAAAATCGATGTATACGCTTCCCTCTGCCTCCTGAATTTCAAAACGGTCTTTCTTTTGGTCGTACCATCCGTACAGCCGCGACACCAGCAGCCTGTATCCGTTTCCTTCCACTACTGCCTCCTTCAGCGTGTATTCCCCCCGATCGTGCCGCTCGGCTATCTTTCCTAATTCGAGATCGACAGGAACTTTTACTTCTTTCGACAACGCCCGATGCTTGAAAATCAACATTCCTTCGGCATAATCTACCTCAACGTCCGATGCTTCGGCTGTTTTCCTTTTGACTGGCGTGAACGGGTAATCGAAAAAATACACCAGATCGGTTCCGGTGAGTTGCAACTGCTCATGCTTCGATTCCAGCCAGACATCTATTAATCGTCGCGAAGGCGCTGTTCTGAAACGATTGGCCAGCAAGGAATCGACTGCGACGGTATAATGCGGATCGGCTTCGAGGGACGCAAACACTTCTTTACCGAATGTCGACGATAAATACTCCGACAACTCGCTGATCCGCTCCCGGCGTTCATCGGTCAACTGCAGCTCCTGCGGCTTTTCCTGCAGGTATCCGGCCAGCTGCAGTTCGGTACGCAATTCGCTCTTCAATCGTTGTTCGGTGATCGAAGACACACTCCACGGCCCGGTCACCGACAAAAAAGCTACCACGGCAAACGATACGACTATCCACTTCAGATGGCGCGATTGAGTCAGCAACAGATAAATGGAGATTCCGTACAACCATCCGTTTAAAATAAGCACAAATCCCCGGTTGATGGTCAAGCCGTAATCGCCCAGCCTACGGGCGATCCCCACCGACATCAGTACCAACAAAGGCAGAAGCAGCAACGGGAAAAAACGGAACAGCCAGTTTACGACTCTGTCTTTCTGTAGCGCCAGCGGATATACGATAGCCATCGTTACGAAACCGCCCAGAGCCAGTACCGAGACCAGCGTACTCACCCATCCGTCGGGCAATTGCCATTGCACGATAATCGTGATCAGATACACGTATAATATCACTAAATACAAGGCCAGAATAGGAAGTAAAATATACATTCCTAAAATCTTCATCACCTGGGGCAAAGTCGTTTCTTTATCGCTCATTTCCTGGGGCAAGGGTATATTCGACAACAAATAAAGCGGCCCGAAACCGACCATGCACAAAATGGCCAGGATGTCGTACACATGACCAGGCACATCGACACCAAACAACGATTCGACCGAAAACACTGCCAGACTTAAACCACCCATTAACACACCCGCAAACACATAAGCAACCACTCCCTGAAGTGTTACCTCCACGGCAAACGTGCGAAATGCACCGTCCGAATGAGGTTTCAGGTACGCCAGTACATAGGCCGACAAAATCGAAACCCCATACAAAACAACAAGTTGGACCACTTGTGCCGTAACAGGATGATCGGGAATGGTGGAACTGTACCAAAACACTATAGCGGCCAGCGCCAACTGAATTACCAAGCTCAACCAACGCGACAAAACCTGCTCTACTGCCATGACCACTGCCAGCGAAACCGCCGCAGCCAGCGAATAAAACACCCACCAGCGCGTCGACAGGTCGAACGATGGCTGGAGCTCTTCCAGTATCAGCAGCACAGTACATACAACTATACCGGCAATAGCCAGCGGAAAACGAACCAAAGCAGCCGCAAAACGTGCCCCAAGGCGTTTAACAAATGAAGCTTGCATAGGAATCAATTTATTTTAGAACACTTATTTTTTTGCCTTTGGCACCAGATCGGTGAGGCTGGCAATTTTTACAGGCTTACCCGTATCGCAGCTTATCCGGGCTGCAACACCGGTCAGTATTGAAAAGGCGCCATCACGAACCCCCGCACTCTGCTTCATAGGATCGGCAACGACCCCCTTCCATATTTTGTCGTGCAACAAGGCATCGCCGCCTCCATGACCCGGAGCATGTGGAATACGGATGTAATTGCGTTTGCCGAAATTACGCGTGATCATGATCTCGTCGTACTCGCCGTCGTGTACCGGATTGCTCTCCTGAATCCATGCGTCAATACGCCCCTTTGTTCCGTTAAAAGCGATACGATACCCTTCGTAGGGCGAATAAGCGGTAAGAGAATAAGAAACCTGAACACCGTTGGCATACTTGATCGACGCGCACATCTTATCGAAAATATCAATATCCTCGCGGAACACGCAACCGTCGCGCAAATATCCATCGTGCTTTTCGTTATCGGAATACAACATCTTGTAGTATTCATTTTTGTTCATATCCCAGTAAAAATCGCAGGATTGAGCATGTGGGCAGGTACGGCAGTTAACGCCGCGCTGCTTACCATTCTTCCCATAAAATTCGAGCGCTCCGTAAGCAAACACCTCTTCGGGCTCCGAATTGGTCCACCAACCCAGCAAATCGAAATGATGAGTAGCCTTATGAACCCACAGCGAACCTCCAAATTCGCGCCGGCGATGCCAACGACGGAAATAATCGGCTCCGTGACTCGTATCGAGGTACCAATGAAAATCGATGGAGGTAAGTTCGCCAATCTCGCCGCTGTTGATAAGCTCCCACATTTTTGCCCGGTGCGGCGAATACCGGTAGTTGAAGGTCACTATCACCTGCTTACCGGTACGCTTCTGTGCATCCAATATGGCCTGGCATTTCACCTCATCGGTTGTGAGCGGCTTTTCGGTAATCACATCGCAACCAGCTTCCAGCCCTTTTATGATAAGGGTATCGTGCGACGAATCGGTAGTACAAACAATTACAATGTCGGGCTTTTGCTCCTTGAGCATCAGATCGAAATCGGTATAGGTTTTACAGCTGGCACCCATGTACTTCCTGGCTGCCTCCAGCCTGCCCGGATTTAAATCGCACAACCCGACATATTCAACCTGATCCGAATAATTACGAAGTACGTTACGCCCCCAGAAACCGGCGCCCCGCGATCCGGTACCTACCAGGGCTACCCGCTTCTTCCCGCCTGTAGCCTGCTTTTTACCTTGTGCCGAAGCTACGCCCGGCACTCCACTCAGTAATGCACCCACTGCTCCGACTGCACTTGTTGCTAAAAAATCTCTACGGTTTACCTTGTTTTTCATGTGTTTTTAGTGTATTAATGGCCGTTTTAAAGTATATAACTCGTTTATATATCTTTTTATTGAATTTACGTTCACAAAAATAGAATAAAATAAGGCAGCCTGAATAGTAATATCGTACAATTAACATAGACTTTTGTGCAAGCGGTACTGTGCACAACCCCGCAACAAATCAACAACCGGCCGTCTCCGGCGCCAGACACCCTGCTAAACCGCTGACCACCAAAACAAAAGCACCGGTAATTGAAAAAAATCAATTTCCGGTGCTTCGGGGTGGGCCCAACTGGGCTTGAACCAGTGACCCCCTGATTATGAGTCAGGTGCTACTAACCAACTGAGCTATAGGCCCGACATTGCAATTTTTTTTGTATTTTTGCAAAGCGAATGCAAAAGTAATCCTTTTTACCGTTTCTGCAAATAGATACAGTAAAAAAATAATACTGAAATTTGTTAAATGAACATACAAGTACCACTCACGACACTTATTTTCGATTTTGGAGGTGTAATCATCAACCTCGATTTACCCTTGTGTATCAGCAGACTCAAATCGATCGGGGCGGTCGATGTCGAAAAATACCTGAGTAACTTCGGCCAATCGGGCTTCTTCCTGCAATGGGAAAAAGGCGAAATCGGGCTCGACGAGTTCCGCCGGCAACTGCGATCCGTCTGCTCAGGAAATCCCTCCGACGAAGCCATCGATACCGCATGGATGGCTTTTCTGCAAGATATTCCTGCCGAAAAAATCGAACTGCTGCGAAAATTACGCTCCCGCTACCGTATTTTAATGCTGAGCAACACTAACCCGCTTCATATCGAGCAAAGTGCCCGGATCGCCTTCGAAGCTCATGGAACCACCATGAATCAACTCTTCGACAAATGCTATCTCTCGTACGAGATCGGCCTCACCAAACCCGATAAGGCCATTTTCGAATACCTGCTCGCCGATGCCGGCGTTCAACCCGGCGAATGCCTCTTTATCGACGACGGACAAAAAAACATCGATACGGCTGCTGCCATGGGTTTTGCCACGCGACTGGTGAAACAGGGCGAATCGCTCGATTTTTTATCGGATCTTTCACACGGAAACAATCGGTAAATGAACTCACTGTATGCAGCTACCGTTGGCTTTTTCGACGGCGTACACATCGGTCACCGCTTTCTGATCGATCAATTGAAGACCGAAGCAGCCCCGAGAGGTTTGAAAACCATGTTGATCACCTTCGGCACCCACCCCCGCAAAGTGCTACACGATAGTTTTCAGCCGCAGCTGCTTACGTCCTACGACGAAAAACTAAGACTTTTGAAATCGTCGGGGGTCGATCGCGTGGAAGTACTCGACTTCACCCTCGAAATGGCCCGCATGACTGCTCAGGAATTCATCAGTGACGTATTAGCCGAACGCCTCAACGTCAAACTCCTGCTGGTGGGTCACGACCACCGGTTCGGCCGTAATCGTGAAGACGGATTTCCTGAATATAAAGCCTACGGACAACAAACCGGCATGGAAGTAATACAGGCTACACGGTTCAGTACCGGACATCAAAACCACATCAGTTCGTCAGTGATTCGAAAACTGATTGAAAACGGCCGGATGAAAGAAGCCGGCGAATTGCTGGGCTACGATTACACCTTTACAGGTAAAGTAGTTAGCGGTTATCAGGTGGGACGGAAAATCGGCTTCCCGACCGCTAACCTGCAAGTAGAGCCTGCCGAAAAGCTGATTCCGGGAACCGGAGTGTATGCCGTTGAAGTGGAATGGCAGTACCGGCGCTTTACCGGCATGATGAATATTGGCTACCGCCCCACACTCGACAATGCACACCAACTGAGTGTCGAGGTGCACATATTCGATTTCCAGGAAGATATCTACCACCAGCAACTCAAAATCCGGTTCCTGTATAAAATCAGGGATGAAAAAAAATTCGACTCGCTGGATGCCCTGATTCTTCAATTAAAAGATGACAAAACAGTTGTGTTGAATAACTTGCAATAACCTGAGTTCGACTATAAATATTGTTCTTGTAAAACAGGGCGAAAGTTCGCATCTTCACCGCATTACATTGCAAACAAGTCACCTACAAACTCCGTATTCACGATAATTCGCTCAACCTTCCCACAAAGCAACTTGTTGGCTGGCAGTATGAAGCATGGATAAGGCCGCTCCACACAGCCGCCACGTTTCATATCTGTCCGGTGGACTTTTTTAACCCGTACTGCTATTGGCGCTGGTTGAATATACATATTTAGTGAAAGTTGGCTCGCTTTAAATTCAATATTCTGTCTGTGAGGTGCGTGTTTTTGGTCGTTTTAATCGTTAGGGTTTCATTTATTTTTGTGCTATAAATGTATTGAAACACATCGATTTTTAAATCAGTTCTTTGTACGGTTAAATTACCATCAATAGAACTAAAATCATATGCGTCCAGTTTACAGTAAACAGAATCAATGGGATTATAAACCCAAATAAGGTGTTTCTGTTAATGCTTCAGGGAGATTAATTTTATCTAGTTGGATATTCCGGAGCATACTGACCCCCAATTCCGGTGATACTGACCCCCGGAATTCCTCCGGGTATTTAGTGTTTACTCTGTCATTCCGGCAGATATTGACCCCTCTGGTGTAAAACAACAGGTTTA